>OFMD01000029.1_pt1 | contig 133587 bp, 105 predicted proteins | sample 1541211 | NCBI WGS metagenome assembly OFMD01 (sample SAMN04209231, study PRJEB22552) | human gut metagenome | biome: gut; material: feces | host: Homo sapiens | place: USA: Oklahoma | reverse complement strand
ATATTATCTCATATGGAAGGGTGAGATGCTAGGCGGGCGGTTATTGAGCGCTTACGGTGTATTTTCGTTCTTCGGCCCGTAATGGCCGCATTGTCATATCCATCACCGTTCACGCTCCCTTCCTCTTTTTGCCGGTGGATCAGCAGGCGCGCTCATACCCGCCAGCGATGCTTCCCGTGCCTGCCAATATGCCGGGTAATACCTCTGTACGCACTCATTGATACATTTTTCATATTCGCCCGGTTTCCAATAGTGATTAACCGGTGCGGTAAAAAGCCCTTTGTCCATCAGCTCCCGGAGAGCCACCGTGGCGGCGCAGTCCTCCTCGAAACAGTAATAACCTGCCTCACGAAAGGCGCATTGTAACGCCGCCTCAGAGAAGATTGATTTTGCCGCCATCGTGCTGACCATAATGCCGCCATGGCTGGCCGTATCGACCGAAAACACATGGGGACACAGCATCTTACAGTGCTGATTTTTTCCCCAAGGGGAATACATCGGTTCCATTATCGTTCACGCTCCTTTGCAGAATGAAAAACAGAGATTTGTGCTTCTTCCGCCGCAAATCTCCGTTCCAGTTGCTCTACTGTCCAATTTTGTTTGAATTGCCCCAGAGGGTTATGCCCAAATTGCTCGATAGCCCGTCGGTCCATTTCCCGCAGCCGTTCCCACAGTTCCGGGTGGTGGCTCCGAAGTTTTCGCAGCTCACCAATGCGCTGCAAGGGGCAGCACCAGCAGGAACAGCGGTGATAAATCTCATATAAGCCGTTCCAGTCATAGCCCCGGTCATAACAGATTTTCAGCGCTTCTTTTTCTGTGATGCCCCAATCCACCAGCGGATATTGCTCTCCTTTGATCCGCTGTGGCTCGTCAGCGGCAATCCCGACATAGTGGAGCGCATGATACTCTCCCTTTAGCCGGTTGACCTCTTTGTTGATTAGATGGGTCTTCAGCTGTCCGGTACACCAGCGCACCCGCACGCCCGGCCAGCCGTTTCCGTAGGTGGGGACACCTAACCGCAGGCGGTTATCAATGGAAGATTGCTTCTGTTTTGGCTCCTCAAACATCAGCCATTCAAAGCCTTTCGGATGCTTCAGGATTGTCAGGTGGATGCCGCGCTCCCGGTAAAGGTGCTGGTCGAGCCGTTCCAAATGCTCATACATCTCCGGGAACTCCATCCCAGTATCCGCCGTCAGCACAAGATCAATGGGCATATCCCGTTCCATCATCAGCAGGAGCATGGCTGTACTGTCCTTTCCTCCCGACAGAGAAATCGCATGGAATTGTTTTTGTGCTGTATCATCCATTGACTGTTCCCTCGCTTTCCTGTGCCGCCTTCATCAGCTCCGCAATCCGCTTGCCATTGCGAACCGTATTCGGGCCTGCCAGCACTCTTTTTTGAACACACAGTACTGCCTGGATTTCCGGAACTGTCACACCGGGGATCTCTACCATTTCCTCCGGCGTCACCGTCAGGATGCGGATGGGCAAATACCCGGCCTGGGTAAAAATGCGGAATAACCGCTGTTCAAATTGCTTTTTCATGAGGACCTCCTTTGGCCGCACAAAAAAGGCGGTTTCCAGCCGCCCTGCCTGTTACTTTTTCTGTGCCGGAATTTTCGAAAAGGCCAGTGCGCCTACAATAATTACAGCTAGTCCGATGATGTGCCCCTTCATTAGGGCGTGTACCTCTCTTTTCAGTAGGTACAGCCGGTAATACGGGGGGTGAGGTGTGGAGAGGGGGGAGTGGTATGGCAGCCATCTTGAAAGATTGCGATAGCTTCCCCTTGGCGGCAGCTTTATCTGCTTCGATCCCGCTCTCGTTTGCGGTACAGCTCCAAAGCCTTGACAATGGTTTTCTCTATTTCCTGTACGGGCGTCCCCGGTGGGAAATATCTGGCGATCCGGTCTTTGGGCATCCTGAATTGCTCAATTTGGTTTGGTTTTTCCTCCTGCATAATAGACAACAGCACGTTGGCATCCAGCCTGCCTTCCTCGGAAAATCGGCGTATTTTAATGGCCTGCCCATAGGAGGGCGTACATGATTCCTGTCCCAGAACACGCAGCAGTTCCCGCTGCTCCTGTTCAGCCAGGTAGGACAACTCCACCGCAGGCCGCAGCGCCATTTGCGGAATATCCTTTTCCTTGAGAACGGAGTTGTCCACCAGTTTCAAAATGCCGGGAATAAGGTAGGTTAGGCGGATATAGCGCTGGATTTGAGTTTTACTATCCGGACTTTGAGATGCTAATTCTAAATTAGAACGACCACCAACTAAATTCGGCCCCACTGGGGCCGGATTTTCTTTGCTCGGTCTACCAGCCTGTCTCCGCATGGCATCCAGCTTCATCTTATAGGCAAACGCTTTCTCTGACGGCAGTATCTGATCCCGCTGTTTTAGGTTCGTATCAACCATAATGATGACGGCTTCATCATCGGTCAAATCTCGCACAATACAGGAAATCGTAAGTTTGCCTGCCAGCTCACTGGCCATTTTGCGCCTGTGACCGGCCACCATTTCATAGCCGCCATTCGATTTTGGACGAACCAAAGCGGGGACAAGTACGCCGTACTGCTTTACGCTGTCCGCCATTTCCATCATACTCTCATTCATACGCACCTTAAAAGGGTGGTTTGGAAAGTCACTGATTTCTTTCAGGGGAATATCAATGACAGTTTCGCGCTTAGCCTCATCGCGCTCGGCCTGAGTGGTAAAGAGACTATCTACATTGAGCAGATCTGCCACGCTGTTTTTCGCCAATCTCCAACACCTCCTTTACCAGTCCGCGATAGGCTTCCGCTGCTTTTCCCGATGGCTCATGCCGGAAAATGCTTTTGTCCGCCGTGCTGATTTCTGCCAGCCGCACAGTTGCAGGAATAACGGAGTGCAGGACAGGCAGATGCTTTCCATAGCTCTCCTTGACCGTTTTGACAATATCCCTGCGGAAGTTGGTTTCATTCGCCATGGTCAGAAACAGGCCGCCGATTTTGAGCTTTGGATTGATCTGCCGCTGAATACTCTGCACAGTGGCTGTCAGCGCCTTTACATTTGCGGCAGAAAAATATTCTGCCTGCACAGGGACAAGCACATAATCCGATGCGGACAGGGCGTTGATAACCAGCATACCGAGGGAAGGGCGGCAATCCAGCAGCACATAGTCGTAATCGCATTTCACGCTGTCTACATACTGCCGCAGAACCGTTTCCCGGCTCATCACATTTACCAACCCGGTTTCAACAGCGGACAGGTTTTCATTTCCCGGCACGAAATCAAAGCCTTCGTGATGATGCCGGATTTCCGGGTGTTCGGTGGGCTGTGTGCCGCCAATGACATCATACATTGCCGTACCCAGAGATACGGGCAGGCTGTCCGGGTCACGCAGCCCCAGCATCTTGGTCAGATCGCCCTGCGGGTCAACATCCACCAGCAAGACCTTTTTGCCGTCCATAGCCAGTCCTGCGCCGATACAGTACACGCTGGTACTTTTTCCGACGCCGCCCTTTTGATTGGCAACGGCAATCACCTTTGTTTTCGCCATAAGTGGGTTCCTCCTTTTCATAGATTCAGCCGCCTGCGGCAAACAGACGGCTATGTATCGGTATAAAACTTCATGCGCGCAGGCGCGCCACGAAAAGAGGGCGAAAGCAGTGCGCATGAAGTTTTACGCGCATGTGGACCGTCCCCGGCCCACGCGCTTGGATTATGGCCAATTTTGCTATGCTTTTGCATAGCAAAAATCCGCCTACTCAAACGAATAGGCGAATTTTGCTCAGTGGAATATTATACGGTTTTTCCCTTTTTCAGGGAGGCGTCAGCAACCTTCAGGATTACTTCATCCACGAAATCTGTATACCGGCCTTCCCGGATCAGGGCGTTCCTCAGCTCCACAAGGCTATGTAACAGCAATTTGCATTCCGCGTCACTTACACGGAGGTTCAGTTTTCGTGCCATAACAGCCTGCCTCCTTTTCACGTATGTATGGCAACTTAAAATTATCTAACGGCTTACGGTCATTATAAACCGAAAGATGTCTTCTGGCAAATGTGCCATATGCAACGCGAACGGCGAACCACACATGACGCTTCGCCCGTGTGTGGCCTCTATTCTGCTGCTTTCCAATAAATTTCAAATTTTTACAGCTCAATTTCCGGCATAACACCATTAAATTCCTTCATTTTCCAAGCCCCTTATGAGGCCTCGTACCAATGAGAACACATGCCGCAAGGGGTATGTGTTCTCATTTATTTTATGCCGGAAGGGACTCGAAAGACCGGACCGGCAGTGCCGGGTAAGAAATCAGAACGTGACCCGGCTCTCCTGCCGCTATTGTATCACGGGCATCCCAAAACCTGCTGATACCTGAAATATTAACTTTGAAGCTTATGATACGAGGAGGAAGCAGCATGTATAAATTTGGATGCATTGGCATCGGAAACATGGGTGGCGCCGTGGCTCAAGCCTTGGTGCAGGCCGCCGGGGGTGGCAGCCTGATGGTCAGCAGCCGGACCCGGGAAAAGGCCGAGGCCGCAGCGGCGCGGCTGGGCTGCATGGCCGGAGACAACCGGGATCTGGCCGCTCAGTGTCAATACCTGTTCCTGGGGGTAAAGCCCCAGATCCTGCCCGGCGTGCTGGAGGAGCTGGCACCGGTGCTTCGGAGCCGGAAAAGCCCTTGTGTGCTGGTGTCCATGGCGGCAGGCGTCTCCCTGGCCCAGCTGCAGAGCCTGGCGGAAGGCTGCCCTGTGGTGCGGATTATGCCCAACACTCCGGTCTCTGTGGGGGCCGGTCTGGTGCTGTACACCCCAGGGGAAGGGCTAACAGAGGAGCAGGAGGCCCAGCTGACGGCAGCTCTGGCCCACGCCGGTCAGGTGGACAAGCTCCCGGAGCCCCTGCTGGACGCCGCCAGCGCTGTGGCAGGCTGCGGTCCCGCCTTTGCCTGTCAGTTTCTGGAGGCCTTGGCCGATGGCGGCGTAGCCTGCGGTTTGCCCCGGGAAAAGGCCTACCGCTACGGCGCCCAGATGCTCCTAGGCACCGCCTCCCTGCTCCTGGCCACCGGCAGTCACCCAGGTCAGCTGAAGGACGCCGTCTGCTCCCCTGGCGGCACCACCATCCAAGGCGTCCGCGTCCTGGAGGAGCATGGCCTGCGGGCAGCCGTCATGGACGCCGTCCTGGCTGCCTTTGAAAAAAACGGCGCCCTAGCCTCTTCCCATTGATCCCGCCTGAATCCCTCAACCACGTCATCCCACGGAGGCTGCCTGTAATATATCACCGTACCAGCTGGAATTGTGGAATCACTTGCCCTCAGAGGAACATCCCATTCCAGACCATCTCCCTGGCGGTTTTTGAAAACTGGCAATAGCATCTTAAAAAAGCAGGCAAAAACACTTCCGGCAGCCCATCTCAGGCTGCCGGACTTCTCATATAATACCAGCCAGAACCGGCGTTCCAGTTACCGGGGCAACGCCGGAGACTGGGGTGGACGGTAGACGCCGGAGGCGGCCATGGAGACAAAATCCTCGTCCGAGACGATGATGTGGTCGGCCAGAACGATGCCCACGGCGTCCAAGGCGGTGCTCAGCCGCTCCGTTGCGGCGATGTCCGCCTGGGAGGGTAGTGCAATGCCGCTGGGGTGATTATGGGCCAACACCACAGAGGTGGCATTTACCGACAGAGCAAACTCCACAATCTTCCGGATGGGCACCCCCGCCGCATTGACGCTGCCCCAGCCCAAAATTCGGCAGGCCAGGGGCTTGCACTTGGCGTCCAAACACAGGGCACACACCGCCTCATCCCGGAGTCCAAAAAACCGGGGGGTTAAATAAGCGCCACAGCGCTCCACCGTATTTAGGACCTGCTCGGCGCTGCTCCTCTGGATCATGTAATACCGGCTGGCGGCGGTCACCAGCTGGAGCAGGGTGGCTCCATTCTCCCCCATACCGGGAACCTGGGCCAGGGCAGAGACGGGAGCCTCCAGCACACCGGACAGGGAGCCAAACTGCTCCAGCAGAGCGTGGGCAATGGGATTGGTATCCCGGCGGGGTATGGCATAAAACAGCAGCAGCTCCAGGACCTGGACCTCGTCAAAATTGTCCAGCCCCTCCAGAAGAAACCGCCGCCGGAGCCGCTGCCGGTGTCCCTCATGGGTGGTCATGGCACACCTCCTTGGAAGATTCGGAAAAGACTTGCTATTTTCGTCAAAATTCGATACAATTGGCACATCAGTCAAAGGCTGGAAGGATTTCTCTGGGTGCCGTTCAAAAAACTGCACATCCTAAGGGCAATCCAAACGGGAGGATGACCATGGAACAACAACAGAATTGGCCGGAGCTGCTGGAGCTGCTGGAACGGCCCGCCTTCACCGTGGAGCAGGGCCGGGTATCCTGGGCAAATCAGGAGGCCCTGACCAGGCTGGTGCCCCAGGGGCAGGAAATCCACTCTTTGCTGCAAACCGGCGCAGAGGAATACGCGGAGCTTGGCAACGGAAGCCTCTGCCTGTCCCTGCAGATCGGAGATTCCAGACAGGAGGCCGCCGTCCGGCGGCTAAATGGGGGCGTAGACCTGTTCCTGCTGAATCAAGAGGCGGACCTGGCGGGCCTGAACCAGCTGGCTCTGGCCGCCCGGCAGCTCCGGGAGCCTCTTGGCAACGCCATGCTGGCAGCAGACAGGCTCTTCCCCGAGCTGGAGCTGACGGAAGCTCCTGGCCTCCAGGACCAGATGTCCACCATAAACCAGGGGCTGTTTCAGCTCCTGCGAATCATCAACAACATGGCCGATGCCAGTCAATACCTCACCGCCCGGCAGCCCAACCGGGAGGTTACTTCCTTGGGCAGCTTTTTTGGGGAGATTGCGGAGCGGGCCTCCACACTGACGGCAAAGGCTGGTGTCCGGCTCACCTACACCCCGCCCACCCGGGAGGGCATGGGCAATCTGGACCGGGACATGGCTGAGCGGGCCTTCTACAATCTCCTGTCCAACGCCCTGCGCTTCACCCCCAAGGGAAAGACCATCCAGGTCACCCTGACTCTGGACCGGGAGCGGGCTGTACTCCGGGTCCAGAACCAAGGTGAGGGCCTCCATCAGGAGATCCAGCAGGATCTCTTCAACCGGTACCGCCGGGCCCCCTCGGTGGAAGACGGCCGGTTCGGCCTGGGGCTGGGACTGCTGCTGGTGCGGCAGACGGCGGCCCTTCACGGCGGCGCCTTGCTCATCAGCGAAGCCCCGGAGGGCGGCACCATAGCCGCCCTGTCCTTCCGGCGGAATCTGCCCGCCTCCGGCGCGTTCCGTTCCCCCATGGCAGACCTGGATTACACCGGATGCCGGGACCACGGCCTGGTAGAGCTCTCCCGGGAGCTTCCCCGGGACCTATACGATCCTCAAGCCATTCATTGACCGTTCCCCAGATGGACCCGGAACACAGGGCGCTGCCTTTGGGCCGCGCCCTGCGGCTTTTCCAAGCGTCACGCCAGCACTGGCTTCAGATATTGGCCGGTGAAGCTGGCGGGAACTTCCGCCACCTCCTCCGGCGTGCCCTGGGCCACAATGGTCCCGCCGCCGTCGCCCCCCTCGGGGCCCAGATCCACGATATGGTCGGCCGTTTTGATCACATCCAAATTGTGTTCAATGACCACTACTGTGTTCCCTGCCTCCACCAGCAGCTGTAGCACGTCAATGAGCCGGTGTACGTCTGCCGTATGCAGGCCCGTAGTGGGTTCATCCAAAATATAAATGGTGGAGCCCGTAGCCCGCCGAGACAGCTCCGTGGCCAGCTTCACCCGCTGGGCCTCGCCGCCGGACAGGGTGGTGGAGGACTGCCCCAAGCGGATGTAGCCCAAGCCCACCTCCACCAGGGTCTGGGCCTTCCGCCGGATCTTGGGCAGGTTTTCGAAGAAATCCACAGCCTCCTCCGCCGTCATCTCCAGGACGTCGGAGATATTTTTGCCCTTATACTGCACCTCCAAGGTCTCCCGGTTATACCGCTTGCCGTGGCAAACTTCACAGGGGACATACACATCGGGGAGAAAATGCATCTCAATTTTGACCAGGCCGTCGCCACAGCAGGCCTCGCACCGTCCCCCCTTTACATTGAAAGAGAACCGGCCCGGGCCGTAGCCCCGCATCTTGGCGTCGGCGGTAGCGGCAAACAGGTCCCGGATGTCATTGAAGAGGCCCGTGTACGTGGCGGGATTGGACCGGGGCGTGCGGCCAATGGGGCTCTGGTCAATGGCAATCACCTTGTCCAGATACTCCATCCCCTCCACGCTGTCGTGCTCCCCAGGCCGGGTCCGGGCGTGGTTCAGCTTGGCGGCCAGGGTCTTATAGAGCACCTCATTGACCAGGCTGGACTTTCCGGATCCGGAAACGCCGGTGACGCAAATGAAGGTCCCCAAAGGAATGGACACGTCCACATTCTGCAAATTGTTCTCCCGAGCGCCCCGCACCGTGAGGAAGTTGCCGCTGCCGGCCCTCCGGCAGGCGGGGACCGGGATTTTCTTCACCCCGGACAGGTACTGCCCCGTCAGGGACCGGGGGCAGGCCATGATGTCCTCCAAGGTTCCGGCTGCCACAATCTCCCCTCCGTGGATGCCGGCGCCAGGACCCACATCCACGATGAAGTCCGCCGCCCGCATGGTGTCCTCGTCATGCTCCACTACCACCAGGGTGTTGCCCAAATCCCGCAGATGCTTCAGGGTCTCCAGCAGCCTGCTGTTGTCCCTCTGGTGCAGACCAATGGAGGGCTCGTCCAGGATATACAGCACCCCCATGAGGGATGAGCCAATCTGGGTAGCCAGACGAATCCGCTGGCTCTCTCCGCCGGAAAGGGTCCCGGCGCTGCGGCTCAGGGTGAGGTATTGCAGCCCCACATCCCGAAGGAAGCAGAGCCGGGCCCGGATTTCCTTCACAATGGGGGCGGCAATCACCCCTTGATTCCCCTCCAGCTGAAGGGAATCCACAAAATTCAGAGCCTTCACCACGGTGAGGCGGCAGAATTCCGACAGCCCCAGTCCTCCCACAGTGACTGCCCGGGCCATATCCGACAGCCGGTCCCCATGACAGCGGGGGCAGGGGGAGGTAGACATACACTCCTCCAGCTCCTTGCGCATGGCGTCGGAGGGTGTCTCCCGGTAGCGGCGCTCCAGGTTGGGGATGATCCCCTCGAAGGGCTGCTCCAGAACCCCCATGCCGGTACCCCGGTTGTAGGTCATCTTCAGCTTCTCCCCCTTGGTGCCGTAGAGGATGACGTCCTTGGCCTCCTGAGGCAGGGAGGCAAAGGGTTCCGTCAGGGAGAAATGATATTTCTGAGCCAGGGCGTCAAAATACATGCGAAAAATGGAATCTGTGCGCACGCTGTTCCAGCCGGAGACCTGAATGGCCCCCTCCAGAATGGACTTGGAGGGATCGGGAATCACCAGAGCCGGGTCCGCCTTCAGCCGGAAGCCCAGGCCGGTACACTCCGGGCAGGCGCCGTAGGGGGTGTTGTAAGAGAACATCCGCGGCTCCAGCTCCGACAGGCTGATGCCACAGTCTGCGCAGGCGTAGTTCTGGGAGAAGTCCAGATCCCGGTTTTCCCCCGGCAAGTGGACCGTCACCAGGCCCCCCGCATGGGCGCAGGCCGTCTCCAGAGAATCCGCCAGACGGCGGCGGAGGTCTGGCCGCAGCACCAGCCGGTCCACCACCAGCTCCACCGTGTGTTTTTTATTCTTCTCCAGAGGGATCTCCTCATTGAGGTCATATAGAATGCCGTCCGCCCGCACCCGGGCGAAGCCCGCCTTCCGGGCGTCCTCCAGGACCTTTCGGTGCTCTCCCTTCTTCCCCCGGATCACCGGGGCCAGGATGAGGAAGCGGGTGCCCTCCTCCAGGCCCATAACCTGGTCCACAATTTGGTCAATGGTTTGGCGGCGGATCTCCTTGCCACATTTGGGGCAGTGGGGCACCCCCACCCGGGCCCACAGCAGGCGAAGGTAATCGTAAATCTCCGTCACCGTGCCTACGGTAGAGCGGGGGTTCTTGGAGGTGGTCTTTTGGTCAATGGAAATGGCGGGAGACAGGCCGTCGATGGAGTCCACATCCGGCTTGTCCATCTGGCCCAGAAACTGCCGGGCGTAGGAAGACAGAGACTCCACATACCGCCGCTGCCCCTCGGCATAGATGGTATCAAAGGCCAGGGAGGACTTGCCGGACCCGGACAGGCCAGTGAACACCACCAGCTTGTCCCGGGGGATGGTCAGGTCCACATTCTTCAGATTGTTTTCCCTGGCTCCGTGTATGATGAGTTGGTCGTTCATTGGGTAACCTCACATAGAACTAGAAAATTTGTTCTATAATTGTAGCACATCCAAGCGAAAAATGCAACCGAAAATCCCGCTTTTACAGCATAGCAGGTGCCCCAAGCTCAAGGCTGGTAGAACACCCGAATCCTCCAATGGCGCAGAAGCGTCAAGGGGATTCTGGGGCGCAGCATTCCGAAAGCCCTCTGCTATTGTACCACATTTTCCACTTCTCTACAACATCCACTCTGTTTTTTCTCTTTGGCATATTGTCCGCCAGGGCAGCAGGATCCGCTTTATCTGTACTGGCGTGGGAGCGCTCTGCCTGTGCTGCTGTGTCCCTTGCAAAACGCCGGAGCATCCCGTATAATAGGAGAAAAACAAAAAGGAGGATTGACTATGATGCTGACCGAGGTTCTTCCGGAGACCCTGCCCGATGCCCAAGCGGTGAAAGGCTTTTTTGACTCCCTGACCTGGCAGAAGGTAATTCCGCCTCTGGTGTTGCTGCTTGTGGGCCTGGTAGCAGTCCGCCTGCTTCTGCGTCTGTTCGACCGGGCCCTGGAGCGTTCCCGGCTGGAGCGGGCCGCCTACGCCATGCTCCGGTCCGTGATGAAGGTGCTGCTGTACTTCATCCTGCTTCTTCTGGTGGCGGCCCAGCTGGGCGTGGATGTGTCCAGCCTGGTGGCCATTTTAAGCGTCATCTCTCTGGCCCTGTCCCTGGCAGTCCAGGGAGCCCTCACCAATGTGGTCGGCGGCGTCACGCTCCTCACCACCCGTCCCTTCAAAGCCGGGGACTTCGTGGAGCTGGGGGATCAATCCGGTACCGTTTTGGAAGTGAGCGTCACCTACACCAAGCTCCAAACCCCGGATAACAAGATCGTCAGCATCCCCAACAGCACCGCCGCTGCCGCCCGGATCACCAACTTCTCCGCCGCCGGCACCCGCCGTGTGGATCTCACCGTCTCCGCCTCCTATCGCAGCCCGGTGGAATCGGTGAAGGCGGCCCTCCTCCGGGCGGCCAACTCCCCCACCAGCCTGTTTACCCCCGAGCCCTTTGCCGGGGTAAAGGAATACGGCGACAGCGCCATTACTTATGTCCTGCAGGTCTGGTCCAGCGCCTCGGACTACTGGACCACCTACTTCACTGTGAATGAAGCCATCAGCCGGGAGTTTGCCCAGGACGGCATTGAAATGACCTATCCCCACCTAAATGTCCACCTGGACAGCAACCCCTGACGGAACAATTCCGTCCCTATTTTTGAAGGACAGGAGGCACACCCTTGTGGACGACAACCTCATCATCGACCTGTACTGGCAGCGGAACGAGCAGGCCGTCGCCGAGACGGAGGCCAAATATGGCCCCTATTGCCGCTCTATCGCCTATGGCATCCTCCAGAACAACCAGGACACGGAGGAATGCGTCAACGACACCTGGCTCCGGGCCTGGGACTCCATCCCACCCCAAAGACCCGGGCGGCTGTCCGCCTTCCTGGGCCGCATTGCCCAGAACCTGGCCCTGGACCGGTATGATTACAACCATGCCGCCAAGCGCTCCGGTCCCTTCGACCAGCTGCTCTCTGAGCTCAGCGAGTGCATCCCCTGCCAGCGGGATGACTTCGCCCAGCTGGAGCTCACCCAGATTCTCAACAGTTTTCTCCACTCCCTGCCGGAAAGCAGACGGAACCTGTTTCTCCGCCGGTACTGGTACTGCGAATCCGTGGAGGAGCTGGGGCGGCGGTACCGCATGAGCCAGAGCGCAGTGAAATCCAGCCTGTTCCGCACCCGGAACAAGCTCAAAGCTTATTTGGAAAAGGAGGGTGTTGGAATTGAATGAACGGCAACTCTTCCGCGCCTTGGGGGATGTAGACGACAGCCTGCTTGAGGCAGCGGAGCGTCTTCCCCACCGAAAAAAGCCCCGTCACACCGGCCTTTGGATCGCCGCCTGCCTCTGCTTGGCGGCCCTCTCCCTGGCAGCGCCCTATGTGGCCCTGTTCACCAAAGGCGCCTCCTCTGCCGATCCCAAGGCCGCCGTCTCCACCCAGGACGCTCCAGGCGCTACGGAAGCCGCGCCCAGGGCCTCCTCTGACAGAAACGGCTCCATCCAAGAATTCGCCCCAGAAACCCAGGCAACTGCCCCTCACACCCAGGTAAGCACAGCCTCCACGGCCCCCTCACAGAGCTATAGCCCATGCCCGGATGACTTCTCCTTCTCTCTTGCCTGGGAGGGAAACGCCTATGACAGCGCCACGGGCCTCCTCACCTGCTCAGACGGAGAAACCATCCCCCTACCTCTCAGCGAAGAGCAGCGCCAGCGTGCCTGGGCCCTGCTGTCCGGTCTGGAATTCTCAGAGGGCGGGGAGGGCGAGCAGTCCATTTCCCTCACCGCCTATGGCCAGACCGCCTCCATGAACCTCAGCCAGGAGGAGGAGGGGCCAGCCCAAACCATTTTAGAGGAACTCATCCGCCTGATCTGCCCGGAGGAACCGTAGACCAGAGCGAACATACAAAAAGGAGCTATGTAAGATGGAACAAACGAAAACCACCTGTCTGGAGGTCTGCGTAGACAGCTTTGCCTCCGCCATGGCCGCCCTGGAGGGCGGCGCAGACCGGCTGGAGCTTTGCTCCTGCCTACTGGTGGGAGGACTGACGCCGGATGTGGCCCTTCTGGAGCAAATCCGCCAGAGATCGGATATTCCCATTCGGTGCCTCATGCGTCCCCGCTTTGGGGACTTTCTCTACACCCCGGAGGAAATCCAGCTGATGGAGCTGCAAATTCCCCGCCTGGCCTCCGCTGGAGCCAACGGCTTCGTCATCGGTTGCCTGACGCCGGAGGGCCGGTTGGACCGGCGGAGCATGGAGCGCCTGGTGAACGCTGCCGGGGGCCGGGGCCTGACCCTCCATCGGGCCTTCGACGTAAGCCGGGACGCTGCAGAAGCCTTGGCTGACGCCGCTGGCCTGGGAATCGACACCGTCCTCACCAGCGGTCAGGCCACCGATTGCTGGACCGGGCGGGAATGTCTGGGCAAGCTCCTGGCCTCCGGCGCTCCCTTGGAAATGATGGCGGGAGGCGGCGTGAACGCCGGAGTAATCCGGAAGCTGCGGGCTCTGTATCCCCTGCGCACCTTCCACATGAGCGGGAAGGTCACCCTGCCCAGCGCCATGACCTTCCGGCGGGAAGGCGTCCCCATGGGCCTTCCCGGTCTGGACGAATTCAGCATTTGGCAGACCAGCAAGGACCAGGTCCGGGCAGCTGCCGCTGCATTGCAGGAGGAGATTGTATGCTAAGTGATAACATCCGCCGCTTTTCCCGGGAGAGCTGGGAGGCGGCACAGAGGGATCTGGGCGAAGCCGGCCGGGCCGCCCAAAGGGAGCTGGACCGGCTCACCGGAGATGAACGGAGCCTCATGGAGCTGGCCCTGGGGACCCTCCCCGCCTCTGATGTGGCCAGCGTTCCCTTTGACGTGCTTTTGGGCTACGCCCGTCACGCCCTGCGCCTGCGGGAGCGCTCCCCCTACTGCCGGAATGTGCCCGAGGACATTTTCCTCCACCACGTGTTTTATCCCCGGGTGAACTCCGAGGATCTGGTGGATTGCCGGGGCTTTTTCGCCCAAATGGTAGCCCCGGAGATAGAGGGGCTGCCGGGACGGGAGGCAGCCCTGGCAGTCAACCGGTGGTGCGCCCGGCAAATGACCTATGAAACCACAGACAACCGATCCATGAACCCCGTCACCTGCTACTACTGCGGCCTGGGTCGCTGCGGCGAGGAGTCCACCTTCGGCGTCACCGCCCTCCGGTCCGTGGGCATTCCCGCCCGGCAGATCTATGTGCCCTGGTGGAGCCACTGTGACGACAATCACGCCTGGGTAGAGGTCTATGTGGAGGGAGACTGGCACTTTTTAGGCGCCTGCGAGCCGGAGCCCATCCTGGACCGGGGTTGGTTCAACAGCGCCGCCAGCCGGGCCATGGTGGTGTGCAGCCGGACCTTCTTTGACTTCATCGGGGAGGGCCTGCAAAAAGAAGCCTTGGTTCAGCGTCAAGGCATGTGCCTCATGTACAACGAAACCAGCCGGTACGCAGAAACCGCCCGTCTCACCGTATCCGTGGAGAACCCCCAGGGCGCGCCCCAGTCCGGCGCCTGGGTCCGGTTCTACGTGCTGAATATGGCCGGTCTTGCTCGGATTGCAGCCCTGGAGACCGGGGCGGACGGCGCCGTGACCCTGGAAACCGGCCTGGGTAGCCTCCTGGTGGAGGCGGAGCTGAATGGCAAATTTGCCTGGAGCACCCTGGAAATCTCCGGGGACACTGCCTGCCGTCTGGTTCCGCAGAAAGAGGAGCCGGAACAGGAACCCTGGGCCTGGGACTTCATCGCCCCGGCGGCAGGAGAGAAAACCCGCCGCCCCCTGACCCCGGAGCAGGCCCGGGAAAAGGCTGCCGTTCTGGCATCGGCCCGGCAGGCCCGCCTGGCCCGGATCGAAAGCTACTGGAGCCCCCGGTACGAAACCGGAGACGGTCCTCTGGACCGGATGTTTCGGATGGCCGGAGGAAACGCAGAAGCCCTGTGGCAGTTTTACCAGACCACCCCGGAGACCGGCAAGCCCTGGGCCAAGGCTCTGCTTCTCAGCCTGGCCTCTAAGGACTGGCGGGATGTGAAACCGGAGGTGCTCCAGGCCCATCTCACCGGGGCCCTGGCTTTGCCGGGCCAGGACAAGCCGGAGTTTGTGCCCTACGTCCTCTGCCCCCGGATTGGCTTTGAGCTTCTCACCGACTGGCGCACGCCCATTCTGGCCCGGCTTTCTCCCATGGAGCAGGACCGGTTCCGGCAGAACCCCCAGGCTCTTTGGTCTTGGATCGGGGAGCAATTCCCGGAGAGGGGCTGCCGCTGGCATCCGGTACTGTGGCTGCAGCCCGGGGCGGCCCTCTCCCTGGGCGCGGCGGACGGTAAGGGACGAAGGCTGCTGTTTGTGGCAGTGCTGCGGACCCTGGGCGTCCCTGCCCGGCTGAACCCGGTGGATGGCAAGGCCCAGTACTGGAACGGGTCCGGCTTTACCACTGTGGAGGCTGCCGGCCCGGTGGAGCCCATGGGAACCCTCACCGTCCAGTTCCCGGAGCCCCTGACCTACAACCTGAGCTGGACCCTGGCCCGGTGGTCCAGGGGATGGCAGACGCTGGACCTGAGCGGTGAGCCGGGCCCGGCTTACCCCCTACCCCTGGGCCAATACCGGCTGACCACCGTAAACCGGCTGCCAAACGGAAACCAGTTGGCTCGCTTCGTTCCCTTCCGCCTCACCCCGGAGGGCGCAACCATAGAGGCCCTCCGCCGTCAGGGAACCCTGGAGCAAATGCTGGCTCGGTTCCCGGTGTGTCCGCCGGTGGCGCTTCCTGGGCTGCATCTCCAGGTGTACCTGGAGGTGGGCACAGAGCCCACGGAGCATGTGCTGAATGAGCTGTTGGAGTCTGCCACTCGGGTCCGGGAGGCCATGAGCCGGGGCCTGGGTCTGCTCCTGCTCCTGCCCCAGGCCGCCGCCCGGCAGGACCCCACCTTAGGTAAGGTCCTGGCTGCCCTGCCGGACACCACCGTCATGGAGGCGGACTTCGCCGGAGCCCCCCTGGATGCCATGGCCCGGGCCCTGTACGTAGAGCCAGGCCTCTGGCCCCTGACTGTCCTCACCGACGGCCAGACCGCCTACTACGGCCACGCCGGCTATGCCGTAGGCGCCATCCCCCTGGCCCTGGACTTGGTACGGGCCCTAGGTGAATGCCCATGTGTCGTAAAGTGACACATGCCTCGGATAAACGCCTATCCAGCTGTTCGGTTGCGGCTACTGGATTCCTGTAATGGTTCATAATTGAGCGCTCTTTGCCGCCGGGTAAAGAGAAAAGCGCCAGACTTTCCATCGTTAGGCCATTGAAGATGGAAAGATCTGGCGCTATTTTTAATGGGAACCGGGAGTATGTGAGATTTGTCGTTGGGGTTCTCCGCTTTGGTCTCACAGCTTTCTTCCAGGATTGTGATGATTACCTTTCACGCCATCATCCATGAGATATGGCTGGTGTATGGCTTACATATCCAGCAAGAAAAAGCTTAGTTGTGTTGCTTGGATTTGTAATATATAAGAAAATAAGGCAGGAGAAATGGTTTATGAAAATTGCAGAAAGAAGCGCACTGCTTGTCATTGATATTCAGCAGGAGGACTTTCGGGAAATGCGGGAGGATAACTTAAATGACCCAGCGTGGGATTGCATCCGCAACGCCAAACGGGTATTGGATGTTTTCCGAGCAAAGAAGTTGCCCGTCATCCAGATTAAAGAAGTCCACCGGCCGGACATGGTAGATTTTGGCCGGGAATTGGACGGGGCCGAGGGAATTCATTGTATAGAGGACTCTCCTTACACAGATTATGCAAAATTGACCTACCCCATCCAGGGAGAATATCTGATTTCTAAAAGGAGATATAGTGCATTTTTCGGAACTGACCTGGAAATTTTGTTAAAAGGTCTTCATGTGGATACGCTGTACCTGATTGGCGGGCTGACTGACGTTTGCATTCACTATACGGCGGTAGACGCGCATCAGCATGACTATCATATCAAAGTAGTCACCGATGCCGTTGCCGGTTCCAGTGCGGAAGCCCATCATTATGCGTTAAGAGCAATCCAGTATTTGCAGCGCAATGCATTGATCACTGTTTCGGACGTAGAGTCGGCCTGAAATAGTTAAGCAAATCCAAGGAGGAAATTTAAAATGGAAAAAGATGAAATATTCATGGGGAAAGCCATAGAATTGTCCGCGTTAGCGGTGGAACACGGAAACGAGCCTTTTGGAGCCGTCTTAGTGAGGGACGGTGAGATTGTCTATACAAACGAAAACCAAATTCACTCTGCTGCGGATCCAACCTTTCATGCGGAAGCAGGGCTTATCAGAAGGTTTTGCAGGGAAACACATATCACAGGCCTAAGCGATTATACGCTGTATTCCAGCTGTGAACCATGCTTTATGTGTTCCGGTGCCATGGTATGGGCAAAACTGGGCAGACTTGTTTACGCCGCCAGCAATGTGGATTTAGGCAATATTCTTCAAGAAGACGGCTGCACTTGCAGCGAAATGGTATTTGCCCATTCTCCATGGAGACCGAAGGTGACTCCTGGAGTATTAAGAAATGAGAGTTTAGAGGTATTAAGAAAATATTTTTCTAATCACTGAATAGAATAATCAATTCCTGCTCAAGACACCTGAAGCTGCGCCAATTTCACCAGCCCCCACCGGGCAGCAAAGCGCCAAGAAGAGTCTGCTGCAAAATTTCGCCTTTTTGTAGCAGGCTCTTCCTTTTCCCTGCAAAACCCCGGCCACCTGCCTGGCCTTTTTCATAAAGCGAGAAAAACAAGGGCCTTTGAGCGGCCGTTTTGAGCTTTTTTTCCCAAATGTGCTTCCTTTCTTTTTGATAAAAATCATGATATACTAAATCCATGGAGTAAAAATCTGAGCAAGGGTGAATTGCCTGGTCAAACCGGTTCACGCAGCCTCTGTGCAGCCCTCCTGAGACAAGTTTCATCACTTCCCAAAGGAGCGAAGCACCCTCTGGAATCTTCAATTGGCACACCCACGCCAATTTTAAGAGGAGCCGCCGGCCACTTTCCGGCAAACCATCTGAAAAGGAGAATGAGTATGAAGAAGACACATTTGCCCTTCCGCCTACTTTCCCTGTGGTTGGCGCTGACGTTGCCGTGGGGCTTTGCCACCCCCGCAGGCGCAGCCGCCGGTGGCCCCGCCAGAGTCAACATCCTCGCGGATGGGTTGACGCTGGAGGTAAGGCCCCATGCAGGCGTTGGCTACATGGAACAAGTGCTGCAACGCCTGGTCGCAGAAGACACCTACCCCATTCAAGGCAGCACCTGCCAGACAAACAGCTCCGGCAAGCTCCCTCTGGAGGAGCCGTGGATCCACGCAACAGGTTCTATCGTGGAGGTGGGCGACAACATCGCCACCTGGAACATCTGCGGATTCAGCCCTGCCATTCTGGACCCCAACGCACCCCAGAATCTGGAAGAGCTGCAGGCAGCCGATCCGAAGGAAGTGGCCCAGCTGTCCAAATTTGACGGGCGGAACTATGGCATCATCACCCCCGTCAGAGACCAGGGCAGCAGCAACCTCTGCTGGGCCTATGCCTCCGTCAACGCCTCCGAGGCCTCCATTTTGCGCGAAGGCATTGACCCCAGCGCAACCTTGGACACTCTGCGGTTCTCTCCCACTCACCTGGGCTACATCCGCTTCAACCGTGGCCCGGATCTCCTGGGGAACACCGCCGGGGAAGAAGATCCCACAGCAGACTGGCTCCAGGCATCCGGTTCCCCCGGCTATTCCTCCACCCTGTTTTCCCAATGGTGGGGGCCGGTCCAGGACGGCACACCGATGGTCAACACCCCAAGCGTCATAGAGGAACACTCCGGCTATCGCATGGAGCACGCAATCGAACTAGACGGTCAGCGCCTCAGCAGCAATCCGGCGGCGCGCACCCGCATGAAGGAGGCCATCGCCCAGTACGGAGCCGTAACCTTCTCTTACAACTGGATTCATGAGGTCCCCTACGACAATCCCAGCAGAGGTGGCTTTGGGAACCCCCACGCCTGCACCATCATTGGCTGGGACGACACCATTCCCGCCAGCCTGTTTTCCGGTGGCGCATCTCAGGACGGCGGCTGGTTGGTGAAAAACAGCTACAGCTCCCTGCCCTATTTCTATCTGTCCTACGACAACAACAGCAGCTACGTATTTGCCTTTGATTACGCCACAAAAGAGGAATACGATTTTAACTATTTCTATGACAGCAGTGTTGACGATTTTGGCATGGCCGCTTCCTTAAATTATACCTGTGCTGCCAATGTGTTCCAGGGGCTCAAAGGCTCCGACAGCCAGACCGAGTACGTCAAGGCTGTCCAGGTAGGCTTCTACGGCAGCGGCGCTACCTGTGATGTGAAGGTTTACACCAATCTGCAGGACCAGCAGGACATGTCGGATTTGGCCAATGTAGACCCCACCCTGGGCACCCTGGCCGCCAGCGGCTCCGCCACCTTCGACCGCCCTGGATATCACACTGTACCCCTGGAGCAGCTTGCGGAGGTTGCGCCGGGCAGCTATTTTAGCATTGTGGTTCAAGTTTCTGGCAGCAGCCCCTACCTGCGGGTGATCCGGGCTGCGGATTGTAAGTCTTACGTCCTTTCCAAGTATGGCGCATGGCAGAAGTCCGGTCTAAACGTGCCCCGGCTGAAAGCCTACACCGTATTGGAGAACACCTCCACCGGCCTCACCCCGGAGGAAACGCCCCATGCATCCATTGACAATACCGCAGAGGCCCTGACCGGGCTCATGCCGGAAGCTACCTATCTGGTGAACAGCGCGGCCCTGACGGCAGACGGGAACGGCTCTCTGGCTCTTCAACCGGAGTGGTTTGGCTCTACAGTTTCCATTGTCAAGCAGGGCGACGGAACTGCCACCGGCAACAGTGTGGCCCAGACCCTCAAGATCCCCAACCGCCCCGCCGCTCCAGCCGGAGTGGAATGAGAAGCCGAGGCCTTTGCCGGAGAGCATGACGGCAGGCTCACCGGTGTGACCGCCGGAATGGCGCACAGGGAGCAGCAGGGGCTGAGAGCCTGCCATTCATAAACATCCATATCCAGTCACACGAGGCGGGCCCGGAATATGCCGGGCCCGCCTCGTGCAGGTGCAAACAGCCTGATGCAGTTCCTGAAGCAGGCGTCAGGCTCAGGTCCTGGTTTAAAACGCCTATTCCGGCAAAATCCGCCTCCAAAGGCCGGGGCAGAGAGGTTTTTCTCCCATGTGTGACACATTTTGTGGTTTCGCCCAAAGAATTTATCCAATATCTTGTGTTTCGACAAACTTTGCGGACAAAATATGCTATGTTGTACGCGACGACAGGGGGCGCAGGCAGACTGCAACCGCCGTCCGGTCGTCTGCCTCGCCGGCCGGGGCCGCCGCCACCAGAGCGGCGGCCAGGGCCTTGGGGGTCTGACCAGTGAAATCCGCAATTTGGCTTTGAGTCTCCTCACTCTCCAAGCCATCGCTGATCAGGACCACCATCTCCTCCTTCTGCAAGGACAGCCGTATCACCTCCGCCTGGTGTGCCTCTCCGATTCCCACCCCAGGCGGCGGGGCGGCTGTCCCCATTCTCTTGGCACTTCTTCGGTGCTTCAGATAGCTGGGGGCAGCACCCCATTTATATAAACTGGCACGTCCCGTGTCCAGGTGCAGTTCCAGCAAGTCCGCCGTGGAAAATCCTCCTGTCTCCCGCAAGACATAGAGGTCATTCAAAGTTCCCAAAGCCTCCGCCCCAGGCATTCCCGCCTGCAAAAGCCCCGTGAGGATACGCAGCGCACTTTCGCTCTCCTGGGCCGCCCCCGGTCCCGTTCCCATGCCGTCGCACAGCAGGACATAGTACCGCAAGCCGGGCCCCGGGAAGTGCGCCCCCCGGTCTCCTGATGCCAGGAGACCGAACCGGCCCGCCGAGGCCACACCCAGCTCCACCCGGTACCTGGCCTGGGGCTCCGGCTCCGTGAGGCTCTGGGCAGTATCCTGAAGATACCGGGCCAAAAACCGGTATTGGTTGCCCAACGCCATCCGCCCCTCCCGTAGCCGGGCCCGGCACTGGCGCCTCAGGCGGAGGCCCGACAGGGCTCCATTGATGGACTCCAGGAAGGCCTCCGGGCGGCGGCAGCGGTCCAGGAAGGCCGGGGGCAGGTCCTCCGGAGCAATGTAACGCTGGTCCAAAAGCCGGGGCGCAGCCCCATTCAGGAGGGCATAGGTCTGCTCCGCCTCCCGGTTCCAGCAGGTCTCCCAGCGGGTGCAGCTCCGGCACACCGTGTTGGCGGCCTGGTCATACAAGGCGGCCGTGTCCTGGGAGGCCGCTCCGGGCAGCTCCCGACTCAGGAGATCCTGAAGATACTCTAGGACCCCGGCAGCCGTCTCCAGGCGGCTTGCCACCTCCTGTGGAGGAGCAGCTGCCACGGTGGAACTTCCGGGCCGGACCCGGGCCGGAAGGAGCCCCGCAGCCAATCCTCCCACTCCCAGGCCCAGAAACACATGGGGATCAAAGGTCCCGGCCACATACATGGCAGGCAGTGACCACAGTGCCGGGCACAGGAAAGGCAGAATCCGGCTTCGCCTGGCCAGAAGGGAGCCACACAAAAAGCCTGCGCACAAGGCCGGCGTCACCGGCACAGAGGTAATCCGGGACAGGTCCACCGCCAACCCGCACAGTGCCACCGTGGGCAGCCCCGCCGTCCCCGTCCCCATGCAGGCGAGAAAAGCCGCAGACACCAGGCCCAGATCCAAAACCCGGAACCAGACCACCTGGCACAGGCCCAAGACCAGCATCGCGCCGGCGCAGGCATCTGCCAGCGTCCCCCGCTGGGTTCGCACCTGGCGGAATACGGCGGCGGAGCCCGCCGCACAGCCCACGCGGAGCAGGAACCCAACAAAGCCAGAGCTGTCCACCATCCCTCGGGCCAGGAGAAACACCAGGCCCAAGACCGCCGTCATGGCCCCACACAGGGCCGGCAGGAACCATGCCCGCCGCCGCAGCTCCGTCCCGGCAAACAGGGCCGCAGCCAGCAGACCCGCCACTATCCCGGCCATAGGCTCCAGGCAGGCCTCCGGCCCCCAAAACAGAAGGTAGCCGGCACAGCTGCCCCCTGCGGCGGCCAACACCGTCCAATCCGCGTCCAGCCCCACCAGGAAGCCCAGGGCCAGGGGCAGAGGTGTGTTGCCGGAGGCGGCTGCAGAAAGGACAAAGGCCAACAGCCCTGCCCGCCCACATTGCACAATCCTCCGAACCCAAGGCATGTCCACGAGAGCCCGGATCTCCCGCCGCACAGTCCGCTGCCTGGGCGCCGGCGCCCGGGTTGGATTTTTCATGGAGCAACGCCTCCAGTCAGGTTTTCTTAGATTTTACCACGACCCCCCCGGCGGTTTCTGTCGGGAAAAGGCGGCAAAATTGGGAAAAGAATTCTCACCTGGCAAGCGTCAAATCCTTTGGCCCAGAGCAGCGGCAGGAAAGCATGTGTTGCTGGAAGGAGGAAGATGGCCTGAGGATATAGCGCGCAACATCCCTGACACATCACACCACGTGCAGGGCAAATTGCCGAAGTCCCATGGGAAGCCAGAGGATGGTGCTACCGGCGCATCCGGGAAGCCGCGCCCCACCTGCCCCAAAACCTGTGTTAAAACATGCTGCAGCTCTCTCCGCTGGAAAGGGCTGCAGCATGTTATGTTTCTATTACCGGCAAGCTTCCATCAGCTCCCGGAACACCGGGAGACTTCTTTGAATCATGTCATAGGAGACGCAGTAGCAGATCCGGAACCAGCCTGGGCAGTCAAAGCCAGTGCCGGGGACCAAGAGGAGGTTTTTCTTCTTTGCCATTTCCGAAAAGGCCAGGTCATCTCCATTGGGGGCCTGAATGAACAGATAGAAGGCGCCATCGGGGCTGGCCATGCGGTAGCCCATCTCCGTGAGGCTCTCCTGGAGGGCCTTCCGGTTCCGGTCATAGGCCGCCAAGTCCGGCCGCAAGTGGGCGCAGCGGGCGATGACCTTCTGCCACAGGGAGGGAGCGCAGACGTGGCCACCTGCCCGGGCGGCTCCCGCCACAGCGGCGTACAGCTCCTGGCTGCCTGCCGCCCGGTCGGGCACGCAGATGTAGCCAATACGCTCGCCCGGCAGGGACAGAGACTTGGAGTAAGAGTAACAGACGATGGTATTGTCATACAGGTTGGGGATAAAGGGCACCTCCACCCCGCCGTAAACCAGCTCCCGGTAGGGTTCATCCGCCAGGATATAAATGGGATGGCCGTACTCCTCCCCCTTCCGGGTGAGCAGCTGTCCCACGGCCCGGATGGTTTCCGCCGTGTACACCGTGCCCGTGGGGTTGTTGGGAGAATTCACAATCACTGCCTGGGTATGGGGGGTAATGGCCTGCTCCAAGGCCTTTAGATTGACCTGGAAATGCTCCGTATCGGCAGGTACCACCACCAGGTTGCCCCCCGCCGCCTTGGCAAAGGGCCGGTACTCCGGGAAGAAGGGGGCGATGGCCACAAACTCCGCCTCTGGCGTCGCTGCCAAAGCCCGCATAATGGCAATGAGGCCCGGCGCAGCGCCGCAGCAAATAAACAGGTTTTCCGGCCGGATTCCCGCTCCGTAGCGGTCATTCAGGTCCGCCGCAATGGCGCTCCGGGTCTCCATATCTCCCAGAGCGGAGGTATAGCCATGGACCCGGATGCTGTCCATATCCCGGAGGATCTCCACCACAGTCTCATTCACCTGGGGGGGCGAGGGAATGGAGGGATTGCCCAGGCTGTAGTCAAACACGTTCTCCGGCCCCACCACCTTGGCCTGCTGCAGGCCATACTCAAACAGGTCCCGGATCACCGAACGGTTGGCGCCCAAGGCCCACATTTCTTTCGATACCATGTAGTAAATGCCTCCTGTTCATAAAACGTAGAAACCGAAAAGGGGAACGGTCCAGGCCGTTCCCTGCCGCCGCCGGTAGGGTCAGGGCTTGAACCGTCCGCCTTTTATATGCTTTTACTGCTTTCTGGCGGCCTCCAGACCGGCGCGATAGGCCTGCAGGTTCAGCTCCAGGAATTTAGGCGGAACCGTGTCCCGGATCACGTCTTCCCAGTCAATCTGCTCCAGCTTCAGCACATGGGTCAGGGCGCCGAAGAGGACGATGTTCATGCACTTGGCGCTGCCCAGGGACATGGCAATATCCGCAGCCTTCAGGGAAAAGACCTGGAAGGAGTTCTGCATGGCCTCCAGGCATCCGGCAGGATACTCGAACTGACCGGCGGCGATGGTTGCCGAGGCGATCTCATAGTCATTGATGACGGCCACACCCTGGGGCTTCAGGAAGTTGGCGTAGCGTACCGCCTCCATCTTTTCAAAGGCCACCATATAATCCGCCCCACCGTCGCCGATGAGGGGAGAATACACCTTCTCGCCCCAGCGGACCTGGGTGGAGACGGAGCCGCCCCGCTGGCTCATACCGTGAACCTCGGACATTTTCACATCATAACCGGCCCGCATCAGGCCGTTGACCAGGACCTTGGCCGTCAGAATGGCGCCCTGGCCGCCAACGCCTACCAGGAGAATGCTTTTTACTTCGCTCATGATCTCACTCCTTTCTCGAAATCGCGCCTACCGGGCAAACCTGAGCGCAGACGGTGCAGCCCACGCACAGAGTCGGGTCGATGGTGCTCTTGCCGTCCTTCATGCAGACTGCCGGGCAGCCCACCTTCAGGCACTTCTTACAGCCGATGCACTTGTCCGTATCCACCACGCACTGGCCGATGTCATGCTTGATCCGCTTGATGAGCAGGCAGGGCCGCCGGGTGATGATGGCGGCGGGAACCGTAGAAGCCAGGGCGTCGTCCACTGCCTTTTGCATGGCCTTCAGGTCCTGGGGATCCACAATGATCACATTCTGGAAGCCCATGGACTTCAGCACATCTTCAATCCGAATGGCCTCGGCGATGTCTCCCTGGAGGGTGTAGCCGGTGCCGGGGTTATCCTGGTGACCGGTCATGCCGGTGATGGAGTTGTCCAGGACCACAGGAATCATGTTGCCCTTATTATAGATAATTTCCGCCGCACCGGTCATACCGGAGTGGAAGAAGGTAGAGTCGCCCACCACACCGAAAACCTTCTTGCTCGTTTCGCCGGAGACCTCAAAGGCCTTGCTCATGCCCATGGCCACAGTAAAGCCGCCGCCCATACACACCACGGAGTCCAAGGCGTTCAGAGGAGCCGCACAGCCCAGGGTATAGCAGCCGATGTCGCCGCCCACCACAAAATTCTTGTTCTTGGACATGGTGTAGAAGAAGCCTCTGTGGGGGCAGCCGGGGCACAGGACGGGAGGACGGGGCACCGCTTCCACAGCCACCGCCTTGGTCTCAGGCTCCTTGCCAAACACCCGCTGGGCCAGGAGCTGGGGATTCAGCTCATACAGAAGCCCGGTGAGCTCCTTGCCCACGCACTCGATCCCGGCGGCCTTGATCTGCTCTTCCATGAAGGGGTCCAGCTCCTCCATAACGTAAAGCTTCTCCACCTTGGCGGCAAACTCCCGGATGAGCTCCATGGGCAGGGGGTTGGTGAGGCCCAGCTTCAGGAAGGAGGCGTCCTCGGGGAAGACTTCCTTGGCGTACTGGTATGTAATACCCGCAGTGACCACACCGATTTTGGAGCCCTTGAGCTCCATCTTGTTCAGGGAGCAGGTGCGGCCAAACTCTGCCAGCTCCGCCATTTTCTTCTCCACCGTGGCGTGGTTCCGGTAGGCGTTGGCGGGAGTGCTGACCCGGTTGGCGATGTTTCGGGTGAAGGGCTCATATGGCACTTCCTTCCGGTCAGAGAACTCCACCAGGCTCTTGGAATGGCACACCCGGGTGGTCACCCGGTACAGGACCGGAATATGCCACTGCTCGGAAATTTCAAAGGCAGCCTTCATGAAGTCCACGCACTCCTGAGAGTCCGAGGGCTCCACCATAGGCAGCCGGGCAGCCCGGGCGTAGTGCCGGTTGTCCTGCTCGTTTTGGGAGGAGTGCATAGAGGGGTCGTCAGCGGAGACAATGACAAAGCCACGGTCCACCCCGTTGTAGGCAGCAGTAAAAATGGGGTCTGCCGCCACGTTGACGCCCACGTGCTTCATAGCCGTGAGGCTCCGCACACCACCCAGGGCCGCGCCGATGGCCACCTCCGTGGCCACCTTCTCGTTGGGGGCCCACTCGCAGTACAGGCTGTCCTTGTACTGGGGCAGGTTTTCAAAGATTTCCGTGCTGGGTGTGCCGGGATAGGCCGAGCACACCTTGACGCCTGCTTCATAGGCGCCTCTTGCTGCGGCCTCATTGCCGGAAAGCAAGTGTTTCATAGAGAATCCCGCCTTTCAAAATATATATAGCTTTGAGCTTGCTTGTTTTATTCCTGGCTTTCCTGGAGCATATTTGCTTCAATCAGCCAGTAGACCCGCTCCGCATCGGGAATGTTCACCAGGGCCGTGCGGTTCTGGTCATCCCGGCGGTAGGAACCCCGGCTGTAGTACCCCCGGGGCTCAGAGAGGTAGACCGTCCCCTCCCCATTGGATTTCACATGCTTCTCCAGGGTAGGAATCTGGCGGTAGGTCACAAATTTCGTGCCGCGATGCTCCATCAGAATCACACGTTTGTTGGTGACGCCATAATAGGTCCGCTTCTGTTTCCAGGCCGCGTGGAAAAAGCGGCCAATCACCATGTACAGCCCAACCAGAATAAAGGGCACGCCCCACAGTGCAAGCACCAGCGGCGTTCCGCTTCTGATCGCCGAAGCCTCCCAAAAAACGGCAAAGCCACACCAAATCACGCTAAAGGGAATCATAAATCCATCGCCGGGCTGGAGGTGAACGCCCGGCGCCGGCCTGCCCTCCCAAAGGAGCTGCTCTCCCGGTTGCAGCATCCGCCTCAGATGCGCAGATTGATCGCCCTCCACAAGCCTCACACCTTCCCTGCCGTCACTGCGCCCAGGGCAATGGAGGCCAGCTTGCTCTCCGCGCTGTCGGCCCGGGACACCAGCACTACGGGAACCTTGGCCCCCAGAATGATCCCCGCGTTCTTGGCCCCGCCGAAGAGACTCATGGCCTTGCCAATGCCGTTGCCCACCTCGTAGGTGGGGACCAGGAGGATGTCCGCTTGCCCCGCGCCGGGGGCGGTAAAGTGCTTGTGGCGGCAGGCCGCCTCACTCACAGCCAGGTCCAGCCCCACGGGGCCGCAGACCTGCATCCCATAGGGCGCCCACCGCTGGGTCATCTCCGTCAGGGCCTTGGCGTCCAGGTTGGATTGGACCTTGGGATTCACAACCTCCGCCCCGCAGACGCAGGCGGCGTTCATCCGCTCATAGCCCAGGGCCTGCAGCACCCGGGCGGCGTTTTCCAGGATTTCCACCTTCTTGGGAAGATCCGGGAAGGTGTTCATTCCGCCGTCGGTGAGGGCCAGCATCTTGTGGCCCGGCGCTTCATAGAGCATCACGTGGCTGATGAGCCGGCCAGTGCGCAAGCCGGTGTCCCGGTCGATCACCGCCCGCATCAGGTCCCCGGTGCCCAAAAGGCCCTTCATCAGAAAGTTGGCGCGGCCCTCCCGCACCTCTGCCACTGCCAGGGCGGCGCACTGGGCGTCAGAATCCGCCTCCACCAGGGCGTAATCTGCCGGGTTTTCCCCCAGGCTCTGGAGAATCACCCGGATGTTTTCTCCGTTTCCGGTGAGCACCGCCTGGGCAATTCCCGCCCGGCGGGCCTGGGCCACCGCCTCCAGCACATCCCGGTCATGGGCCGCCGCAACGGCAATGGTCCGCTTCTCCGGGTTGGCTGCAGCCGCCTGCAAAATTGCAGAAATGGTATTGAGCATATGTATCCCCCTTCTGACCAATCTTCGACTGATCGCTGTAAATTACGGATAGACTTTCGCCTGCTCCCCGTGGAGAACCCGCAGAGCTCCCTCCGCCAGGGAACGCATCTCCTCCTCGCCAGGCAGGCGGAGAACCGGAGCCAGGTTCCCCACATAGTCCGTAATGGCCTGGGTGAACCGGTCGGAGTAGGCCATGCCGCCGGTGTAGACAATGGCGTCTACTTGGAATTTTAAAACGGCGGCCATGGCGCCGATGTCTTTGGCCAGCTGATAGGCCATGGCATCGAAGACCATGCGGCAGTCCGGGTCGTTCTCCTCAAAGGCCCGGCGCTCCACCTCACGAAAATCCTTGGTGCCCACATAGGAGTAGGCCCCAGCCTCAGAGCCCAGGAGTTTTTTCACTTCCTGCTTGGTAAGACCGGAGAAGCACAGGTTAATCATGGCATTCACCGGTAGGCTTCCGGCCCGGTCCATGCCAAAGGCGCCCTCATCCTTGACGTTGAAATCATCCACAGCCAGCCCGTTCTCATGGGCCGCCACGGAAACGCCGCCGCCCATATGGATGACAATGAGCCGGGCCTCTTCATAGGTCTTGCCCAGCAGCTTCGCCGCCTTCCGGGCAATGGACTTTTGGTTGAGGGCGTGGAAAAAGCTCTCCCGCTCCATGCCCTTGAAGCCGGTCACATGGGCCACCGGCGTCATCTCATCCACACAAACCGGGTCCACAAAGAAGGAGGGAATCCCAGCCATGTCTCCCAGCTCCCGGGCCAGGAGAACCCCCAGATTGGAGGCATGCTCCCCATAGGGAGGATCCAGCACATCGGCAATGGCCTGGTCCGACACCGCATAGGTCCCGGAGGGAATGTGCCGCAGCAGGCCGCCCCGGCCGCACACGGCGTCAAAGTCTGTCATCTGGTAGCCGGCTTTCTCCACCGTCTCCAGAATGAGCTGCTTTCGGAAGGGACCCTGATCAATCACATGGGCATAGGGCGCCAAGTCCGCTGCATGATGAACCAGGTTTGTCTTAAAAACTTCGTTTTCTTCCTCAAAGATCGAGATCTTTGTGGAGGTGGCTCCGGGGTTGAGCACCAAAACCTTCATAAAAATCCTCCCAATGTCTGATTTCGCCCGTTTGACGCGGACATACATGTGTTTCTGATTTGTATGACCAAAGCGCGGGAAGTATGATGTTTACCAGGTTCATCTTATCATGCTGAAAAACCCATGTCAACCATCCTGCAAAAATTCTCCGCCAAGAAAGTCAAATTTTTGTGCATCTCGCCGTTCCTCATCCATCAATCTCCCTGTGGGCCCAGACGTACCACCAAGGACTCTGCAAATTGGCCCGGGTCACACCCAGACGCAGCGCGCCCCTATGGAGATGTACCGTGGTTCCCCGCATCCCATGAGTCTGAGGACGTAGGGTGCGGCATCCTTGACGCATCGGGGGCAGCATGTTCTGTAACCTGACGCTTTTAGGCAAGTCCGGACCTGCCCTCAGGCCGGTACGTTCAGGACGCCGCTCCCACAGATGGCAAATAAATCGGCCAACCGTTCTCCTTCCGGTTGGCCGATTTGCCTGTACGCAGTATTTTCAACCTTTGCTCCAGTTTTCCACCCCCGCTGGGGCTTACCATCAGCAGTAGAAATCCTTGATCTTCTTGGCCCGGCTGGGATGGCGCAGCTTGCGAATGGCCTTGTTTTCGATTTGGCGGATTCGCTCCCGGGTGACGCCGAAAATCTGGCCTACCTCCTCCAGGGTGTGGGTCCGGCCATCGTACATGCCAAAGCGCATCCGCAGCACATCCGCCTCCCGGTCTGTCAGGGTCCCCAGAATCTCCGACAGGGCCTCTGCCAGCAGGGCGTTGGAGGTGGCGTCGGCAGGTCCCGGGGTGTTGTCATCCTCCACAAAGGAGCCGATGGTGGTATCCTCCTCGTCGCCTACCGGCGTGTCCAGGCTCAGGGTATCCGCAGCCGTCCGGTTGGCCTCAATGATTTTCTCCACCGGCAGGTTCAGTTCCTTGGCGATTTCCTCCATGGTGGGCTCCCGGCCCAGCTCCTGCACCAGCTTCCGGTTGCAGCGGGTCGCCTTATTGATGACCTCCACCATATGCACCGGCACCCGGATGGTCCGGGCCTGATCGGCAATGGCACGGGTGATGGCCTGCCGGATCCACCAGGTGGCATATGTAGAGAATTTGTTTCCCTTTGTCCAGTCAAATTTGTCCACAGCTCGGATGAGGCCGGTGTTGCCCTCCTGAATCAGGTCCAGAATGTGCAGACCACGGCCGGAGTACTTCTTTGCAATGGAGACCACCAGGCGGAGGTTGGCTTCTGTGAGCTTGTCCTTGGCAGCCTTGTCCCCGGAGGCCACCCGCTTGGCCAGCTCCACCTCCTCATCGGCGGACAGGAGCTTCACCTGGCCGATTTCCTTCAGGTACATCCGCACCGGGTCGTCCAGGTTGTACTCGGCGGCCAAATCTACCGGGTCCACCAGCTCCTCTTCCTCCACCTCGCCCAGGTTCAGCTCTCCCCCCAGGTCGTCTCCCACAGGAGGCAGGGTATCGTCCAGGTCCAGATCCAGCTCCAAGTCTGCCCCCACGATCTGAATCCCCAGTGTGTCAAATTTTTCATAAATTTCTTCGATTTTTTCCGGAGAAATGTCCAGCTTTTCCAATTCTGCGTTCAGCTCTGAAGCCCGGAGCATGCCCTCTTTACGGCCCTTGGCAATCAGAGACTGTAACACAGCATAGGACTCGTCGCCTGCCTTTGCGGGCTTTTTTCCGTTGCTCATAAAAACGCACTTCCTCCACATGGATGTAATTTCGGCGGTCCCACACCACCATTTTGACTATATCCTGATTTTCGCAAAATGACAAGGGCAAAATCCTGGGAATTTACCCATTTCTCCCGGTAATTTTCCACCGGCAACCAGGAGGAACCGGGAAACCGTCAGGCTTCGCCTCTTTCCTCAGCAGAGTTTTCCCCGTCTTCTGACTTCTCATACGCAGGTTCTGTCGCTTCTATGGGATGCAGCGTAACCTCGCAGCGGTGGATGGGTGTGCCCAGGGTGTAAAACTTCTCTTCGTAATCGGTCATAATACCCACAGGTCCGTTTTCATGCAGGTTCCAGGTTACCGCCTGGACCGGAAAGTCCAAAGCCTGGAACTCCTCCAGGGAAAACTGGAACAGTGGGGCATTGTCCGTTTTAAAATGAATCTGCCCACCTGGAGTCAAAACCCGGCTGTACTTCTCCAAAAAACCGCGGTGCGTCAAGCGCCGCTTGGCATTCTTCTTCCGGGGCCAGGGGTCACAGAAGTTTATGTACATGCCGTCCAGTTCGCCGGGAGCAAAGCAGTCCTCAATCCGTGCCACATCGATATCCACAAAAAACACGTTTCGCAAATCCAGCTCCCGGGCCTTCTCCATGGCCACCACCATGGCGTCCGGCACCCGTTCCATGGCAATGAGGAGCATGTCCGGATTGGCGGCAGCCGTCTCCACCGTAAACCGCCCCTTCCCGCAGCCCACCTCGACCCACAGGGTCTTGCAAGAGGGCGCCAGATCCTGCCAGCGGCCCGGCATCCCTTCCGGCTCCCGGACCCACCAGTCTGCACACCGTTCCATCCGTGGGCCCAAATTTGGCTTTTTTCTCATTCGCATGGCACATTCCTCCCGCAGGCCAAAATAAAGCAATTTATTATAGCAAAAACCCCGCCGGGAGTCAAAAGAAATTTCAGTTTTCCGAAGAGTAACACACAAACTTCACAATAGCCGCACAACTTCGCTTTTTCCTCCCCAAGGGCATAAGCGTACCGTTCAGGCGAGCGCCCTTCGGTTCCAAGGGGCCAGCAGTGGGAAACGGCATACCGCTCCAATGCAGGACATATCCCCTCAGATTCGTGGCACGGACCTGCGTGTCCGTCCACTCAATTCCACGCCACAGACCCGTCCCGGAACAGGCTCTCCACCCGGGCCCGCAGGCAGGCGGCTTCTGGAGTGTCGGCATCTCCATGCCGGTCAATCCATAGGGCAGCTGCCGCCTGAGCTTGCTGCAGGAGGTTCACATCCATGGAAAGGTTGGCGGCTCGGAAGGTGGGCAAGCCGTGCTGCCGGTGGCCGAAAAAGTCACCCGGTCCCCGGAGCTGCAAATCCTCCTCGGCAATGCGGAAGCCGTCCCCCGTTTTGCACAGAGCCTTCAGCCTGGCCTGGGTGTCCGGATTGCGGTTGTTGGACAGGAGGATGCAGTAGCTCTTGGCCGGTCCCCGGCCCACCCGGCCCCGCAGTTGGTGAAGCTGGCTGAGACCAAAGCGGTCCGCATCCTCCACCACCATCACCGTAGCGTTGGGCACATCCACTCCCACTTCAATGACGGTGGTTGCCACCAGGATCTGCGTCTTTCCCCGGGCAAACTCCGCCATGGCTGCCTCTTTTTCCGGTCCCTTCATTCGCCCGTGAAGGAGGCCTACCTGCAAATCCGGAAATACCCGCTGCCGTAGCGTCTCCGCCCAAACCTGGGCGGCCTTTCCGGATTCCGTCTCCCCCTCCTCCACACTGGGGCAGACCACATAGCATTGGTGTCCTGCCTGAACCTCCTTCCGCAGGAAGCCATTGAGCCGGGCACGGTAGGTCTCGTTTACTAAGAAGGTGTCTGTCCGCTGCCGCCCCGGTGGCAGCTCGTCCAGGATGGAAACGTCCAAATCTCCATACAGGATCAGCGCCAGGGTGCGGGGGATGGGCGTGGCGGACATCACCAGCAGATGCGCTCCCCGCCCCTTCTCTGACAGAGCCGCCCGCTGGGCCACGCCAAAGCGGTGCTGCTCATCGGTAATGACCATGCCCAGGCGGGCAAACTCCGTGGTCTGGGACAGCAGAGCGTGGGTCCCAATGGCAAGCTCCGCCTGTCCCCCTGCCAGAGCCAGACGAACCCGCTGCTTTTCCCCTCCAGTCAGGCTCCCGGTGAGGAGCACACACCGGACGCCCAGAGGCTCCAGCAGCCCCCTGAGGGTACGGTAATGCTGCTCCGCCAGGATTTCCGTAGGCGCCATCAAGGCCGTCTGCACCCCGTTTCGCGCCGCCCAGTAGGCGGCAGCCGCCGCCACCACGGTTTTTCCGGAGCCCACATCCCCCTGGAGCAGCCGGTTCATGGGCACGCCCCGGCGCAAGTCCCCGGCAATCTCCTCCATAGCCCGCCGCTGGGCCCCGGTCAGGGAAAATGGCAGCCCGGCGCAGAAAGGCTCCAGCTCCAGATTTTCATAAGCTCCCACCTGCTGCACCGTCCGCCGGGCCCGCATCAGGCTGAGGCCTGCGGAAAATACAAAAAACTCCTCAAAAACCAGCCGCCGTCTGGCCCCGTCCAGCTCCTCGGCATCCTGGGGCTGATGGATGGCCCGGTAGGCCTTGTCTGCCGGAAGAATCCCATATTGGGTCCGGACCTCCTGGGGAAGAATCTCCGGCGGCGTCCCGCAGCTCTCCAGGGCCTGGAGCACTGCCTTGGAAACCGCTTTGTTTGTCAGCCCCGCCGTAAGAGGGTACACCGGCAAAATCCGCCGGGTCACAAGGGGCTTTTCCCCTGGCGTCTCAAAAACCGGATTGGTCATATTGTAACCAATGAAATCCCCGGAAACCGCTCCGTAAAATATATACTCTTTCCCGTATTCCAGCCTCTCTGCCGTGTGCTTCTGGTTGAAAAAGGTGATGTTCAGCCTGGCGGAGTGGTCCGCCACCGTGACCTTGGTGAGTTCCAATCCCTTCCGGATGAGGCTGGTCCGGGGGCTGGTCATAACCATAGCCCGAAAGCAGGCGGGTTGGCCCACCTCCAGGCTGGCAATGGGCACCAGCTTGGTGCGGTCCTCATAGGTTCGGGGATAGTGATATAGCAGATCCCCAATGGTCCGAATCCCCAGAGCCTCAAATAATTTCGCCTTCGCCGGTCCAATGCCCTTGAGATATTGAACGCCGTCTGTCAGCTGCGCCATATGTCTCCCCCCTTTGATATAACCATAGCACAAACGGTTGAAATCAGCAAGGGGCCACCCTTCGGTTTCCCCAGATACCTCCGGCGGCAATGGCCACTGTCAGCGCAATATTTTCTCAGCGGAGGTCTTGAAAACTCTTCCTTTTTGTTGTAAAATATTTCAATGTAATTTTCTCCACGAGCATTCTCTCTGCAAGTTCTGCGCGCTACAAGTTCGAAGCATCAATGTAGAAATTTATCTGGCAAGGGAGAGATGTATTGATTGAGAGACGCCAACAAAAATTCAGAGCCGCAAATAGACCGTATGGGCTGCTATATCGGGCAAGTCCGGGCCTATGAGGGGGTTCCACTGGAGCAGTTGGCCCAAGGCCTGTGTACAAAGTCTTATCTGTGCCGGGTGGAAAATGGCGAGCGGGAAGCCGGTAAGCTCTTGACGGATGCGCTCCTTCAGCGGCTGGGAAAGCCTGTTGAGCTCTTCGACCGCATTCTGGACTGGGACGAGTACCAGCAATGGCTGCGGCGGCAGAGGATTTGGCGGCATCTTTCCGCGGGGGAGGTAAGCTTAGCAACAGCGGCCATGCAAGCGTACCAGGCTGCAGATGTGTTGGAACATCAGTTTCTCCAGACTGTCTGGCTCAACCTCCGCGCCCTTCAGGGTGCAGCCGTAGAAGAGCTGCGGGATTTGGCCCTGGCGGCCCTTCTCTTAACCCAACCGTCTCGGATAGACCACGGAGAGCCGCAGCTTTTGAGTCAAAATGAGGGCTGGCTGCTGCTGACTTATTTGGAGCTGTGGGAGCAGCTGGATGGTCTGGAAGCCGTATCCGGGGATTATCAGAAGCTCTTGCAGCTGCTGTGCCAGCGCCGTTATGACGCCCGGGAGCGGGTATATTTATTCCCCTATGTAGCTTGCCATGTCATTGAGGTGGAATTCCGGCAGGGGCATCTGGCGGAAGCTCTTGCCATCTGCGAACGGGCGCTGCGGGAGCTGTCTCAGGAAAAGCGGCTATACGCCTATGGGCGTCTGCTGGAATGGAAACAGCGGCTGTTTACCGCCCTGGGGCGGACAGAACAGGAGCCGCAGCAATTGCTGCACTGGCTGAACGTGTTGCAAGCCCAAGGTCCGGCCCAGGTGAAGCTACTGGTTCCCTATATGGAACGGGGAAACGTCTACTGCCTGAACCAGGTGATCCGGGAGCGGCGGAAGCTGCTGGGATTATCTCAGGAGGATGCCGCCGATGGTATTTGTGACGTCAGCACCCTGTCCCGAATCGAAAATCGTAGGAGCTCCCCGCATAAGAAGGTGCGCCAGGGTCTACTGCGCAGGGTTAACATGTCTGAAGAGCAATATGACTGCCAAGTCACGTCCGAGCACTATGCCGACTATTTCCTGCGAAGCAAAATCAGCTGGGCCAGATTGGTCGGCGATGCAGCCCAGGCGGCGCAGTTACCAGAACAAATGCGGGAACATGTCCAAAGTACAAGAACCAACTGTCAATACTTTGAAATGGAGGAAATTGCAATTCAAAAGCCCCCTCCCAGCAATCGGCAGAAATGGTCATCTCAAGACGAAAAGGCCCATCTGATAATGAACGCACTGCATAACACAATCCCACTAAATTTCGAGAAAATTAGCCAATGGCATACATGTATTCTCTCTACCCATGAGATCCTATTGCTGTGCCATCTGTCCCGGTGTTACAAGGAGCAAGGCAAGTTAACACAAGCGCTTTCCATTGCGAAATACGCCCATCGGTGTCTAGAAAGCACAGATGCAAATCCTGTGTGCCGCGAAGACCTCTATGTATTTGTTAGCCTGCAAATGATTCATTGCCTAGGCAATTGCGGTCTGTATGACGAATCTAATTCCATAGCGCTTCAATGTTTGCAAACTGCCATAGCATGTCAGGACAGTATGTGGTTATCAACTTTGTTATACACATAGCGTGGAATTTAGAGCAACAAGAACATACCGTCCAGCAACGTGAGGGTAAAAATTGACAAAAAGTCATTCACTGCTTCCAGGAGGCCTACGCTGTAGCAATTCTGTCAGGAGACACTATGGGCCAAAAGCGCATTTTAGCGCACTGCGCAGAGTTGCTTAATATCTAAAATCTAATTAATATTATATCGTGGTTGAAAATTCGTATATAATATCCAGCGCACGGAAACTATCATCAATAAGGATTGATATATATCAATCACTATCAATACCCATAATTAAAATGTCTATAAAATTGATATCGCTTATCTCTTTTTAGAAATAATGCCGTAAAACGTCAAGCCTGGCCACAACTTGCAGAAGGGGGACATCCGTATATCGCAAAAAGTTGCCAGGTTTGCAATGGTATTTCTAAAGAGAAGCTGCTATTATAGGGTTGTGCAAAGTACGCTTCCTTGCACAATAAAAAGAAAGGAGAGCTACATCATGAAGATTCAGGATCTGCTTGCTGTCGAGATGGAGAACATCTCCCGCAGCGATGAGGCCATGCTGGCTGACATGAGCTGCACCCTTGGCGGATGCGGCATTGAAAACGGCGTTGGTGCCTGCGGCGAAAGCGTCATAAACTGAAACTGACAGTGGGGCGGGGGCAGCGGGAGCATAATCTGCTGCCCCCGTTTCCCTACCCATTATGAAGAGAGGTATTGGTATGGCTCGCTATTTTAAAAAGTTCTGGGGAAAGTTGACTCTATGGATGCTAATGGAACTTTTGACTGCGTTATCTCTGGTATATTGGTCCTATTTCATGAAAGGAGTCTCCGACACAGCCTTTGGCGGTCAGGGCCTGGCCGGGATTCAAAACCTGGCGATTTTTGGTGTAGGTTTTCTGCTCCTGTGCCTACTGTCAGAGTATGGTAAGAACCTATGCAGAGCCCGCTTTCTCCAGGCAGCAAACGGTGCCTTGGAGAATGACCTGCTTAAGCAGATTGTGCGCTATGATATTAATGCGTTTAACAGTGGAAATAGCGCAAAATACATCTCCATACTTAATAATGACGTGAGAGTGATAGACGAAAAAGTGTTCCGCATGGTGCCCCAGATCGCAGCCAACGGGATCACCTTCCTGGTAGCGCTAGCTGCTATGATAATTTATAATCCTTGGATTGCTTTGGTGTGCCTGACAACGAGCCTTTTGCAGCTTTTACCACCGATGTTTGTAGGCAAGCGAGCCGCTGCAGCCAGAAAGAAATACATGGATTCATTGGACGGAATGAACGCAGAAATCAAGGATACATTTACAGGCTTCGAGGTGATTAAAAGCTTTGGCGTAGAGGATCAAATCCTCGAAAAAGGCCGCACCACCTTTACACGGGTAGAGAAAGATGCCTATCAGATGCGTAAAGAGCAAGGGAAAGCTCTCTCCATCACCAAGCCACTGACATATTTGGGCTCTGTATTGCAAATGACCTTTTCTGTATTTCTTGTGATGCAGGGGGAAATTACCATGGGTGTGCTGATGGGCGCCATGCAGATTTCCAACTACATCTCCAATCCGGCCAGAGAGTTATCTTCTTTGCTGCTGGAATACAAAACTGTCAGGCCGGTGATTGCCCGCGTGGCGTCAATTTTAGATGGAAAGGCGTATACTGCCATAACAGGGCAAGCTTCCATTGTCACGGCTGGAGACATCCAAGTGAAGCAGTTACATTTTTCCTATGATGAACGCCGGGAGATCCTCCATGGCCTGGATTATACCTTCCGCGCTGGGAAGAAATATGCAGTGGTCGGTGGCTCTGGTTCTGGTAAAACAACGTTTATCCGCCTTTTAATGGGTTACTATCCCAAGTACACTGGCGAAATCTGTTTGAATGGGGTTCCTCTGGATACCATTGACAGGCAAAGCCTCTACCGGCATGTGGCAATGATTCATCAAAAGGTCTTTCTGTTTGAAGACACTCTTCGCAATAACATCACCATGTTCCAGGATTGCCCCGAGGAGCGGGTCTGGCAGGCGGTGCATGACGCTGGTCTGACCCAGGTGGTGGAGCGAATGGGGCATGGCTTGGATTCCATGGTAGAGGAGAATGGCCGGAACCTGTCCGGCGGTGAGCAGCAACGCATTGCCATTGCCCGGGCCTTTGTTTGGGGAACGGAGGTGATGCTGGTAGACGAGGCAACTGCCAGCCTGGACGCCCAGACAGCATCGCAGATCAACCGAATTCTTCTGGAAAAGAAGGATTTGACCTTGATTGCAATTACACACCATACCAGTCCGGAACTGCTGGCAGCTTACGATGAGGTGTTGGTGCTTGAGCAAGGCACGCTCCTGGAGCACGGCCCATACGAAAGTCTCAGCCCACAGCGCAAGCACTTGCTAGCATTACACTAAACAAGGAGAGGCAATATGGTACTGGTTGATCAAAATCGCACATTGGCCGCCATACAAGCGCAAATCCAGGGGAAAGCAGCGGAGCAGGTCTTCCTCCTGGAGGGTACATATATTGATGGCGCGTTTTTATTAGAAAATTTCATAGATGTTAATAATTATATCAAATCGAGTGGGGCAGATTATTTAAATTTGCAGCCCCGTTTGGTATTGGCAGCCCTGCGGGCTGCCAAGAAGGCAAATACCTTGTTCGTCTTATTGCATACCCATCCACATCAGAGCAACTTGCATTTTTCTCGGCTGGACCGGTGCTTTGAGTTGGATGTCATAAAGCTGGCAAAGGAAGCAGGATATCAAGATCCATTGATATTTTTAGTAGTGTCTCCTGAAGAAACTCTTGGGAGAGCCTACCAAGACGGAAGAGAGGAGGCATTGCGGATTACCGAAGATGAATGGAGCATTCCAAGGGGCTGGCTTGGAAGAATTCAGGTGTTGGCGGATGAGTCCCTATCTTACGGCGTACTCTATGACCCCAAAAGTAATGGCGTTGTGCGCTTGGCCGCAGCTGCAGCGAGAGAGATTGCAAAAAAGCAACAGATGCAAGGTCTGGGAAGCCTACCTGCTGAGGAGCGCGAGGCCCTGGAGGCAAAGCTGCAACATGCGTTCCACAATAACCAACATTCCTTTTTAAAGCAAACGCCTACATATTTGGAAACGGGAGCACTCAATCAGCTGGAAATCCTGCTGCAAAATGGCTGTAACCTGCGCTGCCGGTACTGCTTTGCGGAGGGGGGAAGCTACGGGCAGAAAACGGTACGCCTGACTCCGGAAAGGGGCAAGAGCATCGTTCGCACTTTGGTAGATCAAGGCATTCACAAAATTTCCAGGATCACCTTTTTTGGGGGAGAGCCGTCCACGTTGCCTGACACCATGGAAGCCATATGCGAGGAATGTACCCGGTTGTTTGAAGGCGGGCAGCTAAAAGCCGTTCCAGAGTTTTTTATCATTACCAACTGCATTTCCATTTCCTCCAAATGCATGGAAGTACTCCGCCGTTACCGGATTCACATAACCATCAGCATAGATGGGCCGGCTGAAATCAATGATCAGCTTCGAGTCTTTCCTAACGGATACAAAACCCATGACCTGGTGCTCCGCAATCTGCAAAGGCTGCGAGAATTCGGCATTGAACCCGCCATGGTAGAAGCGACCTATACCGCAATTCATGAAAGAGCCGGACTCACCAGGGAGCAGACAATTGCAGCTTTACAGAAGGAGCTCGGGATTCAGAGCATTTATCTATGCGACTGTGATTGTAGAGATCCCGTCTTTCAGCCAGCGCACGAAGAAGACTCTGCAATTATGGAAAGAGACAACCAAGATATAAAAAAATTATTTGTCGAGCAAAACTACGGAGAAGTGCCATTAGAATTGCTGCGATTTGTGATCCAGACAAGCAAAAAATTAAATATGCAGGAAATTCCGGACTGCCTTTGCGATGCAGGGCTTCAATCTCTGACCATTGCAGCCAATGGGGATATTTACCCATGCCATCTCTTTATCTCCGGCCGCTACATGCAGCTAGGTAATATTTTTACCAGCGATTTCGATATCAGCTTACATAAACTGGCGCTGGAAGGTCAGCGGATGTATACTAAACTGGGACGAGAATCCTGCAGAACCTGTTGGGCTCGAAATTTTTGCAGCATGTGTTTTTTCCGGATCTATCAAGCAGAATGGTTCGCAGATGCCCGTACCAAACTGGAGGGTCACTGCGCAATCACAAAGAACCGGCTGGAAAAGATCATCCTCTATCTGAGCAATATGCAGCAAGCGGAGCGAAAGGCCCTGTATGACGCCATTGGTAAATTGCAGCCAGTAAAGCATGACGAAACGCAATGAGAAAAGCCTCTGTCCAAAGCGGCCGTGCCAGCGGTTGAGTCTGGAGCCACATCATTCACAACGCAGGATGCTGTCCCGAAAAAAAAACGGAGATTTTCCCATTGACACCATGGAAAATTTGTGTTATATTGAGCGAAATAAATGGCTATGACGAAGCTTTGCCCCTGCGAAAGACGGCCAGAGAGGGACTTGCATGGTGGAAGAGTCCCACGCCCCTGCGCAGTTGCGGCGCACCTCTTCCGAGCCGCTCCGCCGAAGGTCCTTCAGTAAGCGGAGACGGGCCCGCCCGTTACAGCGGCAATGAGTGGCAGCCCCCGGGCTGCAACCAGGGTGGAACCGTGGAATACGCTTTGTATCCCACCCCTGATTTTTCAGGGGTGGGTTTTTGCATACCCGCCCCAATCTAAAGGAGGGACGCTACCATGTCCGAAGAAAACCTGTACACCTTTGAAAACCCCGAATACCGCAAGACCTACTGGCACACCTGCTCCCACGTCATGGCCCAGGCTGTGAAGCGCCTGTGGCCGGAGGTCCAGCTAGCCATTGGCCCCTCCATTGCCGAGGGCTGGTACTACGACTTCGACAGCCCCTTCTCCTTCACCCAGGAGCATCTGGATCAGATTGAGGCGGAGATGAAGAAAATTTGTAAGGAGCGGCTGCACCTGGAGCGCAGCGAGAAGCCCCGCCCAGAGGCCATTGCTTACATGGAGGAGAAAAACGAGCCCTACAAGGTGGAGCTTATTCAAGACCTGCCCCAGGACGCCGTCATCTCCTTCTACACCCAGGGCGAGTTCACCGACCTGTGCGCCGGCCCCCATCTGGACTCCACCGGCCGGATCAAGGGCAACGCCTTCAAGCTGACCCAGTGCTGCGGCGCCTACTGGCGGGGCGACTCCAACCGGAAAATGCTCCAGCGGATCTACGGCATCGCCTTCCCCAAAAAGGAGGAGCTGGACGAGTACCTGCGCCGGCAGGAGGAGGCCCGGAAGCGGGACCACAACAAGCTGGGCCGGGAGCTGGAGTTCTTCACCACCGTAGACGTCATCGGCCAGGGCCTGCCCATTTTGCTGCCCAAGGGCGCCAAGGTAATCCAGACCCTGCAGCGTTGGGTGGAGGACGAGGAAGAGAAGCGGGGATACCTGCTCACCAAAACCCCCTATATGGCCAAGCGGGAGCTGTACAAGATTTCCGGCCACTGGGACCACTACCTGGACGGCATGTTCGTCCTGGGAGACCCCGACGATGAAACCAAGGATTGCTTCGCCCTGCGGCCCATGACCTGCCCCTTCCAGTACCAGGTCTTCCTGAACCGGGCCCGCTCCTACCGGGACCTGCCCATGCGATTGGGAGAGACCTCTACTCTGTTCCGCAACGAGGACTCCGGTGAGATGCACGGCCTCATTCGGGTCCGCCAGTTCACCATCTCCGAGGGCCACCTGATCCTGCGGCCGGAGCAGCTGGAGGAGGAATTCAAGGGCTGCCTGGAGCTGGCCAAGTACTGCCTGGAAACCGTGGGCATGCTGGAGGACTGCACCTTCCGCTTCTCCCAGTGGGACCCCAACAACAAGGAGAAATATATCGGCACGCCGGAGCAGTGGGACGAGGCCCAGAGCATCATGGGCAAAATTCTGGACGATCTCCAGGTAAAATACACCATCGGCATCGACGAGGCCGCCTTCTACGGCCCCAAGCTGGACATCCAGTACCGGAACGTCTTCGGGAAAGAAGACACCATCGTCACCATTCAGGTGGACCAGCTCCTGGCCGAGCAGTTCGGCATGGAATACGTGGATGCCGACGGCAAGAAGAAGCGGCCCTATATCATCCACCGCACCTCCCTGGGCTGCTACGAGCGGACCCTGGCCTACCTCATCGAGAAGTACGCCGGCGCCCTCCCCCTGTGGATGATGCCCACCCAGGTGCGCATCCTGCCCATCACAGACCGGGCCCACGACTATGCTGAGGGGCTTGTGCGCCAGCTGAAGGCTGCCGGAATCCGGACCGAGGGCGACTTCCGTTCCGAAAAGCTGGGCTATAAAATCCGGGAGGCTCAGAAGGAGAAGATTCCTTATATGCTGGTGGTGGGCGACAAGGAGGCAGAAAACGGCACCGTGGCCGTCCGCACCCGCTCCGGCGGTGACGAGGGCGTCATGGACCTGCAGGCTTTCCTGGCCCAATGCCGCCAGGAGATCGACAGCAAATCCAAGCGCGTATAAGCTCCATCATTTTGACAAACTTAGGAGGCACCACCATGGAACAGTACCTGTTCGTCATCGACTATCAAAACGACTTCGTAGACGGGGCCCTGGGCTTCCCTGGGGCGGAGCAGCTGGATGAGGGGATTGCGGAGAAAATCCGGAGCTATGCCCCCGGCCATGTCATCTTCACCCGGGACACCCACCAGGAGAACTATCTGGAGACCCGGGAAGGGAAGCTCCTGCCGGTAAAGCACTGTGTGCAGGGAAGCCACGGCTGGGCTCTGTACGGGAAAACCGCCCAGGCCTTGGCCGATTGCGGCGCCAAAGGCATTGACAAACCAGCTTTTGGCATTGACTGCGGAGACCCGGCAGTCCTGGCCGTTCTGCCGGAGCGGGCCGACCGGATTGAACTGGTGGGTCTGGTGTCTAACATCTGTGTGGTGAGCAATGCCGTGGTGCTCCAAAGCCGGTATCCCGAGGCCCGGATTGTGGTGGATGCAGCCCTCACCGCCAGTTTCGACCCCAAGCTCCACGGAGAAGTCCTGGACGTGCTGGAGGGCCTCCAGGTGGAGGTGTTGAACCGGGCATGAAACGGCTTTTATATGTAGACTGCTGCATCCGGGGGCAGACCTCCCGAACCAGGCGCCTGGCCGAAGCATTCCTGGACGCCCTGCCCCAGGGCTGGGCGGTGGAGCCTCTAGAGCTGGCCGCAGAGGGGTTACAGTACTTCTCCGGTCCCTTTTTCCAGCAGCGGCAGGACCTGCTGGCCGCTGGAAACCGGACTCATCCGCGATTCCGCTACGCCTGGCAATTTGCCCAGGCCGACGCCATCGTTCTGGCCGCGCCCCTGTGGGACCTGAGCTTTCCGGCGCTTCTGAAGGTTTATATCGAAAATGTCAGTGTAGAGAACATCACCTTTGGCTGCGGAGAGGCCGGCTGCTACGGCATCTGCCAAGCCCGGCGCATGGTCTTCCTCACCACCCGGGGCAGCGCTTACGAAGGGTCCCATCTGGAAATGGGCAGCCGCTACCTGCAAGCCATGGCAGAATTTTTCGGCATCGACCGGTACGATTGTGTGGCGGCAGACGGCCTGGACGCCATGGGAGCCAATCCGGAATCCATTCTCCGCGCCGCCTGCGCCCAGGCTGCGGAGCTGGCCAAAACTTTTTAAGATTTCCTCATCAAAACGGAACGGCTGAAGCCGTTCCGTTTTGACATCTGGCCTCAGGGACAGCGGAAGTGTCCATGCACTTACGGAGATTCCATCCAGTCTTCCAGCGCCGCCTCCAGGCGGGTCAGGAGCTCCGGGGCAGCGTTTCCGTCGAAGCCGGTGTAGTTGACCACCAGGCAGTGGGAATCGGCGGGGTTCTCCCGCTGGTTGTAGTCTGACAGGCAGAAAATTCGGATCCCCGCCTGGGCGCACAGCGCCTTCAGATCCCGGTCTGGGCGGTGAGTCCGGACCCGGAGGAGGAAATGAAGGCCCGCGTCCTGCTCCAGGATCTCCACCTGACGGGAGAAGCTGGCATGGGACAAGGCGGCAATGAGCCGGTCCCGCTGACCCCGGTAATACTTTTTCATCCGGTTGATGTGCTTCTCAAAGTAGCCCCGGCTGAGGAAGCGGGCCAGGGTGTACTGCTCAAAGCTGGGCACCGTACAGGCGTAAAACCCCAGGCGGTGCCGGAATTCTTCCATCAGCTCCGGCGGTAGAACCAGGTAGCTGATCCGAATGGCCGGGGCGATGGACTTGGTGAAGGAATTGAGGTAAATCACCTTCCCTGCCCGGTCGATGGACTGGAGCGTAGGAATGGGCCGGCCGGCCAGCCGGAACTCGCTGTCGTAGTCGTCCTCAATGAGGTACCGTCCCTCCCCTCCCTCCGCCCACTCCAGCAGGGCCTGGCGGCGGCCAATGGGGGTGACAATCCCGGTGGGAAAGTGATGGGAAGGAGACAGGTGCAGCACCTGGGCCTCCCCCAGCCGGTCGATCCGGATTCCATCCCCATCCAACGGCACCGGCAGGCAGGGCACCCCGGCAGCCTCGTAGACCTGCCGGATCTTCCCATAGCCAGGATCCTCCACCCCGTAACATTTGTCCCGGCCCAAAAGCTGAATCAGCAGATTATACAGAAAGTCCGTGCCCGCTCCCACCAGAATCTGATCCGGAGAGACGGTCATGGAGCGGAATCCATACAGATAATCCGCAATGGCCTGGCGGAGCACATAGGCGCCTCCTGGCGGCACCGGCCCCAGAAGCTCCGCTCCGTAGTCCAGAAGCACCTCCCGCTGAAGCTTGGCCCAGACGGAAAAGGGAAAGGCCTCCGCCGGCAGGTTGTTGGCCGTAAAATCCGCCTCCCAGACAGGCCTTGGGGCCTCCGGCAGCTCCAGAGCCCGCCGGTAGGCCGGAGCCTGCCCCTGCTCCACTGCTTCCACAAAGTAACCCACCTTCTCCTGGGAGCGGATGTATCCCTCCGCCACCAGCTGGGCGTAGGCCGTTTCCACCGTGACCTTGCTAATTTTCAGATGGTCCGCCAGCGCCCGTTTGGAGGGCAGCTTCTCCCCCGGCGTCAGTCTGCCCTCCAGAATATCCCCCCGGATGCCCCGATACAGCGCCTCATACAGGGGCCCTGCCTCCCGGTCTAAGGTATATGTTAGCATGCCGCTTCCTCCTGACCTGGCTAAAATTAAAAAAATAGATCAAATCCATCAGGCCAGTCCAATCATACATCCACTTTATGCAAAAGGCAAGCACCATTTCACTCCCCCCACCGGTGTAGCCGCGCCCCTACCTTCCCCCGGGGGGAAGCTGGCACGGCGGTAGCCGTGACGGATGAGGAGCGGGGAAAATCGAGCGAAATGCGTTTTAGGGGGCGTCTCAACATAAGCCTTGAGACGCCCCCCAATTTCTTATCCAATTCGCTCAAAATCCTCGGGACCATGCTTGCACAGGGGGCAGACATAATCCGGGGGCAGCTCCTCGCCCTCGTACACGTAGCCGCAGACTTTGCAGACCCAACCCTTCTTCTGGGTCAGCTGGGGCTGAGGCTTCGGCTTGATGTGCTCGAAGTAGTAAGCATAGGTCACGGAAGGCGCCTGGGACAGAATCTTCGCCTCAGTGACGTCGGCCACAAACAGAGTATGGGTTCCCCAATCCTGGGTGGAAACCACCTTACCGGCAATGACCGCATTGGCAAACTTCGTCAGGTGCAGCGTACCATTTTCGCTCCGCCCGGCAAAGGCCCAACCGCCGAACTTGTCGGTATCCCGTCCGCTCTGGAAGCCGAAATGCTGGAAGATTTCAAAGGGCACATCCTGGGACAGCACGGAAATGCTGAACAGCCCCGTATTCACAATCATGTCATGGGTCAGATTGGCCTTGTTCACGGCAAAAGCCACCCGCTTGGGGGTATCCGTCAGCTGAATGACCGTGTTGACGATGCAGCCATTGTCCTTCTCCCCCTCCCGGGCGGCCAGGACAAACAGGCCGTAAGACAGCTTGAACATGGCATTGGGGTCCACAGCATTCCCCGCCTCCGCTGCAGGCGCAGCCTTGGGCATGGTATCGGCAATGGCCTGAACCAGGATCTCCAGCTGCTCCGTCTCCTTCAGGGAGGAGCGAATGGTGACGCTCTGGTCCAGCATGGTCATGTTCTTCAGGGGGGACAAAATCTGCCGCATGAGCTTGCCACTGGTAGGCGCCCAGGAGCCATTCTCCACAAAGGCCACCGTCCGGTTCTGCAGGTTGTGAGCGGCAATGTCGTGGAGCAGATTTTCCATGTTGACAAAAATACCGGCGTTATAGGTAGTGGCAGCAAAGACCAGGTGGCTGTACCGGAAGGCGGCGGCCACCACATAAGAAGCGGGCGTCATGGACACATCGAACATGCAGGTCTTAATTCCCAGCTCCCGCAGGCGGCAGGAAAGGATCTCCGCAGCGTTGGCGGTGTTGCCATAGACGGAGGCATAGGCAATGACCACACCGGTCTCCTCCGGGGTGTAGGTAGCCCAACGCAGGTACTTTTCGATGAACTCCCCGATGTCCTTCCGCCAGACGAAGCCGTGGAGGGGGCAGACCATTTTGATCTCCAAGCCGGCAGCCTTGGTCAGAAGGGCTGTCACCTGGGTGCCATACTTACCCACAATGTTGCAGTAATACCGCCGGGCCTCGTCCAAATAGTCCCGGAAGAAATCCACCTCATCGGCAAACAGCGCCCCGTCTATGGCGCCAAAGGTGCCAAAGGCGTCGGCGGAGAAGAGAATCTTCTCTGTGAGATCATAGGTCACCATCACCTCAGGCCAGTGGACCATAGGAGCCATGACAAAGGTATAGCTGTGGTGGCCGGTCTCAAACACGTCCCCTTCCTTCACAATCTGCACCGTGGCAGGCACGTCAAAGGTGAAGTACTGGGCCATCATATTGGCGGTCTTCTGGTTGCAGAGAATCCGGACTCCGGGATAGCGGCGGACCACCTCCTGAATGGTGGCGGCGTGGTCCGGCTCCATATGCTGCACCACCAGGGCGTCCAGCTTCCTCCCGGCCAGGACATGGTCGATATTCTCAAAGAATACCCGGTCCACGCTGTGGTCCACAGTGTCAAACAAAACCGTCTTCTCATCCATCAGAAGGTAAGAATTGTAAGACACCCCCTTGGGTACATCATATACCCCTTCAAACAGAGCCAGGCGGCGGTCATTCCCGCCCACCCAAGTCAGATCCTCCGTGACCTTTCTTACACAGTACATTGCAAATCCCCTTTCGCGGCTTGTATTTCTGAATCTGGCTACATTATACAGGAGGCCGCAGGAAAAATCAACAGCAATAATAAGAATTATTATCAAATTTGAAGCAAGGTTATGTAGAGCGCAGCCTCCTGGACGCACCAGCGATGCCCCGTGATTCGTAGCCCTTAGGCAAATCCGGGCCTTCCCCACTGGCTGGTGGTACAAAGTCACCTGGGCCCATGGCAGCCGCCCAGCCCCCTGCGCCGGTGCGTCCAGGAGGCCGCAACCTGCCGCAAAAAAAGCCCCTGCCGGTGTCCCGGCAGGGGAAACGTGGGATTTGGCGCTGCACGCTGCGCCGGGTATGAAGTGTGCTCGCATTGGATAAGCTGCTCCTTGATTCTACCACTCCCACAAGAAAAAATCCTGCGAACCCTGTCGTCCAGGTATCTTTTTCCCGCAGAATTTCCAGTTTCATTTTTCCCGGAACGTGATACAATGGAGGAAAAACACTTGACCTGCCAAGGGGCCGCCCTTCACACCGGAAGGCTTCCGGCCAGTCAGTCGAAAACCAGGAGGAACTGCCATGCCAATATATGAAATGGTGCGGGAAATTCAAAACAGCTGTCCCAACAATCAAATGCGGGATGTCTCCTTCCAGGAGGTGGACACCGGCAATCCGGAGGATTACGTTCGCAGCATCCTGCGGGGCCAGTCCATCCGCGTCCATTCCGAAACCCACCGTGACGGATCTGTGGAAGTTTGGGCCGATTGTGACGGCCTGCGCCAGCGTTTTTTCTTTACACCTGAAGAATCCCTGTGAAAACCGGGGTGAGAATTGAAAATTTAGGTTGAAATTGCGGGTTATGTGTGTTACGATAAGTTTGTATCGGTATGGGCGCAGTGCGCCCAGAATGGCCTAAGTTTGTAACTTGACTCACATTAGGAGGTAAATCACATCATGAGCGTTTCTGACATTTTGGAAACCCGCAACGCGTTCTCTTTTGAGGTCTTCCCCCCCAAGACAGACGTAGGCATGGAAAAGCTGTGTGGTGAGGGCGGCGTGCTGGATCAGCTGTACACCCTGAATCCCGACTACATTTCCTGCACCTATGGCGCTGGCGGTACCAACGTGGGCAAAAACCTGGAAGTCCTGAAGAAGATCCAGTCCGATGGCAAGTGCATCCCCGTGACCCACTTCACCTGCATCGGCAACACCAAGGAAGGCATCAAAGAGCAACTGCAGACCTACCTGGACAACGGCATTGACCACATGCTAGCCCTTCGCGGCGACCTGCCCTTTGGCTGGACCGGCACCGGCGGCGACCTGCACTATGCCACCGAGCTGGTGAAGTTCGTCCGGCAGGAGTTTGGCGACAAGTTCACCATCGCCGTGGCCGGCTCTCCCGAGGGACATATCGCCTGCCGCAGCCTGGAGGCTGACATCGCCTTCCTGAAGCAGAAGCAGGACAACGGCGCCGACTACATCATGACGCAGCTGTGCTGGGATATGGATCAATTCCGTTACTGGCTGGACGCCATCCGCGCCGCCGGCATTTGGATGCCCGTGGACGTGGGCATCATGCCCATCTTGGATCAGGCTGCCACCATCAACATGGCCCTGTCCCGCAACGGCTGTGTCATGCCCCGGGAGCTGTGCGAGATCATCTCCAAGAACTGGATCTTCCCCAACCCCTTCGACAAAGAGCCCTTCGATGCCAACGTGGCAGAAAAGAAGGCCAGCTTCAAGGAAGCCGGCATCGAGTACACCATCCGGCAGATCGACGAGTATCGCGCCTGCGGCATCAACGGCATCCACCTGTACGCCCTCAACAAGTTTGACGACGTGGCCCGGATCGCCCGGGAGGCAGGCCTGCTGGACCTCATCTAAGCGAACATCCCCTCCTACTGCCCTCTGGCAGCAGGAGAGACCCACATTTCAAAGGAGCATATTTCTATGGGCACACCTCACACCATCGCTGTAGCCGGTAAGGGCGGCGTGGGCAAAACCACGACCTGCGGCATGATCATTGATTACCTTTGCAAGCAGAAGCAGGGACCGGTCCTGGTCGTGGACGCGGACGCCAACAGCAACCTCAATGAGGTCCTGGGCGTGGAGGTTGAGACCAGTCTGGGCGAAATCCGGGAGGAAATGGCAAAAGCCGAGTTGCGGGGGGACACCATCCCCACCGGAATGACCAAAGCGGATTACGCCGAATTCAAATTCAACTCCGCTCTCGTGGAAGAAGACGACTTCGATATGCTTGTCATGGGCCGCACCCAGGGCAAGGGGTGCTACTGCTATGTCAATGGGGTCCTCAAGACCCAGGTGGACAAGTACGCCAAAAACTATCGCTATGTGGTCATGGACAACGAGGCGGGGCTGGAGCATGTGGCCCGGGGAACCTTACCCCACGTGGACACCATGCTTCTCATCTCCGACTGCTCCCGCCGGGGCATCCAGGCCGTGGCCCGGATCGCGGAGATGATCGGCGAGCTGGAGCTGAAGCCCGGTGAACTGGGCCTCATCGTCAATCGGGCCCCTATGGGCCAGCTGGATGACGGCGTTCGCCAGGAGATTGAAAAGCACGGCCTGAAGCTCCTGGGGGTTCTGCCCCAGGACGAGGCGGTCTACCGCTGCGACTGCGCCGGGGAGCCGTCTGCCAAGCTGCCGGATTCCAACCCCGTGAAGACCGCACTGCGCGGGATTTTGGAACATCTGGCACTGTAACATCCGTCATACACCTACAATTCAACAAGGGGGATACCAATTATGTCTTTTGTTCCCAAGACGCAGGCATTCAACGCGAAGATCAACGCGGTAACCTTGGGCACCGGCGATAAGGCCGTGGTCCTGGGTGGCCAGAATGTCCTGCCCTTCTACACCTTTGACGCTCCCGTGGAAAACGCGCCGAAGATCGGCGTGGAAATTTCCGACCTGGCCAAGGAGTGGACCGCTCCCCAGCTGGTGGAGTTCTATGCCGGCTGTGAGACCATGGCCGACTATGCCAAGAAGGCGGAGACCATGCCCGGCGCCGATTTCCTGGTGCTGCACTTTGAGTCCGCCGATCCCAACGGCCGGAACCGCTCTGTGGAGGAGTGTGTGGCCGACGCCAAGGCTGTGGCCGATGTGGTCACCATGCCCATCGCTGTCATGGGCTGCAAGAACGTGGAAAAGGACGGCCAGCTGTTCAGCAAAATTGCCGAGGCCCTGCAGGGTAAGAACATCGTGGTCCTGTCCGCCCGTGAAGAGGATTACAAGTCCGTAGGCGCTTCCGTCGCTCTGGCCTATGGCCAGAAGGTAGGCGCCGAATCCGCCGACGACATCAACCTGGCCAAGCAGCTGAACATCATGCTCAAGGGCCTGGGCGTTGCGCCGGAGTCCATCGTCATGAACGTGGGCACCGCCGCCGTCGGCTACGGCTATGAATACGTGGCCTCCACCCTGGACCGGGTCCGCGCTGCGGCCCTGGCTCAGTCCGACGCCGACCTGCAGATGCCCATCATCGCCCCCACCTCCACCGATACCTGGGGCGTGAAGGAAGCGGTTGTGTCCGAGGAAGATATGCCCGAGTGGGGCAACCAGGAAGAGCGGGGCATCGACATGGAAGTCGCCACTGCCGCCGCCAACCTGACCGGCGGCGCCGACGCCGTTGTCATGCGCCATCCCGCTGCCGTTGCCACCATCAAGAAGTTCATCACGGAACTTGTGTAATCGGGAAGGAGGAACACAACTATGGCTCTCAAAGGTCTTGATATTTTTAAGCTGTCTCCCAAAAAGAACTGTAAGGAGTGCGGCTGCCCCACCTGTATGGCCTTCTGTATGAAGGTCGCCCAGGGTGCTCTGCCCCTGGATAAGTGCCCCTATTTCGATCCTGACGCCGTGGCAAAGCTGTCCGAGGCCACTGCACCTCCCATGAAGACCCTGGAGGTAGGCACCGGCGCCAACGCCCACAAGCTGGGCGGCGAAACTGTCCTGTTCCGGCACGAAAAGACTCTGGTTTCCAAGAACCTGTTCGCCGTGAATCTGTGCACCTGCATGTCCCCTGAGGAAATCGACGGGAAGATCGCAGAAATGAAGAAAGTGGACTACGAGCGCATTGGCGAGCGGATGTTCGTGGAATTCCTGTTCTGCTCCTACGTGGGCAACGGCGTGGACAAGTACGTAGAGCTGGTGAAGAAAGCTGTGGCCGCCGATCGGGCCATCATCCTGGAGTGCTGGGATGTGGAAGCCGCCAAGGCCGCTTTGGAAGTCTGCAAGGACACCAAGCCCATCCTGGACGGCGCGACCCTGGAGAACTGGGAGGCTATGAACGGCCTGGCCAAGGAATACGGCGTGACCCTGGGCCTGTATGCAGAAAACCTCTCTGACCTGTACGACCTGGTGAAGAAGCTGGAAGAGGCTGGCAACAAAAATTTGGTGCTGGACGTCACCGGCAAGACCGCCAAGGAAACCCTGGCCAATGCCGTCATCGTCCGCCGGACCGCTTTGAAGGACGGCGACCGCTCCTTCGGCTATCCCTCCATCGTGAACCTGAACCGGTTTGCCAAGGGCGACTCCCGCCTGCAGACCGCCTATGCCGCCATGTTCACCGAGAAGTACGGCTCCATCATTGTCATGGAGAACATGACCTACGCCGAGGCACTGCCCCTGTACGGCCTGCGTCAGAACATCTTCACCGATCCCCAGAAGCCCATGAAGGTGGAAGCCAAGATCTATCCCCTGAATGGCGCCGACGAGAACAGCGTCTGTGCCCTCACTGTAGACTTCGCCCTGACCTATTTCCTGGTCTCCGGCGAGATGGAGCGGAGCAACTGCCCTGTGAACCTGCTGATTTCCGACGCCTCCGGCATGTCCGTCCTGACCGCCTGGGCCGCCGGTAAGTTCTCCGCCTCCACCATCAAGAAGTTCTTCGATGAGAACGACATCAACAACAAGATCAAGTCCCGGACCCTGATCATCCCCGGCAAGGTTGCCGTAATGAAGGGCGAGATTCAGGAGAAGCTCCCCGGCTGGCGCGTGGTGGTCGGCCCCACGGAGGCTGTCATGCTGCCCAAATTCCTGAAGGATAAGGAGTATCTGGCCGGCGCTGAAGAGGCCGAAGCCGCTGCCGCTGCCGCCGCTCCCGTGGTGGAAGCGGCTCCCGTGGAAGAGGATAAGCCTCTGAACTTCGAAGAGCTACAGCTGAAGGTGCCCGCCATTGAAGTGGTGGACATGGGTGTGTCCTATAAGGGCCACAACCCCGAGGCCCAGACCTTCGTCACCATCGGCGAGCGCATCCACTGCATCAGCCCCTCCATCCGCAGGGCCATGGACGAGCGGGACCCCGGCCCCATCCTGAAGCGGGCCGCCGAGCAGATCGCCGCCGGCGCTACTTACCTGGACGTGAACATCGGACCTGCCGAGAAGGACGGCCCCGAGCGCATGATGTGGGCGGTTCAGCTGCTGCAGCAGAACTTTAACAACGTGCCCCTGGCTCTGGATACGGCCAACAAGAAGGCCATCGAAGCCGGTATCAAGGTCTACAACCGGTCCAACGGCAAGCCCATCGTGAACTCTGCCGATGCCGGCTCCCGGATTGAGAACATTGACCTGGCTGCCGCCAACGACGCCATTGTCATTGCCCTGTGCTCCGCCGACGGCATCGCCAAGGACAACGAAGAGCGGATGATGCACTGCCACAACATGTTGGAGCGGGGCCTGTCCCTGGGCATGGAAGCCACCGACCTGTGGTTTGACCCCCTGTTCCTGGTGGTCAAGGGCATGCAGGACAAGCAGATGGACGTGCTGAACGCCATCAAGCTCTTCGCCGACGAAGGTCTGAAGTCCACTGGCGGCCTGTCCAACAACTCCAACGGCGCTCCCAAGACCCTGCGGCCCATTATGGACGCCACCCTGGTGGCCATGGCCATGATGCAGGGCCTCACCTCCGCCATCGTGAACCCCTGCGACCTGCGCCTGATGGAGACCATCAAGACCTGCGACATCATCAAGAACCACGTGCTGTACTCCGACTCCTATCTGGAGCTGTAATACCGCAAAATCCCGTGGCCGGGAGGGAAGCTCCCTCCCGGCCATTTTATGGGCACTCTGAATGTGAAACTGGTGAACCATCTCAAATGTCATCCTGAGCGGATCAAGGAATCTTCCAAGAACAGGAATTTCTCAGCACGGATGTCTGTAAAATTCAGGTGCATCCTCCAGATTCTTTGCTGCGCTCAGAATGACATGCAGACTTTCTTCGGAAAGATCCGGCGTGTTTGAATCCATATCCCACAACTAAGGAGGAGACGGTATGTACAAAATTACATTCCAAATTGAAGGCGCAACCCCGGTGATTATGGAGGCCAACGAAGGTGACAACCTGTTGGAGCTGGCCCGGCGGGGAAATGTGGCCATTGACGCCCCCTGCTCTGGCAATGGGTCCTGCGGCAAGTGCCGGGTGAAGCTGGTGTCCGGTCAGGTGGAGAGTGCCCCCTCCCGGCACATCACCCCGGAGGAGTACCAGGAGGGCTGGCGCCTGGCCTGCGGCTGCAAGGTGGTTGAGGACGCCGAAATTTTAGTCCCCGACATTGCCTCCGCCTACCAAAGCAGGATGAAAACCGCCGACCTCTCCTCCCCAGAGGAGGTAGCTCTCTTTACTGCCATCCAGCAGGATGTACAGGCAGCAGGCATTGCCTTCAAAACCGGCTTTCGGGCCCTGTCCCTCACCTTGGCAGAGCCCAGTCTGGACGACACCATGCCCGACGATGAGCGGCTAACCTGGGCCATTCAAGAGGCCGCCGGTGTGGAGCAGATAGACGTTCCCCACCACGTGATGGTCAAGCTGGCTGAGACGCTGCGTCAACACAGTTTTCAGGTCTGCATCAAAGGCCTCCTGACAGAAAACCGTTTCTCCGTCCTGGACATCACCGGGCCCCAGGACACCGGGCTCTACGCCGCTGCCATTGACATTGGCACCACCACCGTCTCTGCAGTCCTGGCAGAAATGACCACCGGCAAAATTGTGGCCAAAGGCTCCAGCGGCAACGGCCAAATTCGCTACGGCGCCGACGTCATCAATCGGATCATTGAGCAGGGCAAGCCCGGCGGACGCAAAAAGCTTCAGAACGCCATTGTAAAGGAGACCTTGGTCCCCATTCTGGTAAATCTGTGCAAGGCGGCGGGGATCTCCGCCCAAAGCATCCTGCAGCTGTGCGTAGCAGCCAACACCACCATGAACCACCTGTTCGTGGGCGTGGACGCCTCCCCTGTGCGCATGGAGCCCTACATTCCCTCCTTCTTCTCTTGGAATGGGCTGAAGGCTGGGGATTTGAAGCTCCCCGCCAATCCCTTGGCTCCTGTGCTGATAGCGCCCAACATCGGCTCCTATGTGGGCGGCGACATCACTGCCGGTGTGTTCGCCAGCCTGATTTGGAACAAGCCGGAGTTCAGCCTCTTCATTGACCTGGGCACCAATGGTGAGATCGCCTTCGGCAACCAGGATTTCCTGGTATCTTGTGCCTGCTCCGCCGGGCCTGCTTTCGAAGGCGGCGACATCTCCTGCGGCATGCGGGCCACGGACGGGGCCATTGAGGCCTGCGTAATCGACAAGGACACCATGGACCCCACCTTCCATATTGTGGGGGAGGCTGGGCAAAAGCCTGTAGGCCTGTGCGGCTCTGGCATCATCGACACCATTTCCGAGCTCTACCGCTGCGGTATCATCAACGCCAAGGGCTTGTTCGTCCGGGATGGGGCCCGGGTGGCAAGGGACCGTCACGGCATGGGCCGTTATATCTTAGCCTACGCCCACGAGTCCGCCACAGAGCGGGAAATCGCCCTGAATGAAGTGGATATTGACAACTTCATTCGGGCCAAGGGCGCAATTTTCTCCGCCATCGAAACCCTGCTCAACTCCGTGGATATGACCGTGGATATGATTGATAAGGTGTATGTGGCAGGCGGCATCGGCTCCGGCATCAATATGAAAAACGCAGTGAACATCGGTATGTTCCCAGATGTGCCTCTGGAGAAGTTCCAGTACATTGGAAACTCCTCCCTGACAGGCGCCTATGCCATGGTGCTATCCGACCAGGCCGCGGAAAAGGTGGACGAAGTGGCCAAAAACATGACCTACATGGAGCTGTCCACCCACCCCGGCTATATGGACTCCTTCGTAGCCGCCTGCTTCCTGCCCCATACCAACCGGCAGCTGTTCCCCCACAGCATACAAGAGATATAAGATGGTTAGAATTTTAGAGACCCGGCGGGAGGTTTGTCCCCCTCTCAAGCTTACCGGCAGGCGGTATACAGATGCAGACCGGGATGCTGGCGGCTCCTTTGCAGCGCAGTGGGGGCAGTGGCTTCAAAACAACTGGTTCGCTCCCCTGGTGCGAGAAGGCGTCGCAGGCTTTCATAATAGCTATGTGGGAGCCATGCGCATCACCGAGGCAGGCTTTGAATACTGGATCGGCGTTTTCATGGCTCCAGAGGCCCCTGTGCCCCAAGGTTATGAGGCGGTGGAGATTCCGGCAGGAGATCTGGGGGTCTGCTTCCTCTATGGTAAGGACAGCAGCCCGGATCTGTTTGGCATGGATGCACACAAAGCTTGTGTCGCCGCCTGGCAGGAGCGGGGCTGGACTCCCTCCGGCTGGTTTCTGGAGCGATACAACTGTCCCCGCTACACGGTGCCGGACGAAAAGGGCAATGTAATCCTGGATTACTGCGCCTATTTGCTTCCCATTTCCAAGGAATAGGAGAACATACCCATGCAAGTGGAAAATCACAAAGAAGAAGTACCGTTTTCCCACTACGAGGGCCTGTTTCGCAACCTGGACCCTCAGACCGCCCTGGAGCGGCTGCCATCGGCTGCCTTCGACGGAAAACGGTTTACCCTGACCCTCCTGGGCAGGACCTATGACATCACGTGGCCGGACTATGCCATTTCGGTCCGGGACGGAGGCTGCCTGCCCGGTCTGCCAATGCAAACCTTCCTTCTGCGGTGCCTGCTGGAGGCCCGGGAGGTGGCAGATCCCGGCTCGTGGAAAACCTTTCGGGAGATGCCCTGGGGGGAACTGTACATCCAGCCCTTTACCGGCCGCTGTTTGACCCGGGCAGCCTTCACCTTCGGCCCCCGGCTGCCTTCCTTCCGGGCAGCCTGTGAAAAGCTGGGGGCCAAACCCGTTCCCCACGGAGACGCAGGTTATGCATTTCCCTTTTTCGGCCCCTACGCGATGGAAATCCTGGTGTGGGAGGGGGACGACGAATTTCCTCCCAGCGCCCAAATTCTGTACACCGGTAACTTTGCAGAGGGCTTTGCCGCCGAAGACCGGGTGGTCGCAGGCGACATTCTGATCTCTCACATCAAAAGCGCCATGTAGCCGTCTGCCACGGTTGCCATCCAAAAAGCGCAAAGCATTTTGCGTGGAAAAGACCCGGCCCAAATTAGGGTCGGGTCTTTTTCATCAGTTGGGAATCTTACCGCACGCGGGCAGCCCGGCGCTCCTCCCGGGTCTTGCAGAACCGCTCCAACTGGGGCACCAGCGCCAGGCAAACAAAGGCAGCCGTGAAACCACCGTTGTACAGGCAGAAGCCACCGTGAAGCAGAGGCACACTGGTCACCAGGCAGAAGTGGAGCATACCGGCCAGAATGCCAAAGGGCCAGCCGTACTTCCCGGTGATGGGAGACAGCCCGTTTGCAAAGCAAAGGCCCACCACAACGGCTTGGGCGTTGATGGCCTGGGCAAAGGTTCCGCCGGCCACGCCGGAGAGCCAACCCATGAGATAGGAGGCCGCCACATAGCCCACCATAATGGGCCACACCGTCTTGGGATTGCTGCCGGAATTGCAGCAGGCCACCATACAGAAGATGCAGCCAAACGTGATGCTGTTGAAGGTGGCTCCGATCAGGTTGTAATACAACACAATGAAGAGGCCATACAGGCCCACATTCATGAGCATGGCCGCCTTCCCATACTTTTTGCTGAAATCCACCCCATGGGCAGGGTCCTTCAGCAGGTTCCAGTAAGCTCCGGGCTTGCAGCCCATCAGAAGCGCAAACACCACACACAGACCGAAGACCACGAAGCAGAAGACGTTGGTAATGGTCCAGGACGCCACCTTCAGAGTCTCAGCAGCAGGGGCCGCCGGCAGCTCCACACCCATGGTCTTAAAGAGAATGGCCTGGAGGAAAAAGGCGGTCATACCTACAGGGACGGCAGCGGAATACAGATCAAATCCCTTGTGTACCTTGGGAGAATGGGCCAGACCGGCGGGCAGGAAGAAGCCAATCACCAAGCCCACACCCAGGGCCAGGAGAATCCCCTGCCAAGTGAAGCCCACCACCTCTCCGTTGGGATAGCGGATCAGGAGATCTGTAATCAGGGGCGCAATGCCGGTGGAGAAAAGCATGGCGTTCACTTGATCCGCCACCTTCTCCCGCTTCACCAGACAGTACAGCACTACACCCAGGAAGGTGGGCCAGATGTTCAGCAGGTTGATGCCCCAGGAGCAGAAGCCCGCTGTCAGGAGGAAGGCCAGGGTAGATACATTGTTCACCGTGACTCCCGGCAGGCAATACAGAGCCGTGCAAATCAGGCACACCAGCCCCATATTCAAGAACGTAGCCGCATAGCCGCCCACCGCGAAGTAATTGGTGGACACCTTAGACGGCTGAGACAAGATTTCCCACAGGCCGGAAAACATAGCGTTCCGGTCTGGCATGAAAACAGCAGCAACCAGAAACGCCACAGAGAAAAATGCAAACAGCAGCTTCAGAAAATTTGCTGGGGACAGGTCTCGTACTCTTTTTAACATATTCATCCCTCACCAAAATGTACAATTATAAAGGTCTCCATCTCCTTTATATATCCAGCTTTCGGATATTCCGGCATGGTCTCGGCAATTTCCTTGGCGGCTGCATACTGTGCTGCAGTCCCTCGCAAAACTGGGCAGCCCTGTTGGGCAAATATTTGTGGCAGACAGCCATTGACGCCATAAATCCCTGGAAAAGCCTGCCCTGCCCACGGAATCAGCTTAATTGCAGGTGACTGCGCAACCGAAATCGGGGAACCCTCAATTCCCAAAAGTGCACTGGCCACAGAATAACCCAACCGGTCTTGTGTAATCAGTAAGCCCGGGTCCAACACATAATATCGTGCATTGGGACTTCCTACAAATAGCACTGGCTTTTCTGCCAAGGGATAATCCCGCTGAAGATCTGCCGCTACACGATCCAGAATTCGGTATTCAGACATGCGCAAGCTGTAATTCCCGGAAAAGAAGCCATGAATCTCTATGGTAACATTGAGAAGCACGACCACAATCAAGGCAGCTATGGCACACTTTGTCCACCGATTTTTCCAGCGCTCCGCGAGCAGCCACCCGCCCAGCAATGCGGCGCCGGCAAAGAGGGGAAGCGCCTGACAAGAACGCTGCATCTGCAGCTCCCCTGAAATGAGAGAAAGTGCAAAAGGCGAGAGGCAGGCACCCACAGCCCAAAGCAGGAAGGTGGCCCGTTTTTTCCGAGCTGTTCCTACAATCCCAACCAGCAGAAAACCGGCCAGCGCTACAAGCACCAAGAACAGAGACGGACTGGCCAAGCCAGGATACAGATACCGCCGGAGAAACGACTCCCACAGCTGATGCAGCTGTGCTCCTGCACCTGGCTGGAACAGCCACGAAACAGACAGTGGGGAGCGGTAGTACGAATAATCCAAAGAAATCCATCCCCGCAGGATTCGCGTGATGACGCCCCGGAAAGCCATGGCGTACACCATCACCCGGGCGGAATAGCAAAGCAACAGTGCTGTCCGCCGCCATTTCGTAGTCTGCATTCGGTCTAAAGACAATCCGTCTGCCAGCACAATCAGGCATAAACCCGTTAAAAATACACTGGCAAATGACTCATACAGGCCAATGGCAACCGTCAGCAAAGCAGTTGCACCCATCGTAAGCAATACATGCCGCTTCTTCCCGGATTTTAAATCCAAACGTCTGTCTGAATATACCAGATAGAGACTCAGCGGAATCAGGCAGCTGCCTAAGCCCGCCCCATTGTGCAAATAATAAATAAAGACCTCAGAGTTTAGTGCAAAGTTTACGAAGGCTCCGGAGAAAACCAAACAGGCCCAAGTGGACAGCGGTCGATCTAAAATATGCTGCAGAAGCGCGCACCAGAGAATCGCTGCAGCAACCATCAGGAAAACACCCAAAAGGTCCATTAGAAAGGGGGCGTAATGGCCGATGGGAAAGAGCTGTCCCAGCAAAAACAGGGGCCAGCGACCAATGATTGCCACCAAGCCGTCCACAAAGTACAGCCCCGCGCAGATATCGTCTACACCGGAAACCGGATGAGAAAGGCGGAAGCCGTACCCTCCGGCAGCCAGAAGCGCCAGTCCAATCAGGTACCACTTTCTGTGAATCAGCTCAAAAACCGTTGACCAAAGCCCGGGCTTGAAGCTTCTGGTTCTCAGAAAAACACCAGATCCCTCCATAGAATTAGAAATGCGCCTTCTCTGCCGCCTCCACCACATGCTTCATGAGCACAGAGGTGGTGACAGAGCCTACGCCGCCGGGGACCGGGGTGATGGCTTCCACAATGGGCTCCACTTCCTCAAACACGGCGTCGCCGGCAATGGCGCCCTTGCCGCCCTTGCTGTTGACCTTGTTGGGGTCCCAGTTGATGGAGACGTCAATGACCACCTGGCCGGGGCGGACGTATTCTTTGGTCAGGCTGCCCAACACACCGGCGGCAGACACCAGAATGTCGGCGGACCGTGCCACCTCAGCGGTGTTGACGGTCTTGGTGTGGCAGACGGTGACGGTGGCATTCTTGCCCATAAGCATCATAGCGGCGGGCTTGCCCACCACCAGGCTCCGGCCGATGACGACGGCGGACTTGCCCTTACAGTCGATGCCATAGTAATCCAAAATTTCCATGCAGGCCTCGGGGGTGCAGGGGGCGTAACCCAGGTCTTTGCGGCCCTCAAACACACCGGCATTGCTCAGATCTGTCATGCAGTCCACATCCTTCTTGGGATCCAGACGGTTGCAGATTTCGTCCTGGTCTGCTTTCAGATGCTTGGGCAGGGGACGGAACATGAGAACGCCATGGACAGAATCGTCCCCGTTGATTTCATCGATGGTGGCCATGAGAGCTTCCTTGGTCACATCTTCGGGCAGCTCGTACTTCTTGACGGCGACGCCCACCAGCTCGGCCCGCTTGGTGGCGCCCTTCTCATAGGACAGATCGCTAGGGTTGGCGCCACAGCGAACGATGGCCAAGGTGGGGATGATCCCTTGTTCTTTCAGAGCTGCGGTACGCTCCATGAGCTTTTCATTGAGGGCATCGGTCACTTCTTTGCCCAGTAATAGCTTTGCCATATTCCATTTCCTCCTGCTTATTTAAAAAAGCCAGCTTTTACACTTTCAAAAATCTGATCGGCCAGAGCGCCATACTGGTCCAGCATACCCAGGCACTTGGCGTTCATTTCCTCGGCGGTCTCGCGGTTTTGCAGTGTCTTCGTGTTGATGAAGACATTGAGAGAAGCAGCCTGTAAGGCTGCCTTCACGCACACAGCCCCGCAACCGGCGTCGGAAACTGCCAAGCGGCTGCCCTTGGCAGCAAAGACTGCAATGGCGTCCAGGGCCTCACAGCACAGCTCCATAATCCGCATGGGAACAGCGCAGGCGGTGACGGTTGCCTCCTCCAAGATCTGCCCCCGGTTGGGGTCATCCTTGGGGATGCCATAGGCCTTGGCCAGGGGCTCAAAGCCCACAGCGTCGGCGGCAACCTGGTTCAAAAGCTCGGTCTGAAGGGCGTCGCACTTGGCCTTCAGGGCGAGAATTTCCTCTTCCACATCGGCGTACTTCTTTTTACCCACAGTGAGAGATCCCACCATGTTGCCCAAGGCCGTACCCACAGCCCCCACCAGGGCTGCCGCACCGCCGCCGCCAGGCGTGGGGGCATTGGAGGCCAGAACCTCCACAAATTTGCGGCAGGATTCGTTGGTCATATCCATAAAGTGTCTCCTTATATATTGAAATTTTATGCCTGGCAAAATACCAGCTTCTCTTGCACCCCCGGTCCGGGAGCTGCCGTACCGGCAGCCAATGCCAGTTCCTCCAGCTTCTCCGCTTCCCACCCGGCAGGGGAAAGCCATTGGGCGGGAATCGTAACATATATGTGAGCGTGCTCCCCGCCCCGCAACGTGCAAGGCTTGGCCGTCAACTCCCTCCAGGCTTCCCCGACTCTGCCAAATACGCGGATCACAGTCGATTGGGTGTCCTGGGAATGATTGACGGCCATCACCAAAACATTCAAATTCCGGCCTAGTCTGGCAGGATTTTGTGCCGGAATCAGGCCTATACAAACAATTGGCTCCATCTTTTGCTTCCTAACCGGAAAGGCGCAGACGGCGAAGCCGCCTGCGCCCCATGGTCGATGTACTTTAGAACAGACCGGAGATCTTGCCGTTCTCGTCCACGTCGATCCGCTCAGCAGCGGGGACTTTGGGCAGACCCGGCATGGTCATGATCTCGCCGGTGAGGGCAACCAGGAAGCCAGCGCCAGCGGCAACCTTGATGTTCCGCACGGTGACAGTAAAGCCTTCGGGAGCGCCCAGTTTGGTCTGGTCGTCGGTGAAGGAGTACTGGGTCTTGGCCATGCAGATGGGCATCTTGTCGTAGCCCAGCTCGGTGAGGGTCTTGATCTGCTTCTCAGCGTTGGCAGTGAAGTTCACAGCGTCGCCGTGGTAGATCTTCTTCACGATGGCTTCAATCTTCTCCTTGATGGGCAGATCCAGCTCATAGGAGTAGGTGAAATCATTGGGCTGGTCGCACAGACGGATGACTTCCTCTGCCAGTGCTACGCCGCCTTCGCCGCCCTTTGCCCAGACTTCGGACAGAGCTACGTTGACGCCCAGCTCCTTGCACTTGCGCTCCACCAAAGCCAGCTCGGCCTCGGTGTCCTGGGGGAACCGGTTGATGGCCACCACGCAAGGCAGCTTGTAAACCTTGGTGATGTTCTCCACATGCCGCAGCAGGTTGGGCAGGCCCTTCTCCAGAGCTTCCAGGTTCTCGTTGCCAGTCTCGGCCTTGGGCACGCCGCCGTTATACTTCAGAGCGCGGACGGTGGCAACCAAAACCACGCAGTTGGGCTTCAGGCCGGCCATCCGGCACTTGATGTCCAGGAACTTCTCTGCACCCAGGTCTGCGCCGAAGCCAGCCTCCGTGACGGTGTAGTCAGACAGTCGCATGGCGATCTTGGTGGCAGTGACGGAGTTGCAGCCGTGTGCGATGTTGGCGAAGGGACCGCCATGTACGAAAGCGGGGGTATGTTCCAGAGTCTGAACCAGGTTGGGCTTCAGAGCGTCCTTCAGGAGGGCAGCCATAGCGCCCTGGGCCTTCAGATCGCCAGCCGTGACGGGCTTGCCCTCCCGGGTGTAGCCCACAACCAGACGGGCCAGACGGGCCTTCAGGTCATTGATATCGGAAGCCAGGCACAGAACAGCCATGATCTCGGAGGCGACGGTAATGTCGTAGCCGTCCTCACGGGGCGTGCCGTTGGCCTTGCCGCCCAGGCCGTCCACCACGAAGCGGAGCTGCCGGTCGTTCATATCCACGCAGCGGCGCCAGGTGATCTGCCGGGGGTCGATGTTCAGAGCGTTGCCCTGATAGATGTGGTTATCCAGCATGGCGGCCAGCAGGTTGTTGGCAGCGCCAATGGCGTGGAAGTCACCGGTGAAGTGCAGGTTGATGTCCTCCATAGGGACGACCTGAGCGTAGCCGCCACCGGCAGCGCCGCCCTTAACACCGAACACAGGGCCCAGAGAGGGCTCACGCAGGGCAACCAGGACGTTCTTGCCCAGCTTCCGCATGCCATCGGCCAGACCAACGGTGGTGGTTGTCTTGCCTTCGCCGGCAGGGGTGGGGTTGATGGCAGTGACGAGAATCAGCTTGCCATCGGGACGCTGGACCTCTTTCAGAATGTTGTAGTCCACCTTAGCCTTGTACTTGCCGTACTGCTCCAGGTACTTTTCGTCCACACCGGCGGTCTTGGCCACTTCGGTGATGGGCTGCATGGTGGTTTCCTGTGCGATTTCGATGTCAGTTTTGAATGCCATAATATTACTCTCCTTGTATTGTTGTTGGTACCCTGCCGTTGTAATGGCCCGGGCCCATACAGGATTTACGCATAAAGCCGTTGGTATGACTTTACGCATACGGGGATGGCTGATAAGGGCGTCCATTGCGTACGCTTTTATCGATATAGTTTTACCATTCTCTGTTCAAAATGTCAACAAAAATCTTTGTAAAGCGGGAACTTTTTGCATTTTGACGAAAATGCCCCTGTGGTCCCGGCCGGTTTTGTATATTAGCTATTTTTTTATCGATAATAGAGCACCGATTTTAGGTGTAGCCGGTCAGCCATGCGGCAGATGTCTACAAAATTGAAAAAACGTCCCGTTTACAAGCCCCCTGAACCGTACTATAATATGCGTATCACTCTGAATCCTTGCGGGAGGTATTCGCCATGAAACGAACACCCATTTGGCGTTGGGCTGCAGTTGCCTGCCATCTGTCTGCCCTTCTGGCCCCCGGTGCCTGGCTGTATTTTGTGCGCCATGCTGGAACCAGCTTCCGCTGGGCAGGTTTTACCGGAAGGAACCTGCTGGTTTGCCTGGTTCTGTCTTTGCTGCCCACGGCGCTGTTCTTCCTGGCCCAGCTTCTGCAGCGGCGGCACCAGCAGTCTGCTTGGGGCAGCGTTCTGGCCTGCCTCCTCTTCCTCCTGGCAGCTGCCGGCTGGCTGTACACCCTGTGCGACAGCTGGAGCCTTTGGAACGCCGCCCAGGCGGCCCATCTCCTGACCACGGGGCAGCTCCGGACTCTGCAAGCCGCTGCCCTCACGGGGGCCATCTGTGCCCTTTTGCCACCCCTGTCTCAAGTCCCCTCCGTCCTGCGCCACAGGTAGACCGCCCTTCCCAACAGCGAGGCCCCATGGAACCTAGAAATAGCGGGAGAAGCCACAAGCAGTCTCGGCTTCTCCCGCTTTCTCATTGGCAGAAATTCCCACATCCCCGGTTTCCCCTGCAGACGGCGCATTTTCACAGTATTTTGCAAAACTTTTTTAGACTTACAAAACTCCCCCTTCGAAACCGGATACAACTATGATACAATTATGCTGCATCTTGAAATTGGGAGGTAGCTTTGGATGATACGGATTTTGATTGTAGAGGACGAACGGCCCATTGCCAACCTCATTGACTGGAATCTCACTAGCTACGGTTACTCCTGCCAGAAGGCTTATGACGGGCTGACAGCAGCAGATCTCATTACGGAACACACCTACGATCTCGTTCTCTTGGATATTATGCTCCCGGGCATCGACGGCTACAGCCTGCTGGAGCAGATCAAGCCCACCGGGACGCCGGTGATCTTTCTCACAGCCAAGGGCTCCGTGGCCGACCGGGTCCAGGGACTCCGGGCCGGGGCTGACGACTATCTGGTCAAGCCCTTCGAAATCGTGGAGCTGCTGGCCCGGGTGGAGACGGTGCTGCGACGGGCGGGAAAAACCAAAGACCGACTTCAAATTGGCGATGTAACCATCGATGAGAGCTCCATGCAGGTGACAAAGGCCGGCCAGCCTGTATCCCTAACCAAGAAAGAATATGAGCTGCTCCTCCTGTTTGCCCGGAACCAAAATATGGCCCTCTTCCGGGAGACCATCTATGAGCGGGTATGGGATGGGGAATACACCGGTGACAGCCGGACTGTGGACCTCCATGTCCAGCGTCTGCGGAAGAAGCTGGGGTGGCAGGACCGGCTGTCTGCCGTATACAAGGTAGGTTACCGGCTGGAGGTGAAGGAGTGAAGCTATCCTGGAAAATTGTCCTGACCGTACTGCTGATTGTGACCCTCACTGTAAGCGTCAGCAGCTACATCATGATTGCCTCCACCTTCCAAGCGGAGCTGGACAGCCAGGCTGGGGCCGCATCGGGTGAGAGCCAGATGCTCTGCCTGACCCTGGGAGCGCTGGCCTCCCAGGCCGTGGGCAGCGGAGAGAGCGCCCTGCTGGAACAGTTGGAGGGCAGCAGCTTTTTTCAGAATTATGCTATGCTGGTATACCGGAGCGACGGCACCGTTCTATGGAAAAACCGGGAGGAACCGGCCAACCTGACCCCCGCCGACGTGGGCCAGGAGGGCCTGTGCTACGCCTTTTTCCAGCGGGATACCGGCTCCCGCCGGTATCTGGAAACGGTCCAGCGGCTGGAGCTGAACGGGGAGCCCTTTTATGTGGACCTCCTCCAGGGGGCAGATCAGGCCTTCTCCCAGCGGGATGCCAATCTGCAAATTTACCGGCAGGTGATGCTGCTGTCCGTAGCTGCCTGCACCCTAGCCTCCATTGCCTGCGCCGCCGTGCTCACAGGTCCCATTCGCAAGCTGTCCCGCTCCACCCGGTCCATTGCCGGCGGTCAGTACTCCCACCGGGTGAAGGTCCGCTCCCGGGACGAGCTGGGCGCCCTGGCAGAGGATTTCAACCGCATGGCCGACGCCCTGGAGCTGAAAATTCAGGAGCTGGCAGCGGCTGCACAGCGGCAAAAGGACTTTACCGCCTCCTTTGCCCACGAACTCAAGACGCCCCTCACCTCCGTCATTGGCTATGCCGACACCCTGCGCAGCCGGGAGCTGCCCCGGCTGCAGCAGCTGGAAGCAGTCAACTATATCTTCTCAGAAGGGAAACGCTTGGAGGCCATGTCCTTCTCCCTTTTGGATCTGTTTGCCCTGGAACGGACAGCCCCTCAGCTGGTCACCGTTCAGGCCCAGGCTCTGGCCAGGGCCGTGGCGGAGAGCATGGGCTATGTCATGTCCCAAAGCGGAGTGGAGCTTCGGCTGTCTGTGGAGCCCGGTTCCTTCCCTGGGGAGCCCAACCTATTGAAGACCCTGCTGTACAACCTCCTGGACAATGCCCGCAAGGCCTCCCAGTCCGGGTCCTCCGTGGAGCTGCTGGGCTGTACCACCCCTCAGGGTTACCTGTTCCAGGTCACCGACCACGGCCGGGGCATCCCCCAGGAGGCCCTGGACCGGATCACGGAGCCTTTTTACATGGTAGACAAGTCCCGGTCCAGGGCCCAGGGCGGCGCAGGCCTGGGGCTGGCTCTGTGCCAGCGAATCGCCAGCGCCCACGGCGCACAGCTGCGGTTTGAAAGCCGGGTGGGCGCAGGCACCACCGTATCCCTCATTCTGGGAGGGTCGGAGCCGTGAAAAAAACAACAGTTCTCACAGCGCTTCTGGCCGTCCTGGCGGTAACGGCAGGCCTTCTCTGGCCAGGCCGGGTTTTGGCCCGCCGGGAGCGCCGGCTCTATGGCCAAATCGTAACCGGCGCTGCAGCTGTGAGCGCCTTTGAACGGGGCGAAACAACTCTGGCCCAGCGCATTGCAGTCCTGGGAAGCATCAACAACACCGTACCGGCCATGGATTTTTCCGCAGGAGCGCAGCTATATGACGATGAATACACCCTGCGCCGCCGGTTTGTCCGGGAGCTGAGGCAAATGGGTGAATTCTTTGCGCCTGCCTCTGACCTGGAAGCCTGGCTGGTGGAAACGGAGATGGCCACTCAGGAATTTCACGAAATACCCGTCTCCTACCGCTGCGCTGTGGACCCCGATTCGGGAAAAACCTTTCTGGTGGGCACTCTGCAGGATCTGAATTGGGAGCAGTTCCTCCTGTACATGGACATGAGCTCTGGTAAAATCATCAGCGGGGAATTCCAGGCAGAGGAGCAAGAGGTCAGTGGGGAGCAGGGCTGGATTCTCGCCTCCGGCCTGGCCAACTACCTGGGCCTCACCCCCGTCACCTGCCTGGAGTCAGACTCGACCGGCGGCGTGTATCTGTTTGAAAGCGAGAACCAGGAGCAGGTGCGCTATACCATCCATCTGGAAGAGCAGGTGTGGAGGCTATACCCCACCTCATGACCCGTAGGCAGCCGGATCTGCGGTTCCATCCAAAGGTCCCGCCAGAATCCAGTGAAAGAGGAGGGCAGCGTATGAAATGGCGCATGGGAATTTTACTGCTGGCAGCCGCCTTTCTGGCCGGGCTCTTGCTGGTTCCCGGTAGACTCCTGGCAGTCCAGGAGCAGAGGCTGTACGGCCGGAAAACCGCACAGGATGTTCTGTCTCCCCAGTTTGCCGCAGACACAGGGACCTTATTCCAGCGGTTAAATACGCTGGCTCAGTACCACCAGGTTACATATCTGAGTCTTCAGGCTGGCAGCGACCTGTACTATGATCAGGAAACCCTCCTGGAACTGTACCGGCAGGAGCTCTCCACCCTGGCCCAGACCAATGAATTGGCTGCATCCCTCCTGCCTGCGCTGGAGGACTTGTTGGAGCGGCAACGCCTCTACCAAGACGCGCTCGAGGTGGGTTATGCCTGCGTGGTGGACCTGTCTACAGGAAACTCCTTTCTGGTAAGTTACCTGCGCAGCAACGATTTGGTGTTTGCGCTGGAAATGGATATGAGTTCCGGAAAACTGATCCAGCTGTGCAGCATCGCAGAGCTCTGTGAAAATCCGGAGCGGGTGAGGGAGGCTCCGTGGGACTGTGCAACCAGCCTGGCCCAATACCTTGGCTTGACCTGCACCGCAGAATCCGACCAAGGGTGGGCCGTGCAGTATACCTTTCTGGATCCCGAAGGCGACGGCAGCGTCCTGACATTCCAGCTCCGGCTGGATGATCTGCTGCAGCTCAGCGTCACACCCAATGAGTTCTTCCTCAGCAGCCCCTGAGTCCCTGCGTGTTCCAATCCACAAGGCAGCTTCCGCTCCCATAGCAGGCTCCTCTCCCTGAAAATTTTGACCCTCCATTGCATTTTCTGGAAAAATCCAGTATAATGAACCCCAGACTCCACCATGCCGGCCTTTCGGCCTGCGCCCCCCTGCTAAAAAGGAGCTTACCCATGAATCAACGCCAAACACGCCCCCGCCCCAGACGCAGACGGAGGAGAAGAAATCCCATGAGCTACCTGGTAGGAGCCGGGCTGACTCTGGTGGTCCTTCTGGGGTGCCTGCCCCTTCTGAACCACTCAGGTGAAACCCCGCCGGACCCTTCCGATGCTCCCACCACCCCCTCCGCCACCCAGGAAACGGAGGTCATAGCCGCCTCCACCAAGCCCACACAACCCGGGCCGGATTGTCCGGCCATTCTTCGGGAACTCCTGGAGCGGAATCCGGAGACCTATGATTTCGTGGCGGGCTATCCGGGAACGTACGACCTGCAGGTGGACCTGAGTTCAGACTACACCCCGGGGGAAATTCCCCATCTGTTCCAGTGGGACACCCGGTGGGGCTACTACCCCTATGGCGGCAACCGAGTGGAGGACCTCCTGGGCCTGTCCGGCTGCGGTCCCACGGCCCTGTCCATGGTCGTCATCGGGATGACTGGCGATATCTCCTGGAATCCCGCAGCGGTGGCCCAGTATGCCGCTGAGGCCGGTTATGTGACCGAGAATGACGGCACAGCCTGGGCCCTGATGAGCGAGGGCTGCTCCCACTTCGGCCTGCTGGCCCGGGATGTGGCCCTGTGGGAGGATACCATGATCCAGGCTCTGGAGAACAGCCCTCTGATCTGCGCCCTGGGTCCCGGTGATTTTACGCAGGTGGGCCACTACATCGTCATCACCGCTTACGAAAACGGTGCGTTCCGGGTCCTGGACCCCAACTCCAAAGCCAACAGCGAAAAAAGCTGGACATACGCAACTCTGGAGTCCCAGATCAAAGCCATTTGGGGCTTCACCCTGGAAAATTGAATCAGCAAAACGGGAGGCTGTCTCAAAGCAAGTCTTGAGGCAGCCTCCCGCAGTGGATTTGGCGTATATTCTCTTACTTCGCAAACACCCGCTTCAGACGGCAGAACCGGGGCAGGCCATCCTCCTTGATCATACCGGTCTCTCCCTGAATGAGGGGCAGGCAGTAGTCAATGAAGGCCTGGGTCACGTAGTTGCCCTGGGGATTGATCCATTCCAGAGGCACTTTCTTCTCCGTATTGGCCACCAGAGACAGATCAAACAGCTTGGGCTCGCACCGGTAGCCGTTTTCGTCCCGGGTGCAGGCAAAGCCCACCATCTGATCGGTCTCACCGGCCACGGCAGCCTCCACAGCGGTCTTACCAGAGAGGAAAGACTCGGCGATGTCGGTGCCGGATGCGCAGTGGGCCGCGCAACGCTGCAGCAGGCTCAATTCAATGGGCCGCACCTTGGCGCCGGTGGCAGCCTTCACCACATCGGCCAGTCTGGCAGCCAGGCCGCCCAGCTGGGCGTGACCGAAGCCGTCGGTGCCGGAGGTCTTGGCCTCGGAAACGAAGGTACCGTCTGCATAGTGGATGCCCTCGGACACCGCCACGATGCAGTTCTTCTTCTCTTCGTAAATCCGCTTCACATCTGCCAGGAAGGAGTCCATATTAAAGTCCACCTCAGGCAGATAAATGAGGTCGGGCCCCTCGCCCTTCACACCAGCCAGAGCGGCAGCGGCAGTGAGCCAGCCCGCATGGCGGCCCATACACTCGATGATGGTAACCATGCCGGTGTCATACACATGGCAGTCCCGGGAGACCTCCATGATGGAGGTGGCAATATACTTGGCGGCGGAAGCAAAGCCGGGGCAGTGATCCGTTCCGGCCAGGTCGTTGTCAATGGTCTTGGGCACGCCCATGACCCGGCATTCATAGCCTACCCGGCTCATATACTTCGAGATTTTGTTGCAGGTATCCATGGAATCGTTGCCGCCGTTGTAGAAGAAGTAGCGCACATTGTACTTCTGGAAGATCTCCAGGATACGCTTGTAATCGGTGTCATCCACATCCGGATCGGCAATTTTATACCGGCAGGAACCCAGAGCGGAAGAGGGGGTGGAGAGCAGGAGCTCCAGCTCCTTGGGGTCCTCTTCGTCCATGATCATGAGCTGATCGTTCAGGACGCCCTTAATGCCGTGGTATGCGCCATAGACCTTGGTAATGGTTTCGTTCTCCAGGGCCGTTTTGATGACGCCGTAGGCGCTGGCATTGATGACAGCGGAAGGGCCGCCGGACTGGCCAATAATTACAGAGCCTGTCAAAGCTTTGGTAGACATTTATAGTACCTCCAGGAAACAGTTTTGAAAATTTATGCAAGTTGAACAGGGTGCTCCTCACTTTGGCGCACACGGCTAAATCATATCACAAAGTGCCGGAAATGGCAAATAAAATAATTGAAATTGGGCGGATTTGTGATATAATGTACTTCAGAAAACAGGCGGGTGACCGCCGGAAAAAGACAAGGAGTGTTTACAATGCCTCTGGTAACTTCGACTGAAATGTTCAAAAAGGCCTACGACGGCGGCTACGCCATCGGCGCTTTCAACGTCAACAACATGGAAATTGTGCAGGGCATCACGGAAGCCTGCCGGGAAGAGAAAGCTCCCGTAATCCTCCAGGTGTCCAAGGGTGCCCGGGCCTACGCCAACCACACCTACCTGGTGAAGCTGGTGGAAGCTGCTGTGCTGGAGTGCCCTGAGATCCCCATTGTGCTCCATCTGGACCACGGCCCCGACTTTGAGACCTGCAAGGCTTGCATCGACGGCGGCTTCACCTCCGTTATGATCGACGCCTCCTCCAAGCCCTTTGCCGAGAACATTGAGATCACCCGCAAGGTGGTGGAGTATGCCCATGACCACGGCGTGGTGGTGGAAGCCGAGCTGGGCACCCTGGCCGGCATTGAAGATGACGTGAAGGTCTCCGCCGAGGATTCCTCCTACACCCACCCTGAAGAAGTGGAGGAGTTTGTCTCCAAAACTGGCTGCGATTCCCTGGCCATCGCCATCGGCACCTCCCACGGCGCTTACAAGTTCAAGCCCGGCACCAAGCCCCAGCTCCGCTTTGACGTGCTGGAGGAGGTCTCCCGCCGCCTGCCCGGCTTCCCCATCGTGCTCCACGGCTCTTCCTCCGTGCCCCAGAACTACGTGGAGATGATCAACGCCCACGGTGGCAAGATGCCCGGCGCCATCGGCGTGCCCGAGGATCAGCTGCGTCACGCCGCTGAGCTGTCCGTCTGCAAGATCAACATCGACTCCGACCTCCGCCTGGCCATGACCGGCACCATCCGGGAATTCTTCGACGCCCATCCCGACAAGTTTGACCCCCGGGAGTACCTGAAGCCCGCCCGTGCCAACATCAAGGAGCTGGTTCGCCACAAGCTGGTGAACGTTCTGGGCTGTGCAGGCAAGGCCTGAGCATCACCCATCCATTCTGCAATTTCCTGACCGCCTACCATGGAATAGGAGAGGCTTTCGCCTCCCCTACTCCATGGTTTTTATTATGGTGGGTCAGTTTTTCGGATCAGAAATCCTGTGCCAGGATGGTGAGGAACTTGGCCATTTGGGCCCGGGTCAGATTGGCCCGGGGCCTCAAGGTCCCGTCCCCGTATCCCTCCAGGAACGACTCCGACACAGCCCAGGCCACAGCCTCCCTGGCATAGGCGGAAATCCGGGAGCCATCGGAATAGCCGGACAAATCCCCACCCTGCTCCGGGGTCAGCCCCAGGTATTCCGTCACATACCGGTACAGGAAGGTAGCTGCCTGTTCCCGGGTGACTGCCTCATCTGGGCAAAAGGTGGTCCCGGTCACTCCCTCGGCAATGCCGCTGGCCTGGGCCCAGGCAACCGCCTTTTCGTAATATGCGTTTTCACGCAGGTCTGTAAAGGTGCTCTTCCCCTCCGGCTCTGGAGCGCCTGCCAGGCGGTACAGGGTGGTGACCAACATGCCCCGGGTTGTGGGACGCTCCGGCTGGAAATAGCCATGGCCGGTGCCCTGCATCAGTCCCTTGGCAATGACGGCATCCGTATACGGATGATACCACCCTTCTGTGTCCAGGTCCGCAAAAGCGGCAGAAGGGCAGGGGCCTGTACCGGCGGCCACCGCTCTCGTCTCCCCCTCTCCACAGCGGCTGCAGCTCCGGCGCTCTTCCCCGTCATGGAAGCAGTCCGCCGCTTTTACGGTCTCCCATGGGCCCAGGTCGTGGCCCAGAGCCGCCACGGTCTCGGTATAGTTGTGGCCGCACTTTTCGCAGGTATAGGTGTTCTCCCCCTCCTCGGTACAGGTGGGGTCCTTGGAAGCCGTCAGCTGGTAGGTGTGTCCGCCGTCCTCCTGTGTGACAGGCGCCTCCACAATTTCGTCCAAGCAGAGCTCTTCGTTGCGCTGGAGGGTCCTGATCTGGAATTTGGTATTCACATAATCCCCCTCATAGGCAAAGCGAAGAATCGCCAGGGGGCTACCCGCCTGAATTGGGTGAGCCGTGGCATAGTCAAAGACCAGGAGGCCTGCTTCCGGGTCCAGACGAAGGGCCGTGCTGCCTATGGCAGAGTCCATGCCCTCATAACGCAGCGCAGCGGCATCGTACCGGATTTCCACCAGGCCGTTGGTCACCGCCTGGGCTTCCGTCAAAGTGAGCCGGATGGCGCCCTGGCCTCCTTCCCCGTCAGAGTCCAGCTCCACCTGCTCCAGGGCAGCCCCCACTGCGTTCAGGGTGCCAGTGGCCCCGGCCGCCTCCCCGGTGTCGGCGGTTTCTGTAGTAAGGTCCATCATAGGGACCTCCACACCTCCACCTTGGGAGAAGGGAACCGGCGTCGAGGAAACCTCCTCCGTTCCATCCCGGAGGGAGAAAATCACGGAGCTCTCCGGCGGGTTCGTGGTGACATAGGGCGCTGCAATGGCCGTGGCCTGACCCACGTTGCCCAGCTTCCCCACGGACAGGGTTTCCTCCTGCAGGTCAATGTAATACAGCTCCGCCGCCCCGTCCGAGTAGGCCACCACCAGGCCCTCATTGACGCCATCGTTCACATAGGTCATGGAAAGGCCGTGGTCGTTGGAAAACCGCTTGCCGATGTTGCCGATTACCTTCTGCCGCAGCGTATAGCCCACGCGGGATTCACTGGGCACATAGGTGGCATAGATTTCCCACATCGCCAGAGTGCCATCGGCACAGAGGATGTAATAGTCCTGGGCCGGCCATTGATCCCGGTACATGGTGGTCCCCAGGAAGGCCACAGCGGCCACATCCGGATACTTCCTGGCAATGTCAAAGGAGGGAACCGTTACGGTTCCGGATTCAAAGTTGTTCAGATAAACCAGCGTCCGGGCATTGGAAATGAACATGGGGCCGCCAAAGGCAATGACCGAAATGGGATTGCCGGAGCTGTCTTTGGCCTCCATCTCCATGGCAGGCGCAGCGGCCAGATCCAGGAAGCTGTAGCTGGTGGAGCATTTGGCTCCCAAGGTAGCTCGGAATCCATTCGCCGGGTCGATTTCATAGATGTTGCACATCTGGGTGTAATCGCCGTCCACACCGTAAAGCTTTCCCTCATGATAGCCCCCGGCCGCCAGGCGCACATCGGTATCCGCCTGGACGGTATAGCTGCCGGTATCTGCCGTATGAACCGTGACCCAGTGGGAACCGGTTTGGTCCGTGATCTGGGCATTTACCGTAGTGGAAACCTGCAGAAGCGGCTTTACCGTCACTGTACCGGAGGCAGAAGCCGGAACCCCTGCATCGTCTTTTGCCATGGAGGTAGCCGTGATGACAGCGGTACCTGCCTGGACGCCGGTCACAACCCCTCTTTCATCCACCGTTGCCACCGATGGGTCGCTGGAGCTCCAGATGAGGCCCGGGTCATAGGTGGTGGGCAGCACCCTGGCTTCCATCTGCAGGGTGTCCTTTTCATATATGGACGTATGGGTGGGCTTCAGCTTCACCGTCAGCTCCGTCGCCCGGGTATACCGGTAGAGACTCACCACCGGCCAAGCGCCGTCTCCAAACCCACCCAGGGGGGTAGCCAGCGACCGCTCCGGGTCAATGGCATACAGCTGCGCCTGAGCGCCCTCCGTATAGGCGGCCAACAGGAGATACCCAGTTTCGCCGTCGTACAACATGGAGGCATAAGTCCCGCCGCTCCGGCTTGAAACGTCGCTGAGATCCAGGCCGGTTTCACCCAGCTCTTCCCGCTCCAATGTGTAGCTCTTGCCATCGTCTTTGGTATATAGGATGAACTTCCAGAGCCGGCCGCTCTCCGTCAGCACATAGTAGAAGGCGGCGGGATCGTTCTCCCCATACAGGCCGCTTTCGATGTGGGCAATGACCGCCATGGGGTCCGCCTGATACTGGCTGCTGAGGGTCCAATAGCTCAGGCTTCCCTCCTGGGGATTCAGCATCTCCACCTTGGTGCCGCTGTCGCACAGGCCAATGATCCGGCCGAAGTAGCCCCCCTCCAGCGCCGGCGCCGGTGCAGCATCGGACCAAGCCCAGGTCTCCGACATAGCTCCCAGGCTCTTGGTTTCGAAGGTATCTGGATCAATTTCATAGAGATTCGTACCGTCGTGGGCATAAATCCGGTCGTCCAGCATCGCGCCGCCGTAGTAGCTTCCAGCCGCGTCCGATGTGGTCTTCCAGGCGGACGGATCATCTGTGCAGAATTCCGCCCAGTGGGCGCTGCCGGACTTGTCGTAAACGAGTCCGCTGAGAGAAACGGGGCTCAGCTTCTCCACCGTCACCGTGCAGGAGGCGGTGAGATTCGGTGCGGCGTGGGTGGTGACGGTGATCACCGCCTGCCCCAAGCCCTGGGCCAGAATTCTGCCCCCGTCTACCCGCACCACGCTTTCATCGCTGGTGGTCCAGGTGACGGACTTGTCTTGGAGGGTCCAGGGGTAAACCGCTGTGGTCAGGGTGTAGGCCGTGCCCTGAAGCAAAGTGAGCTGGTTGTCACTGATGGTAATCCGGCTGGCAGTCTCCGCCGGGGCGATGTAGCCGTTGCCGGAGGGGACGATGTACAGGCCGGTAGTCTGCACATACATCCGGGAGGCCGCAGCGGCATACTTACCCAGGTAATAATCCGGATTGGTCTTCTGAGCCTTGCCAGTCTCCAAATCGAAAAATAGCAGGTTGTTGGACTGGGAACTTTCGGAATAGGCGTTGGCCCAATAGAGCAGATCCCGATCGTGATCCCATGCCAAGGTCCCGGACTTTTGGACAAATCCGGCGGCAGCCTCTTTCTCCGGAACCATAGGGGCCAGATCGGTCACCGCGCCCTCTTGCACCTGAGCGGCAGACCACCGGTAGAGGAAGGTGCGGGAAGCTGTGGTGGAGTAATTGACGGAATAGAAATTCCCCGCGTCGTCTATGGCCAGGTTCAAAAGCACCCCATAGGCTGCTGAGGTGGTGGTGGGATTGGTCACCGACACAGTAAAGGCTTTGGTCGCTTCCCCGGTGACAAGGTCCACGGTGTACACGGTGTTGCCCTCACCCATGGCATAGAGCTTTCCATCCGCGTAAGAGAAGGCCAGGTCCAGGAAGCCACCCGCCACGCCGGTCTGCCCCACCTCCGCATAGCTGGCCCACTGACCCTGGGGAGCGGCGTAGAGGAAGCCGTTGTCTGCGGCCATATACACATAGCCGTCCACGTACTCTGCCGCTGTAACATGCAGGTTCATGGCGTCCAGGTTGGTGGTGCCGTCATACTCGGTCTCGCTTTGGTAGCAGACTCTGGACGGATGGATCTCCATCCAGCGCACACCGCCGCCCCGGTACTTCTCCGAAGCGGTGAATCCATACATTCTGCCGGTGTAGTCCTCTGCCTCTCCGCCGTATTCCACAGTGTACAGCGTCTCATTGCCGGCGTAATCCGCCACCCGCACCATACAGGTGGGGCCCAGCTTCAACTGGGACAGATCCAGGGTAACGCTGCCCAAACCTCCCGCTTCCGTCTCCACCATGGCAGACGAGGCCAACACCTCCGTCCCTGCAGAGTTCAGCACCTGCACCACGGCAATGTACTGGTTGTCCCGGGCCGTCACCGTCAGGTTGCCGGTGCGCAGGTCCTTGGACAGCGCCGTCACCTCTGGCGCTGTATCGTCCACAGTCATGGTGGTGGTAAGGCAGGCGCCTGCACCCAGCTTGCCCGATTGCAGCAGTGCCACCACGTCTTCGCCCCGCAGCTCTCCTGCCGTCTCATAAAATTCCGGCACAGCAACCACCTGGACCGTGATCACGTCTCCCTCCCGAACCCCCAGGGAGGAGACCTTCCGGTTGATGGTATAGGTGCCCACGGTGTCCATCCAGGTCTGGTTGTTGACGTGATAGTAGGCGCTTCCCGCCTGAGCTGCCACATTGCCGGTATAGAGGACCTCCCCATTCTGGTTGGTGACCAGGACCGTCAGAGCAGCGGCATTCCGGATCAGGGACAGGCGGTATTGATACAGGGTATCACTGCTGCAGATGGCCTCCCTGCCCTCCGGATAGCGCTCCTCCAGCAGGTAGGGATTGCCCACCTGGAAATAAGCCTTGGCATCCCCTTTGTGCTTCACAAGTAGGTTATTGGTCTGAACGAAGCCAAGGTACGGCACTGTGGCGTCGCCATACAGGGCATCCGTATAGGTGAGCCGGTCATACATAGAAGGTTGGGACCAGTTGCCGTAGAAGCCCAAAATGGGAATGGAGTGTACCGGCGCAGTTTCCCCCTCAGAGGTAGCCACCGGCTCCACAAAGAGGTAGCCTTCCAAATATGCACCGTTTTCATACTGCCGGTCCAGACTGGCCTTGGTGTCCTCCGTCAGGAGAATCTCCGCCGTCACCTCTACCGAAGAGCCGGCCGGAAGTACCATCCGCCCGGTTTCCAGGGCGTTCAGAAGACAATAGGCGTCGTAAGTGGTGATCTGTCCATCCCCGTCCAGGTCTGCCTTTCTGTCTACCTGGTCCAGGAGTCCGGCCACATAGTTCAAAATGATCTGGGCGTCTCCGGCGTCGGTGTCTCCGTCGCCATCCAGGTCACAGTCATATTGGGCTGTGGGAACAAAGGCCGTCCCGTTGACCAGGTAGCGAACCTCCGCCGCCAAGGGCGCCGTTTGGGTGTCCAGGTAGGAAATTCCATCCTGGGTAAACACATGTTGGGTAAAGAGGTCCGTGGCCAAGGTATAGCTCCGGGCCTCCTGGGTCAGGTTGTGGAGGGTAAAGGAAACCCGGTAGCTTCCCAGTCGCTGAGGGTCGTCACCCAGTTCCGCCTTGACCTTTCCATCGGCAGCGGAGGATGTGGCGCTGGGGTCCATTTGAATGTAGAGGTCTGAAGAAATCACCGCGCCAACGTTGGCCAGTCCTGCGCCCTGCTTCAGGACAGACCAGTAATTTCCGCCGCTGGCCTCCTCCCGGAGGGGAACCGCCGTGGACATCAGCAGGCTTTGGGCCAGCTGCCGGGATGTGAGGCCGGTTTTCTCCGCCAGGCCCTCTGCCCGGATGTACTCTGCCGCCAGGGCCACCATACCCGCCACCTGAGGCGCAGCCATGGAGGTACCAGACATAGTTTCATAAGCCTGGCCCCCCGGGATCTGCCCGTTGACGGAGTAAATGTTGCCACCGGGGGCCGTCACCTCCGGCTTCATGGTAAGGCTGCCGGGAACACCCCAGGAGCTGAAGCTGCTCATGGTCTCATACGAAAGGCCCAGATCGCCGGAGGCCACCTGATCCCCCACGGTGAGGACGCCCTCATAATACAGAATCTGCCCGTCCTCCCCGGTCACCGGCGAGGCGTTGGCCTTCAGTACCGCCCCATCGGATTGAGTCACGGAGACGAAGGGGGCCGTCCCGCTGTAATCCGTGAGATCCATGTTGATGGACCCGGCTTGGTTGTTGTATACCACCGTGGCAATGGCCCCAGCCGCTACAGCATTGTCCCCCTTTTGGTAGAAGGAGATACCACCCCGGGAGCACACCACAATTTTTCCCTGGGCCCCGCCGTTCAGGGCGGCAAAATCCTCCGGCGTACCAACGCCGTCCATGTAAATATAGGGCTGCTCCCCTGCCAGGGTAGCCATGGGAGCGTTGCCATACACCGTCTGGGTATAGAAGAGAAGCTTTCCCCCTGCCTCCAGGTACATGCCCGTATATCCCCTGTTGTCCACAGAGGCCACGGACAAGGCGTTGGCAAAGGTACCCGGCATCCCGGTGGTGGTCATGCTCACGTCCCCTGCATACAGGTGCCCGGTGGGGCTGTAGCTGTGGTCCATCCAAGCGCCGGAATTTCCGGCGGACATTGTGGCCACAATCCCGCTTTCGGTGAGGGAATCCAGAATGGCCTGATAGGTCTCGTCGCTGTTCCGATTGAAGCCGGGGCTCCCAGAGCCAAGAGACAGGTTCACTGCGTCACACCCCAGGACAATGGCGTCTTCAATGGCCGCCATATAGTCCGAGTCGTAGGCGCCACCGGTTTTGCCGAAGACCTTCATGGTGATGATCTGGGCGTCCGGGGCCACGCCCTGGGTCTTCACTGTCTCCAGAGCAGGAGCAAAGGACCCATCCTCTTGGGGGATGTAGGCGTTTGCCGCTGCAATCCCGGCCACGTGGGAGCCATGCTCCGACTGCTTGTCGTTGTCATGGGTGATATCCAGGTCCCGGTCAATGTAGTTAAAACCAAAGGGCAGTTTCCCGCTCACATACAGGTCCTCTGCCGTGTAATTCTTGGCCGCCACAGTGCTGCCAATGTTCAGCTGATCCAGAACTGCGGCAATCTTCTCCGCATCCAGCAGATCCAACTCCTTCTGATAGCCCTCCAGGGTCTTCCCCTCCAGCTCCGCCCGGCATCTCAGAGCATACTGGAAGCCAGCGCCGGAGAATGATTGGTGGTCCGTATCAATGCCTGTGTCAATGACCGCAATCCGGGAGCCTGCGCCGGTGTATCCGGCGGCCCAAGCCCCCGGAGAGCCAATCATTTCCGAGGAGGTGGACATATTCGGGTCTGCCGTACCGGTAGATACCACATCCGGGCGGTACTGGGTTTCCAACACCACCTTCTCCACCCCGGGAAGGGCTTCAATTTTGGAAATTTGCCCATATTCCACGTTGACGGACAGAATATTTGCTGCCAGAGTCAGGTTCCAGACGATGTCCGGGGCTTTTCCAGTGGCCGTCTCCATACGGGCGGCCACATCCTCCTGCAGTTGCCGCAGGCTCCGGCGGTAGGACGCCGCCTGGAGATTTTCTGCAAGATGTTCGGGGGAAAAGCCAGCTGCCAGGGTGGCGGGCTTCTCCAGCACCACGGATACCCGGACTAGGTCCGTATCCAAGTGGTCCGGTGAGTCGGGGATCTCTTCCGGGATGCGCTCCGGGAGCGCACCGTCTGCGGCAGCGTTTTCTGCCTTTTGGAAAGGCAACGCCACGTTCTGTGTACCGGCCCCATGGATGGGAACCGCGCAGATGCACATCGCCACAACCAGCAGCCAAGCCAGCAGGCTGGTCATCCCATGTCTGTTTTTCATGTATGTTCCTCCTTCAATTTCTGATCTGCCCCAATATTACGTATTTGCGTAATATATGTAAGCTATAAAGCTAGTATATAGGACCGCCGCAGCTTTGTCAAGTTAAATTCCTATCGCATTTCATCCGGCAACTGGGGAGGAGAACAAAGCAAAAGGGGCTGCCCTGAAAGCAAAGACTTGCAAAAACCAGCAAATCCTTATTTTCAGGGCAGGCACTCAGTATCATTCTAATCAATTGTTATGAAAAACCAGCATAGGGCACATCCCGCAGCTCTATTGCTGCAGCAAAACCCCGCATACCACATCGCAGAGATTGGTGACGGCATCCCGGTTCAGGTCGTAGTAAATGCGGTTCTCTCCTCGCCTGGCACGCACCAGCCCCGCGTCCAGCAGCAGGCCCATATGCCGCGAAATGGTGGCCGTCGTAAGGTTCATCTCCCGGGCCAACTCCTGGCAGTAGGAACTGGAGCGGGAAATGCGCCGGAGAATTTCGAACTTGCTCCGGTCACTGATCACCTTCAGGAGATTGCAAATGGCCTCATCGGTCATTTGCACCCGGTCCACCCGGAAGCTCTCGTTGATCAGCACGCCGATGTAAACCTGACGGAAGTCCTTCCCCTCCAGGGTACCGTAGGTATAAATCATGTCATTGGCCGCCAGCATACTCAGATTGATGTATGTGTCCAGTCCATCCGCCTCTACCTCCTGGTTGGTCAGCTGCTCCAGCAAGTCCGGAAAGCTGTGACTTTGAAAATACTGCTCCCAATGGTCGTAGCTCTCCTGGGCCAGGGGCAGGAAGGACTCCATGGCCGCCTCCATCCGTAAGGCAACCGGATAAAGATGCTCTGACAGCTCCTGGAAGGCCTCCGGAAAGCGGCAGAGAATTTTGTAAATCTTCCACCGGTACTGCTCCTCAATGGGGATCTGCTCCAGCTGGTCCACCAGCTCCGGCACAGTCTCCCCCGCATCTGCCACCCGAAAGCTCATCCCGCCGCTGTTCACATCAAAAAGCACATAGGGCCGGGAGAGAATCCCCAGCGCAGCGGTGCGGGTCCTGTCCAGCGCCTCTTGAAAGTCTGCAATCCGTATGTCTAAAAAGCTGTAAATCATCAGCTTTGCCAGACACATATTCTGCCATTTGCTCTCCGTATCCCACCGCTGGAAATAGTAGGTCAGTTGAGGAGACTCCGGCAGCTCTCCACAAACCTCCTCCACCAGCCCGGACAGATGGGAACACAGCAGCTCAATCCGGTTTCTCTCCGGGCCGGATAGCTTTTGTCCGTATTTCAGGAGAATATCCCGTTTTTTCTGGCTGAAGGTAATACCGTTTACCCGCTGGTAAATGGCCTCTATCGTTTCGTATAAAATTGCCGGTTTCCGCAGAATCATCTCGCCCATTTTCAGATCCTCCCTATATATTTTAAAACATAACCGCCGCCCCGGCAAAAGTCAAGAAAAATCCTGTAAGGAGCCACTGGAATCCCACAAAACCGCTGCCCGTGTCTTAGGCGCAAACTTACAAATCTGACAAAATTTCGAAAAACTTTCTAAAGTGCTTGTAAACTGCGGAGAAAAAAAGTATACTTAGCATCGGAACGGTAATGTAAGGAAGTGCATACCCGTTCCCTTTCAACTGGGCGTGGACTGCGAACCCGGCCCCACAGCCTAAATTTTTGTAACAGGAGAAGAAATATGAAGATTCGGAAAACCACTGCAAAACTGATGGCGTTCCTCCTGGCGGTGTGTATGCTGGCCACCACGGCTCTGGCCTACGACGGCATTTACACCGACAAAGAGGGCAACATCAGCTACAGCCCCTATGAGCAGGGGCTCTATTCCAACGGCGGCTACACCATTGACAAAGTCTCCCATCCCACTTTGGGTGCCGGTGAGGTGGACGGCATTCTCACTGGCGACCTGCAGGATCGCGGACAGAGCTACTCCTGGTCCATGGCAGAAGCGGGAGACTATGTGTATATCGGAACCTGCTACAATTCCACCTACTACATCTACCACAACAATGTAAAAACCACCCTGGATGGGATGAAGAGCTCCGGCATCCTGGACCCGGAGCTGGATACCGGGAAGATCGCCGATGAAATTGTCCAGGTAGCCTTCGGTGTCGATACCTTTGACTCCACCTTGATGAACGACTGGGCCCCGGTGATCATGGCGGTCCACAAGATCACCGGCGAGGCCAAGGTGATTTTCCGGGAGCGGGACGTTTGGAGCCAGCATCCCGACATCTTCCCGGGCTATGCCCCCACCATGGCAGTGAAAAACTATCTCTCCGGCTACCGGATGGCCTTCGAGTTCCAGGGGAAGCTGTACTTCGCCGGTATGGGCAACCCCACAGCTACCTTGGTGGAAGTAGATCCGGTCACCAATGAGGCCAAGATTGTATACTATAACATCAATCAAACCCGGGGCGTCGCCAACGGCGTGCACGGCCTGCTGGTTTATGATGGAGAGATTCTCATGTGCCTGGCCACAGACAACTACGACGGGAAGGGCACGCCTGGCGGCCTCATTGTGGCCAGCTCCAATCCCAGCGCCTCTCTGGACACCTGGCGGGTCATTGCCGACCAGGACGATTTCGATGGCCTGCCTGCCGTGATGCAGATCGACGGTCTCAACGGCGGCGGCGTCTGGGACATCATTGAGTATCACGGCCACCTGTACGTAACCGTGGTCACAGACAAAACGGACAAAGAGACCGGCGTCACCAATAAGCAGGGCTTCGCCATGTACCGTGGCGAAAAGCAAGCGGACGGCTCCTTCACCTGGACCCAGGTCATCGGCGACCACAGCAAATACGGTTTTGGCCTGGGCATCAACTATTCCATGGCCTGCAACATGTGGGTTTACGACGGCTACCTCTACCTGGGCACCTACAACGACCCCATGCTGGACCTGGCGGCCGTGCCTGCCACCGGCAACTTTGAACATCTGTACAACGACCTGGATCACTCCATCTATCTCTACCGCATGGATGCAGAGGAGAACTTCCAGCAGATCGGCGGCAAGGACGACAACCCCTATTTCCCGGAGGGTCCCCTGGGTAATCTGGGCGCCGGGCTGGGTAACCACTCCAACCAGTATGTCTGGCGCTTCGGCGTTCATAACGATGAATTGTACCTGGGCACCTTCGACACCTCCACCCTCACCTACATGTTTACCCAGCTCACCGACGGTCAGGTGGCCAATATGGACTACGAGGACATCAGCGGCCGGGCAGAGCTCCTGGAGGACGCCCTGTTGCAGGTTTTGGGCCAGGAGAATAACCCCTATCTGGCCATGTTCCTGGAGGCAACCCTGTTTCACACCAAGGCCCTCGACCTGTTCCGGGATCTGTCCGGCTTTGCCACCGACATGTCCGCAGACTGGAATCCGGTGCCGGATTACCGGGAGCTCCTGGAGAATTACGAGGCCTTCCGGGATGATCTGCTGGCCAGGCTGGAATCTCAAATGGCCCAGCCTGATTTCCTGGAGCAGTACGCCGCTGCCAACGGGGTCACCGTGGCGGAGCTACTGGTCAGCCAGGGTGCAGAGGTCCAAGGTCCCGTGGGCGACCGGCTGAAGGCCGCCCTTCGGGAGCAGCTTAAGAAGCTGCTGGCCAGCTGCGACCAGGTGTTTTATGACTCCACCATTCACAACTTTGTCTTTTACTTCGGCGTCAACTACTACGCCCAGGAGTGCGAACGGGGCTTTGATCTGCTGGTCTCCAATGACGGCGTGCACTTCGACGCCATCACCCGGGATGGCTTTGGCGATGGGGCCAATCACGGCCTGCGGACCATTTGCTCCACGAAGCAAGGCGTCTTCCTGGGGACCGCCAATCCCTACTATGGCACCCAGCTGTGGAGAATGTACAGCGAACGCGACCACGCTGGCTGCACCGGCGGGGACGGCTGCCCCAGCCGCTCCTTCACGGACCTGAACACCGGCGTCTGGTATCATCCCTACACCGACTATGTCATCTCCCACAGCCTGATGCGGGGTCTGAGCAGCACTCTGTTTGCCCCCAATCAGAGCATGACCCGGGGCATGATGGTCACCACCCTGTACCGTCTGGCCGGGGAGCCCCAGGTAGAGGGTACCGCTACCTTCCAGGATGTGAAGTCCAGCGCTTACTATGCCAACGCTGTGGCCTGGGCAGAAGCCAACGGCATTGCCAAGGGCGTTGACACCGGTGTCTTTGCCCCCAACGCCCCCGTAACCCGGGAGCAGGCTGCAGCCTTTGCCTATCGGTACGTAACGGCATACTTGGGCAAAACGCCGGCGCCCGGCGCTTCCCTCGGCGGCTTCCAGGACGCAGGGCTGGTCTCCGATTATGCCGCAGAGTCCCTGTCCTGGGCCCATGCCGCCGGGTTGATGGTGGGCTATGGTGATGGCTTCCTCGGCCCCAAGGACACCGTAACCCGGGCGCAAATGGCCAAACTCCTGACGCTGCTGGCTCAAAACTTCTAACGCTCCGGCAGAGCCGTGAGGGAGAGACCCACCTCCCCCACGGTCTCTGCACCCCCGTTTTCCGGCAAAAAACCGGGCAAATTCCCCTCCTGAACAGGTGCGGGAATTTGCCCGGTTTTTTCGGTTTTCCTTCACCGGTGAATGGCGTACTCCACCGGAGTCTTGGCCGGAAGGTCCAGAAGCTCCGGATGACGGAGCAGCTCCTTGACCAGGGCCACAGTGCCGGAATAGTAATAGCCGTCGGCAATGCGCTCGTCCAGAGTGATGCCCAGGGGAATCACCTGGTGGGGATCCTGGGCGCCGGCTTCGTCATAAGTCATGGTCCAGTGCTTTTTGCCAATGACCACAAAGCAGGAGTTGGTGCCCCAGTTGGTCAGGTGATGGTAGCCGCACTCCAGGCCAATGGAACCCAGATTGCTGATAAAAATAGAAGAATAGTTGGGGTCCGTGGCAATGATGCCCTGAGGAACCTTGCCATGCCGGTCCAGGAAAAACAGGGTATGCATCACTAGCCGCAAAATGGGCCGGGGTAGACGCACCAACCGGTCCATCATGTCGGAGGAGGGGTCCTTCACATCCGTGCGGCGGCACTGATGAATGGTCTGCATCAGTTCCTGATGGTAGCCGTCCAGGGTGGAGTTTTCGTCAAAATACTGAAAGGCCAGGCCCTCCTCAGATTTGTCCTCAAACTTCTTCTTCACCACAAAGGCCACGGAGATGTACTTTCGTTGATAGACCCGGTTATAGGCGATAAACCGGTTCATTTTAGGCCGCAGCACAAAAGCCTTGCCAATGGCAGCGCTGATCAAGTGAAAATAGGTGTATTTATCCTCCGTCCGTCCCGCGTTTTTCTTTGCCAGGTAATCATCCAGAGGGCGCAGGTCGATGTCCACATTGATGTAAGCCTCATTGTCGGCCCGGTTGGGGTACAGGTGGGGGGTAAACTGGGTCATCCCAGGCAGCTCCCGCAGCCACCACCCATCCCGCCGGTCCCCCCATTTTTTCTTCCGTTTTTCCAAATTTTCTCACTCCAGTTTCAAGAATCTGTCTGGTCAGATTCATTATACTAACCTTTTCGGAGAATTGCAAGAATCGGATACGCTCCATGGGGGCAGCAGCATTTCCTTTTTCTGGGGCCAAGTAACTCACCCATCCCTGGCACGGAAGCGCCCTGCGCCAGGGGGGTGAACTTGCAGCTGCCCTCTGTGCGTTTACCGTTACCGGGAGAACATGATGCCCTCGCTGTTGAACATCCGGGTCAGGAGGAAGACCCCCAAACCGGTGACAGCCAGGTTGGCAGCCACTGCCGTTAAAATCAAAACCGGTGAGGCGGAGAAAGCGAAAATCCCCACCATACATTGCACGCTGTTGTACACCGGAATGAGGTAGTAGCACAGCTCTGTCTTTGCGCCACTGCCAAACATGGCCGTCACTCCCACCAAAATCACCACAATCATCAGAGGCGTCACATAAGTCTGAGCCTCCTTGACCGACTTGGCAAAGGCGGAAACGATAGAAATCAAGGTAATCAGCAGCAGCACTGTAGAGAGAATCACCACGCCCAGCAGGGCATAATCCCCCACCCCATAGGTCACCGTCAGCTGCTCTGAAGCAGCGCCCATGAGCTTAGGCAGAGACAGGGTAGTCCCAATGGCGCTGGAAGCGCCGGACAGGAGGGCAATCACGGACAGGGCCATAATCTTCCCCAGAGCAATGCTTCCCCGTTTCGTGGGGGTAATGAGCAGGGTTGCGATGGTACCCCGTTCCTTCTCCCCCGCGATGGACTCCGGCGCCACCGCCATGCACCCACTGAACAGGAAGATCAGCAGCAGCATGGGCATCATAGAGGAAAAGATGGAGCCTGTGGCATCCTCCTGAGTCGCCAAGTCATAAATGCCGTTCCAGTTCACATGGAATTTATTGACCAAGCTGCTCTCATACTGGTTCAAAATCTCCAATACCAAATTGTACCCGTCTCCCGAAGTGGCGGCAGCAGAGTTGTAATATACCTCTACCTGGGGCGCAACCTTTCCAGAAGCCATATCATAGGCTGCCACCGCTTCGTCAAAACCGGCGGGAAAGCGGATGTACAGGTCCAGCTTTTGGTTGCGGACCAGCTCCATCGGCTCCGCCTCCTCCTGAATCTCCAAAGCCTGGCTCAGGGCGGCGGACAGGCTGTCCGGTAAATTTTCTACCACAGCTGTGGGCCGGTAGGTGTCCTCCACGGAAAATTGACTGCTGAGGGCGTTGCCCATGAACGTGTACAGCACGTAGATCATGAGACCGGGCAGCAAAATGGTGGTCAGGGCCATCCGCCGGTCTCCAAAAAAACGGGCCAGTTCCTTTTTGAAAATGGTCAAAACCGGACTTCTCATTGGATGTCACCTACCCTTTCCGCGTAGAGGTCAAAGAACCGGTCCTCCAGGCTTTTGCCGCCGCAGACCTCCGCCAAGGAGCCGCACTGAACCATCTGACCAGCAATGATAACGCCCACCCGGTCGCAGACCTTTTCAATCAGGCTGAAAATATGGGTGGAAACAATGACGGTCCGGCCCCGGGCCTTCAGGTCCAGGAGGAAATCCGTCACCACCTTGGCCGTCAGCACGTCCAGGCCGTTGGTAGGCTCATCAAAAATAATGACCGACGGATCATGAACCAGGGAAATGGCCAAGGAGGCCTTCTGCTTCATGCCGGTGGAGAGATTCGCCACCTTCACCTCTGCAAACTCCCCAATGCCGAAGGTGTCAAACAGCTCCTTTTTCCGCCGCTCCCGGACCTCCGGCGGAACATGGTGGAGCTCGGAGAAAAAGTCAAACAAATAGTTGGGCGTGAAAAACTCCTCCAGCTTCAGCTCACTGGTGAGAAAACCCACCCGTTTGCGGACCTCCTCAGGCTGCCGGGTGACACTGCAGCCATCGATGAGGGCATCCCCCCGGTCCGGCTTGATCAGGGTGGCCAAAATCCGCAGCGTCGTGGTTTTACCTGCGCCATTGGGTCCCAGGAGGCCAAAAATCTCCCCCTCCTGAACGGAGAAGGACAAATCCCGGACCGCAACCTTGGTCCTGGATCGGGTCTTCTCCAGCTTCTGCTGCTTGGCAGAAAGGCGGAAGGTCTTTTGCAGGCCCTCTGCCCGCAATATCTCAGACATGGTACATTCCTTCTTTCCTGCTGAAGTTAAAACAATTGTACCATACCCCCTTCTCCAGTTCCACCGTTTTTTCAAAACTTAAGATCGTGTTAATAATTATCTCCCCCATTATGCCGCTGCTTCGCTTATGTGTCTGCAGTCATGAACCGGCGGCATCCGAAAGAATCTCTGACCGGGGAGGCGGATGCGACGGAATCCGATGGATGTTTGCCTGCCAACATGATACAATGAAGCTCCTTACATCATTCACAAAAGAAAGGGAGAAACCAACATGGACGAGCAACAAGCTGTGACGCCGGTGCGCACCAGACGGCGGCCGTCGCGGGCAGGGCGGGGCCACCGGGCAGCCCTGGAGGGGCTGACCTTGGCGCTGGTGTTCTCTTTGGGCCTGCTGGCAGGCGTCGGGCTGTCCTACGGAGCCTGGATCTGGCCGGGGCAACAGGAGGAAGCTCCGATTGCAGCAGCCTCTCCGGATCCTTCTCCGCCCACGGAGCTGGTGGTTTCGGAGACACCTCCTCCCACCCAGCCAGCTACGGAGCCGTCTACCCAGCCTATGACGGAAGCCACTGAACCAGAAACGGAACCTCCCACTCAGCCGCCCACAGAGCCCCAGGAGGAACCGGCAGCCGTGACAGAGCCTCCTGCCACAGAACCACCTGCCACAGAACCGCCGGACCCGGAGCCGGATTTTGCAGTCACCGGATACATCCTGCCCAACAGCAGCACCGAGTACCTCACCTGGGAGGATTATGCCTCCCTCTCCCGCTGGGAGCTGGTACTGGCCCGAAACGAAATTTTCGCCCGCCATGGCCGGCTGTTTCAAAATCAGGACATTCAAGCCTATTTCAACAGCTGCAGCTGGTATGAAGGCACCATTGCACCGGAGGATTTTGACACCAGCGTCATGAACGACATCGAAGTGCAAAATGTGCGGACCTTAAAAGCAGCGGAAGGTTAGGAGGATACCATGACCAAAAAGCAAGCGTACATCATTATGACCCTGCTGGCATTGCTGTCCGCAGTGGTCCTCTTGGGTGCCGCCCTGGTGCTGCAGCATGTGGCCGGGGCTGCCCTGTGAAGGGTTGAGAACCCAAAGCTCTGTCCAAGCCGTAAATGGAACCTGCCGCAATGACAAAGGGGCCAAGCCACCTCCCGAACATTCCAACCGGAATCCTGGAGGCTGCTTGGTCCCTTTGCCTGGCAGAAGCTTACTGAAAACGTCAAAGCGTCTGATCGGAGTGCGGCCCAATAGTGCACTCACGGCGCAAATAAAAGCAAATACGTCTTGCCTTGTTCCACTGGCGCGGCAGCGCCCTGCCTTCCCCCGGGGGGTTGGGTTCAGGCCGTCTCCTGCTCTGCCAGGACGCCGTCCTTCATCCTCAGGACCTGATCCGCCGCTTCCGCGATGGACATGTCATGGGTCACCACCACCACGCAATACCCCTCCTCGTGGGCCAGGCGTTGCAGGATTTCCATAACCCGGTCTCCATTGGCCGTGTCCAGATTCCCCGTAGGTTCGTCCGCCAGAATCACACGCGCCCCGCTGGCCAGGGCTCGGGCAATGGCCACCCGCTGCTGCTCTCCACCGGACAGATGGGCCGGGTAACGCTTGTGCTTTTCCTCCCCAATGCCCACCATCTCCAGTAGCTCCTTGGCTGGTCCCACCGCCTTGGACTTGGCCACACCGTTCAGCTCCATGGCAAAGCACACGTTTTCCACCACGTTCAGCAGGGGGAACAAGTGGAAGGCCTGAAAAATCATGGCGATCCGCTCCCTGCGGCACCGGTCCAGGTCCAGGCTTTTGTAATCCTCCCCGTCAATGGACACGCTCCCCTCAGCCGGACTGTCCAGACCGGCAAGAATGGACAGTAGCGTGGTTTTTCCGCTTCCAGACGGGCCCACGATGGCGCTCAGCTGCCCATCCTCCAGCGTGCAGCACACATCCTGCAGCACATCCCGCTCCCCGTTGGGATACCGGTACGATACATGTTCTACCTTCAGCATGTTTTCTCCCTCCTATTCCTTGATCTGTAGTAATTCCATGGGCTTGCGCCGGCCAAGGCCCGTGGATGTCACCATCGCACCTATGGTCGCCCCCAGGAAGTACAGCCCGGCGCACAGCAGGGTCTTCCCCTTCCACACGCCCTCCATTCCGCCCCGCAGAGCCCCCAGCGCCACAAGGCCCAGGAGGATTCCCAGGAGACACAGCAGCCCCTGCTGGCAGCTGAACATCCCTGTCACCCGCCGCCTGGTGCAGCCCATGGCCCGCAGGGCCGCCATCTCCCTAGCGCTTTGGAACAGCAGCAGCACGGAAACCCCAATGGCTATCAGCACCGACAGCGCCGCCGTCACAGGATACAGCACCGACATCAGCCGGACATTCTGCTCCAGGGGACCCACCACCTGGGTCAGCTCCTCGTCCCACAGTACCAGGGTCAGGTCCAGGGCGCCTGCATTGGGTTGTGCCACCAGCTCTTTCAATTCCTCCCGCCGGGCGGACAGCTCCCGGTTCTTCACCGGGTCCAAAACAAACTCTGCGACAGAATAGGCAGGTTCCAGCGCCAGTCCTTCCTCTGTAGCAAGCAGGGCCGACAGCCCCAACAGCACGGGATCGCCTTCCATGGAAGCCTGACCTGTGTATTGGCCCACAACCAGATATCTTCCATAGGATCGGCCTCCATTGCCGTTTTTGGTTTGGTCGCATTCGGCATAGAATTCGTTTTCAAGCTCCAGGCCCAATTGAGTTAACATATTTGTTGACAGTACCACCGGTATCTCCCGTTTCTTTGTATCATCCAGGGACCATTCCTCCGTGAAGATTCCGTCGTCCCAGCCTGGGGCGTAAGTAATTTCAATGCCGTTCCGCGCACAATATGCCTCTGGCTGATTCAAGCCATAATAGGTCACATTTCGGATCATGCGGCTCTCATCATACTCCATATCCACATTGTCCGCTGCAAAAGGCGCAACAAACGAGTGTCCCAATTGGGACTCCAGATACACATCTTGCACCAGCCCCGTCTCCAAAATGGCATCTACGGTACTCTTGTTGATGATGTTTTCTGCTCCAGATACTGTCACAGAGGGGTTACTTTTGACAATTTCCGCCTCCACCACCGTCGTCTCATAGAGCCGGTCCGCCTCCGCCTGGCTGCGCTCTGCGGTCAGGTCCATCCACCCCAGGGCCACCACAAAGCCCAGGGCCAGGGCCATAGCCAAGGCGCTTTTCAGGGGGGCGCGGCGGATCTGCCGCAGCACATACCGGCCGGATACTCCCATACCAGGCCCCCGTCCCCGGGGCAGCCCCTTGAGGGTGTCGGTCCGCACCTGCCAGGTTGGCACATTTTCCACCAGGCGCGCCTTCCCCGGCTGAGACACTTTTCCTGGCTTCTCCTCCAGTTGCCGTGGCTTTTGCGATGTCTTTTTCCTCTTCTTCCGCCCTCCTGCCGCACCCTGCAGCAGCTCCAAGGCAGGACGGCGGGACAGGCGGCCCGCCCCAATGGCCACAAAGGCCATCAGCAGCGCCCAGACGCAGGCACAAATTCCCACCAAATACAGACGGGACAGCTCCACCGATACCTCCACGCCCTCCGGCCCGGAAATCGTGGCCAGGGTTTCCGCCGTCTTCCTCATGGCGTAGCCCCAGGCTGGTATGCTGCCTGCCGCAATCCCCAGCAGCCCCAGAAGGGCAACGGGACCCAGAAGGCCCCGGGCCGCTGGCCCATTGGGCACGCCCATCGCCCGCAAAATGGCAAAATCCCTCCGCCGCAGCAGCAAATAGAGGAAGGCCGCCAGCACCAGCCCCAGCAGCAGCACCCCGGCGAAAACCGCCGCGCTGAAGGTGGCTGACTGGCGCATGGGGGTGACTGAGGCCCAGAAATTCTCAGAGTGGTTCTCCACAAAGGACACGCTATAGCCCAGCTCCTCCAGTGCCTCCCGGTTCTCTTCCAAAAAGGCAGCCTCATCCTGGGAGGATTTTAACACAAAGCTGTAAGCCCACACCATTGTTTCGGGGTCTGCTCCGAATCCCTCTGGCATACAGGAGTCCGGGATATACATGTTGGTATTTTCTAAGGAAGGCCGTCCCCATTTAGAATCTAAAGCAACTCCATATAGCCCGACAATTTCAAAGCTCTCCGTTTGTGTGGGGAACTCCCGCCAGTTTTTCCACTCTTCACCATCCAAGATGTAACCACCAAAGGCAAGATCAAAATCCCGAAGAGTCAAGGTAATGGTATCTCCCACTGCCAGACCCCGGTAGTTGGCAAATTCCTGATGCACCACACAAACCTTCCGGGCGCTTCGGTCATCCTCCTGATCCAGCCAGCGCCCGTCTGCCAGATAATATGTCTTAGAGGTCTGCTGCATGGCCGGCATGGCACTCAGATCTTTCGTCCCTACCACTGACATGGCGCTCTGGTTTTCTCGTACAAGCTCTAGCTCCTCATGTAATCCCGCCAGCTCCGGAGCCTTCCAATTCACTTCTTCCCCTGGTTCCACAGGAAGAAACCAGAGGCTGCCGCCATCCAATGGCTTTATGATCAAATTTTCACTGGGATTGCCCTGTACATTGTAGATGTCCCCATCATAGAACGCCCTGAGAAAATAGCGGCTCCCCACCTGTAGGCCTTCCAAAGCACCGCCCGTGTCTTCTCCATCTGTAATGTAGTACAGCGTAATTGTCTTTCCCTCTGAAACATACTCCGGATATCCCGCTTCCACCCGGTCTACACGGAACTGGAATTTATATGCCTCGTATTCCTCCTCTGCCCTCCCTCCGATCTTCTGGAAAAATGGCGAGGTAAGCATCTCGCCATATACGAAAACATCACTGTTATGGACTCCAAAATCATAAGGTTCTTCCTCATAACCGTCACTGGTGTCTCCATCAATGTCAGCGTTATATAGGCCCTGTAGCACGCCGGAACAGAACCGGCGGCGGTCCTCCATCCCCATGTATTTGCTGTCAGCAATGAGGTTCGCGCCTGCCGCATAATTGTTTTCTTCCGGATTCGTGCTCTGAAGGGACCCAATGGAGCGATAATAGGTCCCCAATCTGCCAGTCTCCCGCTGAATCAGGACGTACTCCACCGCCCGCATGGTAAAAGCAGCACTGATCAGTCCAATGAGCAGCAATAACAGCAAACTCCGTACTGGCTGCCGTAATGTAGACTTCAAATAAATGCGGTTTCTCATACTTAGTCCCTGAACCTCCTTTCAAAATTGTGCATCCCTCAGGTAGATTGTGGAACGGCGTCCTTCTGAAAAGGACGCCGCCCGCCTAAACCTCACATTGTTTCGCGTAATTTACACCTGCATACTTTGAGTGGAGCCTTGATGCAAATTATCGCTGCCGTATAAACCATCAGTTATTTTATTACGCGCGTCCGCTCCATCTGACGCCGATGGATTATACGGCGACTGGCACAGGCAATAGCAAGTCGAACATCTACCGCACGAGCACGATGCATACGCGCAGATGCAAGCATACGCCTCCACCGTATCCGGCTGAAGCCGTCTCTTAGTCAGTCTCTCCATTCGTTTCACCTCCCCCTCCGTGAATTTGGACTCGAAGGGCCGTCAGCCAATTGGCCCTTCTATCCATCTGTTCGGATGTCACCGTGAGTCGATGGCATTCCTCTCCATCTGTCCCTCACGGTTTTTCTCTGGAGCAAACAGCGCCTGCCAAGCTACCAGGACTTTCTAGCAGACTCCACCCGCTCCACCCCCTGCAGCGCCCTCACCAGCAGGGAACCAAGCAGTCTGCAAAACCACCCAATGCCCGGGGCTGATGAGGCCTGTTCCATTTCACACGAGACAGGCCATTGCTGCACGTCTGTGACCTGGCTACGCCACAAACGCAGGGGGCTATGCTTCTGTAGCCTATGGAAACCTGGGCGCAGCTACAGGAACAACAAGTTTCGGCGCGTCATCCTCGCTGCATTTCTGACGCGCAAGCAACCGCTTCATTCGATTGTTGCCATACCGTCAATGATTTTGTTGAGCGTGCTGAATCCATAGTCCCGCAAGCAGCGCTCCGGAACCCGGACGCCCAAGGCTTTCTCTGTCTCCAAAAGCAAATAGGTCAGGTCCACTGCCGTCAGTCCAAACGTTCTCCCCGTCAGGGGTTCATCCCAGTTCTCCTCTGCCAGAAGCTCCGCCGGGCAGTGGAGCTTGTCGCGCAGGACCTCCAACACGCCTTGCCGTATGGTTTCTCTTGTCAAAGTCATATGATTCTCTCCTCCCCATATGCGCCTTCATCTTTCCGCCTGCAGCAGGTGGGACAAAAGCCGCTCCATCTCCGCTGCCGCAGCGTAAAACATGGGTATCTTACTACACGGGCCTTCCCTTTCTATCTGCGCATACACCATCTCCATACCGGTCCGCGCGTAGGAGACCTCCCGTGTTTGCAGAAGATTTGCGGAATCCACAATGAAATTGCTCACACAGACCCCGCTGATGGCCGCGCCAAGACGATGGGAAAAGTCATCGCTGAGCATTTCCAGGAAATTGCCAACGGCCAAGTCGCAGGGTACACAGCATAGCAGGTAATCGGGCGGCGCAGCCTGACAGAGCATATAGGTCCGGATGCCAAAGCCATTGGGCGCGATGTTGTTGTACCGCATCACTGGGTCGGGTGCTTCCATCAAAATGAGATCCGGTAAGTACCTGCGCTCCAAATCTTGCAGGAAGGTATTGAGCCCCAGGATTCGATCCGCTTCTGACCCATCCCTACTGTTGAAAATATGATTGAGGCTGTGAAACCGGAAGAGCTTCCCCAGGGGCTGCCTGGAGATCACCAGGGGCTGCAGGCCCTTCTTTTGCAGGCCGAGGGCCATGCCGGTCAGCACCTCGAAGGAATCCGCCGTCGCCGCGAGCCCACCAACCAACATCACCGGCGCTCTTAGCGTACCATATCGATCATCCATTTGGGTACGGTCTGTCGGGTGTAAATCTTCCGTGAATACCCCAAGGCGTTCAGGATAGGCATTTGCCAACTCCCATATGGGTTCCGGCACCTCTCCCATGGCGGTATCAAAATACAGCACCTCTTTGCCTGCCTTCAGCCCTTGGCGGACAGCGTTTACCATCTTTTCATGGGGAAATCTCTCCGGTGGCAAGTGCCGGGAGACCAATAGGGTTTCCCACGACGGGTCCTCCCCCCACAGCTCCTCCGTTACGAGAAATCCCGTCTCAGGTTGGTTACAGGCATACGCTGCATCTTTGCCTCCCAGCCCAAACCCAGGCAGGGAGATCAGCTTCGTCAGCGTGTACCGGTCCTGCAGCCGCTCAAAATATTTCACTGCCGGTAAAAGCTCCGCCGAAAACGGATATATTGCCGCCGGAATTCTCATATGCCAAAGCCTCCCTTCTCATCCCTGCACCGCACCTGTTCTGCATAATATATTGGAATCTCCTTCATGAGGAGATACTCACAAAACTGATTGTACGCGCCTGCCCGGGCCTCTTTGCAATGGGACAGCTTCTCCTCTGCCGACAGTTGCCCGGAGCCATCGTCCGCCTTTTTGGCGCAAAGGGTGCAATACCGGAAGCACCAGCAATTTTTACAGCTCTCCTCTGTCAATTTGCCAACGTTTAATATCTTCTGTGCATTTTCCAAATTGAAACCGTCATCCAGGGTTCCAATGCACATCGCCGGAGACCTCTCACTGACGCGCTCGCAGGGAAACAGCTGCTCATGTACGTTGACAAACAACCGCAGCTGCCCGGGAATACACGGCCCTGACGGTGCGTCTATCCTCCGTAAAGCCGCTCCGGATTCGATCTGCTCATAGTCCTTTACCGCCGAAAGCATGGAGCGCCGGGCAATTGGGGAAACCTCATCCTGGGGGAACCGGTTGTAATAGGAGAGAATCGACAGGAATTTCTGGTACTCAAATTTCCACGTATATTCCTCCGAGAATACCACTTCATCTTCCCCGGCGTCCCGTTCCACAATAGCCGGCTGGAGGCTCAAGGTCCGGAATTCCGAATCGTTCAGGCAAATCTCATTGATGCAGTCGAAGTCATTGCTGGGGTCCATGACCATGCTGATTTGAAGCTTTGCCCCATACTGGGGCGCAATTTCCCGAATGCGGCTGATTTGCTTCGCAACGGTGTCAAAGGTTCCCTTTCCGTTTGCGAAGACGCGGTTTTTATCATTGATCTCCTTTGGCCCGTCCAGGCTGATCATCAGGGATACGTCATGTTCCTGGAAGAAGTATATCATCTCGTCATTCAGCAGCGTTCCGTTGGTGGTAATGTTGAACGTAAGCTTTTTCCCCTCAAATTGCTGTTCGCTGTACTCCACCGCCTTCTTCAGCAACGGAAATTCCAGCAGCGGTTCGCCGCCGTAAAAGCCGATGTTCACCTCCGGGCTGTCTACAGAGTGCTCCCGCAGGAAGTCAATCGCTTTCTTCGCAGTCTCCCAGGTCATACGCTCCGTCGAGTGACTTCGCTGCCGCGTGTTGTGCGTCTCCGAGTAGATGCAGTATTTACAGCGGAAATTACAGTTTTGCGTCAATTGCACCGTAATCTTGGTCAGCTTGCGTGCAAGAAAGACGCTGAGGTAATCCGAGTAAATATGCCGTACCTCTTTTATGTAGCTCTCAGTGGAAAAATAACCTTGCTCCTTCAGCATATTCACTTGAGCTGGCGCAGGTAAGTCTGTGCCTTTCCCACCCAGAGCCTGCTGTAAATACGCGTAGGAAGCATCGCTTATGGGAACAACTTCATTCCGATTCACATCGAAAAAGTAGTTCTCATTGGGCGTGCTAAAGAGCGCAAGCATCGGCTTTTTCATCCAAATCTCACATTCCCTTCTTTTCTATTTCTTTTCTCTTGCAGGCGGATCGCGCCATAAGCTGTCTGTCATTGTCCCTTTGGCAGCACGAAGCAAGGAAAGTTATGCTCAGTCCTTACTAAACTCAAATTCCAATTCAATTTCTTTTATTTTACCATGCCGGCAGAGGCCGTGTCAACCATCTTTTTTAATCATTCCGCCAATTATTCGCATTATTTCCAGATGAAATGAGGTTAGCAAAGTTAGTTTTCAGGAAAATGCGGTGTATAAATATGTCAACATTCCCATGATGCACCTTGTCGCAAAGCCGTCTCACTGGGCTTTGTAACGGGTCCAAAAACTGTGGATACGTCTTGTAAACGCCAGACGAGGCGCCTCCCATTGCTGCAAAAAGACCAGCCCTTGAAAAGAGCTGGCCTTTTCGTATCTACCGCCGGTATCCCGCCGGCGGCGCCTCCGTGCCATGGTAGCTGATGAAAGGAAACACAGCCCCTTTCATATTCTCCTCAGGAAAGCGTCTGACTTGCAGCCCGCGTTTTTTTCTGTTGGCTGCGGACCACCACGTAGACCATCATCACCACAGTGATGACGTAAGGGATCATAGAGGTCAGGTTGGCGTTCATGTGATAGTCCTGAAGCCGGTAGCCCAGGGCGTCGAAGAAGCCGAACATCAGGGCGGCCAGGTAGGCCTTGCCCGGGTTGGCGGCGCCGAAGATGACGCAGGCAAAGGCCACATAGCCCCGGCTGTTACTCATGCCCTCGGCAAACATGGTCACATTGCCCAGGGCCAGCTGGGCCCCGGCCAGGCCGCAGAAAGCGCCGCAGAGGACGGAGGAGAGCCACTTCATCTTCTCCGGGCTGATTCCGGCAGTCCGAAGGGTACCGGGCTCCTCCCCGGCCGCCCGAATCCAGAAGCCCCAGGGAGTCCGGTAGACAAAGGCCCACATCAGGGCCACCAGGCCCCAGGTGAGGAAAATAAAGAGGGAGCTGCCATCCAGCACGTCCCCCAGGAAGGGGATCTGCTTCAAAAATCCCAGGTCCACCTGGGGAAGCCCCACCACTGGCCGGTCCGGGGTCCCCTGGAAGGTACCCTTCACCTGAAACAGAGTCCGCAAGAGGAAGACGGTGAGGCCCCCGGCAAAGATGTTGAGGGCAGTGCCGATGATGAATTCGTCACTCTGGAACTTCACCACGAAGAGGGCGAAGAACAGGCCCACCAGAATTCCAACCAAAATGGCTGCCACCAGGCCCAGCCAAGCGGAGCCAGCCAACCAGCTCACCGCCACGGCGGTGAAGGCACCCATGAGGATCATGCCGTCCATCCCGATGTTCATGATACCGGCGTGCTCAGTCATCAGTCCGCCCATGGCCGCCAACCCCACGGGAGTGGCGCTGCGGAGCATTTGCCGGAACAGGCCGGCGGTGAAAAGATTACCCATGGTTTGCCTCCAATCTGGCGGCGGCCTCCCGCCGGGCCTGGTTCCGGGCGCGGCGGGCCTGCCAGGCGGCGGAGATGCCGCTGCCTCCCGCCATGAAAAAGATGATGACGGACTGGATGATCCGGTAGATTTCTCCGGGGACGCCGGCGTGGAGCTCCATGCCCGTGGCGCCAATGCGCAGGACGGCAAAGAGGATGCTCATGCCGATGATGCCCACCGGATTGTAGCCCATAATCATGGCCACCAGCAGGCCGTCAAAGTAAAATTCGTTGCTGATGCCGTCCTGATAGCTGCCCTTGAGGCCATAGACCTCAAACATACCCACCAGGCCGCACATAGCGCCGGAAACGGTCATGGCCCCGATGGTGAGGGTGTCCACCTTCAGCCCGGAGAAGAAGGCAAAACGCCGGTTTTGCCCAGTCAGCTTCATCTCGTAGCCTGTGGCGGTTTTGCTCATGACGTACCACACCAGAAGGGCCATGATGGCGGCTGCAAAAATGGCGGTGGTGAGGGAGGAGCCGGGAATCAGGCGGGAAAAGCGCAGACCGTCAGCCAGGGTGTCCGTACCGGAGACCCGGTTGCCCTGGCTCGTCTTCCAGGGCCCGCTGGACAGGTAGGCGCAGAGGTAAATGGCAATGGAATTGAGCATGATGGTGGTGATGACCTCGTTCACCTTCAGCTTGACCTTCAAAACGCCGGGAATCCAGGCATAAAAGCCCCCTGCGGCAATGGCGCCCAAAGCGGCCACGGGGATGGCCAGCCAGGGGGAACAGCCGGTGAGCAGGACGCCAAGATAGGCCGAAACAATGGCCCCCAGGTATAGCTGGCCCTCACCGCCCACATTGAAGATGCCCACCCGCGCGCCCAAGGCGCAGGCCAGGCCCGTCAGGCACAGGACCATGGTATACTCCAGAGTGTTGCCAAACTGCCGCTTGGTAAAGGCAGCGGTGAAGAACTCCCCGATGCTCTCACAGCCCGTAGCGCCCCGCAGAAGAGCGCCATAAGCAGAGCCAGGGTCGTACCCCGCCAAGGCCATAACAGCCGCCCCCACAGCCAAGGCAAGCCCCACGGACAGGCCCAGGGCAGCCAGGTAGCTCCACCGGGACTTCTTTGTTTTAACCATGGGTCTTCTCCTCCTCTCTCCTGGCGCCGGTCATATAGTAGCCCAGCTCCTCTTTGGAAATGGCATCGGTCCGGAACTGGCCGGTGATCTCCCCCTCATACAGGGTGATGATCCGGTCCGAAAGGCGAAACACCTCGTCCAGGTCTGCCGAACACAGCAAAATGGCGCAGCCCTGCTCCCGCTTGTCCATAATATGCCGGTGAATGAACTGGGTGGCCCCGATGTCCACCCCACGGGTGGGCTGAGAAATGATCAAAACCGGCGCGTCAAAGGAAAACTCCCGGGCAATGACCACCTTTTGCACATTGCCGCCGGAGAGACTGCCCACGGGAACATCCAGGCTGGCAGCCCGGATGTCATACTGCCGGAACAACCGGCCGGCGTAATCCTTGGCGGCCTTTTTCCCCAGGTGGAAGCCAAAACGGGTTAGAGCCCGGCTCCTGTGTCTGCCCATAATCAGATTTTCCGTGATATCCGCCGGGCTGGAAACACCGGTGGCCAGCCGGTCCTCAGGCACATGGGCCAGGCCCAGGCGGCGGATCTGACCCGGGGTCAGGCCCTTCACCGAGCGCCCCTGAACCTGCACCTCCCCGGCGGCAATGGGCCGCATACCGGTGATGGCTTCCAAAAGCTCACTTTGTCCGTTGCCCTCCACAGCGGCAATGCCCAAAACCTCGTGAGCGTGCACCTGAAAGGAGACACCCCGTACGGCAGGTAGGCCCCGGTGATCCCGGACCTCCAAATTTTCCACAGAGATGAGGGGCTCGCCGGACTTTCCCTCCTTGGGGAAGGGAGCATGCACCACCTCCCGGCCTACCATCATGGCGGCCAGCTGGCGTTCCGTCATCTGCCTCGTCTCCGCAAGGCCCACCAGCTTCCCCTGGCGCATCACCCCCACCCGGTGGGAAATGGCCATGACCTCATAGAGCTTGTGGGTAATGAGAATGACGGTCATGCCCTTCTCCCGGACCATAGTCCGGAGGATATCAAAGAGCTCATCGGTCTCCTGAGGGGTGAGGACGGCGGTAGGCTCGTCCAAAATCAGAATGTCCGCCCCCCGGTACAAGGTCTTCAAAATCTCCACCCGCTGCTGCAGGCCGACGCTGAGCTCTCCCACCCTGGCCTCCGGGTCCACCCGCAGGCCATACTCCTGAGACAGCGCCCGGACCTGCTCTCTGGCGGCGGCCCGGTCACAGAAAAGCCCCGCCCGCCGGGGCTCCCGGCCTAAAACAATGTTCTGGGCCACGGTGAAGGAGGGCACCAGCATGAAATGCTGATGGACCATGCCCACCCCCAGCTCAATGGCAGCTTTGGGGCTGAAGTGGGCAATCTCCTGTCCCTTGACCGTGAGGCTCCCCCCCGTTGGCGTGTGAATGCCGTAGAGAATGTTCATGAGGGTACTCTTTCCTGCCCCGTTCTCCCCCACCAGGGCAAAAATTTCCCCCTTATGTACCGTCAGGGACACGTCATCGTTGGCCAACACCCCGGGAAATTCCATGGAAACGTGAGAAAATTGAATTACCGGCTCCTGCAAACAGACCACCTTCCATTCCAATCTTGTTTTTTCCTGAAAAAAGGCCCCGCCATGATACGCCTGGAGACAAAGGCGCGGCGAGGTCGATCCTGTGTATTTATTATACGAAATCTTGTTCAATTGTCAACTTGGAAAACAGAAAATCCCACTTGGACCCCGCCTGTGGCCAGGCTTCGGATATAAGCCTCCAGATCTGGCGCTGGCAGCGGCATTGTGGAAAGGACTGCAGCAGCAAAGTGTGGCGCTTACTCCAAGCATCTGGCCTGCAACAAGGAGGCATTTCGTAATCCAAGCCGTTCGAATGTCAAATTAGGAGGTCCCATTGGTCCTTCACCGCCGGGCGTAGGAAAGCGGCAAATCGGTCAACCCCTTTTGGGAGCTGACCGATTTGTTTATAACATGCCTTTCGTCTACGCCGGCCCAATGCTTTTACCCATTTGGCAGCGCCTCCCTGGGAATTTCTAGAATGCTACAAAATAGCGCAGGAGCATGGTGGCAATTTGGGCGCGAGTAGCATCGCCTTTGGGGTTCAGGAGCCCGTCCATACCGGTGAGAATTCCGGTATCCACAGCCCAAGCCATGGGTTCGCGGGCGAAATCGCTCACAGCCTTGTGGTCTGCAAATTCTGTCAGGTCACAGACGCCCTTCACATCCTCATGGGAGAACTGGGCATACCGGAACAGGAAGGTCACCAGCTGCTCCCGGGTCACTGCGGTATTGGGCGCAAAGCGGGTGTCGGTAATGCCCTTGGCAATCCCATTTTCCGCCGCCCAGGCAATGGCCTGACCGTAGTACTGGTCCATCTTCACATCGGCAAAGGGCGTGGTTTCTGCCGCCTCCGGCTCTCCTGCCATCCGGTACAGGATGGTCATCAACTGGCCGCGGGTCAGTTCGCCGTTGGGCAGGAAGCGGCCGTCGCCCATGCCTACCATGAGGCCCTGATCCAGGGCAAAATCCACACCCTCGTGATACCAGCGGGTGCAATCCAGGTCCTGGAAGTCCTTGGAGGGACAATTGCCGTCGTTGGCGGGCACAATCCGGCTCTCCGTTTCACTGCAGGTGGCACAGGTCCGGGTTTCCTCGCCGTCGTGGAAGCAATCGGCCTCCTGCTCCACCGTCCACTGGCCCCACTGGTGGCCCAGAGCGGGGGTCACGGTGTCGCGGTAGCTGTAGCCACAGACCGTGCACTCGTGGAGGGTATACCCCTCGGTCGTGCAGGTGGCCGCAACCACGGTATCCTTCAGGGTGTGACCCTTGGCTGCTATGCTCCGGGTCTCGGTTTCGTTGCAGCTGGCGCAGGTTCGGGTCTCTTCCCCAGCCTCGGTGCAGGTGGCTTCCTTGGTCACAGTCCACTCACTATAGCTGTGGCCGGTGGCCTTTTGGACCTGGTCGCGATAGTTGTAGCCACAGAGTTCACAGGTATGGAGGGTATAGCCGTCTGTCTCGCAGGTAGGCGCTACCACATCCACCCGGTAGGTATGCCCGGTGGCCTCCACCGCTCTGGTCTCTGTCTCGCCGCAGCGGGCACAGGTCCGGAACTCCTGGCCAGCCTCGGTGCAGGTGGGCTTCCGGGTCTCAGTCCAGGCGCTCCAGTCATGGCCCAGGGCGTCAGTCAAGTGGTCTTTGTAGCTTTCGCCGCAATTCCGGCAGGTGTACAGGGTGTAGCCGCCCGCTTCGCAGGTGGCCGGTACCACAGACACAATGTAATCATGCTCCGGTACCGTTACGGTGATGTGCTCCACCTTACCGGGATAATCTTCGTTGTTTTCCAGGGTGGTCACTGCAAACTCTGCTTCTGTGTCGGCCTCCGCCGTGAAGGTCACGGTGGCCAGGATAGAACCGGCAGGGATTGCTTCCTGGTTGGCATAGCCAAAGGTGAGGCAGCCCGCTTCCTCATGGAAGCTGTTCAGCAGTGCTTTGCCGGAAGCTTCCGTCAGAGTCAGCTTCGTGGCGTCATACTCCAGGGTGATGAGCCCGTTGGTGGTCTCCGCGTCCGCCGTGAGGGTCAGGGTAACGGTCTTCCCGTTGCACTGGGTCTCGTGTCCCACATGTAGGAGCTCCGCAGGCAGCCGCAGGGCCTCCCGGGCCTCTTGCACCATGCCGGCCTGCACCGCATCCAAGCCCCCCACAGGGGCTTCCTGGGGTTCTGCCACTTCCGCAGCTACCGGACGGACGTCTTGCGCCAGGGCGTCCTTGCTGTCCAGCAGGGCCTCCCGGGCCACATCTTCCTCGGTGCGGGTGACCGCTTCCGCCCGCATGGCAGGTGCAACCGGTACGGAGAATCCACCTTCGCCCTGGGCGGCGTCGTTCCGCTTGGCCAGCGTCAGGCAGGCAGGGTAGTTGCCCTCGCCGAAGTTGCCCAACAGGTGGACACGATAGATGTCCTCCGCCGGGTCATAGCGCAGACGGTAGAGGTCGTTGCTGGCGCCGTTATAGTAGGAGAAGTACAGCACGCCATCTTCATCGGCAACCATGGAGCAGCAATGGAGGCCACCTTTCTGAGGGAATACCAGCTCCATCTGGCTCAGCTCTGTATTCATATAGTTATAGCTGATCTCCTCACCGTCATACCAAATGGCCCACAGATAACCGGCGTTGTCCATGGCATACAGCAAATCACAGTTGACACCTTCCTCGTTGACAGCCTGTCCCATAGAGGTAATGGCCACCAGATTGGAGCCGCCGGTGTATGTTCTCGTGGGCAGACGCCAAGTGGAGCCAAAACTGTTACTGATCGGCGCACAAGGTTCATACACATCCGCGCCTGCCACCCCCACCACTTGGGGAGTCTCCACTGTACCAAACAGCTGTAAAGCTGTGAGGTCATCTACACTGTACCACGAGCTTCCAGAGGACCTTACAATATTACCGGTAGCTGCGTCAACCTCATGCATCTTGACCCAATCGTTGTCCCGAATATACATTTTGTCGTTCCCTGCATCATATACAGCAGAGCCAATTGGAGAGGGAACATTAGTCACCACACCAGGGGTCCAGAAGCGGTCATTCTCCAGATTCCAGCTGAAAAACCGAACATTGCCGCCCATATCTTCCAGCACACCTTCTACAGAGGAGTGTACAGATTCCACCTCAACCTGACAATTGGCCGTAACCGCTGCATTCAGATTCGACGTAGCAGTGATGGTGCACTGGCCGTCGCCTACCGCTGTCACCACACCATCCGGGTCCACTGTCGCCACCGCTTCATCCGAAGAGATCCAAGTGACAGTCCGGTCACGGACGGTCCATGGCAAAATGGTAGCGCTTAGCTGCTGCTTCGCACCTTGCAGCAGACGGAGCTGCTCTGCACTCAGCTCCATGGACGCAATTTCGTCTGTAGGATCATACCAATGACCGCCTGTATGTTTCTCTGGAATACACAGGGAGGTGAGCTCCGTCTGAAAATCACCCAGATTCGTGACTTCCCCAGTCTTGGGATCAATTTCAAACAAGACGCCCTTATACTTTTCCTGGGTCTCAGTCGAAGTGTCATAATAGGATGCCCAATACAGCAATCCATTGTTGGGGTTCACTTCCAACGCCTGAATGTAGTTGTTGAAGTAGCCATTGTTCGTCACCCTTTTGGGGCGGGAGATGTTATCCAGCGTAAAGGTAAACACCATGCCCGGCTGATTGGCAAAGCCATTGCCGTAGGACACCGTATAGAAGTTGCCTTCCCCATCACAGGCCAAGGTATTCACCACAATGCCAATGTCGCCGCCAATGGCGCCCAAGCTTTCTGCACTGCCGCAGAGCTTATCAATCCGCACCAGCTGGTTGCTATTGTTGACACCATAAAGCTCTTGGTCCTTGGGATTGTAAGCCAAGTCTGTGAGCTGCATGCCCAGGTTGGTCACAAAGGTTTCCTCGGTCAGATCCTCCGGATTCAGGATATACAGATCCGCATTGCCATCAATGGCCACAATCACACCATCGGCAGCCGTAGCGCCGAAAAAGGTGTGGTTTCCAACGGCGATTTCCTGGGCAGACTCTCGGGTGTCCCCCCGGTTAAAGCCAATCCAGCAGCCCTTCTTGCCATCAAAAGCAAACATCTCCGGCACAGGCTGCTCCTCACCCAACTGCATCTTCAGCACATAAGTCGTCACATTATTGGCGTAGTCAATGACTTGAACCAGGAATTTATTTCCATTGGCTTTCTGCAAATCCAGCTCATATGTGCAGGTGTCGCCCGCTTGGACGCCATCTCGCGTACCGTCAAAATCCAGAACGGTTGCGCCGCCAGCATTGAAAAGGACAACCGCTGCAATATACTGGTTGTCATGAGCTTTCACCGTCATCGTCTTCTGGATGGGATCCACAGACACGCTGTCCAAGGTGGGGGCCGTGTTGTCAATGGTCACAGGCATGCTCAAGGACGCGCCTTTGCCCAGAGCCTCCCAATCGACCCGGCCTTCCTCTTTCACATAGAGGGCCGGAGCCAAGGTCAGACTCAACTCCACGCGGTCGTTCTCCTGCAGGGAGTCATCCGGCGTCCAATTGATATTCATGGTGTTCTCAGTATTATACCATTTGCCGCCATTGACATAGTAAAATGCACCATCCACAGCGCCCATTTGCGCTTCCTGCAAAATCTTTCCGGTTTCCAGGTTCGTAACACAGAACCGGGAAGCTGCGGCATTCCGGATGGCTGCAAAGCCCACCATGCTGATGGTGTTCCCTTGGGTGCTGTTGATGGCATTACGCTCCGGCTTATAGAATTCGTCCAGAACAGGGTTGCCGCCAAAGTAGTATGCAGAACCTGGGGTATCCCCATAAGTGATTCCATAAAAATTGGCATCGGGATTGCCCAGGTAAGGGGTCCGGTACTCGGCATTGCCGCTGTACTCCATATAGGAACCCACATCGAACATGGACGCATCGGTCCAGCTGCCATAATAGGCCAGTACCGGGATGGAGTGGCTGGCGCCAACCACGCCCTCTTCGTCCGCCAGAGCCTTGGCGTTCACAAAGGCTTCCACGTAGGCGCCGCCCACATAGTCGGTCAGGAATTCCCGGGCCTTCTGAGTGAGCCGAACGGAGACCTGGATCTCCACAGACCCGCCTGCCGGGACACTGACGGTGGTGTCATTGCGGAGTTTCTGGAGGAGCAGGTGGGCGTCATAGGTCTCCACCTTGCCGTTTCCGTCCAGGTCCCCGTGCTGGAGATTCTGGATGGAGGCGCGCTTCCCGGTGACGTAGTCCAGCAGGGCCTGGGCGTCGTCCCCATTCGTTTTACCGTCGCCATTGAAGTCACAAGCAGCCAGCTCCTCCTCCGGGAGGACGGTCTTGCCTCCGGCAGTCCAGGACACATCGGCGTCCAGGGCCGTAGTGGTCAGGTCCATGTACTGGGCCAGCTGAGTTTCATCCTGATTGCCGTTGGCATAGCTCACAAAGTGATCCTGAGTGAACACATCGGCAGACAGGGAGAAGGTCTTTGCCCGGTCTTCCAGATTGTGGATCTGGAAGGCAAACTGGTACTCGCCCCTCCGCTCTGGGTCCTCGCCCAGCTCTGCCTTGACTTTGCCGTCGGGCTGGCCGTCCACCAGGACGTATGTATCTGCACTGGTGGCAGCGGCGGTATTCACCAAACCGGCGCCCTGCTGAATCACAGGGAAGAAATTGCCATTTTCGTCCCGCATAGGAACGGCGGTGGACATCATGAGGCTCTGGGCCAGGGCCCGGTCCGTAATGCCCTCCTGGGACAGGCCCCGCTCCCGGATGGCCTGCTTCACCAGGGCGGTGATACCGGCAACCTGGGGCGCCGCCATGGAGGTGCCGCTCATGAGCTCATACTGATCGGTCTGGCTCACTGCGCCGTTGATGGAGTAGATGTCGCCGCCAGGGGCCGTGATTTCCGGCTTCAGGCTCAGATTGCCAGGCACACCCCAGGAGCTAAAGTAGCTCACAACCGGGTTCCCACCCAGCTGAACCGGATGCACCGTGCCATAAATCCGCATCTTGCCAGTGTAGTAGGTTCTTCCGTCTTCCGTAGTCTCCTTCTGGGAGTGCGCCTGGATCCACTGCCCTTCCGACAGAGGAATGGAGACACAAGGAGCATCTTTGGTGTAAGAGGACAGATCCATATTGAGGGCCGCTTCCACATTGTTGCAAATCACCGTGGCAACTGCACCGGCGTTCACGGCGTTTTCGCCCTTGACATAGAAGGACAGGCCGCCGCCCCGGGAGCAGAAGACCACTTTGCCGGTGACGTCAATGCCGCTGAACTCCTCTGGCGCGCCAAAGTCCAGGAACACATACTCCAGCTCCGTGCCCGCACCGTCTTCGGAGACGTCCAGCGTGGCCAGCGGCTTGTTGGTGTATTCGTTAACTGGATCATTGTAAATGAACTCCCGTCCATCTACCTGGAAGGGGGCGCACACAGCGCCATCGTTGTCTGCAGAGGCAACGGTGAGGGCATTGGTGTAAGAGCCGGGGGATCCGTCTGTCTGGAAATGGGGGTTATCCAGATAGTTATACCCGCCGGTATTGCCATGCTCCGACCAGTAGCCGCTGTTGCCGGAGGAAATGGTGACCACGGTGTCGGTGGTAGTCAGGAAATTCAACAGACCGGCATAGGTCTCGTTATACGGCTCGCCAGGCGCGCCGGAGCCCAAAGACAGGTTCACCGCGTCACAGCCCAGGACAATGGCGTCCTCAATAGCGGCCATGTAATCGGAGTCGTAAGCGCCGCCGGACCGGCCAAAGACCTTCATCACGATGATCTGCGCATCGGGAGCGTTGCCCACCATGTGGACCGCATCCATGGCGGAAACAAATTCTTCGCCCCGCTTCAGATACCGGTTGGCCACAGCAATGCCGGACACGTGGGAGCCGTGCTCACCCTGGCTGTCTTTGTCGTGGGTGATCTCCAGACCCTTGTCGATGTAATTGAAGCCGAAGGGGATCTTGAGATTCCGGTACAGGTTGGAGGCCTCCAGTCCGCTGACCCGCTTGGCCGCATTCAGGATCGGATTCCCATTGGCATCGGTTTTGGCCAAAATCTCGGCCACCTCTGCCTCGTCCATCACATCCAGGGCCGCCAGATAGTCTTCATACGATTGTCCTGCCTTCTGCGCGTCCTCCTGGAGGGCATGGGCCAGAGCGTCGGGATCCATGGACTGATGATCCGTATCCAGGCCGGTGTCGATGATCGCAACCCGGCTGCCAGCGCCGGTGTAGCCCGCTTGCCAGGCCAGGTTGGTGCCAGTCATCCCGGTGGCAATGGCCATGTTGGGCTTGTCAGCCGCATCGGTCACCGCCTCCTGGGGCTCATACCGGGTCTCCAGAACCACCTGCTTGACGCCAGGGACCTGGGAAATGGCCGCAATCTGGCCATATTCCACGTTGGCGGAAATCAGGTTGGCAGCCAAGGTCAGGTTCCAGACCACATCCAGCTTCTTGCCGGTGGCCTTCTGAACCTGGGCCGCCACATCGGTCTGCGCTTTCCCCAGGCCTGCGCGATAGGTCATCGCCGCCCCATTGTCGGCAATGCCGGCGGTGGAGTAGCCAGCTTCCAGGGTGGAAGGCTGCTCCAAAAGAATGGAAACGCGGACCAGATCGGTGGCCGCATAACTGGGTTCGCCTGTTGCGTTTTCCACGGCCTCAGTGAGGAGAGATGCGGAAACCGCGCTGTTGTCTACCTGCGTAAAGCTGACCTGGGACTTGCCGCCGCCCGCTGCGCCCACAGGCACAGCAAAGGAGAGCAGCATCGCAAAGGTCAGGAGGTACGAAAGTAAACGGGTTGACAGATGCTTTCTTTCCATGTTCCTTCTCCTTATGTACCGGATGAAACCGGCAGATATTTATCTACGGGAGCTGCGGCAGACGCTTTCTGGAGTTTACACTGCCGCACCCGTTAGATACACATTCGTTCCGCAAACCGCCCTGGATGGTAGTTGCCTCTGTTCTTATTTTATTATTACTGCTTTGCTATTTCGGACTCAATCTTACTGCCTGTACAAACAGTATAAGCGGAGCGCATCAAAAAATCAAGCTTTTTTTCACAATAACCAAAAAACCGGCTGATGCAAGGAGCGTTTCCGTTCCTCGCATCAGCCGGGTCTGCGTTTCCTCTATGTTCAACCATTTCTCCGCCTTTGGAAGAGATCCTGTACCTCACCGAAAAATTGGCCGATGCCGTCGATGTCCGTGGTATAATACGTCCGGAACTGCTCCTGCTCCTGCTTCAAGAAGCCGTGCCGGGTCAGGGCAGCCAGACTGCGGGACATGTTGCCGGTGTTGCTGCCGTTTTCCTCCGCCAGCTGCTGGCAATAGCTGCGGCCCTCGGACAGGCGCATCAGCAGCATCAGCTTGGTCTTGTCGCTCAGGGCGCGAAATGCGGCGCAAACCTCATCCAGATCCTCCCCATACATCCGGCGGGAGCACTCTGCCACCAGAGCGCTGCCAAATACAAAGAGGTTCCGCCCGTCATGGAGAATCGCCTCCCCCGTCTCGCTGTGGAACTCCGCCGCATCCATCAGGCAAAAGCAGACCTGGCGCTCGGCTGTCTCCGGGAGAGCCCAGTCCGGTTTGGTCCCCTCCAGAAATGCCTCCGGCTTCATGGTGAGAAAGCGGGAAGCCCAATATTCCCCCATACCCTCCATCAGCCAGGGGTGCTCCTGCAGCTTCTGCTCCAGTCTTTGGCTATAAGGCAGAATCAACTCCGTGAGCCGGTCCATGGTAGCGTCATAATCCTCCAGGACACTTACAACTTCCATGGCAAAGTCGCCGGAGAAGCCCATGCGGTAGACCTGGCGAAACAGGCCCTCCTGCTTTTCTCCGGAAGCCAGTGGCAGAAACGTTAAGCCCGGAAGCCCACCGGCCAGGCGAAAGCCCCGCTCCTGGATCTGCCGCCAGTTCTCTTTCAGCACACGCGCCTCCCCGGCCAGGGTGTGGTCTCGCCACGCCTGAAAGGGAATGGTCATCACCCGGGCCATGGTGGTCGCATCCCGCCCCGGTCCCGGCTCCCTCCGGCCGAAAAAGTACTGCATCTCCGTTGCCTCCCGGTTCACATCCTTGCAGACCTCCTGGATGATATCCTGGAGGCACTCCAGCCGCCGGTGCCAAGTCTCATCCACGTAGTTCCGGTAGAGACGCAACATCGCGTCCCGGATCTCTAGCATGGAGATACGGTTGACATATTTGACCAACATCCCCACGGTCTCATATAGCATATAGGGTTTGGTGTCCAAAATCGTATTCATGTGTACCTCCCAGACTTCATATCCATGAATTTTATTATACGGTGCAGAGCGCGCGCCTGTCAAGGCTCCGGCCAATTCCCATCCGGGCAGCAGCATTTACGTTTTCCGTACTGGTGCGCTGAAATGACCGGCATAGGCATCCGGTCATCAGCTTCAGCAACACCACTTGACATGTCACGGCGCGGGAACTCCCTTGGCTTCCCGAGAGAGGACGCATCCATGCCTCTCGCAAACCCATGGCATCAACTGACGGAAATCCCGGGGAAACTGTTGATTTTCCACCTGGTATCCGATATAATGTATGATTAGATTGAAAAAAGCAATGACCGCTTGCAGGAGGTAACCGAAATGCTGAAAAACGCGGATAAAACCATGGAAAAGATTGTAGCCCTGTGTAAAAATCGGGGCTTTGTATTTGCCGGCTCAGAGATTTATGGCGGACTGGCCAATACCTGGGATTACGGTCCCCTGGGTGTGGAGTTGAAAAACAACGTCAAGCGGGCCTGGTGGAAGAAGTTTGTTCAGGAGAGCCCCTACAACGTGGGACAGGACGCCGCCATTCTGATGAATCCACAGGTCTGGGTGGCTTCTGGCCACGTCAACACCTTCAATGACCCGCTCATCGACTGCAAAGCCTGCAAAATGCGGCACCGGGCGGACAAGCTCATTGAAGATTACCTGGCTGCCAACGGCATAGAAGACGTGAATGTGGAGGCGATGGACAACGACAGTCTGGTGGCCTACATCCGGGAGAAGCAGATCCCCTGCCCCGGCTGCGGCAAATCCGACTTCACCGACATCCGGAAGTTCAATTTGATGTTCAAAACCCACCAAGGCGTCACCGAGGACTCCGCCGCAGAGGTCTACCTCCGGCCGGAGACCGCTCAGGGCATTTTCGTGAACTTTAACAACCTGCTCCGGACCACCCGGCGGAAGCTGCCCTTCGGCGTGTGCCAAATTGGCAAATCCTTCCGCAATGAGATCACCCCGGGCAACTTCACCTTCCGGACCCGGGAGTTCGAGCAGATGGAGCTGGAGTTCTTCTGCAAACCCGGCACGGATCTGGAGTGGTTCCAGTATTGGAGGAGCTTCTGCCACCAGTGGCTCCTGAATCTGGGCATGCGGGATGAGAACCTGCGGCTCCGGGACCACGCCCCGGAGGAGCTGTGCTTCTACTCCAAGGCCACCACAGACTTCGAGTTCCTCTTCCCCTTCGGCTGGGGCGAGCTCTGGGGCGTGGCGGACCGCACCGATTACGACCTGACCCAGCATGAGAAAACCTCTGGTCAGGATCTCAAATACTTTGACCAGGAATCCGGGGAGCATTACGTGCCTTACGTGGTGGAGCCCTCCCTGGGCGCCGACCGGGTCACCCTGGCCTTCCTCATTGACGCTTATGATGAAGAGGTGGTGGGCCAGGACAAGAAGGGCGCCGACGATGTGCGCACAGTTCTGCACCTGCATCCCGCCCTGGCTCCCTATAAAGCCGCCGTGCTGCCCCTGTCCAAAAAGCTCTCCGGCAAGGCCGAAGAGATCTATCACCAACTGCAGAAGGACTTTATGGTGGACTTTGACGACACCGGCTCCATCGGCAAGCGGTACCGCCGCCAGGACGAGATCGGCACGCCCCTGTGCATCACCGTAGACTTCCAGACTGTGGGCGATGAAACCACCCCCGCCGACCACTGCGTCACCGTCCGGGATCGGGACACCATGGAGCAGGTCCGGATTCCCATTGAAAGCCTCAAAGCATATATCCAGGAAAAAATGGCGTTCTAAATTGATATCATTAGGAAAGGAGGCGGCATCATGTACGCCGCGGATTTCCGGCAGCGGGCCCGGCTCGCCCTCCGAACTAGGTGGGCGCCGGCGGTTCTGACTGCCTTGGTTGCATCCTTGCTGGGGGCAGAGCTCTTCCCCTTGGATTTGCAAATCCAGTTGGATCCCACCCAGATTCAGCAGCTCCTCTTGAACCCAACCCTTGTGCCCATTTTTCAGGGTATGGTCGCCTGGTCTCTCACCTTGGCAATCATTGGGTTCTTTTTGGGCGGGGTCACCCATTTGGGCTACTGCCGGTTCCAGCTGAATTTGCTGGATCAAAAGCCGGCGCAGCTGAGCGACCTGTTCTCCCAGTTCCACCGCTTTGGGGCAGGCTTCTGCTTGAATCTTCTCACAGGTCTCTTTATATTTCTGTGGAGCCTGCTCTTGTTTGTCCCTGGCCTCATAGCCGCTTATCGCTACGCTATGGCCCCCTACATTCTGGCAGAAGACCCCGGCTGCACCGCCAGCGAGGCCCTGGCCCGCTCCACGGAAATGATGCGGGGCTATAAGGCCCGCCTGTTTTGCCTGGACCTCAGCTTCTTCGGCTGGCGGCTGCTGGGAATTCTGACCCTTGGCATTGGCAACCTGTGGGTCAATCCCTACTCCACCCTCTCCACCGCCGCCTTCTATCGCTGGCGCTGCCAGGAGAATCCGGCGTTCGCTCCGCCCGCACAAAAGACTCCATAACAATCCAACGCCTGTTATCGAAAGAGGCTGCCACAAACCGGAACGGTTCAAACCGCTTCGTTTTGTGGCAGCCTTCTTTGATTGCAGGCCCCTTTTCTATTCCACTTGCCCCGCCATGCAGATCCTTCGTAGCACGCCGGCAAATAAATCCTTCCACGTGAGGCGGGCAACCCCTTCCTGAGCCACCAGAGGAATCTCCGCCAAAATCTGGCCGTCTGCCTGAACTGTCAACGTGCCCAGGCGCTGCCCCTGGCTCACGGGCGCCTGAACAGATGGCTCCAGCTCCACGGTCCGGGTAACCGACTGGCGCAGGCTCTTGTCAATGAGCAGCTGCTCCTCTCCAGACGGCACGGGCTGCACCGTCCCGGCCTCTCCCAAAACCACCGGAACCGGGGAGAGGGGCTCTCCCTCCTGCACCGGCACCAGGGCATAGTTGGCAAAGCCGTAATCCAGCAGCGCCTTGGCAGATTGGAACCGGTCCGGCGAGCTGGCGCAGTGGAGAACCACCGCCACCAGCTCCAGCCCATCCCGCTGGGCACTGGCAGACAGGCAGTGCCCAGCGGAGGAGGTATAGCCGGTTTTGAGCCCGGTGGTGCCCTCGTAAAACCGGACCAGCTTATTGGTATTGGCCAGGCCAAAGGCGCCGTTTCGCACCGTATCCATCCAAATAGTGGTGAACTTCTTAATATCCGGATGGTGCAACAGCAGCTCCCGGGACATGAGGGCAATGTCATAGGCGCTGGTCAAATGCTCTGCTGCGGAGGGCTCGTCGTCCAGGCCGGTGCAGTTGACAAAGTGGGTGTCCTCCATGCCCAGCTCCTTGGCGCGGGCATTCATTTTCTCCACAAAGCCAGCCTCACTGCCTGCAAGGAACTCCGCCATGGCGCAGGCGCAGTCGTTGGCAGAGGACACGGTAATGGATTTCACCATCTCCTCCACCGACATGGTCTCCCCCACCTTCAGATAGACCTGACTGCCACCCTTGGCCGCCGCCGCCTCAGAGGCAGTTACGGTATCCTGCCAGGAGATTTTCCCGGAATCCACCGCCTCCATAATGAGAAGCAGAGTCATCACCTTGGTGACGCTGGCTGGCGCCAGCCGTTCATGAGAATTGGTCTCGTACAGCACCGTCCCTGTAGCCAGATCCATAAGCACCGCCGACGGCGCAGCCAGCTGCAAGTCTACCGCACCAGCCGGAAGCGCCAGCATTCCACCCAATATGCCTGCCAGAAGCAGCACAATGACGATTCGTTTACCCATATCCATCCCTCCCGGTTTTGCTACAGCCTATGTTCCCGGGGACAAGAATATGATGGCCAGTCCCGGTTAACAGGCGGATACCAAAAAGCTGCGGGCAGAGCGCATCGGCCCCTCCCGCAGCTGGTAGAATTCTACCCTTTTTAAGTTACTGGTGAAATGGTAATGGTCTCAGCCCAATCCAGGAACTGGCTCCGATAGATAAACTGGTCCTCTGCCTTGCATATGAGCTCAGTCACCCAGAAGGTGTCCTCCGATTTCACAATTGCCTCACAGTAGAAGAACATGATATCGTCCGACTCATTCAGATAGGTGAGGCAGACTGCGCCGTTGTCCAGCTCATGCAGCTCCACCTCCTGAATCCCCGGAGCCAGCTCCTGTAGCTTCAGGGCCAGGTCCTTTGCCGAAAGCTCCGAGACTCCCCAGGCTTCACACAGCGGTTCCGCCTCCTGTTGCCGGACACATACGTAAGCATCCTCAGCCTCCGCCGCAAGGGCAGCGTCTTCCTGTGTTGTCTTCCGGAACCCAGCCGGCAGGGAAATGGAATAGGGATCCTGGGTGAAGGTGGTGAGACGGTTCTGCCTCTCTTTCTGGGCCGAAGTGGCGCCTACAGAAATGGCAATGGCTAAAATCGCCATACCAATTCCCAGCAGCCACGTAGCCCCTGTGCTCCGTTTGCCTCTGACCTGCCGCACCGGCTTTCCGGTCACCTCCTCCAGATAGGCCCGGAACTCCTCTGGCGTACCTGTTTGCAACGCCTGCTTGGGGATGAGGTGGGCTGTATTTTGGCTGATGTACAGGGCAAACAGACGGGGAGTTTCCAGAATCTGGACAAAGCTGTCATACCGCACACAAGAGTTTTCCGGCTTGCTGGTAACATAAACCTCATTCGGGCCAAACGCATAGGTGACGGGCATCCCCTGAAGCTGCGTGCATAGGGTCCGGTACACATTCCTTCCGTTTCCCCAGCCCAGCAGCAGCCAAATGTAAAACGACATCAGGCCCACCGCCCAAAGGCTCTGACATGCAGATCCCCCGTCAAATACCATGCACAACGGGTACAGCACCAATAGCACCACCAAGCTGCACCCCAAAAGTACCCAGGTGGCCGCATTCTTTCTGGCTGTGATTGCTCCGAACTCATGGCAGATTTTACGATCCGGTATCAATGTCACTTCAAATCGTGGTTCCATACCTGCTCCTCCCTCAGCCTTTTTGTAGCTTTTCAAGGAAAGTATAGCACAGTGAAGTGGCAATTGCAAGTAACATTTCTACACTTCCGAGGTAGCGACTCCATCGGCTCTCTCCCGGGGCATATGCATACAGCGCAGGCGAATCCGGACCAGCCTGTGGAGGAGGTCCAAATTCGCCTAAGCGTGGGGGAGCACGGAGCATCCTGCCGCAGGTGCGCCTTGCAGAAAAATCTCCTGTTTTCTCCCAATTCCCGGCGAATTCCAGGGCTGTTCCTGACATGGCACACCGGTCTACCTCTGCAAAGGGTAAATCATTGTACACATATAGAAAGAGGCCGCCCCTACAGCAAAGGGCAGCCTCTGGAACACGCATAAGATTAGTCCGCCACGTAGGGCAGCAGAGCGATCTGACGGGCGCGCTTGATGGCGACGGTCAGCTGGCGCTGATGGGCAGCGCAGGTACCGGTGGTCCGGCGGGGCAGAATCTTGCCGCGCTCAGACAGGTAACGGCGAAGCTTTGCGGTGTCTTCGTAATCAATGTGAGTCATCTTGTCCACGCAAAATTGGCAAACCTTTTTGCGCTTGCGGGGACGGACGCGATCGTTAGCCATGGTAATCCTCCTTCGTCAAAACTCTTTTGGAAAATGGGGCTGGATTTTAGAACGGGAGCTGGGCATCGTCATCCTCCAGCATGGCAAAGTCCGACGCAGGCGCGCTGGCCGGAGCGGCATAGCTGGGGGCGGCGGGGGCAGAATAGCCGCCGGAACCGTAGCTGTTTCCGGAACCATAGCTGCTGCCGGCATTGTAGCTGTTGCCGGCGTTGTAGCCGCCGCTGGACTCCGTGTCCCGCTTGCTGTCGCCAAAGTAGACATTGTCGGCCACCACCTCAGCGCTGCGGCGTTTGTTGCCGTCCTTGTCCTCCCAGGGGCGGATCTGCAGGCGGCCGGAAACCACAGCCATGCGGCCCTTGGTGAAGTACTTGGAGACAAACTCCGCTGTACTGCGCCAAGCCACGATGTCAATAAAATCCGTTTCCCGTTGGCCTCCGTCCTTGGGCGCATAGTCCCGATCCACGGCCAGGGTAAAGCTGGCTACAGCAATCCCCGTGCCGGTGCGGCGGAGCTCCGGATCCCGTGTAAGACGGCCCATGAGAACAATGTGGTTCAGCATGGCGTTCCTCCTTACACTTCTTCGTCGGTGATGATGTGACGGATCACGCCTTCTGTGATGTTGAGCACCCGGTCCAGCTCAGCGGGGAGCTGAGGCTTGCACTCACAAATCATCCGGACATAATAGCCCTCGGGCAGATCGTTGATGGGGTAGGCCAGACGACGCTTGCCCAGCTCATCCAAGCTGACGAGAGTCCCCTCCGCTTCCACCATCGCCTTGAACTTTTCCACAAGAGCGGCAATGCCTTCCTCGCCCTGGGCAGGGTCGATGATGTAGATTACCTTGTACTTCGCGGAAATCTTAGCCATGTTTTTGCACCTCCTTTTGGACTTCTGGCCGCCGTGGCTGCGGCGGCAAGGATGTCTGTGGATTCACAGAACTTTCTGATTATACTGGATTTTTTTGAGACTGTCAAGGAAAAAGATTTAAAAAATCAGAAAATTGGGCCCTTATGGCTTACAGACCGCATACGATGACGGCACACGCAAGCAGCGGAACGGTTACCCATTACACTCCGGCAGCCGGACCTCTGGCATCAGCTCCCGGCTGATGATCCGAAGCGTCTGCTCCAGCTTGGTGCATTCCTCCCGGGAAAACCGTTCGCTGATTCGTCCCATGACCTTTTCCACATAGGACGAGCTCACATTGTAGTAGTCCATGTACCTTTGGGTAACCTCCAGATGATACTCCCGGCGGTCCTTCTGAGACTGAATCTTGCGCAGATAGCCTTTCCGGATGAGATTGCCCACCTTGTATGCAGCATTTGGCGTAGAAATTCCCATAAAGACGGCAAATTCGTTGATCGTGGGGCGCTGCAGCGCTTGGATGGCTTCCATGCAGAAGGTCTCCACCGTGGTCAGGCTAGCCTCCCGGCCCTGAAAGCGCTGGAAGATCTCCTGGTAAAAATGGAGCTTAAATTTGTTATACACATCGAAAAAAGCATTCTTCAGCATGTCCTGCCACGCACCTTCCCGTTATATGTATATATTTATATCATAGCCAATTTTCGGGAACACAACCAGCTTTAGCCCTTTTCCACGGCAAAAATCAGCTCTGCCGTGGCCGCAACCTCTCCATCCACGACAGCCTTGGCCTTGCCAAAGCCAATTCCGCTTCGGAAGGCCGTCAGTGTGCACTCCATCTCCAGCACATCCCCCGGGGTCACCTTCCGCCGGAACCTGGCGTCCTTCACGCCGCCGAAGAGGACGATACGCCCTTGATTTTCCGGCTGTGCCAGGAAGGCCACACAGCCCACCTGGGCCATGGCCTCCAAAATCAGCACCCCGGGCATCACGTGCTCCTGGGGAAAATGGCCGCAAAAAAATTGCTCATTGACGCTGACGCACTTGATGCCCCTGGCCCACTGTCCCGGCTCACCTGCGGTGATCCGGTCTACCAGGGCGAAGGGATAGCGGTGGGGCAGCAGCTCCGCAATTTGGTTGGAATTTAGCTCCATCATGCATCCTCCCATTTCTTCAGCAAAATGCTGCCGTTATGGCCGCCAAAGCCCAGGGAATTGGACATGGCATACCGAATATTTACCTGCCGTCCCTGACCTGGCACCACGTCCAGATCGCATTCCGGGTCCGGCACCTCATAGCCGATGGTGGCAGGCAGGAACCCGTCCTTCAGGGCCATGGCGGTAAAAATCGCCTCTACGGCTCCCGCCGCGCCCAGCATATGGCCGGTCATGGACTTGGTGGAGCTGACTGCCAAGTGCCTGGCATGATCTCCGAATACCGCCTTGATGGCCGCTGTCTCTCCGGCATCGTTGAGGCGGGTGGAGGTACCGTGGGCATTGATATAGTCCACCTGCTCCGGCAAGACTCCGCCGTCTGCCAGAGCCTGAGCCATAGCCTTGGCGCCGCCGCTGCCATCGGGAAGCGGCGCCGTCATGTGATAGGCGTCGCAGGTGACGCCATAGCCCAAAATCTCAGCGTAAATGGGCGCGCCCCGCTTCCGGGCGTGGTCCAGCTCCTCCAGGAGGAGGACGCCTGCGCCCTCACCCAGGACAAACCCGTTTCGCTCCAGGTCAAAAGGAATGGAAGCCCGCTTCGGATCGGTACTCTGGCTCAGAGCCTTCATGCTGGTGAAGCCGCCAATGGCCAGGGGGGTCACGCAGGACTCCGCGCCACCACAGAGCATCACCTCTCCATAGCCGTCCCGAATATACCGGAAGGCATCGCCCACAGCGTTGGTGCCACCGGCGCAGGCTGTCACCGGGCAGGTGCACATGCCCCGGAAACCGGTGTCAATGGCCACCTGCCCGGCGGCCATGTTGGCAATGGTGGTGGGAATGTAAAAGGGAGAGATTCGATCCCAGCCCTTTTCTTTCCCCCGCTCATGCTCTGCCTCGGTAATGGCAATGCCACCAATGCCGCTGGAAATGATGACGCCGCAGCGGTCCAGGTCCACCTGCGCCCGGTCCAGGCCACTGCTTTCCATGGCCTGCCGGGAAGCCACCATAGCAAACTGGGTGAACCGCCCCATCCGCTTTGCAGCCTGACGGTCCAACACCGTCTCCGGCTGGAAGTCCTTGACCTCTGCAGCCAGCTGGACCTTCAGCCCCGTCGGATCATACTGGGTGATGGGCCCAATGCCGCACACCCCCTGGCGCACTGCTTCCCAGCTCTCCTGGGCTGTGAGGCCCAGTGGGGTCACAGCGCCTATCCCGGTAATCACAACTCGTCTCTTGCTCATACGCTCTCCTCCTACATGGCCATGCCGCCATCCACCGCCAGGACCTGGCCGGTGATGTAGGCCGCCTCCGGGCTTGCCAGGAAGGCCACCGCCTGCGCCACATCCTCCGGCGTTCCGGGACGCCCTGCAGGGATAGACGAAAGCAAAGCCTGCCGGGCTGCATCTGGCAGGACTGCAGTCATATCCGTGTTGATAAAGCCGGGGGCCACAGCGTTGACCGTAATGCCGCGGCCTGCCAACTCCTGAGCCAGGGACTTGGTCATACCAATGACTCCCGCCTTGCTGGCAGCGTAATTCACCTGACCGGCGTTCCCCCGCAGGCCCACCACGGAGCTCAGGTTCACAATCCGGCCATACCGCTGCTTCATCATAGGCCGGGTCACCGCCTTCATGCACAAAAAGGTGCCCTTCAGGTTGGTGTCCACCACCGCGTCAAAGTCCGCCTGGCTCATCCGCATGGTCAGGCCGTCCCGGGTGATCCCGGCGCTGTTCACCAAGATGTCCACGCGGCCAAAGGTCTCCAGGGTCTGGGCCACCAGGGTCTGGATCGCCGCCTCATCGGCAACGCTGGCCTGAATCGCCAGCGCCCGGACTCCCAAGGCCTCGCAAGCCGCCACAGTGCTCTGGGCCGCCTCTGTATTCCCGGCGTAGCACAGAACCACATGGGCCCCCCGCCGGGCCAGCTCCAGGCACACTGCCCGGCCAATCCCCCGGCTGCCGCCGGTGACAATTGCCACTTGATTCTCCAGTTTCACAGATGTTTCTCCTTTTCTATCTGGGCCAGCCATTGAGGAAGGCCCGTCACATCCGCCACCGTCTCCACCGGATACACCGGCATTTGAGGCAGCGTCCTGTTTACAAACCCGGTGAGGGCATTGCCGGGGCCAATTTCCACCAGAGCCTCTGCCCCCAGCTCCTCCATGCGCCGGATGGTATCTTCCATGTAGACGCTACTTTGCACCTGTCGCACCAAAAGGGCCGGAATGCTGTCCTCCGGCCCCTTCTCCCGGCCCAGGCAGTTAAAGAGCACGGGAATCTTCGGTTCCCGGAAGGAGGTCTTCCGGAACCGCTCCTCCAGCGCTGTACCGGCAGGAGCCATCAGGGGCGTGTGAAAGGGGCCGGAGACCCGCAGGGGCACGCACCGGCGGGCTCCCCGGGCCTTTGCCAGGGCGGCAGCCTGCTGCACCGCCGCCTTGTCTCCCCCCAGAACCAGCTGGCCGGGACAGTTGTAGTTGGCAATGACCACTGTACCCAGGGACTGGGATTCCCGGACGGCTTCCAAAAGCTGCTCCCGGGGAAAGCCCAGAACCGCCACCATGGCGCTGTCATGGCCGGCGGCGGCTTCCTCCATGGCCTTCCCCCGGAAGGCGGCCAGAGAAATGGCCGTCTGTGTCTCCAATCCTCCGGCTGCCGCCAGGGCGGAATACTCCCCCAAAGACAGACCGGCCACCAAATCCGGCACAATGCCCATCTCCTTCAGCACCGCCGTCAGCCCGGCGGCAAAGGCCACCATACAGGGCTGGGTGAACCGGGTCTGATTCAGCTGGTTCTCAGGGCCCTGAAAGCATAGCGCCTTCAGATCAAAGTCCGTCTCCGCCCGGTCCAGGACCTCCCGAAAGGCAGGATACGTTTCATACAGATCCTGACCCATTCCCGGGTGCTGGCTGCCCTGGCCGGCGTACAAAAAACCCAGCTTCATGCCTGCTCCTCCCATGCATCCCGGGTCGCACCCAGCACCGCCAGTCCCTGGGTGTAGAGCTCCTGGAAAATCTCCCGCAGGGGGCGGATCTCGTGAAGCATACCGGCCACCTGGCCGGTCATGACGCTGCCCGTCACCACATCTCCGTCAAACACGGCGCGGCGCAGGCCGCCCAGGGTGCAGCGCTCCAGCTCCTCCAGGGTGGCGCCCCGGCTCTCCAGAGCCAGGTACTCCCGGGCCATTTTGTTCTTCAGCACCCGCACCGGACCGCCGATGGAGCGGCCGGTCACCGTGGTGTCACTGTCCTTGGCCTTCAGCAGGGCCATCTTATAATTTTCATGAATGGGACACTCCTGACTCACCAGAAGGCAGGTGCCCACCTGAACGCCGCAGGCTCCCAGAGCCAGGGCCGCCGCCATTTGGCGGCCATCGGCAATGCCACCGGCTGCAATGACCGGGACATTCACTGCATCCACCACCTGGGGAACCAAGGCCATGGTAGTCATTTCTCCCACGTGGCCGCCGGACTCCGTCCCCTCGGCGATGATGGCGTCGGCTCCGGCCTGGACCAGGCGGCGGGCCAAAATAGAAGCCGCCACCACAGGGAAGACCTTCACCCCGGCCTCCTTCCATGCAGGAATGTAGTGGGCCGGATTCCCAGCGCCGGTGGTCACCACCGGCACCCGCTCCTGGGCAATGACCTGTGCCATTTCCGGAGCGGAGGGATTCATGAGCATCAGGTTGACGCCAAAAGGCCGGTCGGTCTTGGAGCGGCAGATTTCAATCTGCTTGCGCAGCTCCTCTCCGGACCGGAGAGAGCCGGAGGCAATGACGCCCAAGGCGCCGGCATTGGAGCAAGCGGCAGCAAATTCGCCGGTGGCAATGTTGGCCATGCCGCCCTGAATGATGGGAAATTCTGTCCCCAAAAGCTGATTCAGTCGATTCATACGGGTCTCCTTTTCTCAAACTCCAGCATGACGCCGCCCCAGGTGAGGCCGCCTCCAAATCCCACAGCCACAACCCGGCTGCCCGGGCCAATCCGGCCCAGATCCTGCAGCTCACTCAAGGCCAGGGGAATGCTGGCAGCGGAGGTATTTCCATAATGTTCAATGTTTTTATAGTATTTCTCCGGCGGAATACCAAGCTTTCTGGCGGCCAGGTCTGTGATACGGGCGTTGGCCTGGTGGAACACAAAGCAGTCCACATCCGCAACGGTGCAGCCACGCTGCTGCAAAACCTGCTCCACACACCTGGGTACCGTTTCCACTGCAAAGCGGAACACTCCCCGGCCATCCATGGCAATGAGGGAGGGCTCCTCCAGGCGGGCACCCGGGATACAAAGCAGCTGATCGTTCCCCGCACAACCCAGCTGGGCGCCAATGGAGGGCCACCCCGCCCGGCACTCCACCACTGCCGCACCCGCTCCGTCGCCGAAGAGGACGCAGGTAGACCGGTCCGTAAAATCCGTAAACCGGCTCAGCACCTCACAACCCACCACCAGCCCAAAGGGACGGGCAGAGGCATTCAAAAGGCACTCCATGGTGTGCAGGGCAAAGAGAAAACCGGTACAAGCGGCGCTCAGGTCAAAGCAGGGAATGTCTTCCGGCAGCCCCAGGTCCCGCTGCAACAGGCAAGCTGTGGAAGGGACCAGCGTCTGCGCCGTCACTGTGGCCACAATGCAGGCTCCCACCTCCTCGGGCCGGACTCCGGCTCGCTCCAGGGCCCGTTGGGCCGCCTCACGGCACAGCTGGGTGTGGGTCTCGCCCTGGCAGTGATGCCGGGTGCGAATGCCGGTACGGCTGGAAATCCACTCGTCACTGGTGTCCACAATCCGGGCCATGTCGTCGTTGGTCACTACCCGGGCCGGCACACTGCGTCCCATGCCCAGGATCTTGATTCCGTTCATGGCTCCTCCTTCCGGGGCGCATCCTCACTTGGCAGGACCACGCCCATACGTCTGAATTTTTCATACCGGGCAGCGGTCAGTGCGCTGCCCCGTTCCCGGCTGAGGGCGGACAGATGCCGGAACAGGGCCTGGTCCACCTCCCGGTATGCAATGGCTGGGGCCAGATGCGCTCCCCCGGCAGGCTCCAGGATCACCTCATCAATGACCCGCAGGCGCAGCAGCTCCGGCGCAGTCAGCTTCATCAGGTCTGCCGCCTCGCCGCTGCGCCCGGCGTCCTTCCACAAAATGGAGGCAAAGCCCTCCGGGGACAAAATGGCATAGACGCTGTGCTCCAGCATGAGCACCCGATCGGCCACAGCCAGGGCCAAGGCGCCGCCGCTGTTGCCCTCGCCCAGAATCACCGCCACCACCGGAACCGTCAACTGGCTCATGGTGAGAAGATTCCGGGCAATGGCCTCCCCCTGCCCCCGGGCCTCCGCCTCGAGACCGGGGTAGGCCCCACTGGTGTCGATGAGGGTGACAATGGGGCGGCGGAATTTTTCGGCCTGCTCCATGAGCCTCCGAGCCTTGCGGTAGCCCTCCGGGCTTGGCATACCAAAGTTGCAGCGGAGATTTTCCTCCAGGTTCTTCCCCTTTCGGGTGCCGATGACCGTGACCGGGTGGCCGTGGAACATAGCCACGCCTCCCAGAATGGCCGGGTCCTCTCCACAGAGCCGGTCACCCCGCTGCTCAAAAAAGTCTGTAAAGATGGCTCCCACATAATCCGCCACATTGGGCCGTCCCGAATGCCTGGCAATGGCCAGGTGTTGGGCCGCAGTCAGTTCTTCCATTCCCTGCCTCCCTTCTCGTGCAGCAGCAGGAGCTGCACCAGGGTTTCCCGCATCTGGCTCCGGGGCACCACAGCGTCCACAAAACCGTGTTCCTCCTGATATTCCGCCCGCTGGAAGCCCTCTGGCAGGGTCTGCCCAATGGTCTGCTGAATGACCCGTGGGCCGGCAAAGCCAATGAGGGCGCCGGGCTCTGCCAGAATGATGTCGCCCAGGGAGGCAAAGCTGGCCGTCACGCCGCCGGTAGTGGGATCTGTGAGCACGGATATATACAGTAGTCCCTTTTGGGCGTGCCGCCCCAAGGCGGCGCTGGTCTTTGCCATTTGCATAAGAGAGAGAATCCCCTCCTGCATCCGGGCCCCACCGCTGGCACAAAACAGGATGAGGGGCAGACGGCTTTTGGTGGCATATTCCATAGCCAGGGTGATTTTCTCCCCCACCGCTGCGCTCATGGAGCCCATAAAAAACCGGCTGTCCATGACGCCCACCACACACCGCCGGCCGCCGATGGTCCCCAGGGCGGTCACCACTGCCTCCGTGAGGCCGGTTTTCTCCTGGGCCTTTTTCAGCTTCTCCGGATATCCGGGAAAACGCAGGGGGTCCGCAGCCGGGTATTTTTCATTCAGCTCCCGAAATGATCCGGCGTCCAGCACAGATTTCAGGCGGCTGTATGCATCCAAGGGAAAATGGTGACCGCACTTCGGGCAAACCCAGAGGTTCCGGGACAGCTCCGTCCGGTCACTCTGCGCGCCACAGCCTGGGCAGGCAGAGGCCTGGGGTCCTGCCTCCCGGACTGCCTTCATGGAGAGAAGCCGGGCCCGGCGCTGGGCAAAAATTCCATTCATACCTTCGTCTCCTCCTCCAGCCGGCGCCTGAACTCCAGCAGCTCCGGCAAATGCTCATCTAAAAAGGCTGTGGTACAGCATCCCCGGATAAAATCCGGGTGATACAAAATCTGGTAGGAGAGCTCGGCATTGGTGGGGAACCCCTCCAGAATAAACTCCTCCAGGCTTCGCCGCATTCTCCGAATGGCCTCCAGCCGGGTGGGGGCATGGGCCATCACCTTCGCCGCCAGGGAATCATACCAAGGCGGCAGCTGACAGCCGGTGTAGAGGCAGGAGTCCACCCGAACCCCGGGACCGCCGGGAAAGTGGAGAAATTCCACCGTGCCTGGACAGGGGCGGAAATCCGCCGCCGGGTCCTCCGCATTGACGCGGCACTCTATGGCGTGGCCCGTGATATGCACCGCCTCCTGGGTCACAGAGAGGGGCAGACCGGATGCAATCCGCAGCTGTTCCCGCACCAAGTCCACGCCGCTCACCATTTCCGTGATGCCATGCTCCACTTGAATCCGGGTGTTCATCTCCATAAAGTAGAAATGACGCCCGTCGGGGTCCAACAGGAACTCCACCGTGCCGGCGCTTTCGTAGCCCACTGCCCGGGCAGCCCGTACGGCAGCCTGTCCCATTTCCGCCCGCAGCTCCGGGGCCAGGCCCCAGGCAGGAGCCTCCTCCAAAAGCTTTTGATTTCGCCGCTGCACAGAGCAGTCCCGGTCTCCCAGAGAGATGACATTCCCGTGGCGGTCTGCCAATATCTGCACCTCAATGTGCCGGGGCCGGAGGATCAACTTTTCCAGATACATTTCTCCATTGCCAAAGCAGGCCACCGCTTCGGCCCGGGCGCTTTCAAAAGCCTCTTGTAATTCCTCTTCCCGGTAAACCCGCCGGATGCCCCGGCCTCCACCGCCAGCAGAGGCCTTCAGAAGCACCGGATATCCAACAGCAGCCGCTGCAGCCCGGGCAGCCTCCACGTCATCCACCGGCCCATCGGAGCCGGGGGTCACCGGCACACCCGCCTGCTTCATCAGCGTCTTTGCAGCAGATTTGCTGCCCGCCCGGCGGATTGCCTCCCCGGAGGGACCAACGAAAGCCAGTCCCTCCCGGGCACAGGCATCGGCAAATTCTCCGTTTTCTGACAGGAATCCGTATCCCGGGTGTATCCCGTCACAGCCTGTGGCCCGGGCCACCGTCAGAATGGCCTCCTGGTTTAAGTAGCTCTCAGAAGCCCGGGCAGGGCCAATGCACACCGCCTGAGTGGCCAACTGCACCGGCAGTGCCTCCTCATCGGCCTGGGAATAGACTGCCACAGTCTCCAGCCCCAGCTCCCGGCAGGCCCGCAGGATACGCAGCGCAATCTCGCCCCGGTTGGCGATCAGGACCCGCCTCAGCATGCCCGATAGCGAAACAGAGTTTCGCCGTAGGCGGCCAGGTCCCCATTGGACTTCAAGATCTGCAAAATCTCACAATCGCAGGGGGCGGCCACCTCGCTCATCATTTTCATCGCCTCGATGAGACACAGCGTTTCTCCTCTTTTCACCCGGTCTCCGGCTTTGACAAAAGGCGGCTGCTCTGGGCCGGGGGCGGCATAGTAGGTTCCCACCAAAGGCGCAGTCACAGCGCGGCCCTCCTCCACATCTGGGGCAGGGGCTGGGGCAGAGCAGGCAGGAGCCGGCGCGCAGGCGCCGGCAGCCTCGTCCCGGGTCAGCTCCAAAGTAAAGCCTTCGCCGGTCACTTTCATTGTCCGGGCCGTGCTTCTGTCAAAGCAGGTCACCAGATCCATGATATCCTGATTGGTCATTGGGATCTCCTCCTGGGAAGCTCTGGGTTCCCTCAATTCTGGTGGTCCTGAAGATAGTTCAGCACGTCTCCCACTGTCTTCAGGCCGGCCATATCGCCGTCGTCAATGGAAAGGCCCGTAGCCTCCTCCAGCGCCATTACCAGCTCCACCAGGGACAGAGAGTCTGCCTTCAAGTCGGCGGTCAGGCTGGCTTCCGGTGTCACCTGATCGGCGTCACAGCCCAGGGTCTCCACAATCAAATCACGAAGTTCTTCGAATTTCATAGGTATTCTCCTTGCGTTCCAAAATCTCAATTATTTTAGCTAAAATAATTTAAGCATATTCTAGCGGGGTTGGCCGGGTTTGTCAAGTAAAATATACCGTTTCAGAAAAAACATTGTGCCCGGCCCAACCCAGGCCAAATTCCCGGCTGCGGGCAGCCGCATCCATTTCCTGTCGAAACATGAAAAACCCCTGATACGGAGAGAATGCCGCCCTAAAAGGGCGGCATTCTCTCTATGAAGAACGTCAAAAAGTTCGGGGTTGGCAAATTATTGATAATCCACTGTCACATTGGTAGTGACAGGCTTCACATCGGCGCTGCTGTTGTTGTCCACCACCAGGGAGCCATCGGCCATAGCCTGGAACAGGGTATCATACTGCTCCTGGGTGAATTTAGTAAACTGAGAGGTCTCCATGGGCAGGCCCACGCAGTCGTCAGCAGCACCCAGATACTGGCAAACACCGGCATAGCTCTCCGGCCAGGTCCAGTCATTGGCAGAAGCGTCGGTCAGAGCCTTCACCACAGAGTTGGACAGCGCCTTCATAGCGGAGGTGATGATCCGGTCGGACACATTGGACTGGTCCACATCCACGCCGATCATCTTGCCATCGTTGGATTCTGCAGCAGACAGGCAGGACAAATAGATGCCACCGCCGCAGGCAAAGACCACTTCAGTGCCGCCCACATACCAGTTGTCCATCTTGGTGGCGATGTCATCGTTGGGCTGGAAGGAGCCGGAGTACCAATACTTGATGTTGACATCCGTCAGATTCAGCTCCTGGGCAGCCTTGTCCGCGCCCATGATGAAGCCATACCCATACCGGATCACCGCGGGCACGTCAATACCGCCCAAGAAGCCCAGCTCTTTATAGCCTTCCTGCACAGCAGCGTAGCCAGCCAGATAACCGGCCTGCTCTTCCTGGTAGCAGATGAGGGCGATATTAGAGGGAACGGACTCGGCCTTCAGGTCGCCTTCGGTCACATCCAGAGCCAGGAACAGAACCTCGGGATGCTCCGTAGCCACGGTGTAGCAGGCGGGCCCAAACAGGTAACCGGCCATGACCACAACACCGTAACCATCCTTCACAGCCTGATTGATGGCGTCAATGCGGTCCTGATCGGTGTCGCCAGCGGGCTTGTAGTAGCTGCACTCCAGGCCTGCATTGCTGCAAAACTTGGTCACGCCTTCGTAAGAATACTGATTGAAGGAGTGATCGTCAATGTTGCCCACATCGGTCACAAAGGCAACCTTCTTTGCGCCATCGGTGCTGGGTACGGTGGCATCTTCACTGGCGGGCTCTGTAACAGGCTCTGTAGCAGGCTCTGTGGTGGGTTCGGTCGTCACATCCGTAGTGGGCTCGGTGGCAGGGTCTGTCGGCTCGGTCGTGCCATTTTGACAGCCAGCAAACAGACAGGCGACCATCGTCACTGCCAACAGCAGGGCAAGGATCTTCTTCATGTTTCTAACCTCCAAAATATGTATGACATTGGATTTCTGCGCCACGCGCTTCAGGGCGTGCCGTACCTTATTATTTAACACAGATTTTCATAAAAATCAACCAGTTTTTTCATATTTGTAGGGAATCACAAGGTCCCCTGTCAAATTCCGCCATTTTCCGTCACTTCATATGCTCCGCTGCAGAGAAGCTGCAGGGCAGCAGCTCCGCCAGGGTGTAGGTTTCATAGGCGCCCCCTGCCCCGCCCATGTAAATACAGAAATCGTCCCGGCAAAATTCCCGCATCACCTGACGGCACACCCCGCATGGCGGGAAGATGCCGGAAATCACCCCATTCTTGCCGCCCACCACCGCAATGGCGGAAAATTCCCGTTTTCCATCGTAGACGGCCTTGAAAAATGCATTGCGTTCGGCGCAGATGGTGGGGGTATAGGAGGCGTTTTCAATGTTGCACCCCTGGTATACCGTTCCGTCGGCGCACAGCAGAGCCGCGCCCACCTGATAGCCCGAGTAGGGCACATAAGCGCGCCCCATGGCCTCCACAGCCAGGCGCAGCAGCTCCTCCGGCTTCAATGCAACCCACCTCCTCTTCCATCAGACAGCAGTGCCGAGGCGAAGCTGGTTCCCGGCGTCTCCAGGGGCACCGCCAGCAGCTCCGCCACTGTGGCAGCGATGTCCGCGAAGCTGCCCCTGGTGCCCAGATTGACCGGCTTTACCTTCTGGCCCAGAACCACCAGGGGCACATACTCCCGGGTATGGTCTGTGGTAGCGGTGTAGGCCGGATCACAGCCATGATCGGCGGTGATCATCACCAGATCCTCCGGCCCCAGCTTCTCCAAAAAGCCGGGAAGCCAGGCGTCAAACTCCGTTAGAGCCCTGGCGTAACCGTCCACATCCCGCCGGTGACCATAGAGCATGTCGAAATCCACCAGGTTCACAAAGCAAAGGCCATGGAAATCCCGCTCCCCATAGGCCAGGGTCTTGGCCAGGCCATCGGTGTTACCCTGGGTATAGACCTGCTCCGTAGCGCCCCGGTGGGCAAAAATATCGTAGATCTTGCCGACGGCAATGGAGTCCAGCCCGGCGCCCTTCAGCACATCCAAAAGTGTATCTCTGGGGGGCTCCAGGGAAAAATCATGGCGGTTGGCCGTCCGGGTGAAGCCCGTCTCCGGAGAACCCACATAGGGCCGGGCGATGACCCGCCCCACGCCGTGCTTGCCCCGAAGAATCTCCCGGGCCTTGCGGCAAGCCGCATACAGCTCCTCCAGGGGGATGCGCTCCTCATGAGCCGCAATCTGGAACACCGAGTCGGCAGAGGTATATACAATCCACTTGCCCGTCTTCAGCTGCTCCGCCCCATAGTCCCGAATGACGTCAGTGCCGGAATAGGGCCGGTTGCACAGGACGCCCCGGCCTGTGGCGGCCTCGAAGGCCTCCAGTACCTCCGGGGGAAAGCCCTGGGGATAGGTGGGCAGGGGCTTCGGCGATACCACCCCCGCAATCTCCCAGTGGCCAATGGTGGTGTCCTTCCCCATAGAGGCCTCCGCCAGCCGGGCCACCGCCCCTGTGGGGCTTGGCTCCCGACCCAAAAAGGACAGCCCCTGGATGTTTCCCAGTCCGGCCCTCCGCAGATTGGGAATATGCAGCTCCCGGGACCCGGCGCAGGACCGGAGGGTATTCACCCCCACGTCCCCAAACCGCTCCGAATCCGGCATCGCCCCTGCCCCACAGGAGTCCAGCACAATCAGGAAAATACGTTTCATACTCACATTCCCTCCGTCACAAATTCATATGGCTCCCCGGTCCGGATCACCGCCAAACCCCGGGAGCAACCAATTATTTCTCCATCTTCACTGCCACTTCCAGCGCCACCTTCATCATGTCCGTAAAGGCGTTTTGCCGTTCTGCGGCAGTAGTCTCCTCCCCGGTGAGGATGTGGTCGGAAATGGTGCAAATGCACAGGGCCCGCTTGCCATATCGGGCGGCATTCATATATAATGCGGCAGCCTCCATTTCAATGGCCAGAATGCCCATCTTTTTCCAGCCATAGTTGGCGTCCAGGCCCTCAGGAACCCCCTCGTGGTCGCCATAGAAAGCGTCGGAGGACAGGACATTGCCCACATGATACCGGCATCCCAGCTCCCGGGCCGCTTCCACTGCCCGTGTCAGTAGGTCAAAGGAGCCGATGGGGGCGAAGGTTCCCGCCAGGTGGAACTGCGCAGCCCAGTTGGAATCGGTACAGGCGCCCTGGCCAAGCACCAGATCGTAGAGCCGAACCTCCTCCTGCAAAGCCCCGGCAGAGCCCACCCGGAGGATGTTCTCCACACCGAAGACGTTGTAAAGCTCATGTGAGTAGATGCCGATGGAAGGCATACCCATACCGGAGGCCATAACAGAGACCTTGACGCCCTTGTAGGTCCCGGTGTAACCCTGAACGCCCCGGACGTTGTTCACGAGAACCGGATTTTCCAGGAAGGTCTCCGCAATAAACTTCGCCCGCAGGGGATCGCCGGGCATCAAGACGGTTTTGCCAAAATCGCCGGGCCTGGCATTGATATGGGGAGTAGGATATTTCATAATGGGTCGCTCCTTTATCTTGATATTTAGGCGGCTCAGGCTTCCATCGCCTTAGCCAGCTTTACAATCCGGGAGGTTCCCAGGCGGGAGGCTCCCAGTTGAATGAATTTCTCTGCATCTTCCAGGCTGGAGATACCCCCGGCAGCCTTGATTTTGACACAGGGACCTACGTTTTGGGCAAACAGCTCCACATCGTGGAAGGTGGCCCCGGCCTTGGAAAAACCGGTGGAGGTCTTGATGTAGTCGGCTCCGGAGTTTGTAACCACATGGCACAGCTCCACCTTCTCCCCGTCGGTGAGCAGGCAGGTCTCAATGATGACCTTCAGGAGCCTGCCCTGGCAGGCTGCTTTGATTTGCCGGATCTCCTCCTCCACCAGGTCATATCGGCGGTCCTTCACCCACCCCAGGTTAATGACCATGTCCACCTCATCTGCCCCATTCTCCACGGCGTCTGTCGTCATAAAGCACTTGGCTTTTGTGGTGTCATAGCCATTGGGGAAGCCAATCACGGTGCAAATAGCCAGACGGTCTCCCACATATTCCTTCGCCTGCCGGACATAGGAGGCCGGAATGCAGACGGAAGCTGTCTTGTAGTGCATACCGTCATCACAAATGGCCTGGATTTCCCCCCAGGTCGCTGTCTGAGACAGAAGGGTGTGATCGCATTTAGAGAGAATTTCTTGCATATTCATTAGAATAACCTCGCTTCTAAAAATTACAAATCAATGGATTCGCCGTTTCCATGCAGCTTGATTTTCCGGCGCTCCCGAATGCCGCGAATCCAGCATTTGTGACACATGGCAATGTAGCTGTCGTTGCCCCCCAGCAGCAGCTGCTGGCCCTGGGTAACAATGTGGCCCTCCCCGTCTATGCGGGCGTTGACCGTAGCCTTGGCTCCACAGTCGCAGATGGTTTTAATCTCCAGAATGGAGTCTGCCACTTCCATCAGGCGGCGGCTGCCTGCAAAAAGATGGCATTGGAAGTCCGTCCGCAAGCCAAAACACATCACCGGCAGATTGTAGTCATCCACAATGGCCCGAAGCTGATCCACCTGTTCCGGCTCCAGAAACTGACACTCGTCCACAATGATCACGTCACAGTGGCCAAGCTGCCGGTCCCGGAAGCAGGCATACACGTCCTCGGAAGGGGCCACAATCTCCACGCTGGCCTCCAGGCCAATGCGGCTTCTCAAAATGGTTTCGCCATCCCGCATATCGGCGCTGGGCTTGATGAGCCAAACCTTCAGGTCATTTTCTTCGTAGTTATATTTGGTGATGAGCGCCTGGGCAGTTTTGGATGAGCCCATGGCCCCATATTTAAAGTAAAGCTTCGCCATAATGTTCCTCTCCGGAGCCGCCATTCTCTGTTGCTGCCGCGCTGTCCCCCGTCCCCTGCCAGGTCCGGAGAATCCGCTGCCCTCTACTGGCCTGCGCCCTCCTGTACACATTATATCGGAAACGCTCCGCTCTTGCAAGGTGCGCTTGCGCAAATTTAAATGCATGGACGTACAAGCTGCGTCTTGTCCACCGCCTCAAAGGGCAGGACGTCTCAGGGGCAGCCAGGAACTACGGTGCGTCCCTACGGGCCTCTGATAGATCCGTCAGCCAGAAAATGGGCAATTTTAAACGTTACGCGGTACTACCCCGTCTATGTGTGATCTTGGCCAATTTGCAAGGTTTGCCTTAGCGGTACACCTATGCCTCCCGTATAAGCTATAGCGCTACCGCGCCAGTATAGAAAAGCGCATGCTTTTGCCCGGCATTTTTTGGCAACGGCAGTTGCGTTTTCAAATCGGCTTTGGTATAATAAAGAAACTTTCCCGGGGCACAGTACCGGGGCCTTACCTGGGAGGTTATGCGTCGTGCTGATGAATGGCATTTTGGTTTTGGCTGCCCTGGGAGCGCTGGGCGCTTGTTTTGGGCTGGGTAGCTTTTCCTCCCTGGCCTTCTTGTGGCAGCTACCCCTGCTCTTTGCAGGGCTTTGGCTGGGCCTGGTTCTGCTGGCCTTCCTGTTCCTGGTGCTGTGGTGTCTGCCCATCTCCCTGGATCAGCCGGTGGAAGCAGACAGCAAAGCAGACCGGCGGGTGCTCTATCTCTACGAAGAGCTGGCCCTAACCCTGCTCCAGGTCAAAATTCATACCACTGGCCTGGAGAAGCTGCCCCAGGAAGGGCGCTTCCTCCTGGTGTGCAACCATCTCAGTTTGCTGGACCCCCTCATCCTCCACATCTATACCAAAAAAAGCCAGCTGGCCTTTATTTCCAAGCGGGAAAATGACCGGCTCTTCATCGTAAACAAACTGATGCATAAAACTCTGTGCCAGCCCATCAACCGGGAAAACGACCGGGAAGCTTTGAAAACCATTTTGAAATGCGTAGACATTCTGGAACAAGACAAAGCGAGCATCGCCGTTTTTCCGGAAGGCTATACCAGTCGGACCGGCCATCTGCAGCCCTTCCGGAACGGCGTCTTTAAAATTGCCCAGCGTGCCAAGGTGCCCATTGTGGTCTGCACCCTCCGGGGAACAGCCCCTATCTTTCGCAACGCCGCCCACCTTCGCCGGACCCACGTATACCTGGACTTGCTGGAGGTCCTCCCGGCCAGCCAGCTGAAGGGGCCCACCAAAGACATCGGCGACCACGTTTTTGCCACTATGGCTCAAAACCTGGGCGACCCCATGCCGGACACAGACCACAGTTGACAGGACCGTCCCACTGTGATAAGATAGGCCACGGTTGACAAGCAGTCCTCATTTGCGAACATGATGGAATCGGCAGGCATGTGAGGTTTCGGTGCCGTCACCTCGACATCAGGATTTATGATGAATCAGGTACTTGTAATAGGTTGTCCCGGAAGTGGTAAAAGCACCTTTTCACGGGCTTTGCAGCAAGTAACAGATCTCCCGCTCTTTCATCTTGATATGCTCTACTGGAATCCCGATGGGACAACCGTACCCAAGAAAACGGTGTTTCAAGAGCGTCTTCGTGCAGTCATGTCCGGAGAGCGCTGGATCATTGATGGCAACTACGGCTCAACGATGGAACTGCGAATGGCAGCGTGTGATACTGTTATATTCCTTGATTACCCAGCAGAACTCTGTCTGGAGGGCATCGAAGCCAGGAAAGGCAAGCCCCGCCCCGATATGCCGTGGAAAGGTTCCACAGAGGACGAAGATGAGGAATTTATCGCCTTCATAAAAGACTACGCTGCAAAAAGCCGCCCTAAGGTACTGGAGCTTTTGGAAAAGTATTCAGGCAAAAACATCATCATCTTGAAGGAACGCCAAGATGCCGATGCCTTTCTTCGCGGGATGTCTAAATAGCTGCCGTATTTTGCAGCCGTTCATATACGCGCTTATGATGGAATTGGTAGACTCGGTAGATTTCGGTGATGTCACCTCGCAGAAGGTTTGACTGGGGGCAGCGTTATGGTGATGTTTGGAAAAACAATATCTCTGTTTCTAATTGAAGGAGACCCCAATAAACGGTGGGTGTGTGAGCTTTCCAATTGGAATGGAAAAGCCTATAAAATTCCGCGCATTGATGTGAAGCGATGCAGCGATAGAAAAGATCTAGCCTCCTGCGGTGTTTATTTTCTGTTTGGCAGGAGTGACTCCGATGAAAAAGGAATTGTTTATATCGGCGAAGCAGAAAATGTATACGAGCGGTTGAAGCAGCATGATGCCCCCAATGGAAAAGATTTTTGGAATGAGTGCATTGTGTTTATCAGCAAAGACAATCGCCTTAACAAGGCCCACATTAAGTATTTGGAGCGCCGCTGTTATTCCCTCGCAAAAGAGGCAGATCGTTACTATATTGAGAACTCTACAATTCCCGCTGATGCCTCGCTGACAGAAGCGGAGCAGGCAGAAATGGAAGAGTTTTTATATAATATCCGCATGATCAACAATGTTTTGGGACATAAAGTTCTGGAATCACTGGTAGCAGAGGAAGTAGGCGATACAGAGTCTGCCAGTCAAATTCTTTACATACAGGCGGCGCGCGGCGCAAATGCAAAAGGAATGCAGACGAATGAGGGTTTTGTGGTCTTGAAGGGGTCACAGGTTGCGGATACCGTGACGCGCTCCTGCCCCAAGCAAATTTGTACACTCCGGCAAAAACTGACTGAAAATGGCATCATCGATGCGAACTGGACTTTTACAGAGAACAGGGTGTTCAGCAGTCCCTCCACCGCAGCAGGCGTTGTAATGGGACGAAGTGCCAACGGCCTGACTGAATGGCGTGTGCCCTAAAGAGAGAGTCATCTTTATCATTCTATGCGTAGATTTCTGACGTGCACTTTCTCCTTTCTTTGTAAAATAACAACCGGGATACATCCCCCAGCAGTTCATATGTGGGCATGGTGGAATCGGTAGACTCGGTGAATTTAGGCGACGTCACCTTAGAGAAGGTTTTTTCGGCTTCCCTTGATTTCCTGAGAATGATTTTATAAAATAACAGCCAAAATACATTCTCCGGCTGTTCATATGCGGGTATGATGGAAATGGTCGACATGCAGGATTTAGGTTCCTGTGCCGTGAGGCGTGTGGGTTCGAATCCCACTACC
>OFMD01000027.1_pt1 | contig 135847 bp, 132 predicted proteins | sample 1541211 | NCBI WGS metagenome assembly OFMD01 (sample SAMN04209231, study PRJEB22552) | human gut metagenome | biome: gut; material: feces | host: Homo sapiens | place: USA: Oklahoma | reverse complement strand
CCGGCGGTTTTTTCGTCGGTTTTCTTATTTTCCCACAGCGTGGAAATACAGCGACAGCATGCCGGGGCCCACATGGGCGCCGGTGACCGGCTCGTGGGGCACCAGCAGGATGGGCCCCCGATGGCCCGCCTCCCGCAGCTTCGTCTCCAGCCGCAGGGCCTCGCCGGGACAGTCCCCGTGAGAGATACCGATCAGGTCGTCCAGGTCGATGGCCCGCTCCTTATAGATGGACACCAGCCGCTCGATGGCCCGCAGCTTGCCCCGGGTCTTGTCGAACAGGACGATCTTGCCCTCCTCGTTGCCCCGGAGGATGGGCTTGATCTGCAGCAGTGAGCCCACCAGCGCCGACGCGCCGGAGATGCGGCCGCCCTTGCGCAGATACTTCAGATCGTCCACGGCGAAATACTGGCAGTAATTCTGGCAGTATACCGTCATTTTCTCCACCAACTCATCCAGCTCCATGCCCTGGCGCACCAGGGAGGACGCCTTCAGGGCCGGGATGCCCGCGCCCAGGGACGCGCCCATGCTGTCGATGGGGCAGACCCGGCGGCCGGGATATTCCTCCATCAGCTCGTCCCCCGCCAGCTTTGCCGACCACCAGCTGCCGCTGATGCCGGCGGAAATGCTGAAATACACCACGTCGTCCCCCTGGGACACATAGGTCTCGAAGGCTTTTTTTGCATCGTCGGGGTTCACCATGGACGTGCGCACGTCGGCTCCGGAGCGCAGGGCCTCGTAATACTCGTGGCCGTCCAGCCCCTCCGGCGCAGGCTGGTCATTGATGGTCAGCGCCATAGGCAGCAGATGGATGTTGTATTGCTCCCGCAGCTCCGCAGACAGGTTGGCTCCGGAATCCACAAAGATCTGGATCATAATAAAACAGTTCCTTTCAAGATTTTTGCCTAAGATGCTTATATATTCTTCTTTACCCAATCAGCCAGAGTGTCGAACAGCCGCTCATACCCCGGCATGGTCAGGTGAATGCCGTCGGCGGCGATAAGCTGCGACAGGCGATGGTTGCACAGGAAGGTCTGCCGCACCGGGATCAGGGGAATATTCTCCCGCAGGGCGATCTCCGCCGCCGTGTCGGCGTACAGCTCCTGGTGGCGATAGATCATCTGGGGCTCCCCCAGCCAGGAGAGGATACGGTCCCGCCGCAGGTTGTCCCGGCACAGGAAGGACAGATACCGCTCCCCGTCGATGGGAGGCAGGGTCATCATCACCGGCTGCACGCCGCCCTGGCGCAGGGCGTCCAGGGTCTCGTGCAGGGTGTCGGCAAACACCGGCAGCTCCGTGTTGGGCCGGTGGTCGGCGCCGGGGTCGGCGTCAATGGCGGCCCAGTCATAGTCGCTGTCGTTGCCGCCGAAGGACACCAGGGCGTACCGGGCCTCCAGGCCCCGGTCCAGGTCATGCCGCACCAGGCTCAGCCCCTTGCGGATGGTGGCTCCCATTTTCGAGCGGTTCACCACCTCCACCAGCTTGGTCTGGTAGCGCTGCATCACCTCGTTGATGTGAAAATGATAGTGGAAATCCACGTCCGGCACCGTGGCCTTCAGCAGAGAATCTCCGTAAATATAAATCTTATCCGGCATGGCAATGGCCTCCATCCCCGTTTTTTCTAATATAGCATATTAGTTCAGGCAAGTCAACCTATTAATTACCAATTTTTCTTGCAACTGAACAGATATTCTGATATTATATAAGAAAACATCCTTCCGGAGGCATGCCGCATGCAATATGACAAAGAATTGATCGCCCACAAGCTGGACAGATGGGACCGGTTCATCACCGACTATCACCTGCCGGAGTGGGATTCCATTCCCGATCTGGGGCTGTACATGGACCAGGTGGTGGTGCTGCTGGCGCAGTATCTGAACTTCATCCCGGCCATGCCCGGCGGCAAGGAGAGCTTCGTCACCTCCTCCACCATCAACAACTATGTGCGGCTGAAGATCATGCCCGCCCCGGTAAAGCGGAAATACTTCCGGGTCCACATTGCCTATCTCATCATGATCCTGACCATGAAGCAGAGCATCAGCATCAGCGACGTGCAGAAGATCATCCCCGCGGACATCCCCGAGGAGGAGGTCCGGGCCACCTATCAGGAGTATTCCGAGAAATTCCGCCACATTGCCCTGTTTTTCAACCAACAGGTCCAGGACGCGGCGGAGGATATCCGCACGCCGGACCAGCCCGGCGAGGCCGCCGTGTCCCGCCTGGTCATCGAAAGCGCCCTGATCGCGGGCTTTTCCAAGATCCTGGCGGAGAAGCTCATCCGCCTGTGCGGGGCCGACACCCAGGAGGTCCTGGCGGCCGAGCAGGTTCCCCAGCCGTAAAGCCGCCTCGCCTGACAGCGTCGTCCGCCCCTGTGCCCTCATGGCCAACGTCATCTGGAAGCTTCTTGTCCCCCGCCGTCCGGCGGGGGACTTTTGCTGTAGAAAAACACCGCAAAAACGGGACATGCGCCATTTTCCCGCCGCTGCGGGGCGGCACGAAGCGTTATGCCCGCTCCAGCAGCTTTTCCCCGGCCCGGAAAATATCCCCCGCGCCCACGGTGAGGATCAGGTCCCCGGGCCGGGCCAGGCCCGCCAGGGTGTCCGTGACCTTGTCCAGGGTGGAGCAATAGATGGACCCGGGGATCTTCTCCGCCAGATCCCGGGAGGAAATGCCCAGAACGTTCTGTTCCCGGGCGGCATAGATCTCTGCCAGCACCGTGATATCCGGCAGCTGGAGCTCCCGGACGAAATCGTCGAACAGGGCCTTGGTGCGGGTGTAGGTGTGGGGCTGGAAGGCGCAGATCACCCGCTCATAGCCCATGGACCGGGCGGTGGTCAGCAGGGCGTGAAGCTCTGCCGGGTGATGGGCGTAGTCGTCGTACACCGCCGCGCCGTGATAGCTGCCCTTGTGCTCAAACCGGCGGCCGGCGCCGTGGAAGTCCTCCAGGCCCCGGGTGACGGCCTGGCCGGGGATACCCAGCACATAGGCCGCGGAGGCGGCGGCCAGCGCGTTGAGAATGTTGTGCTTGCCGGGGATGTGCAGGTCCACATGGGCGTACAGCTGGTCGTGAATCATCACGTCGAAGCTGGCGCAGCCGTCGAAGAACGCCACATCCCGGGCATAGCAGTCCGCCGTCCGGTCCGCCAGGGAGAAGGTGAACACCGGATGACTCAACCCCGCCACGGCCTCCCGGGCTCCCTGGTCGTCGGCGTTGGAGATGACATAGCCCCGCTGGGGCACCAGGTCGGCAAAGGCATGGAAGGAGTGCTCAATGTCCTTCAGGTCCTTGAAAAAGTCCAGGTGGTCCTCGCCCACGTTGAGGATCACCGCCACCGTGGGGAAGAAGTTCAGAAACGAGTTGCAGTATTCGCAGGACTCCAGAATGATGGTGTCCCCCTTCCCTACCCGGTAGCCCGCGTGGAGCATGGGCAGGGTGCCGCCGATCATCACGGTGGGGTCCGCCTGGGCCGCCATGAAGATATGGGTGGCCATAGAAGTGGTGGTGGTTTTGCCGTGGGTGCCGGAGAAGCACACGGCATTTTCATAGTGCTGCATGATGGCGCCCCAGGCCTGGGCCCGCTCATACACGGGGATGCCCCGGGCGATGGCCCCGGCGATCTCGGGATTCTCGTCGTGGATGGCGGCGGTGCGGATCACCAGGTCGCAGTCCTTCAGGTTCTCCGCCGAGTGGCCGATGGCCACGTCGATGCCCTGGGCCCGCAGCTGGCAGACGGTATCGCTTTCCGTCATGTCGGAGCCCTGAACGATCAGGCCCATGCCCAGCAGCACCTCTGCCAGGGGACACATGCTCACCCCGCCGATACCGGCCAGGTGGGCCCGGACCCCGGGCTTCAAAAATGTTTTGATATCTATGGTAGGATGCATCATACCTTGGTCCCTCCTCGTTCGCGCCGCGGCGCAGGTTCATAAAATCCGTACCCTATATTATACTATACCCGGGCCGCCTGTGCAACTCATGAAAAAAAGAAAATCCGTCCATATTGCCAGGGAGTGGAAAATCTGCTATAATGCGGGAAAAAGGAGGGGAAACCCATGCGATTGGATAAATACCTGAAGGTTTCGCGGCTTATCAAGCGGCGGACCGTGGCCAACGAGGCCTGCGACAATGAGCGCGTCAGCGTCAACGGGCGGGCCCAGCGGGCCTCCTATGAGGTGAAGCCCGGAGATCGGATCACCATCCGCTTCGGGGCCAGAACCCTGGAGGTGGAGGTGCTGACCGTGACGGACAACGTGGGCAAGGCCGACGCCGCCGCCATGTATCGGGAAATCGGCGGGACAGACCCGGGACAGGGCTGAGACAAGGCCGGGATAACCCGGGACAACCGGTATATTTTCTGCCGCCCCCTCATACACATGATGCATCATGTGTATGAGGGGGCGGTTTTATGACGTATGAGACGGGGCAGCAGCTGTATCACCGGGTGGAGCTGGAGGGCCGGGACAAGCTGACGGTGTCCGGCGTGGAGGATGTGGAACGGTTCGACGAGGGGTGCATCGTCATGTCCACCTGCGAGGGGACGCTGATCGTCACCGGCCAAGGGCTGCACATCGGGAAGCTGAGCCTGGACGGCGGGGAGCTCCATGTGGACGGGCGCATCGAGGCCCTGACCTATGAGGAGCAGCAGGCCCCGCGAGGCTCCTGGCTGACCCGGCTGCTGGGCTGACGCCGGGGCCATGGAAAACTACGTCATGGCCCAGCTGTCCGCCCTGGGCGCGGCGGCGGCCCTGGGCGCCGCCGGGGGGCTGGTATACGATCTGCTGCGGGTGCTGCGGCGCAGAAGGCCGGGGCTGACCCACGCCGCTGACGGGCTGTTCGCCCTGCTGTGCCTGCTGGGGACCCTGTGGGTGCTGACCCAGGTAGGCGGCGGGGAGCCGCAGCTGTATATGCTGCTGGGCGCCGGGGCGGGCATGGCCCTGTATCTGCTGCTGGCGGCGCCGGCGCTGCGGCCTCTGTGGGAGTTCTGGGCCGATGTGGCCGGGGAGCTGGGGCGGCTGCTGCGCATCCCGGCCCGGGCTCTGGGACGGTGCGGAAAAAAATTGCTGCCAAAAGTAAAAAAAGGCTTCCATTCTGCGAGAAAGTACGCTATACTAAATACATATAGGTGGAAGTGTTTTCTACGACCTGAAGACGATGCACGGAAGGGAGTCCGCAGACATGGCAAAAAGCAAGAAAAAAACCGTCAGCCGCAGCCGCGTGGCGGCCCTGCTGGTGATCCTGGTGCTGCTGGCGGCGGTAAGCCTGGAGGTGGCGCGGGTATACGGCAGCCGCCTGCCGGAGCTGCGCAGCAAAAGTCAGGCGCTGGACGCCCAGATCCAGCAGACCGAAAAGCAGAATGACGTGCTGCGCTCCGACCTGGACCACGAGGGGGACCCGGACTTTGTCCAGGGTCTGGCCCGGGACGACCTGGGCCTGGCCTCCGACGGCGAGCGCATTTTTTACGACGTGAACAACTGACACGCCACATTATCGAAGGGAGCAGATAGATTCGTTTATGGAATTGACGGTTGGGACCATTATCACCGGGAAGGTGACCACCATCACCAAATTCGGCGCTTTTGTGGCGCTGCCCGGCGGGAAATCCGGGTTGGTACACATCTCTGAGGTGTCCGGCAGCTTCGTTACCGACGTTCACGACTTTCTCACCGAGGGACAGGAGGTACCGGTGAAGGTACTGTCCATCTCGCCGGAGGGGAAGATCAGCCTGTCCGTGAAGCAGGCGCAGCCGCCCAAGCCCCGGCCCCAGTATGCGGACCGGCCTGCGCGGCCCCGTCCGCCCCGGCCCAATCCGGCACGCCCCAATCCGTCTCAGCCTGCCGCTCCCCCGGCGGAGCTGACCTTTGAGGACAAGCTCAAGCAGTTCATGTCCGTGTCCGACAGCAAGCAGTCGGAGCTGAACCGGTATATGGCCTCCAAGCGCGGCGGCCGCCGGCGGAAGTAGAAATTAAATAAAAAAAGGGCCACCGCAGGCGCTGCCTGCGGTGGCTTTTGCAAGGAGGAAGCAGCATGCTTGTGGAGGTAAAAACCGTTGATGAGGGCGTTGTAAGGCGGCTGACGGATATCTATGCGGAGTCCATGGACGCGCTGGAAAAGCACTTTCCCAGCCGGGAACGGATGCTGGCGGAATACGCTGCGTTCGCCGCGGATTTTGCCCGGCAGGAAAACCAGAGGATCCTGGCGGAGGATGCCGGAAACGGCTGGGTCAGCGCCCTGCGGGCCATAGAAGCGCAGCCGGGCAGCTGGTTTCTGGAGGCGGTGGAGACCATGCCCTCCCAGCGGGGCAAGGGGCACGGGAAGGCCCTGGTGCTGGACACCCTGCGGTATCTGGAGGGTCTGGGCGCCCGGGAGGTGACCTGCACCATCGACCGGGACAATGCCGTATCCCGGGCCATGCACGAGTCCTGTGGCTTTGTGAAAACCGACCTGCCGCCGGTCAATCCCTGGGGCGAAACGGAGGATGGCTGCCTGCTGTACCGTTTCCGCACGGGAGCCTGACGGCCCCCGGCGGAAGTAGAAAAAATACGGTGAACATGACCGGCTCTTTGACAGCCCGAAGCATATCCCCGGCGGGAACACCCCCGCCGGGGATACGTTTTGTCCGATGGAGTGCCCCAGGCCCTTACAGGCCGTAGACCTCCGTGAGCTTCTCCCGGAGATAGGCGGTGTAGCGGGTGGGGTCAAACTTGCCGCATACCGACTCGAACAGGGGCGTGGGGTCCTTCATGCAGCCGTATTTCCAGATCTTCTCCTCCATCCAGCCGTTGATTTTTGTCAGCTTGCCGGAGCGGACGGCCTCGAACACGTCGAAGTCCTTCTGCATCTCCAGCAGGTATTGGGCGCCGTAGGCCGAGCCGATGGCGTAGGAGGGGAAATAGCCGATGTTGCCGTTGGCCCAGTGGGAATCCTGAAGAACGCCCTCCCGGTCATTGGGCACGTCCACACCCAGATACGCCTTGTACAGGCGGTTCCACTCAGCGGGCAGGTCATGGGCCGTCAGCTCCCCGGCGAACATCCGCATTTCCAGCTCATAGCGCACCATGATATGCAGGCAGTAGGTCAGCTCGTCGGCCTCAGTGCGGATCAGGGAGGGCTGGGCCTTGTTGATCATGCGGTAGAACGCGTCCTGGCTGACGTCGTCCAGCCGGGGGGCGAAGTGCTCCCGCAGCCAGGGATAGATGACGCCGCAGAAGGCCCGGCTGCGGCCGATGATGTTTTCATAGAACCGGGACTGGCTTTCGTGAATGGCCATGGACACGCCGCCTCCCAGGCAGGTCCGGGACAGCTCCCGGCCCACATGCAGCTCATACAGGGCGTGGCCGCCCTCGTGGACCACGGAATACAGGGACGAGGCCACCAGGTCCTCCTGATAGTTGGTGGTGATGCGCACATCGTCCCGGGAGAAATTGATGGTGAAGGGGTGCTCCGTCTCGCCGATGATGCAGTGGTTTCTGTCAATGTCCATCACGTCCATGACGAAGTCGGAAAACTCCCGCTGGATGGCCACCGGGAAGCTCCGGTGCAGGGGGGCGTCGTCCACCCGGTCCGCATGGGCCTTCACCTGGTCGATGAGGGGCACCAGCTCCTGCCGCAGGGCGGCGAAGAAGGCGTCGCAGGTTTCCCGGGTCAGGCCCCGCTCAAACCGGTCCAGCTGGGCGTCATAGGGGTCCTTGTCCGGCTGCATGTATTCCGCCAGGCGGCGGCTGCCGTCGAACACCTGCTGCAGATACGGCTCAAACAGTGCGAAGTCGCTGCGCTCCTTGGCCTCGTGCCACACGGCGTCAGCCTTGGAGGTCAGCTGCTGATAGGCAACAAATTCCTCCTCCGGCACCCGGTGGGTCATTTCATAGTCCCGCCACAGCTCCGATACCTTCCGGGCGGTGACCGGGTCCAGCCGGTCCCGGGCCTCCACCAGTGTCCGGAGCATCTCCACCGTCTCCGGGGCAGTGGTCAGGGCATAGCTCAGCCGGGCCAGCTCGCCCAGGGTATCGGCCCGCAGGTCCGCCGACCCCCTGGGGGCCACGGTGGCCCCGTCGTAGTACATCAGGCCGGAGGCGTGGTTGTAGGTAAACATCAGCTTTTCGTACGCGGAGAGCTTCTCCAGCGCCTGGGAAACGGTCATATGTCATTCCTCCTATAAAATAATTGGTCATTCATCTGCCAGCCAATCCGGGAAGCTACCCTTTAAGAAATGCCGGTACTCCGGATGGTCCGCAGCGTTTTTGTATTCTTCCCGTATGGTTCTTTGATTCCATTGCCGCACGCTTTCCGGCATTTCCTCATATCTCATAATGGTGATGAGTCCTTCCTTTTCCGCCTGTAAAATAGCCTCGTAGGCGTCCGGAACGAACTCCACAGATTCGATGTCTACAGGAACATTGCTTACAGCTGCATCCGGGATCCGCACATCGAAATCCGCTTCCTCAATGCTGCCTGCGCAATAGATATATCCGGATACGCCTTGGTAGGTCTTTCTCAGCGCATCCGGATAATATTCCTCCAGCCGCTGGATGCCGTTCTTCTCAAAACCGTATGGTCCCCATTTTTCCCATCTGCCGTCATAGGAGAAGCCGGTTTCCTTGCAATACCGCTCAATCGCATTGCTCAAATAGACCAGGACATTTTCCCTTTTCTTTGAGAAATAGACCAAGGGGACTCCATGATTGGATACCCTGGGCTCCAGCCGCTTGATCGTGCCTATTGGCGACGCGTGATAATACATATGCACCTCACATTTTCCGGTTTATCAGGCTGATGCCTGCCTTACATTTCCTTGATATACATCTCCTCTACCGCACCCAGGGCAGGCCGCTTTTTTCCGCTTGCCGCGAATCCGTTCGCTTCATAAAACCGGATCGCCCGCACATTGCTGTCAAATACCCAGAGCATGAGCTTTGAATATCCCGCGCGCCTTACATCATCCAGCACCCGCTCCATCATCATTTTTCCGTAGCCCTTATGCCAATTATCCCTGAGCGAATGAATGCAGATCAGTTCCGCAAATCCCCTCATGTTCTCCTCTCTGGCAGCGTCCCACCAGGCAATGCAATGCGGTCGGCCATCCAGCTCTAAAATGTAGCCGTTTCCTTTGTTTTCCGCCAAGAGCATCTTATACATCTCAGCCGCCCGCTCAATTTCCGTGCATTGTGAAAGGATGTCCGCAGGCACGATTTCCCGAAATGCCTCCTTCCAGCTTTCCGTCTGCACATACGCAAGGCTATCCTCATCTCCGGCTTTCACTCTTCTGATAGAAACCGATTTGTCCATCATCATTTCTCTCCCATTTCATTGGAAGTCCCGCAAAAACTGCTTTGCTGAGCTGATTTTGAGTATACCATACGCCGCCCCCGATGGCAAGCGGCCGGTGTCTCCTCCCCGCCCGGCGGTGAAAGATTTTCCCGTCTCCGGGCATACTAAGGCCGGAGGTGAGAGAGATGAAGCGAAAGGACCGCGGCTTTCCCTGCGACGCCGCGCCGGACGTGCATCAGTTCCGGGGCGTGCCCCAGGACTGCTTTGACCTGGTGAACCGGTACGGCACCTATAATATCCAGCCCACCACCGACACGGAGAACCTGTTTCCCCTGATCGGCCCGGAACTGCCGGAGCGTTGGCGGCATATGAGTCTGGGTAAGGACGACTTGGAGCATCTGGGATAGCCCACCGCAGGGAGCGGCGGGCGGGATAAAAGGCAGGCGGGGCGCGGCCCCGGGCATCGCACACGCCCCGCCTGCCCTTGAAATGTATTGACACAGGCGGCGCGGCTCCTATATAATAAGGGCATCATAACTGAGGAGGCCGCTATGGATAACAAGAAAAAGACCGACAGCATCATGCGCTATGTGGTGTATCTGCTGTGCGGCGCATTGCTGGTGGTGTATTCCCTGCTGAAATGGAACGCCATGAGCGAGATGAAATACATATACCTGGCCATCGGCGTCATCTGGATCGTTTACGGCGGCATCCGCGCTCTGGTCCTGGCCCGGAGGCAAAAGCAGGACCGGGAGGACTGACCGCCTTTGCGGCAGCCATCGGGATACAGGCCAATACAGCGAATGGCTTGCCGGAAGGCAAGCCATTTCTTATCCCCCCAGCAGCCACAGCACCACGCCGTAGATCACGCTGGCGGCGGTGCCGAATACGATCACCGGCCCCGCGATGAGGAACATTTTCGCCGCCATGCCTGTGACCAGGCCCTCTGCTTGTGTCAAGATAGGACACATAATTTTTTTGCTTTTCTCGAATTTTACGATTCAGTCCAACTGTAATCAGTTATTTCTTCTCAAAGGCGCATCATCCGGCCAGTTGAGCAACTGCTTTTATGATTTTCTCGGTGAAATCATCATGACACCGGAAATCAATCTCTATTCGTCCATTTTCATAGACACGGACCTTCTCTATCAATTTCCGAAGTTCTTTTGGGCGGTACTCATTCAAAAGCTGAATACCCTTGGCATCTGCTTCTAACACAGCAGCTTTTTCTTTCCCAGCCCTCAATTTTGTAATCATTGCTTCCGTTGCTGCCAATTCATCACGCATGGAATCTATTGCGGTCTGGCGCTCTTCCTGGGCTGCAATAAATTTATCTCGCGTCATCCTGCCATTTCGGTATTCTTCATATAAGTCGAGCTTGCTGTTTTGCGCTCGTTGAAGTGTACGTTTGAGCATCGCAGCTTTCTTTTCAAGCAATGGTTCTTCTCGATTTGCGTTCGCTTTTACCTGCACAGCTTTTTCCGCCAGTGTTTTCGCCAGCATCTTTACAACCTCAAGAACACTTGATTGCAGCGTCTCGATTGGTTCATGGAGCCGTGTGCAATCCGCATTAGAAGAAACGCCAGCTTTTAAACAAAACAGATGCGTTACTTTTCCCTTGGATTTTTGGAGTTTTCGTCCACAATACCCGCACACAAATAAATTATCTGCTCTTTCGCCAGCTGTGTTTTGATTAACGGTCTTAATTCGGCTTCTGCGTGATGCATCCGCCTCACTAAATATACTCTGGGAGATGATTGCCTCATGTGTATCTTCCACGATGATCCATTCGCTCCGCGGGAGCGCTCGCATCTTCCCAGTGCTGATTCCCACCGTTTCTCTTTTGTTGGAAATCATTTTTCCCGTATAGCGCTCATCCTTAATGATACGGAGCACAGTACATGCTACCCATATCGGGTTCTCCTCAAGAATGCGTCCATTGTAAAACTCACCATTCTTTTCCTTATAGCTTGCAGGGGATGGAATGCCATCATCATTTAATGCACGGGCAATTTGTGCAGCTGTTCTTCCGGCAATACATTCTTCAAAGATTCGTACTACCACCGGTGCTGTTTCCTGATCCACAAGCAGATGGTGCTTATCTTTAGGATCTAACCGATATCCATAAAAAGCGCTGCCGCCCCAATACTCGCCGCGTCGGCTCCTGGTTTTGTTTGCACTCCTTACTTTCACAGATAAATCTCTGCTGTATAATCCGTTGATCAGATTCCGTAGCGCAAGCTCCAATCCGCCTGTCGTACCGATAAAATTATCACTGTCAAAGTTATCGTTTGCAGAGATAAAACGAGTCCCGAACAATGGCAATATCAGCTCCAGATATGCGCCAACCTCCAGGTAATCTCGTCCAAATCGTGAAAGATCCTTGACCATGATCGCTTGTATTTCTCTCCGGCGTATCTGCTCCATCATAAGCATGAATTGTGGTCTGTCAAAATTTGTGCCGGTATAACCATCGTCACAGAACTCGACAACCTCATATTCACAAAGCTCAGTGTGCTGCTCATAGTAATCACGAAGCAGTTTTCTTTGGTTTGTTACGCTATTACTTTCCGCCTTCCCGGAGGATTTCAGGTCTGCGTCCTCTGCCGATAAGCGAATATAAAACGCAAGAGTTTTGTTACATTGCATATCGTTCAACCTCCCTTTGGCGGATTGCGGCAAGATGAATGACTTCATCTAATTCATTTCTGAAATTAAATTTAACCTCAACATGTCCGTTATTGTACAGAATCATTTCATCAATAAAAGCGTCTACCATTTCTGCTGTTAATGTATCAGCATCCTTGTACTGTTCGATCAGCTCGGCCCACGATCCGCTTGCTGCAAACGACGGGTTGTACTTCTGGCATTCTTTTTCGAGTTCAGCAAGGAAAATACGCAGTTCGTCGGCCTTTGCAGCATATTCCTGACCCATGCTGATATAATCATTTTGGCTGAGTGTCCCGTTTGCAAATTCCTCATACAAGGACGCCTTTAATGACACATATCTATCAATTTGCTTTTTTACTCCACGAATCTGATCGCTGTAAATGCGAAACTTTGTTTTGCTGGATTCCTTCTTGTTCAATGCAGCAAGAAGCTCCCGCGCATCTGTAAATAGCTTGATTTGTGTACGGATCAGTTTTAGCGCGATATCCTCAACATCCTGCTTTTTTACCGCCTTTTTTACACAGTAGGATGAATTATAGTTCTCGTGTAACGAGCAGTAGTACCAGGGAACACGCTCCCCGGCATGATTTTTCTTGTTCCTCAAAAACATAGCTTGTCCGCATTCACCACACCGGAGATGGCCCTTAAAAATACTCGCCCGTTTACTCTTGGAATCATATACGGCAGCCTGCCCAAGTTCCTCCTTCAAGCGCTGGAAATACAGCTGAACCTGATCGAATAGTTCCTTCGTTATAATCGGTTCATGTGTTCCCTTGGTAACAATCCATTCCTCTTTTGGAGCAGGACGGGAACCCTTTTGACCTGTGGAATGATAAGTTGATCGGAATTTCCCCGAAATCATCCAGCCAAGGTATACTTCTTCGGTGAGGATGCGCTTTATCGTTTGCATATACCATTTTGAATTCTTAAAGTGGTCGGTAGATGCGATACCACGATCGTAAAGCAGCCGCCCGGGGGACGGTATTCCTTCGGAATTCAAGGTCGTTGCTACATAGTGCAATGTGTTTCCGTCGGCAACCATCTCAAACATTCGCTTTACCACCGGTGCGGTTTCTTCATCGACCACAAGATGATGCTTGTCCTTGGGATCAAGGCGGTATCCATACGGTGCACGGCTTCCGGCAAATTTACCTTGCTCTTGGATTGTGCGCATGGATGAGCAGATCTTTCTTGAAATATCTTTGGCATACATCTCATTTGCCAGGTTTTTTATCTGAATCGATATATCTGCTTGTTGAAATTTTGTGTCAAATCGGTCTGTTACTGCAATGAAACGGCATTGAAAGAACGGGAATACCATTTCGATATACTCTCCGGACTCCAAATAATTTCGCCCAAGCCGTGAAAGATCTTTCACAATAATACAGTCGATTTTACCATCTCTCAGATCATTCATCATACGCGAAAACTCAGGTCGAATAAAATCTGTTCCGGATATATCATCGTCGCTGTAAATATCAAAGACGGACAGGTCCGAGTGCTCTGACACATAGTCTCTCAGCAGCTGTAGTTGGTTGCCAATCGTATCAGCCTCGCGTTTTCTTTCTGTTTCTACAGAGATGCGTGCATATAATCCGGCCTTATATATTCTATCCGCCGCCGGCATCTGAATTGGCTCTGCGGCAGCGTTTTTCCGGCTTTTTCGTGCCATTTTATCCCACCTCCCTTTGGTTGATATAGTAATCCTTCACGCGGGATACCAGAGCCTCATAATCCTGCATATGGGCAAATGTCACTTCAATTCGCTTGCCCTCATAAATCATAATGTGGTCGATGCATTCAACCGCAACGATGCGTGTTAAACTTTGAATATTGCGGTGATCAAGGAACTCTTGTATCCATCGCTGAGGTGCGTTTCCATTTTCAATATATAAATCGATCTCATGGCGGATCTGTTCTTCGGCGAGCTGTGCCTCTGAAATACGCATTTCATACTGCTCTTTTATATCGAGGTAATCCTCTTTGGAAAGAATACCGTCGCGCATATCCTCATATGCGGATATTTTCAGTTTGCGATAACGGTCAATATCAGCTTCAACCGCAGCGAGTCGATCTTCCGCCTTGCGAATGCTCAAACGGTGTACCGGCGCATTACGGATTGTCTGAAGGCAGCCATCCAACTCTGCGAGCATGCGAATATGCTCTTGTAAAAGCCGAAGGACGGCATCCTCCAATTGCTTTTGGGAGATACGGTGCGAGGTACATTCTCCGGTATTCTTGTGGTTACTACAGGTATAGTAGCAGAAACGCTTGTTGCCGGAGGTCTGCGTTTTACGCACCATAGCGCCGCCACAATCACCGCAACAGAGAAGCCCTGCCAATGGGAACAGTCCGTTTTCGCGTGGGGAGGTCCGGGTATCAAGCTCAAGAAGTCGTTGTACTAGTACAAACTGACGAGGGTTTATGATCGCTTCATGTGCGTTTTCGTAAATTGCCCACTTATCCTGTTCATTGACGATAACTGTTTTGATTTTATAATTGGGCCGAGTCCGAATTCCTTGTACAAGCGTTCCAACATAAACCGGGTTGGTAAGAATTCGACGAACTGCAACCGGTGTCCACTGTGCTTTGCTTTTCGTTTTGAATGATGTTTTATATGGCAGCCCTTTGCTTCTTTTATATTCAAGTGGTGAGAGAATGCTCTGCTCGTTAAGCCTGCGTGCAATGGCATCCTGATTGATACCGCTCAATTTCCACCCGAAAATATCACGCACAACTTCTGCAGCGTAAACATCTACAACAAGTTTGTTCTTATCTTCCGGTGATTTTTCGTAACCGTATGGTGCAAACGCTCCGATGAACTCACCGTTCTTTCGCTTTACCTGCAGCTGGCTGCGGATCTTAATGGAAATATCTCGGCAGTAGTTATCATTCATCAGGTTTTTGACCATGATGTTAAAATCGTCCGCACTGCTTCTCGTGATAGTATCGACTCCGTCGTTAATTGCGATCAATCGGACCCCATAATACGGAAAAAGACGATCGATATACTTTCCGGCGTTGATATATTCACGCCCGAAGCGGGACAGATCTTTTACAATGACACAGTTCACAACTCCGGCGCGGATGTCATCCATCATACGCTGAAAGTCAGGACGGTCATAATCTGTCCCTGTATATCCATCGTCTTCTCTTATAGAAACAAGCTTTATATCAGTCTTGTCTTTAAGGTAGTCCAGAATAAGCTGCTTTTGATTGGAAATGCTGTTGCTTTCGGCCTTTAAGCCGGATACGCTGTTCAGATCTTCTTTTGAAAGCCTCACATACGCAGCAGCATGATATTGGGTTTGCTTTGTGTTTTCCATATGCTCACTCCTTCCGATGGAAATCAGACATGCCGATAAGCATTCAGAAGAGCGAGGTATGATAATTTAGTCCGAATGTAGTATAGCATATTTTTTTGAATAAGTCTATGGCTATCGTACATTTCCATTACTTACCGTTCTGCTGTGCGCAAAAGGTCCTCGAAACTCTGTTGAAATGACGGCCCGTCTGGTTTGTAATTCACTTTTACGGCAACATCGCCAATACGAAAGCAATAAGGATTCTGAACCTGCTGTAAAAAGCTCAGAATTCTCTCTGATACCGGTCGGGTATCGTCGATTTGAACCCCGTCCAAGTCGACCAAACTGCCTTTGTCGACATTTTTGATGTCAACACTTTTTAACATCTCAAAATCAGTTCTATCGTAGCTATTCATCAAATTCTCCTTTCACCGATATTGAAATTATTGCCAGAATGACTTTCGTCTATTCACAATGAAGTTTTAATGTCCACCGGCGCCTGCAGCGAACAGGTCCACAGAAATTTCATCTCCCCGCCTTCATTGTGGCCGGGCCGCGAGTTACGGGCGTATCATTGTCCCAGCTACGCTTCATGGCGAAATGCAGGAGCCACCCGCATATTATTACTCATGGTTCTGACTGCCGATCAGATGGATAGGCGCTCGACGAAGCTGGAATGTGCCGGTTCCGGACTATTCATTTTTCAAGGTGCAGGTAAGCACAGGGGTGCCTTACATAAGTAAATACGGACAGTTTTTTTGTCTCATACACTCGCCGACAAAAATATTTCAAAAAATGCCGGCTTCAGATATCCCGAAGCCGGCATTCACCTCAAATCTTAAATTTTGAGATATTGAGCGCAATATGCATGAGAATGTATTGCTTCAGATCCTCATCCATGCGGCCATACAAATAGGAATTATGCTCGATCATCGGCATATATAATTCCAGTATGGCCTCTAAATCCCGATGATTTCCCATAACGGCTCCTTGCAGAACCTTTTTGAACTCTGATTCGTTCATTCATCATCACCGCCTTCCATCAGACGGGAGCGCAGCCTTTTCAGTGCAATGCACCTTTGATTTCTGACATATTGCAACGAGCAGTTGAGTCTTTTGGCTGTTTCTGCTTCACTCAGATCTTCCAAAAATAGCAACTCCATCACTTGACGGCGCTTTAATGGCAACTCCATAAAAGCCTTTGTCAGCCGTTCCTCCTCAAAATCATAAGGAGACCGCATCCTTGTGATCTTCGGCCATGACTCGCACTGCGCCAGATCAAGAAGTTCTGCCTCCGGTATATCCTCGTAGGATATGATTTCCGGACGATTCTCATATTTCCGCAGATAATCAATTTTTGCTCGTTTAATTACTTTTTCAAGCCACCGAGTAAACTTTGCCCGTAGCTCATCCCGTTCGGGATAATCCTGTCTGTGGTCCATTTCCATGCCTCCTTTTGGCATGCCACCACAGCAGGAAGAAAACATACCGCTTCACGGCATGTTTTACAGCGATATACGCAACATGCCATGATGGCATGCTGTGAATAAAATAGTGGTTGGTCGTTACGATGATTATCACAGCGATCAGAACATCGGACTCACCTCCTTCCGAAAAGCATAATAAAAAACGACCATACCACACCCTCGTGTGATACAGTCGCTTCATGCGTGAATATAAAACCGACACCAATGGCTCGGCTATGTGTATGCTGATAAAAAGGCAACAATACTTTTTCCTTTTGTTAGGGTCTGCACCTCATCATATGTCCCCCTCGCTTTTGCCTTATGTTTTGCTGAACTTTTCGAGAGAATCCAAATAGGTATTGAAACCTTCACACGCCAGCATCCGTTTTGATACCGGGTATTTCTCGATTCGTTCGGCAATTTCCTTCAGGTAAATTTCCTCGGGACGAGAAAACTCATGGGCCAACAGTTGATCCGTGGTTGCATTCAAAGCGTTTGCAATACGAACCGTCATTTCAAGGCTTGGCTTTACACGTCCGTTTTCAATCTGCCCAATGTGGCTGGCGGAGCATTCGCACTTTTCCGCAAGGTCCTCTTGCCGGAATCCCTGCGTAACTCGGAGCCGCCGAATATTCTGTCCTAAAGTCTTGTAGTCCACTTCACATATCTCCTTAAGCATATTTTAGTGGACACCGCGGCGAAAGTGAAGATCGCATAAATTGCATACACGCACCATAAGTGTGATATTCGGAATTTTTCTTTGATTTATCCCACCTTAAAAGCAAATAAGTCTGCCTATGGTATCAGCAGACTCATTTGTGCTTAATTGAACATATCCAAATTATCGAGCATTTTGGTTATATCCTCTTCCAAAGCCTCGGAAGTTCCACTCATTGAAGTATCCGCTATAGTTTCGGTTGTATGAAGTTCAGATAGCTTCTCCTCCACAATGCTCCGTATCAACCGTTCCATTTGACTGCGGTCGAAGGCAGGAGCAACCTTAACCTCTATTTTACTATAATCGGACTGCAACTCCGGATGAGTGTCGATATAATCTCTCAATGCCGAAATAATAACCGTACTTTTTCTGTTGCCCAGGTTTTCCAACAGCTCACCGACACGAATCTGATCTTCGCTGTCGGCACCGAACTGCAGCGTAAATCTGTATTTTCCGTCTTTTCTCACAGCCTATCACACCGTCCTTTATGCAGGACAATGGGACATCTGCACTCTGCCAAGCATTTCGTACCCAAGCGCATTGGCATTGGGGGACTCCACAAAATCCGCCTTTGCGACCAGCGGAGAAGCCTCCAGAAACGGCCGGAGAAGCAGACTTCCGCCGCCGATGAATACAGCAGGATTGGAACGGAGATCAACCTGCAGCTCGCGCAGTTGGTTGAGAATGTCCTGAGCATGAAGCTTGGTTGCGCCGCAGATTGTTTGCTTAACATCATCCGGTAAGATCGTATCCTGCCCGGAAAGAACTGCGCTGATATGCTCGTCTTCAATGCGCATATCATGAAGTGCGCCGACTTTGCGGATAATCTCATTGTTCATGGTAATGATACCGGTTTCAAGCGAACGGCAGAATTGCAAATCGGGCTTGCCGTTTTTCAGGAGCAGCACATCCGTCGTGTAGCCGCCGATGTCAACGACGAACACCCGAAGCATGTTGACTACCATGCTGCTTTTCGGAACAACGGCCGCATACGCCTGCGGGAACACCATGACCTTATCGATCATAATGCTATACGGCTTATCTCTGTAAACAAATTTGATAATGCCGTCCCGTTTGAAATACCGAGCGAATTTGTCCTTGAGTACGCCGTAATGCTCCGGCGGCAATCCCACTGCCAGTTGGATCTGTTCAACGGGGCTGTACCGTCCGGTATCTTCAAGCTCCTTTGCAATGGCAAACAGCGTCAGAATAAAATAGCGCTCGTCCTGTGTTTTGTCGCGCATGTAGCTCAGGCGCTTTCCGCTGGGCGTCCAGTACCGCCCGTCATATTCCAGGATTTCATCCGCCATAGGCGGCTTGACGGTGTGCTCAGACAGACCGGAAACAAAGGAATGGTGCGGCGTTTTGATGGCATAGTTGCCGTGGTCGATTGCAATCAACATATAAGGTTCCTCCCATATTTCAGTTTTGGATTTTCATTATCATTACACGGTTCAGTATGCGTATTTACAACGGGAATGCGCATTGCAAAGCAAAATAAGCACGAAAAAGGGCGAAGCCGAAACCTCGCCCTTCCGTTTTACTATGATTGCTTTTTTCGGAAAAGATACTCCCAGATATAATCGTCAAGCCCTTTGTAGGCCGGATCCCACAGATAGGTACCATACCGAAAACCCATATCACCGAGCAGCTGCAGAAGATTATTATACCCGTTCTGCACATGATGATTGGTAGCAAAATCCATATCGAAAGCCGTTTTGATTTCGACCAATCCCTCGCTGCGCAATTCTGTCAGAGTCAGTTCAAGCTGCGTCAGGGTATTCACGCCCGGAACGGCCAGAACCGTCAGACCGGTAAGAGCGTTTATTACATCCGCTTTCATTGGTCCTTCTGTCAGAACAAGCATCGGGCGTACAGGGCCGGACAAATGCGTCCATCCCTCAGCTTTGCAGCCGTCTTTTTTCTCGGTACTGGAGACCCATCGGAATTTGCGTTTTTCAACATTGTCCCGACGGATCTGCAGGCCCTGAATTCTCCCGTAGCGGTCACGCACGGGGATCAGAATGCCGCGTTTCTCATGGATAAAGGTCCATGCACCGCTGTCATCCCGATAAAATCCGGGCACACCGGCGAGATATAGGCCATCAGACTGCAATTGCTTTGCAATCTGTGTCATACCGACGACCGGCGTTGTTTTATATCCAAGTCTCTCGATATCTGCGTCTGTCAGACCGCGTCCGAGCAGGTTTTCTCTGTGATCAGAGGCCAGCGTGAGTTTGGAAAGCAATGCACGATAGGTTGCATGGCGTGCGTCGATATCCGTTAATGGGCATTCCGTATCCGCTTTCGGCAGAATCTTCTGCCGTGGGCGCGAAGCATTTTCAGGTACTCCCATTCGTGCCAAAATCGCTTTGCGGGCTTCATCGCGCGGAATGCCGGTATATAACGCATATAAATCGAAGATTCCGCCGGAAGCGCCGCAGCGCGGGCAACGAAAGACTTCCTTTTTCAAGTTGATATTCAAATGCTTTTTCCGCGGGTTCTCGTCACAGCATGGACACTGTACATAGTACGAACTTTGACCGGACGAGGGATACGATATCCCAAGCAGTGAGATAATATCCCACATATGAATCTTTTCCATACAACCTCCTTTCCGGGGGCGGCAGACTTTCTGCCGCCCCCGAATTTATTCTGCTTCACGCTGAAGCTTCCTGTTGTGCGTATTCGCAGATCAGTGTAGCAGCATTGCGGATATCCTCATTGCCGGTAAACTTTGTTGCACACCACTGGATCGCTTTCGGATCCATCTGCAATACATCACCCAGCGTCTTTCCGCCGTACTTGGTTATCGGGCAAGGGACGCGCATAGCCTGTTCTACCTTTTCTTCAAAGGTGAGTTCCCTTTGCGGAGGCGCCGTTGGCTCCACGGTGTATTCCTCCTCCGTTTCCGGCTTAGGCGCAACAGCGGGGTTTTTAGGCGGTGTGCTGCCGCCTGCCTGAGCGCTGTTGCCGTTCAGTTCATCCGTGGCAGTGCCTTCAAATTCATCACCTGCCATAGCAAACTGCAAACCGAATCCGGCGTTACGCAGTGCAATACCGACGGCTGCCGTCTGTGCCCATTCGCGGGGTGAAACGGAAGGCTTATCTGCCAGGTATCCCCGAGAGGCTGTTGCCTCGGCAAGATAGCATTCCGCACCGTCCTTGTAGCTTGGATATACCTTGGCGGTCGCCACAAAGCAATCCTTTCCGGGTGATACCGTAATGGCAATACGCCCTTCGGGATACTTCATACGAAACCACGCCATCTGGATCATAACCGGGAGACGCTTACGCACCTCACCGGTTTCCAGATCGGTATAATCTACCGCAAACGGTGTCGGATCGAATCCGTCCACCTTGTTGATTCCTTCGATTTTGGCGAGCATAGCCGCCTTATCATTCGAGTTGTTCTGACTCATTAGAAAGCCTCCTTAGAAATTGATATAGGTGTTGCGATACTGCATCCAGACGGGCAGAATCGTCTTAATGTAATTGTTGATGCAGGTTTTGTACTGTTCCTGCGTAGATGCGTTAAAGCTGGAGAAACGCTTGCGTCCGTCCTGTACGACCTGCGTAAAGGACTGCAGGGCAGTTTCACGCTTTTTCTGTCCTTCGGCATCCGTCTTGGGACCGAACTTGCGCTCGTTCAGCGTAAAACGCACATAGGCGTCTACAAGCTGGAAATGGAATCCCATAGATTTGGTGTCCATCGTAACCGGCGCGGATTTGCACAGGCTCTCAAAAGTCTCCAGCACACAAATGCGGTAGTTCAGTTCCTGCATAATCAGCACCTGGTCAAGCGGTAAGCTGTTTGCCGCAATCTGCTCACGGATATCATTCTGCCTTTTTCGGTACTGCTCCAAAATTGTTGCCATTTCGGTACTCCTTTCATTGCATAGCGGCCTGCAGGCGTTTTGCCAAACAGGTGCCGCGTTTTTCTGTGTCGGTTTTCTTGATCGCCATACACAAAGCACGACGCTCGCCGACAATGATGACATTTTCTTTGCCGCGGGTAATGGCGGTATACACCAGAGGCCGTGTCAGCATAACATAGTGGGCGCATTGCAGGTTGATGATCACGGATCTGTACTCCGAGCCTTGCGACTTATGGATGGTAGAAGCATAACCCAAATCCAGCATATCAAGCTGACTCGTGTCATACTCAGCCATTCGTCCGTCTCCGAAATCAATCGTGACGGTCGTCTCGTCACCGAATTTACAGATTTTTGTGATATACCCGATGTCGCCGTTACTGATTTCATCGCAGTTTTTGATCTGCATCACCTTATCGCCGCAGCGGAATTTTCTCGTCCCGTGAGTGACCTCAGCCTTGTCCGGCGCAGGAGGATTGATTTTCTCCCGCAGCAGCTCATTGAGCGCATTGACGCCGGTTTCGGTTTTCTGCCGGTATGGTGAGAGCAATGCGACATTGTCCACACCGTATTTGGCAGTTTCCTGCAGGTACAGCTCTACAATTTTCTCGGCCGATTTGGGAATGCTCGCCGAGTCGTAAAACTGAAAGTCACTGCCATACTCAAGGCTCATATTCCCGTGACGGATCAGTTTCGCATTGGTTGCTATCCGACTGCCAGCCGTTTGGCGGAAGATTTTATCCAGCTTCACGACAGGGACGGTGCCGCTTGCGATCATCTCGCTCAGCACCGCACCGGGTCCGACAGACGGTAACTGGTCAGCGTCTCCGATCAGGATCAACTGACTGCCCGGTTTTACAGAGTCAAACAGATCTCCGGCCAGGTAGATGTCCAGCATAGACACCTCATCGACCAAAATCAGATCGGCGTCCAGCGTTTCCGGGTCGCCATATTCTCCGTCTTCACCGGCAATCAGCCCCAAAGCCTTATGGACCGTAGAGGCAGGGAATCCGGTTGACTGCTCCATACGCCTTGCGGCACGCCCTGTCGGCGCGCAGCACACGATCTCCTTTGACGGATGATTGCGGCTGTAAATGCCAAGCAAAGCTTTTTGCAGCATCGTCTTGCCGGTACCGGGACCGCCGGTAATAATGCAAAGGCCGCTGGTGAGCGCCGTTTTAATTGCCTGACGCTGTTCGGGTGCCAGACGCACCTTCAAACGGCTTTCCTCACGGTCGAGCTCATGGTCCAAATCACCATAAGTGCAGGGATTTTGATGGCGAATCTGATACCGGATCAAGTCGGCGAGCTTTTCTTCAGCTTTTGCTGTCTTTTCCCGATAAACACAGCTTTCATAGGTCCGCATTCTGCCGTCAAGAATGAGGCGATTGGCACGGGCTGCGATCATTTGATCCGTAAGCTCCGGCGTCTCCAAAGTCTTTTGGCAGGCTGCAATGAAGCCATCCCGTTCCATACACAGATTTCCGCGGCTCTCCGCGTCAGTCAGTGTGTAGAGGATACCTTCGTCCACTCGTTCAGGAGATAGGCGGTCGATGCCCATACTCATGGCGATTTTATCTGCCGTCTTGAAGCCCACGCCGGCCATTTCGCAGAGCTTATACGGATGGTTTTTTACGATATCCATCGTTTGTTCTCCGTATTCTTTGTAGAGCTTTACGGCACGGTTCGGCGTGATCCCGTGCGGCGACAGAAAGGCTACCACATCACGAGCACCGCGGTTGGCGAGGTAGGAATCGCAGATTTTTTTGAGTTTATTCTGACTGATACCGGAGATGGTCAAAAGCTTTTCCGGCTTCTTATCCAGCACCTCCAGTGCCATATTCCCAAACGCATCATAGATACGCTCTGCCATTTTCGGACCGATGCCTTTGATCTGCCCGGACGAGAGATAGGCGATGATGCCTTCTCGGGTCGGAATGATCTGTTCCTCGTATCCCTCGACATCATACTGAATGCCGTATTTGGGATCCTTGCGCCAGTGCCCACGCATTTCATAGCGCATATTACCCGCAGTAGGCAGGCAGTACCCAACGGCCTTGATTTGTGTAATGGTGTTGCCGCTGCTATCCTTCAGTTTCTCGCACGGACGGTAAAGCGCGATCATAAAGCTTGCCGCATCCGCCGCGCCGGTACCGGAAGGATAGATCATTTTTTCAAATTGGCATAACAATGTCATTACTCCTTTCACTTTGTTCCGGAAAAACAAAGAACTCCCGAAAACGCAGCGAAATACTGCTTCTCAGGAGTTCTTTGTGATGTGGCATAGTCATTTGAACAGTGCCGCATTTTCCAGATAGGATTCGGGATCCGTAAACGCCATAGGAAAGTTTTCACGATCCAGCTTTACGGATTTCTTATTCCCGTTGTTTTGTGTGACAAGCTTCTGCACCTCCAGATACAAGCCTTCGTCAAATACCGTAATCAGCATATGAAGCAAAGCCGCCTTGGCGATTTCGCCGCGCATACCGTTGCTGAGCTTATTTCCGCATACGAGCATAACATCGCTTTGCTCCAGGATCTCCAGACCGAACCGAAGCGCAATGGCTCGTTCGGCAGGGATCTCATCACAAAGCAAAAGCGGTAGATACGCATGAGGCGCAGCGGCATTCATGTTCATTTTCTTGTTTGCGTAGAACATATAAGCTCTTGCCGTGCGCAGGTTCTTTTCGCACTGCTCATAGGTGTCTGCCCGGAAAGGGGAGCATACATAAGCTCTCTTGCGGCACCGATCAGCAGAAGCCAACTGATACATCAGTTCCTGCTGCCAGTATTGGTGATAGATATTGTCCATAGTAGGACTCCTTTCTTAAAGTGGTTGTACACTGACCTTGACCTTACGGCTCTGTGTAGTCTTCATTACATCCGGCAGAATCGTCGGATACTTTGCCTTCAGGACCTTGGAATCAGGTCGTGTAGTGGATTTGGTCACGAAATCAATGAGAAGCTTATCCGATGTCGTCGTAAGGACGCCATGCTCATGCTCCTTCATGATTTCGGCAATTCGCACGCTGTGTGCTTCGATCTCCTTTTCATAAGTTTTGATTTCACGGTTGCACTCCGTGATTTTGCCCTGCAGCAGAGCGATTCGGCGCAATGCGTTTTCTTGTTTGGCGGAAAACTCGATGGTCGGCAGCCCAGACTGGCTTTCTCCGTAGATACGGGCCAGCGATTCAAGCGCCAGCTGCGGCGCTACACCGGACATTGTAGGCGGCTTGTCATGCTCAAGACTCCATATCCATTCGTCGAGGCGCTCGAAGATCATATCTTCCTTTGCTTTATCCCGGGTGATATCCGGAATTGCCAGGTCGTTGTCCGGGTTGTTTCCCCAGATTGCGGAGAACGAACCGATGTTGACATCAGCAACGGCCAGATAGAATCGCAGTTGCAATTCATAGTACAAAGGAATGGCACCATCGTCCCACTCACTTGCTTTATGATAGGTACAGCTCTTGCACTCCAGGATGCCGGATTCTCCGTCAGAGACACGCTCAAAACGCCGATCGAAGTTGGCAAGCGCATACGGATGGTCTGCGTGTTGGTACAGATTTGTGTCCTCATACACGCGGTTGCCGGTTTTCTTGGCATACCAATGCGCTGCGATAGGTTCAAGCAAATGCCCCATCTCAAGCTGATTGGCGTTGCTTTTTGTCGGCGGCTTCATCCGTCCCTTTTTGATCATCCACAGTTCCAGCGGCGTTGTCCAAGGGGAAACTCCAAAGACGGCTGCTACATCACTGCCGCCGACCGTATACGGAATTTTACCGGATGGTCCGTGCATGCGGGCTGCCAGCCACTGGGCGTTGGTCATTCCGGCAGTATCGCATAGGATATTCGGTGCCGCCATCAGTAGCTCACCGCCTTTGCCAAATCAAAATCACTCCATTTGAGTGTGAGCGCACGCGCCATATTTTCTTCGACAACAAGGAGCTTGCTTTCGGGAAACTTATCCGTTTTGAGAATAAACGGGATCTCCTGCATGGCCAGAAACACATCATGTGCCGTAGCAGGGCCTCCGCCGTAGGACATCTCGAACATAGCGATTGCCTCGACCGCCGCCTTTTTAGGAAGGCTGAGCTTTTTACATACCCGCGTCATGGCATTGATCGGGAAATCCAGATGGATCTCCATCAGCGCCTGCAGCTTGGCGATGCTGTCCCCAAACTGGGCAAACAGTTGATCCAGCGCCGTATCAAAGTCGGCAACCTTGGACTGATGCCGGTGATCTACGGCTACGCAGCCGCCGATATGGATAGAATGTCTGCCGTTCATCAGAAGCGCAGAGACCTTTGCCGAGGCGACACCGGTATCCGATGTCATAAAGCGGATACCCGGCATCAGCTTGGATGCCATCGTCGCTTTGCCTTGGGCAACCAGCACCTTTGCATAGGTCCCGAGCAGGTCTTCCTTCTGGTCAGGCATTCGCCATGAGGCACTGACCAGGGAATGGTCACAGTACCCAGACTCAAACTCGTTCCCGGAGAACCGTGCATCGAGTTTTGCCTGCAGAACTTTCAGCAGTTCGTCGATCGGAAGGACGGAATAATCCACCTCATCACCGGAGTGAACGGCGGAGATTTTTTCGTCCCGGATCAGCAAGAGCGCATCCGCCGAATACAGCTTCAGGCATTCGTTGAGCACTTCGGCCAATACCTCGCGGCTGAGTTTGGGGAGCGCAGTGCCTCCGATCTTCGCTCTGTCGAGCAGGCTTTTGTAGGCTGTCATGCGGACCGGATAGAGTTCTCCGTTTACGCGCATAGCAAGCCCGAGATTTTCTGCCGTATCCTTTACGGCTTCCTGTGATGTTCCTGCGGCAAACGCCGACAAATTACCGATGAGAGGAGAGGACTCGCCGAGAGGTTCCACCTGCAGGTCAGCGACCTTGCAGCGGATCCAACGGCTGTTCTTTGCCTGCTCCTCATGATAATCCAGCAGCATCGTGTAGGAACTGAACAGCGTATAATAGCTGTCCTGGCATGGGTTTTGCATAATGAAATGCTCCTTTCTTTGATTTTGACGGCAGTGCCGCCTTGATATATGACAAAAGCCAGCACTCCCGAAGGACTGCTGGCTTTATGCCCGAATGAATTGGCCGGAAACAAAAAAGTGCCATTTGCAATAACGCAAATGACACTGTGATAACTCTGTTAAACTATGCTTGGATCAGAACCAAACTTGATACTTACACAGATAGTATAACAGAAAACTTCGCAATAGTCAATCCATTCGCCGGAAAAGGGCATTTTCAGCACGAATCAATTTACATTCTTACTTCATAAGCCGGAAATTTGCAGTCGGAATGTAAACGCACATTAGTTTAAGCCATCGCAGGCTTTCGTGCATCGATATAGAAATCAATGTCATGAATGATATAGTTTGTGCCGGTGGTGTGAAGCGCCTCGTAGCAGGCGTACAGGTAATCCCACACGCGATATTTACTGAACAGCTCATCAAGCTGTCTGCCAGTCAGCTTCTTTGCATATTTGTATTGCTCGGCACAGAATATCATGAATTTTCCCTCTTTTGTCATGCTGTGATCACGGCATTTCGGGATTTTAGGTAGATATCAATATCATTGTTAATGTACTGATACCCGGTCGTATGAAGGACGTCGTAAAACTCATTCAAGTAGTCAAACACACCGTAACGACGAAACAGTTCTGCAGTCTGTTTACCCGTCAGAGATTTATGCGCCTTATAGCTTTCAAGGCAAAACACAGAAAAAGCAGTTTCTTTGCTCATGGTTGTTCCTCCTTACACATCGGGAAATTCAATTTTTCCCGTTTTTTCTTCCTGCTCAAAAAGCAGGTACAGCATATCCGTACTGTATTGCCAGACTTTCGTATCCTCCTGCTCAAGAGTGGCATACAACTTTGAATTATACAACTTTGTGATTGCGTCATTTTCGGATATATTTTTCTTTTTTGCGATCATCCCTACAAGGTCAGCACTGATGTAGGGCATAATTGCTGCAAATTGTTCCTGTCCCATATCATTGTTCCTCCGTTCTGATTTCTTTTGAATCGATAAAGCGAATATAGGAAAGCATCTTTTCTGTATGGAATGTCCATTGGTCCTGCAGAACCTCTGTCTTCAGCCGTTTTACCGTTTCATCTGCATCAAGCACGCCGGTTTCAAAAAGCCGGATAGAACTATATACATTATCATCCGCTACCGGACCGATATGCATATCAAACATCTTTTCCGGCGTTTCACCGCGGCGGTTTCTGACGACGAATTGCAGCCACTCCATATCGGCTCGATCAAAACGATGTATCTTCGCTTGCTCCTGCGCTAAAGCAAAATCAAATTCGTAGATCGAAACATAGCCGATATTCTTGCTCTCTCTGCGCATTTTGATTCTTGCCCAACGCTCCGCCTGATGCTCGGATGTGGTCGTATAAAAGCCTGTTCCGAAATCAAGGAATGAATCACTGATGCGGATCTCCGGCTTTTCAACGAGTACCGTGCTTCCGTGATAAATAATCATGCGAGTTCCTCCAATAGTTTATGAATGGTTTTCTGCTCCTGCTTCAGCGCAGAAAGCATTTCCGTATAATGTTTCCGAAGGGCAAGCTTTTCACGGATTGTGTCAACTATCTCAGTATCTTTACCAATATATTTATCGTGCAGCTTGCCGTTCTCTCTGTATCTAAGATAGTAGTATCCGTTTTTTCGGCAGGCAATCGAACCCTTGGGAAGTGCTTCAATCAGAGATTCGTATTGAAGAATCATCTGTTCATTGCGAACAGCTTCCTTCTGCACCACGGAATCAATCAGCATTGCTCTCACCTCGGCTTTATTATACCACACAAATCGCAAAATATCAATAGGTATGTGTGGTAAGATGAAAGCCGTTCTTGTCCGGCCAGCCATTAGCGGAACTATGACAAAAAGAAAAGCGCCTGGATATTCCAAGCGCCCTTCTCCTGAGTAATTAGATTTTGATACTATGCTGCATTCCTGTTCAATGACCACAAGCCTCGCCCGTCGTGAGTGAAGTGCATGGGATTGATCTGCAGCGTTTGGCGAATCTTTTCTTTCCACCATTTGTTTGCCTGTGCCTTTTTATGCGGTTCGATTTGTTCATAGAGAAAAGAAAGTGCCACCGGCTCCTTGCATGTCTCCAAAACTGCCGCAACCACATCCCGCCAGGTTGCTCCCGGCATATCACGGATATCTATCGTCGAGCTGTGCGTCATCAGAATCGGAATGAGTATTGGAGAGTCCTTGCGAACGATCATAACATACTCATGCAGGATAGGGATAAACTTACCGCTATACTGTGTCCGGTCCGAAAAGCAGTTGTGCTGTGCCTTGATGATAATATTCTCCAAGGTGCCGGGCTTTACGATCTCGGCAAGCATACTGTAAAGTCTGCCTTTCTTTTTGATGTCACCCATCAGGACGGCCATCCGCCCACCGTTTTCAAGTGCCGAGAACTGCTTCATCATCACATAATTCATTGCTTTGACGAAATCGTCCCAGCTCTCAATACGGGACAGATCCAAGCGTTTGGGGTCATACCCGTACTTTCGCATCACATCAGATGCCTTGTACATGACATCTGAATACTGAATGATGTCCCAATACGGCGGATGCCAGAATACGAATTCCGGACGCTCCGGAATATCGCAGTTCATAATATCGAACCCGCTGTGCAGATCGTAAAGATGACTGCGGATACCGACTTTATCAGCCGCTGCTTTGGTTGTGCCGCTTCCGCACATATAATCGCAGATCTCTTTGGGCTTAAAGAAGCCGATAAGGTCTTCGATCAGCTTTGGAGAGCAGTTTCCGCGGTACCGGTTGTCACCGCCTTCGCCGCGTTCCGGATAGGAAACGATGCTCGTAAGCGGTTTACGATTACTGGCTTCTTCTTTCACAATGAACCCTCCCGATATCAGCATTTGACTTAGCTTGTATTTCTGCAACCTTGGTTAGAATTTCTTTTAATTCCGGCGAGAAATAAGCATACTCCTGGAGGACACGGGCGGCATCATAATTGCATTGATTCATCAGCACAACATATGCATCGCCGTCTGCAACTGTACAGCCTCCGATTTTCTTGCCCGCATAGTAGCAAGCCGAATCATATTTGTTTTTTCTTCCTACCATATTATCCGCCTTTCACTATCCACCGTTTTCGGTGCATGTTCCAGCAAAGCCTGTGTTTTGGAAGAGGACCGGAAGCCTAGTTCGGCTAAGCATATACAATACCCGCAGGTGCGCCAGGGTTTAATGCTCATTTGGACTCACCTCCGGGTTCAATTTCTGCGGATTCTGTGCCGGAATGCGTATTTCTATCCAAATACTCACACAGCAGCGCGTGCGCAGCCTCTGAAACAGCTTCCCAGTAGCACTCCCAATAGGTATCACTCAGTCCTTTATCGATCATGTTTGGAATGCGTACATCCGCAAGATACCGCTGATATTCTTCTTCCGATAACTCGCCGACTTCCTCCCATTCTTCAACCTGAGAGGCAAAATCCTCATACCGGGATGCATCCAGATAGGTCCGTCCAACATCTCCGATGATCGAAGGTGTCAGAACCACATTATGTTCTTCCAGAGAAATGGCATAATGGCTTTCACAGTAGAATCCATCCAGCCATCCTTCATAGGAGTTTTCCGATATCTCTGTCTGGTATTCCGGTGTGTCGATCCAGTCCGAAAGACAGCTGGAGTCGATTTCTTTCCCGAGCGCTTCATTGAGCCTTGCTCTGGCTTCTAGTGGATCCGAATAAATACTGGACGAATGTCCGGTATCACCGTCCACAGCCCAATCTTCACTCAGTATGTAGATCTTGATGAACTTCTTTGACTGACTGGGTACGGTAATCATCTCCGGAGCCATAATGACCATATCGAAACAGATGTCATCCAGTGTCTTTTGCGTGTCATACAGGGTCGAGAACACAGCTTCCACTTTCGCAATGTCCGCCGGTAATGCCGGAGGCTCAAAGGAGCAGTAGATGTCCGGAGTATCGTTTTCGGTTTCTTTGTCGTCGCCGTCACGGATCTCAAGGATAGATCCGATAAGGCCGGCATATTCGCTTTGGTCGCTGCCGATGATCACATCACCGACACGGTATGTGATGCCGTTATACAGAAATTCGGCACCGGGTTTGTTTATAAGCATATGAGCACCTCCTTAAATGTGATAGTCTACGGAAACGAGAACATCTTCGCCGTCAAGATCGTCGATATAGGTATCGATCTGATCGTGCCAGATACCGCTCTCTTTTCCGATGCTGATGTCATTCTTGCTGAGCCATTCGTCTGCATCGACGATATCAGATACGCCGATGGGAAACTTCCATGACTTCGGTGTTCCTACACGGGCAAGGTATTCGTCCAAGGTTTCACCGTTTGCGTAGGCGCACTCGCCATAGCAAAAGATTCCGTTTGCTCGAATCTCACCATAATACCCATCGGGGAGATTGCCACTTTGGAAGGCCTCCTTGAGCTTATTGTATCGCTCAGTATCCTGAGCAATATACCAGCTCCGCATAATATCCCAGCAGATGTCTTTTTTTCTTGCTGCCGAAACCCACATATATCCTTCGGGCGCAGGGTATTTTTTGCTGTAGTTGCCCCAGCTTCTTTCCCCGAAAGAGTATTCCGTACAGTCTGCTTTTACAAGGAAAGTCACCGGCCATCTTCCGCCGATCTGATACCAGTCCCACATGGCATTGGGATTGCAATAAAAGCCGTATCCCTTTTCTTCCTCGTTGTACTCATATCCGCGATAATCTTCGGCATATTTTTCAAAGGTCTTATACGCCTTCTGCCGAGGACAATTCGGCAGGTACTGTATTTTCCGGGATTGCTTCGTGCGTCTGGTATGATGGAGATGACCGACCTTGTTTTGACTGACCTTCCCGTCTACAATGCTGTACTTGCTGAAATACGGATAACTTCCGCATTCGACGATCTTTCCGTTTGGAAGTTTCAAGCAGTCGACGGACTTTGCGTAGTCGGCTTTCAGCTCCTCGGTCATATCAGCAAATTCCTTGTATTCTTCCGGCGGTTCGGTACTGTATGGCGTCATAACTTCTTCTACTGCGCCCACCAGTTGGCGTGCGAAATTCGTTGTCCTTCCCATAAGAGAGCACAGAGTCAGTTCCGCCATAATGTCCTTAGCCAAATCATCTTTTCTGGCCTGCAGCAATTCGATGGATTGTACGACCGCAGCATTTTCGTGCGGATCTTCTTCCACAGTCGGCATGTTCACGGTCACCAGTGTTTTGAAATGCATAATGATGTTCCTTTCTGAAAAACAGATGGGCAACCGTGTGTCATCACCAGCTGCCCATCGTTTTGTTATATCTTGATGTGTTTATACCCGAATATGACGCTTGACCACACCGGTCAGCTTCGTGGGCAGTTGATTTAAGTCAGTAATATCGAGGAAGGAATCTCCGTAGATCCTCTCAATATTCTGCTTATCGTTGCCGATTGCGGCGGCAACAAAGAGTATGCCTTTGCGTTGGTACTCCTGCTTGATTCCGCGCAGATCCTCCTCAGCGGCCGTGCCGTAGTAACCGGTATCGGCAGGTTGCCCGTCCGACACCAGGATAAGAAGCTTTACAGCCTCGGATCGCTTGGAAAGTGCCTCCGCCACATAGCGAAGTGCCGCTCCGTCACGATTGCTGCCGCGGGCACTGATATCCATCAGCCTGTACTTATCGTCATTGTCAAAACCGTTGAACTCGGCATAGGAGTAAAGCTCAACCGAATTTTTTCCGTCATAGCAATCGGTCGAGTGACCATATACCATAACAGGAATCTCAAGGCTTTCACAAAAGTCGTATAGGATGATGGCTGCCGCTCTGGCGTAAGTGCAGCGGTCGCAGGAGCACATAGAACCGGACTCATCCAAAAGAAGTCCCACTGCAAGCTCGGGAATTTCATTGGGCAGGTTGTTCTTATAAAACACCTTGCCGTCATTTCGACATAAAGCGTGCGCATCCAGACGACGCCCCATAATAAGGCCGGTCTGTTTGCCGCCGCGCCGGTTCTCCTTGAGCTGTCGCAGAAGACTTTTCTGAAGCTGCCGGGAAATGCTGATGAGCGGATTGCAGATCGCATCGTATTGTTCCACAAGTTCCGGGTCAACGGATGCAATGCGGTTTACGCGGATATTGACGCCGCTGTGGATATCTCCATAGGAAATACTCTGCGCAGCTTCATTCAGTTCCCGTATGCGTTCGCTCTCCAGTTCCTCGCAGGCAGCTTTTTCCGCCATATTGTCCAGAATTCGTTCGATATCCGAGGCAGCACGGTCATATTGTTCGCGCTGATACTCGGAATTTTTCGTGACGGAACCGCCGACAGGGGCACTGACGCCGTCTGTCTGTTGGTGCGGAATTCTTCCTTTTTCGGATTCCGAGGTTTTCTGCTTTCCGGAACCGGAACCTCCGCCGCCGGGCTGAGCATTTTCAGAATCATCTGGTTGATTCGAGGCTTCTCCAGACTCAGATGCGTTTTCATTGTTTTCCGACTCAGTTTGGGGAGAAGCGTTTTCGTCATCAGACTCACTTTCAGACGCATCGGACCGTGTTTCCGCCCTTGCCGCAGCCGTTGCTGATTCACCGGTACTGCCGGATGCCTCCGGAACAGGGGTACTGCTTCCGCTGCCGACTTCGGATGTGCCGGCAATGGAGCTGAGAATTTCAGAAAGCGTTTCCGCCACAGTGACTGTGCCGCCTGCAGCTTCCGCTTCTTCCTGATGCTCTTTGCAAACCTCACAGAAATCTTGAATGTACTCCCAACAACGGATCATTACGGTGTTGACGGCATTCAAGCGCTCCTTACCGGAACGGTTCATCAGGGCCTCATCAATGTCATCGATCAGGCCGAATACCGTCTTTATGCGCTCGTCTGTTTTCGGCTCGCCGCCGTATTTGATTCGACCGAATTTGGCGTAGGACAGCATGATTTGCAGGATACTTTCAAGAATATGCCCATCGTCGTCTGCTTCCTTGGCGATCAGCTCTGTCACCGTATCGATCTCGTCAAAATGACGCTCGCGCAGCGTTTCCAAGCCGTAGCCGAGTGTACCGGGGAAGCTGTTCAGCATCCGATTTTCGATATACCCGTCTTCAATGATATTGGCAATGTTCGCCGCGATCTGATGGACCATCTGCAGATTCTTTGGGTCCTCCTTGACATATTCCCAGAACGCTTTCTCATTCCGGGCATCCGCCGCCAGCCGGAAAGCCGGCGGGCGAGGATACCATTTGAAGCTATCCAGATAGTTGTGATAAGTCTGGACTGAAAGAAAATCAGTAAAGAGCACATGCCCCAGTTCGTGCGCAAACATGCCGCACACGATCTGATACCGATTCTCGCGCCCTTTGACCTTGGTCACCAACGGATGGCCCGTGTTGATGCGGATCTGCATATTGTCCGTTGCCGCAGTGAAGGCATCCTTGGGTTTCCAGTAGAGATTTACACGGACACGACGGTTGTAATGATACCGTCTGGTCTGTGCTGCTGCCAGATCCTCAAAATGCCCCGCCAACATACGGGAAGAAAAGAACTGCTTATCCGTGATTTTGCTGCGCTTCTCATTGAGACGCTGTTTGACTAATTTATGATTCACCCTTGCCATTTAGGGTAGCCTCCTTTCTCTGAAATTGTTATGTCGACGCTTTATGCCGTTTCGGTGCAAAAATCGGTTCCAAAACCGTGCTGATCAGTGCTTCACGGTCAAGCTCGTCGGCGGTTGCCTTACTGATGATGGTATACAGCGCCGATTCGTAGACATCTCCGGTGATTTCACTGCTGATGATCCAGTCGATCAGACTGCGCATACCGTAGGAGCCATCCGTGATGCTGTTTTTGCGGCAATACTCCGCAAGGTCATTGACTACCTGCACCATCTTGGACACCTCATACTCATCCGTAGCTCCTGTGACCGACATAGCACGCTGCGCCATCACTTCAGGGCTCGGCAGCTCCACATCCCGTACCAGACTCATTCGGTCGAGCACGGACTGATTCATGCCACGGCAGCCTTCATAGCTCGTGTTGGTCGTTACAACTACGACGGCGTCGGGATGACGCTGGATAACCTCGCCGGTGGGCAGCGTGATAGAGCCGGATTGCTCCAAAAGAGAATTCAGACCCACCAGCACGCCCGGTTGGACGATAGTAGATGGTTCCTGTATCTCAATCACATAGCCGTGCTTGAGCGCCTTGATAAAGTCAGTCTCCACATAGCGATAGGTCTGTCCGCTGCTGCTTTTATCCTCCACGGTTCTGGAAAGCTCCCGTACCTTTTCCGTTACACGGTCAAGTACGATGCTCATGCAATCCTGTGAGGTAGCAGCGGCATTCTCCACGCCGGTCAGCGCCATATAGACACCTGCCGGATCGTAGTCCATATCGTCGAGGTCGGGCAGCTTCATCAGCTTTGAAACATTGGCATAGTTGATGCCGCCCATCTGCATCAGTGTTTCCCGTTCGGCGTCCAATTGGGCACTGCCCGTAGATTCGTCCGCAGAATCCGGAAAGATCATGCCGACAAAGTCGAAGATCTCCGTGTTGGCTGAGCAGGTGTATTTCATATACGGTAGACCGAGCCCTGCAGCAATGGCTTTTGCACCCATTGTCTTACCCGTACCTGCCGGTCCGCGCAGTAAGAAGTTACGCATCTGCATGGATTTGCCGGTCGTCGCCTTGGCGTGCTTGCAGATGTCTACAACTTCCTTCGGGATGATATACCACTCCGGAAGCTTTGGAATCAGCATCGCTTCCTGCGGGCTGAAAGTGCGCTTGTTCAGCACATACTGTCCCTCGAAATCCACATGGTCGATGGTTTCCGTTGCGGAATAAATCTGCGCCGGTCCGGTCTGAGCAAATATCTTGAATTCACCCGCCAGTACCGTAGTCGGTGTAAAACTGCCGGAATCCAGGTGCGTCTGAGATACACGCATCAGATTGCCTGCCTTATCTACATTGACCTTGATATGGGCAGCGCAGCTGTCATCCTTGATACGGCGATAGGCATTGTCGCACATAAGCGCCATGTATTCCGTAGCCTTATCCATATGGGGATAGCCGGCGTTCAGCTCGTCCTGGTAAGCCTCGAAGTTTTCTTTGAATTCATCGTCCTGCATCAGCATCGGGAACAGTGCCATCATAACGGCGGCTCCGTCACGGCCGCTGCTGTTGAGGGCGTAGTTTTCAAAGGTCTCCATATTGCTGTCATAGACGCTCGCCAGCAGGGTGCCGGTGTTGCTATCGTACACCACAAGATGATAGGCATCCGCGCTGGCAGAGGATTTATACTCTGCCGCCGTGCGATGATCTATGATGCCGACAGCGCCCTCACCGGATCCGTCCATGCAATGGCAGACCGCATGGATCGCCTTGATCATCGCGCTGCAAAGGGTAGAAGTTGTCCCGTCGCCGTACTTGGAAGATACCTTGATCTTTTTGTTTGCAATGGTGTCAAACGGCGACGGCAGCCTTCTGCCGAAATTAAAAATGTTGTTGATGTATGTTGCCATACTTTACTCCCTTTCTGCACTCAGTGCGATAGATTGATTTTGATTCCCTCCGCAATACATACGGCATCTTCAAGCCCGGCTCGCTGCAATTCCAGGCAGACATTCTCCCAGCTCTCACGGGTAGGAAGGTCGTCAGCCGTCAGGATGATTTCGGTCAATCCCTGACCGATGGCATCATTGCACCGTGCATTCAGCTCAAAGATGTGAGACTCCGCCCATTCAAAGGCGATGAGCTCATAGTTTTCTTTCGGTTGCTCTGTGGCAGGAGCTTCCGTCCGTTCCTCAGACTCATCCGGTTTTTTCGGTATCTCCTGATACTGAAGGCCGATTACCTGAAGATTCTGAATAATGACCTTTGCTTTGCGATAACCACCGGCTCGGTTGAGCAGGATATAGACCTCCTCGCCGAGTTCGATCAATTCAAAAGCATTCGGTGCTTCCCATATCCATCTGGCATTCGGATACTCATTCAGCACAAGCGTTGTGATTCGGCTGGTAATGAGGGATTGCGCCAGCTTTCGCAGATCGCTTTCCGTCGGTGCCGGTATGGGGGCAGGAAGCAGCGGCTGCGGTTCTACCGGGTCAACACGATTACCGGATAGAAACAGCAGTCGGATCGCTGCAACAAAAATGCCGAGGATGATGAGCAGCAGGATCGGCCATAGTCTGCAGATGAATGTCAACAGAGCCAGCAGTCCCAAAATCATCAGTGCCTCATAGGCAATTTGCCGCTTTCGGTCTTTGTTGTTCATTGAGATGTCCTTTCTGAACGCAAAAAGGCGCACACAAGAAACCATACGGTCACTTATGTGCGCCTCTTATACGCCCGATTCAATTGTTGCCTCTCAGTTTTCGTCGAAGAAGGAATTGCCTCCGCCAAACGACTCGTAGCCGGTAAAGCCGCCGTTATTTGCGGGTACGGCCGCAGCTGGTGCTGCCGGATGTCCTTGCGCTTCATTGGTGTTCTGGTTATCCTTAGACTTACCTCCGCCGGAAGCATACTCAATATCATCCAGAATGATGACCATTGCGCTTTTCTTCTCGTGAGTCTGCTGGTCTTCCCAAACATCCTCGTCCAGACGGCCGATAAGATTGACAAAGGATCCATCCTTGAGCTGCATCTTCTTGATGCGCTCGCAAATCGGGCCGAAACCCTTAACTGCCAGGTTGACCCACCGAGCATTATTCTCAGCGTTAGGGTCATAGACCTTCTTGCCGATCCGGAATCTCACCGCATCACCTTTCTCGGAAAACTTGATGGCTGCTGCGCCGTCGTATCCTCTCGATATGACGACCTGGGTTGCAAATACTTTTAACATAGGGTACTCCTTTCTGCAGGGATCGCCTGCAACAAAAATATTTATTTCATCCCGCTTATCACGGGTAGAAACCGACAGAAACAAAAAAAGTGCCAACCAGCACATTGCGTGCTAATTGACACTTTGAAAACTCGGATTACTCGGATTTCTCGTAGGAAATCTTGAAACTTACAATGTAAGTATAGCATAATCCATCGAAATAGTCAATCCGTTTGGGAAATTTGCCCCGAAATCATCTTTTCAATCTCCGTTTTGGCAAAGTCCAAGGCAACCATTGCCCTCAGCGCATCGAAACGAAGTGTTCCGTCTGCATTCCCGTTTTCCTCGACCAGGCTGTGTATTTCCTCCAGTAAGCCGAGTATTCTGTCTCTGTCTGTCATAGTCAGGCCCCTTTTCTTATTTCAACAGCATAGTAACCGTAGATCAGATATGCTCCGTCACGGCTGTACACCGGAGTCTTCTCCGATAAGTATATAGTCACAGTATCTCCCACACTGAGGCGTTTTATCCTTTCGTGTGTGGAAACGGTCAAAAGCCTCGGCGCTTCCTCTTCATACTCAAGCGTCAGGCTTTTTATGCGCTTTCGTATCGCAGTCGTTTCCACCTGGACACAGGTACCGCTTACCGAGATATAATCTCCCCTGATACAAGTATAAAACAGCCGTAAGGCATTTACAATAAAGAATCCGGCAAAGAGCAAACAGGGGAGGAAAAGGTACACATCCCAAAAGCCGAATAGCGTAATAAAGAAGAGAAGCACAAATACGATTGCTACGGCAAAGCGCCGGATCACCTGCTGCTGCAATGGCTCAGGGAGTTGCTTGAACCTTTCCTTCATCCGATTTCACCTCACAATACGAGCACTAATTTCTTTTTCAACAGCCGCAGCAGACCCTGCACAACGGCATCGCGGCATTTGGCTGTTTCCATTTGAGTTTCAAGAAGATTGTCTGCAATCGTATCGACCGTATAGATCCGTTCGATCAGTCTCTGCCGGTTATCCGTATACAGAAGGTCCTGCGTGGGCTTGATCCCGTTTTCTATGAGATATACAAGCTCTGCTACGGTCAGACGAACTCCGGCATTCTTCAGCCACTGCAATATTTCTTTATCCATAGCCCTGAGCACGGATGTCTTGGCAGTGTCTGCCGGACAGAAGATGCACTTTGATGCGATCCGATAACGGAAAAGCTCATCATTGTCCGTTTCGGTTTCCACAAGCCCCAGCTTTTGCAGATAAGCGACTGGGGCCTCATTGCGCCCGAGAGCTTCCGCAAAATTGAAGCGGCCGTTCAGCCATGCTGCTGCGGCATTTCCTGTGAGTTCAAATTTCTGCCCGCCGTACAAAACGAATAGAAGCTGTTCCGTAGAGCCTTTCTGCACAATTCCTTTGGATAAATAAATCATCTCTGCCACCTCGCGTGCTTTTTACTTATATTACACGGGCGGCGCACCGGATTTACAACTATCAAACGAAATACAGCATCAGTACGCAGAGCCCAATCACAACGAGCACACCGACTGCCAGGATAATGATCTTTTTTACCGGAGCAGAGTCCGTTTCAAAGCGCTCCTTGCCGTGATCGACCGGCAGAAGATCCTCATAGTATCCGTCATAGCCGTCATTGTACGCTTTCCGGAGTTCAGCATCGGTCACAACCGAGGACTTATGCTTTTTCTTTTTGCCTGCAGATGATCTTCTCATCGGCGTTGACCTCTCGGTTTTTTCCTTTTTTGCAGGTAATACTTTTCCGCATTCAGCGCAAAAGGAAACGGCGCCGTCTGGAATATCGGCGCCGCAGTAGGGACAGTATTTCATTTTCACACGCTCCTTTTTGCATAATAAAAGTGGGCCCTTGCTACAGGCCCACTGATCGACGGTATTATTATAGCACGCTTTCATTTCCGTGTCATCGGCTTTTCTGTGCCATTTTTTCGCCATTTAATCGGCGGCAAAAGGACGCGACGAGTCTGAAACAAATGAGTATTTTGATTTACTATACTTATGGAAAAAGGCGGCAAGGATTTTACTCCTTGCCGCCCGAACCACGTTAGAACATCTGAACAGAAGAACTGTCCGGTTCTTTGTGGTTTTCACTGTACTGTCCCTGCTTTTGTGCCGGTTGATTTGCATTTTGCTGATACCACGATGTGAGCCAGCAATGATAATGCATCCTTGTTATCAGGAACATCTCGCTCAGTGACTCAAAGCTCATCATGACTGCCACATGGTTTTCCGGCTTATTACCGAATTTCGGAACAATCAATCCCTTTTCGTTGGTTTCGCCGGGGCCGCTGTCGGCAACAAACAGGAAATCCGCTTTGTTGGCCGGTACCAACTGCGCCACGCGGGAAAGGCTTTTTCCGTCCGGCCTTGCCCGACCGATGGCTCTGAGTTTTTCGGCAGATGTGCCGCCCAGGCATTGATACAACGGCGTATTATCGCCGTTTTTCTTTTTGCTTTGCAGCATATACCGCAGCTCACCGCAATCCAGCTTCCGGCACAGCTCCAGAAACTCATCCACAGCAATATAGATATGAACATTGTTCGTCTGGCGCTGACCGGCCGGCTTCGACTGATCATAAGCAGCAAAGGCCAGATGGATCCTGCCGATAGAGAAGCTGTCATTCAGGCTTTCCACAAAACAGTTCCGGGCATCTTTGCGAATGATCTGAAATTGATTTCGGTCTTCACGCATGGTTTACACCATCCTTCGATGTTGGCATCATTTTCATAAGATTAAGGATTTTTTCAGAGTTCTCCTCAAATTGAGGGAGAAAATCCTTACTCGTGTCGTATTCCAGATAGAGCTCCACGAAAGTTGCCGTCCATGCGAATTCCATTGTTTGATCGTTGCATACCTTTTCCGCCTTACGGAAAATCGAGCCGAGTTGGAAAATCTTTTGATGCCACAGCTTAAAGAACTCATCTTCAACAGGAATGCCAAATTCACTCAGCCACTCTCTTACGGTATGCGTTTCGGCATTATCGCCGCAGCCGGGATTGATGAAAACATACTGTATTTCTCCAATCTTGGCGTTAACTGTTTTTGCAGCTTTCTGATCCACGGTAACGCACCGCCCGATTGGAAACATTGCGCAAACTCCCGGTTTAGCCTTATGAACACTGCACTTACGATCCTTTAAAAGCGGGCACCGTTTAATTGAGCCACGAGGCTTCAGTCGGACAATAGGTATGCAGGAGTCATGTCCGATATAGGTCTCGCAATATCTCTTAAACAGTTCCTCGGGTGAGATCTGCAATTCCTTTGCCATGCAGTATATGTCTCGCGGTGTCAGTAGAATGTCCTCGCGGTTGATACAGCACTTGCCGCACATGGTGCAATGAAACCGGAAGGGTTCATCCACTCCGATTTTCATGCTGTCAAAATTGTCTACGATTTCTTTTAGTCTTTTATCCATTGATATTACCTCCAAAAATAGATGGAGGCGCCGCAAAACGACGCCTCTTTGTTGTGTCATACCGACCTGTTACTCTGTGAGTTCTTTCAGATACTCATGTAATACTTTCAGATTCCGCTCATACTGAGGCAGAAACGGTTTGCCCGTGTCGAAATTTCCGTATTTAGCCCAGTGAAAGCACATAACTGCTTCCTTCTTGCGTTCATCCGGAATTTTTCTGAGCAGCCGCGCCAGCTCCTTCGCGGAGCCAAAATCAGCAATTAGGAAAGCACGGTCCTCTTCATCAAAGCGCTTTTTCATCCATGTTTTCACATGAACCTTCGGCCCTTTGAAATGCTGCTTGCGCTCGTAGGATACCAGATACTCATATCTGCCATTTTCCTTCGGGTCTACAATGAACGGATATATCCGGCAAGCTCTCGGATTGACTGTGTGAATCCGACACCGATTATCCTGCAGGAAAATGCAAGCTTCCTCCGGTCCCTGTGTCTTGAGAAAATATACGAAAAAACCGCACTCATTTAACAGTGCTGGCTCGGTATACCGTTCCCAAAAATCATCCATGCACTCGATATCTTCGCCTTGCTGCTGCAAATGCTTTACGATACGGAACGCATCCAGAGTTTCGACCGGAACCTGCATATGTACATGCCTGCAGCATTCTCCGCAGCCGATGCACCGAAACGGTACCTGCTCCTTCGGACTCAGTCTAACGAGATTTTGATACAGTTCATCCATCAAACTTCCTCCAGCAGCATTTTTCTCCCGAAAATCGGATCCGCCTGAAGCCAACGCTGTCGCAGAACCAATACCCGATATCTTCCATCCAGACGATATCCGAAACGCTCATAGAGCGACCTCTGTATCCGTTCGGATGTTTCAGGTTGAAAATGCGAAAAACATCTTCCGCTGTCTGCGCCGGCAAATCGCCGTCAAAGACGAGCTCATAGGTGTCTGCGTTGATCCCACCGTGCAATACGGTAAATTTGTAACTCATGAACATCAGCTTTTTGTCATCCTTCTCAGGAGCAATCTGATATAGCTTTATTTTCATTGCCGGAATCCTCCTTCTTGCCAGATGTCCTCTGTGGCCAGCGACTGCAACTGATAGGGCGTCTCACACTCTGAATCTTCCGGGAAGCGGTTATGTTTATCCGGAACAATGATGCGAAGCACCTTTCGGCCTGTTTCTTCAAACTCGGTCAGCCGTACATCGCAATCCTCGTAAATTCCGGATACCATATCGCCGTTTTTGAAACGCTCTCCGGTCTGCACACGAAGCCCCATTGTGTTGAGGATTCTGCAAAGCTCCTGCGGAGGGTAGGCTAAAGTCATCTGAAAATCGAGATGACTGTATTTCTCCATACCGTGCGTGTGAAAATTGCAGGTACCGGGCAGAAACCCGTTTTCGGTTTCACCAAAATACTCGCATACCACACCGTTGGCACAGCCATGGATGATCCAATCAATTCTGGACTTCATCTTGCCCCTCCTTTTTTTCGTAATACCGTCTCATTCCCTCCATTGCATGGCGAAGATCTGCGTCAAAGCGGTACCAGTCTGCAATCAGCATGTTTATGGACGCAGCGTCACAAAGGCATGCATCCTCTAAGCAAAAAAGTTCATAATCAACGCTGTCTACTTCATTGAATGGCAGACTCAAGACACCTTCTTTTACAAGCAGCAGAAAAGTGCCTAGATGCAGTTCGTCCGTGGTCGGATAATGCCAGCACAGTTCGTTTTGATATTTCTCCCGGTATTCCTCGCAGATGTCCATCAGTGCCGTATGTGAAGCACCGTTTTCCCGAAGGTAGTCAAGCACCTCCTGACGGCTTTTCAGCTCGCCAAGCGGAAAACGCTGACTGCCGATTTTAATAAAATCATTGGTTTCGGGAGCATCCTTCACTCCGAGTATCCAGAAACTGTCCTCGGCAAGATGCAGGCATTCCCAGTCATACCCGAGATTCCTGCGAAGTAGAAGTTGACTCACCGTCATACTGAGCGAACTGACACTGTCGGCATGATCCTCCTCCGGAGGAAGCGACAAATCGCGCTGACTATCCGTTGCATCAAGTGCTTCAAGAATACGGTGCAGGTCGGATAAGGGAAGCCTCTTCAAAGGGAAGCTGATATCCCAGTAGGTGTCGTCATCGGATTTTGCTACACAGAAAACATCTCTGCCAATGATTTTTCGGAGTTCTGTCCGGACCATTTCCGCGACCTCCGACCAGGTTAGTTTTATTACTTTTGAACTCATGGTTCGTTATTCCTTTCTGCCATATATGGCGCGTAATATTGGGTTTCATCCTCGTCGGAGACATAGGTGCCGATGCAAACCTGCGCACCTTCATCCCGTTCGGAATTGTATTCTGCAAAGCAGAGCAGTTCGGAAGCTTTTCCGCCATCGTGATCCCAATAGATGTTGATAGCAGGAAAGTGGTCGTCCTCATAGACAACGGCCCGAAGGTAGCTTCCGTCCGGAAGGGCAAGTGCAATTGTCGGCTCCAGAGGCCTATCGTCGTCAAACTCGTTTGTATCTGTCAATGAAAAACGATGTTTCCCGAGCGATGGCTTTCTGAACCGCTTTTTGGCTTTGTCCAATTCGGATTGCAGCGCTGAAAAGATGTATGCCGCCTGTGTGTCTGTGTACTCATATACGCCCGTTCCGGAGCAATTTCCGAGCAAGCGGATCATCTTAATGATTTTATTCACCCGTGCTTCTGCCACTCGGCGGAAACGGTCTGTCTTGGATTCGTTCATATGGCGTCGCCTCCGTTCTGTATATGCTCAATCTGAAATGCAATTTTTGCGAAGAACTTGGCATTGTCATCCAGATACCGCTGCGCTGCCTTTTCCGTTCCGAATTTCCGAACAGAGGCTGCTGTCGGCGGAATCTTTCGAGCAAACCAGATGCGTCGGCTGCTGCGTTTGACGAAGAAACCCTGAGCAGCTCGGAGTACATAGTATTCAGTCAGATCGTTGTGGTTCAATAAGTCGTTTTTGCGCCGTGTTGGCGGATGTGTCACGGTTCGGTCATCCCAGAAAGACACCGAGATTGGGTTCCCATCCAGATCATTTAGCTTGTCGAGCAATTTTTCCGTTGTGTAAACAACATGCTTTTTCCAAATTGGCTCCGTATACTCAACTACAACAACGGTATTACCGCATGCCCTGTATTCCTCCACGGTGTGTGCCGTTTTCATCCCATTCATGATCCAGCGGCCAAATTCACCTACACCAAAGGAACGGTTTCGGCTTTTCCTTATTCCGTCGCGGTTATCGCTGTTTGCCGCTTCGTACACCGCTGCAATTTGCCGGATTTCCTCTTCGGTGAAAAGCTGGCGGCCGTGAAAGGTGTAATTCAAAACCGACCAATGCTTTTCCGGGACCTCCCGACCGTGGGCGTCAAAATCGAAGCAATTGGACGAACCGTGATTGACAACCGGTATGAAGCGATCGCCTACACGGATAAAAGCTCTGTCATAGTAGATCTCGCTGCTCATGCCGATACCTCCTGTTTCACATGCAGGCGGTAGTTGGTATTGACAGTTTCAAAGCAAATTTCCTGTGCAGAGATCTTCTTGGTCCGCAGGACGGTACTTGTTCTGCGCATACCGTCTGCTTCACGGATAAATGCAGCTTCGCCGACTTCGATTGGATAAATCAGGCTGCCGGTAAGCTCGATGTTCTTTTTATGTGGATTCATCCCGATGTCCTCCTTATAAAAATCTGATTTCAATTGCGGTGATTTCTCCGCCCTGCTCATAGGCATACACGCCATAGCAGCCATCACCATACCCGGATGAGCTATAAAAGCCCTCTTTGATCAGCCAGGCATCGCCATGCCTGACTCGATCGCAGAAAGCAGCCCATTCGTCGTCGGTATAATCCGGTTTGTTATGAAAGAAGCCTGCCAGTCCGGCGTCTACACCGATACTGCCGATCTCTTTCATATCCTTCTGACACGGAATTACGCCGTCAAGGTATATCCCGATGATCCCAATTACATCGTAGCAATACGGTTCACCGTTATCGAATGTGCCCTTGTCCTTGTGATGCCACGCTATGCAGGTATACACACCATTTCTGATCTTCACATCTGTCATACGACACCACACATCCCGGTTATAACACGGGTCTGTAATATCGACGCTTCCGTGAAAATCCATCGTTCCGATTTTCTTTCGTCTCATTTCTGAGCTCCTTTCCGAAAAAATATGGCGGAGCAGGAAAGACCCACTCCGCCACGTTTTGCTGAGATCATTCAGCGAGCATATTTTCAAATTCCTGTTCTGTCAGAGTCTTCACACCGAGCTGCTGCGCCTTTGCAAGCTTGCTGCCGGCTTTTTCTCCCACGATCAGGTAGTCCGTGTTTTTGCTGACGGACGAACCGGGCTTTGCGCCCAGCTCCAGAAGTCGCATCTGGATGCCGTCACGGGTGTAATTCTCCAGCTTTCCCGTTGCAACAACGGTTTTGCCATAGAAGGGATTGCTTGTATTTGTGGACATATTTGTTGTCTCCTTTTCAAAGATGATTTTGTCGAGCAGTGGACGCCAAAGCTTTGCTTCTTCCTCATCCGCATACCATTTGTAAATGTTGTTGTGCATCGTCTCTCCGAAGTTCGGAAGCTGCGTAAAATCAAAGCCGCTTTGGATTGCGGATTCAAAGGCTTCCCATGAGCCGCCAAAATAGCGGTCCAGATCACGGCCGGCATGTCTGCCGACCATCGGGATGCCAAGACCGGCAATAAACTTTGCCAACGTGCAATGGCGGCTCTTTTCAATGGATTCCTGCAATCGCTCATAGGATTTCACGCCGAAGCCCTCCGTCTGGATGATATCCTCCCGGTGCTGTTCCAGTGCATACAGATCTCCGAAGTTTTTGATCCAGCCATGACCGATAAACTTCTCCAGCGTTGTGGCGGAGAGGCCCTCGATATTCATGCGGGTTTTTTCGCAGAAATGGTCAAACTTCTGAACCAGTTTGGCTGCACAGGACGGATTCTCGCAAAACAACTGCTTGCTTCCTCCCGGCAGGGTATGGAATGTGAGCCTTGAACCGCAGCAGGGGCAGGTATGCGGATAATCCAATTCTCCGCTTTTGGTCCTGTTCTCTGCAATCTGCGGAATGATTTTGTTTGCCTTATAGACCATAAGCTTGTCGCCGATACCCAAAGCCAGATTCTTATAGATGGTGAAGTTATGCACATAGGCGCGGCTCACCATCGTCCCGTCAATCTCCACAGGCTTAAAAGTCGCTGTCAGACTGACCATTCCGGTTCTGGTCACGGCAACATCCAATCCGGTACACTCCGTTTCATAGAGTTCGTCTTCCCATTTGAGTGCCATCAGTCGGTTTTCATGATGTCCGGTGGCGCCAAGGCTCCGACCGTAGACAAGATTGTCATATTCCATAATCACACCGTCTACGGGGTAGCCATACTCAGCAGGTTTGAAATCTGCAATCAGCTCACGAAGCTCATCTGCATCATGGGTATCCGTATATACATACGGAACTACATCAAACCCATTTTCTGCAAGGAATTGTAGCTGGGCAGTTTTGCTCTGTTCTTCGATGGAATCGCTGATCAGGTCAAAAGCAAAGAACTCCAGATACCGCTTCCCAGACTCACGGGCATCCAGCATTCTTACGCTGCCGGCCGCCAGATTTCTGGGGTGGGAATATGGCTCGCTCAGACTGAGATTGATCTTTTCAAAGTGCGCCCAGGAAATGACGCCTTCACCTCGCACCTCAAATTTGTCTGCGCAGGGAATGCACATTGGCACATTCATAAAAGTGCGGACGGTATGCGTCACATCCTCGCCGATAATGCCCTCGCGTCCTCGGGTGATTGCCTGCTTGAACTCTCCGCCTTCGTAGCGGAGGACAAGTGTCAGGCCATCCAGTTTCCACGAAAGCACCACAGGCCTGCCGTTTGCAAACCGAAGCATCTCATCAACGGACTTTGTTTTATCCGCTGAGAGCATCGGCTTGGTATGGCGCACCGGCGTCAGTTCTTTCAGGATCTCTCCGGAAACAGTCTGAGTGGGTGACCCGGAAAGGATCAAACCGGTTGTTGTTTCCAGTTCCTTCAGTTCATCAACCAGCAGATCATATTCACGGTCCGTCATTGTGGGATTATCGTCCCGGTAATACGCAACATCTGCCGCCTTGATGCGATCGATCAGTTCACGCATATGCTGCATTAGATTTTGATTCGTACTCATGTACAGTCTTTCCTCCTTGTATTTTGTTTTATGGGCATCAGTGTTGTCCATTCGCAGGTTCCACAGCACATCTTTTTTCACTCCACATCGTCGAAAAGGGTACCAATGCATACGGCGTATACCATCTGTCCCACTCTTCCATCGTCAGGGTGTTTCCGTGAATGACCATGGCAGGGATTTCATACAGACTCAGTTGGATATAGGTCATCCAAACGCAGCGAATGTCAATATCCTGCGCCACAAAGAATGTATTGTGACGATAGTCAAATTTCTTACGCTGCATTGCCCAAATGGCACCGATAACCATTGTTCCCGAGCCGCAGGTCGGCTCGTTAATGGTAATCGGACCATCCTTAACTGAAAGCTCGTCCGATGGAAGCGTTATTTGTGCCATGAAACGGCAGATATCGTCCGGCGTGAAGTATTGCCCGTTCCACTCGTTATTCAGATTCAGCTCGTGATAGATTCCCCCAAGAATGTCGCAGGGATCATCTCGATACTCACGGACAGTCAAGAACAGCAACGCCAACATCCGCGCATATGACGATAAAAGTTCCGGCGTCATAGTCGACGCCATCTCCTGATATCGCTGCTCTCGCTTTTCGGCATTTTCCGGGTCGGTCTGGGCGGCAAGGCTGTTTGCGGTAATCTCCAGGAATGTGGTAAACACCGTGTTCAGTCCTTGTGACTGCGCCAGAGATCGTATCTCGGAAATCAGTTCTTTTCTATGCTCACTGTTTCTCATCAACATGGCCGTCCTCCTGAATACAGTTTTTAGGCGGAGAAAACTCTAGGTTTCTCCCGTTATCAACGAATTCCATTTCCGAAATGGTGATTTGAGGCTCGGAGATGGTATCGGAATATAACCCGATATCTGTAATAACCATACTGCGCAGCTCGTCGAGCCTTCCGTTGGCAGGCTCTTCACCAAAATATACGCCCTTGTATTTGGCACCAAAGCCATCAGGATTGCGGTATATTTCGCTTTCATCCCAGTTTAGGGATGCGCTTTCGCCCGATGTCAGTCTGACCTCGATATAATCGATAAACAGATCCGGTATGGAGGTTTTCGCCTCAAGGTAAAGAGTCAAACTCATCACCTCCGGTCCCGTTTTGCTCCTGCTGCTCCCATTCGGTTTCCGCAATAAATTCGCGGACTTCATACAGACTCAAGGCGATATAGACGCACAACATCAACATGCCGGAAAGCGCCTCAAAAAGAAGCCCGAGTTCAATTGCCATAATGATGGTTGCTACCCCAAGTGGGATAATGATTACTGCCATAGCAAGCATAGCAACAAAAATAATTCGAGAAAGTATTCTCAAGTCAGATCACTCCTTTATTGGATTTTGTATATAGTTACGGCAAGCCATAAGGCTCCCCGAGAAAAAAGGTTGGGGGAACCTTACGGCTCCGATCTATATAAAAAAGCACCCAAAGAATGAATTTACACATTCTCTGAGTGCTTTGTTGCCCAACGGCCAGGATGAAATTGTAAACACAGAGGGAGGCCCCTCTGTGTCCGTCCGGTTCTGTGCTTCCCGTTAGAAAGCATAAAAAAGTGCCTGAAAGATGTTCTCTCAGACGCTGTGTAACCTGAAAACTATAACTGCAAAAATGCAATCAATGAAACTTACAATGAAATTATAGCAGAAAACGAGGCGGATTTCAAGTAGTTTTCCAGATTTCAATCTGTCCCACAAGGAGTTTCGCCAAACTCCTTGAAAAAGCCGTCTACAACGACTATAATAGATATCGCGTGATTCGTTGGGAGGTTTGGAAATGGAAGAAGCATCAAAAGCTAAGCACTATATTGCCGTTAATGCTGGTGGACGGTATCCGCTATTGAAAACCGCCCAAGATTACACGGAATATTTCCATGAGGCATTATCCTTCTCTGATCTGTATGAAACCTACCGATACATAGAAAAACACGGGCTTGAAAAAATCGCAACCGTCATAACCCGAATGATTTGGCCGCATTGTCTGCGGTCTTTTATTTTATGCCATATAACAAAGCAGTCTACTTCATACGGCCGATCAGTACAAAGCGGGCGTTATTAAACTCATAACTGCAGGTGGACAATGTTATAACTCGGTCTTCAGCCGTTGGTATCACTTCGCTATTGAACCAAGAGCGGCCAACAGTTTCATTCAGCCAATCGACATATTCGTCCTCCGTTGCAAATGTTACTTTCCAAGCGGTTTCGTCATCGGCGCCGGCAACATAGCCCGCAAAAAACTCAATCCGGTAATTCTCTGTTGGGGTCAAAATCATTCCCGTTGTATGGTTCTCATAGAAAGTCTGATCTTTATATTTTGCGATATCCGAAAACATCGTACCATTCTTCATATGATGGCCATACAAAACACTGTGTCGGTCTGACAAATCGGGATTGACACGCGAGTCTAAAAAGATGCAGCCGGCACCGTTCCATTTTCCGCCAAACAAATGCTTCAGATAGAAGCTGTTGTCATGCCCTTGTACAACAGGGTAGTCGATCTCTGTTCCGTCAATTCTGATCCATGCAACGCAATCAGAATTGATGCTCTCCAGAGCTGCAAAGTCTACCACCGGCCATGCGATTGCATTTTCCGACATTTCATCCTGCTCGGGTTTGCTTTCTTCAGGCATAGGTTCCGTTTGCGGTTCCTTTATATAGGCTTCCAAGACGGAATAAGAATCGGCACCCTCACGATACTCAGAATGCTCTTGATAAATTCGGTGTGCTGCATATACCATTACGGCTGCTGAAATCAGAACAAGCGCCGTGCGTAAAACATTTTTTCTCATAGCGCCTCAAAGCTTATTGGCTTTTTCTTTCATCTGCTTTGCGGATGGATTGCTGTAAATCAGTGTGGTCTGCACATTGCTGTGCCCGGCCTGATTGGCTACCTCATGGATCGAATAGCCATTCTCCAAAGCGTTGGAGCAGAAAAAGTGTCGGAGTGTCTTCGGTGTGATTGTATCAGAGTATTGGTTGAATATCTGATTGATCCGGGACGCTGAAAGCTTCGCACACTGTCGGCTGGCAAATAAGTAGGGACTGTCTGCGTTACGCTCCTTCAGGTACTCCCGAATGGCTGCAGCAATCCGGTCATTGATATATACAAGCCTCTGTTTGTCTCCCTTGCCGATGACGCGAATCTCCTTTGCAATGAGATCCACCTGATCCAGTTTCAGATTGACACACTCGCTGCGGCGCAGACCTGCATAGACCAGTAAGGTCACGATTGCAAAGTCCCGTTTGCTTCCGCTTTCCAACATCCTCTGCCGGAATGCCTCTACCTCTTTTTTATCAACGGAGCATGGGCTGGCATATTGAATCTGTACCTTCATGAAGTCACTGTCCATAACTGCCATGTCCGACTGCCGACCACTCTGTACCAGATACTTGTTTAAGCAGCGCAGCGCCGACAGGTGGTTATTGACAGACTTCGGACTATAGCCTCGGATATTGCGCATATAAGAGATGTACTCCAAAACATTGGAACGGTAGAGTTCCTTTGGCTCGGACCCGAAGCTGTCCCGGCACCAACTAAAATACATTCGGATGTTACGGCAATATGTCAAAGCAGTATTTTCGGATTTCCCGATGCGTATCAGGTACTCCTCAAATTGTTTCATATACGATCGCCTCCTATCCCTATTACACGAGGGAAGGGATGCGTTTACAACCGTTTTGATTATGTATAACTGCGTGTGGGCAAATTGGCATTTGATTATGTTTAACTTGCCGCCGAAAAAAGCTGCGCACGGGTGGCTCAGCTCGCCATAATTAGCATTATGTTGAGGTGATAGGTCTCGCACCCTAATGGCCGGACGGCGGTGTCAAAATTAAAATTTGAGCCTTTTTAGAGAATCCTCTTGATATTATTCCGCATACCGAATATAATATATATAATAACGGCCGAAAGGAATATTGGGGAATATGAAGTTTATCACTACGACCGAGGCAGGCAAAAAGTGGGGTCTGTCATCCCGCCGTATAGGTGTTCTGTGCAGTGAAGGTAGAATTGCCGGTGTACAAAAGGTCGCAAATACCTGGTTGATTCCGGAGGATGCAGAAAGGCCAACAGATGCTCGCATCAGAAGCGGCAAATACATCAAGGTAAGCCATACGGAGGGGAAATAAATGGTTGACATCGTTTCTATATTGCAATCGCACGAACGCGTGAACATTGAAGTTAAAGCCGCTAAAGGAGGAATCCCGAATAGTATTTGGGAAACCTACTCTTCATTTGCCAACACCTTCGGTGGTACGATTATTCTCGGCATCGAAGAAGATAAGGTCACGAAAGAGTTTATTCCGTGTGGCGTAGTAAATCCGCAGCAGATGCTTTCTGATATCTGGAACACACTGAACAACAGTCAAAAAATCAGCACCAATATCCTTCTGGAGCATCATGTATACAGTTTGGAATACAACGGAATGCACTTCATCATAATGGAGGTTCCGCGTGCGGATCGCCGAGACAAACCTGTATTTGTCGGTCAGGATATGTTCAAGGGTACCTTCCGCAGAAACCATGAGGGAGACTATCGCTGCTCTGGTGCAGAAGTGAAGGCCATGCTGCGTGACCAGGCCGACACACCGCAGGACGCGCTGATGTTGGAAAATCTCCTGAACAGTGATTTGAATCCGGAATCGATCCGCCGTTACCGCATCATGTTTAATAATTTGAAGCCAGGTCATATTTGGTCAAAACTTGATGACGAGGAATTCCTTCTGAAAATCGGAGCAGCAAGGAAGGGACAGCACGACGGAAAGGTGCACCCTACACTGGCGGGTTTGTTATTCTTCGGTGATTATATTACTATCACGAACGAGTTGCCTCAGTATTTCCTCGACTACAGAGAGCGCTTGTCAAACGATACCCGTTGGTCTGACCGTGTCTGCTCCAATGATAGTAATTGGAGTGGCAATATCTTTGATTTCTACTTCAAAATAATAGATCGTCTGACTGCTGATGTGAAACGCCCGTTTGCATTAGACTCGGATTTGCAGCGCATAGATGACACTCCGGTGCATAAAGCGCTTCGTGAGTGCCTTGCCAATGCATTGATCCATGCAGACTATTATGGTCGCCGCGGAATCGTGATTGACAAAGAGTTCCGTAAGATATCCATCTCAAATCCTGGCACATTTCGTATCAGTGTTGATGAAGCCATTGCGGGTGGTATCAGTGATGCCCGAAACGGTCGAATCTTCAATATGTTCTCCCTTATCAATGTAGGCGAGCGCTCAGGTACTGGTCTGTGTGATGTCTATAATATTTGGGAAGAAAGCGGATTCAAGCGACCTGAACTGGTCGAAACTGTAGATCCGGATCGTATCACCCTCACTTTGGAAATCAAACTTGATAACGCAGGCAAACACGATGGAGAAAATGATGGAGAAAATGATGGAGAAACAGTTGACGAATATGCCGATCTGAACAAAACCCAGCGCCGTGTTTACGAAGAAATCAAGAAAGGTCCCACGGCTCCTGCGGAAGATATTGCCAAGTTGCTCGGTGTTTCCAGACCAACCATTGAACGTGCAATATCCGTTCTAAAGAAAAAGGGCTATATTATACGGAACGGAGGGGCAAAGGGCGGAAAATGGATTCCTCAAAAATAAAAAAGGGGGCGATGAGATGCCAAAGCGATATAAAGAAGCTCGGTTGATGCACAAAGCCAAATTAACCGAAATGGCTACAAAGCTCGGTGTCTCACAGCCCACCCTAAGCGCTTGGGAAAGCGAGCGAAAATCTGCTCCGGTTGAAGCCGTTATTAAAATGGCGACACTATATGGCGTAACAACAGATTATTTACTTGGTTTAGACGATACCGTTTCCGTAATGCCGGGGCAGCCCATTTCGGTAGAATGCCTAAAGCTATTCCACGAAAAGCCAGTTTGGTCCTCTGATCACGGCTGGATGTTAGTAAATGCAATAAATGAAACTCTGTGTACCGCTGACGGAAATACACTTTCATTTACAGAGGCCGGCAAACTATTTACAGCCGCTGCGCCTTTTGCAGAAGCTGTCTATCCATCGAAAAATCCACTGCCGGTAACAGCTCTCGCAGAGCATACACTCCTTTGGGTTGAACCGATTTCCGTAGATGAGTACCTAAAAAATGAACTCAGAGGGTACTACCATGTTAAACAGCAATATGTAGAGAATGATGCCGGCAATCGTTTCTTATTTAATTCCTACGGTGTCAAGTGGCTCGCCTTTGAATACCAGTCGGAATAAACAGTCTCAATAACACGGAAAGCCTATGGGGATAAGTTCTCCATAGGCTTTTCTTATGGTGCCTGTTTTAAAAAGGAGATAATAACATCCTTATCTGCACCATACATTTTCTTTCCGTACAGATATTCCGCCATATCTGCAAGTTCCCGTGCGGTATATGCCTCCAAATCGAGGCTGACTACAACCTTCTTCGCATCAGCCAACAAAGCTCTGCAGCTACGCATATCGGATATGTACTCGCACCCAAGCTTATCACGCACTGTTTCAAACAGATCCATATCTTTGTTCACCCCCATATCAATGTGTCTCTGGATCAAGTTTTGGGGCTAACTGCAATTCCAATTCCCCGGCCTCATTCTTGGTGACTTGAAAATGAATTGGATTTTCCTTTGCCCAAGCCGGATTCGCTGCAGCTTTTGCAGTCCATTGCTCATAGAATGCAATGACATCGCTTTTTAGCATTTTTTCCGCTTTCTTTCGGGCAGTAGCTGCTTCTGCCAGTGTGTCATAGGTGCCGAGAGAAAACTGTTTTTTCTGAAATACGATCTTTGCTTTATAGCGACCTTTAACGCAATACACGCCTCTAACGCCGGTCGTGTTATTGCTAGGTATCTTTGAACTTTTCAACGCTTCGATGCTGGTTCCGTCTATGTGTGTCAAATAGGTGCCAAGTTCGCTTTCATGTTCTCTTTTTTTGCAGCCACAGCTTTGCTGATTGCCATACACCAGAGCTTTGTATGAAACATCAATCTCGTTTCCGCAATCACAATAACAATGCCAGATTTTATAACCTGAGTTGTCCCGTCTATCGGTTGCATATAAAGCGGCCAGTCGCCCAAATCTCTGCCCTGTGATATCTGCATTGGCATAACGTTTTGATCTTCTACATCCGCAATCTGCTATATGACTATTCCTGATACTACTTGAAGGCAGCAGAATCTCATTGCCGCAATCACAACGGCATCGCCATATGATGCTTCCCTGACTGCTACGATGATCGGTAGCTTCTAGAACTGTGAGATGCCCAAGCTGAATTCCAGCTAAATCCAATCGCTTTCCACACATATTTACTCCAGTTAGAACAATAAACTTCCTGCAAATGCTTATGAATCCGAGTTTTCACCATACATAAATTCCCGTAAAGCCTGCGCGTTCGTATCAAAATCCACTGAGAAGAGGCTGCGTCCGCCAAGTCCGGTCATGCCGCCGTAACTATCTTTTATGGGAATCGTTATCTGTTGGATGGATGCTCCTCTGCATTTAGGTGCCAGCATCAGCAATTCCGTAATTTCCAATTTGCTCAAATTAGTCTGTACAAGAGGGAAAACCTGATTCATGAGATCATTCAATTCCGAAATGCTGAGATCCTTTGTACTGTTGACTGCCGCTTGGATGACATTACGCTGCCGCTTAACACGCTGCCAGTCGCTGTCTATTTTTCGGCAACGCGCATACTCCAGTGCAGCTCTTCCATCCAAATGGTTTTGTCCGGCGACACAGGTAATACCGCCCTTATTAAATTTATTGATATAGGCTGCTTCGGCTTCTGTCAGGGAAATATCTACCCCGCCTACTGATTCAATTCCCTGTACAAAGGTAGCAAAATTTACGCGGATGTACCGATCCACATCCACCTTAAAGCACTCACGCACTTCACGCATCATCAAGTCCGCCCCACCATAACGAAAAGTATGCGTTAGCCAGTCATACTCACCTTCATATTGTCCTTCCAGAATTGGGACGCCCATTCCGCGCTCCAGACTGGCCAGCTTCACAGACCCATCCTTTTTGCCGAGTGTGAGTATCATGCAGCTGTCGCCACGAGCATTATCATTGAAATACTCAGTTCGTTCGTCCGTTCCGATCAGGAGAATATTGATATAATCCTTATTTTCATTAACATCTCCGGATGCGCTAATTACTTCCTGTTCCTTCAAACCGCTTATGGCATCAGCCATGCGGCTTTCTTCTTCTAAAACATCATCATCGGAATCATCAACTGTGCCACCGGACTCAACTTTTCCATCACTGAACTGTAACTTATCCAGCTTAGTCCAATAGAACCCGCCGACAGCAATCAGCAGGGAAAGAATAACAGCTATGGGAATGAGAATTCCTTTTATTACATTTTTCGTTCTCTTTTTCATGATATGTCCCTCCGTCAGATTCACAACCCCAGTGGTGCTTACTCGTCTTTCTTTGATTCTAGCGCCAGCGAATCCAGAAATTCTCCAAAAATGGCCTGCTCTGCTTTTTTCCGAACAAGGACGGCATCGTCAAAGTTCTTATAACTTCCGAGTCTTGTTCGTTTCCCGCGGAATTTGATTTGAGCCTCCCACCGCAAAGTCTTCTTGTTGAAAGAAACCCCTCGGCAGCCACTTGTGTTAGCGGCAGAAGGCTTCATATTCTGTATCTTGCTGAGTTGAGTGCCATCAATAAAGCCCGCATTTTTTATTGCGCAGGCTGCATTATGTTTTTGGGCGCACTCCGCACAGCTACTTTCCACTCCCGCCATCAAGGTATCTGTTGCTTTATATGTAATGGCCCCGCAATCGCATTTACACTCCCAGAGGCGTACACGCCTTTTCCCTCTGGTCGCGTACTTGTCCGATCGGCCAAGTACAGTCAGGCTTCCGATATGTTGCCCGGTCAGATCATTCAATTTGATGCAGCCACAGCTTTTGGTATGTCCTCTGACAAGATTTGAGCCAAGAACAACAGATTCATTACCACAATCGCACCGGCACAGCCAGGAATCTGCTCTCGCCCTGTTACTTTGAGTTCCTTCGACCCTGCGGATAACGGTCAGTTTCCCAAATCGTTGTCCGCAAAGATCACGTCTGTTTGCTTGCAAATGTCCAAGCCACCTTTCATACTTGTTGAGATTTCAAAATAGCAACATCTGCACAATTGCCCGCACCCCTCAATGTAGTATTTCCGCATCCAAACCGGTGTGTCTACCTGGTACGGCGTAATACCTCCACAGCAAACACAAAACTCATATTGATGCAGATTTTTTGCAGGACGATCGGGCATAATATGACGTGTTTCCTGAAATAAATGAACCGTAATTTCAGCCTTTCTCATTGCACCTTTCCTCTTGCCAAACACCAAAGTGAAATTTCACCATATATACTTGATTCATCCGTAATGTACATACGGATGAATCGAATTCTATCCTAATTAAGCGGCAGATACTCATTTTCGAGTTGCTCACGTATTTTGTCCAAATCAGGTACGAGTACGGACATTTCTCGAATGCTTGCGTAATAGAACGAGTCATTTGCCGGAACGCAGTAACTGTGTAGCTCAATTGAGCCAAAGGCAGGGATGCATTTCGCTGCCAGTCGCATGATCTGTCCGTTTGTCATATTCGTCGACAGGTACGGTAACACCTCCTGAAACAACTTCATCAAGGTGTCAGTATCTGCGTATTGAAATTTTTTATATAATGCTTCCATAACATTACGCTGCCGCTGCGTTCTGCCGAAGTCGCTGTCCAATTTGCGGATCTGTGCATAGCTAAGTGCTTCTTTTCCATTCAAATGATATAGCTTTTCTTCCGAGCCAACGCCAACCACCTCTGCCTCACGCGCAGTCAGTGTGACATCAACACCATCAAGAATATCAACAATGCTCCGGAAACCGGCAAGGTCGACTTCAAAACACCCATCGATCGTAACACCAAAATTGGTATAAAAGGCATCTACCAGCAGGGGGAAACCGCCAAAGGCATAGGCTGCATTCAGTCGATTATCAGAATAGCCGCCCGGAATCTGCACATACAAATCGCGAAGAAACGAAATCATTGATACCTTCTTCGTTTCTGGATTGATGCTGCAGAGAAGCATTGTATCTGAACGCTGCCGAGCTGTTCCGACATAGCGGTCTTGCCCGACAAGGAGAATATTGATCAGCTTATCGTCCAGGAACGGCTCAATTTCACCCCAACCAATGTCTTCCGGCTTAACAACCGGAGCAGTTGTCGGGCTTTCTTCTGGAGAATCTGTTTCAAAAAACTCGTTGGACGGATCCACCCGGCTAACCTCCGGAATTTTTTCGATTCGATCAAAAATCGAGTTGATGTAAAGGGAAACGCCTGTGCAAAGAAGTGCTAGGATTACCACGAGCACACTGCTTATTGTGATAATTCTTTTGGTCGTTCGTTTCATGTTCTCCCTCCTCGTCTATTCAAATCTATGTGTTTTCCGTGCTGTTTGTTGAGTATGCAATCCCGATCACTGCATAAATAGGCAGCAGGAAAAACTCATCAAATTGCAGTATATCAATGCCCATCCAGGGCAATGCAACTCCAACACACACCAGCAGTACATGTTTCCATTGCACACAGCCGACATTAAATTGGGCGAACAGGTTCCGCAAAGAAATCACGACCCATGAAACAAGAAACGGTATTCCTATCAGCCCAAATTGATAGACCAGCTGGATCAAGGTATTGTGAGATGCTTTGTTGTTTAGGTTGATGCTTGTATAGCCTTCGCCAAAGAGCAATGTAATGGGGTTATATAAGAATTCGTGAATGTAATTTCTCCACAAATCCGTTCGACCAGTTGTCAACTCAGACATGTTGGATGCTTGAGCAAAACGGTCATCAACGATCTGAAGCAGTGCTTGGAAAGCCGATGAAGAAGCAATGACAATGCCTGCACACAGGAGTCCCATAAACAAGCGAAAGCGACTGCTGGAGGCTCCCTTTTCCAACAGGATCGGTACCCATAAAAGAAATAGGCATGCCGTCACGATAATAAACGACTTTGAGGCGGAGAGAAGTCCGCAATATAGCAGTACCAGCGCCAGTATAGCAAGTACAATTTGGCTGCGCCGACCCTTCTCATAGCATAGCAACAGCTGGATTCCGGCAAGGCATGCGGAGATATGAGCAGAATAGAAATTTGGATCCCCGTAAAAACCGGACAATCGTGTCACAGTCAGGTACGAATCAACGGTGATAAATTGCGATATATTTGGAAATGTTGCAATTTGCTGTGCTGTCAATGCTGCCGATATGATTCCGCACGCAAAGAATATGGTGATTCGATAGAAGGATATATTTTCTGTGCTTCCTTGCATAACGCACGGAAAGAGCAACAACATAATGAAAAAACACAAATAGTCATTTCCAATCGGGTTATGTTGTATGGCCTTGGTCACTAATGTCAGCACCATAAGGAGCGCAGCAAGGATAATCTGGTAAAGCCGCAAAGACATTTTGTTCTGCAGAAGGGAAACCACGCAGCATAATAGAAGCGCAATCGTAAAAAATGAAATTCCGCCGTTATACATCTTGAGCAGAGGGCTCCACGGGAGAAAATACAGCAAAACAGGGAAAACGATGCCTTTGTTACACGCCCATGCAGTGAACACCAGATATCCAAGCAGGCATAACAGCAGAATGACCGAATTTCCAAGGACCTGTGCCACACAAACTGCTGCAGAAAGCAACAGGCAACCGCCAAGCACCGGCAAGGCTTTTACATGAGGCAGTTTATTGGTATTATAGATGATTGCTGTATTTTGCATAGTTTCATTCCAATCTGAGGAAAGCTCAAATGCAAGTTACGCTTCTAAAGGTAACGGCATAGCAGTTTCCTGCATTTTTCAAAGTCATGGTAGCCCGACCCGAACTCATGAATATCGCTGCCGAGATAAGAAACATAACCTTTTTGAATCCACTCAAGGTAACGTTTCCGATGCAAATGCTTCCGAAGGCATTCCGCATTCAGCTGTAACGGAATCCCTTCTGAAATCAATGGATGGATATCCTCCGGTGGGTACCGATCCGCATGAGCGATCACAATCTGTATATCTCTCAAATCATTCAGTCGATACAATGTATCCCAAATAGGAGCCGGCCAACGATAAAACGGCATCTCCAGCAGGAGCTCATTTGTTCCTTCAAGGCAGAGTTCACGAAGACCGTTCAACCGTTCCATTCCGTCGCAGATTAACACCTCAGCTCCTAACAAAACACGAGGAGCATCTGCCGGGATTTGTGCCCACAAGTTGTCTGCGGTTTGTCTCCGCCTTTCGATAAATGACGACACGCTCTCTTTATGTGGGTAAAAATGGGGCGTTGCACAAATCGTCTGTATGCCCGCTTCCTTTGCCATATCCATCTGTTTGAGCGACATATCTACACTGCTGCTGCCGTGGTCGCACCCTGGCAAAATATGTGCGTGATAATCCAAAGATAAGTCAATCATAGAACTATCTTCTTTCATACGGGTCTGCATAGGAATACTTATATCCATACTTATCTCCATATTTACCGCCGTACTTATACTTATAGGAGTAGCGCATAGACTTCATATTCAAATCGTTTAGTACTACGCCGCACAAATTTCCCTCTGCCCGTTCAACGGCATCGACAGCAGCTCGTAGCTCATCCGATGTCGTAGTTCCAGACTTTGCTACGATCAGCACACCATCTACGAATGCAGAAAGAATCTGTGCATCGGCAACTGTATTGATCGGCGGCGTGTCAATAATGACATAGTCGTACCTCGTTGCAATTTCTGCAACAAAGCTCTTCATTCTATCTGAAGAAAGCAATTCGGATGGGTTCGGTGGTATGGTTCCGGCGCCAACGATCCATAACGGAAGCTCCTTTACCTTTACCAGTTCCAATTTCCATATGCCCGCAATGAAATCACAAAGGCCGGATGAGACATCCAATTTCCAGAGTCTTCTTTGCGTCGGCTTTCTCAAATCGGCATCAATCAAAAGGGTCTTTTTACCGAGCATAGCGTAGCTGATCGCAATATTGGCTGCGGTCAGGCTTTTGCCTTCTGAAGGATTTGCGCTGGTGACAGCAATGGTCTTACAGGCTCTGTCCCTATCCTTCGTCATACAAAACATGAGACCTGTTCTCAACTTGACATACGCCTCGCGAATAGCAAATGGGGTATCGTTATTCAGGAGGCGTTTCCGGTTGCTTGCAATAATCTCACTTTTGTTCTTCATGTTTTGCCGCATAGTCGTTCGTTTCATAGCTAATCGTTCCTCCATTCGCGAGTTCCCAGTATTTATAGTTTTTCTCCGTGCCTTCAATTTCCGGAATCTGTCCGATAACGGCAACACCAACCAATTTCTCAATATCTTCCGGCAGATAAATCGTTGTGTCGGAGAGTGTTTTCAGGATAATGATCACAGCAGCAATAATCACGCCAACCACAACTGCGATTGCGGTATCAAACGCCGTCCGTGGAGAAGCTTGTTCCGTTGCAACCTCCGGATGGTCTACAACCTCAACTCCGCCCGCTTTCGTAATGCGAACAATTTCAGCCGGTGCTACACTGGCAAAGGATTCTGCCACTTTACAAGCGAAATTTGCATCTGTCGAGGTGATTACCACTTCGAGGAGCTGGGTGTTCGTAACGACTGCTACATCAACCATTTGCGCGAGCTCTTTTCTTGTCAGAGTGCTATTCAAATCACTCAGCACCGCATTTAAGACAGAATTGCTCTCCAATATTTTTGAATAAGTCGTTGCAAGGCTTTCGGCCGCCTGTAAGTCGCTCTTGTCGATTGACCCGGACTGCGATGCACCGCCAGAATTGTTGTACACATAAAATGTGACGCGTGATTCAAAGGTCGGTGTGACAAGGAGCGATAGTACAAGGTATACGCCTATACCGAATGCCAGTCCTGCGGCAATCAGCCAATGGATTTTGCGCAGCAAAAGCCCGACAATGCTCCAAAGCGACACTTCTGCCCGTGCTGTGTCTTTCTGTGATTTTTGGTTCTCATTCATATTTGCAGCTGTTCCTCTCAATCTCACTTTTATTGTTTATTTTCAGAATCGATTCGCCGAAGAAGGATGTTGGGTTTAATCGGTTCATTACTTCCTCCACACAAAACGATCCACGATGCCGGTATAGCTCTGGATAATCCGCGCGACCTTCACGGACACATTTTCTGCGGTATAGTCCGGCACTGGCACGCCGAATTCACCGTTTTGCTGCATCTGCACCGCCAGATCAATGGACTGCAGCAGCTGCTCCGTGTGGATGCCGGAGAGGACGAAGCAGCCCTTGTCCAGGGCCTCCGGGCGCTCGGTGGAGGTGCGGATGCACACCGCCGGGAAGGGCTTGCCGACCGACAGGTAAAAGCTCGACTCTTCCGGCAGGGTGCCGCTGTCGGACACGACACAGAAGGCGTTCATCTGCAGGCAGTTGTAATCATGAAAGCCCAGCGGCTTGTGGGCAATAACACGCCTATCCAGCTGGAAGCCACTCTCCTCCAGCCGCTTGCGGCTCCGGGGGTGGCAGGAGTACAGCACCGGCATGTCATATTGCGCCGCCATGGCGTTGACCGCCGTGAACAGCGAACGGAAATTCTCCTCCGTGTCGATGTTTTCCTCCCGGTGGGCGGAGAGCAGAATGTATTTGCCTTTTTCGAGGCCGAGCCGGGCGTGAATGTCGCTTGCCTCGATCTGCGGCAGATTCTGATGCAGTACCTCCGCCATGGGGCTGCCCACCACGAAGGTGCGCTCCTTCGGAACGCTCGCGGCGTTCAGATAGCGCCTTGCGTGCTCGGAGTAGCAGAGGTTCACATCGGAGGTCACATCCACAATGCGGCGGTTCGTCTCCTCCGGCAGGCACTCGTCAAAGCAGCGGTTCCCGGCCTCCATGTGGAAGATCGGAATGTGCAGCCGCTTGGCGGCGATGACGGACAGGCAGGAATTGGTATCGCCCAGCACCAGCACGGCGTCCGGCTTGACCTCCTGCATGAGGGCGTAGCTCTTGGCAATGATCGCGCCGATCGTCTCGCCGAGGTTTGCCCCGGCGGCATTCAGATAATAGTCCGGGGCACGAAGCCCCAGATCCTCAAAGAACACCTGATTCAGCTCGTAGTCGTAGTTCTGCCCGGTGTGGACGAGAATTTGATGGAAATAGCGGTCACAGCACTTTATGGTGGCGGACAGACGGATGATCTCCGGCCGCGTGCCGAGGATCGTCATCAGCTTGAGCTTTTCCATTTCAGACCTCCTCATAGAATGTGTCCGGGTTCTGCGGGTCGAAGCACTCGTTGGCCCACATGACCGTCACCAGCTCGTCGGTGTCGCTGAGGTTCGTGATGCTGTGGGTGTAGCCCGGCAGCATGTGGACCGCCTCGATCCGCTCGCCGCTGACCTCGAACTCCAGAACTTCGTCCGAGTCCAGTTTCCTTTCGCGGATCAGGCCGTGTCCGGCTACAACAATGAAGAATTCCCACTTGCTGTGGTGCCAGTGCTGGCCCTTGGTAATGCCGGGTTTCGTGATGTTGACCGAGAACTGGCCGCAGCTCTCCGTTTTCAGCAGCTCCGTGAAGCTGCCCCGGCCATCGACATTCATCTTGAGCGGGAACGCCGTCTTTTCCGGCGGCAGATAGGAAAGATAGGTGGAATAGAGCTTCTTTTCAAAGCTGCCCGCCGAAATTTCCGGGAGCAGGAGCGTTTCCGGCTGCTCGTGGAAGGAGTGCAGCAGCTCAACGATCTTGCCCAGTGTCACGCGGTGCGTCACCGGCACGCGGCAGAAATCCCCGCCGGGGACCGGCGTCAGCCCGTCATAGTTGCAGCGGTGCGCCTGTCCGGACAGCGCCGCCAGCAGTTCCGTCACAAGGTCGTCAATGTAAACCAGCTCCAGCTCCGTCGCCGGGTCATTGACCGTAATCGGCAGGTCGTGAGCGAAGTTGTGACAGAACGTCGCCACGGCGGAATTGTAATTCGGGCGGCACCATTTGCCGAATACATTGGGGAAACGGTAAATCAGCGCCTCCGCGCCGGTCTCGGCGGCATAGGCCCACAGCCGATCTTCGCAGGCCAGCTTCGCCTCGCCGTATTCACTGCCCGCATAGCGCCCGATGAGGGAGGCTTGTGCGGAGCTGGCCAGCATCACGGGGCAGCGATTGCCCGCGTTTTGCAATGCGTCAAGCAGTATTTCCAAAGAGCCGGTATTGCCGGGGAGGTATTCCTCCGCCGTTTTTGGGCGGTTTACCCCTGCTAAATGGAATACGAAATCCGCAGATTTCGCATAAGCGGCAAGCTGCTCCGGCGAGCCGTCGGTGTCATATTCGAAGATTTCCCGGATGTCCAGCTCCGGGTGGGTGCGGTCCTTGCCGTCGCGGATGTTTCGGAGCGCCGCGACGAGGTTTTTCCCCACAAAGCCGCGCGCGCCAGTGACGAGAATGTTCATCAGCAGGTTCCTCCGAAGAGCTTCAACTTCTGCAGCAGGCGCTTCATGCCGTCCAGGTCCAGCCGCTGGGTGTTATGCGAGGTGTACGGCTCGATCTGGGACAGCTCTGCATTTCCCTTGGAGAAATAGTTGTCATAGTTCAGGTCACGGCCGTCGGCGTGAATGCGGAAGAAGCCGGGCAGATCCTCCGCCCGCAGCATTTCCTCCGAGGTCACCAGCACCTCAAAGAGCTTTTCCCCGTGGCGCGTGCCGATGGTCTGCACGCCGAGGTCGGACCGCTTCAGCTCCAGCACTGCATGCGCCAGTGTCTCAATGGTCGCGGCAGGGGCCTTCTGTACAAACAGGTCGCCCTGCTCACCGTGCTCGAAGGCGTAGAGAACAAGGTCTACCGCGTCGCTGAGCGTCATCATGAAGCGGGTCATGTTGGGGTTCGTGACGGTGAGCGGCTTGCCCTCGTCGATCTGGTCGCAGAACAGGGGAATGACCGAGCCGCGGGAGGCCATGACGTTTCCGTAACGCGTCAGGCACAGCACGGGGTCGTCCGCCAGCATCTGTTTCGACCGGGCGACGACGTTCTTTTCCATCAATGCTTTGGACATGCCCATGGCGTTGATGGGGTAGGCGGCCTTGTCGGTGGAGAGAAAGATCGCCTTCTTGACCCGGTTTTCCACACAAGCGTCGATGACATTGTTGGAGCCGATGACATTGGTCTTGACGGCCTCCATGGGAAAGAATTCGCAGGAGGGCACCTGCTTGAGGGCGGCGGCGTGGAACACATAGTCCACCCCGCGGAACGCCGGGGCGATGGAGCGGTAGTCCCGCACGTCGCCGATGTAGAATTTGATCTTCTCCGCGCAGGCGGGGCAGGACAGCTGGTAGGCATGACGCATGTCGTCCTGCTTCTTCTCGTCCCGGGAGAGGATGCGGATCTCCCGGATGTCCGTGGTCAGAAAGCGGTCCAGAACCGCATGACCGAAGGAGCCAGTGCCGCCCGTGATGAGGAGGACTTTATTTTCAAACAGAGGCATTTTCTGATACACTCCAATCAATTTTTTGTCTTGGGGAAGGGGTTAGAAAAATGCCCTTCCCACAGTTCTTTTAGGTTTCTTGGATCAATCCCCTCAATAATCAGATGTCCAACGGGACGCAGGGAAGGAATCGTAAAACACAGCACAAAATTGACGAAAAGCTGTGCTGCTACCGAAGCAATTGCTGCTCCGTTGATACCGATAAGCGGTATCAGGATGTAGTTGGCTATCACATTCAAAAGAGCCCCGGATAAATTGATTTTCCATAGCATCTTCTGCTTCTGTTCTGCCAGGATCCATATATTGCGAACGGAACCCATATAGGAGAATGCTGTGTACCAGGTGATGATTCTCAGCGTAGGTATCGCCGGGGCATATGCGGCTCCGTAAATAATCCGAATAACAAGCGGTGCTGCTATGGTTAGCACAATGCTTTGCAGCACCGCTAAATATATGATAATAGAATAGAGTCTGGCTATATGTGGACCGTAATTGGGAGAGCTTGTCTTCTTGGCTTCTAAAATAGAAGGTCGCATAGAATCCACAATAGCCGCAAACACGAATTGACTTAGTGCTGCGCAACTCACCGCAGCTGAATAATAGCCGTTGGCTTCTTTCCCCAGCATCAATGTGATCATGACCCGATCTGTTAGAGAAAAGAAAGTAACCATGATGCCGGATACAATATAATATCGGCTTCTCTTAAAAAGTTGTTTCGCAAGTGGAAATGATACTGTCAGTCTTTGCTTTGAAATTCTTCTGTAGATCCCGTACAGAGAAGCAGAGATCAACAAATAGTCCAGTGCCTGTGAAAATGCAAACCAGTATACGCTCTTTTGCGTAATCAGTAGGAAACAACGATAGGCTGAAACGACCACATATGCGGCCAGTGAAGTGATCGCGATGTATTTTGACAGCAGCTTTGCCTGGAACCAGTATTGAAGTATTTCGGTTGCCTGGAAAACCAATGAAATGCTGTACAGCGCACAAACAAGCATCGTTTCCGGGTCATTTGGATTTGCAATCGCAGTAAACGCAATCACTCCGAAAATCCCCAAGAAGCTCGTTGCCGTACTCATAAAAAGCGATGTTCCGAGCGTCTTTCCTTCACTGTCAGGCGCTGCAATAATTTCGTGGACAAGGGTCGAGCGAAGTCCGAGCTGTACAACCGGAACCATAAAGCTGACAATTGCTGCAGCATAATCAATGATTCCGTAATTCCCCGGTCCGAGATACCTGGCAGAAAGTGTTCCAATTACGAAGCTCAATAAGGACTGCACAACTTTACATGCAATCAGCCAGGTCGCGTTCTTTACAATTTTTCCGGATTCTGTTGGTTTCTTCATCATCACAAATTCCACCCGCAGTCCCCACAGCAGCAGGGACTGCGGGCTTCATTTATCCTATTTGTTACGAGATAATCATTTTGCCATCTTCTCCAAAGGTATAGGTACCCTTCGGGAGGAGATCATTGGTTTTAGAAACATAGTAGCTGCCGACCGCAAGGTTTGCACCGCTGCGGACATAGATGTAGCTGCCGTCGTCAAGCTGTACGAGGCCGGTATTGACCTGACGCACATTGTTCACATAGTAGAACAGGTACTCGTTTCCATCGCCGAGCTTCTCACGGTAGATGCCGTTCTTGATTTCCATTTTGCCGTCCGCACCAAAGGTATAGACAGCATTCGGCATGAGACCATTGGCCTTTGTCACATAGTAACTGCGCCCGCAAACCACGGTACAATCGCTCTTGACATAGTAGTAGGCATCATCAATTTTAACCAAGCCGGCATAGTTCTTTACGCCATCCTTGTAGTAATACTTCGTGCCGTTATCTTCGCGAATTCCCTCAAGGAACATCGTACCGTCAGCGTTGAACCAGTACCAGCCGGCAGGTTTCAGTCCATTGGCCTTGTCTGCAAAAACATAGTGCTTGGCATCCTTTACTGCTTTTAGGTTGCTGGCGATATAGTAATAGTTGCCTTCCCATTCAATCAGGCCGGCCGCTGTTTTTGCGCCATCCACATAGTAGTACAGGTCGCCATTTTCCTCGACCAGGCCATTCTTGATAATCATCTTGCCGTCAGCATCAAAGCTATAGAAACCAGCATCTTTTAGTCCGTTCGTTTTGGTAACATAATAGGTGCCGTTCTTGACAGCCTTGAGATCGCTGGCGATGTAGTAGTAGCTGCCGTCCACTTCGACCAAGCCAGCATAGTTCTTCACATAGACGACATAGTAGCAGAGGTTGCCGTTCAGATCTTCATGGAGTCCTTCCAGCTTCATCAGCTTACCTTCGGCATCAAAGGTATACTTAGCTGCCGGCAGCAGGTCGTTGGTCTTGGCCACATAGGTTTCAACGCTTGTGACCATACCGTTGCGCTTGAAGTAACGATAATCATCGCCGTCCTTCACCAGACCCGCGTGCCATACCAGCATACCGTTGTTGATCCAGCGGGTAATGCCGTTATCGTTGTACACACCGCACTGCTCCTTCTGGAACACGCCATTTTCGTCAAAGACGAACACTGCACTCTCACGGTCCGGATAGTCATAATTGTCGGGGTTGCCATCCTTACCGGGGACATTGACTTCGGCATCTTCCGCATCAGGGCCGTAACCGGGCAGCAAATTTGCGGTAGGATACGGTACACGAACCATTCCGGTGACGATATATCCGTTGCTGTCGAAATAGTAGAAAGAACCTCCAATGTTATCCCAACCAGCTCCGTGCATAACGCCATTCTGATAATATGTTGTGCCTTGATCGCAGGTAAACCATCCATTGAGCTGCAGGATGCAGTTACTGTCGAACGGATAGTAGCCTTGCGGGAGCGATCCGTTGGTTTTGCTCAGATAGTAGGTGCCGTTGGCCTTTAGCGTAGCATCGGCGTTCACATAGATCATGCGACCGTCCGCCATTCTGACCAACCCAAGGTCATACTGGACATCATCATTTACATAGTAGACCAGCACACCGTTGCCATCGAGCGGCAGTATACCGTTTTTGGCAATCATTCTACCCTGTGCATCAAACTCTCGCTGATAACCGGCTTTGACAATACCATTTGTTTTGGTGACCCAGTACTTTCCGTTCTTGACTGCTTTCAGATTTGCATTGATGTAATAGAGATATCCATCATCTCCATAAACAAGGCCAGCATAAATAGCCATACCATTTTCATCAAAGCAAACAATATCGCCTGCACTGAATCCACTGGCGATGTGGGACAAATCGCTGCTCAGCTGGTACAATCCAGGCTGGACAATCAATGCGCCCTCTGCATCAAACAAATAGTAATCAGCACCCTGACCGCTATTGCCTCTCGGAACCTCACTAAACCCAGTGAGGGCATCGCCGTGGTCGCCAAAGAAATAGCGGTCACCGTCTACTGTCCACCACTTTCTGGCAATCGGTTGTCCGGCCCAGTAATAGCGACGACCGGTACTGACCGTGATCCAGTCTCCTCGCACCAGAACATGATCCGCAAAGGTATAGTTTAAGTCCTTGGGGTATTGCTTGCCATTTTCGGTGATCATCGTGCGTATTGTTTGAGCACCGTCAACCGCCTTGAATGTAGTTGGATCAAAATAATAATACTGACTGCTTCCATCGGATGTTTTGATCTCACGCCAGCCGTCCTTGGTCTCACCGTTGACGGCATAGTACAAATCATTCTCGTAGGCAAACAATCCGGTTATTTTTCCGACAGAGATGCCATCCGAGCCGAGATCGTACCAATATTCACCGGTTTCACCATCCACATTGCTGGGAAGCTTATGAATGCCAGTCAGCGCAGCGCCGTCTTGCCAGTAAGACCACTTTCCGTTTTCCTTGACCCATCCGTCCTTGGTATTCTTTTGTAGCTTAAAGCTGTCTGTGAAATCCGTAACAGTATCAAAGAAATGGGCACCGTAGTCTCCGTTGATATTCTCGCTGTTATCATAAGGGTACAGACCGTATTTGATCTGATATTCTTCCTGCTGCGCCAGCGATTTCAGAACATGGAAGTGTGCATAAATGTCATAGCCGAGATCACCGCTAACCGTGCAGTCGAGCAATCCGTTTTCGTCCCATGCTGCGCTGCCCGTGGGGATAAGCTTCAAGCCGCTGAGTACGCAAAGCGGGTTTGCAGTGGCGGGATTGATCGGTTCGCCCTGCTGAATGAAGTTGCAGACGACCGTCAGCTTATTGTCTTCCACCTCTGCAGAGGTCATGGTAAAATACTCATTTGCCAGACGGAGCTTGGAGGTATCAATCGTAACGCCTTCCGGTGCGGTCAGTGTAATTGTGACCGTCGTCAGCGGGCTGATTCGCTCGGCAAGCTGCAACAGGAAATCCCATGCTGTGCGTCCCTCTTGATCACCACCAGGGAGCATATACAAAAGCGCTGTAAGCTTCTCCGGAATCGGCATCTTGGACATATCCACTGCAAATGTATAAGATGCTTCCATTCCGGTTTGAGAATCAATCTGGTAATAGGTCTGCTCGTCCTCTTTATAGTTTGAATTGGAAACGGTGCGGTTCCATGCGAGCAGGCCGCTGCCACCGGTTGCCTGATTGAAATCGAAGTTTGCTTCGTCGCTCTTATACAGGTAAGTCGTGATTTTTGTTGCCGTATCCAATGCTTTATTGATCGCAGCGGTTTGCGCTTGGATCGCAGCCTCTTCATCACTGTAGCCCTTGCCTTTAGCTTCCTGATATGCTCGGGCATATTCCTGATTGATCGTCGCCTGGAATTCAGCCAGTTTGTTTTTCAAGACTGCACCAATCGTCAGAGTACGCAGTTCGCTGTTTGCATTGGGTGTGAAATCAAAGCCGGAAATCGTACCTGCTTCGGGGTAATCGAATACCAATTCCGTTTTCGTGGTATTGACACTCCCACCCTCGATTTCACCAATTGATTGCAGTGTAATCTTCAGGAAACCGAACTGCACATCATTGGGGTTGATCTTTACAGGGTTGCCGTTATAGGTAGCCTCCAGCGGCAGCTCGGTCGATTCGCCGTAGACCGCATTCAGGCTGTCTTTGGTGAATTTCAATTCCGTCGGTTCGACAATGTGCAGCGTTTTTGTGCCCAGCACGCTGCCGTCTGCTGCAATGAGTTGAATCTGCACATCACCGAGCGCCTTTGCTGTGAACACATCGCCCGACAGCGTACCAAGGCTTTCATCGGACACCTTCAGCGCAGAGCCATCGGGGAGTGCAATCGCGCCGCCGGTAGAAGTGACGCCGGATGCTTTGACGGTCAGCTCGGTTCCGACAGTCATATAGTCATAGTCCGCAGAAACGACTGCATGGTCGAATACATTGGAGGGCTTTGCGGTCGAAACGACAACAAGCGTGGAGCTGACAGAGCGTTCGTAACCATCCGAAGGACGGTTCACAACAGAGATCGTTTCCGATCCTTCGCCCTTGGAAGCAAAGGTAGAGGAACCGCCGCCGTCCAGATTCATTGCGGCAACACAGCCGGCATCCTGCATGATTTGTGCGATCTCGATGGCACTGCCGCCCGCGGAGAACGGCTCCTGCCGTCCGTCAAGCACCATTAGCACGACCTGACCGTCATAAGTAATACCAACGCAGGTACGGGAAGCACGACCTGTGTAATAATCGCTGGTTGCATTCACGACGATCTTGCCGTCCCGGACGAGCCACATGGAACCACCAACAGCCTCTTGAATCTCGCCCTTGTGTGCATCCCACTCGGCACTTCCACCGATAATCGGCGTTCCGTCCTTGAGAATGCCGAAGAAGTTTTCGCTGGCGACACCGTGATACTCAACGCCCTCCATAACCAAGGCACCGGCAGGCGCGCCGTTGCTCATGTTGTAGAAGTCAGCATTGACACCGACGACAGCGCTGTAGTTGGGAATATAATGTTCCGTATCGTTCGGGTCGGTATGCTTTTTCTCGGCAGCATTCATCTGATCCGTCAAGCGAGCCATCTTCCATGCGGAGCCGTCATTGTCATTATAGTTGGCATAGATATTGACATCGCTGCGTGTGATATCCGCAGTTGCGAGATAATAAACAATCTGTTTATCATCCTTCGTCAGCGCCATTTTCACTTCCTGCTTAATGCCGGGAGCCAGTATGGAGGAGGTGCTGGAAAAGACCTTGTAATAATCGTTTTCCAGCTGTCCCTTTGCCGTTTCGTAGAGATAATCGGCAAAAGCATAGCAGCAGGCACGGCGCAGATTGGCATTGACACCATTCGGAAGGTAGCTGCCTTCCAGAGTCCGGATGCCCTCGTTTCCGTAATAGGTATCATAGACAGAAGCGCGAATGTCATCCTTCGTTGAAACTCCACCGAAGCGGTTGTCCAGGAAGAACTTTGCGCGTGCGGCATCGGTCAGGCTGGTCGTAAAGTAATTCTTCATAACCGAGCTGATCGTCACGCCGGTGCCGATCTTCTTCAAAATGTAAAAAGCGTCAAGGTCGCCGTACAGATCGAGAATACCGAAAGAGTGAACCTCCGGATCGGGGTTGTCATACAGAAAATACTTATCGTTATTTGTCCGGATTTCTTCGGCCATTTCCTCGACTGTACCTGTCACGCCCGCATTGGTCGTGAGCTGAAGCAGGTCGCAGATATCGCCGGCCCAGCTGCCAAGATCGGCAGTACTCTGATTACCGGTGTGGTACGCCATGTCCATTGCACCGAACATATGCGCAAAATCGACCTCATTCCCGTTGGGTACCGTGAAAACCTCCAGACTGCGCAGAGCAACGGCATTTGTTCCGTTGGCTGCGTCCTGCTCGGACACATAACCGGTAAAGGCTGTATTTTCCGGACCGCAGAAGGTCGTCCATGTACTGGATGTGTATTTTTCCACGCCGCAGCGGATGTAGTTGATGACAAGCGCCGTAGCATCCTCGCCGGAATGTTCCCGGGCGTAAGCGTCGGCGTATCCCTCAAGGGTGGTCAATGAGGATAGAAAGTCAGTATACCGTGTATCATCGGTTGAGGTATCTACCGCAAATACCGACAGCGGAAGAATACTGAAAACCATCATGACCGCCAACAGAAGAGAGATCCATCGCAGTGAAAATGATTTTTTCATATGAATTCCTTCCTGGATTTTTATTTCAAGTTTTCGACAACGACATTCACAGCCTCCTGCATGGCATAAAGCTGATCCTGCTTGTCTTGTGCCAATTCGCTGATGTCACCGAGGTCGTAAACCGTAACATATACATCACGAGAAGTACCGCGTTTGTCAGTCAGTGTTCCGGCAAGCTGTCCAACTTCTTCGCCGATGCTGAGGTCGAAAAGAGTGTAGGTCTTTCCGTCTTGTTCAGTAATGAACTTGACTGTATCGCTGCCTATCTCGGCTTTCAAAAGCTGTTCATATTTTTGAGGAATATATAGCGTTCCGAAGTCGGTATTGATTTCTGAAAGTGTCGTGGTATCCTCAATTTCTTCTTCCGGCGGTGTGCTTTCACTCTGATTTACTGCAGGATCTGCAGTAGATTCCGGAGTCTTTTTCCCACACCCGGCAAACAAGCTGACAATAGAACAAATCACAAGGAGCATTACGCTCCATTTACGAATTCGCGATAACTGCATATGCACTCCTTTCGCTGTGAATACAGTGGTATACAGGGAGGGATTTTCCCGCCCTGTATACACACTTGTCTCTTACGGATTTACGACCATCTTACCGTCTTCTCCAAAGGTATAGGTGCCCTTCGGGAGGAGATCATTGGTTTTAGAAACATAGTAGCTGCCGACCGCAAGGTTTGCACCGCTGCGGACATAGATGTAGCTACCGTCGTCAAGCTGTACAAGGCCGGTATTGACCTGACGCACATTGTTTACATAGTAGAACAGATACTCATTTCCGTCGCCGAGTTTCTCGCGATAGATGCCGTTTTTGATTACCATTTTGCCGTCCGCATCGAAAGTATAGGTTGCGCTCGGCATCAGGCCGTTGGATTTGGTGACATAATAGCTGCGGTCACAAACCACAGAGCAGTCACTCTTAACATAGTAATATTCGCCGGAAATCTCGATCAGGCCGGCATAATTCTTCACTCCATCCTTGTAGTAATACTTCGTGCCGTTTTCTTCGCGGATACCTTCAAGGAACATCGTGCCATCCGCGTTGAACCAGTACCAACCGGCAGCTTTCAAGCCGTTCGCCTTGTCTGCAAAGATATAGTGTCTGGCACCCTTTACTGCTTTCAGGTTGCTGGCGATGTAGTAATAGTCGCCTTCCCATTCAATCAGGCCAGCCGCTGTTTTGGCGCCATCCACATAGTAGTACAGGTCGCCGTTTTCTTCGACCAGGCCATTCTTGATGATCATCTTTCCGTCCGCGTCGAAGGTATAATAGCCAGCAGGCTTCAGATCGTTGGTCTTGGTAACATAGTAAGTGCAATTCTTGACAGCCTTGAGATCGCTGGCGATATAGTAGTAGCTGCCGTCCACTTCGACCAAGCCGGCATAGTTCTTCACATAGTCGACATAGTAGCAGAGGTTGCCGTTCAGATCTTCATGGAGTCCTTCCAGCTTCATCAGCCTACCTTCGGCATCAAAGGTATACTTGGCTGCCTTCAGCAGACCGTTGGTCTTGGCTACATAAGTTTCAACACTTGTGACCATACCGTTGCGCTTGAAGTAACGATAATCGTCTCCGTCCTTCACCAGGCCCGCGTGCCATACCAGCATACCGTTGTTGATCCAACGGGTGACGCCGTTGTCATCGTACACACCGCACTGATCCTTCTGGAACACGCCATTTTCGTCAAAGACGAACAGCGCACTCTCACGGTCCGGATAGTCGTAATTGTCAGGATTTCCTTCCTTCCCGGGGACATTGACTTCGGCATCCTCCGCATCGGGGCCGTAGCCGGGCAGCAGCTCCGCCGCGGGATACGGTACACGAACCATTCCGGTGACGGGCTTCTGCTCTTGGTAGAAGGAATAGCTGTCTCCATCTTTCCGCCAACCATTGTGGTAGATCACTTCGCCGCTCTTCAGCAATTCGTTGCATACAGAGCAGTAGGTATCGCCGGTGTAACCGTCCTCGGTGTCAGTGACTTCCTTTATATTCCGAATTTCTTCAACATGCCCCTTGGCAGGGATAACTTCCTGTGCAACAAGAATCTCATTGCAGACGGAGCAGTGTTTACCCTCAGTCTTGCCGGGTGTGGTGCAGGTAGCTGCAACAGCTTCGTCGATGACCTCGATATGTCCCTTGGCGGGAATAGCCGTGCCGGTGCCTATTTTCTCGCCGCAATCCTTGCAGTAGGTGTCGCCGGTGTAGCCGGGCTCGGTGCAGGTTGCTTCCTTGGCATTACGAAGTTCTGTGTTCTCATGTGCGCAAGGCGTGCCGCCCCAGACACCGTTGACATAGTTAATGGTGTCGCCAGCCTTGGCGGTCTTCGTCTCGACATAGGAGCCGTCGGCGTTGTGCAGCTTGGCAGGGGTGATGGTAATTGAAATATCGTTACTGCTGGAGTTGTACTGGTGTGTAACGGTCTCTGTGCCGGGTGTACCCTGCTGGCTGTACACACCGGTGCCGCCGCTGGAGCAGATGTCCGCGCCACCCTTGGTGGTATAGATAGCGCCAAGGGCCGTCAGCGTACCATTGACATCGATTTTGACATCCTTCAGATCCGCATTGGTACGATTATAAGCCTTGCCCGGTGCATAAGCTACGGACTTGAATTTGCAGGAACCCCAGACAAAGTTGTCGGAATTCCACTCGTCGCCGTCGTAAACATAGATGGTCTTTCCGCTGGCCACTGTCAAATCAGCACCCTCGGCAATGTTTACCTCGACGCCAGCCAGCAGCGCGGCATCCTGATTGATGGTGACCTTGCCGGACTGGATATTGATGGAGATATTATTGGTGATGGGCAGCACATAGCTTGCAGAATTAACGCTCATACCGGCAAGCTTCAGGGCCAGCGTATTCAGCTCTGCCTCACCGTTGACCGTAAGGATCAGACGGTCGGTCTTTTCATCATAGTCCTTGGTGAAGCTGCCGGAAACCACCTTAAACATGCCGTTGTTACCAATGAAATTGATGGAGGTGGTATATGTGGTGCTCATTGCGTAAACGCCGCTGTAAACTTTCTCGTTAGCGCCAGCATTCAGGGTCAGGGGCACTTCAATATTCTGCACGAAGTACTGAGAGAAGGGGAATACCTTATTGTCCATGTTGGAGGACGCGTTGCCGCCGCGGAAGTCTGCGATTTGATAGAACTCATATACGGTTGCACCGGATTCAGCCAGCACAGAACCGCTGCCGGAGATAAAGCCCCAAGCATAGAGACTACCGCCGTTATTTACTGTGATGGAGCTGTTGTCCGCCATTTTAATATAGCCATAATCGCCCACAGGACGCCCCTGCTGATCGCCGCCGGCAGCGAAATACCGGCCGCCCAGGCTGATCGCGCCATTGACTGTGATGGAAGTGCCCTCGCTCATCGTCAACGTCCGGAACGCTTTAGATGCCGGGGTCGTGCGGATTGCCGCAGGAGCATCCGTATACAGCGTCCCTGCTGCATCAAAGGGAATCAGCAGTGTAATTCCGGCAGGAATGGTGTAGGTACCGCTGATAGAACCATCGGTAGCCAGGGTGATCTTGGACTGACCGTTTGTCTGTGCGTAAGCAACCGCCTCATTCAGATCTGCAAACCGCTGACCGCCGGTCTCAAAAAGCGCAACGGATTTGCTTGCAAATTTTGCCGTAATGGTGCAGTCGCTTTCAATATTCAGCGCTGTGCTTGCGGCAGTTGCTATGCACTTGCCGGTGGTCAGGTTGTACCAGCCAAGGAACTGATAACCCTCTGCCGGGGTTGCCACCACCTGATAAGCCGTCATGGAGCTTTGTGTGTTGCTGTATGTCTCTGTGACAGTCTTGCCATCTACTGTATAGGTACCATTTTCGGCAGGCACAAAGGTCGTGGTCGCAGTTACATCAGAAACCAGCGCCACATTGGTCATGGTAATTTTTGTGGCTGTGGTGCTACCGGATTTGATATAAACCTTGATGCTCTCGCCAACGGCAAGCTCTTTGTTAAAGGCACCATTTGCAGTGACGGCAGTTCCGTTTACTTTGATCGTACCGCTGTTCGCCTCAATGGCATAATTAAACGACAGTGTGGCTTTCGTAGCTTTGTTGTTTTTGATGGTTAGAGTGGAATCATAGTGCGTGTCGCTACAGGTTCCTCCGACAGAGACAACTGAACCAGTGATTGTTGTGCCTGTTGCACTCCACGCATCGTTTGCATCACCAGAAAAGCTCAGGCCAATGTTGGAATCACTCAGACCTGTCACGGTGCCGTTTGTTGCCGCAAATGCAGGCAGCGTAATGGCAGGCACTAATGCCAGCACCATAACTGCCACCAGCAGCAGGGATAAGAACCGTTTGGATATTCGTTGGATCATGATTGTTTTCTCCTTCTCGGTTTAGATTTTGAGGTTTTCATTTCAGCGTAAATGCTTACGCCGAGTAATAATGTAATGAGTGCCCACAGATGTGCCCGATGGAACAGGCCGGAAATATCCGACTCACGGAAAAATTCGATAATAAACCGAAATGCTCCATAGCATATCATGTAGACCGGGTAAGCGCGTCCATGCAGCCGTTCTTTCCAAATTCGCGGACACAAGACGGCGAGCAGGATCAGGTAAAAGACGATCTCCGCCTCTCGCGTTGGGAAGCGTATCCCGTTTGTCCCCGGAATCGGAAGCCCGCGGCAGCAGCCTGACAAAATGCAGTTGATTCGGGCGCACATGACCGTAAAGACCATGCAGGGGGTAAAAACATCAAAGACTTCCTTGGGCGGTCTCTTTGAAATTTTTGCACCGAGCCAATACGCCAGCGGCATCAGGAACACGCCACCGAACAGGCTCATGTTTCCAAGGCTGGCTTTGTCAAAGCCGGTTTCAAGGAACGCAAACGCCTTCACTGTCAAAACGCCGTAGACCGTATGTGCAATCGCAATCATGATTGCTACATACCATGCCATATTCAGCCGTTTCCGCAGCAGAGCGAGCCATACCGCGGTAAATGCTGCGCCGACCGACAAGAGAATCAACAGTGGTATTTTATCTTGCAATAGAATCACCGCCTTTCGCCGAAACCAAAAGCGGAGAGTCATCGCCTTCGGTGGTTTGAATATGCCGTTCGAGCTGATCTTCGGAGAAACGATTCTTTATAAAATGTGCCGGTGCGCCGCCTACAATGGTGTATGGCGCAACATCCTTTGTTACAACGCTGCCTGCCGCCACAATCGCATCTGCACCGATGTGCACACCTTTTAAAATAATCGCTCCTGCTCCGATCCATGCCCCTCTTCCGATCACCACATCCTGATCATCTTCTGCGGTTTTATCCGCATCCGTCAGTTCTATGATGTGCTTACCGATGATGTCCTTGCGGTGATCTCCTGTAATGATCGTGACACCGGGACCAAACAAGGCATAATCCTCTATGTAAATTTTCGCCCGTGTTGTCCAGAAGCGTGCATTTACTCCGATAGAGGTATGGTTTCCAACATGAATGTTCGACAGGGGGAAGAAGTCACCGCCCGAATCAATGTGCGAATCTTTGCCGCACTCGGCAAATGAGCGTTTGATATCCGGCTCAACGATTGCGTGGTATAAAACCGCTTTCAATTTACGAATGGCTCGGTATATCATGATTTCTTCACCCCCTTCTCTCCGGTATCGGTGTATTCCGTGAATGGTCGGTGCAAATCACATATCACATAGCGATGATGCCCATACTGCTGATCCGGCGGTATTCCGCCTCGCCAGTCTCCGTATTTCTGGGTGAGATAGGCATCATACTGAGCCGGAACACGAACCGGAATCCCTTCAAACTTCAACCAGACTCCGTCGCCATATTGCTCTTTGGGCGCATATTCCAACGGAGAAGTTGAGTTCGCATGATTACACCAGATATCACTGCCGTCAGTAGAAAAAGAGGAAATAAAGCGGTCAAATGCTGCTGTTTCCGCAGCAGTATCATGCTTATACCCGAAAAGGCGGAAGAGCAGCCAATACCAATTGGCCCGTACCATACCGAGGTTTTGCGGTGACAAGCGGTTATAATTCAGTCTGACACGCCGCGCTGCCTCAAAGATTGCTCGCTTTTTTCGGAACATTTGGTGCTCGCGTTCGGTGCGCCACTGTCCATCCAACGGGAATATATCAATGAACACTCCATGGTTGATTTTCAGGCGATCCGCCATCATCTCTATGTAGGTCGTTCTGCTGTCGCGTAATTTGCTTCCGAGGAGATAGTATTGGGGTTCGGAATGATAGTTCTGCAGGAAGCACCATTCCGGCAATATTTGGGGAGCTTTCCTGCAGAATATTTCGTAGTCTTTTCTCGGAAGTGCAACATCAATGTCATCATCCCAGGGGATGAAACCGCCATACTTCACTGCGCCGAGTGCGCTGCCGCAGACGAGATAGTAGGTTAGATTCAACTGTTCACATATAGATAAGAACTGTTGCAACAATCCAAACTCGATTTCTTGCAGTTCAGTCAATGGGGTTCACCTCGTTTCTACTTCTTCTTTCCGAATCTCAGCAATCTGAAAAGCACATATATTGCAAGCGTGTTCTCAGAGTGCAAGGCAAAATGTAAAACCTTTCGTTTATAACCGGATGGCTTTTCCGAAGCAACGGCGGACCGGTATAACACCGTCTGACAAAATTCACGCCACCACTTCTTGAATTCCGTATAGCTTCTGTCGATGATAAACGGATTGGCAACAATGATAATACTCGCGTCAAATGCCCATCGGGATAATGTCCTGTCGGTGATTGGCAAGGGAAAGCGCCCCTTTTCAGACATGACCCCGAAGGTCTGTTCATATGGCTGCGTGTAATCCCTTGAGGATAACATGGCCGATCCCGGTACAATGGTATAATAGTAACTGGCATCCTTACTAAAGCGAATCGACCGGCAATGATGCAGATACTGAAAAACAAACAGCATATCTTCACCGATAGACAGTTCCGGCAGGAATGCGATGTGCTCTCTGCGAAGCGTCTGTAGAGAAAACAGCTTGTTCCAAACAGAAAAAGCAATTCCATATCTGAGCTGCCCGCAAAAATAGGAATCGACCCAGTCGCCATCCAGCATAAAGGTTTCAGGCATAGGACTTAGCGCAGAACCGTTGCGGTCACTGCGAACGACATCAATCACAGGGAGCACTCCGGGACTGTACAGCGTGTGCAATGTTTCCAGATAATTTGCCGATACCGTATCATCACTATCAATAAAGCAAAGCAGTTCCCCTGAAGCGGCTGCTATTCCTGTATTCCGTGCAGAACTGACCCCGGCATTTTCCTGACGAATTAGATGGATACGAGCATCTTGAGCAGCTTTTGCTGCCGCAATTTCTGCTGTTTCATCTGTGGATCCATCATCAATAATCAGCAATTCAAAATCCGGGTAGGTCTGCCGCAAAACTGTGTCTATGCATCTTCCAATCACACCTGCGGCATTATAAGCCGGTACAACAATACTAATCATTTTTGAGGACTCCTAACACCGTTGTAACAGCCGGTCATATACCTGCTGGAGCTGCCGATCTATGTGTTCATCGGAAAATTTACTGTAATCTACCTGCCTTGCACGCTGCTTTATCTCGGCACGGCATTTATCGTCACTCATCTTGCGGAGGCCTGAAGCAAGTGCATCTGTCGAAGACGCTGCAATCAGCAGCCCATTCTTTCCGCTCTCGATGATCTCGCCGTTTCCGCCTACATCCGTCACAAGGCACGGCAACTTTGCTGCGCATGCCTCCAAAATAGAAATGGAGAGATTTTCATGCAAAGAGGGAGAAAGAAAGAAATCAGAAGCATTCAGGTATTTTTGAATCTGTTCCTGCTGCCCGGCGAAAATCACTCGCTTCGCATGCCGTAGGGCGGCACATTCAGACTGCATCTCCTGCAGATAATCGCCGTTTCCTACGATCAACAGGCAAAGCTCCGGCGGCCAACTCTCATCCAGCTGCTTTAACGCATCGACCAAGTAAGACAGTCCCTTTTCTTTCGTGACCCTGCCGACATAGATGCCGATTCTTGCATTCTCCGGAAGGTTCAACTCCATGCGCAGCGCACGCTTTTCTTCCTCACTGCAATTGGGATATTTCGGCATTCGGTTATACACAAACGGAAGCATTTTCTTCTTGTATCGTCGAAACACATCACGCTGTGATGCCTGCTCATAGACGCATGAAATTCCATCCGATAAGCCAAAGATCATCGGTTCCACCACATGCCTACATACCCAGCGCTTTATCGGCGAGTAGTACACCAGATCGCTGAACATACCATGAACGGTCACAAGAATCTTCCCGCGGCCGGAAAGCTTTGCGCCGAGAACAGCATTTAGGCTTTCCATTCCTGCTCCACGGATGTGGACGATATCCGGATCCACTTTGCGAATGGCTCTGCGGTAAAAGCGGATATCTGAAAGGCTGATTCCGCAGTGGCAGTTGTTCAATACCACCGGGACAAATTCAAAATGGTCCGACAGCGTTTCCCGACTGCTCAGCGCTTTATATTCTGTTTTCAATCCGCCGTTGCTGGCGGTCGTTACATACTGCTGAACGACTCGGGTTCTTGGCATGTTGAGCCTCCTCGGTACAGTTCATTTTGATTATTTTTTCTGCAATGGCAGATGCCAAAAGATTTTTTGCGGCATATTGCAGAAATTTCGTATGCCTTTTTTCTATTTCTTTCTTCGGCGCCGATATAGCTGCCTTTAAGGCATCGGAAATGGCGCAAGAGATATCCCGGTTTGGGTCAACGACATACAAAAAATCTTGATAACACTTCGGCATACCATCCAGAAGGAAGGCAACCGTTGGCTTTCCGCTTGAAAGATACTCTATGTCCTTGGAGGGGAAAGAGTATTTCGTATACTCCTCATTGTTCGGCCGAGGGTTTACAAGCACTGCGGCAGATGAAATGTATTCCTGTACCTTTTCCGGCGATACTTGCCCCGGAAGAATGATTCTCGAATCTTCCATGGCACATTTCTGTAGATATTCCACTGCGTCACCGTTCCCGCATAAAATCAAGCGATAACTGCTGTCTTGCAGCAGGGAAAACGCTTCTACCAAAGAGCGGATTCCAAATCTGAAATACAACTTGCCGGCATATACGATATTGACGGTTTCTGCATGAGCGGTACTATTACGATTTTCGGGAATCGAATCTACGATTCCCTCGGCAACAACATATGGTCGATCCGTTAACTGCAACGCTTTTGCCATAGCTTCTGTCAGAACCACAGATGTATCGACGCATTTGATATGTTCCTTAATTGATTTGATATCGAACCCTTTAAAGAAGTTATAGAGAAAACCTCTTTTTGCTTCGAGGTTCATATATTGCGGAAGATCGGGAACAATAAAGCAGATCCTGATTTTTGGGTTCAGCTTTTGGGCATAGGCTGCTGCCGCTAGAAACGGATCGTGTGCGCTGTATACAATGATCAACTTTTCTTCATTGCCATCCAATGCAAACGCGCGAACTGCCTTTTTCAAAGCGCGCGCCCTGGACAAATTTCGGAAGCCCCAGATGTTGTTAAACGAAACATACCGGCATATATACTGAGGGTTTGTGAAACCGGAAAAACGCAGACTGCGGCTTTGATTCGGATAATGCCCGATAAAGGGGGCAGAGATTACTTGGGTGTCAGTGACCTCTTTCAAGCCTCTGATCAGCTTTAACTGCATTTGGTTTGCTGAGAATTCTACACTTTTCTTTGCCTGAGCAATCACTTCGGCTTCATTCTCTTTTGCAAAAACACCGCAAAGGAACAGTACATCCATGTCAAACCCTCTTATACTTTCTGAGGCCTCGCGCCGTATAGGATAGAAATACGGAGAGTGACTTTAGCAGAGAGAGTTTTTCAACCTTGCGGTAGACCTCCCATCTGTTTTTTGCCGATTGGACCTTGCTATGTGACCTTGAGCCTTCCACTATCCGATAGTCTGCCAATGGCTCGCAACATGCCGATGCAGAATAGCCCTTTTTGAGCAATTGAAGCCAATACACCAGGTCTTCGTGATAATAGTCAGCGGAAAAGCGGTTATTATCGACTACGTTTTTAGCCAAAAGAGTGGTGGAGCAGCTAAATACGCTTTCTTTCAGCATATCGTCATAGGATGTCTGCGCTGGCACAATATAGTCGGATATTTTTTCCCCATCGCTGCTGATTAGCGAGTACGAGCAGTAAATGATTTCCGAGCCGGAATTCAACGCGACCGCGAGCTGTTTTTCAAGCTTGTCGCTATGCCATATGTCATCACTGTCTAACAGTGCGACCCATTCGCCTTCGGATAATTCCAAACCTCGATTTCTGGTTTTAGCTGCCCCCAAATTGCGAGTGTTCCGAAAAAGCCGAATTCTATCATCTGTGTTTACAAAGGCTTGAACAACATCAACGGTATGGTCTGTGGAGCAATCATCAATAACCAACAGAACCCAATTGGTATATGTCTGAGATTGTACCGAGCGAATCGCTTCACCTATGTATTTTTCTGCGTTATACGCTGGCATCACAACGGAGACCAATGGATGCTGCATCGCTGCCTGCCCGTGACAGGTAGAGGTTTTCTGTAGTGTTTCCATCAGCGCGCTCCTTCGTGTGTAAAAATTAACGACACCGTTTTTGCAAGGCATTTGATATCCATAAGCACTGATCGTTTTTCTATGTACTCCATGTCATAGACGATTTTTTCTTCCGGCTCCAGCTCATAGCCACCATTGACCTGTGCATATCCCGTTAATCCAGGTGTTACGACCAGCCGATTTGAAAATCCCACGATGTACTTTTCAAACTGCTCATAGAAATACTGCCGCTCTGGTCTCGGCCCGACAAAGCTCATATCTCCAACCAAGATATTCCAGAGCTGGGGGAGCTCGTCTATCCGCGTCTTGCGCAAGAATGCCCCAAACCGGGTACAGCGCTTATCTTCTTTATCCGCCCACTTGGGGCCGTTCACCTCCGCATCATGATTCATTGTCCGAAATTTGTAGATTACAAACGGTTTTCCGCCCTTTCCAAGCCGCTCCTGCTTGAAAATTGCACCGCCTGGCGAATCAAACACTATGATCAATGCGATAATCGCCATTGGAATTGCTAATACTATAAGTCCTATCAAAGCGAAGAAAAAATCAAAGAGCCTCTTCACAAGGAGGTATGACCATCGTTCTTGAATGCGGGGAAACGCAATATGAACGGTAGCATGTTCTTTGGCTTTTTCAGTGATTTGATAGGAAGCCGTGACTTCCACCATAATTCATCTCCATCGTGTCATTCTAATTCCTTTTCGCTGTCAGCTGTCTCCACCCAATCTTCTCTTGCATTGGGGCGGACGAAACTGTACACCTGCTCAAAAGTCCATTTCGTTGTATCTTCGCTGTCCTTGATCTCATCAGACAGTACTCGGGCTGCAAAAGAAAGCATCGTGTCAAAATCTGATGCAGCAGCATGTCCACATTTGTGTCAGGACGAAATACCGGTCGGATTTCATCAAACAACGAATGGAAATACTTCAGATGCTCATCATACGCATGACGTCGGCAACTGACAGAATAGTAATATTGCAGGTAAAACCGGCAATCATCTGGTTTATGGAGAATGAATTCCCAGCAAGATTTCCACAAAAGGAAACAACGCTCTTTCCAATTCAGTCCGCGTATCCGCATAACCGGAAGCGATTTTCGCACATGCTCTGCCAAGCACACATCTTCCATATGAAATGTTGCTTGAAGAAGCGAATCCTTGCTGTCATAACAGCGATAGATATACGCCTCATTGATTTGTGCATCTGCCGCGATCAGCTTTGTTGTCGTCCGTTCCAGACCATACTGTGCAACAATTCGGACGGTGCTGTTGAGCAGAGCCTCACGCACTTCATTTAAATTTCTCATACAACAGGCCCTTCCATAAAGTAAGTGATCACTATACGAGTTTCAAAAAAGAAGCGGCTCACAACAAGGGTGAATCAATAAGCCGCACTAATTTGTTCAAAACGCTTCGTAGAGTATGTCACTCAATGGGGTGCGCGAAGAACGCAGATGTTCTACACCCCAAAAGCATTCACCTCCTCAAAGAAAAAATGCCTTGAATCACTGCATTTCATAGAGTATGTCACTCAATGGAAGCACGGATTGAAAGGCATAAAATCCACCGTATTCAATTGCTTTTAAGTAGAATGACACACAACTTTGACTGCTGATATTAGAGGCCAACCACATTTAATTTGTTCATATTGGATCGTTTCAGTTCCATAGAAGAATGAACATACCGTTCCAGTGTAATCGTAGTGGTAGAATGTCCTAACACTTCGGAAAGAGATTTTATTTCAAAGCCAACTTCCACTGCGCGTGTTGCGAATGTGTGCCGAAGCGTATGTGCGTGAATACCCTCCAGCCCACATGCATGAGTGTACTTCTCAATGCGATATTGTAATGTCCGCGGCTCCATATAGTCAGTCGTTCCCGTCAGTACATATGCCCCCATATTACCGGGATCCATTTGTTTGCAGAGATCTGCCAAATAGCTTATCATCGGGATTGTTCTCGCTGAGGTGTCGCTTTTTGGCGCACCGATCACAATCCTTGTACGGGCTTCTCCCTGCATATCCGTATCGTGAAGTCTTTGCAATGTTGCGGCAATCTTGATGGTCTGTTCGCGAATGTTGATGTTACACCATTGCAATGCACATAGTTCCCCTATGCGCACGCCGGTGGACAACGCTAATAGAAGTCCGAATTTGCAGCTGTCCATATCTGTCAATAGATAACTCATAAATCGGTTCTGCTCATCCCGTGACAACACGCGCATTTCCTTTCGGCTCTCTTTGGGGTAATTGATTTCGATTACCGGGAAGACCCCCGGAAACAGAGTCGCCGTGTATTTCAAAACGCTGTGCAGCACCACCAGAATGTCGTGGACAGTTTTTATAGCCAATCCATCATCAAAAAGTAACTCGTGAGTAAAATCATCGATAACACCTGTGCTGATGCCAAGCGGAAAGCATCCGCCAAGCTTTGGCTTGATATGCTTTTCAAGCACTGTGCTATATTTGATGTATGTGGATTCGCGGATTTTTCCTTTTTTCAGGCGAAGCCATTCGTTGCAGTAATAAGCAAATCGATGCTTTGCCGTATTGGTTGGAACGGCCTTTCCATTCACAAGTGCGGCTTTATACTTCGTAACCTTTTCCTTCGCTTCACGGTATGTTTTTCCGTAGCAAAAGCCATATTTGATTTTTCCGGAAAGCTCGTACCCTTTGATATAGCGTGCCTCCCATCGACCATCTTTCCTATGGAAAATGTTTTCTCCTTTTGCCATTTTAATTACCTCCGGCAATATTTTTTTCGCCCGCAAATGGGTGTACCTATATTGTAACTGATATCTGTAACAGATTCCTGACTGCTTATTTGACTGCGCTGACCTCGCCCAAAGGGCCAAAATTGACACGAATTGGAACGCGATGGTTCCTTCTAAGTTGGTTTATTCTCTAAAAACATCTCCAAATTTCGTGTTTCCTATTGATTTTCCGACAGATGCGTGTTATAATACTTGCGTTTATAGAGTTTGAATTGCACTCGTGGAGTGACATACTCTACGAAATATAAAGCAAGCAGCTGCAATGATGTCCATCTACAGTTGCTTGCTTTTTGTCGGGTTGTTATATTTATCTTGTTGGTAAAATTACCTTTGCGACAATATCATCGTTCATTACAAAAGGATATTCCCAGTAACGAGAATCGTATGAACATTGACCATTGTCCCCAAGCACATAAAAACCGCCTTCCGGAACCACCAGATTTTCTCCGTTACTTTCGATCAAATCTCCTTCTACTGCTTCGACCCGTTTGACGAGATATTCCTTGTTATGTCGGAACACAATAATGTCCCCTTTTTGAATGTCTCCCCAAACACGCACTCCGAGGAGCAAACTTCCAGTTTTCAGAGCAGGCTCCATAGATGCTGTCGGAACATATCCAAGCAAGAAAACGAACCGAAACAGAATTAAAATCAAAAGTGAGATTGTCATCGGAAGCAACGACAATCTCACTGCATTTTTTATTTTTTTCATAAGCACCATCAAAAATAGGGACATCGAGATGCTATTTCTCGATGTCCCTTACTATATTACTTATACTCCTTTCAGAGCCAGTATTTCCGGCCGGCTTTTCAGATACTTCCTCGCCTTGGATACCCAGGCGCAAACAAGATTGGCGGACACCCCAAACTCATTTCCGATTTCCTTGCTGGAGCGCCCCTCGGCCATCTGAATCATTGCATCTATTCCTTTTATCACACACGGAGATGCTTTCTGCTTTGCTGCTTTGAGCGCAGCCTGCACATCCAGCTGCGTTGCAACATCTGCAATCGATACGGTCGGATTTTCTGCAACCAGGGGAATCATATCGCTTGAAAGCTCCGTTGCCTGCCGCCTGGTCGAGTAGATCAGCGCATCGCAAATTTCATTCCATATCAAGCGATAGGCATAGGTAGAGAAGGTCCCGCCTTTATCTGTTGCCGCAGCTTTGCAAAGGCCGATGCAACCGATTTGAAAAATATCATCATATGTATAGATACCCAACTGATATGGACCGTGGACCTTATCGTTGATCACTTTCTGGACCAGCCGAATATTCTGCTCCACTTTCTTTTGCTGTTCTGCTGTCAGGGTCATGACGCCAGTGCGCCTCCTTTCTGTGTATAATATCGCCCCCGCGTTTTGGCTTTCTGCCGTTCTAAGAGCTTTCTGCTTTCTTCGATCACCTGCTTACAGTAATATTCGCCAAGATACCCAATGTGAGCTTCGGAAAGCGGTGCCATAATCAGGTCGGCCAGCCACTGGTATGCATCCTGCTTACTCATATAACCGGATTCATAAAGCTGGTCAAAGTAATGGTGCGCTGTACGGCGCAATGTACGCAACTCGTGATTGGCCATACTTCCTACCGGAATATTAGTACCGGTGTGAACACGAACATAGGCATCGCACTCTGGATAGTGCGAACACACATATAGCATCGTTCCTCTCGAATTATCGCGATAGATTCCGTCTGCGCTCCGATAAATAACCGGACTGCCGCAATACGGGCATCGCATACTGCTTCGGTTAAACCCCTTTCGTTTTTTCTTTTTATTCATAAATTAACCTCCGAGTTCTTAAAGAAAAAGCCGGAAGGTTGCTAAGCGCATACAAAGTCTGTTGGAAAACATATCTCCCCAACACTCAACCTGTAAGCATCCAAGCAGCCTTCCGGCTATCATATTCAATTGCCTGCGTTGTTGTGGATTTGCTCAGTGCGCAAATCCGTAACGATTCCTTGCCTCTTCCCGAGACGAAGTCTGACGCCGTACCATAGACGTATCGAGAGCCTGAACGCAAGCTCCTGCCACGCCTATAGTATATCAGAACGGAATGCAAAAGTCAAGCCTTTGTGGAATATTTATTTCATATCGCTCAGCTAATATTCCTATAAGTTTTGCATTTTCTCCAAACTGAAATGGAATCGTTATTCCTCGTCTTCCTCATCATCCGGCGCCTCATTTTCACGCTTTTTCTTGAGGATCTGCATGACGATCAGCGTGCCGATTGCGATAACCATACCGCCTGCAAAGAGGATGATATGCAGCGTCGGAATGCCGGATTCGGCTTTCTCATTTGACTCAGGGCTTTGCTCTGTTGTGGCAGGAGCCTGCGTCCGGTCTGTTGAGTCCGCCGTATCCTCCGGTTCCGGAAGCGAAGTTGAGGAATTCATACGGGTCAGAATGTACTGGGAGCTGCCGCCGATCTCCAGGCGGAGTACGCCATCCGTCCCGACCTTGACGGTGCCGGGGTAAACCCCGGCGTCCGTCTTGAGCTGGAACTCTACGCCCGACCATGATGTGCCAAGCTGGATCTCCAGTTGTTCTGCTTTTACCACCTGCAGCTCGCTGCCGTCCGTGCCTTGCTGCGCCGCATAAACCGGGGTGACCGGAACGCAGAGAATGCAAAGCAGCGACAGGATCAGCAGAATGCCTTTTGTCAGTTTTGTTTTCATTGCCTTACCTCCTTGGTCAGTCTGCAAGATGCTTCTTCTTGCGGGAATAAAGAATGGTGCCGATCAGAACACAAAGGCTTGCGAGCATTAGGCATAACCACAGAGCCATGTGAGAATCGTCACCGGTCTTCGGGCTGTCCGGATGATCGGTCGTGACCTTATCGTTGTGGACATTGACCGTCAGCGTTTCATCAGCGGTCAGCTCGATCTCAAAAGGATCCGGGCGTTTATAACCGGCGCTGACGCTGTCCTCAACCTCCGTCACGGTGTATTTGCCGATGCGTAGGTTTTCAATGAAGATCTCACCGTTTGCGTCGGTCGTGAATACTTCGTCGTAATTCTCACCCGTGATACGGAAGCTGAAGCCTTCCACACGGCTGTCCGAGGAAGTCTTCACGATCTTCAGATTGCCGACCATATGGTCGTTGATGAAACCGACGCCGGCCTGATTCTCTACTTCCACCATCTCGCCATCCGTTACGATCTCAAAATAGTGGTATCCGTTGTCCTTGATGAAATTAACAGGCGCCTGCTTTTCGTAGAGGAAGTATCCGCCGTAACGCAGCTCAGCGAGTTCATACAGACCGGGCTCACATTCCGAAAGGGTACCGACCAGCTCATCCACATCCGGATCGAACTGCTGATTTCCGTTTACATCACGGTAGACCTCAAACACGGCACCGGTAAGCAGATGGTCGGGATAATCCTTATCGACCTTGGTCGTATGGACTGCGCCATAGATATGGCGGTTCTCGGCCTTGAGCTCGATTACGGCACCATCCGTAGTAATGTCGACCGGGAACTCTGCCTCGTTGAGGACGAAGCCCTCGGCGGGTTTCAACTCGCGCACGATCCATTTCCCAAATCGCACATTCTTAAAGGTGAAGATGCCGTCTGCATCGGGCACCGCCGTCAGCACGGCGTTTTCCTCTGTGAATTCCGCATCATCTTCCGTAAAGAGGCCAAACAGCGCACCCGCAATCGACTTTCCGTCTTCGTCGACTTTGTAGCCTTTGATGTCGCCGCGAATGAATTTGTTCTCGACGGTAATGAAAACGGTTTTGCCGTCCTCGGTGATTTCTACCTCGATCGGCGTTTCATTGAGCACATAGCCGGTCGCCGGCTTCAGCTCACGGATGATCCATTTCCCGTACCGGATGTCTTCAAAGCGGAACTTACCGGTGCTGTCAGACTCGGTTACACGCACGGCAGTTTCCTCGGTAAACTCCGTTTCATCTTCACGGAACAAACCGAATACCGCACCGGCGATCACATTGCCGTCCTCGTCGAGCTTGGTGCCCTCAATATTGCCGCGGATATACCGATTCTCCAGTTGGATATTCACCACATCGCCGTCTTCGGATACCGTGACCGGATATGCCTTCTCATTGAGAACAAAGCCCTTGGCCGGCTGAATCTCACGAACGACCCATGTCCCGAAGGGCACCTTTTCAAATTTGAAGGTACCGTCCTGTGCGCTTTCCGCCGTTAAATACGCATTTTCCGCCGTATACTCATTTTCATCATTTCGGAACAGGCCAAAAATCGCACCGGCGATCACATGACCATCCTCATCAATCTTACGGCCGGAAACCATACCGTACTTGAGGTCGTTTTTAATCGGGGCACCGCCATTGACAGCGATCTCAACCACCTGAGTTTCCTGCGAGCCGTAGGAGAACTCGAATTCATAATGGGTGTCATCCAGGATGTAGTGCTCGTCCGTACTGCGCTCCTGCAGGTAATAGCTGCCGAGCGGCAGGTCGGTACTGACCGCTGCCAATCCGTTCTCGTCAAAGGTCACGATCTCAATGAGTCCGCCGGCCGGAATTATGGTTCCGTCTCCGGCGACCAAATCAGTCTTGGCATACAGGCCGAAGGTGATGTTTTTCAGCTCGCCGTTCATACCGATACCGAACAGCTCATTCTGCTCCAGCACCTTGCTCAGGGATACTTTGACATTTTGGCGTTCGTTATAGAGATTACCGGCGGTTTCCGTAATGGCGACCTCCTGACCGGCGTAAGTCAGCTCCACCGTCTGGATTGTGCCGTTCAAAACCATTCCGTGCGGCGCGGTGATCTCCTGGATCTCATATTTTCCGAGATACAGTTCCTTGCTCGATGCTACGCCGTCAGACCCGGTTGTGATCGTATCCACGATCTCGCCCTTTGCGTAATGCATGACGCCGTCAAGCGTATAAATATCTTCTGCCGCGCGAACCTCAAACACTGCGCCGGGCAGACTCTTGACCGCATAGACCGGTTTATAGATCCCGTCCGCTTCCGTGACTGTCCAGAATACTTCGCCGGTCTTAGTGATACGGATGATACCTTTCTGCGGCATGTTGGAACGGGTGACTTCGATCAATGTGATGTCGCCGTCCTCGGTCGCCGAGTTTGCGGTTACATCAAAATAGACCGGATCGGAGTTCAATACATAGCCATACGGGGCTTCGACTTCCACAATGGAGTAGCCCTTCCCGAACGGAAGCACTTCCGGAGTGATCAGATAGCCTTCCGCGTTAGTGTAAAAGGTGTTGATCACCGTCAGCTCCGGATAGGTATACTGCATGGTAACTCTGGTACCGTCCGGGTTATAAATCTGGAATGCTGCACCTGCATACGGGATACTCAGACCGGATTCTGCATCCGTCTTTTGAATCTTGAGATATCCGGTAAAGGGCGCATTGTTGAGTAGATATTGATAGCAGCATCCGTCTTTATCAATGAAAACATCGAAGGGCGCTGCCAGATCAAAGCCCTCCGTGCCTTTCGTCTGTCTGACTGTATAGACGCCGTAAGGAAGCTGCTTCGTCCCGGCATAGCCGTGTTCGTCTGTAATCAGGTAGTCCCGTTCTGTGTCCCGGGCATTTTCATAAGAACCGGCGGTTTTCAGAAATACCTCAAATTCCGCTCCGGCCTCAACCGTTTCCAGACCGGTGCTGCCGTCATCCATGTGTTTGATGAGATACAGGCTGCCGAAGATGATGTCCTCATAGACATCCAACTCTTCCGTATTCTTCTCCAGCGTATACTGTCCGGGCGTCACACCGAGCCAATAGACGGTTTCATCCAGGAGATATCCTTCCGATGGTGTGATCTCACGGATGTTCCACCCCTCGCCGCAAGGGTAGTAGTCGGTCAGGAAATATCCGTTCTTATCCGTCACATAGGTGTCCACGAGTTCATCATAACGATAAACGCCGTAAACTGCTCCGGCGAGTGTGGCATCGCCCTGGGTTTCCCCGTAAGGATAGCCGAGATTTTCCACAATGCTGTCCGAATCGAGTGAGAGCATCTGCGGATTCTCGTGTCCGCCATTGCTGCGGAGAGAAGCGTCGACCTTGAGGACATCGGCACGCCATTTCTTGAGGATATTATCAAACTGGCGCTCGGTCACTTTATTCCACTCGACCGAAATGTTCTGTACCTCCGGGATCACATATCGCTCGGGGGTGTTCTCTTCGGAAAGCGTGTAGTCCGTACCGATCGGGACGCGCTCAAACACGGCCGTACCGACCGCATTGGTCACAGCGGTCATATCCACGCTCTCGCCGTATTCGGAGGTGCCGGTCAGGCGGAAAGTCAGACCCTCCACCAAGCCGTCTTCGGCGGTTTTGCGGACTTTGACCATTCCATACTGACGCAGGTTGGCAATGTCCAGGGTGATAAGCGGGCTGTTATCGTCGATCGTTACCTTCCACTGCGCATCGCCGTCCGGCTGGTAATTGACCGGGACTTTGGTCTCTTTCACAATATAATCGCCATAGATGATCTCGCCGGACTTGGCATAACCGTTTTTGTCCGTGGGTCCGATCACGGCAATCTCTTCACCGGCCAGATCATAGACGGTGAATTCTGCTCCGCTGAGGTCCTTTCCGGATTCGGCGTCGGATTTCAGAACCTCAATATGACCCTTTTTGAGCCGGTTATAAGCATTGACCGTTGCCAGGCTGCCGTGTGCGGTATCAATGGTGACCTTCCATTCGGTCTGACCGTCCGGCTCATAGTTGAATGGGAAGGTCGTCTCGACTACTCGGTAGGAGCCGTAAGGAATACCTGCGGATTTGGCATATCCACGATCATTGGTCGGCCCAATGGTTGTTACCTTTGCGCCGGACATATCATAGACTGTGAAAATGGCTCCCTTGAGGGCTTCGTTGGTACCGGATGATTTTTTGTAGACCTCAATATTGCCCTTTTTCAGTTCATTGACTGCCTGGATCGTTACCACGCCGTTATTGGAAGCGCTGACTGTGCGGATCCATTCCTTGGTTCCTGAATAGGTGTAGTCCGTCGGGAAAACCGTTTCCACGATTTTGTAGGTGCCAAACGGCAGCCGCTCTTTGGTGCAGGCGTAGCCACGGCTGTCGGTAGGACCGATGGCATATTCTGCTCCGGTCGAGGTGTTGGTGGCAATAAAATAGGCGCCGCTCAATGCTGCGCCCTTCGGATCCTTTTTATAGACTTCGATTTTGCCGGCTGCCTCTACGAATTCCGGCGTAACGACCTGTACGACGGCTTCCGGGTAATCACCCTTGGACATGCCGACAATGGAACTGAGTTCCGGTCCGCGGTCGTTACCGACATGAGTCACGAAATGGATCCCATTATAATATCCTGCATAGAGTGCCACATGAGCGATGTCTCCGGTCGGGATGTGCTTGAAAATGATGAGAGAGCCGATCGGGATATCTTCGCTGGGAATGAAATTGTTGCCGTTCGCATTCTGGCTGAAGCTGATGCGGCGCGCCGTTCCGGCACTGATCCACGCATTCGCAGCAGCGTTGTATGCCGTTGCGGTGCGCAGATTGTATGGGCGGGTTGCACTGCTGGTGTCAATGCCCGCAATGTTCGGCAGATAGTTGTAGTACACATACGAAACAAAAGAGGCACAGCAAAGGCCGCTGCTCTCGAATCCGGCGATATCCGGTGCGAGCCCGGTTGCCGTACCGCTTTTTGCAACGGTTTCCGTGCCGTACTTATTCAGCCCGTAGGAGATTTTCGAGAGATAAGCAGTTGCGCCGCCGCTGTACTTTTTGAAAATTGTTCCGTCATCCCGTTGCGCCTGTACCTTGTAGCCGGTGTACTCCAGCGCATCGAGGAAAACATTGTCCAGCATCTCAGCCGGAATGTCAGATGCCGGAGCCGCAAAGACGCTTGTCGGCATCATCGAGATGAGCATCAGCACTGCCAAAAGCATTGACAGGATGCGTGAGGTGAATTTCTTGTTCATCTTGGTATCTTCCTTTCTTGATTTGGATATGAAAAGAGCCCCACCGTTTTGGGTGAGGCTGCAATTCCTTGATGGTTCTTAAAGATTGTCCGTGTTTTCAGCAGCAACTGCGATGTCGCAGTACCACATACCGCTTTCATAAGTTACGCCAACGGCAATATAGCCATACTCGGCCGAGCCGATATAGCACCAGTGCTCCGCACTGTTTCTGACCAAGGTCGCCAGCTTATAGGCAACTTCGTCCACCGTACCGACATAACCGGCCTTTGCAATCGCTTCACCGGCATTGGCACGGTAGTACGGCTCGCCGCTGCCGCCGTAGACACTCGGATCCACATACTCGCCATACTGAAGTGCTGTCGCCGCTGCACGCTCATCATTTGTATCATGCGCAAAATTGCGGATGAGCTGTCGGCTTCGATACTCAGCATAGCTCGTAAGACCCGGCAATTTGACTGCAGGTGATGTGCGAAAGCTGTTGATGTACTCCAGCACCTTATCAGCAACCGCCCGTGCGTCCTCGGCCCCGGCATACGCTTTCGCGGATTCCGAAGGCGGTTCAGTAGGCCTTGTTTCCGGCTCGGTCTGAGGGGGAGTCGTAGACTCAGGGGCTTTCTCGCTTTCCGGTTCGGTAGTCGACATGGGATCCGCCGGCTTGGCAGGGGCTGTCGTCTCATTTTCAGTTGGGTCTGATGTGACGGTCGTATCCTGAGATATCCGGCTCTCCTCCAGGGAACTCTCCGATTCAGTCTGGTGAGCAGAGGACTCATTGGCAATTGCTGAGCCCGGGATCCCAGAAGGTACGGAACTATCAGCCGAGTCTGTGGTATGGCAGGCGGCAAGCGTCAGGCAGAATGCCAATACGCAGGATAAAATCAAAAGCTTTTTCATGATGCATACTCCCGGTTCGTGTTTTTACCATCATTACACGGACGAGTCTGGGATTTTACAACTCAGCACGCAAGCTTATAAAAGCCGCGGTCCGCTTCGTCGACGCAACGGTCAAGGATTTCGTAAAATCGCTTGGCATCCAACTCGGTATCCAGCCAGTGTGTGGCACGGTAGGAATAGCAGCCGACTTCGTCGTTGATCGCATGACTTCCGAGCACGCTTCTCAGATTCAGATCGTTTGCGATCCGGCACTGTTTTGCGGTACCCGGATGGGTAAGCGCCTTGGCGAGACAAACCACCATCAGCGGATGCAGCTCAGAAAAAGAGATCTGCAGGTAATAATCCCGATACCTGCCCATGATCGAAGTTTCATCCTGACTGTCGATCGGCAGCTCTGCCAGAAGCATCTGACGGGTATGCTCGGCGATCTCTTTCCTGCGATGCTGTTCTTTCTGACTCAGATCACAATGTAGCATAAAATCTCCTTTCTTTTCTCAATGCGGCATGGCAATGTGGGTGATGGCGCCCCAGATCCGGTTGGTCTCGTGGTTGATTCCGAGGATCCGGACGGTGACTCTGGCGCCTCTCGGCGGGCGACCCCGTTTGGGGTAACTGCACAGGCAGTCGATGCCGCCGTCCAGCGCCACAAACACGCCATTCACATCCACCATACTGACAGTACCGACATAACGGTTGCCAACGGAATATCTGCGCAGGGCTTTCTCATACGGATTTTCTCCCGCCTGTTTCACAGAAGCGGAAACCTGAACATGGTCACGGTCGCTGCGATCCACATCCAAGACCTTGACGAGGATGCGCTGGCCGGGCTGGAAGTGGGCCGCCGCGTCCATCCAGCGTTGGTAGCTCAGTTCTTTAAGGGGAATGTAGCTCTCCACGCCGAACAGGTCGATGAAGATTCCTGCACGGATGGCAGAGACAACTCTTGCTTCTGCGCAAACACCGGCATAGATGCGGTTGTTGCCGTCCCGGTCTGTGCCAAAATACATTTCTTTTCTTCGGGCACGCATAGCCTCAAGGCGGCTCGCCGCTGCAATACCGGATTTGGGATCGATGCCTTTGACAATATAGTCGACTTCGGCGCCGAGGCGCTTGGTCAGCATGTAATGAAGTACCTCGTCCGGGTCACGTCCGCGATAATCTTCGGGCGGCTCCACTGCCTCAGCGGCAGGAATGATGACCTTGAACTCACCGTGATACAGGACTGCAAAGGCATGACGGGGGTTATCCGCCGACTGTTCCACCCCCTGGATCGTCCCGGTCAGGATACGGCCGCTTCGCTGCGACTCGATGAGATCGAGCAGGTCGTTTTTGGCCTTATCTGCCTCCGTTTCGACCGTCGGACGATCGTCAATGGACAGTACCGACACGCTCGGTTTGGTGTAAGTGCGTTTTCTCTTGGTTTTTGGCGCTGCATCGACGCCGTCTTCCTTGGCATTCGGTGCAGTTTCAGGTTCTGTGTCAGACTGGGATGGTTCCGGCTCTGTCTTCTTGCGCCTGCGGGGCTTTTTTACCTCGGTCTGGGATTCCGTCGGTTTGTTGAGAGCTCCGTCCGGAATTCCGGCTGAAGGGCCGTCCGCTTCCGCCGAATCTGTTTCAGTCTGGGAGAGCGAGGCATCACAGGCGTCATCCGGTGCCCCTTCGGCAGGTGATGCTGTGATATTCTCTTCAGTCTGGGATTCCTGCGCCTCCAAAGGAGTCGTCATCTCCTCGGGAAGCTCTGCTTTCTTTTTGGTTGGCATAGATTGTCCTCCTTTATTTGTTAAAATTCGCTCGGCGGTTGTGCCGAGCTGTATAAGCTTTTTCTGCGCGCCGCTTTCTTGGGCGGCGTCGGTTCGGTGTCAGACTGGGTGGGTGTAGGTGTAAGCGTATCGGCTGCCGGCTGATAATCATATACCGATGCCTTTACGATCTGCTTTGCCATCGGGTGCTTTGTGAAATCCAGTTTGTTCAGCTTCAGAATGTTATGCCCGCGTATGATGCAGAGCAGTTCCTCATTGGGAAGCCGTAAAACCTCATCCGGTGTGAGCAGCCGTCTGCGCCCCTGACCCTCGGTATGGCGGTACTGGGGAATGACCTGCGCCACTGCGATAGTCTGACGGACCGTCATGGTGGAATTGACCTGCACCGACATATCACCGGACCGGGCTGAGATATACTCGGCGGTCACATCGTCGGTACAACCGAGCATCAGCTGGATGTCACAGTTGCCGATAATTTCGGACCACAGATTCTTGGGATACCGATTCTGCAGCTGACCAAGGCTCTGCACAGCCAGCATGACTCGGATATCTCTCGACCGCACCACGGAAAGGGATCTAGCAAAATCGGATCCGTCTTCCGCACCTCCAATGCGGCCCACATTGTTAAACTCATCCAGTATCAGATTGACGGGCACGTCGCAGCGGCCGTTCGGGCGACCGTCGGCATAGCGAGTCAGTTTGATGAACATGAATGAGAAAAAGAGCGATGACAGGAACGCCATCGTAGCGTCCTGATCGCTCAGCACAATGTAATAGATGCACTTGTTTCTGCCAGGCGCCGTCAGGTCAATGTCAGACCGACTCGTGATTCGCTGTACTGCTTGGTTCTGAAGCACCTGAAGGCGTGTGCCCAGCCCCAGTATGATGCCGGAACGCACCGTATCACTGGACTGGGCAAACAGATTAAATGGCGCCCGTGCCGGATGGTCAAGCGGCAGCTTGTCAAACATAGCGGTCAGTTGCCGTTCGCTGTTTTGTGTGAGCAACTGATATACGGCGGACAGATGCTTCATACCGGGGCTTCGGGTCCGATCCTGGTCAACGAGCAGGATCAGTGCCTTCAAGAGATTACCCTCGCCATTGTCCCAGAAGTGGTCGCCTTTACCTGAGCTGGTGTTGCCGATGATGACATTGGTCAGCACCTGCGCCATCAATGTGTCGCCGTTCAGGTCTGACATACAGTTCCACGAGTCACTGTGCTCAGGGGATACAAGATTGTAGATCTTCACATCGTAGCCCGCTTTTCGGAACATTTCCGAAGTGTCGGCATATAGCTCGCCCTTGCTGTCGGTCACAATCACGGACTCGTTGCGTCGCAGCGCCTGAAACAACGCATTTCGGATGATCGCACGAGACTTCATGGTACCGGATGCGCCGAAAACGGCAATATGGCGGTTCAGTCTGGTGTCCTCCGGCATACAGACGGCTTTACCGTTGTACTCGCCGAGGATCGTACCTTTGGCATCAGGGATCGGAGATATCTCCAGGACTTCCTTCATTTCTTTTTCGTCCATCCAGGATGCCGTGCCGTAGATACCGGATTTGCTTCTGGCAAAGCCGCGGGGGTCATGCTGCTTCCCGTCAAACTTATCGTGAAGCTTCACATAGGCGAAGATGGCGCCGGCAATCAACAGGATCATCAGGATGCCTTTGATTCCATTCCCGCTGAAAGCCGCCGAAAAACAGATCAGTGGATTCCAGCTTACCGGCTTCATCGTACTTTCACCGGAAACGCCGCCGCTGTCCATCCACGCAGTGTAGTTGCCAAGCAATTGGCCAAGCATTCCGCCCAGATAGAACAGCCCGACGCATCCCAGTATGGCGGCGATGATGATGGCTATCTTGCGGTTTTTATCGCTCAAATAAATTCCTCCTTTCAGGGTCGAGTTCTGCTTCCACAGCGTCAAACCCAATCGTTTTTATTGTCACACGGCTTCCGAGATACTCCCGGATAAATGCCATCTGGTACGGGTAGCACAGCACCTCATAATTTCCGCACTGATTCTCGACAGCTTCCTTAAAGCGAACCAGCCTTGCGAGATCTCCGTCCAGATGAGAGAACACATAGGCATCATCGATTTTTGCGTCATACTCAAACAGCCCGCGATCATAGGTTCGCACTTCCGGGTCAAATAGAAGCTCCAAAAGCTGTTCTTTCCAATCGGGTACTGTCATCAGCCGCAGTTGGCGAATGCCATGCTCATCCATAGGAATGAAATACAGATTGCGGTAGATGGCATCAAACCGGAACTCAGGTCGCTTGGTTGTGTCGGACTCCAGCAGCGTCTTCAGCGCGACGCTCTCAGACTGGCCGAATAGAATGGCGGCCGGCGTTGCATCGGTGCCGGCATTCAGGCGGCTGATCTCAATAACGCTGTGCAGCGTTTTGAACTCGCCCTTGCCGCTCCATTTCATCACGGCGCTGCGCGTGTTATAAACGGCGTATGGCCGCTGTCCAAGATAGGCGGTTCCCACCATCCGGGTAAACATCGTTTTGTTCATCTCCGCTTCGCCGAGCTTCTTCAGTTCTTTGGCAAGATAAAAGCAAGGCGCATTGGGTATTCGTTGGGTAATGGTCCGGTTTTGAAGAATGGGAAGTATATACGGTCGGCATTCAATACCTGAGCGCATACACATAGCCACGGTTTCGGCAACACGGTGGTTTCTGTCCCGGTGTGCGGCATTCCCAGGGAATTTGTGTTCCCAAAAGGCGTCCATGTAGTACCGGTAAGCGTTTGGGTGAAGCCAATCCAGTATGGGAAGAGCACCTTTATAAAAACGCACAGACCTGCCGTTGCCTTTGCCGGTAACGGTAAGCAGGCGTGTGGTCATTTCCGTTTCCGTTTGAGGAATGCGGAATGTTTCCGGCGTGGTGAGCTTATGAACCAGGGCTTTGTAAGCGCGTTCATTGCCGAGTAGGTAGAGCGAACGAATCGGATATTCACCGACGATGGAAAGCATTGTGATGAGCTGCCGGAGCTGACTGCCCGGGCGAAAGTATTGCATAGGCGCATCACCTCGCTTTGTAAGAAATTCCGACCACATGACTGCTCTCTTTGTCGGAATTTCCGCCGTGAAATCTGCCCCAAATCGCCGCTATACCGGGCATTTTTGACTCCCAATTTCTTATGTAAGTTTTCCGAACCGGAAAACGGCGGTTTTTACATAAGATTTTTCCCTTAACAAAAGCGGACTTCATAGAGCTTCACCCCCTTATCCGGCAGCGTTTTCTCTTCGACCATCCACATAGGAAAGTCGTGTTTAGGGATTACATAGACTTCCGTGCGGTCCTCACTTCCGGCAGCGCTGCAATAGTAATGCGAGCAAACTGCCGGGTGATCGTCGGGCAGAACATACAGTGCCAGAATGTCCGTGACCATATTGGTTTCGATATTATCGTGATCCCGCATGGCCCGTTCCGGGCGGCTTCTGTCATACACATGGCGGTAGGCAAGTACGCAATCCCGAAAGCGAACCGGAGGCTTGCCCTCAAAGAACTTCCGCATAGCCGGATAGAGGTAGGAGCGGATATAATCCGCTGAGCCGGATGCTTTCTTCGGCAGCAGTGCCGGAATGCGAACGGAGAACCACCCCTCGGCTGTAAACCCGACCTCGACCGGGATCGTGTCGGATATGATCGCATCCGTTTGGATTGTTGCCCCGGCTGCTCCGGTGTAGGCCGGAAGGACACGGGTGAGAAGGACTGCCTGCTCGGACAGTTCCTCAAGCCGAAGCGCTCGGTTATAGCTTTCCGGGAGGTTTCCGTTTTCGTAAAACCAGCGGACGGCAGCGGCCTGTTCCTTCATGCGGGAAAGCTTGGCTTCTACTTTGCCGAGTGTCTTCATATAAGTTGTTTCAGTCTTCATGCTCGGTCGCCTCCTCACTGTAAAAACGGACTTCCGGCTCGTCCTGGCCACAAAAATCCACCGTGGCGAACAGACACGGCGCATTCGGAAGCCGAACAGTACTCACCATATTGATCCGAGGCACCACAACGATATATTTCATATCTTCCTGGGGCTGAAGCAGCTTCAGCAGATTCTGCTCGCCGTCATAGAGCACTACGATCTCGTAGCCGACATTTTCTTTCAGAAAAAATAGCTGCGACGGGTAGACCGCCGGATAATGCGCCATCGGCTCCACCTTGTCAATGAACCGGAGCAGTACCCATATCGCCAGGATTATTCGCTGATCCGGCTGACACATTGGGTCGAGGCCGATATAATAGCCGCCGGAAACATCTGCGATACGCATTTGCCTTTTCAGATTCCGCAGGATCTTTTCTGCCGTCTGCGGCGGTTTTTGCAGCATCTTTATGATTTGCGCACGGGGCAGGGCTCCGTATTGCGAGAGCCATTTGACCACATACTGTTCGTCAGTCAACAGCACGATAACCACCTCCTTTTTGTACTCATTTGTACCCAAATGCGTATTCCGTGCAAAATACGCATCGTTAATCTGCCTCCTGCTGCCGCTCCTTGAGGATAGCTTCCAGCTCAGCACGGTCGGTCGTGATCATTTCCTGTTCCTCTTTGGATGCCTTAATGATGACAGGTACCTTACTGTTGTTGGAACAGATCAGCGCCTCGCCGCGTTCAAAGCGGGTGATGGAACGGATCTCGGTTTTTGTAAGCTTCAGTGTATCCCGTACAAACTCCGCTTCGTCCGGCTCCAGATTCAGAATGATCTTATTTTTGGAATTGTTGATGATCGCCCGACCGTAGCGTCCATCTTCCAATCCGAAGAAATCGGACAGGTCCTGCGTTGCGGAAATCGCCGCACCGCCGAAGCCGCGGATGACCTTGAAAATTTCTAGGCAGAACTCTGCCGCCATCCTGTTGGAACCGGCACCGATCAACTGCCAAATCTCATCGATCATAATGGCCTTCTTTTTCGTGCGGTCGCTTTTGATTTTGTCCCAGACATAATCAAGGGCGATCATCATGCCCACAGGCAGCAGCTTGCCCTTCAGCTCCGACAGGTCGAGAACAATATACTTATTGGACAGGTCCACATTCGTCTGCTGATTGAAGGACTGCGCCGAGCCGGTAACAAAACGGCTGACAATGACTGCAATACGCTTGGTCATTTCATTCTTTTGCAGTTCCTCATGCAGATCTCCGAGGATCGGCATGGTCTTCATCTTCGGCGGAACGGCATTGCGGTCCGCATAGACCGAATCGTTATCATGCGTGATACCGAACTTGCCGTAGGTGCGGATCAGCGCCTCATCCAGCATCTGCTCCTCTTCGTTGGTCATGTCCGGAATCAGCAGTGAGAAGAAGATCATCAGCTGCTGAATTTTCTGCGCCAGAAGAGAGTCCATCTCGCTGTAATCCAGTTCATCGATCAGTTCCATCTCTGGGCTGATGGTGTGCCGAATCTCCATAATATTGATGCAGTGCGGTGAGCCCGGTGCAATCTTGATAAACTGACCGCCGATGCGGTTGCACGCCCGCCGGAACTCATGCCCCTTGATGGGTGCAATGATATAGCACTGAATGCCGCGCATACGCATACGCAGTGCCAGCAGCTGCATGGTAAAGGTCTTTCCGGCGCCGCTGGTGCCGAGCAGGTTCAGATTGGCATTTTTATTTTTCTTCGTGTCAAACAGATCGACGATGCACAGCGAGTTGTTATGGCGGTTGATTCCGGGCAGCACGCCGGTATCGTCCGACATCTCGAAGGAAGTGAACATATAGGTAGAGGCCGCACCGCTGGTCAGCACATTCCGCTTGGATTTCTTTTCAAGCTTCGGGGATATCTGCAGAAACGGCATCACCGTGCGCAGGGCGTCCTCCTGCTGAAAGCTGCAGTCGCTGACATACATATCCATAGACTTGAGCATATCGGTCATCTGCTGCTTGCGCCACATCAGTTCTTCGTAGGTCCGTGCGGACACGGTCACGAATACTGACATATAAAAAAGGTCCTCATTGTAATTGGCGATTCCTTGCTTGATGAAATATCCTGCCTGAATGGAACCGGCAAGCTCCTCATAGTCGGTCGAGGTGTCCTGCATACTTTTAAGCTTCGTGCGGTTCAGGCGGATGCGCTGGGCAACCTTGTCGATGGTCTTGCTGCGGTTTTCCCGTTTTAGAAACACATCGACATCAATGCCTTCGCCGGCATTGATGAGGGAGGACATCCATCCGGCGCGGACCTTATTCGGGTATCCATTTCCTTTGATATACAGGAAGGAGTAGTAGAGGCCGTCCATAATGATGTAATTGCGGTGCGTCAGGTCAATGCCGCGCGGTGCGATAAAATGCGCCATACGGATATGTGGAATCGGATCGATGCCGATGACCTTGTTTTTCGCCGCCATCGTGTCTAAGACGATACGGTCGACGCGGGAATGAAACGGCTCCTCTACACAGGAACGGCGATTGAAAAACATATATAAAATCTCCGCCGTTGCTTCGTCGGGATCCTTCGGCTGAAGGATATTGTTGCCGCACTGCATGAAGTAGGCCCGGGCGTTCTGCTCGGCGGTTAGCAGTGTGCTGCAGATCTGTCCGTAGTCGCTGTTTTCGTTACGCCGCAGTTCTTCATACCGGAAAATCAAAAAGAAGCGCCTCGTCAGCGCTTCACGGCTTCCCACATCCTTAATGAGTCGAATATATCCCTCGCTGAGCTTCTTACACTGCTCACTTTCTTCGGTTGCCATTTCCTTTCGGAGCATAGCTATGTGCTTATCGGAATCAGCTTTGCGGGTGATGCTCTTGAACTGCAGATGCACCGGCGAAATTTTCAGCCAGCTTGCAAAGGAGCAGATGATCTCATACTGTTCTTCCTCCGAACGCAGCATAAAGTTGATGGGCTCAATTTCGAGGATCTTGATATAGCGCCCGCCGGTCGTCTCGATAATGCCGTGCTCCAGATTTTTGATTGGAATGAAATCCTGGGTAAAGCTCAGCTTTTCAGGCTTTCTTTTTCCTGTTTTTCTTTTTGCGGAGCTGTCTTTGGTCATATTTGTATCCCACCCTTCTCAAATGCAGTTTTCTTCTGTGCGCCAGATAGCAGATAATGTGACCCGCATACTGGAACAGCGAATCGCCGTCAATGCCCATAGCGGCGAGGATCCCAATCGGGATCAGTGTGACGGTCATTACCACGATGCGTATTGTGGTTGCCATTGGGATCAGCATCAACTCCGGATATCCGATGGCCAATATCAGAATCAGTGCCTCGACCGCATTCCGCGGTTCCAGCATTCCGCCGAATATCTTTCCGGAGTCGGTATAGTTTGCAGGAATGGCAAAGGTCGTATTAAATTCTTTTTCTTCCATGATTCCTCCGTTCTTTTTTATCCCGGTGTATCACCGAAATCTACATTCTTCGGTCGGCGCAGTGCCAGCCCGGCCTCATAGCTCGGCGTGTTGAAAATTACGCCCTCACCACCGGAGGAATGGACCCACATGCGCTCGCCGTTTTCACCGTATCCGGCAAAAATCAGCACATGATTCCATCCGCCTCCGTCGTCATCCATCAGGAATCCCAAATCACCGGGCAAAAGCTCTTCGGCGGTAATGGCATAGGATTCGTCCCACTGACTCCAGGAGGCACCGTTCAAGCTGACGCCGACAGCCGTTTTATAGGTCCAATCCGAAAAGCCGGAGCAATCCAAACCGAACGGGCGGATCGTGCCGGTCGTTGTGGAACCGGCGGCTGTAACGAGCTTCGGCGTGTTCCATTCATCATTCCATCCGGCTGCCGATTTTCCGCCCCAGAAGTATGGCACCTTGCCGACAAGGGACAGCCCGGTTTTGACAATGTGCTTTCGTGTTTCGCTGCAATTCTGACGGGCGAGGAAGGCAATCAGTTCTACATCGGTAAGCGGAACGGTGCTGCCGTTTCCGGCTGTTCCGTAGAGCGTTTTCTTCAGGGCCAAGGCACGGGAGTGGATCACATCGCCATATGTGGTTTCCAGACCGTTATAGGAGGCGTTGAGATCTAGCCCAAACGCTGTGGAAATCACCGTATTGTCAAAGGGATGAATGGTGCATTCCAGATATTTAACGGTTTTCTTTTCCGGTGTAAGCGTTTCCTTGCCTGTGTACTGATAATAGGTTGCCTTGCGTGTGCCTGTGATATTGCTGCCGCTGTAAACGGGAAGCGTCAGGGTAACGGCTGCGTATGCATCCACCTCGATTTGTGTATCTGATGACAACTGCTGATCCTGCAGATAATAGGTCGCTTCCGCCGTCTCATAGCGGTATTGCGGGACGCCGTTGATCACTCCGGTCTTTATCGTTTTCGTAACCACGGGTATCGTGACCGGTTTATAAGTATAGTAAGTGACGGGTGTGATTACCTCGTTTTCCCGTTCCACTGAGGTTACGGGAAACATGTTGGCCGCTACGCCGTCCAGCTTCTTTTTCATATCCTCCGGGTCGTTGCTGAGCTGTTCCATCGAAGTGGAATATGCCGACAGAATATAGGCGGTGTCATACCCGGCCGAACTCTGCGCATAATTGATCAGCGCATTCATTGAAAGCTCCCGGTCATAGCCGCCGTCTGAAATCAGGCGTTCCACCTCAGCCATCGAAGCGTCATACCCAGCCTGGACAATATCCGAAACCGTCTCAGAGAGATTTTCATATATCTCCGTGATGGATACCGTCGGCTCATTGCCATCGAGACCAAGGGCTTTATTGATGATGATCCCGGGCAGCTCCACGATCATAACAATGAGAAAAACCACCGAAAGGCACAAACAGACGAGAATCTTAAACAGGGTATGCCGCATGGCCCATGCGGCGGAGATGATCGCACCCCAAGGACCTCCGGCGGCTGTACCGGCTGCGATTTCTGCCACGGCCTTGCCGCCCTCCACACCGGCTTTTACGGTTGCCGCAGCGGCATTAGCTGCTGCTTCCGCACCTTTTTTTGCCGCCTGCTTTACGGCTTGCTTTCCGGCGTTTTTGGCAGCTTTTGCGGCTTGACCGGCCGCTTGACCGATATTATCCGAACCGTCTCCCATTTGCTGCTTTTGCGGCTCTGCCATTCTTTCACCTCCGTATTCAAACTGCCAAAAGCAGGCTTATTTTCTCTTTTATAATAGGAAGACAGCCGAACCGAATCCATTGCTCCGGTCCGGCTGCCCGCCGTTTATCGTCTCCGTCTTGGCGACTTGATCTCCGTTTGATTACGAGATTTTGGCTCACCATAACGGGACGGTGTGCTTTTGTACCGCACGGTTTCCGTAGAGACGGTGCGTACATTATCGCCGTCATAGACCGGTTTTCCGTTCTCATAAACCGGCTTGCGTTCCACTGCAGCCTCACCGTGTACTGCGTACCACTGGCTGCCGTGAACATCTTCATATACCTGATAGTCACCGCGGGGAGGTGCATACTGTGCCGTATCGTAGAACATCGTGCCGGATCCGTTTTCATGCCGGACCTCAAAATGCCCATCCATACGACCGGATCCATCCACGCTTGTGACCGGCTGCTCATAGCCAGGCATAAAGCTTTGGAATTGTGCCCGATTATAGCCATCCGCTGCGTCGCCCGCCTCAAAGGGAGGCGTTTCTGCATGCTGCTGCATGGCGTACCACTCTACGCCGTTGGCCGCCTGAATTGTGGAATGCGGTGCATCCGGCTCATCATAATAGGCACTGTTGTACCATCTGCTCACGCCGCCGTCCGAAGATGCCTCAATGACACCGTCTCCGACCGTTCTGAGCGTTGCACCGTCCGCATCCGGGAATGCGGCCGCAACCTGCGCCGCCTCTGCGGAATTGCCGCTGAATACGGGCGCGTCGTAAAATGCTCCGGCTCCGGAACCACTGGCCATCTGATACCACTGGCTGCCGTCCGAGGCATTGACAACGGCGTGCGGACCGTCCGGCTTTTCAAACTGGGAAGCGTTGAACATCTCGACAGCCGTTTCTTTCCCGTCAGCGCCGATCGCCTTGGTGGAGATATGTCCGCCGGTGATCTGCGTATCCGAGAGATTCATGCCCTTCATATGCGGCATATAATTGCCGAGACTACGGTTGGCAATGTCGCCGCCGATAGAGCCGGACACATTCGGTGTCCTGGACGCTACGGAGGAGATGGATTCTCCGGTCAGTGTGGCGCCGTTACGAGCCGCCATACCGCCGAAAGCCCGACCGACAAAGCCGATCGTTCCACCGGCACCCATTCTTGTACCGCCGTCCACGACCGCATCACGGACATACGAATTGCCCTTGAAACGGTTGGCAAAGCCTGCAGCGAACCCACTTGCCGCTGCACCTGTACCGGTTGCGGCACTGCCTCCGCGGAACACGCTGCCGGCGCTCCTTGCGCCTCCGGCCACGCCGGTGATCACTCGTGCGGCCATCAGCAGTTCCATGCCCATACCGGAGCCGGTCTGGGCTACATTCAGTCCCATTGCCGCAAGATAGCTGTCAAATTTCTGTGCCGTTTTGAGAAATGCCACTGCGCAGAACAGCCACAGGAACACATTTCCGTTCCCGTTGGACAAGGCACCGCCCGTGCCGATGTACTGGCCTACCGAGGTTGAAAAACCACGCAGGAACCAGACATTCATCACAAGGAGCAATAGCTGCGACCCGACCATCCGGCACCACGACCGGAATACCGGTGTTGATGCTTTGGAGGCACCCATAGAAAAGGCGAGTGGTGAGGTATAGCACAGCACACCGACAACGATATACCGTTCCACCGTTTCAAGCAGCAGCTTGAAGTAGTTCCAGCCCAGTGCAATTTCCAGTATGGTGAGCAGCAACAGCCCAACCACCGAGATGGTAGCGATAAGACTGGTCAGTCCGTTTTGAAGGGCCTGCTCGATTCCGGCAAAGGTGAAGTCCTCCGCCGTCATCTGAATGTCCATGAGTGCTGTATATGGCGCTGTTGCGATTTTCAATGTCAACAGGAAAATCGGCTTTGCATATCCGATCAGAAAGGCGAATAACGCACTTCTTCCAAGCAGTACCCACGGGTTTTCCGCTTCCGTTACAGGGCCGCCGAATACACGGAACAACTGCCAGACTGTGATCAGGAATAGCAGCGCCCATGCGGTGTACTGCATTACGGTAAAGGCTTTGGATACAAACGGGAAGTATTCTTCCATTGCCGTCATATCCGTGCCGAGCGCCTGAAGGAACAGCCCGGACACCGCATCCATCATGTCTGACACAACGCTGCTGATCCAGGTGACGATTCCTTCAAAAATCCAGTCAAGCATAGGTGTTCACCTCCTTTCCGCTTGACCGGGTCTTTTACGGGTTGTAGTTTCCGCCGCTGATGAGGGGCTGCAGATAGGCAACGATAAAGCCGAGAGAATTCAGAATGATCCAGGTGATCACGATCCTCTTGAGCCAACTCGTCGCTTCATCGACGGCTCGCTGATTGCGCGAGATCATGCGCACCAGCAGAGCAATAGCGGCCACGGTGACTGCCACGATGGTGCTGATCGCCACAAGCTCTCCGTAGATATCCTTCATGATCATCGAAAAACGATCCCACATATCTGCGGCGAATACCGCCTGTGTCGAAACGAGCAGTGCCGCCACAACGCCCACAAGCGACCAGTATGCGGTTTTGATCTTTCCATCGCGCAGCCGAAGCTGTCTGTTCATGCGTTTAGCCCTCCTTTCTTCGGTATTGGGCAGCAAAAAACGCCGTCTCTTAAAGCTTTTCAGCTCAAGAAACGGCGTCGGTTTCGCCCGATCCCAGTTTGGGACGATATTATTTTAACACATTCGCGTTCCCGTGTCATCGGCAATTGTGTGCCAACTTTTCGCCTTTTTATGGGCATATTCATTTCAGTCCTTCCAGAAGCGTCAGCATTTCCAGCCAGAAGTCCACATCCGGCGCAGCTGTCGCCCACAAACGAATGGAAAGGACGGAAATGGCCTGCTGGCGATAGCGATAAAAGTTCCGTGACGACAGGTTCAGTCGATACAAAACCTCCTGATGATTGAGCACCTCCGGCGCTATGTAGGCCGTGTAGATGAGATTATACAGCCGTTCGCCGTTATCCGGCTTCTTTCGGAGTACGGTCAACGCTTCGTTGAGCCGGTCCATCAGCAGGCGGGATTTCTGCATGCCCTGCATCCGGCTTTCGATCTTCTTGTTGCCCAGCGCCACCTCGACATCCACGTCCTCGATCAACTTGTCCACGCCTTCAAATGGTCGGTCAAGCTCGGCTGCAACCGTCTCGGGGAAGCATTCCAGCATCCAGACCAGCGTGCGATAGTGCTGGAGAAGCATCAGCGTGTTGTGATAGCAGTTTTTTGTCTTTTCCTGTCTGGCAGCACGCTTTTGTGCATCGTCGATCTGGCTGTCGCCCAAGATGCCTCGCTTTGTCAGAAGTGTGATAAAAGCGTCTGACTGCGCTTGTATTCGTTTTTCCTGCTGCTCATACTGCAGTTCATCCTGTTTGCCCATGATAAAACATCTCCTTTGCGATTTTGGTGATATCCGTCGGCCTGCACGGTCCGCGGATTTTATTCGTTTCCTGTACCTTTAGCACGGAATACTCTTTACTCCGGCAGACATACTCACAATTCTTACAGTTCCAACACGGAGAAAAATACGCGCGTATTATACTGTCCGAAAGTGCAACGCGATTTTCTTCCACATTGTCAATCGACTTTTCCACGGCATTTCTGCTGTACCATGCAACCAAGCGGTTGATATGATCGTTGTCACTGCCTACCTTGTGCGTATTAGCACCCCAAATGCGTATTTCATCAAGAATACGCAGGATTTCTGTCTGCTTAGGCAAGGAAACCTCGGTATCCATCGGATACGATTTATTGAAAACGAGGCAGCCGTAAGAGCCAGGGAGACGGTACAGAGCAAAGACATCCCCGTGCTTTTTGAAAAATCTCCATACCTTTGTCTTTTCCCAGCCCCAGCGCTGCCCCAGTTTTTCCATAGTTAATATGGCACCGTAATTGCCGTATTGAACAGCCGGCGCCATAAAAGAAAACGCATTGCCCGGTTCCTCCGATACTGTGTGGCACCAGAGATCCAGCCATGCGTCTGCTTCATCAAATATATATTGCTCCTCGACAAGTCGCTGTGTAATATTGCGGGGGAGGCAGAGAAACCCAAAACCATCTGTGGCATACACGGTTCCGTTCATGCACTCCTCACCAGAGCATTTTACGACCCAATCCGTTAATTGATAGGTCAGCTTTTTGGTTTTGCCGTCCAGCGTGTATTTCAAATATCCGAGGGCTGCCAGCTTATCCAACATCTCTAAAGCCTGTGTGCGGCTTCTGATGCCGAGAATACTCTTCAGCCCAACAATACCTCCGGACCACATTCCGGGGCTCACAGCGTTCTTATGGCCACAGTAGGAGGCGTGTCCTTTGCGAAATGCAGCTCGGGCGGCAAGCTTTGCCCAGGCACCCATAATACCTTTGCCGACCGGCAGGGTATCTCTTCGCAGCTTTACCCATTCATACTTCATCAAGCATTTCAACATCAGCGCCTCCTTCCTTGGAATAATAAAAAAGACGACCTTTCCGTCATCACATAGTATCAGTCTTCGATTCTTACGATCAGTCCATTCAGCTTGATCAGCTTAACGCCCTTGAGATACCAGAACTCACCGAGTTCGATTCTCGTCGGGATCCACTCTCCGTCAAGCAGCACCTCCAGCCGCTCTCCGCAGTGAAGGCCACCGTAGTAATCCAGCGGCCCGAAGCGAATGTCCATCCGGTCGATCACATCATCATAAATCAGTACACCTTGTTTTTTCATTCTTATCCTCCTCATGAAATAGGAAAAGCCGAATGGGTTTCAACGCTCATTCGGCTTTTCTGTGTGGCAGGTTATGATTGAATATGTTGCTCGAATACAAACTCCTTTCTAAATGTAATTGTTTGGACTAAATCATCATACTCGCGTCTAAATGCTTAAAGGCTTTCTGACTGAGTCCTATTATATCACTCTCATCTGCCCGGAAGTCGATGGCCGGGGACGCCACGGCGTTGGCAAAGCCCGTGATGGGCACCAGCGTTCCGGCTCCGCCGAACCGGGCCAGCTTGTTATACAGGTTCAGCCCCGTGAACAGGGCCGACAGAAACACCAGGCTCACGGAGGTGGCGGTGGCGGCATCGTCCTGGGGCAGCAGCATCAGCCAGCCGTTCAGAATCAGCTGGCCGATAACGCAGATGGCCCCGCCGATGGCGAAGGCCAGGGCCATATCCTTCAGCAGAGGGGACTTTTTTTGCAGATTTTTCACATAATCCTGGTATTCCCGGGGTGACATGTCCATATGGCAGCACTTCCTTTCGGGAATAGCATGTCCCGGCAGCGGAAAATTTATCCCTTCTTGAAAAATCCAGCAGAAGCCGCTATACTATATAAAAACCCTTAAAGGCAGGTGTCCCCTTATGTACGATCCCGCGCATCCCTTCGGACGCAAGCGCTTCAGCCGCGCCGTCATCGACCCCGTCTGCTGCACCGGCTGCGGCTACTGCACCATGTTCTGCGTGATGGACTGCATCGTTTTGCAGCCGGACGGCCTGTATACCGTGGACCTGGAGCGGTGCATCGGCTGCCGCTCCTGCAAGGTAAACTGTCCCTTTGACGCCGTGACCATCCTGCCGCCCAAGGAGAGCTGACATGAAAAAACCTGACATCGACCGCAACCGGCCCCTGGGCCTGTATCTGCACATTCCCTTCTGCAAGGCCAAGTGCGCGTACTGCGATTTTTATTCCCTGGCCCACAGCGAGGAGAAAATGGACGCCTATGCCGCGGCCCTGACCCGGCACATCACCGAGGTGGCCCCCCAGATGCAGAATCACCGGGTGGACACCGTGTATTTCGGCGGCGGCACCCCCAGCTATCTGGGCCATAAGCGGCTCATCGCCCTGCTGAAAACCATCAAAAAGCAGTGCCGGGTGTGGGACCGGGCGGAGATTACCCTGGAGGCCAACCCCGACAGTGCCGGGGATTGGCGGGCCCTGCGGGCCCTGCGCCGGGCAGGCTTCAACCGCATCTCCCTGGGGGTGCAGTCCTCAGACGATGAGGAGCTGCGCCGCCTGGGCCGGGTGCACACCTGGCAGCAGGTGAAGGACGCCGTGGCCGCCTGCCGGAAGGCGGGGCTGGACAACATCAGCCTGGACCTGATTTACGGTCTGCCGGACCAGACCTTGGAGCGGTGGGAAAACACCCTGGCGGATGCCCTGGTGCTGGCTCCCCGGCACATCTCGTGCTACGGGCTGAAGCTGGAGGAGGGGACGCCGCTGTACGCCCGGCGGGACAGCCTGACCCTGCCGGACGGGGACATGCAGGCGGATATGTATCTGTACGCCGTGGAGCTGCTGGGCCAGAACGGGTATGCGCAGTATGAGATCTCCAATTTCGCCCAGCCGGGGTACGAGTCCCGGCACAACCTGAAATACTGGACGCTGGGCGAGTACGCGGGCTTCGGCCCCGGGGCGCACTCCGACTTCGGCGGCGTGCGGTACGGCTATACCCGGGATCTGGACGGATATCTGGCAGGGCGGCTGGACCTGGCGGAGAGCGAGACCATCTCGGCTCAGGAGCGGGAGATGGAGTATATCATGCTGCGGCTGCGCACGGTCCAGGGCATCGACACCCGGGAGTTTGAAAGCCGGTTCCGCCAGCGCTTCGGCCCCCTGGACGCCATTCTGGACACCTGCGCCGCCCATGGCCTGGCCCAGCGGACGGATACCGGCTGGCGGCTGACGCCCAAGGGCTTCCTGGTGTCCAACCGGATCATCGGCGACCTGCAGGAGGAGCTGCACCGGGAAAAGGCCCAGCGCCTGGCCCGGGCCGCCCAGGGAGACTATCGGGTGCTGGAGTAATGAAAATCAAAAACCGGTGATCGGACGGGTAAGGCCTCCGGTCACCGGTTTTTTCCGTCAAAATAAAGAAAAGTCTTTTCCATTTTTCGGGTTTTCTGATTCCTGCTGTATAAATCCGCCGCAGCGGGGCCATACTGAGGACAGAAACGCATGGCATGATTTCGGCCCGCCGCGGGCCGGCATACGCGGCTCCGGCCATGGGCCGGATGGGAAAGGCAACTATGAGCAGATACGACGGAAAAAAGGTCAAGGCCGTGTTCGGCGGCAAGGGCTTCTACATAGCCCTTGCCGTCTGCCTGCTGGCAGCCGGTATTGTCGGCTATTATACCCTGCTGCGGCCCCAGGCTCCGGCGGAGCCCGCCGCCAGCCCTAACACCGCCGTCCCCGACGAGCGGGACAACGCCTGGGTGGCTCCCACAGTGACCCCGGAGGAGAATGTTCCGGCCGCGCCGCCGGCGGAGGAAACCCCCATCTCCGATCCCCAGGACCTGCTGCCCCAGGTCATGTCTCCCCTGGACGGCACCACGGTGACGGTGTTCAGCGTCACGGAGCTGATGTATGACGAGACCATGGCGGACTGGCGCACCCACAACGGCATCGATATCCAGGCCGCCGAGGGCGACTCCGTCCGCACCGCCGCCAGCGGCACGGTGCTGTCGGTGAAGGACGACGAGCTTATGGGCACCACGGTGGTCATTCAGCACGGCGGCGGCTATACCACCCAGTACAGCTGCCTGCAGAAGGACCCACCGGTGCAGGAGGGCGACCAGGTAGCTGCCGGGGATATCATCGGCCTGGTGGGCAGCACCGCCTCCGCTGAGGGCAGCATGGGGCCTCATCTGCACTTCTCGGTATCCAAGGACGGCAAGCTCATTGACCCGGCAGATTATGTGAATTGACCCCAGGGCCCGGCGGAGGGAGTTATCTCCCCCGCCGGGCCTGTTGGGGGTTTCAGAAAAAATACTAAAAATTGGCGCCGATGCAGCCATCAGAAAAAGGCGGCGGAACTCATTCGATGTGAACAGTTTCCGCCGCACTTATGATTTCGGGCAAGACTTTCCCAAGATGGGACAAATTCCTTCACTTATTTTGATAAAAAGGCATCCTCATGGCTCGAAAGTGCTCCAGCCGAATGGGCACACTGCACCGCGGTACTTGCAAGCTCATCATGCCACTGTTTTATCTGCATTTCTGTGGTCAAATAGAGGTTGGCCCCGTTTCCAGCTACGGACGCGATGCGGCTCACCAGATTTTCCGCCGCCGAAAGGCGTGCAAGCACTGCCGTCATACGGCCTCCGATGTTGTTCCTGTCCCACACACGTCTGTCGATCTGTTTGGCTATCGCAGTAAGCTCGGCCCGAGCAATCCCAATCTGCTGGCCGGATTGCCTGATCTGGCTCTCTGCGCCGATGACAGCCGATGGATTGATCTTTATGTTTCCCATTTCAAGGCACTCCCTTTACCCTATTTTACACCGGTTTATCTGGGTGTTCCGCATCTGGGGCAAACCTGCTCAGATGCGTCAAACTCCGCAGCACAACGTTTGCAAAACACAATGCCGCCCGACGGAGCACTGGCACTCATCGGGGGGCGGTTGGGCTGCACGTCAAAAACAGAGCGTGAGGTCGGTGCAGCATCCAACCTCTTCTTCAGTTGGATCAAAAGCACCATCACAACGACCAGCAGGACGATTACAACAGCCAATCCAGCATATATTGCGATAAATTCCGGATACATATACTTTTCTCCTTATCTGCTGTCTGATCTGCCATCCGGCGGATGTCTCCATCCGCCGGATGGCAATCTGCGATGTTGTTGGATTACTTGGTTCCAGTCTCTTTCTTTTTCTTTTTACCGGCCACAATGAGCCAAATAGCGCCAATAGCTACAACGGCCACGCCGCTCAGAGAGCCCCAAAACAGGGCGGTATTGTTATACCAACGGGCGAAGATATTCGTAGATACCAGGAAACCATCTACCACGATCTCCTGCTCATTGCCAGCGGCATCCACAACCGCCACGCGAAGGCTCTGCTTGCTGTTGGACTCAGGCACATGGAAGGTATATGTACCCATACTCTCAGTATATTCCACCTTTTCGCCGTTGAGGTAAATCGTTACGCCCTCCAGCAGCAGATTGTCCTTGATCTCAATGGACACGTCCCGGCCAGGGACAGGATACTGCATGCCGTTCTCCAGATCAATGGGGACGATGACGGGGCTGGTCTTATCCACGCCGAAGGATATCTCTGCTTCCTTGGACTCGTCAATATTCTCATTGATATTGGAAGCCTTGTCCACAGAATAGACGGTAATGCTGTAGCGTGCGTCGTCAGTGAACAGGTTCTTGTTGATGGTGTAGGTATACCGGCTCCACAGGCCACTTCCGCCGGTCTCTGCAACGGTGTAGTCCTTGCCTTCCACCAGGTCGGCAGGCGTGCCGTTCTTATAGAGCTTCAGCAGAATGCTGCTGTGATCCAGCGGGTCCACATTGGTCTCGGTAAAAACGATATCGCCCACACTTTTGACATACTTGCCGTTGATATCCTGCAGCTGACTCAGGTCGTAAACCGAACCAAAACGGTTGACGGAAAACACCACAGTAACAGGAGCGGAGGTGTTGCCGGCCATATCGGTGGCCGAAGCGGTCAGCGTATAGATATCATCTACTACCTGCTCCACCTTAAAGTTAGAATAGGTGACCGTCTGGCCGCGCTCGGCAGCGGCAACCGTCTTCAGGTAATCCAGCAGGCCATCCTTATTGGCGGCAGTAAGGGAGATCGCCACATCACGGCCAAAGTCATAGTTGGTATCCGTAGCAGTGATGATGGGTGCTACATCGCCGTTATAGGCGCCGGTGTTTGTCACGCCGACAATCTGCACCACAGGTGCCTTGGTATCCACATAGAACTCGTCCCCGGGATAATTATCCGTCAGGTTGCCGGCCATATCCGTGAACGCTACATCAAAAGTATATCTGGCGTCTGCGCTGTAGGTAATGGTGGCCACATGCGTGTCCTTGCCGTGCTCCTGAGAGGTACTCCAATTCAAAACACCCACCAGTGCAGGGAATGCGGGAGCGGCTTCGGGATCCGCAGCTGTGCCGGTGATGACGATGCGGCTGGGGTCAAAGTTGTGCTCAACAACCGTGATGGTGGCGATCCGCTGGGCATTGTAATAGTTGCCGTTGCGGGCGTCGTTATTGTCATACGCCACGGATACGACCGCAGGAGTCTTATCAATGGTAAAGGCATTCTCCACCTGCTCCGCCTTGTTATCCGCCTTATCCAGGGAGTTCACCGTCAGCGTATAGTCGCCGTCTTCAGCAAACAGGACTGTGGCCTGGTGCTTTGTACCGTCGGGATTCTCGCCCTCCGCCACGGCAATCTCCTTCCAGCCAACAACCTGGGGAATCACGCCATCGGTATTGGTAAGCTTGATTTCCACCTTGTCCGGGTCAAAGTTGCGCTCGGTGATGGTAATCGTAGCCGTGCGGTTGGCCTTGTATATATTGGCATATCCGCTGTCGGCGCTGTTATTGTCATAGCTGATCCCAATGGTGGGAGCCGTGCGGTCAATGCTGAGAGTCGCCGTCTGGTCTTTCTCGAAGGTATTGCCCGCGTTGTCCGTAAAATTCAGCGACACAACAATATCATTGCTGTTGCTGGTGACATTCACCACGCGGGACATCTTCGTCACCAGGTTGCCGTCCATTTCGTCAACGGTCCACTCGCCCAAGGTACTGCCCTTCGTCAAGCCGGCGGTATCCTGGTAGTCGATCGTCACAGTCTCCCCAGCTTGCTCCTGTGCATCGAAGGGAGCGTTCACGCTCCATTTGATTTGGGCGATGCCGGAAATGGTATCCACAACCGTCAGCGTTACAGGAACGCTTTCCGTCTTGTAGAGATTGTTGCCTCTGATGTCGCTGTAGTTGGTCTCCGGCAGCGTGATGCCGGTACCCTCCGCGCTCTCATCGTGCGCCTCGGGCAGCTCCACCACCACACCGCTGGGAGAGCTGTAAGTACGGTCGCCATTGCTGTCGCTCTGGAAATGGCCCACGTTATCCGTAACGCTGGCGTAGATCTGGCCCTTGAAGCCTGCTTCGATGGTGTAGGTAGCGAAGACCTTGCCATCTTTATCGATCTGAGGCGACAGCTTAAATTCTTCCTCTGGGGCGTTAATAGACTTCAGCTTGAAGAGGATCTCGTTGATGCCGGAGGACGGACTGGCGTCTGCGGCCGTCACGGTAACGGTGGTATCCTCCTTGAAGAAGAAGCCGTAGTCTGTCTTTTCAACGCCATCCAGCGGCCACTTGCCGCCATCGCCAAACTGGAAGCCGGTAATCTCCGGGTTCAGGCGGTCAATGTACACAGTAAAGGAATCTGTGCTCTCATTGCCGGCATTATCCCACACGTGAACCACGGTATTATAGGCGCCATCGTCCGGATTATTGCGGACGGCATCTGCAGTAGTCCACGACACATCGCCGTTTCCTTTTTTCTCAGAGTCGTTCATGATAAAAACGTCGCTGAAGTCTCCAGTCTTGCCGTCATAACCTATATTCACAAGGTTGCTGTGGTCCTTGTCGCTATTGACCTGGACCCATGCGCGAGCCAAGCCGGATTGTGCGTCAGTGAACATGGCCTTAAACTCCACGTCGCCAGGATACCAGTTGTGGCCCTCGCTGTCCGTATATACAGGAGTGGGCACCGTCGTTTCAATGGTAGGCTTGGTGTCTTCCAGCAGAACCTGGATTTTGGCATCGGACTTTTCGTCATAATTGGAGTTCTTCGCATTGGCATAGGTCACACCCGAAGTATTGCCCACATGATCAACAGCCCTCGCCGCCAGATACAGGGGAGAATCGAAGTCCGTCATTTTCAGCGTAAAGGTTGCCTTGCCATCCTTTACGTCTGCGGTGCCATACATCTTGCGTCCCTGGCTGGCATCATCGGCGGCCTCGGGATTCTCGACCGTGTACAGCGTCACCGACTCGAGACCGGAAGACGGAGCCGGGTGCCGGCTATCGCTGCCGATATCCGATACGCTCACTGTTACTTCCGCAGTGCGGTTGCCAAACAGGCCGAACGTCAGGTAATTGAGGAACTTTTCCGCAGAGTTCGGCTCATGGAAGTCGAACCCGACGATCTCCGGCGCCTGCTTATCAATACCGAAGCGCACTGTCACGCTCTCCCTTTTGCTGCCTTTCTCATTCGCTCTGATGTAGAACACATGATCCTCACAATTGCAGGCCTCCGAAAAAGTGATGGAGTCGGTAAAGCCTTTATTATACCAGGTTTTAGAAACCTGATATCCATTCTCTGCGGTAATGGTGATCTCCTTACCCCAGGCATCTTTATCAGATTGATAGTCGATACCACTGACCGTGTAATTCTTTTCCTCTGTGGGGCGAATATCCTTCACATGAAGGGTATTCTTGCATATCTCGAGCCCATAATTTGCAATGGTCTTGGCTTCATCGCTAACCGTCAGCTCAACATCATACGTACCCGGTTCCCGGTCGTTGCCTTTGGGATCATTCTCCGTGTCAGTGCCTTCATACGTTGCGGTAATATAGCCGCAGATGGTATCCAGCAGGCCCTTATCCGCCTCCAGCAGGCCCGCATCAACGACGTTTCTGACCACCGGCGCCAGGTCGGGGTCGTCCTGACCGTATTCCTTTTCCAGCTTACCAAAATCCAATTTGATGGTCTTTTTCTCAACCGTCAGCGTGTAGGAGGCCGTTGAGTCGAGGAAATAACCATCCCCCGCGTAGCTTGCGGTGATATCCGTTTGTCCAGCGCTCAGAACCGTAACCTCGCCTGTTTTCTCATCCACCGTGGCAACCTTGTCATTACTGCTGCTATAGGTGATCTGTTCGGACTTCGCGTTGGGGGCCATCCACAGCGTCAGAGGCACACAGGCATCATCACCGTAGGTCATCGTAGCAGCCGGAGCCTTATCACCTACGCCATCATACCGGATGGGCTGAGGATTTTTGCTCACGTATACAGCATACTGTGCCTCGTTATTGCTGTACTTCGTCCCCGGATTCCCCGGGCCTCCCCTGTTGGGGGCATAGGTTGCGGTGATGGTAATTGCAGTTCCATCTCCCACATCTTTGGCCGTTATCTTGCCGTTTTTATCCACCGTGACGACCTTGTCATTACTGCTCTTATAGGTCACCTTGCCATCGGAAACATTGGGCGCATAGCTGGCCTTCTTGACAGCGGTATCCCACACGGTCAAGGAAATACTGGCCTCTTCAAAATAGATGGGAGAGACCTGGATGGCATACTCCGCCTCAGCGGCCAGATACTTGCCGTCAGCCGCACGGCGGGCAGTCAGGGTCGCGTCACCCGCGCCCACGATCTCCACCAGGAAGCTGCCGTTATCAGCCTTTGACACCCTGACCGCATCACTGTTGCTGCTGGTCATGGCGATCTCACCCGCAGCGTCTGTCTTGTCACCGGTCACGGTGAACGCGGCAGCATCTGCATCCTTTTGGTAATTGGCTTTCGCGTTAAAGCCCTCCGGCGGGGTAATGGTCAGCGTCTGGGTCTCTTTGCCCTCCAACTGATCCAGAGCTACCACCAGGTTGTTTCCTTCAGGCTGAATGCCCGACCGCAAATAGTCCCTATAGGCATCCATGCCGGTAACACTCAGGTTGTAGGTCTTTTCACTGTCCACAAAGCGGTCCGCAAATACCGCCTGGGAGTTCTTGGCCTCAACGGACATGGTGTCATCCTCATCCACAGCATTCGTCAGCGTCACTGTCGCCGTGGGTACTTCCTCCGGCAGGCTGACTGTGAACTGGCCCAGCGGGGCCGCAAATACCTGCTCCATAAGCCCCAGAGGAATTATCCCGATCAGCATGACCAGCGCCAGCATCAGTGAAATCACCTTATGTGCGGTTTTTTTCACGTTAATCCGCATAGCATCTCTTTCTCCTCTTCTAATTATTTTGATATATATAAAGTTCCTGTCGTTCGGAACGCATTGCATCCGGAACGAAAGAACGAGTGCAAAAAGGAACACCCGCTTTGCACCTTGGCACAGAAGCAGACAGGACCGTGCTACTCCACCACCTCGTCTGTATGTACTTCGATCATGCGGCGCGTGATTCGAAAAGCTGCCGGAGCAGCGGACTCCGCCGCCTGCGGAACCGATTCAGACTGGCTCAACACCGTGGTGCCGCCCTGGGTTTTGCGGGGCAAAGCCGCAGCTTCTGTATCAGTCAGTACCTCCGTCCGGTTGTCGGCCAGAACCTCTGTCCGGTTGTCGGTCAGAACCTCTGTCCGGTTGTCGGCCAGAATATCCGTGGTGTCTGACAGGGACGCCGTAATCTCGCCAAGTGTTGACAACTGCTTTCCTTTAGCCGCAGGCTCCAGAATGTCCGTTCGCCGGGCACCGGTATAGCTCCCGCCGGTCATGTCAGACAGGCCTACGGTGCCGGAGCGCCGGCTTCCGGTCTCCGCAGATCCAGCGGCACGGTCAAGCCGCTTGGATATGTGCGCCATAGCCATGGCACTGCCATCAGCACCCCCCATTGGCTCTGTCAGCTTTCCTCTCTCGGCATTGATCCGGCCGGGCCGATAGTGTTTGTCGCCGGTGGTAATGTTCGCGTTGCGGATGGCATCGATCTCACGAGCCACTGTTCTGCCGCTGAGATCACCAATAACCGCCGGTATTTTTAATTTAACGAATAAAATCACAGAGGCAATCAGGAAGGCTCCAGCCAGAGAAAAGCCAATAATCGCCACCGTATACCACGCAGATGCACTCATGAAACTCTCACCTACCCTCTGTATGCATTGTCGATGGATTCCAAAACCCGGTCAGCAGCAACTTCTTCCACCCGGCCATTCGATTCCTCGGCCAGGCCAAACCGATCCAGCAGGGTGCGCTTGGCCCGTTCTACAGCCACAGAGGAAGTATCAATATAGCCAGATGCGGATGGCTGCTTAGAAATAGCCTCTCGGATTTCCTGATGCACCGATTTCAAGTCACTGGCGCTGACGCCGCTGCTCTTGAACTCTCGGGCATAAGTTTCGATGGCATTGGCGGCAAGGCTATACGCTGTCAGGCGGACCAGATCATTGTCCTCGCTGCGGGACATGACGATGCACTCAGTGATATTCTCCCAGAAGGGCATATACATATCCCGGTCCGTTGCCTTATCCCGGTTGATGAGGATCTCATCATAGAACTTACCAATTTCGTAATACACCCGGGCCGGTCCGTATTTGTCATACTCCTCGCCGCCGTAGTCCATGGCATCTTGGAACCACTTCATAGCAGACTTCGCCTTGGTGACATTATTGTCCGCATTGGCATCGGCACCGTAGCTGTAGTACAAACGATACATGGTGCCGATCTCGTAGGCTAGGTCTGGATAGCCGGGCTGCTGGCGCAGCTCCAGCAGGTTTTTATTCACTGCCTGGAGGAAATCCCGTTCCTCATTCTGCTCAAAGTTGCCGTCCTTCTCAATGGCGCGGATCCAGCCGTTGTAGGCATCCAGCGCCAAAGGCTTGATGTTGATGGCTGCCGCATATGAGCTGATTTTCTGGGCAGAGTCTGTGGCATTTTCAGCAACAGATATTAACTGGGCATAATCTGCGTTATTGGTTCTTGTGCGCATGACCAGGCCTGTGACACCGGTAAGAAGAAAAACGATGCAGGCCGCCGCCGCCGCAATAAACACGCCAAGCTTTCGTTTTTGCCGCAAGCGGTACACCGCGCCGTATTCTTCATAATGATGCAGCGCATACAACAGCTCTGCGCAACTCTGATAGCGGTCATTGGGATTGGCCTGCGTGCACTTTTCAATGATCGCCTCCAGTCCAGCAGACAGCTGAGGGTTCCAGTGACGGATGGGCTTGATCTCATAGGGTGGGTCACAGGGATTCTGTCCTGTGACCAAATGATACATTGTCACACCCAAGCAATACACATCGGTTCGCGCGTCCGTCTGTCCGCGCCCGCCAAACTGCTCCGGTGCCGCATAACCCCGCGTACCCAAGCTCACTGTGTCCGCAAGGCCTCGCTCCTTATATTCTCGGGCAATGCCGAAGTCAATGATCTTAACATTTCCCTCGGGCTTCAGCATAACATTGGTGGGCTTCATATCACGGTAGATAATAGGCGGCTTCCGGGTATGCAAATATTCCAGCGCTTCACAGATCTGCATGGCCCACTCGATTACTAGCTCTTGAGGCTGGGCTCCGTTGTTTTCCACGATAGTACCCAGCGTTTCGCCCTCGATATAGTCCTCAATGATGTAAATCACGTCGTCATTGTTGATGATATCCACGATCCGCACAATGGCCGGGTGGTCCAGCCGCTTGATCATGTTGGCTTCTGCAATCGCGCTCTGAACAACGACCTCGTTATTTTTGTCCAGCGCCCGCTTCGGAATCTCCTTTACCGCCCACTGCTTATTCAACCGTTTATCCATTGCCAAATAGACAATAGACATGCCGCCCCGGCCAATTTCCTTCAGTATTTCATATTTTCCATCAATTACCTGGCCTATTCTCGCCAAATTCGCCACCGCCTTAACAGGTCCTGACAAGGACCGCCGTAATATTGTCCGTTTCGCCGCGGGCCATATTTTCCTCCACCAGCCGGACCAAATGCTGCTGCATGATATCCTGAGCCGTGTTTGCCGCCGGGGCAAACGCCCGGTGCAATTCGTCGGTGCTGAGCTCATGACGGAATCCGTCAGAGCATAGCATATAGCACTGTCCGGGTTCTGCCGTACCGGACACAAACTCTGGCTCCACAACGCGAGACGCGCCCACGCACTGTAAAAGCACGTTGCGCCGGGGATCACGCTCCGCCTGCTGGGGAGTCAGCCTCCCCTGACGCACCTCATTGGCCACGACCGTCTGATCCGCAGTCAGTACCATCAGCTCGCTGTCCGTCACCTTATATACCCGGGAATCGCCCACCTGTCCGATGAGATAGCGTCCGTCTTCCAAAAGCAGAATTACGGAAATTGTGGAGCCCAGGTGAATCCGGCGCTGCCGGCCGTATTCACCAATCGTCTGATTTTGGCTTTTGATCATTCTGCTCCACTGGTAGCGGGCATCCTGCAGCACCGTAGGGAGCGGCAAAAGAAGCGGAAGCTCCTCCTCAAACCATTTGGCAAACGCCTTAACAATCGTGGCGCTGGCCAGTTCGCCGCTTTCAAGTCCTCCCAAGCCATCACAGACAGTGGCCATCAGCACATCACCGTTTTCTGTTTCTGCCTGCAGGACGCAATAGCTGTCCTGATTGGTATCTTTTCTGATTCCCACATCCGTATGTGCAGCCACCTTAAATCGCATGAGACATTCCTCACATCCTTAAAAAATCTTCTGCGGGCAAAGCCCACCTGTTCAGACCATCCGGACAACATATCAGGAAATATAAAATACAAAGTCTTCATTACCCAGTCGAAGCTTTGTACCGGAAACGATTTCTGTTTCCTGCTGCGCCGGAATTGGTCTTCCATCAACGTAGGTTCTGTTGGTAGAATTGAGGTCCTTTATAAAGAATCGGCCGTTTCTGGCAATAATATCCGCATGATTTCGACTGACGGCATTGTTATCGGACACAAAATAGTCGCAGTATTCCCGCTCTTTCCCGATTCGGAACACTTCCTTGTCAACACTGATCTTTTCCTGGTTTTTGCTGCGGATCAAATAGGGGTAAATCGGCGCTTCAAAGTCCTCGGTCCCCAGGACCGTCGTCCCCCCCTCCTTACCGTCAAAGAGGACAGTTGTCATGGGATGAAAAGAGCCGTTTCCCTGCTCCGCAGCTTCGGCGGGATCATAGATACCACCAGAGGTTCCCGTTGTGCCAGTCAACTTTGTGCCGCAGTAAGCGCAGAACCTTGCCTCAACCCCTGCCGGCTGCCCGCACTGAGGGCACACCCGCGGCCCCATATCCTTTTTTTTGCCCGTCTTCCCCGAAAGCTTGTTCACATACTCTTCCAAGTCGAATACAGAGAAATTGATTCCATTGTTGAGGATCGAAATATATTCGCGCACATAGGACATATCCTCTCCGCTGGCAAAGGTGCAGTACTGGATGATATCCAGCAGGAAGTCCCTCAAGGACATCCCCAGATGCAGGTCCTGTATCGGCAGGCAGACAAAGTAAATCTCTCCTGTTGCCGGATTTACGTAAACATAATCAAAATTCAGCAGCAACATTTGCAGACTGATATGTCTCTCCTGCATTTCATGCAGGTTTTCAAGAATATTGCTCAAAATACGGGCAAATTCCCTTTTATCCAAGGATCTTCTCAGATATTCCCGGAAAGTGATAAAACCCGTAATGTCGCAGACCAGCTTGAATGAGTTCCCCTTCTGGACAGACGTCAAGCGCAGCAGACACCGAAGCTCGCCCTTCTGGACTGCGTGCAGTTCCCGCGCGCCCAACTGCTGGTCCTTCTCTCCCTTGATGATCAGCTGTGTAACACCCAGCTTGGAGATGACCTTGCATTTGTTCATATCTCTTGTTACCCTCTTGCCTCCGCCAAGGCCTTTTTGCAGTCGGCACACTTCTGTTCCGCAGCCTTGATTTTTTCATCGAACCCGGCAAGCTCCTTTTTGTACTTCTGTATCAAGGACGGTTTTTTCTTTATCTTTTCCAAAATTGACTGTCGGCCCTTGAGCAATTTATCCAATTCATCGCATGCCTCGTTGTAGGCAGTCTGCGCGGCGGCAATACGGCGCTGTTCCTCAAGTCTGGCCTGCTCGGCTGCGGCCGCAGCCGCCTCCTCGCGTTGAATCGCCTCGGCTGCAAGGCGCATATCATTGCTCAGGTCCCGCAGTTCCCTTTCGGACAGCTGCAGCTGTCCTCTGACATGGACAATGGCTTCCTGAATGTACGCCATTTCCCTTCCCTGCCAATTGGCCTGCAGCGCATCGCCATAGGCATGCAGGCCGGACTCCGCCGTGCGCAGACGGTCTGCGCCGACGGATATCTCTGCCGCCTGGTTATTCGCTAATACCGTATTTATAGCCAATATGCTTCCTCCTGGCCATAAAGCCACTGGTCCCACAGATTATCCGTCCAGCCCTCTGGCGTAAATGCGGCAGGCGCGGCGTTCTCCACAACCGTAACGGATATCTGCTGTTCAATATAATCCTTACTTCCGCGCTTTGTGGGAACTCTGATGGTAACCTCCGTGGAGCCAACGCCAACCGAGCTCAGTACAATAGCCTTTCTGGACTCAATGTACGTCGCCGTTACAACGTCCTCATTGCCGCTGCTGACGGTCACGCCGCCGACCTTCTTGATTCCCTGATCGTTCATGGGCATGGACGTTACCAGTACCATTACGCAGGTGCCCATGGGCAGGGATTCTTTGTAGGATTCCAGATAGATGGCCTGCTCCGAATTGATCTCGTCCTTCTCGGCTCCGGCGCTGCGGGTAACCTTTCCTCTGGTGCATTCTTCTACAAATTTGCCATCCTCATAGTGGAAGCCCGTGATGTACGGATGCTTTTTAAAGCTGGGCGTCTTCAGTCCCCATCCGATCACAATCTTCCCAACAACACTGTCCTTTGTCAGAAGATGACCTGAGAAGCTCCCGTAAAGCGCTGCGTCAAGGCAATATTGGTATTGCGACTGTGCTTCCATGTCCTCGCCTGTGGCCACCACATCGCCGGCAACAAGCTGGTCATCCTTTTCATACAAGGAAGCCGTGGTATACAGATCCGCTCCCGCCTTCACGTCTGCATCAATGAGCTTCCATCTCCAGAAGCTGATGGCCGGTTTTGGATTCACGCCCGCCGTAATGTTGGCCTTGACTTCTGCTTTCGAAAGCTCAGGTTGCGTAGATTTGTCGTTTACAACAGGCTTTCCGTTTTTCACGGTAAGCGCATAGCAGTTTTCGGACGTCACCTGGACACTGATAGAACCGTCCATCTGGACATACAGATACAGTCCGCACTCAATGCTGAAGCCCGTGTTAGCCAACGGGATAATGACCTTTCCGACCTTGATGGACTTAGAACCGCCGGCAGATGCCCCGGTCCAGCGGCTTCTGGACAAATTGCTGAGAAATTTGCCGTTCCCGTTATTGTCCGGGCTGTATCTCAGGCTGCCCGTCTCGGCCTCAACGCTGACGGACGTATCGAAACTCAGCGCAATGGAGGCGTCGCATTTTTCGTCCTTAAACAGAAGCTTGCCCAGGTTTTCCGTGGTGATCTTAAAATCATCAACCGTCGCGGTAATCGTGACCGAAGGCTTAGCCTTGGGATTCCTCCAGGTCTGCTTGGTATAGAGTTCGTCCTCCAGCGTAAAGGTATGCTTGAAGGTGACGGTCACTCCTTTGCCGGACTCCGTCTTTTTGATCTGAAAGCCCTCTTTCACAGCTTTCTTGTCGGGCTCAACATCGTGATCGCGGATGGTCTGGCTCCTGGTAGTTGCCCTCTTATTGATGCCATCCGTATCCTTGACAATGTCCTCTAAGGGGCACTGCTCCATGTAAATCGTCACTCCAGCGCCCAATTCCTGCACCTTGACTATCTTTCCGGCAAACTGTCCGGAGAAATTGTGTGTTCCCAAAATGGGACTCTGATAGGGATCGAAGGTAAGTATTTTCCCGATCTGATACTTATCGCGGTTTCTATCATATTCCGCACGCAGAATGGATATCCTGGCCGTAGTCAGGGAGAACAAACTGCTGTTATTGACCAGCTTTACCGCGCTGTCCGCAGATGTGCCGCCAGCCAAGCGAATGATCTTGCCCCCCGCATCGGAATCGGACGCCATACCCTGGGCCTCATCATCAGCATCTGCTTCCTCGATAACGAAGTCCAAAATGTCCTCGCCGTTCAGGCTTTCTACATTGTCCTGATATTCGATCTCCAGTTCCTGGTCAAACTCCGTGTTGGCGTCGACCTCATCGGCGCGTTCCATGGCCGTCAGGCAGTCTTCGAAGGCCATGCGCTCATTGGCGTCAAAGTACCCATTGCTCAGCTCGAATATTCCCATGCCCACAGCATCCCGGATTGCCTGCTGGTCGCAGCATTTTACGATATCCTTGACCTGAACATCGCTGCAGGTCTGGCGGAAGGCCATGAAGCGGACGCACACTTGCGCCACAAGGTCCTTGGTGGCCGGTTTATTCAATGATTTGCACTGCGCCTCGTCGATCAGGCCCCACTCTAGCATTACCGCGGCATCAGCCTTGTAATCTTTGCTGTTTTCGATCTCCTCACTGGTATACACGTCGGAATACAAGCCCTTTTCCTGGACAAACAGCGCGTAGAACTGTCCTCGGGTGGCAAAGGTGTCGTCCTCGGCCAGCTTGCCGCAGGCCGGCAGCATTCCCAGCAACAGCACACAGGCCATCAGCAAGGCTACAAATCGCGTTACTTTTTTCATTTTCTCTCTCCTTCGTATCACTTGCCGGTATTCACCCGGCCGCAATCAATCTGATACGCCGTCCATGGCCCGAACTCGCGCGATGAACGCCGGGTCAAAGATGTCCTTCTCCTCCTGCATGATGGAAATATAGTTCCCGGCGGATTTGTCATAATAATCCTCCAGGTCTCCGACCAGGTTGACATCCACGATCGTATCGAGACACGCCAGCAGCAACGGAAGCAAATAAATCTCCTCCTCAACATACAGGGTGGCGCGGCGGTAATCCTCCGCCTCATACATCCGCTTGATGACGCCGACGGTTTTCCCCTCAGCGTCCAGCAGACAGTAGTAATGCCAGGGCTCATTGGCAAAACCAACCCGATAAAGAGCAAACGCTCCGGTCTCTGTCACGAACACGCTGAATCCAACATTCCGTTTGAATATCCATGTTTTTCGGCAGGTCATCGCATCATCATACGTGCTTGCCACTGGCTTGCCATCGGAAAGGATATGGAAGCCAAGCCCCCGCTTTGCCTTGGAGCACAGCGGGTAGTTGATTTTAAGCTCCGGTTTTTCGATGAACACCGGCTTTTCAGACAGGGTATACATCCGGCCCCGAAAATCAAGAGAGGTATTCTTCCCCGCAATATTCTCTGCAGTCGCGGCAAGCGCTCCGTCCCGGCAATCAATGAACTCGGAAACCAGCTTGATGCCGTTCAGGCCGCCTTTTTCCATAAACATTTTCAGAATCATAGTCTTTCCTTGCCTCTATCAGTTTCCACCGCCGGTGCTGTTGTTTTGCGTCACATATATTGCGCACTCTGCCTTGAATTTTCCGTCTTCCGTGGACACCACCAGTCTTGTGACGCCGCTCTTCTTGCCCGCAGTAATCACGCCGCTGCGCACATCGAACGTGGCAATCTCTTCATCCTCGCACTTGGTTTTCAGGTCCTTCAGCGTATAACCGGCAGGCAGGGCGTCTACCTGAACGGTCACCGTCTGGCCCGGATCCAGTGTAACGCGCTGGGTGGACAGCAGAATTCTGTTGCCCGAGGCAATCGACGGGCTGTCCTTGGGCTCGGATTCATCGGCAAGCTCCACACCGTTATCCCACGGAGTAAACTCATACTTACACTCCGCACCGATTCCCAACACGGCTTTGAATTTCGACCAGGAATCCCCCCCAGTCTTCGCATTATTGAAATTGCTGAGGCCATCCTTGTCCCAGTCAATATGGCCCTTCAAGGCAACATTTTTACTTCCTACTATCTCCAGCGAAGTATTGACCTTCAGATTGCTCAGAATGCCTCCCAGCGTAGATTTTTCGCCGATATTCAGCCTTACTATCGGATATAGCTGCCAGTCCACGCACACGCATTTCATAATATCGATGGAGTCGTTCTTTTTTGCCTCATAGTTGTTCCATGTTCCGCCCTTTGATTCGGCAAACTGCAAGATTTCGTCCGCAGTGGTACACTGCTTTTCATTGCTCAGCTCTTCTGCATCCCCCGCCGTCAGCGTAGCCGATTTAGAATACAGCTCGTGCCACTCCGCATCCACCAGGTGCGCAGTGGCCGAGGTAGAGACGCCGGCTCCGCAATCCACGGTTATTTCTGCAAGGACGCGTTTTTTCAAAAGTCTTAGCGACACGCCGGGTCCAATCGTTACCTCCAGCTTGCCGTCGGCTACAAAATTGGTATCAACGCTTTTATTTTTGATGTATCGGACATTTTTCCCGTTATACTGGATCCCGTTGGAACCGTCAACCTCAATGACAATCTTGAGCTCGCCTTCTGCCGTTACCTTGCCTTTGATAATAAAGTCGCCGGTAATCACTCCAATGTCCAAAAATGCTATACGGCAGATATATATCTCGTCGTTTTTGAATTTCGTATTATATACATCATGCTTGATTGCCGCCAAAGCTTCTTGATATCCGCTGATGACAGAGGAAAGACTATTGGTGGCATTCTGGCCCTCCGTCCAGACCTTGCCCACATCGTAGTCCTTGCTTTTTTTGATGCCGCCCTCGATCTTGGTGGAATAATCCAGCTTTACCGTCGCCGAATGCAACTTTCCCCAGCTGTAATCAATATTCTTCGTCAATTCCGCCTTATAAAAGGTAGCCTTGACATATGCTTCCTTCTTCATTTCGCGATGACGGTTGGTGGCCTTCTCCAGGGTTTTTGTAATCTTCACAGAAAGGCCCTTTCCGGAGTCCTCCGCGATGTTCTTTTCCAGGCCGATTTCCACCGCCCAGTTATCATTTATCTGAAACTTCAAGCTGCCCTTGAAGTTATCGAACAACCCCACCTGACGAAGTCCGTCCGAATCAGCGGAGGTATCCATCTTCAGATTGACAGTGCGCGGCATCTCGGCATCGCTGCACGCCATACCGTTGGCCTCGTTCTCGCTGGTTTCAAACACAATGGGATTTCCGTATTCGTCGTATATCCCGCTGATTTTTGAGAAATCGATATCACTGGTTTCCTGCACGCGGAGCTCCTGCACGCAGTCCTCCAGAGCTTCATCACCAAAGCTTGCATCATTGGTGATGATCGCCTTCCCATCCTCTATCTCAATGCTTTCCACGCGGTTGATGGATGCATTGTTATACTCATTCGCAGGAAGTGTGTACACATCTCCCACCGATAGGCCTTCTACCGCATCGGCGGTGGTCACAATTTCCCCATCCATGTCCAGATAGGTAATATCCCTTCCAGTCAGGTCTTTCACCTGATCTGCATAGGATATCTTTTCAATTTTCTCTGTATAGGTCTTGTTCGCCCACTGCTTCTGGGCGGTATCCAGCAGAGGAATCGCATCCTTCAGCCGGATATAGCGATCGGTCCAGTATTTTCTGATGGAGTGGTCGAAATGATCTATAGCATACTGAATCTTTTCCTTGTCTGTAGCCATTTCGCTCAGGAACTCGCCGGCATTGACCAAGGACACCAGCGCCTCGCCCCATGTCAGCGGCGTATCCGATGTGTAATTCGATGCCGGGTCAACAATGCCCCACTCAGCCGCCATCTGGAAGGGGGCGTAAAACGGATCGTCCTTTCCAACCTTGCCAAAATACGGCTCATCCTGCGTATAACTCTGCATCCCGAAGGAATCCGCAACATATGACAGCCATTGCCCCATTGACAGCGCGTCATCCTCCTTCACTGCGCACCCCGAAAAAGGGAGAATACCCAGCAGCAGCACAAGCGCCAGAATAAATGCAGTCACTCTTTTCATCATTCAACCCAGCCTTTTCACAGGGAAGATCACTCTTCCGTAATCCTCAATCTCAGGTGGGTGGGCGCAAACCGCATTTGGCCGCGCCCACCCAGTCAGTCTTTATCTGCTTCTGAATGCATCCGCATTGGTCTTTGCGGCGCTCTCCGTGCTCTCATAGCTGCTGGCAGTGCTGTCCAGGTGCGCGGCATAAGTATCCACAATATCCCTGAACTTTTCAAACCGTGGCTTGAGCGCATTCATGGTCTCCCGAATTTCCGTGGAGGACTTACTCTGCCAGGTATCACCCAAATCAGCCATGGTCTTGTTGATCTCGGTGAGCTTGTCCGTCAGTCCGTTGTTGATATTCCGAATCACTTTTGCGGTATCACTCAGAACTTGTGTTGAGATCTTGATTCCGTCTGCCATAGTTCATTCCTCCCCTATCAATAGTTGTTGACCAGTTTGCTGGCTTCCCGCACGGCAGTGTCCTGCGTGTTGCGGTACGCTGCTGCGGTCTTTTTGAGGTAGTCCACATAATCCATCATCAGGGTGAACATCTTTTGGAAATCATCCCGGAATCCCGCCGTCTGCTCCGCAAACTTGCGGCTGTCAGCCCCCTGCCAAGTGGACGCCATTTCCTCGATTTTTTCGTACAGCGAGTCATACTTTCCCTTGTACTCGTCTGCCAGACCGCTGATTCTCTGCGCTGCGCTCTCCAGCTGTTCTGGGGTTACCAGAATTTGCTCTGCCATTTTACATGACCTCCTTCATAAAATTTGGGGAAACGCTATATTAACATCAGTTTACAGCCGTTCCGGATCTCCAGTTCATAAACTGATAAGTTAATATTGATGATCGTGCCATCCTCCCGATGGCAGAGGACGGTGTCCCGGTCTGCCGTGAAGCGGCCATCCGATAGCTCCGTCACCGCTTTTTTGATTAGGTCCAACACCTCAGTCATCGGAGACTGCAGCGGAATGAACATGTCAAAGGTTCGTCCCAGAACAGGAACAAATACGGAAATAAGGACCTTATTCACTTCATTCCACCTCCTCTGCTGAAGACAGCAGCTTGACCAGCACCGGGCGATTCCTGATAAACAGATAGCCAAAATCGCTGTCTAACTCTTCGTACAGGTCGCTGGTCACCTTAGTGGGCTTGAGCACATACTGATCTGTCACACCATCACCAATCCAGATGCCATCGCCGCCGGTGATATGCCGCTTATACCAGCTGTCATAGGACACACTGCTGTAGCCGGACACCGTCTCTATCAGCACGTAATGCAGGCCAAAGATTGCCTCCGCCTTTTCCAGCAGCAGCTGCAGCTTATCCTTTCCGTCAGCCGTAAGCTGATCCAACAGACGCTTGACACCCACAATCACATATATACGCTCATCAAAGCCATCCAGCGCAGCCGAGCTCATCTGCGCGTCCACGTAAGTGTTGTGCCGCTTCACAGTCTCATCAAACAGGCTACGGACAAGCCCTTCAAAGTCGTCGCCCACATAAGTGCCCGAAATATCCTCCGGCAGCAGTTGCCCGGCATCCAACACCACAGGGGGCACAGCGGAAGACAGCACGCGAACCAATTCCTCCACAAAGGGCAGCGCTTCGTACAACTCCTGTGTGACGACCGGATAAATGACCCGGCTCCGCAGGTTCACCGTAAGAGCCTGCAGCGACCTGCGGCTGATACCTACAGGTACGGTATCCAGGCCATTCATGCTTTCCAGCACGCAGGCGGCATTTACAACCGCAGGCAGCACCGGGATAGGACGCGCGAATGAGCCGGCGTGATCTCTCAGCTGTGCGCAGAAGGTGCGTAGGAATTCCTGCATGTCCGCCGTTTCATGACAGTAAGCCGTCTGGAATTCATAGACCCGATCCAGTGCCACGAGACCGCGACCTTTACACTTAGAGGGCACAAGTCCCTCCGTCTTGCCCACCACCACAGAATAATCCGTGGAGTCGTTGAGCTGCATCGTCAGCAGACGGCGGAAATTTTGCTGCGTTTTATAGCGTACTGCATTCACACCGTTGGCCGTTACCACAAAATAGACGCCATATTTTACGCCATCCCGTGTCAGCAGGGAGAACATCTCCTGCAGGTCTTCAAATTGCTCAGCAAAGCCCGAATAGTTGTTCAAAGCGACTACTATATTGGGCTCTGTCCGTCCGCTGTTTGCGCAATAACTGGCAAAATCACCGCCGAATTCAGAAAACAGCGTCTTCCTTCTCTCAATCTCCTGCTGCAGCATTTTCAGCAGATTGACCACCTTTTCTTCATCTGCAGAAACCGCCACACCGCCCACCTGGGGTGCTCTTTCGAATATGCGCAGTGTCTCGGAGCCGAAATCCAGTATGTACAGATTCAGCTCATCGGCCGTATGATTTTTCAGAAGTGCATAACACAGTGAAGTCAGGAACGTTGTTTTGCCATTTCCGGTAGAGCCATAAACCATGCAGTTACCCTCAGCCGATAGAGGGATCGTCAGCACGCCCTGTTTTTGATTAAACGGATCGTCATACTCGCCCACCACCGGATCGAGCACAAAGCCACTTTCCCGGATGCCATATTTCTTCTCCAGCGCATCCACATAGATAAACGAAGGAATGGGATCCAGCCACAGCGGGCGGACGCTGATATGTTCCTCCGCTGCCAGATCTGACAAATATTTGACAACGGCAACAACCTGTTTGATTTTGGTGCCAGAAGACTCTCGCTTCTCGTTCGGCTTTACATTCATAATCACACGGCCGAGATTATCCACCACCTGGACGCTGGAATCAACTTTTTTTGCCACCGTATCGGAGGGGATGTATTCTGCGCCGCACCACGCCGACTGCCCTAGGGCAAATAGCTCGTTGAAGCCTACCTGCAAATAGAACCGGCCCGTTTGTGACAGCTCCGCCGCATCCGCGCATTTGATCATATCCTGACTGTCCGCCTTTTCCTGTACCTTAAGGCAGACGCGAAACTTGCTATTGCTCCATATTTGGTCATCAACAACGCCACTGGGTTTCTGCGTAGCGAGGATCAAGTGAACACCCAGGCTGCGCCCGATGCGGGCCGCACTAATCAGTTGCTCCATAAATTCCGGCTGCTGCGACTTCAGCTCAGCAAACTCATCGGAAATGATAAATAAATGCGGAACCGGCTCCGAAACGATCTTATCGCGGTACAACTGCTGATATTTGTAGATATCCATGGTACCCTCGTTGGATACCCTGCGCGCTTCATTGAATATTGCCTGACGTCTTCGCAGCTCACTCTGGATGGAGATCAGCGAGCGCTTGACTGCGGCGCCATCCAGATTGGTGATGGTTCCTGCCAGATGTGGAAGCTTAATGCCCCGCTCTGTATCCTCAAACGCGCCTGTAAGGCCGCCGCCCTTGTAGTCAATGAGGATAAATGCCACCTCATCCGGATGATAATTCACAGCCAGTGACAGAATATATGTAATAATAAACTCCGACTTACCAGAACCTGTCATGCCAGCCACCAGGCCGTGAGGACCATGGTATTTCTCGTGCAGGTCCAGATTGAACAGGCCCCCATAGGAGTCCACGCCAACGGGCGTTTGCAGAGATATCGTGGGATTGTTTTCCTTCCATCGCGTCAGCGAGTTCAGATGTCCGATTTTTCCAACGTCAAACATCTCCAAAAATGTTATCATGGACGGTAGTGCGTAATGCTTACCCCCCAAATCCAGTTCAATGTTGGCAAGCGGGGCAGAGAGTTCATTAAGCGCTAGTTCGTTCACACGGTCAGCTGCAAAGGAAAGCGCCTTTCCGGCAGTGTCATCGCGGTCAAACATCCGAGAGTGCTGCCCGTCCACGGAAACCACCAGGGAGCACTCCTTAGGCAGGTCCTTCAGCTCAGGCTCCGCCAGCAAGATGCTGAAGCCGCGATTGGTCTTATACTTCAGCATCTGCTGCATGGACTCGCAGCCCTCTGTCAACTTTTTGCTGGTGGAGATCACAACATAGTAGGGCATGTAGTCCGCATAACTGCGGCTGCCGCCGTCCTCGCGGCCGATAATGCTCTTTTCCATGAACGCGGAAAGCTCCTTTACTTCGTCTGCAGTAGATGCAAAGAAGCGAATGCTTTTGTCGTCACTCCAAAAATGCGGAATCGGCCGCACAAACTCCCACTCGTCTTGATCGGATGAATCAGTGATCAGGAGAAGCTTCACCTCGTCATAGCTATGCAGCGCCACAATTTGCAGCACCAGAGACTTGACCATGTTCCGCACGGCGTTCATTCCGCCATACAGGCCCACGATCATATTGTCCACCAGAGAAATGCTGATGGGCACATTGGTCAACTGCTTTGACTCGGTCCCCAAGGACAACATGGCATCCTGCAGGGTATCGTCCTCCATGCTGAACTTTTTTTCCGCATAGCGCACATCCGCATCCAAAGGAAGACTGCCTATACCAAGACGCAACCGCAGAAAATCGCTCTGTCCGATGACACGTTCCCACAGGTTGGGACGGCATTCCTCAATCCGCTGGGCACAAGCCTCCGGCGAGATCAGATTTTCCTGCATAATATCGCTCTGTTCCTTGCACTTGCGCTTGATCTCGTCACGCACACGGTCCAGATACGCCAAGTATTTCTCCTGACGTTTTTTCTCAGTGAGAATCCGCTGCTTTTTCTCGTACCTCTTTGTAAGGATTGGCCAAAGCACCGTTCCCAGCAGCATACTGACCGACATCATTAGTGTGGGCAGAGCCTGTGTAATCTCGCCGTTTCCGGCAATCACGTTGTTCAGAGACAGAATACCGGTGCTCAATGATGTCAGGCCCATTGTCAGTGAAGGCCCCAGCATCAGCGCCAGCGGCACTGTGTCCATCTTTTGTAGCTGAGGCGGCGGATCGATCTTGATCTCTGCATGCTCTACCTCACGGTAAAAGCGGGGTGAGCGAAAGAAAAACTCCTTCTCTGGAATATCCGATATGCCCTCCTGCTGGCGCAGCGTCTGCGCAACGTAAGGCGATAAGCTCTTGGTGTAGATATGCAGCAGATTGTCGGGATTATTTATCGCGAGATAGTTCCGTCCAATGACGATCTTCAGTCCCATGATATAAACCAGATCGCCGGCCTTCAATGCCTTTTCCTTTACCCGAAAGCCGTTGACATAGGTTCCGTTGGTGCTCCCCTGGTCTGCAAGGGTCCATCCATCCCCATCATAGCTCAGACGGGCATGCTTGCCTGAAACAAACTTGTTTTCAAAGCAAAGGGTATTGTCATTGGTTCTGCCGATGGTCAGTGTGTCCGGCGTACGGATGACTACCTTGTGGAATGTCTGACGGCTGGGGTCGATGCTTTCAGCAAACAAGATGATCCGCTCATTTGAACCGTGGATCTTCAGGTTGAAGAAGCTCATGGGCTTGAGGACAATATAGGGAACCATCTGGTTCTCCGCATTCAGGACCCATACGTCTTTCCTGCTCTTTACAATCCACTCGCCTTGCCGGGCCTCGATGCTGAAAAGTTTGCGTGGCTTCCCCGCATCGTCTGTATCCGTCAGCCAATATTGGCCCTTCACCTTGTCGGGAAGTGTCAACGAGTACATTTGCTGCGGTTTAATCAGGTTGACTATCATTTCTCTTTTCTCCTCCGATACCATCGATACCATTGAATGACAAGGGCCATACGGTTTTGATGGGCAGAATGTGCCCAAGCCGCGTCAAGCTCCTTGACAATAGCAAAATCTGCCGCAGACGGCATAACCCTCAAGAGGGAAAATAACACTTCAGGTTATCTTTTTATAAACCTACATTTGCGTAAAACCAGTATATATATATATATATATATCACAGATCGTTATCAACCATATTATAGCAAGTGCCCTGATGGGTGTCAATGCAGAAATTGCGGCATATTGACTCTTAATGCGGAAATATGTCGTATACAAATTCAGCGGGCTCAATAGAACAGTAGAAATAGTACTCGTTGCGCGAAAAAAACTACGCTCCACTTATGGAGCTGGTTTGCCCGTCACCAAGCAAATATACAGAAAGGGTATGAATCGGATGACGAAGAGCAATATCTGCCGCAGAAATAGCCGTCAGCAGCAGGCTGCCTGCCAAATATAGATCTCCACAGTGGGGCTGTAGACGAAGTACGCCCGTCATATCTTCCCCAGGAAAGCTTCGTCCGCAGAGAAACAATAAGGCGGATACCGCCGAAATTAGGAAGGACAGTGCACAAATTCCCTGCATATACAGGCAGATCAGTCTTCCAGATATCCCCGTAGGACGAACGGAGATCGTCAGTAGAAAGGGAAGCAGCATACCGCCCAAGCCAGCAATCACCTGCCCGTCCGTATTGACGGACGAAAAGCAGCACAGCACACTGGCAGGCGGCCGCAGTTGCAGCTGCACCACCCGGCCGCCCCATAAAACTGTGGTCAGTACATGGCCCATCTCATGCAAAACCGGGTAAATCAGCACTGCTGCAGCCAAGCCTATCAGGAGCAGTCCCGGCAGCTTTCGGAAATCACCCATTATCGCACCACCTCTCTGAGACCAGTATGCTCGATTGCAAGAAGCACTATGCGTTTTTGTGTCAGTCCATCAAAAAAGCACTTGCCACAGGCAAGTGCTGAGCTTGTCAAAGAGCCTGTCATTGCGAGACCAGTCCGCAGACTGGTCTCGCAATCCGTTCCCAAAGTGTAAATTCCTTCATTTTTGCCAGATTCGATGCCATGAAGTTACGAATTCCCACGTCGTTTCGCTCTTGTTCATGACAAAACTTACTTTTTTGACAGGCAAAAGGCGGACGCCCGGAGCGTCCGCCTTTTTTGTTATGTCGTGGAATCAGCCACGATCAATTGTGCTTTCTGCGGGGCAGGGCCACCACAGCGGCAGCCAGCAGAGCGGAGACGGTCAGCAGCATGACCCACAGGGTCACGGAGCTGGCATCACCGGTCTTGACGCCGGGCTGAGCAGGCTGATAGTTGGGATCCTTTTCGCCGCAGTCGGTGCACTTGCCATCCTTGTAGTGATGGCCGGTGGCCTTGACAACTTCGCCCTTGGTGACGGTTTCACCGCAGGTCTTGCAGACCTCATCGCCGGTGTAGCCGTCCTCGGTGCAGGTGGCATCCTTGGCACCAACGATCTCGGTGTCGTGGCCGGTGGCGGGGATGACCTCGCCCTTCTTCACGGTGACGCCGCAG
>OFMD01000016.1_pt1 | contig 164935 bp, 156 predicted proteins | sample 1541211 | NCBI WGS metagenome assembly OFMD01 (sample SAMN04209231, study PRJEB22552) | human gut metagenome | biome: gut; material: feces | host: Homo sapiens | place: USA: Oklahoma | reverse complement strand
TGATATCACGGATAAAAAAGAAGTTGAAGCTTTGAAGAATGCGATAAAGGCTTGATAAAAACGAAATAAAGTTTTTGAGAGAAAAACTCTTAAAGATTTGACATAACGAGAAAAGGAAACGTGCTTTTTGAAGAAAAACCTCAAAAAGCACGTTTGTTGTTTGTGTTTGATCAAATTGACAAGCAGATTACTTAGCAATCTTGCCAATCTTCTTACCGCACTCTGCGCAAACCTTTACGCCTTCGTATTCGAAAACGTCGTCAAGTGAGCCACAGAAGACACACGCAGGAGCATACCTACGGAGAACTATTGTGTCTTTGTCGGTAAAGATCTCAACGGCAGGATTTTCGCCAACTAAAGAGAACTCACGGCGGAGTTCCTTAGGGAGAACAAGTCTTCCTGCTTCGTCAATATGACGTACAACCCCAGTTGATTTCATACTTAACACAACCCTTTGTAATTTGCTGATGCGAAAAGATTTTCTTTGCATCTATGTTCAGTATACTTAATTTGTCAAAAATAGTCAACTAAACTAATACATAATATTTTTGAAAAAACCATATATTCAATGAAAGAGGGGTGAAACCGGCGATGATGAACTATATATGGACAACGATGCTTGTCTTTTCATTTTTTTCCGCATTGGTTATGGGAAATATGCAAACATTGTCAGACGGTATAACGGACGCCGCGGCAAACGCGGTTGCGATTGCAACAGAACTGTTATCGGTTCTGATGCTCTGGTGCGGCGTCATGCGTATTGCCGAGCGGGCGGGGCTGACTGAAAAGCTTGCCCGGCTGTTATCTCCGGTTTTGAGACTTTTATTTCCGAATACCGACCCCGGGTCGGACACAGGGCAAGCAATCTCAATGAATATCACGGCAAATTTATTGGGGCTGGGCAGTGCAGCCACCCCGCTCGGCATAGAGGCAATGAAAAGGCTGTATGAGGACGGCGGCAAAAATAATTATGCGACAGACGATATGATACGCTTTGTAGTTATAAATACGGCGTCTCTGCACCTTATTCCCACTACGATTGCGATGTTTCGTCAGGAGGCGGGTGCGAGGGTGCCTATGGATATTCTGCCGGCGTCCATAGCCGCAAGTGCCGTTGCTCTTTCGGCCGGCCTTTTCATGACTGCCGTTTTGAAGAGGGTGTGTAAGTGAGTATAATAGGAGCTCTTGTGATACCGATTATGATATGCGGTATAGTTCTTTACGGACTTTTTATGCGCGTCAATGTATTTGACTCTTTTATCGAGGGGGCGAGGGACGGCATGAAAACAGCGGTGGATATATTGCCGCCGCTTCTTGCTCTTGTAGTTGCCGTTTCCATGCTGAGAACGTCGGGAGCACTCGGAATACTTGTGAATATTTTGCGGCCGGTTTCGGATTTTTTCGGAATCCCACCGGAGGTTTCTCCGCTTGCGCTGCTGTGTCCCGTGTCTGGCAGCGGTTCGTTTTCAATGTATCAGAGCCTTTTGACGGAATACGGAGTTGACAATCCGATAGAACGGGCGGCTTCAATAATGATGTGCTCAACGGAGACTACATTTTATGCAATTGCAATCTATTACGGAGCGGTTAATATCAAAAAAATACGATATACCGTGCCGGCGGCGCTGACAGCGGATATTACATCGTTTATAATGTCGTCGTTGCTTGCCAGAATTATGTATACATAAACTTGACTACCTTGTTTTTTTTCTTATACTAAATATAGTCGATTCGGATTTGCCGGAAATCATTTTTTAAGGTATAAGCCTGTGACGTCGGAATGAAGATATAACCGAAAAACTGAAGAATTGATGAAATCAAAATAATAAGACGGAATAAATAAGAAAAAATAATTAAGCGGGTAAGAGGGAAGCAGAATGTTTGAGATTGAACAGGTAGGAGAAAAAACATTTTTCATAAAGAATGCGACGAATATCGGTCTTTTTCTTGAAAATGAGAGCGATGTATGGATTATTGATTCGGGAATCGATTCGGATACCGGAAAGAAGATTCTTAAGGCTGTGAATGAAAAGGAATGGACCGTAAAGGGCGTAATCTGCACACATTATCATGCGGATCACGTGGGCGGAAATAAGCTGATTAAAGACCGTACCGGGTGCAAAATACTTGCCTGCGGAGTGTCTAAAACCGTATGTGAAAACCCTTTGTTAAATGCGACCTTTGTTTACGGGGCATACCCCATAAGCGAGATTTGCTCAAAGTTTTTTCTTGCAAAGCCCACGGAGGACGTGCTTGAGGCTGCGGAAAATCTGCCTGACGGTCTTGAACTTTTTGAACTTCCGGGACATGCCTTTGACATGATAGGTATAAAGACGTCCGACGACGTATATTTTCTTGCGGATTCACTTGTCAGTGAAATCACCACATCTAAGTACCATATATTTTTCCTTTATGATATCGGTGCGCAGCTTGAAACACTTGATAAGCTGAAGGTTATAAACGACGGAAAAAACGATAAAACCGTGTTTATACCGGCACATTGTGAAATGACGGATGATATATCCGGTCTCATAGAGGGTAACCGCAGTAAGATTCATGAAATCGCCGACGTGATTCTTTCTGCAGCCGATGACGGACAGACTGTCGAAGAAATTGTCCGCAGCGTATTTATTCATTATGACCTTAAAATAAATGCAACGCAGCATGCTCTGTTGACATCAACCGTAAAATCATATCTTTCATGGCTTCAGAGGCTCGGAAAGGTCACGGTAAGCTTTGAGGACAACTATATGCTTTTCAGGAGGATATATGAACAATCCTAAAATTGAAAAAATACTGTCGAGAGTGCAGAAGCCCGGACGGTATACCGGCGGAGAACTCGGCAGCGTCTTGAAAAATCCGGAAGAGGTGGCTGTAAGATTTGCCTTCTGTTTTCCGGACACATATGAAATAGGAATGTCGCATCTCGGAATGAAAATTCTTTACGGCCTTATAAATGAGCGGGAGGACGCTTATTGTGAACGCTTTTTTGCGCCGTGGACGGATATGGAGGATGAGATGCGGAAAAACAGCGTTGATCTTTTTTCCTTAGAGACGAAAACTCCTCTTTCGGACTTTGATGTCATAGGATTTACGCTACAGTATGAGCTTTCATTTTCCACGATACTGAATATGCTTGACCTCGGCGGTGTCCCCCTTCTTTCAAAGGACAGGCATTCCCTTAAAAATATTGTTGTCGGCGGCGGACCGTGCGCATCAAATCCGGAGCCCATAGCGGACTTTTTCGATGTATTTCAGTTTGGTGACGGAGAGGAACTCATGAACGAATTTCTCGACCTTTATGCCGAGTACAAGGAAAGGAATGCCTCTAAGGAGGAATTCCTTCTTGCAGCCGCGAAGCTTCCGGGCATATATGTTCCGTCACTTTATGACGTGACGTATAATGAGGACGGAACGATAAAAGCGGTGACGCCGAGGGACGGCGCACCGGCGGTTGTACATAAGCGTGTCGTGCGCGACCTTGACAAGGCTTATTATCCCGACCGGTTTATAGTACCCTTTATAGAAATTGTGCACGACAGGGTCGTGACGGAGGTCTTTCGCGGTTGTATTCGCGGCTGCCGTTTTTGCCAGGCGGGGTTTATCTACAGACCGATACGCGAAAAGCACCATGAGACCATTAACCGCCAGGCAAAGACCCTTTGTGATTATACGGGATACAATGAGATATCCCTCACAAGTCTTTCCACCAGTGATTACACGGAAATCCAGCCCCTTTTGTCCGAAATGATTGATTGGACAAGGGACAGAAAAATAAATATAAGTCTTCCGTCCTTACGTGTTGACAATTTTTCCGATGAGCTTGTCGAGAAGCTTAAGCTTATTCGTAAGAGCGGGCTTACTTTTGCGCCGGAGGCAGGGTCGCAGAGGCTTCGTGACGCGATAAACAAGAACATAACCGAAGAAGAAATACTGGGCACCGCAAGGCTTGCCTTTAAGAGCGGATGGACAACGGTCAAGCTTTATTTCATGCTCGGACTTCCGACGGAAACGCAGGAGGATATCGAGGCAATAATAACACTTTCGAGACGTATAGTCAGCGAGTATTACAGAAATCCGGACAGACCTAAGGGACGTGCGCTCACCGTAAACGTCAGCGCTTCAAGTTTTGTCCCGAAGCCGCATACTCCGTTTCAGTGGGAGCCGCAGGACACACGTGAGGAGCTTACAAAAAAACGTGAATACCTGCGTGAGCAGTCCATGGTTTCGAAGTCACACATTCATTTGTCCGCACACAAGATAGACACGGTGTTCCTTGAAGCGGTTTTCGCAAGGGGAGATCGCAGACTCGGAGAGGTTATGCTTAAAGCCTTTTCCAAGGGAGTAAGGCTTGACTCGTGGGATGAGTGCTTTGACTTCGACGCATGGATGGAGGCCTTTGACGAATGCGATGTTTCACCCGAGTTTTATGCAAACAGGCGTCGCTCGTTTGACGAGGTACTTCCGTGGGATCACCTTGATTACGGAATTACGAAGGATTTTCTTATGCGTGAAAATAAAAAGGCGCATGAGAGTATCACCACGCCTCATTGCCGCATAAAGTGTGCGGCATGCGGAGCGGCAAAGCTTAACGGAGGTGAATGCGGTGCGAAGTGTTAGGATATATTTCTCGAAAACGGGAGATGCAAAGTATATCTCCCATCTTGATCTTGTACGCTGCTTTAACAGAGCGGTTGCAAGAGCGGGTATACCGATATTTTTTACGGAGGGGTTTAACCCGAGACCGTATATGAACTTTGCCATGCCGCTTTCTCTCGGTGTTTCGGGACTTCGGGAAATCGTTGACATGAAGATAGACGGTGAAATGACAAATGATGAGATATACAGCGCTCTCTCAGCGGTTATGCCGCCGGACATAAAGATTCTCGAGGTCTGCGAGCCTGTGCGGAAAGCTTCTGCGGTTGCCTTTTCAAGGTACAAGCTTGAAATCTGTCAGGAGAGTATGCCCTCGGAAGCCTTTAACAGCGCGGTTTCTGAAATGATATCCCGACCTGAGCTTCTTGTTTCCAAGACGGGAAAGCAGGGAAAACGCAAGGTTGTAAAGTATATCAACTTAACAGAACATATAAAAGACTTCAAAAGCTGGAGCCTGGATGAAAAAAACAGCGTAATTACGTTGGTTCTACCTTCAAATACACAGTTCGGAATAAGCCCCGTGCTTTTTACGGATAAGGTTTTTGAAGAACTTTCTGTGGATCCGGTCTTTTGCCTGATAACGAGGAAAGCCATCCTGGATGAAAATTTTGATGAGCTCAAATAGTTCGGCAGCTTTATGCTTTTTCGCAGAGAATAAAAAATTTTAAACGTAAATACGTGAATAGATTTGGAAAGGCCGAATTTCGGAGAAGTAAAGAGAAAAAAGCAAGTCGGCAAATCAGGCCGGAAAATAAAAATCGAGTAACCAAAAAGCACCTTCGCCACATAGTATGTAGCGGAGGTTTTGCTATGCATGATTCAAAGTGTACGGCGCTTGGTATCTCCGTTATCAGTATTATTTTCAACTCGTCATTGACTCTTCTGAAAATAATTGTCGGGATTTTCGGAAATTCATATGCTCTTGTCTATGACGGTATACATTCCTTCGCGGATGTTCTGGCTTCTATGATTGTTGCCGTGGGTATAAGAATGGCAGCAAAGCCCGCCGACGAAAAGCACCCGCTCGGTCACGAAAAGATGGAGTGCGTCACGGCAATAGCCGTTTCGATAATACTCTGCTTTACGGGAGTGCTTCTCGGTTATAAATCAATCGTGGCTATTGCCGCTCAGAACTACGGGGACGTGGAGGCTCCGACAACCCTTGCGGTGATAATGGCTGTCGTCCCCATAGTTCTGAAGGAGCTCATGTGCCGCTTCGAAATGAAATACGGCACAAGGCTGAGCTCCGACGCACTCCGCGCGGATGCCTCGCACCATCGCGCAGACGCACTCGTCTCCCTCGGGGTGCTGTTCGGTGTCGCCGGCGGGCACTTCGGATATCCGGTCATAGACAAGATTGCCGGATTCATAGTGGCGCTTCTTATCATTAAAACGGCGGCAGAGATTTTTTATGAGGCGGTGTGCAAGCTTATCGACAAGGCTGCACCAAAGGAACTTTACGGATTGTTCAACGGCTTTGTTTCCGATAAGTTTGAACAGAATAATCCGTGTATGAACTTTGAAAGCACGCTTCGTATGTTCGGCGGAAAATACATCGCAGAGATAACCATGCATGTCGACGGGTCGCTACCCGTAAAAACATATCTGGATTTTTCGAATTATCTGGAAAAAGAAATACTTGATAATTTTCCCGAAATCAAGTGCTGTAATATTTTTTTCAAGCCACTCTGACAAAGTGGCTTGTTGACTTTACGGAATTATATATTTATAATCTTGTGCGTATAGACAGATTGATTTCGAAAAAGTAATGGGTTTGATAAAAGAAAGGTGTGACTTTTACAAAAAGTCGGCTTTATGCGGCTTTAGTATTTGTTTAAGTTGGTGTGTTATATGTTTGGAAAAAAGAAATATACCCCGGATGTGCTTGCGGTCGGCGCTGCATCATTTGCGGTTGCATTTGCGACAGAAAAAATAATGCTTACCCCGAGGACGGAGGTAAAGGTTACCGATAACGTGAAAATCCCTGTCATGGGGCTTATTCCGTTTTCTCAGAAATATGTTGCCGGAATAACAAGGGAAGCGCTCAACAAGATGCTGCCTCTCTCTGCTCAGGGGCTCTCCGGTACGCTTAAGTTTCTCAAAGCAAGGGACCGCGTGAAGGAAGCAGCCATATGGTTTGTGTACGAGTTTCTCGCAAGATATTCGCTCAACACCCTTTTATCGGGTGTACTCAAAAGGTTCAATATTTTTGACAAGGATTCGTACAAAAATGTTCTTAAGGATTTTGTACAGAGAATTATCTCACAAAAATCCGACAGGGACGAAATCATTCGCGGAATAACGGTCGAGATAGTCAGCCTTTTGCGGCTTTTGTCGGACGGTACGGTGCTTTCCATGTTTTTCAATGACAAGTTCGTCGAGGTGGCGTCCGTTACCATTGAAAACGCGATCGACAGATTCCTTTCAAATGACGCCGCAGAGAAAATTGCAGATTTCTTTATGAATTTTGTCGGACAGCTTGAGGACATAACGGTACCGAATATCTTTATAAATATCCTCGGAATCGACCGTGCAAAGATGGCACAGATGATTGATTCCGTATATGACACGTTTTTCGGCGACTCAATGGTACGTATGTTCCGAGACTTAAAATTCGGTGACGTTGTATACGACCTTTTGGCAAACGTCGATTATGACGAGGTTTACGGGTATATCTCCACTTATATGCAGGCGGACCTGGTTCGGGTATGCGTAACCTCTGCCGTATCATCGATGTACTTCTTCTCCGGTGCAAAGAGCGTTGTTTTCAAAGCAAAAAAACGTGCCGAAAGGAAGCAGGAGAGAAAGGACAGAAAGAAAATACGCCAGGAGATGAGGGACTTGCTGAAAAATGAGAATGCGTAAAAAGAAAAACCTTGAGAGCAGAACAGAGGCCTGCGGCGCATATCTCATGTACATGGAGTCGGAGGATCTCAACTTTGAAGCCGCGAAAAACAACACATCTTATCTTGATTTTTCCGAGATGTTCGGAAACGACAACCCGGTTTATCTTGAGATAGGTTGCGGCAAGGGACAGTTTGTGTGTGAGCTTGCAAAGCGCAAACCCGACTGCAATTACATCGCCGTTGAAAAGGTTGCCAATGTAATCGTTTCGGCTGCCGAGCGTGCAAAGGATGAAAGTCTGCCTAACGTACGTTTCTTAAAATGCGGTGCAGAGTATCTTGAATGCTTTATTCCCGATCATTCGATTTCAGGTATTTTTTTGAATTTTTCATGTCCGTTCCCAAAAAAAGCATATACGTCTCACAGGCTTACAAATGAGAGATTTCTCATGATATACAAAAAGCTTATGAAGGCCGGGGCGGAGCTTCATCAAAAGACAGACAACATGCACTTTTTTGAATACTCGATTGAGGAGCTTACGAAGTGCGGGTTTGCTCTGAAGAACGTATCGCTGGATCTTCACGGCAGTGATTTTGAAGGTAATATCGTTACCGAATATGAAAATAAATTTGTATCACAGGGGCTTCCCATCTACAGATTGGAAGCATACCTTCCGGAGGGATAAAAATGTCATTAACCGATACGATGATCGGTGCTCAGAGCCCGATTCAGTTTCTTGAGGAGATGACGAGCTTCGCGGTTCCGAGCATATGCTTTGCCATAGCGCTCATCGCGATAGTAGTCATGCAGATTCTCTATTTTAAGACGGACAAGCTGCTCTTTATAATCATTGACTTTGTACTTGGCTTTGCGGCTGCAGTCTCCGCCCTCGTAACAATGGATTACTACACGACCTTCAAGCAGATTTTTGACGCAAACAAGGCGTATATGACAGCGGCACAGCTCGCAGAGTGTCCTGACATAAATTTTTATGTTATTTTCTGTCTCGTTTCAACGATTTTCTTTTTCGGAACCCTGTTCATTTCTCTCATGGTTCTCGTGATAAAGAAAATTCTTGAAAGCAGATAAAATAATGCTTGCAAAACATAAATAAATCTGTTATCATATCTAGGCGTTTGAGATTGCTCAAACAACTTCCCGGACGGTCCTCTGGCGTTTTGCGTATGAACGTTCTGATTATTTTTTAGGAGGAAAAAACAATGGACGCACTTAAAATCATAACAGAAGGACAGCTCAGGGAAAATCCCGTAAACTTCAAAGTAGGTGACACCGTAAGGGTTCACGTTAACATCAAAGAGGGTAACAGAGAAAGAATTCAGACATTTGAAGGAACTGTTATCGCACGCAGAGGCAGCGGTGTTTCAGAGACTTTCACAGTTCGTCGTGTTTCTTACGGCGTAGGTGTAGAGAGAGTATTCCCTGTAAACTCACCGAATGTTGCAAAGATTGAAGTTCTTCGTCAGGGTAAGGTTCGCAGAAGCAAACTCTACTATCTTCGTGACAGAGTCGGCAAGGCTGCGAAGGTTAAAGAGCAGATTAAGTAAGTTTAAACTATTTACCGAAAAAGAGGGGACGGATTTGTCCCCTCTTTTTATGTGTATTCGCCTTTGTTTTATTGCTTTTAGACGTGACATATAGTAAAATACATGTCTGAGATATAAATACTTTTCTGTTATCCTTTCTGTTATCCGGGGTTTCATTATGAAAAAAGTGTATTACGCCGCTGCGGCAAGTGATCTGCCGAGCGCAAATTTTCATAAAAACAGGGTATTGAAGACGGTTTATGACGTTGTGTCAACGGTTTTTACATCCATAATAGCTGTTGCGGTTGTACTTGTTTTTTTCTTTCGAATTGCAACCGTTGACGGTTCCTCTATGGTGCCTACTCTCCATGACGGCGACAACATCATAATCACACCGGCGTCACAGAACTGTAAATACGGAGATATCATAGTGATTCACCGGGAAAGCGACGTTCCTCTCATAAAGCGAGTGATAGCCGTTGCGGGCGATACTCTGGATATCGACTTTGAAGAGGGTATCGTATATCTTAACGGCGAGGAGCTTCATGAGGATTACATCGCAGAGCCGACATATACCGACTTTACGGACGGACCCGATTATCCAATAACCATTCCGACCGGTTACGTTTTTGTTATGGGTGATAACAGAAACAGGTCGCTTGATTCAAGAAGCGGTACGGTAGGTCTTGTGAACAAACAGTATATCGTCGGAAAAATGGTAAAAGACTTAAGTGGTACGGAGGAATAAATCATGTTAAAGAAAAAGGCAAAGGCCGAGGATAACGGAGCACCGGTTACCGACGCTTCCGGTGAGAGTGCAAAAAAACAGACCTCGGGTGAGCGGGCAACGTCATTTCTCTATGAGGTTGTGAGCGTGTTTACAACCGCTTTTTTAATTCTTGCCATAACATTTACGTTTATTATGAGATTCATAGGTGTTATGGGCCAGTCCATGGAGGATACACTTCATTCGGGTGACTGGGTTTTCATACAGCAGGCGGGCTCATACACTCCGCAGTACGGAGACGTTGTTGTTATCTCACAGCCGAACAAGTACCATGAAAATATCATCAAGCGTGTCATTGCGACAGAGGGCCAGACCATAGATATCGACTTCTCGACCGGAAAGGTATATCTTGACGGGGCGGAGATTGTTGAGCCGTATATCAAGAATGACACAACTAATTATTACGACGTAAAATTTCCCCTTACAGTACCCGACGGATGCTGCTTTGTTATGGGTGACAACAGACAGGGCTCAGTTGATTCACGCTCGAGCATTATCGGTGTGATAAACAATTCATACGTTCTCGGAAAAGCGGGATACGCGCTCACCGACAACGGAATCACGGATCTCGACCTTTACAGAAGGAAGTAAAAAGCATGCCTGATTTTCAGAAACAGACAGTACAGTGGTTTCCGGGCCACATGGCGAAAACAAGAAGAAAAATAAAAGAATTTCTGCCGCTCGTGGACGCTGTTGTGGAACTGGTTGACGCAAGGATTCCGGTAAGCAGCAGAAACCCGGAGCTTGATGAGCTCACCGCAGGTAAGCCGAGAATCATACTTCTCAACAAGTGTGACGTTGCGGATTCCGCCGCAACCGCCTTGTGGATAAAACACTTTGAGGAACTGGGGCAGTATGCAATGGCGGTTGACTGTAAATCCGGAAAAGGCCTTCAGAGGTTTGATGAACTTGTGAAGTCCGCACTTAAGGACAAGATACAGTCAAATATCGACAAGGGTATGCCGGGCAAGGCTCTTCGGTTTATGGTTGTCGGTATTCCGAATACGGGAAAGTCCACGTTTATAAACCGTATGAGCGGGCGCAATCGGCTTAAGACTGCCGACAGACCGGGTGTTACACGCACAAGCCAATGGGTAGCATGCGGAAACGGTATCGAGCTTCTTGACACGCCGGGCGTTCTTTGGCCGAAGTTTGATGACCCCGTAGTGGGTGACAGACTTGCCTTCATAGGCTCCGTAAAGGATGAAATAACGGACACGGAGACCATAGCGGTACGCCTTCTTGATGTACTCAAGGGACCTTATGCCGACCGTCTCTGTGACAGGTACAGGCTTACACCCTCCGACATGGATTCGGATTCATATGATCTTCTTTGTCGCATAGGCGAAAAACGCGGCATGAAGATTCGCGGCGGCGAAATTGATACGCTCCGCGCAGCTACTATGCTTCTTGACGAATACCGGGGTGGAAAGCTCGGGAGGCTTACCTTTGAAAGACCGTAAAAATTTTTGAGTAAAGACCGTGAGGCGAGAATGAATGCCGGAAAAAACGACACCGACATACGAGTATGAGCATAAGGCATATGACAGCGGCTTTAAGTGCGTATGCGGAATTGACGAGGCAGGACGCGGCCCGCTGGCAGGACCTGTGTTCGCCGCCGCCGTTGTGTTGCCGGTTGACTGTGAAATTCCCGGACTGAATGACTCTAAAAAGCTTACCGAAAAAAAGAGAGATGCTCTGTTTGAGGTAATCATAGAAAAAGCAATTGCGTACAGCGTTGCGTCTGCCTCTGAAAAAGAGATAGATGAGATAAACATACTGAATGCCACTTATCTCGCCATGAACCGTGCTTTTGACGGCTTGTCCGTGAAGCCCGACATGGCGCTTATAGACGGAAACAGAGAACCGGGAGTGGACGCCATGCAGAAGACCGTTGTTAAAGGTGACTCAAAGTCCATGAGTATTGCGGCGGCATCTATCCTTGCCAAGGTTTCAAGGGACAGATATATGCTTGAAATAGCAAAGCTGTATCCGCAGTATGAGTTTCAAAAGCACAAGGGATACGGCACGAAGCTGCATTATGAAAGGATACGGGAGAACGGAATTTCCGATGTTCACAGAAAGACCTTTCTCAAGGTGATTCATTGAGCCGGATTTACTTTCCGGAAAGGGAGGTCCCGATATGAAAAAAACAGGACTCGGGGTTGACGGCGAAAGTTATGTTGCCCGTTATCTTGAGGGTAGGGGATACGAAATCCTTTCAAGGAATTTTTTCGGAAGATTCGGAGAGATAGATATCATCGCAAAGCAATCTCCGTATCTCTGCTTTGTAGAGGTGAAAACACGCAGGCGTGACAGTCTCGTTACGGGTTTTGAAGCCGTGACCGTATCAAAGCAGAAAAAAATACGTAAAACCGCAGAGTGTTACATCGCCGAAAACGAAAAAGTAATGACAGACGCGGCTCTTCAGCCGAGGTTTGACTGTGCTGAGGTTTCGGTTTCGGGAGACGGTGTTCCCTGCGGAGTAAAATACATCGAAAACGCATTCTAAGACCATTTACAGAATAAAAGGAGAGAAATATGTTTTACACAAGTACGAGAGACAAGAGTTTGAAGGTAACCTCCTCACAGGCTATAACCGCGGGTATCTCGGGAGAAGGCGGACTGTTTGTTCCCTGTGAGATACCGAGGCTTTCACATGAAGATCTTGTCGAAATGATGGATATGTCCTATACCGAGCGGGCAAAGAAAGTCCTCTCTATGTATCTCACGGATTTTACCGATGAGGAAATTGACTACTGTGTAAACGGTGCGTACGGCGGCGGAAAGTTCAGCTCGGAAAAGGTTGCTCCGCTTGTTCCTCTTTCGGAAACCGCCAGTGTTCTCGAACTTTTCAAGGGTCCGACCTGTGCTTTTAAAGATATGGCGCTTCAGCTTCTTCCGTATCTTCTTACAACTGCCTCAAAGAGGGCGGCTCCCGACAAAGAGATAGTTATACTTGTCGCAACCTCCGGTGATACGGGAAAGGCTGCTCTTGAAGGCTTTAAGGATGTTCCGGGAACAAGAATTCTTGTATTTTACCCCGCACACGGAGTCAGCCCCATGCAGAAGCTGCAGATGGTTACGCAGGAGGGTGAAAATGTCGGCGTATACGCTATTGAAGGAAACTTTGACGATGCGCAGACAGGCGTAAAAAAGATATTTACGGATAAGAGGATTGCCGAGAAGCTTGCGGATAACGGCATGATGTTCTCCTCGGCAAACTCAATAAACTGGGGACGTCTTGTTCCTCAGATAGTCTACTATTGCAGCGCTTACTGCGACTTGCTTAAAAACGGCTCCGTAAAGATGGGCGAGCCTATGAACGTTGTTGTTCCTACAGGTAACTTCGGAAACATCCTTGCGGCTTATTATGCAAAGAAGATGGGTGTTCCGGTAGGAAAGCTCATCTGTGCTTCAAACCTTAACAATGTACTCACGGATTTCTTAAAGACGGGCATTTATGATAAAAACAGAGATTTTTATACGACAACCTCACCGTCTATGGATATCCTTATTTCCTCAAACCTTGAAAGACTTCTTTTCCACCTTTCGGGCGAGGATGACGAGCTTATAAAGAGCTATATGGATTCACTTTCAAAAACAGGTAAGTACACGGTTTCCGAAAAAATTATGGAACAGATTTCGGAGAACTTCTGCGCCGGATGTGCAGATGATATCCAGACCTCGCAGACCATAAAGACCGAATACGACAAGCGTGGGTATCTTTTTGACACACATACCGCTGTTGCCGCTAAGGTTTACCTTGACTATCTTGAAAAAACGGGGGACAAAACTCCTACGGTTATCGCCGCTACCGCAAGTCCGTACAAATTTGCAAAGAGCGTTCTCTCGGCTCTTATGTCTAAGACGCCCGACCTTGATGACTTCTCTATGACCGAGAAGCTTTCAGAGCTCACTCATACCGAGATTCCGAAGCCTCTTTCAAATCTTCGCGGAAGGGAAGTTCGTTTTTCGGAAATTTCAAAAGTATCGGATATGGAGCAGTGTGTTTACAATCTTCTCGGTATCTGATTTCAGAAAAACGGGACTGCCCGAAAGAGCAGTCCCATCTCTTATTTGCAAGCCTTACAGTTTGCATTCGGTTTAAATGTTGAACAGAGCGTTTCACGACTTTTTGTTGCCTTTGAATTACTTATTTCAATGACATCCGCCGTACAGTGACACGGCTCCTCGTGAAACTCGCAGTTACACACACTGCAGCTTACACATCTCTTATCTGCCTGTGACATTTTCAAGCCCCCTTAAGAACATAGATAGAGCACATGACCCGTACGGATTTCGGGCAAGGCTCACTATTATATTTCCCGTGAAAATGAGGTAATCTCATGTCAATTTTTGCTATAGGAGACACGCATCTCTCACTCGGCGCGGACAAGCCGATGGATGTGTTCGACGGATGGGAAAACTATGTATCCCGTCTTGAAAAAAATTGGAAAAAAATCGTTAACCCGGACGACACCGTCGTTATTCCGGGAGATGTTTCATGGGCTTTAAACCTTTCAGACACGGAAAAGGATTTTGAATTTCTGAATTCTCTGCCCGGTACTAAAATTATTTCCAAAGGCAATCATGATTATTGGTGGGAAACGATGTCAAAGATGAACAGCTTTCTTGCCGAAAAAAATTTTGAAACAATAAAATTTATGCACAACAATGCATTCGCGGTTGATGGAATTGCAATCTGCGGTACGCGCGGATGGTTTTTTGACGACACAACTCCGCACAGCGAAAAAATAATAAACAGGGAGAGACTCAGGCTGCTGACATCAATAACAAGGGCAGAGGAATTCGGTCTTCCGATAGCGGTTTTTCTTCATTATCCGCCCATAACCACGGAGCGTGTCTGCGACCCGTTTATGGATATTCTCATCTCTCACGGAATAAAGAGATGCTATTATGCTCACCTGCACGGACCGTCCGTGTCACATGCGTTTACGGGTGAGTATGAGGGTATAAAGTTTTCTCTTGTTTCGGCGGATTCGTTGGGTTTTGTACCGAAGCTCATTACATTGTAAAAAAAACAGTAGAAATTGGAATAAAGTTCTGCTATAATATATTAGTTTTATAAGAAGTATATTTAGGGGGATTCTAAAAATGAGTCTTAAATCTTCAAAGAAGATAGAAACAAACCTTTATGAGCTTGAACTCAAGGTTGAGAAGGAAATGTGGGAAGATGCCATTGAAAAGGCTTTCCAGAAAACACGTAAGCAGATAAATGTTCCGGGATTCCGTAAGGGCAAGGCAACACGCGGAATGATTGAGAAGATTTACGGAAAAGAAGTGTTCTATAACGACGCTTTTGAGGTTGTTTATCCTGAGGTTATTGAAGCAGGCGTGAAAGAGGCTGAGCTTGAACTTGTTGACTCACCGTATGATATCGACTTCAAGGATATCGGCGATGACGGTGTCGTATTCACAATAAAGGCAACCGTTAAGCCTGATGTTGAGATAAAGAACTATAAGGGCCTTAAGGTTGAGAAGTGCTCATCTGAGGTTACCGAGGATGACGTAAACGCACAGCTTGATCAGATGCGTGAGCGTTCCGCTCGTCTTGTTGAGGTTGACAGAAAAGCAAAGAAGGGCGACCTTGCGACAATAGACTTCGAGGGCTTTGTAGGCGACGAGGCTTTTGACGGCGGAAAGGCTGAAGAGTATGAGCTCGAGCTCGGTTCTGGTTCATTCATTCCGGGCTTTGAGGATCAGATCATCGGTCACAAGGCTGGAGAAGAATTTGACATTCAGGTAAAATTCCCTGAAGAGTATAATGCCGAGAATCTTGCCGGAAAAGACGCAACCTTTAAGATAAAACTTCATGCCGTTAAGGAAAAGGAACTTCCGGAGCTTGACGACGAGTTTGCAAAGGATGTTTCCGAGTTCGACACACTTGACGAGCTTAAAGAGGACACAAAGAAAAACCTTGCAGAACAAAAGGCTGAGCATGCCGAGCAGGACGTAGAGCAGGGTGTACTCACACAGCTTGCCGACCTTGTTGAGGGTGAAATTCCCGAGTGTATGTTTGAGCACGCAATTGATGACGCCGTAAACGAGTTCGGTTATCAGATACAGCAGTCGGGCATGGATCTTGACATGTATCTCTCTTATACGGGCATGACAGCAGAGACCGTTCGTGAGCAGTTCAAGCCGAGAGCAATAACTCAGGTTAAGTGTAAGCTTGCTCTTGACAAGATTGCAAGCCTTGAGAAGATCGAAGTATCCGACGAGGATGTTGATGCTCGTTATAAGGAAATGGCAGATCAGTACGGGGTTGAGGATAAGATTGTCCGCAATGCTTTCCCGAAAGAGGAAGTTGTAAAGGATATGAGAGGCCAGAAGGCTCTCGACCTTGTAAAGGCAGCAGCTAAGGTAACCGAGAAGAAGGCTGAGACAAAGAAAGCGGCTGAAAAGAAGCCGGCAGCTAAGAAGTCAACTGCAAAGAAGACTTCATCCGAGAAGGAACCGGCAAAGAAGACCGCTGCAAAAGCTACTGCAGCAAAGAAGCCGGCAGCTAAGACCTCTGCCGCAAAAAAAGCGGATTCAGAGGGAGCAGAAAAGAAACCTGCCGCAAAAAAGCCTGCTGCAAAGAAAACAACTAAAAAGACAGAAGAATAATTAAAGACGCACGTTTAATATTTTTCTTTTGACCAATAATAAGGCGACGGGGGTTTGCCTCGTCGCTTAAGGTTTATAACATGGAGTGTTACTCCGGGAGGATCATATATGAGTTTAGTGCCGTATGTTATTGAACAGACAAACAGAGGCGAACGTCAGTTTGATATTTTTTCTCGTCTTCTTGACGACAGAATTATAGTCCTTTCAGACGAAGTAAACGACCAGACGGCAAGTCTTGTCGTGGCTCAGCTCCTTTACCTTGAGGGACAGGACGCCGAAAAGGATATCAACCTTTACATCAACAGCCCGGGAGGCTCTGTCACAGCCGGCTTTGCCATCTACGATACCATGCAGTATATAAAGTGTGATGTTTCTACCATCTGTATGGGTCTTGCTGCAAGCATGGGTGCTTTTCTTCTTTCTTCCGGCGCAAAGGGAAAGAGATTCGCACTTCCGAACAGTGAGATAATGATTCACCAGCCGTCGGGCGGTGCAAAGGGTCAGGCAACAGACATAAAGATCGTTGCCGAAAACATTCTTAAAACAAGGGAAAATCTCAACAGAATCCTTTCCGAAAACACCGGAAAGTCCATTGAGGAAATTGCTCGTGATACCGAGCGTGACAACTTTATGAGTGCCGAAGAGGCACAGGCTTACGGCCTTATTGATAAGGTAATTACCAAGAGATAAAATTACACGGAGGTGTAAACTGTGGCAAGAGACAACATGCCGCCTGTTTGCTGTTCTTTTTGCGGAAAGACGCAGGACGAGGTTGATAAGCTTATAGCCGGACCGGGAGTTTTCATCTGTGACGAGTGCATTGAACTCTGCAGTGATATGCTCGGTGATGAGGGTATGCCCAAGGATAAGCTTTCAAAAAAGTCCCAGGTGCAGCCAAACGGAAAAATACTTCCGAAACCACAGGAAATAAAAGCTACTCTTGATGAATATGTTATAGGACAGGATGAAGCAAAAATAGCTCTTTCTGTAGCTGTATATAATCACTATAAGAGGATTTTCTACGGAGATAAGACGGACGTAGAGCTTCAAAAGAGCAATGTACTTCTTCTCGGACCGACGGGTGTCGGAAAGACCATGCTTGCGCAGACTCTCGCAAGGGTCCTGGATGTTCCGTTTGCAATTGCGGACGCGACTACCCTGACGGAAGCGGGATATGTCGGAGAGGACGTTGAAAATATTCTTCTTCGTCTTATTCAGGCTGCGGATTATGATATTCCGCGTGCAGAACGGGGAATCATATACGTTGACGAGATAGATAAGATAGGAAGAAAATCAGAAAACGCGTCTATCACAAGAGACGTTTCGGGAGAGGGCGTACAGCAGGCACTCCTTAAGATTTTGGAGGGTACCGTTTCAAACGTTCCTCCGGGAGGCGGAAGAAAACATCCGCAGCAGGAGTTTATACAGGTGGACACCTCAAATATTCTCTTTATCTGCGGCGGTGCTTTTGACGGCATTGAAAAGATTGTTGAGAAGCGTGTCGGAAAGGGAAGCCTCGGCTTCGGCGCCGAGATAAAAGAGAGCAAGCATATGGATCTTTCGACCGCTATGGCTCAGGTTATACCGCAGGACCTTGTAAAGTTCGGCCTTATACCTGAAATTGTGGGTCGTATTCCTGTTATAACCGCTCTTTCGGACCTTGATGAAGACGCGCTTGTCCGTATTCTTAAAGAGCCTAAAAATGCTCTCACAAAGCAGTATATCGAGTTGTTTAAGATGGACGGAGTCGAGCTTGAATTCGAAGACAAGGCTCTTCGTGCCATAGCAAAGGAGACTCTTGAGAAAAAAACAGGAGCGCGCGGACTCCGCGGCGTTATGGAGGATATCCTGAAACCTGTTATGTATGAAAGTCCGTCGGACGGAAAAATTGAGAAGGTTATCATAACCGAAGGCGCGGCAAAAAAGAAGTGTAAGCCTGAAATCATAAGAAACGAAAACAAAAAGGCAGTACCACCTCTTTATATTCAGGGCGTTGACACAAAACAGAAACCACGTAAACGCTCAAACGTCGGATAATCACGTTATATATCTATTAAGAGTGGGGAATTGTCAGAACAGTTTTGCTTTGACAGTTCCCTTTTGAGTCTGGAGACTTTATTATTATGGAAAAAAAAGATCTTGAAATAATTGCAATACCCGTTGTGCCGCTTCGCGGACTGGTAGTTTTTCCGGGAATGGTGCTCCATTTTGATGCGGCACGCGAAAAGTCGGTCAAGGCTTTAAAAGCTGCGATGAATTTTAATCAGCAGATTTTCCTTACCGCACAGAAGGATGCCGGCATCGAGGACCCCGGAGTAAAAGAAGTTTACAAGATGGGTGTTCTCGCAAAGGTGTGTCAGATAATCACCGTACCGGAGAGCAATAACATACGCGTTATTGTCGAGGGTGTGTGCAGGGCTTCAATAAAGAATGCATACACAGACGGCCCGTTTTTTGTTGCGGATATTGTGAAAAGACCTGAAAAGGGATATGCAAAAAATAAAGAGGAGTATGCCCTTGCATTGCTCCGTAAAGCCCGCGACATCTTTGACGAGTATTCAAAATATGCTCCGAAGATGGCACCTGATATTCTGCTTCGCGTCATAAGCGACGATACGCCGGGGGCTGTTGCGGATTACATCGCCTCGGTTATTTCAATCCCCTATGAAGAAAAACAGCGGGTCTTAAATGAAACTCACCCGCTTAACAGGCTCGAAAAGCTCTGCGAGGTTATGTCGTCGGAGATAAATATGCTGAGGCTTGAGGATAAAATCGCCGAGAAGGTCGAGCAGGCCGCAAATGACAATCAGAGAGAATTTTACCTGCGCGAACAGATAAAAGCCCTTTCTGAGGAGCTTGACGGCGAGGATGCGGTTGATGAGATAGATACATACCGACAGAAGATAAACACCATCTCACATATGAGCGTGAAGTCAAAGGATAAGCTTCTCAAAGAGGTGTCACGCCTTCAGAAAATGGGTAATGCATCCGCTGCCGAATCCACGGTCATAAGAAATTATCTCGATACGGTTCTCTCTCTTCCGTGGGATACGGTTACAAAGGATAAGCTTGACCTTAAAAAGGCCAGACGTGTACTTGATGCCGACCATTACGGACTTGACGCTGTAAAGGAGAGAATAATAGAGATTCTCGCAGTCAGAAAGCTTGCACCTTCCGTAAACGGACAGATAATATGCCTTGCGGGTCCTCCGGGTGTCGGTAAGACCTCAATTGCGAAGTCACTCGCAAACGCACTCGGAAGAAATTACGCACGGGTTTCTCTGGGCGGAGTGAAGGATGAGGCTGAAATACGCGGTCACAGGAAAACGTATATCGGCTCAATGCCGGGAAGAGTTATTTCCGCCGTGAGTGATGCCGGTTCAAAAAATCCTCTTATCCTTTTTGACGAAATTGACAAAATGGCATCCGACATGAGAGGGGATCCGTCCTCGGCTATGCTTGAGGTGCTTGACGCAGAGCAGAACAAGGCTTTTGTAGACCATTATATCGAGATTCCGTTTGACCTGTCGGAGGTTCTCTTTATAACCACGGCAAATGACAAAAACAACATACCTGCGCCGCTTCTTGACAGGATGGAAGTGATTGACCTTTACAGCTATACCGCGGAAGAGAAATTTCATATCGCAAAACGCCATCTTTTGCCTAAGGCACTTGATAAACACGGCCTTACAAAGGAAAATCTCCATGTTACGGATGCCGCAATAAAAGAGATAATCGATTCCTACACAAGAGAGGCGGGAGTCAGAAATCTTGAGCGCAAGATGAATGACCTTTGCAGAAAGGTTGCAGTGAAGGTCGTTGAGAATAAAAAATTCTCGGCAAAAATCACGCCGTCCGACTTAAAGGAATACCTCGGCTCGCCGAAGTTTAAGGAGAAGATTTCTCTTAAGGATGAGGTCGGTGTTGTCAACGGACTTGCATGGACCTCGGTAGGCGGCGAGATGCTTAAGGTTGAAACCGCGGTTATGCCGGGCAAGGGAAACATTGAGCTTACCGGCTCACTGGGCGATGTAATGAAGGAGTCCGCCAAGGCGGCAGTCAGCTTCATACGTATGAATGCCGAGGAGTACGGTATTGATGACGACTTTTATAAAAATAAGGATATACATATTCATGTGCCCGAGGGCGCCGTTCCGAAGGACGGACCTTCTGCCGGAGTTACGATGGCAACCAGTGTTCTTTCCGCTTTAACCGGCAGAAAGGTACGAGGAACGGTCGCCATGACCGGAGAAATTTCTCTGACAGGCAGAGTTATGCCCATAGGCGGCCTGCGTGAAAAGACCATGGCGGCTTACAAGGCAGGCATAAAGAAGGTTGTTATTCCGAAAGAAAACGAGCCCGACCTTGACGAGGTTGTCGATGTTGTGAAAAAGAACGTCGAATTTGTTCCGGTAAGCCGCCTTTCGGAGGTTTTCAGGGAGGCAATAGTATGAACCTTAATAACGTAACCTATGAGATGTCCGCCGGTACTTTTCAGCAGCTGCCGCCGTGCACTCTGCCGGAAATCGTATTCTCCGGTCGCTCCAATGTCGGCAAGTCGTCCCTTATAAATAAAATACTGAACAGGAAAAATCTCGCGCGTGTCAGCTCGCAGCCGGGTAAAACCATAACAATAAACTTTTATAAAGCTGACACCGCGCGTCTCGTCGACTTGCCGGGGTACGGTTACGCAAAGCACTCGTTTGACGAGCGTAACCGTTGGGGTAAGATGATAGAAAAATATCTTGCGTCCGGACGTGACATAAGGCTTCTTATTCAACTTATAGATATGAGACACGAGCCAACAAAGGACGACATACAAATGCTTGACTATCTTTATCAGACGGATATGCCGTATATGGTTGTTCTGACAAAGGCGGATAAGCTAAATAAAAAGGAATACGCGCAGGCACTTGCCATGCATGAGGAAATCATATCTCGGTACAATCCTATTTTGATTGTTCCCTTCAGCGCCGTAACGGGAGCGGGAACGGAGGAGATAACCTGCCTTATGATTTCATCTGTTGACGGAAATTTTGAATTCCTTGAAGCGACAGGCTCCGGTGAAAGTTCGGAAAACGTCAGGGAAAACGAAGAAATAAAAAAAGATACAAAAAACGGTGCTGAAAAAGTAAAGGTGAAAGTCAAGGTTAAGAGGAAGTGATATTGTGTTTGTTTCAGACAGTCTCGGTATAAATGAATCCGGTGTCCTTACAATAGGCGGTATGGATACAGTAAAGCTTGCCGAAAAGTACGGTACGCCGCTGTATGTATTTGACGAGGACGGCATAAGAGAAAATTGTCGTGCATACGTAAAGTCAATCGAGGACAATTACGGCGGGAACGGTCTTGTTCTCTATGCCAGCAAGGCTTTTTCATGCCTTGCCATGTACAGAATTGCAAAAGAAGAGGGACTCGGAGTGGACGTTGTTTCGGGTGGAGAGCTTTACACCGCAAACAAGGCGGGCTTTCCCATGAATCGTGTGTATTTTCACGGAAATAACAAGACTATTGAAGAAATAAAGCTTGGAATCGCTCTTGATGTAGGCGTATTTGTTGTTGATAACCTCTGTGAGCTCGAGCATATCGACTATTTTGCGGCGCTTGAGCATAAAAAAGTAGATGTAATGCTTCGTATAAAGCCCGGTATTGACGCACACACACACAGATTCATACGCACGGGACAGATTGACTCGAAATTCGGATTTGCACTTGAAACCGGAGAGGCAATGGAGGCTGCAAAGCGTGCGGCACGTATGAGGAATATAAACCTTGTGGGGATACATTGCCATATCGGCTCGCAGATATTCGATATTGAGCCCTTCGTTCTTGCCGCAAGGGTTATGGTTGACTTTATGGCAAGGGTAAAAGAGGAAACCGGCAAGGAGCTTTCACAGCTTAACCTCGGCGGTGGCTTCGGCATAAAATATATGTCTGAGGACAGGCCGGTGCCTTACGGTGAATACATGACAAGGGTTGCGGACGCCGTAAAGGAGACCTGCGAAAAAACGGGCGTTACACTTCCCAAAATCATCATAGAGCCGGGTCGCTCCATAATAGGCTCAGAGGGTATCACGCTCTACAGGATAGGCAATATAAAAACCATTCCGAACATCCGCACATACGTATCCGTTGACGGCGGCATGGGAGATAACCCGAGGTATATTCTTTATCAGTCAAAATACGAGTTTATCTGCGCAAACAAGGCAAACGAGCCGAAAACCAAGACCGTAACGGTTGCGGGAAAATGCTGTGAGAGCGGAGACCTTCTCGGTGAAAATGTTGAGCTTCAGGATGTTGAGGGCGGAGATTATCTTGCCGTTCTCTCAACGGGTGCATACAACTATTCCATGGCGTCAAATTATAACAGGATACCAAGACCTGCTGCCGTTATGGTAAAAGGCGGCGAGGACAGACTCATAATAAGACGTGAGTCATATGAGGACCTGACTGAAAACGATCTTTGATTATCTGATGCCGCTGTAAATATGCTTTGGAAATAAATTTCTGAAGCTTTCGCTTGCGACCGGGATTATATAATACTTTTACGTACTTTATATATCGTAATTTATGTATGTGCTTCATGCTTTTGTGTGGAGTACATATTTTTTTGAGTAAGATTTTTTCTGTGTTTCACTTTACCGCTTTACTTTGTGATAAATTGGTGATAGAATGAAAGAACCTTAAAAAGGACGTTTGAAAGAGGTGTTTTTATGTCCTCAAACCTTAATGATAAAAATATTGATTTTTTGTTTGACGCTATTCTTGAGATAAAGGACAAGGAGGAGTGCTACAAGTTCTTTGAAGATCTTTGTACCATAAATGAGCTCAAGTCCATCTCGCAGAGAATAGTTGTGGCAAAGATGCTTACGGAAAAGTGCGTTTATAACGACATCGTTGCAGCAACAGGCGCGTCTACCGCCACTATTTCAAGAGTTAACCGCTCATTATCATACGGAGCGGGCGGATACGATGAAATTTTCGCGCGACTTGAAGCAAAGAAAAAGGAAAACAAATAATGGAAAAGCTTGTACGTCTTATTTCGCGTGACGGTGATCTCACCGTTATCGCAACAGATTCAACCGATATCGTCCGTGAGGCCCACAGGATATACGGTACGACCAATGTATGCTCCGCAGCACTCGGCAGACTTCTAACTGCCGCGTCTCTCATGGGTGCGACACTCAAGGGAGAAGATAATTCGCTTACGCTCAGAATGAGCGGAAACGGTCCGACAGGCTCCGTTATAGCAGTATCCGACTATAAGGGCAATGTACGCGGGTATATCTCGAATCCCGCCGTGTCCCTGCCGCTCAACGAAAAAGGAAAACTGGACGTCGCAGGGGCTGTCGGAGCCGACGGCACACTTACTGTTATGAAGGATCTCGGAATGAAAGAGCCTTATATCGGACAGATTCCCATCGTTTCGGGTGAAATAGCCGAGGATATCACGAGCTATTTTGCCGTGTCTGAGCAGATACCGTCCGTATGCGCACTCGGTGTTTTGTGTGCACCGAAAACAGGCGAGATAATCACCGCGGGTGGCTTCCTTATTCAGCTCCTTCCCACGGCGACAGACGAAACTATAGACAAGGTGGAAAAGGGCCTTTCCGGAATACCGTCTGTGACAAGGATGCTTACCGACGGACTTTCGGCAACGGAAATTGCCGAAAAGGTTTTGCCCGGTTTTACGCTTGAGGTTCTTGATGAGTCCGAAACGGAGTACAGATGCAACTGCTCAAAGAAGCGCGTTGAAACCGCTCTCATAAGCATGGGGGCTGACGAGCTTAAAAAGATGAGCGAGGATGAAACTACCGAGGTTTGCTGCCATTTTTGTGACAAAAAATACACTTTTTCATCCGACGAAATTCGCCGTATCTTAAAACACGCCGGCACGTGATATGCCTTGCTTTTTCGCAAAAATTTTTCTGTATTTTTTTCAAAAAAACTTATTGACATATGCCTGTGGATGTTGTATAGTATAACACGTCGCCGATAGGCGTCTCGGTGTGGGAGCATAGCTCAGCTGGGAGAGCATCTGCCTTACAAGCAGAGGGTCACAGGTTCGAGCCCTGTTGTTCCCACCACCCTTTTTAAATGGCGAGGGGAAAGATGGCCCGGTAGTTCAGCTGGTTAGAACGCTAGCCTGTCACGCTAGAGGTCGACGGTTCGAGCCCGTTCCGGGTCGCCATTTTTTTTTATACGCTTCTGTAGCTCAGTCGGTAGAGCAGAGGACTGAAAATCCTCGTGTCGATGGTTCGATTCCGTCCGGAAGCACCATATGCGGATTTAGCTCATCTGGTAGAGCGCCACCTTGCCAAGGTGGAGGTAGCGGGTTCGAGCCCCGTAATCCGCTCCATTTTTTTATATGGCGCCATAGCCAAGTGGTAAGGCAGAGGTCTGCAAAACCTTTATGCCCCAGTTCAAATCTGGGTGGCGCCTCCACAAAAAAGCCTTGCGGAAAACCGCAAGGCTTTTGTTTAGTCGCTGTCGGGGGAATTGTTAGTGAAATCTTATACTTTCAAAGAGGGACTCCGTGACAGTATTCCTATCTGTCTCGGATATCTGTCAGTCTCTTTTGCTTTTGGAATTTTTGCTTTTCAAAACGGACTTTCCGTGTTGGAGGCGTTACTCATATCTGTGACAAATGTCACCTCGGCAGGGCAGCTCGCCGGTGTGCCTATAATTGCGGGTGGCGGGACACTTATTGAGCTTGCTATGACGCAGCTTTTTATCAACTTAAGATATGCTCTTATGTCTGTATCCCTTTCTCAAAAATTTGACGCTTCCGTTACGATGCTTGACAGATTTATCATAGCATTTGTAAATACGGATGAAGTTTTTGCCGTTTCAAGTGGGAAAGAAAACAAAGTAAGCAGAAACTATATGTTCGGTCTAATACTGCCGCCTTTTCTGGGATGGAGTTTCGGTACTCTTCTCGGAGCTCTTGTGGGAGATATCTTCACCTCTGTAGTTATTGCGAGTCTTGGGATCGCTATCTATGGTATGTTTGTTGCCATAGTTGTTCCGGTTGCTAAACGTGAGAATAATGTCCTGAAATGCGTTCTCATAGCGATGGCGATGAGTTGTGCGTTTAACTTTGTACCTGCTCTCTCAAAGGTTCCGGCGGGATTTGTGATAATTATCTGTGCGGTTGCCGCCAGCGCGTTTATGGCTGCAGCTGCTCCTGTCTTAAAGGATGAGGAGGGGACAGCGTGACGCTGAAATTTTTTATTTATCTTGCTGTTATGGCAGGAGTAACGTATCTTATAAGGGTGATACCTCTCATACTTGTGAAGCATGAGATAAAAAATAAGTTTACTCTGTCGTTTCTCTATTACATGCCGTATGCAGTTCTTGCCGTTATGACCATACCCGGCATTTTCTTTGCAACGACATACACAGCTTCTGCGGTTGTGGGATTCATAGTTGCCGTCATGCTTGCGCTCAAAGATAAAAATCTTACAACAGTTGCGCTTTTTTCCTGTTTTGCGGTACTGGTGACAGAACTGTTTCTCAAATATACTCTGTGATTTGACCTTTTGATGCAGGTTGAAAACTATTGCTTATTCAACAGATCCTTTATAACTTCTCCGCCTATCAGGAATCCTGCCACGGGAGGAACAAATGAAACGCTTCCGGGAGTTTGCCTTGTGTGAGCGGAGGTTGAAGAATTAACTGTACTGTCAGGGGGAGTCGCTGTTTTCAGCGGCTCCTCCTTTGAATAAAGAACCTTGAGCTTCTCTATGCCTCTCTTTTTCAGCTCACGTCTCATCACTCTTGCGAGCGGGCATACAGAGGTTTTGTATATGTCTGTTATTTCAAACATCTCCGGGTTAAGCTTGTTACCCGTTCCCATGGAACTGATTATCGGAACGCCGCACTCGTTTGCCCGAACTATCAGCTCAAGCTTTGCAGTAACCATGTCTATTGCGTCGACGATATAATCGTATTTTGACAGATCAAAGCCGGCGGCGGACTCCGGCGTGTATAAAAGAGGGTACGTGCCGACCTTGGCAGAAGGATTTATACTGAGAATTCTCTCACGTGCGGCATCTGTCTTGCTTCTGCCAAGCGTTGCGTGTGTCGCAAGAATCTGTCTGTTGAGGTTTGTAATACTTACGGTATCACCGTATATGATATCTATACTGCCGACACCGCCGCGGGCAAGTGCCTCGATAACGCCGCCGCCCACACCGCCGGCACCGAATACGGCAACATGTGAATTTTTAAGCTTTGTCAACGAGTCTTTTCCGAGGAGCATTTCGCTTCTTGAAAACTCATAGTCATTGCTGTAATCGTTGCAGTTTTCGGTACAATCGATGCTATTATCAATGTCTGTATTTTTTTTATTATCCGAATATTTTTCAATCATAGATTTATTGACCTCATAATTAAAACGTCTTTTTATTATTCAGCAGCTTTTCATTCATTTGTCGTTAAAGCTTTTGAAAATACGAAGGTGCTTTTTCATGCTTTGTCTTATCCTGCTGAAAATCAATTGCAATTCTATCATTTTTGAAATAAATTGTCGACATATTGCAAAGAAATATTGCGAATGATTATTGGTGGTAATTATAACCGGTTATAAGATTCAGGCTCTTTTATTTGAGAAAAAAAGGTGCTAAAATATTGGCACGAAAAAAGAAGGGAGTACATCATGTCCTTAAAAAGTGATAAATTGCGAAGCCTTATACATGAAAAACGCCTTTTTCTCGACGGCGGTATGGGAACGGTGCTCCTCTCGATGCTTCCCGAAGGAGTGGGATTTGAGAATGTCACACTGCAACGGCCGGAGATAATAACATCCGTTCACAGAGCGTATCTTGAAGCCGGCAGTGACATAATAACCTCAAATACATTTTCCGTGAATCTCGATAAATACGATGATTATGAGGAACGCATAAAAATTGCGATGTATGCCGCAAAGAATGCCGCTTCAGACTTTGAAAAAAATTCTGATAGGGACGTCTTTATAGCTTTTGATATCGGGCCTACAGGCAGGCTTATGAAGCCCATGGGCGATATGTCCTTTGAGGAAGCTTTGAGAATATTCGGTGAGAACGTAAGGCTGGCCGTAAAGTACGGTGCAGACCTTATACTTATAGAGACAATGACCGACATCACAGAGCTTAAGGCTGCTGTTACGGCTTCAAAAATGTTCTCCGACCTTCCCATTTTTGCGACGTGTGCTTTTTCGGAGAACGGCAGACTTCTCACCGGTGCCTCGGTAAAGGATGTCGTTTTTGAACTGGAAGCTATGGGTGTTGACGCCCTCGGCACCAATTGCTCATTCGGGCCTGACAAAATGCTTTCCGTGGTAAACGAGTTTATAAGATACGCATCAATCCCGACCATAGTCAGCCCGAATGCGGGTCTGCCTGAGATAAAGGACGGCATTGCCGTATACAACATAACTCCGGCGGAATTTGCCCTGCAAATGACCGCCGTAGCAAAAACGGGCGCACACATTCTCGGCGGATGTTGTGGAACCACACCTGAGTATATAAGCGAGCTTGTGAGTGCGACAGAGAATATGCCTTATTTTTATCCCGAAAAAAAGAGTGCGGATGAGAGTGCTTATGGGAAGTCGGAGAGTGATATCCCTTCGGAGGAAGCACCGCCGGAGGATACAGCGAAAAACACACCTCTGGCCGACGCCATCCTTGGGGGTGAAGACGAAGAAGCCGTGAGGATTGCCGGTGAACTGCTTAAAACAAGCAGTGCGCTCGACATAATAAACAACGAAGTAATACCCGTGCTCAACAGAGTGGGAAACGATTTTGCCTCCGGTGAGCTTTTTCTTCCGGAACTTATGATGTGTGCCGAAACGGCAACAGCGGTTTTCGGAAGGCTTAAAGAGGATATGAAAAAAGACGATGAAGCGGAATCAAGAGAGATAATTCTTGCGACCGTCAGGGGAGATATCCACGATATCGGAAAAGATATCGCAAAGGTTCTTCTTGAAAGCTACGGATTTAAGGTTTATGACCTCGGGATAGATGTGCCGGCGAATAAAATAATTGAAAAGATAAACGAAACGGGGTGCAGGCTCGTAGGACTCTCCGTCCTTATGACTACTACTGTCCCAAGCCTTGAGGAGACTGTGAAGGAGCTTCGTGAAAGGGTTTCGGATGTTTCAATCATTGCCGGAGGCGCGGTGCTGACAGCCGAGCTTTGCAGCAAAATAAACGCCGATTATTACGCACCGGACGCCATGTCAACCGTTACGCATGCCCTTGAGTTTTATGAGTGATAAGCAGCAGCTGATATGAGTGAATTTTTATTGCTTAAAAGGTTGATTTGCATTATTTTGTACGTGCTGTTATTATTGTAAACGTACAGCTTTTTAAAGTTATTTTAAGTTTTATGTATTACATTGATTCTTTGAAAAAATAAAAGGGGATGTATTTGTGAAAACAGTATATTTAAATGCCACTGTTATAGACGGTACGGAAAATATGGAGGAAAAGATTGCCGACATAGTCGTAGAAGACGGTAAGATTTCCTTTATCGGAAAGGCCGGAAAAAAGGAACTTCACGGTGCGAAAAGGATTGACTGTACAGGCAAGTTCATCATGCCCGGACTCATCAATATGCACGCCCATCTTTTCGGAACCGGTAAGCCGTCAAAAATCCTCGGCGGAGGCGGACTTCAGAAGCTTGTAATTGACTTCACACACACGAAGCCCGGTCACAAGGTTCTTGACGCGCTTGTAACCTCTGCCGTGAAGAATGAGCTTTATTCGGGTGTTACAACACTCAGAAGCGTCGGTGACTTTGAGGAATCCGACCTTCGTGTAAGGGATAAGATAAGAGCGGGCAAGCTCGAGGGTCCGCGTATGTTTTCATCGGGCGCCGCAATAACCGTTCCGACAGGTCACGGCGACGGTACTTTTGCAGATATTGCTGAAGACCCTAAGGACCTTGCGGCTCTTGTTGACAAGAGAAAAGAGGCCGGCGCAGACTTTATCAAGATTTGCGTAACAGGCGGCGTAATGGATGCAAAGGAAAAGGGTAGTCCGGGAGAACTCAAGATGAATCTTGAGCAGACAAAGGCCGTGTGTGACAGAGCACATGAGTACGGAATGATAGTTGCTTCCCATACGGAAAGCCCTGCCGGAATGGAGGTCGCAATCCTCGGCGGAGTTGATACCGTCGAACACAGCGCCGCTTTTTCACCCGAGCTCGGAAAGGTTCTTAAAGACAGAAACGGAGCACTTATCATAACCTGTTCCCCTGCGCTTCCGCTCGCAAGAATTTCTCCCGAAATAACAAAGCTCAACGATATCTGTGTGTATAACAGCGAGGTTGTTATGGATGGAATGATTGAGGGTTCAAAGTGTGCAAAGAAGTACGGTATACAGGTGGGTCTCGGCACAGACGCATCATGCCCGTTTGCGGCACAGTACAATATGTGGAGAGAACTTTTCTACTATCATAAGCTTGCCGGAGTTTCAACCAGGGAGGCTGTTTATTCGGCAACACTTTCAAATGCAAGGATTCTCGGAGTGGATGACATAACGGGTTCTATTGAGGTAGGAAAATTCGCAGACATGCTTATTCTTGACAACAACCCGCTGAATGATCTCACGGCGCTTAAGGACGTGAACACCGTAATTCTCGAGGGCAAAGCTGTAAACGGCAAGCCAAAGAAGGATCCGTTCATAGAAGAACATCTTGATGAGATGTCGGCAGCACTTTAAAAACGGCGTATACGGTTCGAGCTATACAAAAAAGATAAACTATCAATTTTACGGTTTATTAAAGCAATTTAGTATAAAAGCAGAACTAGATAAAAGCAGAACGGGCGGATTTCCTGCCGCTCGTTCTGCTTTTTAGTTTCTGCATATTTTTTTCAAGCTAGGTTATACATGCTTTAAAGAGAAAATATCATTTTTCCTGTTCCACAAATATTTTAAGCCATTTTCGCAAAGCTTAAATAAAAGTGACACGAATGCCGAAAGGATAAAGACACCGAAAACAAGAAACAGGAAAAAGAGAATCCCGTTGTTCATACACAATGTACCTTTGAATTTCCAAAAAAGGCTGCTGGTGTAAAGTATAACTGCCGGGTGGGAGAGATATATCAGATAAGTTAACGAAGAAACCTTGTGGACAAACTTATTTACGCCTTCATTGAATTTTTGAATCCGGTCATTGAACTTTAAAAACAGTACAAATATGCCCATGACCTGCAAAATAGCCAACGGGCCGTATTCGAATTTATTATTCATCAAAACCGAATCCGGCATTTTTATGTCTATAATAATAGAGGAAATGAAGGCGATTAAGCCGATAATTATTGTCGGGCTATAATACTTTTTGTACTCATCTCTTAGGGTCAAAGCGCCCAATATGTAATATATCCCCCATGAGATCCAATGACACTCTCCTATCAGAACTTTTGCGTATATCTTCAGGGCTGAGCATGTAAATAAAATTAATGATAAACAAAGGTGCTGCCTGAATGTTAAGTTTTTTAATAATACCTTCAAAAACGGGAGCCATAAAACCAAGCCGATAAGTGAATACATATACCACATGTGATAGAATTGATTGGTTGTAAATGTCTCTAAAAACCCGCGCGGGATACTTTTAATCGCAGTCGATAAGGAGGATAATTTATCGTTTGTATATTCGTAATAAAAAATAGAAAAAATAAAAAAATATATCCCCAGGGACAACACCTTTTTTGAATAATACTTTTTTAAATCGTTGATGTATTCAACCGAATTTTCCAATGCAATCGATGATAACACAAAAAACAGCGGAAGTCCGAGTTTAACAAAATGGTTTATGGCAATGTACCTCACGTCCTGTACATTCTCCGAAACCAGATGCATATTGTGAATTCCTATAACCATGATACAGGCAATAACTCTCAAATAATCTAATGAATAAACAATCTTTTTCATAACACTGATTCCCCTCGTGCTTTCAAGCCGTCCGTATTATTTTTTTGGGTTCTTAAAATCAGGATCTTTTTCACCGTTAAAACGCTCGGTAAAGGTGTGCTCAACACCTTTACTTTTGTAGTTTACCATAGTGTCGAGGCATACGTTGTGGATGCTTGAAAAGATACTTTTTTCTATGTTGGGATTAGTTTTTTTGAGTTCCTTTATCAGGTCTTTTATCTCCTGCCTTTTTGAGTGCTCTATGCTGTCATCGGAATTTTCGCACCGTTCCGTGAAGCGGCAGGCACATTGCAGAAATTCAAGACCGTTGTAGTTTTTCCATGCAATGATGTCATCCTCATGTACGCAGTAAAGCGGGCGGATGAGCTCCATGCCCGGGAAGTTTGTACTCCGAAGCTTCGGCGGCATTGCCTGAAGCTGTGAGCCGTAAAACATACCCATAACCGTGGTCTCTATGACGTCCGAGAAATGGTGGCCGAGAGCTATTTTGTTGCACCCGCGTTTTTGAGCTTCACTGTAAAGATGCCCGCGTCTCATGCGCGCGCAAAGGTAGCAGGGATTTTTCTCGGCTTTGTCGGCTACGTTGAAAATATCCGTTTCAAAAAAATCAATGGGTATACCGAGCTTTTCCGCATTTGTTTCGATTTGTCTGCGGTTTTTCGGATTGTAGCCGGGATCCATGCAGAGAAAAATAACATCAAAGGGAACGTCGGAGCATTTGTGAAGCTGCTGCATAAGCTTTGCGAGAAGCATGGAGTCTTTTCCGCCGGAGATACACACGGCGATTTTATCGCCTTCGTTTACGAGCTCGTATCTTTTAACGGCGGCGATGAAGGGATTCCACAATTCCTTGCGGTATTTTTTTATTATGCTTCGTTCTATGAGCTGTTCTTCGGTAAGTTCCCGTTTCATTCTTTTCCTCTTTTCGTAAAGTACCTACACATTTTATCATGTAGGTATACATTGTCAACAAATAAGTGAGGGGAGAGATAAAAGGACGGTTGACAAATACGGGGAGGGGGTATACAATTTAAATACCCCATAAGGGTATATGAGATTTCGGGAGGGATGATTTTGGCAGAGACAAAGGTATGTGCCTGTCATAACAGAACAAAGCACAGAAGCGACGAGGAGCAAAGGTCTCTTATGAACCGTCTCAGCAGGATAGAGGGGCAGATACGCGGAATAAAGGGAATGCTCGAAAAGGACGCGTACTGTACGGATATCATCACACAGGTTGCGGCTGCAAACGCCGCGCTGAACGCGTTTAACAGGGAACTTCTTGCAACGCACATAAAAACCTGTGTCACGGATGACATAAAGGCAGGAAAAACGGAAACGGTTGACGACCTTCTTGTGACCCTGCAAAAGCTTATGAAATGATATTTTACCGATAGCGAGGTGGTACTGTGGAACAGTATAAGGTTACGGGTATGAGCTGCGCGGCGTGTCAGGCGAGGGTTGAAAAAGCGGTAGGCGGTGTACCCGGAGTAACAAGTTGCGCCGTCAGTCTTTTGACAAATTCGATGGGCGTAGAGGGCACGGCAGATCCGAAGGATATAATTAAGGCTGTTAAGGACGCAGGGTACGGAGCGTCGCTGAAAAAAGACGAAAACGATTCCGCGGGGTCGGAGGCCGAGCTGGAGGACGACCTTAAGGATACCGAAACTCCGAAGCTTATAAAAAGGCTTATCTGGTCTGTGGGATTTGTGCTGCTGCTTATGTATCTCTCTATGGGACACACCATGTGGCACCTTCCGATTCCGGACTTCATGATGAACAGTCCGATGACTGTCGGAATTGCGCAGGCCGTGCTGGCACTCATAGTGATGATAATAAACCGAAGGTTTTTCACAAACGGCTTTAAAGGACTCATTCACGCCGCACCGAACATGGATACACTTGTTGCGCTCGGATCGTCGGCGTCCTTCATATACAGTACGGTTTTACTCCGGTATCAAATAGCCGCTGAGCTCTCCGGCGATGTAATTCTCGCCCATGACTACCTTCATGACTTTTATTTCGAATCCGCCGCAATGATTCTTGCGCTTATAACAGTCGGAAAAACTCTTGAGGCGAGGTCAAAGGGTAAGACAACATCCGCTTTAAAGGGACTTATGAAAATAGCCCCCATGACGGCGCTTGTTGAAAAGGACGGGAAAGAGATTTCCGTTGAAGTTTCAAGTCTTGTACCGGGACAAGTCTTTATATGCAAGGCGGGCTCACGTGTTCCGGTTGACGGTGAAATAACAGAGGGACATACATCTGTAGATGAATCATCTTTGACCGGAGAGAGTATACCCGTCGACAAGAAATCGGGAGATACCGTATATGCGGGTACTCTGATTGTCGACGGATATGTGCGGTGTAAAGCCACCCGAGTCGGAAAAGACACGACACTTTCACAGATAATAAAAATGGTTTCGGATGCCGCAGCGACAAAGGCTCCCATTGCAAAAATCGCCGATAAGGTGTCGGCGGTATTTGTTCCCGTAGTGATGGTTATAGCGGTTATCACTACGGTTGTATGGTTTTTAATGGGTGAGGAAATAGGCTTTGCACTTGGACGGGGTATATCCGTGCTTGTTATAAGCTGCCCGTGCGCACTGGGTCTTGCCACTCCTGTTGCCATAATGGTTGGCAACGGAGTCGGAGCAAAAAACGGAATTCTGTTCAAGACATCCGAATCGCTTGAGATTGCGGGAAAGACGGATATTGTAGTTCTCGATAAGACCGGAACCATAACTAAAGGTGAGCCGGTTGTAACTGATATAATCCCGAATGAAAAAGCGGGAATTACGGATCGGGAGCTTCTTGAAAACGCCGTAGGTATAGAGAAAATGAGCGAGCACCCGCTTGCGAGGGCAGTTGTCATGGCAGGAGAAACGGTTGGAGTAAAGGGTAATGACTTTACAGAAGTCAGCATACTGCCCGGAAACGGTCTTATGGCGCCGGTTGCGGGTGCTTCGCCAAAGAAAAACAGCGTGGACCTGACCAACGGAGGTAAGACGCTTAAGGAACTCGGGGCAGACGCGGTTTCCGCCTCTCTCAAAAGACAGCTTGCAAGCAGAGATGTATTTGTACGCGGCGGAAACCTGAACTTTATCAAAACAAAAGCCAGGGTGTCAGAGGAAACGGAGGCGACAGCCGAGCGTCTTGCCGGTGAGGGAAAAACACCGCTGTTTTTCTCAAAGGGCGAGGTTCTTCTCGGAATTATCGCCGTTGCGGATACAGTCAAGGATGACAGTGCGCAGGCTGTAAACGAGATGAAGAACTTCGGCCTTGTGCCGGTGATGCTCACCGGCGACAATGAACGCACCGCAAAAGCAATAGCGGAAAGCGTCGGTATATCCGATGTTATTGCGGGCGTTCTGCCGGAACAAAAAGGCGCTGTTGTGAGAGCTCTTAAGGAAAAGGGCAGGGTGATGATGGTCGGTGACGGCATCAACGACGCACCGGCACTCACAATAGCAGATACCGGGGTTGCGGTGTCAAACGGTGCCGACGTCGCCGTTGACGCAGCCGACGTAGTGCTTATGAACAGCCGCCTTTCGGATGTTCCGGCGCTCATACGGCTTTCCCGCCGAACGCTGACGAACATAAAAGAAAATTTATTCTGGGCTTTCGTGTATAACTCCCTCGGAATCCCTCTTGCGGCAGGTGTGTTTATAAACATCTTCGGCTGGCAGCTGAGCCCCATGTTCGGCGCCGCCGCAATGAGCCTTTCGAGTTTTTGCGTAGTTTCAAATGCATTGAGGCTGAACCTTATAGATATTCATAAAACAAAGAACGACAAAAAAAGAAAAGCAAGCGTTACGGACTTAGGTTCCGCAGAGCTTGAGCTTAAGGAGGAAAAGCATATGACAGAGACAATGAAAATTGAGGGCATGATGTGCGGACATTGTGAGGCAACGGTGAAGCAGACGCTTGAGGCGTTTCCTGAGGTGGATTCTGCGGAAGTAAGTCATGAAAAAGGGACAGCGGTTGTCACTCTGAACAAAAAAATTGATATGAAAGAATTACAAAGAGCAGTGGAAGAAAAGGGCTACAAAGTAGTTTAAATACGGACTTGTTTCCATTTTTTGACTACTGAGCTTTGTAAAAAAAAACAATAGTTATAAAAATAACAATCTTATTTGTTGATAAGGTTGTTATTTTTTTGTACAATAATAATGTATTGTTTACATGGTTATGTAAACTTTTTTGAAAAATTCTACAAGGGAGATGAAATGTACTTATGTCTCGTTATGGTGGTTACATGGGTAAGGTTTTAAAGATTGACCTTACAAACAAGACATTCGGAGAATTCCCGTGGACTGATGAAGACAGGGAGAGAACTATCGGCGGAAAAATTATGGCCGGTGACATTCTTTATCACCACATCAAAAAGGGAATGACAGCCTTTGACGAGGATAACTGGATTGTAATTACAACAGGTCCTCTTACAGGCTGCGGTGTACCAAGCTCATCGCGTTTTAACATTTCCACTATCTCTCCGCTTACAGGTATCGTTACCTCGTCAAACAGCGGCGGAGATTTTGGCCTTATGCTTAAGCGCTGCGGTTATGACGGCTGTGTTATAACCGGAAAGGCAACTGCACCGACACGCATACATATAACTGAGGACAACGTTGAGTTTATGGATGCAACAGAGCTTTGGGGTATGGAGTGTACTCCTGCACAGGAGGCATTGCCGAAGGATGTTTCAAAGCTTGTTATCGGTCCTGCCGGTGAAAACAAGGTACTTTATTCTGCGGTATTATCAGGTGAGCGTTGCTCCGGAAGAGGCGGCGTAGGTGCCGTTTTCGGTGACAAGATGATAAAGGCTATCACCGCAAAGGGCTTCAAGCATCCGTCTATTGCACGTGAGTCTGAGCTTCGTAAGCTCTGTAAAAAGTGGACTCAGACCATGAGAAAGCACCCTGTTTCAGGTCGTCAGCTTCCCGTACTCGGAACGGCAGGTCTTGTCAGCCCGATGGAGGCGCGCGGTCTTCTTGCGACAAAGAACTTCACTGACGGTCACTTCAAGGATTTCGACATGGTATCCGGAGAGACTCTTTCAGAGACAAAGCTTCTCAGAAACAGCGGTTGTACAACATGCGTTATGCAGTGTACACGTCGCTGCGAGGTAAACGGAAAGGATGTAAAGGGACCCGAGCTTGAGATTCTCGGACTTATGGGACCGAATATCCTTAACAACGATCTTCAGAAGATTATCGAATGGAACTATGAGATAGATGAGATGGGCATGGATGCCATCTCTACAGCAGGCACCATTGCCTTTGCTATGGAGCTCAATGAAAAGGGCCTTTATGACAGCGGTCTTCAGTTCGGAAAGAACGATAACATAACACAGATGATTCACGACATCGCTCACAGAAAGGGTGCCGGAGACGAACTCGCAAACGGTTCAAAGAGAATGGCGGATAAATTCGGAGGAATGGATTTTGCCATTCAGTCAAAGGGCATGGAGCTTTCTGCTTACGAGCCGAGAAGAGCCGTAGGACAGGGTCTCGGATACGCAACCTCTAACCGCGGCGGATGTCACCTTAACGCTGGATACCTCGTATTTATCGAGGGTCTCGGTCTTGATATTGACTCTCTTACTCCAAACGGTAAGGGTGCGCTTTGCGTTATGTTCCAGAACCTCATGGAAGCTATTTCGGCTGCGGGCGTATGCCTCTTCACCAGTTATCCCGTATTCCCGGGATACGTATTTGACCATCCGAACGCTCCTATCACAAGAGCTGTTACATGGGCTATGCCTCATCTCGGACCGGTTATAAAGGTGATGAACCATTACGGTAAGGCGCTTCAGCTTTATATTCCTCTCATTCCGCATACAAGAGCTATAGAGCTCTCAACCGGAATGAAGATGACTCTCGGTGACTTCCTCACCGTAGGTGAGCGCGGTTACAACACAGAGCGTGTTGCAAATATGGTACTCGGTCAGAAGCCGGGTGCAGATAAGCTTCCGAAGAAGCTTACAGATACTCTCCAGGATCCTAAAAACCCGAAGACAAAGGTTCCTCTTAAGGAGATGCTTGTATCCTACTATTCAAACAGACAGTGGGTAAACGGAGTACCTACACGTAAGGTTCTTAAACGACTTGGTATAGATATTCCCTCTGCTGAAGAATTCCCGTATGCATACTGAGAAAGGAGAGTCTGATTTATGGTAAAGGTTAAGACATTTGGTGTTATAAGACTTGGTTCCGGTGTCAAGGAACTTGACTGTGAAGCTTCAAACCTTGAAGAAGCTTTTGAGGCTCTCAACATAAAAAGTGCTCCTGACGCGGAGACATTCAATTTCGGAGATGCCATAGTATTTGTAAACGGCACACGTATTACAAAGAAAAAGTTCGCTCTCCATGATGGCGATGAAGTGTGGCTCATGTCACCTGCTTCAGGCGGTTAATTCGGAGGTGTATTTAAGTTATGGCATATGTAATTGACAGAAATGAATGTGTGGGTTGTGGTGCTTGTTATTTCGCATGTCCGTTTGACATTCCCGTTTCACATCCCGATGAGCACAGATTTGAAATTCCGGAGGATAAATGCGTAGGCTGCGGACAGTGTCAGGATATCTGCCCCGTAGGAGCAATTTCACCGTTTAGCGGTCAGAAAAAGATACGCAAGGTTTCGATAATAGAGGAAAACTGTATAGGCTGTACTCTCTGTGCAAGAAATTGCCCGGTAAATGCAATCGAAGGAACAGTAAAGAATCCTCATGTTATCTCTCAAAAGAAGTGTATTCAGTGCGGTTATTGCGCAACGAAGTGTAAGAAGAATGCAATTCTCATTGAGTATCTTGCATAAAGCCGTCAGTACGGTATTTTAACAAATCAAATAAAAACTCCTGTTTTGTTGAAAACGGGAGTTTTTTTTGTCTTTTTCTTGCGGCACGGTACACGATGTAGTAAAATAATAAAGTTGTATAGCAAACGGAGGCATTGTGTATGAAACAAAAGCTTTTAAAAATTTCGGGTGTGATGAGTTACATATCTCTTTTCCTCATCCCCGTATTTGCAGTTTTACTGGTGATTTCCTTTCACAGCAATTTGCTTATAACAAGAACTCTGAGTATAGTCGTGTATATCACTCTCTCGGTTGTTGTGCTCTCGCTGGTTTTGTATCTTCTCTGTATGAGGTTTACCGACAGAGAGGCGTTGAAAAACAAAGCGGTGCGTATAGCGGCTGCCGTGTTCATAGTGCTTTGCGTCGGCTTTATAGTCCTTCTTTACGGTCCGTTTTCCGGTTTCCGTAACTGGCTCATTTCCACCGCGATGTCCACTATGAGTCATCAGTATTACTGTAAGTGGTTTTACAGTGATGAAGAAATTGAAAAGGTTCAGGCATCAAACTTTGTAAAAGAGGTTGACGAAAAAACCGACGAGGAGCTTATAAAAAATAAGAAAACCAATTTTGTCGAGCCGCTTAAAAACGACGGTATGACGGACGGAATTGTTGCTCAAACGGATGCTTACGAAATAATAAAGCTTACAGTAAACGGACAAACCGCATACCTTGCATGTGTTTTCGACCCTTCAAAGGTGACGGTTGCATACACAAACAAGCTCGGAAGCATGGGTCAGTACGTCACAAAGATGGCGGAGCTTAAGGACGCTTATCTCGGAATAAACGGAGCGGGATTTTATGACCCGGGTGCCTGCAGTGACGGAGGAACGCCGGGCGGAATAACCATTGCGGGCGGAAAGATAATAACCGACAACGGATTTCACGGCTATTCTGGCGGAGGACTTATAGGCTTTAACAAGGACGATGTACTCTGTCTCATAAAAAACATCACGGCGGAGGAGGCTATAAATCAGGGTATCAGAGATGCCGTCTCATGGGGACCGTTTCTTGTGGTAAACGGTAAGTCGTCATATGTTTCCGGAAACGGGGGCTGGGGTCTTGCGGCGAGAACCGCCATAGGACAGCGTGCCGACGGTACGGTCCTTCTCCTGGTTGTGAATTCAAACGCCACCAGAAGCAAGGGCGCCGACATGGGAGACCTTGCAAAAATCATGGTAAACTACGGAGCGGTCAATGCGGCAAATCTTGACGGCGGTACCTCCACCGTTATGGTTATGCCGTCCGAGGATGCGCTTAAGGTTAACCCTGAATCAAAGACAGACGGGTGGTCAACTGCCTACAGAATCATAAATGATCCCGTTGACAGCGAGCTTAAACACAAGACAAGACCTATTGCGGATGCATGGGTGGTTTTAAAATAAAAAGAAAAAATGCTCAGATGCGTAAAAAGCATCTGAGCATTTATTTATACTTTATCTTTAAGCAGCTTCCTTTTCTCGGCGGCACTTGTTATCTGCCGCGAAATGAGGAAGCCTCCGACTCCTGCGAGAGTTCCGACAAGGAATCCTGCTATGACGTCGGTCGGGTAGTGAACACACAGGTAAATACGTGAAAGTCCCATAATGACCGCAAGCACGAGCAGTATGTAAGCCCATTTGTGACCGTCCGACCGCGCTGTGGAAAACAGTGATACAGACGATTCAAAGGCAACCGTTGTGTGCCCGGACGGGAAGGACTTGTCTCCTTCCAGATGGGAGCCGGCATACGTGTAAAATGCTTCATACGTGTTCCAGAACGGCGTGTCTTTAAGTCCGACATACGGTCTCGGTCTTGCAATCCATGGCTTTAGAATCATATTTGTTATGAGTGAGCCGATAGCCAGAGCAAACGCGAGTGAAATACCGTATTTTCTGGTTTTTTTGAAGCAGCAGAGCACGAGTGCGATAACAACGTATACAAGGAATGCACGTATGTTTCCGAGGTTTGCGAAGATGTTTGCAACAACGTTCAGAAACTCATTCTGTACACCGCATACGAGCTCGTAAACCCTTGTGTCAAACCCATAAAAGTAAGTATTCAGAAAATCTGTCATCAAAATCTCCGTTTATTATTAGTCCGGAAGGTTTTCAAGCTGATTTATCCAATAATTGTATGTGTCCTTGTAAGGCTTTGACTTGCCCGGTCCGAGATAAGTGATGGAACCGCCGATAACAGTACCGTGGTCGGCAACAGCATCGGGAAGAACATGCCAGATTCCTTTCTTGAGCGGCTTATCCTTAACTTCGTCATAAACGCAATGAGGCTCAAGATGAGGATAACGTGCAGACTCAAGGGATACGAGTCCGTCGTTCGGTCTCCACTCTTCGGTGATTTCCGCACCGTTGATGTTCTGGAGCGGGAATCTTCCCATAACCTTTGCAAACGGTATGAATGCGAAGATCATTATCTTGTCACGTACATAAGTTCCGTCGCCTACGGGCTTTGTTCCGTTACCTGCAACTGAGAAATAGTAAACGTTGGGTGATGTTTTGATATCTCTGTTCATGTCCATAGCCTGATCGATACGAAGGTCTGCGAATACATTGTCCTTAGACTTTACGATCTTTCTGATAGCCTTGATGTTGAACATGTTGCGAGCGTATGTAAGGTTGCCCGGAACCTCTGTGAGGCCCCACTGCTCCATGTGGAAGTCATAAACCGAGTTTGCACCTGTGTTGCCTATAACGCTGCCGAGAGCGAGAACACCGTAGGTTACGCCTACCATGAGCTTCGGGAAAGCGTGTGTAAAGGTTGTTCCGTCGTGCGGAGCAGAGATAGCGGTGAGTGACTTAACCCATTCACCGTGTCCGCCTTCAAAGAGCGGTGAAAGCTCTCCTGCGGGAGTTGCTGCGCGCTCTTCTTCAGAACCGAATTCAAGAAGGCTTACAAGCATACGCATGGTTGCGCCGCCGAATGAGTGTCCGAGAAGATGAATCTTTTTTATTCCGCCGTCTGCCATCGGCTCGCCCCAGTCCTTTACAAGACCTTCGCATTTTCTGCCGAAGCGGTTGTGACCCTTTTCTCTTGAGTGAGCAAGACCGTAGTCAACGGTTGTACCCTTAAGCTCTGCGTAGAGCTCGCAAGCGCGGTCCCAAGCTGAACCTACAGGGCTTACCTTCTGTGCATACGCCTCAATTCCGTCTGCACGAAGCTGCTTCATCTGATTTCCGCATACCATGCCCCAGTAAGGCATTGCTGCATACATCTTTTCCTTCTCACCCCAGCCCATCATGCCGTGGACAAAGATGTAAGGATACTTGTTTTTGTACGCCATTTTAATTACCTCTCTTTATTTCGGTCGCATATCAAGTGAATGCGACCATATTGTTTTCTAAAAAACTGCCATTAAATTATACTCCAAAAAAGTCATTTTGGCATTTGACAACCATGACAAAAAACATATACTTTTGTGTACAACTTTAACAAGAAATTTCGCATTACCGAAAATTTCGGGGCAGGTTAGTGCGGCACAACTTTAATTGTTTACACAAGTCGCGATTTATGATAAAATATTTCCTCACGAGTGTAGTTTTTTATAGTATTTTTGGAGGTTACATATGGCAACGGCAGAGGTCAGTACTGAGGAGTTAAATATTCAGTTTGACTACATACTTAAAGTGAAGGCAATTCTTCAGGAGCGTTTTTCGGGTCGTACTCCCAAAGCCTTTACACATACATACGGTTGTCAGGGCAATGTATCCGACGGAGAACGTATCGACGGACTTCTCTCTCAGATGGGTTATGATTTTACCGATGACGCATCCAAGGCGGATTTTATTCTGTTCAATACCTGTGCCGTACGTGAGCATGCACAGGACAGAGTTTTCGGAAATGTCGGCGCTCTCAAAAAATACAAGGAAACAAATCCCGAGCTTATCATTTCTCTTTGCGGCTGTATGGTTCAACAGCCCCATGTGACCGAAAGGATAAGAAAAAGCTTTCCGTACGTTGACCTTGTTTTCGGAACGAATGTCATTCACAAGCTGCCGGAGCTTCTCTATGAAGTTCTTATCTCAGACTCACGTGTTTTCGACATAACGGGCGGAGACGGCGTTATTGCCGAGGGCTTGCCGACCAGACATACAAACAAGCTTAAGGCGTTTCTTCCCATAGCGTACGGCTGTAACAACTTTTGCACATATTGCGTAGTGCCGCTTGTAAGGGGCAGGGAGAGAAGCCGTAAGTATGAGGATATCTTAAACGAGGCAAAACAGCTTGTAGCTGACGGCTATAAAGAGATAATGCTCATAGGGCAAAACGTCAATTCCTACGGAAATGACTTCGGTGAAAAGAACCTTTTTGCAAAGCTTCTTCGTGAGATAAATGACATACCCGGTGACTTTCTCATACGCTTTATGACATCCCATCCGAAGGATTGCTCATATGAATTGCTGGACACCATGGCGGAGTGTGAAAAGGTTGAAAGGCATATTCATCTTCCCTTCCAGTCGGGCAATGACAGGGTCCTTAAGGCCATGAACAGACACTATGACCGTGCGCATTACGAGGAGCTTGTAAGGTATGCGAAGAAGGTTATGCCGGACATATCCGTCACCAGTGACGTCATAGTGGGCTTCCCCGGTGAAACCCGAGAGGAATTTCTTGACACCGTATCGCTTATAAGGGAACTTGAATTTTCGTCACTTTATGTATTTATCTACTCGCCCCGTGAGGGAACGAAGGCTGCTCTCATGCCCGATCCGATAGATGCAAAGACAAAATCCCAGTGGTTTTCCGAGCTTTCCGGCGCACAGGAAGAGGTTGCCGCACAGCGTTCAAAGCACATGAAGGACAAGGTATACAGAGTTCTTGCCGAGGGACGTAATAAAGCGGGCAGAATTTCCGGCAGAACGTCGGGCAACATAATGATTGAGTTTGATGGACCGGATGAGCTTATAGGAACATTTTGTAACGTCAGGGTTACAGAACCGCTTACTTGGATATTAAAAGGCGAACTTGCAGAATAAAATTTACATCGCCCTTTTAATCATAAATACGGGGTGAAAGCCCCTTTTTTTAAAGGAGACAAAAACATGGACGTAATTGAACTTACAAGACAGCTTGGTGCAGCTATTCAGGCTGACGAGAGGTACGCAAAGTTTGCAGACGCAAAGGCTGCAACAGAGGCAAATGCCGAGATTCAGGATATGATGAAGAAGATTGAAGAAATCCGTACGGCATATCAGGCTGCCGCAATGAGCGAGACACCTGATGAAAAGCTTATGGAAAAGCTTGACAAGGATTTCCAGAATGTTTACACGGCTCTTATGGTAACAGACGGTATGTCGGATTATGATGCCGCACGTCAGGAGCTTGACGGTATGATGAACTATATCATGCAACTTCTCTATCTCTGCGTAAACGGCGAGGATCCGAAGACCTGTGAGCCTCCGACAGATCATGAATGCGGCGGTGAATGCAGCCATTGTTCAGGCTGCTGATTACTCAAAACAAGGGCGGCTCTCTGCCGCCCTGTTTTAAAATTTTGAGACTTAAACTATGAGTCCCGGAGAGGATGAAACAAAGATGGCTTCAAAGGGAAATACCCCTACCCCAATGATGCAGCAATATCTGCAGACAAAAGAACAATACAAGGATGAAATACTGTTTTATCGTCTCGGAGACTTTTATGAGATGTTTTTTGATGACGCAAAGCTTGTGTCATCGGAGCTTGATTTGGTGCTTACGGGCAAGGATTGCGGTATGGACGAGAGGGCTCCCATGTGCGGAGTGCCGTTTCACGCCGCCGATACGTATATCGCAAGGCTCGTGTCTCGCGGTTATAAGGTAGCCATATGTGAGCAGCTTGAGGACCCGGCAACGGCAAAGGGCATAGTTAAGAGGGGAGTAATAAGAATCATCACCCCCGGAACGGTTATCGAGAGCAATATGCTGGATGAGACAAAGAACAATTATCTCGCGTCCGTTTGTCTGTCGAACAGTGAAACAGGACTCTGCTTCTGCGACGTATCCACCGGCTCGGTATACGTAACTACGTTGTCCTCGGACTTGGATACATCCTCGGTTACGGATGAACTTTCACGCTTTTCTCCGTCTGAAATTATCGCGAACAGAGAGGCTGTAAAGCTCAAAGCCTTAACAGAGTATTGTGAGCGGGTGGAAAACCTCAAAACACAGTTTGTTGAGGATGACAGTTTTTCCTATGATAATGCGAAAAACACGGTTGAAGGGCACTTCGGAAAAAGCATTTCCGACTTAGAACTTGTGAGTGAGGTGTCCGTCTGTGCGCTCGGCGCGGCACTTGCTTATCTCTATGAGGTTCAAAAGACTGAGCTTTCCAATATTCGCTCGGTTCATTATTACACCGACGCAAAGTATATGCGCCTTGATTTTTCCGCACGAAGAAATCTTGAACTCTGTGAGACTATGCGAAACAGAGATAAAAAAGGTTCTCTTTTGTGGGTACTTGACAAGACAAAAACAGCAATGGGAAAGAGAATGCTCCGCTCGTTTATCGAGCAGCCTCTTGTTTCTCCGGCTGCCATAATCAGACGTCAGAATGCGGTGTCGTACCTTTATCAGGATATGCAGCTTCGTGATGAAATCGCGTCATACATGACAAATATCCATGACATGGAGCGCCTTATAACGAGGATTTCCTACGGTACGGCAAATGCAAGGGAATTGCGCAGCCTCTATGAGACGGTTTCTCTCCTGAAACCCGTAAAGGAGCTTCTTCTCGGCTGTAAGACAGAGCTTCTCACTCAAATTGAAAATGATATCGACCCGCTTTCGGATATCCTGACGCTTATAGATTCTGCAATTGTCGATGAGCCTCCGTTTTCGGTACGTGAGGGGGATATGATAAGGCAGGGCTACAGCGAAGAGCTTGACTCCCTTCGTGAAATAGTTTCCGGAGGAAAGGGATATCTTGCAAAAATCGAAGCCGCCGAACAGGAAAAGACGGGAATCAAAAAGTTGAAGATAGGCTACAACAGGGTTTTCGGATATTTTATCGAGGTATCGAATTCATTTAAGGACATGGTGCCCGAAAACTACATACGTAAACAGACTCTCGCAAACTGCGAAAGATATATCACACAGGAGCTTAAGGAGCTTGAATCAAAGGTGCTTTCCGCACAAGAGAGAATAACAAGGCTTGAATACGAACTTTTCTCGACAGTAAGGGATACGGTTGCGGGAGAACTTGACAGAGTACAGAAGACCGCTACGGCGGTAGCTCTTCTGGATGTTATCTGCTCGTTTGCAAAGGTTTCCTTTGACAACAATTATGTATGTCCCGAGATAACCGAAAACGGCACAATAAGCATAACGGGAGGCAGACATCCGGTTGTGGAAAAGATGCTTTCCGGCGCTCCCTTTGTTCCGAATGACACCCTGCTTGACGGCGGCGAGAACCTTGCCGCTATAATAACGGGGCCGAATATGGCGGGAAAATCCACGTATATGCGGCAAGTGGCACTCATAGTCATAATGGCTCAGATAGGTTGCTTCGTGCCCGCATCGGACGCAAAGATAAGTATCTGCGACAGCGTTTATACCCGTGTAGGCGCGTCCGATGACCTCGCCGCTGGCCAGTCAACGTTTATGGTTGAGATGTCCGAGGTTGCCGGTATACTCAAAAATGCGACAAAGAACAGTCTAATTATTCTTGATGAAATAGGAAGAGGCACCTCTACCTTTGACGGAATGAGCATTGCACGTGCTGTCCTCGAATATGTCTGCAACCGCAAAAAGCTCGGTGCTAAAACCTTGTTTGCAACGCACTATCACGAGCTTACGGATATGGAAAACGAATTTGACGGGATAAAGAACTATAACATCGCCTGTAAAAAGCGCGGTGATGATATCATATTCCTGCGCAGAATTGTAAGAGGTCCCGCTGACGGCAGCTACGGTATCGAGGTTGCGAAGCTTGCGGGTGTTCCGAATGAGGTTGTTAAACGTGCACGCGAGGTTCTCCGCGGAATAGAAGCATCCGGCTTTGAGGGCCTCGGCGGCATGAGCGGTATTCCCGTATCGGAATTCGACGAAGCCGAAAATATGCAGATAAGCTTCGGTACAAATCTCGGCACGGAGCTGGTATCCGAACTTAAGAACTTAGATGTGAACACACTCACGCCGATAGAGGCGATGACATATTTATACGAAATCGCAAAGAGGGCAAAGGACAGTTAGAAACGGAGGCCGTTATGCCGAAAATAAATGTTTTGCCAAAGCATATTGCAAACTTAATAGCTGCGGGCGAGGTCGTTGAACGTCCTGCCTCTGTTGTCAAGGAACTTATGGAAAACGCCATTGACGCCGGAGCTACGGCTCTTACGGTAGAGATAAAGCGGGGCGGAGTAACGTATATACGCATAACCGATAACGGCTGCGGGATTGCACGTGACGACATAAGAAACGCGTTTAAAAGTCACGCGACCAGCAAGATACTCAGGGAGGAGGACCTTTCCGGTATAGGCACACTCGGCTTTCGCGGAGAGGCGCTGGCATCTATTGCCGCCGTTTCCAGGGTGGATGTGCTCACCTGTACACAGGATGAGGAAACCGGAACGGTTTACAAAATAGAGGGCTCAGAGGAAAAACTTCTCGACGATGCAGGCTGTCCGAAGGGCACGACAATCGTTGTTAAGGATATTTTTTATAACACACCCGCAAGAATGAAATTCCTGAAAAAGGATGTTACCGAGGGAAACGCGGTTGCAGGCGTGGTTGACCGGATTGCGCTTTCTCACCCGGAGGTCTCGGTGCGCTTTATCCGTGACGACAAGCAGCAGCTTGTAACCTCGGGGAACGGAAAACTCGGCGCAACGGTTTATTCCGTTTTCGGAAAGGATTTTGCGAATGCTCTCATAGAAACCTGTTATGAGCTTGACGGAATAAAGGTCGAGGGTCTTATCTCTCTTCCCCGTGCCGCTCGGGCAAACAGATCCATGCAATTTTTCTTCCTCAACGGAAGACTTGTAAAAAGCATCACCGCACAGACAGCTCTTGAACAGGCCTACAAAAATGCAATTATGGTGGGTAAGTTCCCGGCTTGCGTTCTTAACATATACACCCCTCTAAACATGGTGGATGTCAATGTACACCCCGCCAAAACGGAGGTTCGTTTTGAAAATGAAAAGCAGATATTCGACGCGGTTTATTATGCCGCAAAATCCGCTATAGAGGAAAAGGACAAGCCGTCACGTCTTGACCTTGCAAGGATGGATCTTAAAAATCCGCATTTTAATGAAAGCAAGGGAGAGCAGGTTTCCTTTGATGTTGTGAAGATGTATGAAAATCTTCCGAAGAAAAATCCTGACTTCTGGAAAAAGGAAAGTTCAACATCATATAAAAATTCACATGCAGCCGGTACCTCGATTAAACAGAGTGAATTGCTAAAGCAGGATACATCGCCGGAAGGTACAAACACCTGTGAGACGGCAGCCGAAAAACCGGTACCGCCGAAGCCGTACGTCAGAAGCTCTGAATCAGCGGTTGAATATGTTCGAAAAAAGCCTGAAAAAACAACTGGTGAAGAAGTAGCTGCTGAAGAAAAAATCAAAGAAGAAACAATCATTGAAGAGCGAAAGAATATCACTGACTTTAAGGTTATAGGGGAAGCCTTTTCTACTTACATATTTGTTGAATGTGAAGGAAAGATTCTCCTTATAGATAAGCATGCCGCACACGAGCGTATGCTCTTTGAAAAGCTTAAGGCAGAGGCCGAAGCGACAAAATCGCAGGTTTTACTCTCCCCGGTAACCGTTATGCTCAGCAAGGAGGAATATTCGGCGGTTCTGTCGGCAAAGGATTTGCTCATGAGCACCGGCTGGAATATCGACGACTTCGGACAGGGCTGTGTTGTTGTCCGTGAGTGCCCGGTTATGCTTATTGATGACGACATAAAGGCACTTGTTGAGGAGATGGCTGGATACCTTATAGAATCTCATGACCCGACTCCCGAAAAGCTTGACTGGATTTACCACAACACCGCTTGCCGTGCCGCGATAAAGGGCGGGGATAAGACAACGGAGTATGAGCTCACAAGGTTTGTGGAAAAGCTTCTCTCGGACCCCGAAATACGCTATTGCCCTCACGGACGACCCGTGATGATTGAGATGTCACGCGCAGACCTTGAAAAGCAATTCGGAAGAATAGTATAAGTTAGAAGCCGAATAAAATATATGTAACACAAAGTTACATTTTAAAAAAATTGGTGTATTGTTAGTTTAGCGGTATGTGAAAAATATACTTACTGTTTTTGTTGCAAAGAAACATAAGTAGGTATATAATCGTCAGCGAATAAATACATGTTAGAGGGTTTATATATGAAACTGGAATGGCTCGGTAAGCACAGATATTTTGTTGAACAGTTTGTTCTTGCCAGAAATGCATATGCACGCGCTTTCAATATTGAGCGCGATATGGGTACAAGTGTTAAGTTTACTTGCATTGAAATTCAAATTCTGGAGTATATTATCGAAAATGAAGATGACAATGAAAGCATGGTTTCAATTGCAAATCGTTTGGGAATTACACCGGGAACTTTTTCTCGTATAGCAGCAAAGTTGGTGGATAAAGGGGTTCTTAAGCGATATCACCTGGAGAACAACAGAAAAAACATAATTTTAGGGGTTTCGGAGGAAGGACATAAGATATATGAGGAATACACTGCTTATGCATATAAAGTTCTCTACAAGGATATTCTTGATATTTTAGACACTCTTCCGGAAGATTCAATTGAAAAGTTTTGTCAGATATTAGCCCTGTCGGCTGAATTCCAAAAAAGTAGTTTAGAGGAAGAACGTAACTTGGAAAGGAAGGCTTTACGTAAAACAGAAATAAAAAAGATTTAAATTTTTTTATATGTATTTGTATATAATTTTTAAAAGTCGCCGACTCAAATGGTAATAGCCATTGAGTCAGCGGCTTTCTTTATCAGATAATAAAAAAATAATTAATGCTTGCAAAACGTTTTCCAGGATGATATTATCTTGCAATGATATAATATTGAAAGGAGTCAAAAATGAAAAACAAAAAGTGGGTAAAAATAATGGCTATCGCGTTGATAATCATTATTACAAGTAGTTTTTTTGCTTCCCAGATTCAAACAAGTTTTGGCGATGTACAGATGATAGACCTTAACATTGCGATTACAGATGGTTCTTATGTCAGTGCTTATATGCTACGACCGAGAGATGCCACCAGTGACCATCCATTACCTTTAATCATGACTACGCATGGTAGCTTTAACAACAAGGAAATGCAGGATCAGAACTGGATTGAGCTTTCTCGTCGAGGCTTTGTCGTTGTTGCAATTGATGTTCTACGACATGGAAATTCCTCTCTGTTGGAAGAACCGAAAGGGTCAGATTTTTCCGATTATAATGCTCAAGCTAAAAGAGATTCCTGTCTTCGTGATGTGCTGGACTATTTATGTACACTTGATTTTATTGATAGTACAAATGTCGGGCTTACAGGACATTCTATGGGATGTCATATATCACAGTTTACTTTGCAAAATTATTTGATTGAGCAGGCAAAAGGTGAAACCGAAAATATTATTGATTCTGTCTTAATGATTGGAAGAGAGATTGCAAATTATGATTATATAACAGCCGATGGTGTTGATGAGCCAATTGAATATGCGGCGGATATAGGAATGATTGCTGGAAAATATGATGAATGGATGTATCGTTATGAAGAAACCGATATGGATCCAAGAAAATTCTTACAATCAAAAGAAGCTTTAATGTTCATTAATCAGGTCGATGATTCGGCAACTTATGTTGAAGAAGGTAAGTATTATTCCGGTGAGATAGACGGAGAAACGTATTCCAGGGTAATTTACAATCCGGCGATTGATCATGTATTGAATCATTTTTCTACAAAATGTGCAAAGTATACTATTGATTATTTTTATAATACAATGGGCACTCCGGATGGTCATGATTATATTTCTTCCGACAATCAAGTTTGGTGGATAAAAGAGGCTTTGAATTTTATTGCACTTCTTGGACTTTTTGTATTCCTTGTATCTTTTACCTGTCTGCTTTTACAGATACCATGCTTTGAAAACATTCAAAGACCTTTACCTGAACCTCTCGTTCTTAAAACCAAAAAGGATAAATTAGTCTTTTGGTCAATGTACGCTTTTTACGGTATCATTCCACCATTTTTATGGTTCTTTGTCGGCTACGTATTAATAGGAAAAAAAGGAAATGTTCCGGGAACAGTCACCAGACTTTTTGGTCAGCAGAACACGAACGAACTGGCCGGATGGACTCTTTGTTTTGCAGTGATAGCAATTATTGTGTACGGTTTGATATACAAGGTCTATTGGGAAAAGAGAGGCGTTTCTGTCTCAAAACTCGGAATTAACATTGGCTGGAAAAAAATACTCAAATCTTTTGTAATGGCCCTGCTTGTGGTCTATGCTATTTACAGCATCGTATTTGCTATTTACTTCTTCTTCAAAACTGATTTCAGGCTTTGGGTACTTGCAATTAAACCGTTTGCCAGCCATCTTTCGATTTTTATGCTTGTATATTTCCCAGCGTTTCTTGCGTTTTATCTTGTCAATTCATTCCTTGTCAATTGTGGAAACCGCATAGGTAACCTTAAAGAATGGCAGATAACGTTGATTGGGTGTATAAACAATATTGCGTGGATTATTGTTTTGCTGATTATTCAGTATTCAGCGCTTTGCGGAAATGGACATGAGCCATTTAATGCTATGCGTGTAGTAAACTGTTTCCCTATGGTTCTTTTGGTACCATTTGCAACAGTGGCAAGCAGAAAGATATATAAAGAGAGTGGTAACTTCTATCTTGCAGGATTTATTATGGCGATTTTCTATACCGTAGTTATATGTGCAAATACACAAACAACACTCTCTGTTCTTCCAATTTAATTTTAATGAATGTCAGTTAGATAAAAAAAGAACCTCTCACGAGTCCGTGAGGGGTTCAAATATTTTTGAGATATCCGGTCTTTGTAAAAGTCTGTAAAACAAAAGAAGACCGAGAATTACAACGGAGATAAACTCTCCGGCGCCGACCTCCAGTGCGGTGATAAGGAATGTGGTTGCCTTCGCACTCTCGCCGTCCGCGAGAAAGAAGGTGAGCTCCGCACCGACTATGAGTGCGTTGCATATGACGGGCATGAGTGATGCGGCAAACGGATAATCCTTTATCCTGACGTTTCTCAGAAGTCTTGTGAGAATTGCTGCGATAAGAGTTGCGGATGTACCTATCAGAATATCCGCAAGACCGTACGGACTTGCAAGATTTGAGATGGCGCAGCCTATCGCAAGACCCGGTATGGCTGCCGGTGTAAGTACAGGCAGGATACAGAGGATTTCCGAAAGTCGTACCTGTATGGGGCCGAATGCAAGCCCCATGGCGTTCGAGATAAGCGTCAGTACAAAGTAGAGGGCTGCGATAAGCCCTGCCTGTACGACATAGATGTTTTTAATTTTCATTTTTTACTCCTTAGTTTTGATTCGGCAGTCAGTGCCGGTCAGGATGGTTTCGAACTGACCTTGGTGTGTATTCTTTAACCGACTACGCTGTAAAGAATGTCGGTATATGTTGGGAAGGGCCAATACTCTTTTGCGGTTATTTCCTCAAGGTTGTCGGCGAACCTTCTCGCACTCTCCATGTCGGGTGTTATGGTGTCTCTGTAGTAGTGAGCACGCTCGGTTATGTCGTCCACGTTCTCGGCTTTTAAGATGTCCTTTTCGAGCGTTTTGAGTGCTCTGTAAAGGTTGTCGGAGTTTTCCGAGAGCCTGTTTAAAAGATTTATCTCAAGCTCACAACGGAGGGCTCTTGACGCTCTCTGCTTTTCATTTATCGTGGTTGCGATAGCGCTCATATACTTGCAGACTGCCGGGCAGATATCCTTCTTTATCATGTCAATCATTGTGAGTGTTTCGATATGAAGTGACTTGCAGTAATTCTCAAGAAGGATGTCATAGCGCGAGATAAGCTCTTCCTTTGTGTAGATCTTGTGCTTTCTGAAAAGATCGATATTTTTCTCGGCGATATATGCCGGAGCGGCGTCGGCACAGGTCTTCAGGTTGAGAAGTCCGCGTCTTTCCGCCTCGTGAACCCATTCTTCGGAATAGTTGTTTCCGTTGAAGATGATGCGTCCGTGATCCTTGAGTGTGTTTGAAACGATTTCATTTGCGCGAAGCTCGATATCTTCAGCTCCCTCGAGCTGATCGGCGAACTGTGAAAGCTCCTCGGCAAGCATGGTGTTGAGGATGACGTTAGGGGAGCTGAGAGACGCACTTGAGCCCAGCATACGGAATTCAAATTTATTTCCGGTGAATGCGAACGGCGATGTACGGTTTCTGTCCGATGTATCCTTATTGAACCTCGGTATAACCTTTACGCCGGATTTCATCACCGTTCGTTCCTGAGGTTCAAAGCTTTCGTCATGCTCAATTGCGTCTGCAACGGCGCCGAGCTCGTCTCCGAGATATATGGAGACGATGGCGGGCGGCGCCTCATCTCCGCCGAGACGATGGTCGTTTGTCGGGCTTGCGGCGGAAACACGTAAGAGATCCTGGTATTCGTCAACACCCTTTACGACCGCCGCAAGGAATATGAGAAACTGTATGTTCTCGGCGGGCGTTTTTCCGGGGTTGAAAAGGTTAACCCCGGTATCTGTTGACACCGACCAGTTATTATGCTTACCTGAGCCGTTTACACCGGCAAACGGCTTCTCATGGATAAGGCATGAAAGGTTGTGACGTATGGCAACGGTTTTCATTATCTCCATGGTAAGCTGATTCTGGTCGGTGCTTGTGTTGGCGTCGGAGAAGATGGGGGCGAGCTCATGCTGTGCCGGAGCAACCTCGTTGTGCTCGGTTTTGGCATAGATGCCGAGCTTCCAAAGTTCTGTGTTGAGGTCGTCCATAAACGACTTCACACGAGGTTTTATCGTGCCGAAGTAGTGGTCCTCCATTTCCTGACCCTTCGGCGGCTTTGCTCCGAACAGCGTGCGTCCGGTTAAAATAAGATCTTCTCTCTTGTTGTAAATATCTCTGTCTATAAGAAAATACTCCTGCTCGCCCCCGACCGACGCCAGAACATGTGTGGCACCGGTAGGATTTCCGAGCAGATTTATAACTCGCATAGCTTGTTTGTTGAGAGCCTGAAGTGAACGCAGGAGGGGCGTTTTTTTGTCAAGAGTTTGTCCCCCGTATGAGCAGAAAATCGAGGGGATACAAAGAGTTTTATCTTTTATGAATGCGTGAGATGTCGGATCCCATGCGGTGTAGCCTCTTGCTTCAAATGTCGCGCGCAGTCCTCCTGAGGGGAATGACGAGGCGTCCGGCTCGGAATGAATGAGCTCTTTTCCGGAAAAGTCCATTATTATTTTTCCTTTTCCGACGGGATTGATAAAGCTGTCATGCTTTTCGGCTGTTATTCCGGTTAAAGGCTGGAACCAGTGCGTGTAGTGCGTCGCACCCTTTTTAACCGCCCAATCCTTCATGGCGGTTGCGACATCCTGTGCGATATCTATGGTGAGAGGCTTATCCTTGTCGATATACTCCTTGAGTGTTTTGTAGGTTTCATCCGGAAGATATTTGCGCATTGCTTCATCGTCGAAAACAAGACTTCCGAATATCTCGGGTATGTTTACTCTGCTCATAGTTTACTCTCCTGAATCCATATAAAATGATATCTTATTATAGGAGTTTTTCAGTGCATTTTCAATTCTTTTAAATTAATTGTGAAAAAATATTAAATATTCACAATTTTCGTTTTGCACGACTTGAAAATATCGTGCACATAGTTTAAAATAAACTCATAAAGGCAAACAAAAAAAGGAGTTTTTGAAGTTGGCACTTAAACTATACGACAACTACTTAAAAGACTTTATCACAGATGACGAGATTTCAGCTATGCAGCCTGAGGTTACAAAAGCTCATGAGCTTCTTCATTCGGGCACGGGAGCCGGAAACGACTTTATCGGCTGGCTTGACTTACCGGTAAACTATGATAAGGACGAGTTTGCACGCATAAAGGCTGCTGCCGAAAAGATTAAAAAGACGGCGGATGTCCTTATCGTTATAGGAATCGGAGGTTCCTATCTCGGAGCGCGTGCAGCCATAGAATTTGTAAAATCTCAGAATTACAACCTGCTTTGCAAGGATACACCGCAGATTGTATTTTCGGGAAACAGCATAAGTCCGACAGCTCTGAACGAGGTTATGAGCCTTGTTGACGGTAGGGATTTTGCGGTAAACGTTATCTCAAAATCCGGTACCACGACCGAGCCGGCCATTTCTTTTAGGGTATTCAGAGAAATGCTCATAAAGAAGTACGGCAAAGAAGGAGCAGCCGGGCGTATTTTTGTCACTACGGACAAGGAGCGCGGAACGCTCAAGGCTCTTGCAGATAAAGAGGGCTATGAGACGTTTGTTGTACCCGACGACGTAGGAGGACGCTACTCTGTGCTTACCGCAGTGGGACTTTTGCCCATAGCGGTTGCAGGAATAGATATCGACAGACTGATGAAGGGTGCGCAGGACGCAAGACTTGCATACTCTGAGCCTGACATCAACAAAAACGACTGCTACAAATACGCAGCTATCCGCAACGTACTTTCACGAAAGGGAAAGACGGTTGAGATGATGGTAAGCTATGAGCCTTCGTATGCCATGATGAACGAATGGTTTAAGCAGCTTTACGGTGAGTCTGAGGGTAAGGACGGAAAGGGCATTTTCCCCGCGTCCGCAATCTTCTCAACAGACCTGCATTCGCTCGGACAGTATATCCAGGACGGACAGCGCATCATGTTTGAAACGGTCGTGCTTTTCGAAAAGCCGAATCAGGAGTACATTATAGGAATTGACGAAGCCAATACAGACGGCCTTAACTTCCTTGCGGGCAAGGGTATGTCCTTTGTCAACAGGAAGGCATTTGAAGGCACAGTGCTTGCGCACAATGACGGCGGAGTTCCGAACATCGTACTCGAGGCTGAAAGTATGAACGAGTATGACCTCGGTTACATGATTTACTTCTTTGAAAAGGCTTGTGCAATTTCGGGTTATGTTCTGGGTGTAAACCCATTCAACCAGCCCGGAGTTGAGAGTTATAAGCGCAACATGTTCGCTCTTCTCGGAAAGCCGGGCTATGAGAGCGAGCGTGAAAAGCTCGAAAAGAGACTCGGACTGTAACGGGAAAAGATTACATCGCCGAAGCTCGCAGACCCCATCCGCAGGTCGCGGAAAATAAAAAATACAGGAGGAAGAATACTTATGGTATCTCTTATCATCGGACACAAAGGAACAGGAAAAACAAAGCATCTCATAGATGAAGTAAACAAGGCAATGGAAGCTTCAAACGGCAACGTTATTTGTATAGAAAAAGGCAGCAAACTTACATACGACATAAACTCAAGAGTACGTCTTGTATCTGCAGACGACTTCGCTATCTCGGGCTATGAAGCATACTACGGCTTCCTCGCAGGTATGTGTGCGGGGGACAGCGACATAACGGATATTCTTGCAGACGGAACACTCAAGATAGGCGGCGAGCCCGGACCGGAGCTTGTTGAATTCCTCGAGAGCATTAAGAGACTTGGGGATGCAACGGATACCAGGTTTACATTTACACTTTCCGCAGACGAGGAAAATCTTCCGAAGGAAATTTTCTTCTCTTGTGAAAAGATCTGAAACAAGTGATATGCAGTACAGGCGGAAAGATTGTCTTTCCGCCTGAAAAATTTTATTGACAAAGGATTTTATAGGTATTATAATTTCATGTGCGCATGTCGCAAGATGTCTTTGCATGACAGCAAAAGAGGTGGTTTTTCCGTGTTTGAAATAAATCTGGAATCACTTTTTGCAAGTGAAGGCATGAGGGTGGAGATTGATCATACACTGGACTTGTCCGGTATTGATTTTTCCGGCGAAAAGCCTCTCTCCGACTCCTGCAAAATAAAGGGTGTCATAGAGAATCGAACCGGAATTGTTTCCATGAATGCGACCGTCACGGTTTATTATTCCGGAACCTGTGACCGTTGTGCGGCAAAGCTCGACAAGAAATATACCATTCCCATGGAGCATACTTTTGTAACCGAGTTGAACGACGAAACAAACGACGAGTTTATACTCGTGCCAACCATGCGTTTCGACTTGGAAGGACTGGCGACAGAAGATGTTTTACTTTATTTGCCGAGTAAGTTCTTGTGCAGTGAGGACTGTAAAGGAATCTGTTCACGCTGCGGTAAGAACCTGAATGAAGGTCCCTGTGACTGTAAGCCGGAAGTGGATCCGAGACTCGCATCCCTTTTGACTTTGCTTTCGGATGAGGACTGAAAATTGAATTTGTTATTATTTTAATTTTGATTGATAGGGGGATGACCTTAAGATGGCAGTACCAGCAAGAAGAGTTTCAAAGGCTCGCAGAGATAAGAGACGTTCAAACGTATGGAAGATAAGTGCACCTGAGCTTGTAAAGTGCCCACAGTGCGGTGAATACAAAAGACCACACAGAGTTTGCCAGGAATGCGGTTATTACAATGGCAAGCAGGTAATCGTAAAGGACTAATCAAAATTATCTTTAAGATTCAAGGTGGAGAAGGGGAACCTTCCCCACCTTTTAGTCTGTTTAACTTGTTCTTTACGTGGTTTCTTTACATGGTTTCTTTACGTGGTTTCTTCGCATGATTTCTTTACATGGTTTCTTAGCACGTTGTTTTTTCTTTTAGTGAGGAGGTGTTAATCGGGTATGTCGGCATACATAAGGGACGTAGAGCCGGGCTCTTATGCGCAAAAGCACGGTATAAAGCCGGGCTGTACGCTTCTTAAGATAAACGGGCATGACATAACGGATGTACTTGATTACCGCTTCTTTATGGTTGAAAAGGTACTTCGTATCACCTATAAAAAGCCAAACGGAAAATTTGCTCTTTGCAGGATAGTAAAAAAGGATGAGTATGACGACATAGGTCTTGTGTTTGATACCTATCTTATGGACAAGCAGCGCTCCTGCAAAAACAAGTGTATCTTCTGCTTTATCGACCAGCTTCCAAAGGGAATGAGGGAGAGTCTATACTTCAAGGACGACGACTCAAGGATGTCCTTTTTTTACGGAAATTACATCACCCTTACAAACTTAAGTGACGCAGATGTTGAACGTATAATTGACATGCATATAAGTCCGGTCAATGTATCCGTTCACACAATGAATCCCGACCTGCGCTGTAAAATGATGAACAATCGCTTTGCGGGCGACAGCCTTAAGTATCTGAGACGGTTAAGTGAGGCGGGTATCGCGATAAATACTCAGCTTGTGCTCTGTCCGGGTATCAATGACGGCGAGGAGCTTACGTATTCAATCGAAGAGCTGTTTAAACTTTCACCTGCCGTTCAGAGTGTCGCATGTGTTCCGGTAGGACTTACCGACCACAGAGACGGGCTTTATCCTCTCACGTGTTATACAAAAGAGCAGGCGGCGGAAACGCTGTCACTTATTAACAATCTCGGTGACAGGTATAAGTCCTCCGTCGGAAAAAGATTTTGTTACGCGGCGGATGAGTTTTATCTCAAGGCCGAAAAGGAGATTCCCCCGGAAAGTTACTATGAGGGATATCCTCAGCTTGATAACGGAGTTGGACTTATGAGACTCCTAGAAACCGAGGTTGAGGACGCGCTTTCCGATTTTGGAGAAAATCCGCGCAAGCACTTTGACGGAGAACGGAAAATTGCCTTGGCTACAGGCGTTGCGGCATTTCCTCTTATAAAAAGGCTTGCGTGTAAAGTCGAAACACTTTACAATAAACTGAATGAGGGGAAAAATTCCGCTCTCACGGTTAAAGTTTATGAGATAAAAAATACGTTTTTCGGTAGTGATATAACCGTTTCCGGGCTTATCACCGGAAAGGATCTTATAGAGCAGTTGAGTGTCGTTAAGGACGAAAGCGGCAGCTTTCCGGGAGACATCCTTCTTATTCCGTCCTCTATGGTGAGGACAACATATCCGCAGGATGCCTCGGGTGACGACGTGCTTCTAGACGACACCACCACTGAGGATATCGAAAAAACTTTGTCGGTTCCGGTTGTAACGGTCGGTAACGACGGATACGAATTTACAGAAAAAATTATGGAGGCGAAAACATGTCAAGACCGGTAGTGGCAATTGTAGGACGACCGAATGTCGGAAAGTCTACATTGTTCAATAAGCTTATAGGAAAACGCCTGTCGATTGTCGATGACACGCCCGGTGTAACGCGCGACAGGATTTACGGTGACTGCGAGTGGCTTGGTCATAACATGCTTCTTGTTGATACCGGTGGTATAGAGCCGTACTCCGACGACATAATCCTTTCTCAGATGCGGCGTCAGGCACAGCTTGCCATAGACAGTGCAGATGTAATCGTTCTTGTAACGGATGTGCGCGACGGTGTTGTGGCAACCGACCACGAGGTCGCAACCATGCTTCAAAAGAGCGGAAAGCCTATTGTGCTCTGCGTAAATAAGGTGGACAGCATAGGTGAGCTTCCTCCCGATTTTTATGAATTTTACAACCTCGGTCTCGGAGACCCGATAGCTGTTTCCGCAGCGCACGGAACGGGAACGGGAGACCTTCTTGATGCCGTGCTTGGGTATCTTCCGAAGGATGCCGGAACGGACGAGGATGATGATACGATAAAGGTTGCCATAATAGGAAAACCGAACGTAGGAAAATCATCTCTTGTGAATGCAATCTGCGGTGAAAACAGGACTATCGTATCGGATATCGCGGGGACAACCCGTGACGCAACGGATACATTGGTTACAAACAGCCACGGCAGCTTCGTGTTTATTGATACCGCGGGTATACGCCGCAAGTCAAAAATTGATGACGCTATAGAAAAATACAGTGTGATACGTGCGCGTATGGCGGTAGAGCGTGCCAATGTATGTATCATAATGATAGATGCAACCGAAGGCTTTACCGAACAGGATTCAAAGGTTGCCGGTATTGCTCACGAGCTCGGAAAGGCGTGCATAATCGCCGTAAATAAATGGGACGCTGTCGAAAAGGACGGCGAGACCATGCAGAAAGAACGTAAAAAGCTCATGAATGACTTTTCGTTCATGTCGTACGCTCCCATCATTTTTATTTCCGCAAAAACTGGTCAGAGGCTTGACAAGCTTTTTGAGCTTATAAAATTTGTAGACGACCAAAATGCCATGCGTATCTCAACGGGTAAGCTCAATGAGGTTCTCGCCGCAGCGACAGCGAGAGTTCAGCCGCCTACGGACAAGGGCAGGAGACTGAAGATTTACTATATGACGCAGGCATCCACAAGACCGCCGACATTCGTATGCTTTGTAAACAAGAAGGATTTGTTCCACTACAGCTATCAGAGGTATATCGATAACCAGATAAGAGAGGTTTTCGGTCTTGAGGGCACACCCACCCGTTTTGTCATACGCGAGCGTGAAGAGAAAAAAGGAAGATAAGTAATTTTGGGGTAGCTTGAGGGGTATTAAGAGTGTACAGATTGTTGAGAATGCCGCCTTCACAGTGTTTGTTTTACACTATGGCGATAATAGGCGGTTTTTACGGCGGCTTTGCTATAGCAAATTTCAATGTTCTCGGCTCTGCCGAAACCACAAATATGATACGTCTCGTTATGAGTTGCCTCGGCGGAGACCTTCGTCAGACTTTCCTGTGCTTTGTTGCCGCAATTATCTACGGTCTGGCCATAGTGTGTTCAAAGCTTTGCACGGACCGCATAAAACGTCATACGCATCTTGTTTCCGTGCTTATAAACTTTGTGACGACCTTATGGCTGTGTTTTGCTCCCGAAGGCCTTAATTATGTACTGATTCTTTATCCGATGTTTTTTGCCTGTGCTTTTCAATGGAATTCTTTCCCCGGAGCAAAAGGCTTTGCAAGCTCAAGTATATTTTCGACCAACAATTACCGTCAGGCCATACTCGGGCTGGTGGACTATCTTTCTGACAGAGAAAATAAGGGAGCTCTTGAAAAGTCGCGCTTTTACTTCGGAACTCTTTTATGGTTTCATGTCGGTGCGGCGGCAGCCTTTCTGTCTGTAGAGTATCTCGGACAAAAGGGCGCGGCAATAAACCTCGCTTTTATAGTTTTTGCACTCGCACAGACCGTATACGAGTACCGCTATGCAGACGATCCGCAAAAAGAGATGGATATACTTGTAAAGCAGTAAGTAAATAAAGCGGTAAGCAAGATTTTAATAAAAGTAATTATTTTCGGCTCAAAAATTATTATACCAAAACAAAAAACAACTGTTTGCAGGCACATAAATCTTCAAATACAAAAACACGTAAATACAAAATCTGCAAGCACATTAACATGTAAACATAAAATCCGTAAGCACATTTATACGTAAACACAAAAACCTGTAAACTCTCATTGTACGCTGATTGTACAAGATGAGCTTACAGGTTTTTTTACCGTGAAATATTCAAAAGTGCTTAGGCGTCCGTACCGAAAAAGCGTTTGATTTCTATCTCGGCATTTTCAACCGAGTCGGAACCGTGAACGATGTTTTCCGAGGTGGAAGTTGCGAGGTCGCCGCGAATTGTTCCGCCCATAGCCTCGTCATACTTTGTCGGGCCCATTATGTTTCTCATGCCCTTAACGGCATTTTCACCCTCAACTATCATGGCAAGCACGGGACCGCTTGTCATATACTCGACAACACTCGGGAAAAACGGCTTGTCCGCTATGTGTGCATAGTGCTCACGAAGTATCGGCTCGTCAAGGCTCATCATTTTTGCGTTTGTAATTTTGAAGCCCTTTCTTTCAATGCGTGAGATAACCTCACCCATAAGGCCGCGTTTTATGCAGTCGGGCTTTAACATGATATAAGTTCTTTCCATCTGTTTATCCTCCAAAAATAAACTAAAAATTGATAACGCAGATATTCTAACAAAAAGTATGTGATAGGGCAATAGAAACAGGTGAAAAATGACTGACAATTACATCACAAAGAAACACGCGGCAGAGTGTATGACTTATTTTCAGATTGTGACTGACTTTTTAGAAGAATGCTCTTGACTGGGCGACATCTCGAGTCTATAATACTTAACTACATTATAATGGGAATGTGTGGCTTTTCACAGATTTCCGATGGGCTGAAAAGCCCATGTTTATAAGCAAAATCAGCAATTTTCACACAAAATGAACGGAGTGATTGAAGCCTATGGTTAAAGTAAAACCGACACAGCGCGGAACTACTACCCGTATGAACTTCGCAAAAATCAATGAGATTATGGAAATGCCGAACCTCATTGAAGTTCAGAAGAACTCATACCAGTGGTTCCTTGATGTTGGCCTGAAAGAAGTTTTCAGAGACATTTCGGAGATTACTGACTACACCGGTAACCTTGTACTGGAGTTTGTTGACTACAAGATGGATGAGCATCCGAAGTACAGCGTAAAAGAGTGTAAGGAAAGAGATGCGACATATGCAGCTCCCCTTCGTGTAAAGACACGTCTTTACAATAAGGAGACAGGTGAGGTCAAGGAATCAGACGTTTATATGGGTGACTTCCCTCTCATGACTGAGAGCGGAACATTTGTTATAAACGGTGCGGAGCGTGCTATCGTTTCACAGCTCGTAAGGTCTCCGGGTGTTTACTTCGGTATGACACATGATAAGACAGGTAAAGAGCTTTATACATCCACGATTATTCCTAACCGCGGTGCATGGCTTGAGTACGAATCAGACCAGAATGATCTTTTCTATGTTCGTATTGACAAGAACAGAAAGATTTACATCACAACCTTCATACGCGCTCTTGGTCTTTCTTCCAACCAGGATATACTTGATTTCTTCGGTGCAGACGAGAGAATTATGGCTACCCTTGAAAAGGATACCACCAAAAATGCCGAAGAAGCACTCCTTGAAGTTTATAAAAAACTTCGTCCGGGCGAGCCGCCGACACTTGAAACAGCTCAGGCTCACCTTGACGGACTTTTCTTTGATGCCCACAGATACGACCTCTCAAGAGTAGGCCGCTATAAGTACAACAAGAAGCTTGCCATCTCGGGACGTCTTACAGGCAACAAGCTCATGCAGCCTGTTATCAACGAAGCGACGGGAGAATTACTTGCAGACGCAGGTGAAATCATCACAGCCGAGAAGGCTTATGAGATTGAGCAGGCAGGTATCACGCAGGTATACCTTGACGTTGAGGGCAAAGAGATTAAGGTTATCTCAAACGGCATGGTAGATATTCTTCCGTTTGTAAAGAGCTTTAAGATTACAGAGGAAGAACTTGAAGAAATCGCAATAAACGAAAAGGTACGTTACTGTGTTCTCAGCGAGATTCTTGAGAGAGCAAGCAAGAAGGCAGACATCCTTGCTGAACTCAAGGAGCACTGTGACGACCTTATTCCCAAACATATTATAGTAGATGATATTCTTGCATCCATAAACTATATGAACTGCCTCGGAACAAACGTGGGTACGGTTGATGATATCGACCACCTCGGAAACCGTCGTATCCGTTCAGTCGGTGAGTTGCTCCAGAATCAGTTCAGAATAGGCTTCACTCGTATGGAAAGAGTTGTCAGAGAGCGTATGTCACTCCAGGCTCAGGAGCCTGAAAAGGCTACGCCGCAGGCACTCATAAACATAAGACCTGTTGTAGCGGCAGTAAAGGAATTCTTCGGTTCCTCACCGCTCTCACAGTTCATGGATCAGACAAACCCTCTTGCAGAGCTTACTCACAAGAGACGTCTTTCGGCACTCGGCCCCGGCGGACTTTCAAGAGACCGTGCAGGCTTCGAGGTACGTGACGTACACTACAGTCACTACGGCCGTATGTGTCCCATAGAGACTCCGGAAGGACCGAATATCGGACTTATTTCTTACCTTGCAACCTTTGCGAGAATAAATAAGTACGGATTCATAGAGGCTCCGTTCCGCAAAGTTGACAAGAAAACCGGTGTTGTACTTGACGAAGTTATCTACATGACCGCAGATGTCGAGGACAACTTCAGAATTGCTCAGGCAAACGAGCCGCTCGACGAAAAGGGTCGTTTTGCAAGAGACAGAGTTACTATCCGCTACAGAGACGGCTTTGCCGAGGTTGACAAGAGCGTTCCGGAATTCATGGACGTATCTCCGAAGATGCTCGTTTCCGTTGCAACGGCAATGATTCCTTTCCTTGAGAACGACGACGCAAACCGTGCCCTCATGGGTTCAAACATGCAGCGTCAGGCAGTTCCTCTTCTCAAGACACAGGCTCCGATTGTCGGAACGGGTATGGAGTACAAGGCAGCTGTGGATTCAGGTGTTGTTGTACTTGCCAAAAACGCAGGTAAGGTTATTCGTGTGGATGCAACCACAATCGAAATAGAGACAAAGGACGGCTCCATAGACACATATGAGCTCATTAAGTTTATGCGCTCAAACCAGGGTACATGCGTAAACCAGCGCCCGATAGTTTCGGTAGGAGACAAGATTGAGGCAAAACAGGTTATAGCAGACGGTCCCGCAACCGACCACGGAGAGATCTCACTCGGAAAGAACGCCCTTATAGGCTTTATGACATGGGAGGGCTACAACTACGAGGACGCTGTACTCTTAAATGAAAAGGTTGTAAGAGACGACATATACACCTCAGTCCATATTGAAGAATATGAGCTTGAGGCACGTGATACCAAGCTCGGACCCGAGGAAATCACGAGAGACATACCGAACGTCGGTGATGACGCACTTTCGGATCTCGATGAAGCGGGTATTATCCGCGTAGGTGCCGAGGTTCACTCAGGAGACATCCTTGTAGGTAAGGTTACTCCGAAGGGTGAAACAGAGCTTACGGCAGAGGAAAGACTTCTCCGTGCTATCTTCGGTGAAAAGGCACGTGAGGTAAGGGATACATCGCTCCGCGTTCCTCACGGTGAGTACGGTATTGTCGTAGATGTTGAGGTATTTACCAGAGATAATTCTGATGAGCTTTCTCCGGGAGTAAATAAGGTTGTACGTTGCTATATCGCTCAGAAGAGAAAGATTCAGGTCGGAGATAAGATGGCCGGCCGTCACGGTAACAAGGGTGTTGTTTCGCGCATACTTCCTCAGGAGGATATGCCATTCCTTCCGGACGGTACACCGCTTGACATAGTGCTTAACCCGTTGGGCGTTCCTTCTCGAATGAACATCGGTCAGGTGCTTGAGGTCAATATCGGAATGGCAGCAAGGTCAAAGGGCTGGAAGATAATGACTCCGGTATTTGACGGTGCACATGAAGAGGATATTCAGTACTTCCTCACAGAATCAAAGCTTCTTTCAGAGGGTACCGATAACCTTAAGCAGCTCACACTCAAGTATGAGCAGATAAATGAGAAAAAGGGTTATGATCTTAACGACCTTATTGAATTCCTCAAGGCAAACACGAAGGATGAAAAAGAGCTTGCGTTCATCGATTATGCATATGAGGCAAGACTCGGTAAGACAAAGCTTATTGACGGACGCACGGGAAAACCGTTTGATAACCCCGTTACAGTCGGCGTTATGTATTATCTTAAGCTTCATCACCTCGTTGACGATAAGATTCACGCAAGGTCCACAGGTCCTTACAGTCTTGTTACGCAGCAGCCGCTCGGCGGTAAGGCTCAGTTCGGCGGACAGCGTTTCGGTGAGATGGAGGTATGGGCACTCGAGGCTTACGGTGCTGCTTATACGCTTCAGGAGATCCTCACTATCAAGTCTGACGATATCGTAGGACGTGTAAAGACATACGAAGCTATTGTTAAGGGACAGAACGTTCCGAAGTCAGGCGTTCCTGAGTCATTCAAGGTTCTTATAAAGGAACTTCAGGCTCTCGGACTTGACGTTAAGGTTCTTGATAAGGATGAGAACGAAATAGACCTTAAGCAAAACTTTGACACAGACGATGTTGGCTTCCAGATGGTTGACAACGAAGCATTTACTCACGTAAATGACGCAGAGGGTGCAGAGGGCTTCACCACAAAGGATGAAAACGGTGAAGACTATGTAGACACCTCGGACGATGAATTTGACAGTATTGATGACCTCGAAGGTCCCACAGCTGCAGATCTCGGCATGGAATAAACCGAAAACAAAGTTTTAATTAAGGAAAAGAGGTCGCCAAATGACAGATATTCAGACAACCAATACAAACGAATTGGAATTTGAGTCTATAAGAATAGGTCTTGCTTCACCGGATGAAATCCGCAAGTGGTCTTACGGCGAAGTTAAGAAGCCTGAAACCATAAATTACAGAACACTTAAGCCGGAGCGTGACGGTCTTTACTGCGAGCGTATTTTCGGACCTACAAAGGACTGGGAATGCTATTGCGGAAAGTACAAGAGAATCCGTTATAAGGGAAAGGTCTGCGAGCGCTGCGGTGTTGAGATAACAAAGGCAAAGGTAAGACGTGAGCGTATGGGTCACGTTGAGCTTGCGGCTCCGGTATCTCATATCTGGTACTTCAAGGGTATTCCTTCCAGAATGGGTCTTATGCTTGACCTTTCTCCGAGAAACCTTGAAAAGGTACTTTATTTTGCACTTTATATCGTTACGGATCCGGGCTCGACTCCTCTCGAGAAATATCAGGTTCTTTCAGAAAAAGAATATGAGGATATGCGCGAGAAGTATGAGGATGAGTTTGAAGCGGGAATGGGTGCGGAAGCTATCAAAAAGCTTCTTGCGGAGATAGATGTTCCCGCTCTTGCAGAGCAGCTCCGTGAAGAGCTCTCAACAGCAAGCGGTCAGAAAAAGGCAAGACTCTTAAAGCGTCTTGAGGTTGTTGACGCATTCAACAACTCAAACAACCGCCCCGAATGGATGATTCTTGACGTGATTCCGGTTATTCCGCCGGATATCCGTCCTATGGTTCAGCTTGACGGCGGACGTTTTGCAACATCTGACTTGAATGATCTTTACAGAAGAGTTATCAATCGTAACAACCGTCTTAAGAGACTTCTCGAGCTCGGTGCGCCTGACATAATTATCCGCAACGAGAAGAGAATGCTTCAGGAGGCAGTTGATGCGCTCATAGACAACGGCCGCAGAGGCAGACCGGTTACAGGACCCAACAACAGACCCCTTAAGTCCCTTTCGGATATGCTTAAGGGTAAGCAGGGACGTTTCCGTCAGAACCTCCTCGGTAAACGTGTTGACTATTCGGGACGTTCCGTTATCGTTGTAGGTCCCGAGCTTAAGATGTACCAGTGCGGACTTCCTAAGGAGATGGCACTTGAACTCTTCAAGCCATTCGTAATGAAGAGACTTGTTGAGACGGGCGTTGCCGGTAACATAAAGTCTGCACGTAAGATGGTAGAGCGTTCAAAGGACGAGGTATGGGACGCGCTCGAGGTTGTGATAAAGGATCATCCCGTAATGCTCAACCGTGCTCCTACACTTCACAGACTCGGTATTCAGGCTTTCGAGCCGGTGCTTGTTGACGGCAGAGCCATAAAGCTTCATCCGCTCGCTTGTACGGCATTCAACGCCGACTTCGACGGAGACCAGATGGCTGTTCATGTTCCTCTTTCCGCAGAGGCACAGGCAGAGGCACGTTTCCTCATGCTTGCGGCAAACAATCTTTTAAAGCCTTCTGACGGACGTCCGGTTACTGTTCCCACTCAGGACATGGTACTCGGTTCTTACTACCTCACGCTTGATAAAGATGGTGAACCCGGAGAGGGCAAGGTATTCAGAGACGTTAACGAAGCTCAGATGGCTTATGACGAAGGTGCCATAACACTTCACTCAAGGATAAAGATCCGCATAACGAAGGTATTTGACGGAAAGCCGGAGTCTGCTCTTATCGAGACAACTCTCGGAAAGGTTATATTTAACACTCCGATTCCTCAGGACCTCGGTTTTGTTGACAGAAGTATTCCGGAAAACAAATTCCGTCTTGAGTGCGAGATGCTTATTAACAAGAAGTCTCTCGGTAAGATAATCGAAAAATGTATTGAGAAGCACGGCACGGCAAAGACCTCGGAGGTGCTTGATGCTATTAAGGCTCAGGGTTATAAGTACTCTACTCTTTCGGGTATAACGGTTGCGGTAAGTGACGCAAAGATTCCCGAGAGCAAGAAGCAGTATATTGCCGAGACAGAGGAAAAGATTACAAATATCGAAAAGCTTTATGAACGCGGTATGCTTTCTCAGTCAGAGTGCTCACGCCTTAAGATAAGAGAGTGGGCAGAGTGTACTGACAGAGTGTCCGGCGGACTTAAGGAAAACCTCGGACGCTACAATCCTATCTTCATGATGATTGACTCCGGTGCCCGTGGTTCTGACTCACAGCTTCGTCAGCTTGCCGGAATGCGCGGACTTATCGCCAACACTGCAGGTAAGACAATTGAAATTCCCATTCGTGCCAACTACCGTGAGGGACTTAACATAATTGAGTACTTCATTTCTTCACGTGGTGCTCGTAAGGGTCTTGCGGATACCGCTCTCCGTACAGCTGACTCGGGTTACCTTACAAGACGTCTTGTTGACGTTTCACAGGAGGTAATCGTCCACGAAGAGGACTGCGGATGCCACGAGGGTATTGCGGTTTATGACATCATGGCTGACGGCCGTGTTATAGAGGAACTCGCGGAGAGACTTGAGGGACGTTATCTTGTTGAAGATCTTGTTGATGAAAAGACAGGAGAACTTATTCAGTCGGCTGAGGATATGATGTCCAAGGAGGACGCAGCACGCGTTGAAAAATACGTTAAAGATCATACTCCCGAGGGAGAAAGAGCCGAGATACGTATTCGTTCACTTCTCACATGTCATGCACACCACGGTGTCTGCATGAAGTGTTACGGTAAAAACCTTGCAACAGGTGGCTCCGTAACAGTCGGTGAGGCAGTCGGTATCATTGCAGCTCAGTCTATCGGTGAGCCTGGTACACAGCTTACGATGAGAACCTTCCATACCGGCGGTGTTGCATCTGCGGCGGATATCACTCAGGGTCTTCCGAGAGTTGAGGAATTGTTTGAGGCGCGTAAGCCTAAGACTCTTGCAATTCTTTCTGAAATTGACGGTACTGTTTCAATTCAGGAAATAAAGAAGAGTAAGTATGTTGTCGTTACCAATGCCGATGAGGGACTTGAAAAGCAGTACCTTATTCCGTATGGCTTGAGACTCCGTCAGCGTATACAGGACGGTGCGCATGTTGACAAGGGTGAGGCCCTTACAGAGGGCTCGCTCAATCCGCATGACCTTCTCGACATCATGGGCGTTGACGCTGTTTATGACTATCTTATCCGTGAGGTTCAGAGTGCGTACAGAACACAGGGTGTTGACATCAACGACAAGCATATTGAGGTTATCATCCGTCAGATGATGAAGAAGATAAAGGTTCTTGAAGTTGGCGAGACGGATCTTCTCTCAGGCTCCGTTATCGAAAAGTCCGAATTCTACGCCGCAAACAGAAAGGTTACAAAGGCAGCGAAGGCAGAGGACAGAGAGCCTGCACTTGCAGTAGGTGAGCCGATGCTTCTCGGTATCACCAAAGCATCTCTTGCAACTGAGTCATTCCTTTCGGCAGCTTCATTCCAGGAGACGACAAGAGTTCTTACGGATGCCGCTATCAAGGGTAAGACGGATCCTCTGAGCGGTCTTAAGGAGAACGTTATCATCGGTAAGCTTCTTCCGTCAGGTACGGGTATGAAGTGCTATTCGGATGTTGAGGTTATCAAGAAAGAGGATGAGTTCAACACCATAGACGCCGATCTCTTTATGAGTGATGACGAGGTTGCTGAAAATGCTGACGAAAACGAAACGGTCGAAAACGAAATTTCAGACTAAAAACAGTATACTTTAAATGATTTTACCCTATTGACAAAGCCTTGTTGATAGGGTAAAATACTTACTTGCCTATGTGCAAATTTTTATTGGAGGTGAAATAGATTGCCAACCTTTAACCAACTTGTTCGTCAGGGTAGAAAAACTTCTGAAAAGAAGGCTAAAGCACCAGCACTTTTGAAGGGTCTCAACTCAAAGAAGAACGTTCTCACAGATAACGATTCTCCGCAGAAGAGAGGCGTATGTACTGCTGTTAAAACTGCAACACCGAAAAAGCCTAACTCAGCACTTCGTAAGATTGCCAGAGTTCGTCTTACAAACGGTATTGAGGTATCAGCTTACATCCCGGGTGTAGGTCATAACCTTCAGGAACACAGTGTCGTTCTCATCAGAGGCGGACGTGTTAAGGATCTTCCCGGTGTGCGTTACCATATTGTTCGTGGTACACTTGATACACAGGGCGTAAACGGCAGAATGCAGGCTCGTTCAAAGTACGGTGCCAAGAAGCCGAAGGCTGCTAAGAAGGCATAAGCCGGAGATCCGAAAAATTCGTAAAAGACAGAATCTTCTTGCAGGCTGTGCATAAACTGCACAACAATGCTAAGAGTGTATATATATTGTTTTTATTGTATATGCCTCTGCATTGGCGCCACGGGAATTTTGTCACTCGAGTACCTATGATATCATTATTATGAAGGAGGGAAGCGAAGTGCCAAGAAGAGGCCAGATAGCAAAACGTGATGTTTTGCCAGATCCGCTTTACAATTCAAAACTCGTAACACGACTTATTAACAGTGTTATGTATGATGGTAAAAAGGGTGTAGCTCAGAAAATTGTCTACGACGCTTTTGACATCATTAAGGAAAAAACAGGCAGAGAGCCACTCGAAGTTTTCGATGAGGCTATGGAAAACGTAATGCCTTTACTTGAGGTAAAAGCTCGCCGTATAGGTGGTGCTACTTACCAGGTACCCATAGAGGTACGTCCGGAAAGAAGACAGACTTTAGGTCTTCGTTGGATTACTCTCTACGCTCGTCAGCGTTCTGAAAGAACAATGAAGGAAAGACTCGCAAACGAAATTCTTGATGCTACAAACCAGTCAGGAGCTGCATTCAAGAGACGTGAAGAAATGCATAGAATGGCAGAAGCAAACAAGGCTTTTGCTCATTTCAGATGGTAAAAGAGTCGCTTATAGCGTAATATTAGTGGGAGGAAAACAATGCCAAGACAGGTTTCGCTGGAAATGACCAGGAACATCGGTATCATGGCGCATATCGACGCAGGTAAGACTACGACTACAGAGCGTATTCTCTACTACACGGGTGTTAACCACAAGATCGGTGAAACACACGACGGTGCGGCTACCATGGACTGGATGGCTCAGGAGCAGGAGCGTGGTATCACCATCACATCCGCTGCTACCACTTGTTTCTGGAAAAATCACAGAATCAATATTATCGACACCCCGGGTCACGTTGACTTTACAGTAGAAGTGCAGCGTTCACTTCGTGTACTTGACGGCTCTGTAACAGTTCTCTGTGCAAAGGGCGGTGTTGAGCCTCAGTCTGAAACAGTATGGCGTCAGGCTGATGAGTATAGTGTACCCCGTATGATCTACGTAAATAAGATGGACATCATGGGTGCAAACTTCTATAACGTTCTTGACATGATCAAGGAGCGTTTTAAGTGCAATGCCGTACCTATTCAGTTGCCTATAGGCGCTGAATCAGAGTTCAAGGGAATCATTGATCTCATTAACATGAGAGCAGAGGTTTACTATGATGACCTTGGTAAGGATGTACGTGACGAGGAAATTCCCGAGGACATGAAAGAGCTTGCTCAGAAGTACCATGATGAGCTTATCGAAGCAGTAGCTTCCTGTGATGACGACCTTATGGAGAAGTACTTCGCAGGCGAGGAGCTCACAGTTGAAGAAATCAAAAAGACAGTTCGTAAAGCCACAATAGCAAATGACATGGTGCCTGTTACATGCGGTACCTCTTATCGTAACAAGGGTGTTCAGCCACTCCTTGACGCAATTGTGGATTATATGCCTGCTCCTACAGACATCCCTGCTATCAAGGGCACAAACCCCGACACAGGTGAGGAAGAGGACAGACATTCATCTGACTCGGAGCCGTTCTCAGCTCTCGCATTCAAGATTGCAACAGACCCATTTGTAGGCAAACTCTGCTTCTTCCGTGTTTACTCGGGAACAGTAGACGCAGGTGCAACGGTTCTTAACTCGGTTAAGGATAAGAACGAGCGTATGGGACGTATTCTTCAGATGCACGCAAATCACAGACAGGATCTTGAGACCGTATACGCAGGAGATATCGCAGCATGTGTAGGTGTAAAGAACACTACAACAGGTGATACTCTCTGTGATCCCAAGCATCCCGTAATTCTCGAATCAATGAACTTCCCTGATCCGGTTATCCGTGTTGCTATTGAGCCGAAGACTAAGGCAGGACAGGAAAAAATGGGTATTGCCCTTTCCAAGCTTGCCGAGGAGGATCCGACGTTCAAGTGCTATACCGATGAGGAAACGGGACAGACAATCATTGCAGGTATGGGTGAGCTTCATCTTGAAATAATCGTTGACAGACTTCTTCGTGAATTTAAAGTTGAAGCAAACGTAGGTAAGCCTCAGGTTGCTTACCGTGAGACAATTACAACCGAAGCTGATGAGGATTGCAAGTATAAGCGTCAGTCAGGCGGTAGCGGTCAGTACGCTCATATCAAGATTAAGATTGAACCGAATCCGGGCAAGGGATACGAGTTTGTTAACGCCGTTGTCGGTGGCTCTGTACCGAAGGAATTCATTCCTGCCGCAGAGGCCGGTATCAAGGGCGCTATGAACACAGGTGTTCTTGCGGGATACAACGTTGAAGACGTTAAGGTTACGATCTATGACGGTTCTTATCATGAGGTTGACTCATCTGAGATGGCGTTCAAGATCTGCGGATCCATGGCATTCAAGAATGCTATGAGAAAAGCAAATCCGGTACTTATGGAGCCTATGATGAAGGTTTCCGTTACAACGCCGGATGACTACGTTGGTGACGTTATCGGTGACATCAACTCACGTCGTGGAATCATGAAGGGTATGGAACCGAGAAACGGTGCAACCCAGATCAACGCAGACGTTCCGCTTGCATCCATGTTCGGATATGCAACAGACCTTCGTTCAAAGACCCAGGGACGTGCATCATACGTTATGGAACCAAGCCATTACACAGAGGTACCGAAGTCAATTGCCGACACTATTATCAGTGACAGGAGCAAGAAAGACTAATAAATAAAAGTGCTTGCAAACAAGTACGCTATTTGGTACAATATCAACGAAATTCAATCACGTTTAATAAAAGGAGGATTTTCCAATGGCAAAGGAAAAGTTTGAAAGAAATAAACCCCATGTTAACATTGGTACAATCGGTCACGTTGACCACGGTAAGACAACTCTTACAGCTGCTATCACAAAGACTCTCGCAATGAAGGGCTTTGCAAAGTTTGAGGACTATGCAGAAATCGATAAGGCTCCGGAAGAGAGAGAGCGTGGTATAACAATTAACACTGCACACGTTGAGTATGAGACAGAAAAGCGTCACTATGCTCACGTTGACTGCCCGGGTCATGCCGACTATATCAAGAACATGATTACCGGTGCTGCTCAGATGGACGGCGCTATCCTCGTTATCGCTGCAACAGACGGTCCTATGGCTCAGACTAAAGAGCACCTTCTTCTTGCTCGTCAGGTTGGCGTTCCTTACATCATCGTATTCATGAACAAGGTTGACCAGGTTGACGACCCTGAGCTCCTTGAGCTTGTTGAGATGGAAATTCGTGAGACTCTTGACGAGTACGAATTCCCGGGCGACGACACACCTATCATCAAGGGTTCTGCTCTTAAGGCTCTTGAGTATTCAGGAAATGACGTTAACGCTCCGGAGCTTGCTTGCATCTGGGAACTCATGGATGCTGTTGACAACTACATCCCGACTCCTGACCGTAAGGCTGACCTTCCTTTCCTTATGCCTGTTGAGGACGTATTCACAATCACAGGCCGTGGTACGGTTGCTACAGGTAGAGTTGAGCGTGGACAGCTCAGAACAGGCGAGGAGCTTGAAATCGTTGGTCTTACTGAAGAGAAGAAAAAGACAGTTTGCACAGGTATCGAGATGTTCAGAAAGATTCTTGATTACGCTGAGGCAGGCGACAACATCGGTTGTCTTCTTCGTGGTATTGAGCGTACAGGTGTAGAAAGAGGACAGGTTCTTTCTAAGCCGGGTTCAATTCATCCACACACAAAGTTCCGTGGTCAGGTTTACGTTCTTACTAAGGACGAGGGTGGCCGTCATACTTCTTTCTTCAACAACTATCGTCCTCAGTTCTATTTCAGAACAACAGACGTTACAGGTGTTATCACTCTTCCTGCAGGCACAGAGATGTGTATGCCGGGCGATAACGTAGAGATGGATGTTGAGCTTATCACTCCGATCGCTATTGAAGAAGGCCTTCGTTTCGCTATCCGTGAGGGCGGACGTACGGTTGGTTCAGGCGTTGTTACTGCTATCAACGAATAATTCGCACTAGGTTTAACTGAAACTTATATCTTTAAACCCCGAAGTCGTGAGACTTTGGGGTTTTTTAAATTTTCATTAACATTATTTCCCTTTACAGAAGGAGTCAATTGAAGTAGAATATTTATGTATGTAAGTTCGTTTACGGCTTACAGATTGGATTAAAAGGAGACGTATTATGGCACCCAGGTATAAAAGGATACTTCTTAAACTTTCAGGAGAGGTACTGGCAGGTGATGCGGGTCACGGATTTGACTTTGACGTTATAGGAGATATATGTAAGTCGATAAAGAGGATTTCGGATCAGGGAGTTGAAGTCGGAATAGTAATAGGCGGCGGAAACTTCTGGAGAGGACGTTCCTCGGGTAACATGGACAGAGTACGCGCTGATTCCATAGGTATGCTCGGAACGGTTATGAATTCCATTGCCGTTGCAGACACTCTCATCGGAATGGGAGTCCAGGCAAAGGTTTATTCCGCAATTGCCATGGAACCCATAGCTAAAAGGTTTAACGCACATGAAGCAAGACATGAACTTTCAAAAGGAAAGGTCACCATCTTCGGAGGCGGAACGGGAAGCCCGTTTTTCTCAACTGATACGACAGCTGCACTCAGAGCAGCCGAGACAGAGGCTGAGGTTATTTTTAAGGCTACAAATGTTGACGGTGTATATGACAAAGACCCTAACAAGTACGATGACGCCGTTAAGTTTGATACACTTACACAGACAGATCTTCTCAACAAGGGTCTTACGGTTATGGATGCCGCAGCCGCAAGTCTTTGCAGAGATAACGGTATAGATATCTTCGTATTCAATCTTACGGATCCGGAAAATATCGTAAGAGCGGTAAACGGAGAAGATGTCGGAACACTTGTTTTAAGTAAATAATTTTTTAAATAAAAACAGAGGTGAAAGATATGGAAACAGTTTTTGCGAAAACAGAAGAAAGAATGGGAAAGGCTATTGACTCCCTGAATCATGATTACGCCGCAATCCGCGCCGGACGTGCAAATCCGGGTGTTCTTGATAAAGTTGAAATTGACTATTACGGTGTGCCTACACCTATAAATCAGGTGGCTGCCGTGAGCATTTCCGAGGCTCGTGTGCTTGTTATTCAGCCATGGGATAAGAATATGATTCAGCCTATCGAAAAGGCCATTCAGGCATCTGATATCGGAATTAACCCTATGAATGACGGAAACGTTATCCGCCTTACCTTCCCTGCGCTTACAGAGGACAGACGCCGTGAGATTGCAAAAGAGATATCAAAAAGATCCGAGGAAGCAAAGGTTGCAATAAGAAACATACGCCGTGACGGGATGGATGCGATAAAGAAGCTTAAGAAGGATAATGAAATCACGGAAGACGATCAGAAAAACGGAGAGGAAAAGCTCCAGAAAATAACTGATAAAAAAATAAAAGAAATTGAAGAAATTGCCGCAGCAAAAGAAAATGAAGTAATGTCTGTATAGAAATGAATTGATAGGTGACGGGGGCAAACGGGTTTGTTCCCTCACCTATATTTCTATTATTGAGAGGTGAGGGAATTTGTCTAATTTACCACCAAAGGAGTTTATACCGCGTCATATTGGTATCATCATGGACGGTAACGGCAGGTGGGCAAAAATGCGCGGGCTTGACCGTTCAAAAGGGCATATCGAGGGTGCTAAAACCTTTAGAAAAATAAGTGACTACTGCCATGAGATAGGGGTGGAGGTCGTAACCTTCTATGCATTTTCAACCGAAAACTGGAAGCGCCCTCTTAACGAGGTTACGGCTATAATGAAGCTCTTTAAGGAGTATCTTACCGAGGCGGATGAAATAAAATTTGACAGGCAAAAAAGCGGGTATATACTCCGCTTTATAGGAGATACATCGGCTATTCCGAAGGAACTTCAAAAGCTTGTTGAAAGCACACAACTTTCGGCGACAGAGAAGGACACAACTATTGTGAATATCGCCCTGAATTACGGAGGACGTCAGGAGATAGTTCATGCCGTAAGAGAGCTTTGCGAGCTTGTTAAGAAGGGGGAACTTGACCCCAAAAAGATAAACGAGGAGGATATCTCCGCCCATCTTTATACAGCGGGTATGCCCGATCCCGACCTTATCATAAGGCCGAGCGGTGAACTGAGGCTTTCCAACTTCTTAACATATCAGTCTGCGTATTCCGAACTTTGGTTTTCGGATGTTCTCTGGCCGGACTTTACAACGGATGACCTTGACAGTGCAATTATGGATTACGCTAAGCGCAACAGGCGCTTCGGAGGAGTATAGTTTATGAAAAAAAGAGTTATTTCGGGCGTAGTTATAGCAATCGTGCTCATCGCGGTATGGACACAGATTTTCAACCCGATTTTTGATATTTTCTTCGGTATCCTTGCCGCTGCCGCATGTTATGAAATAACGAAGGCGGTGGGGCTGAAAAATAAGGAGATGCAGGCGGTTGCGATTATCTTTTCCGGAGTTTTGGCGGTAGGTGTCATCTACGCGTCAAAGTTCCCTATAAGCCTGCTTTGCATCATATACGTGATTTTCCTGGTTATTATGACGGTTATACATAACAGTGAGGTGACTTTTGAGCAGGTTGCGGCGACGGTATATGCATCGTTTATCATACCTATCGCATTCTCCTTTGCCGGACTTATAGCAGACCTCTACAAGGCTTATGATTTTATCGATAAGCGTGAGTGTGTTTTCTTTATTTGGTTTGCAATTGCCGGCTCGCTCTTTACAGATGTTTTTGCACAACTTACGGGAATGGCATTCGGAAAGCATAAAATGACACCCGTCTTAAGTCCGAAAAAAACATGGGAAGGCTCAATAGGCGGAGTTCTTTGTGCGCTTATTCTCAACCTTCTCTGGCTGTTTATCTTCATAAAATTCTTTGCGGACAAACCGTTTGCGATACCTGTTTGGTTTTACATACTTATGTCTCCGATAATCTCCGTTATAAGCATGTTCGGAGACCTTATGGCGTCCTTTATAAAGAGAAATTACGGAATAAAGGACTACTCAAACCTTATACCGGGACACGGTGGAATAATGGACAGGTTTGACAGCGTAATTTTAGTAATGCCCGCATTTTACGTAATGATGAGTATTTATGGATTGGTCGTGAGTTAAATGACAGACAGACTCAGTATTCTCGGCTCGACAGGCTCTATCGGTACACAGGCGCTTGATGTTGTAAGGAAGCACGGTATAGAGGTCGTTGCTTTAACGGCAAACAAAAACGCCGAGCTCCTTGAGGCTCAGGCACGCGAATTTTCACCGAAAATGGTTGCACTTCTTGATGAGGACGCGGCGGCGGATCTCCGTGTGCGTCTTGCCGATACCGACGTAAAGGTCTTCTCCGGTCTTTCGGGCATATGTGAGTGCGCAAGAGCGGAGGCCGCCGATACGGTACTCAATTCTATCGTTGGTATGGCAGGGCTTCTTCCAACACTTGACGCAATTGACGAAAAGAAAAATATCGCCCTTGCAAACAAGGAAACACTTGTTGCCGGCGGACAGCTTGTTATGAATTCCGCAAGGGAAAAGGGTGTAAGCATATATCCCGTTGACAGCGAGCATTCGGCCATTTTCCAGTGCCTTAAGGGTGCGCCCAGGGACAGAGCGCTTAAAAAGATTTTACTTACGGCCTCGGGCGGTCCGTTTTTCGGAAAAACACGTGAGGAATTGCAACATGTGACGGCAGAGCAGGCTCTTAAGCATCCGAACTGGGATATGGGAGCGAAGATAACTATCGATTCCGCAACAATGATGAACAAGGGTCTTGAAATCATTGAAGCATGCTGGTTATTCGGTGTTACCGAGGATAAAATAAAAGTAGTCGTACACAGAGAGAGTATCATTCACAGTGCCGTCGAGTTTGACGACAATGCAATAATCGCGCAGCTCGGGCTTCCGGATATGAGGATACCTATTCAGTATACTCTGACGTATCCGAACAGATATGAATCTCCGACGGGCGAGGTTGACCTTGCCGCTCTCTCAACTCTTCATTTTGCCGACCCCGACTATGAAACCTTTGACTGCCTGTCTATCTGCCGTGAGGCAATAAGGCGAGGGGGACTTTATCCGTGTGCTGCAAACTCCGCAAATGAACAGGCAAATGCCCTGTTCCGTAAAGGAAAAATAGGCTTCCTTGAGATAGGCGAGCTTGTAGGAGAGGCAATGGAGGAGTGCGAAAACATTCAGAATTATACACTTTCAGATGTTATGGCGGCTGACAGAATTGCACGTGAGCTTGTTATGAGTAAGGTCTGAAAACTGATTTAAGGAGGACACAGATGCTTGCAGTTGTCTGGGCTAAGGTCTGGCCCGTTTTGGTGGCTGTTCTTTTCTTCGGTGTCATAATAATGACGCATGAGCTCGGTCACTTTCTTTTTGCCAAGCTTTTTAAGGTTAAGATAAACGAATTTTCAGTCGGTATGGGTCCTGCTGTTTTTAAGAGGCGCAAAAAGGACACTGATTATTCACTTCGACTTTTGCCTATCGGCGGATATGTTGCCATGGAGGGCGAGGATGAAGAGAGTTCGGATGAAAATTCATTCAACAATAAACCGGCGTGGCAGAGAGCCGTAATAATCATAGCCGGAGCAACGGTAAACATAATAACCGGTTTTATCATAATGGCTGTGATACTCGGAAATTCCAACCTCATAGGAACTCCTGAAATCGCCGAGTTCTCAAAGGGCGCGGCGAGTGAAGCGGGAGGACTCAAGGTCGGGGACCGCATAGTTGCGATAGGCGACGACAAGATTTACACGGAATACGACATGTCATATTTTATGATGCGTGACAAGGACGCCGTTATAGACTTTCTGGTTGAACGTGACGGAGAACTTGTCAATGTAAGATCCGTGAAATTTGATACCAGAGAGATTCAGGGGCAGAAGGTAGTCATATATGACTTTTCCATTGTCGGCGTTGAGCCCACCTTTAAAACCGTGGCAAAGTATTCTTTGCTTGACTCTCTTTCGATAGCGAGGATAGTCTGGGTGAGTCTGTTTGATATCGCTACAATGAATTTCAGTCTCAATGAGCTTTCGGGACCCATAGGTACAGTCGGGATTATCGCAGATACAACCACGGATGCCGTAAAGACGATGGATTTTTCGTCATTGCTTACCATAATGGCGTTTATAGCTATAAATATCGGCGTTTTCAATCTCATTCCTTTTCCGGCACTTGACGGAGGAAGATTTATCCTTATTATCTTTGAGGGTATCACCGGAAAGAAAATGCCGGCAAAGGTTGAGGCGGCTATAAACAACGCAGGCCTTATCTTCCTTCTCGGCCTCATGGCTGTTGTTACGGTAAATGATATTTTTAAATTGTTTTAGAGGCTTTTGTCAGAAAAACGAGGTGTAAAAATGGAGTTTAAAAAGTATAGACGTAATTGTCGTCAGGTAGATGTCGGCGGTATAAAAATAGGCGGAGACGCACCTGTTGTCATTCAGTCGATGCTCAATGCACCGGCAGGAGATTTTGAAGCAAACCTTAAGCAGGCTAAGGCTTTGAAGGAGGCCGGGTGTCAAATAATAAGACTTGCCGTTTCAAGCATGACTGATGTTGAGGTGGTTGCAAGGCTTAAGGAAGCAATAGATATTCCGCTTGTCGCAGACATACACTTTGACTATAAAATAGCTCTCGCATCTATAGATGCGGGAATAGATAAGATAAGAATCAATCCGGGACATATCGGCGGCAAGGAAAACGTTGAAAAGGTTGTTGCTGCCTGCAAGCCACGCGGTATACCCATAAGAATAGGTGTAAATTCCGGTTCTGTTGAAAAGGAGCTCCTTGAAAAATACGACGGACCGACACCTGAGGCTATGGCTGAGAGTGCGCTCAATCATGCAAAAATTCTTGAGGAATACGATTTTTACGACACGGTTATTTCCATAAAATCATCTGACGTGAGAAATACCATAAAGGCATATAGAATAGTTGCCGAAAACTGTGATTATCCTCTTCACCTTGGTGTAACCGAGGCGGGAACTGAGCGTATGGGACTCATAAAGTCCTCTATCGGAATAGGCTCGCTTCTTGCAGACGGAATAGGAGACACAATCCGTGTTTCGCTTACAGCCGATCCCGTGAAAGAGATACATGCCGCACAGGATATCTTAAAATCACTTGAACTTCTTCCGGGTGAGCCTCAGCTTATCTCCTGTCCGACGTGCGGCAGAACACAGATTGACCTTATCTCTATAGCAAATGAGGTTGAGGAGCGTCTGCGCTCGGTACATAAGCCCATAAGAGTTGCCGTAATGGGCTGTCCGGTAAACGGTCCTGGAGAGGCAAAAAATGCGGATATCGGAATCGCAGGCGGAAAAGGCTGCGGACTGATATTTGAAAAAGGCGAAATTTTAAGAAAAGTTCCGGAGGAAAAACTCATTGATGAGCTTTTCGCCGAAATTGAAAGGTTATAAAATGCAGGACAAATCAGAAAAGAAAACCATAGAAGGTTTGTTTTATCCGTTTCTCAACAGTACATACCCCGAGGCTTTCAGAAAAGCAAGAATAACGGAAATGAATATCAATAAGCAGACAAGGACGCTTTCCCTGTCTGCTGATTGTTCTGCCTTTTTTGAAAACAAAGAAGATGTTATAAGCAGCTTTATAAGGATGGTAAAAGGCGGCCTGTCGCTGAATGACGTTGAGGTTAAGCTTAATATGCCTGACAAGACGCCGACGATAGCGGAAAGACAGACGTTTGATGACGAAGGTGCTGCGGCGCAGGCAAATGCGACGCAGGCAGAGGACGTAAAGACGTCGGCAGAAGAAATACCGCTGCCGACAGATGAGGATGTGCCGGAAACGGAGGAAATTCAGGACCCCTCCGCACAGTCGAGCGAGGAGCTTTTCAGAAAGCTTAAGGAGCTTCAGGAACAGGCAGACGCCGAGCTTCGTGTGGAAAAGTCAAAAAAGGCAGAAGAGGCAGAGCTGGATCCCAAGAAACCTCACAGGATTGAAAAGGGAATACCTCTTTATCTTGAAACGGCGCGTATGATATACGGGAACAGGATAGGGAAAAAGCCAAAGCCCATATCTGATGTCAGGTTTGATGACGGACAGGTTGTGATATGGGGTGACCTGTTCGGCCTTGAAATACGCGAAACAAGAGATAAAAGAAATAAAATAATAAACTTTGCCGTGACTGATCATACCAATTCCTATCCCGTAAAGATATTCAACCGCGCGGGAGAGGTGGAGAGCCTTTGCGCGTGTCTTGAAAAGGGAGCAAAGAGCGGGCTTACGCTTATAATTCGCGGTGACGTTATCTATGATAATTACAAAAAGGAATATATAATAGACGCAAAGGCTATCGCCAGAATCAGGAAAATTCCGCGAGAGGACGAAGCCGACGAGAAGCGAGTTGAGCTGCATATGCATAGCAATATGTCTATGATGGATGCAATGGCGGATGCAGGAAAGCTCGTCTCCCGCGCCGCAGAGTGGGGACATAGGGCGGTTGCCATAACCGATCACGGTGTTTTGCAGGGGTACCCGGCAGCGTTTGCTGCCGCAAGCAAAACGGGGATAAAGGTTATCTACGGCGTTGAGTCGTATACATATGACGACCTGCGTGAGGGTGCCCCGAAAACATGGGAGGACATACTTCAAAGTCTTAAGGATAAAAAGACAAAGACCTATCACCAGATAATCCTTGTCCTTAACAATACAGGTCTTAAGAATCTTTATCAGCTGGTGTCAAAGGCACATACCGAGAATTTCTATAAAAAGCCCATAACTCTCAAGTCTGAGCTTGCAAAGCACAGAGAGGGAATTCTTATCGGTTCTGCCTGTGAAGCCGGAGAGCTTTACAGGGCAATAGAGAACAACGAGGGCGATGAACGCATACAGGAGCTTGTGGATTTCTATGATTATATGGAGATTCAGCCTGACGGAAACAATGCATTTAAACTGAGGCCCACATACGTGAGAGATAAAGTCACGAAAGAGGAAAGACAGGTTCCCCCGAAATTCAGCTCAGAGGATGAACTCCATGAGATAAACAGAAGGATAATTGAGCTTGCAGACAGAGCGGGGAAGCTGTGTGTCGCAACAGGCGACGTACATTTCCTCGAGCCGGAGGATGCGAAATACCGCTGTATACTCATGTCGGGACAGGGCTTCAGAGATGCAGAGCTGCAGCCTCCGTTGTACTTTAAGACAACGAATGAAATGCTGGATGATTTCTCATACCTGCCCGAGGAAACAGCCCGCAGGGTTGTAATAGAAAATCCGAATAAAATAGCAGATATGGTGGAGGGCTTACGCCCCGTGCCTGCGGGCAGCTTCCCCCCGTCAATCGACGGTGCCGAAGAACAGTTGCAAAAGCTTTGCTGGGACAGGGCAAAGGAGCTTTACGGAGATCCTGTTCCGGAATATGTTTCAAAGCGTCTTTCAAAGGAGCTTGACTCTATCATAAAGCACGGCTTTGCCGTACTGTATATGATTGCGCAGAAGCTCGTAAAGGATTCCGAGGATCACGGCTATCATGTCGGCTCGAGGGGTTCGGTAGGCTCGTCTTTTGTTGCGCATGCATCGGGTATTTCGGAGGTAAATCCTCTTGCACCGCACTACCGCTGTACAAATCCCGAGTGTAAGCATACGGAGTTCTTCTTAAACGGTGAAGTGGGGTCGGGCTATGACCTGCCGCCGAAAAATTGTCCCGAATGCGGAACGCCGATGTGGCGCGACGGACATGATATCCCGTTTGAAACCTTCCTCGGCTTCAAGGGTGATAAATCTCCGGATATCGACCTTAACTTCTCCGGAGAGTATCAGGCATCGGCGCACAGATACACCATAGAGCTTTTCGGCGAGGATCATGTGTTCAAAGCCGGAACGGTTGCAACGGTTGCCGATAAAACCGCATACGGATACGTCAGGAAGTACCTTGAGGAAAAGGGTGAGATATGTAACTCTGCCGAGGTTCAGCGCCTCACAGACGGCTGTACCGGCGTAAAACGTACTACGGGTCAGCATCCGGGCGGCATGGTAGTTGTACCGAATGCATATGAGGTTTCAGACTTTACCGCCGTTCAGTATCCTGCCGACGACGCGGATAAGGGAATGAAAACCACACACTTTGACTTCCATTTCCTGCATGACACCATTCTTAAGCTTGACAACCTCGGCCATGATGTTCCCACCATGTACAAGTATCTTGAGGATATGACCGGGATTCCGGTTATGGACGTTGATATCTGTGACCCTAAGATATACGAGCTTTTCACAAGTCCGAAGCCTTTGGGTGTTGAGCCGGAGGATATCGAGTGTGAAACTGGTACTCTCTCAATCCCCGAGATGGGAACAAGCTTTGTGCGCGGAATGCTCATGGAGTGTAAGCCGAAGAATTTCTCGGACCTTCTTCAGATTTCAGGACTTTCACACGGTACGGACGTATGGCTCGGCAATGCACAGGAACTCATACATAACGGAACGTGTACCATCTCCGAGGTTATAGGAACGCGTGACAACATAATGGTCGGTCTTATGCACTACGGTCTTGAGCCTGATATGGCGTTCAAGATAATGGAGATAGTAAGAAAGGGAAAAGCCACAAAGTTTCTCACCGAGGAGCATATAAAAGCGATGAAGGATAACAATGTACCCCAGTGGTATATCGACTCCTGCTACAAGATAAAATATATGTTCCCGAAGGCTCATGCGGCGGCATACGTAAGCGCTGCTTTAAGGCTTGCATGGTATAAGCTTTATAAGCCGGTCGAATACTATTCGACTTTCCTTACGGTACGCGGTGAAGACCTTGACGCGGTGTCTATCATGTCCGGCAAGGAATATGTAAGAAATAAGATGCACGCCATAACAGCTAAGGGAAAGGAAGCCACGGCAAAGGAACTTTCGGAGTATACCGGTCTTCAGGTTGTACTTGAGATGATGGCACGCGGAATAGAATTCCTGCCCATAGACCTTTACAAGTCAAGGGGCACCGTTTATACGGTTGAGGACGGAAGGATACGACTTGCCTTTTCGTCCATAAAGGGTCTCGGTGTCTCGGCGGCAAATTCGCTTGAATCCGCAAAGGATGACGGGGAGGGGGATTACCTTTCCGTAGATGATATACAAAGACGTTCCGGAATCTCGAGTGCGGTGGTTACATCGCTCCGTGAGCTCGGAGCTCTTGAAGGTATACCTGAGAGCAGTCAGATGAGTCTTTTCTGATTCGCGGAACAGTCACTTTGGCAGAAAAATAAAAATACAAAAGATAAACCGCCAAAAGTTCAACCAAAGCTTTTGGCGGTTTATCTGTCTTTTGTGCAACATTGAAAAGCAATAAGCAATTTGCTTGTGCAAGTTGCACATAATAATTGAAAATTTTTTTCCTTATTATAACTTGCTAAATGGTATGTTTTTTCTGTATAATTAGCGTGAAATCTTTTGATTTGCCATTGATTCTACTCGGCAGTCAGTTATTTTTAAACAAAATACATGGAGGGAAAATATGATCGGACTTGGAAAATGGAGCCTCGATGTCCAGTTGCCTTTTGTAAAGGTTCAGCCTGTTTTGACAATTTCAGATAATTCCGGGGAGTATGGTTTTACGATTGATTCAAACGGATTCGGGCTTACTCCGGCTATAAACCTTGTATCTGTATCCGAGAGTGAAAATTCGCTTGTCGTGAAGCATCAGATACCTGTGGTTACGACGGGAGACCTTGAGGCAAAGCTTACCTTTGAAGGCAGCTATCTGCGCGGAGAAATGGAACTGCCTATGGTGGGAAAGATAACGTTTAAGGGAGTAAAGGTGGGCTGATAAGTGGGAAATATTCGGACCGAAAATTCACTCTCTGATTTCAAAAATTTTTTGAATGACAATTATCCCAGACTTCAGAGTAAAATAGCTTCCTTTAATCAGGAGAGCATAGAAAGCTCGCCGTCAAATTTCGTAAAGGCAATGGGTTACTTTACCCATGTCAATTCGGGCGGAAAGATGCTCAGAGGTGTTCTCGCTAACATGGGATATTACATATGCGGCGGTGAGGATATCGAATACTCAGATGAGCTGGCACTTTCTCTCGAGGTGTTTCAGTCGTCTATCCTTATCCATGATGACCTACTTGACCACGGAAATACCAGACGCGGAAAAGAGACGGTTCATGTAAAGATTTTCAACGAGTTCAACATAAGCAATGCAAAGGTTCTCGAGGAGAGTCCCGACATAATGAAGGATCTCACAAACGGTGTTTCGGTTGCGCTCGGATACGTCGGACTTTATATGGCGTATGAAAAACTTCTTAAGGCGTATATCGGGAACCCCAACCTTGTACGACTTCTTCATGAGTATAACGACATGGTTATAAAAACGGTCGAGGGCGGGATAATGGATGTTATAGTTCCCTTTCAGGAGCGCTATAAGGATCAGATTCCCGTAAAAAGCCCGTCAGAGGTTGACCCGTATGACGTTATAGAGCAGCTTGCTCTTTTAAAGACTGCTTACTATACAACTATGGGACCTATTGTGCTTGGAATGATTTTAAAAGGTGCGTCTGTTGACCAGACTCTTAAAATCTCCGAGATAATGCTTGACGCGGGACTTGCATTCCAGATTCAGGACGACATTCTCGGCATCTATGCGGATTGGAAGGATCTCGGAAAAGATGTCGGAGCGGATGTTATCGAGTTCAAGCAGACATTCCTTTATGTGTATGTTAAGAAAAATTGTCCGGACGCACTTGAAGAGCTTTCAAGGTACTACGGAAATGCAAACATCACCGACAAGGATGTTATCCGCGTACAGGAAATTTTTGACGAGACCGGAGCACATAAATTTGCCGAGGACAAAATGAATTTCCACTATAACCGTGCAAAAGAAAATCTTGAAAAGGTTGATTTTTTAAGCGATGAGGGCAAGTCTCTCATTCTCGGCTTCATTCTTTATCTTGAACAGAGAAAAAAGTAGACCTGTGTAAATCAGCTTCATACTGTTTGCAAAGAAATCCCATATAGCCTGCAAACAAGTCTCATGAAATTTGCAAAAAGCTTCATACAACTTGAAAAAGTTTCTTGCAGCCTTGCAAAGAATTCTTACATAAAACTGATAAAAAGACCCACATACAAAAAGTACTGACCGTTGGGCTGAGCGTTCATAAGGCAGTTTTGCTTCAAAACAACATTTTTGTATAATAATTCATTAAACCCCGCAGATATGCGTCAGCATTATCTGCGGGGTTTGCATTTTCCTGTATCAAAAATATATTGTTTTGAAGTGCGTTGCGGTTTTATCAGTACATCTCTTCCTTTTCACTGTTAAAGAGTGTGTCAAAGTCCATCTGGAGGAACTTTATCTCATTTCTTGTTTCCTCAGGTCCGTCTGAAAGCTCGTATACCTCGTTTGCTATGAGCTCAACAAGACGCGGATACTGGGAAAGGATTTTATGAAAACGTTTTTTGTTTCTGCTGTGCTTAAGTGTTGAGATATACTCGCGAAGCTCGGCAGAATATTCGGATACTTTTTCCTTGTTGAACGGAATGTCCGGTGTGCGGTCTCCGAGCGACACGTAGAGTCTCTTGATTTTCCCCTGGATACCGCGTATATAATTTGCGGTTATGAGCGTATTCACAACGTCATATACAAAGAGGAAAAGTGCCGCAATGGCGATATATTCTATCTCCCTTTCCTCAAAGATATCGAAGATATGAGCTTTGATAAACGGATGAACATACAGCATGAATACCACGGAGAGAATCGTCCACATGACGGAATGCTTTAAGCATATCCTTCCGTTTATGTTTAGAAATTCATTTTTGTAGTCCCACCATCTTGCATTGAAAAGCTTTTCCATGATGAAGCTTGTCATGTACTCCACAAAGTCACAGGCAACAACGCCGACAAGTGCAAGAACTATGGGCTTGTTCGTGAGCGGAGACAGTGTTATAAGCATCGTTATGGCGGTGAAGCCGTAAATGGGGCATATGGGACCGCCGAAGAAGCCGCGGTTTGTGGGGGAGAACTTTTTGTTCCTCTTTGTGTTTACAAGGGTACAGTATATAACCTCAAGCACCCACCCGGCTGCCGAGTAGAACAAAAAGTATAGAAAATATAGAGAAATCGTGTAAAGCATCAATAGTCTCTCCTATAATTCTCCGGTTGGAATTCGAACTTTCTCATAGTCTCTTTGGTAGCGCAATACTTGTCAACGAGCGTTACTACCCATGCTTCTCTGTAGCGCGGCGGTGTAGGCGTAAGAGGCCACATATGCCTGTTGATGATATCCTCTTCAACACTTGAAAGCGTTGTGATCTCCCTTGCGTTTTTCAGCGCGAAGCCGGGATGCCTGTAGCCGTGAAGTCTGTGAGAGGGGTCGGGCTTGTGCCAGTCGTAGTATACGAGGTCGTGAAGAAGTCCGGCTCTTGCGGCGGCTCTGAAGTTCCAGTCGAGTATTTTGCAAAGCTTATAGGCGATGTATGACACACACAAGGTATGCTCAAAGGTCGTTATGTCGCTGTGCTGGATATTCTTTTTCATATACTGGACCTCTTTAAGGTCAAGCAGGTCGTCAACAAGGGCTAAGTAATCGGAATCAATCTCCCTGTCAAGGTTGAAAGCGTGCTCGTAGTACTTACGTAAAAGGCGAAGTGCAATTATGAGCTCTATTATTCTTTTTTTATCCATTTTCGCACCTGCCTTCTTCTTTGTTTTTTTTGCAACGCATATGATTATAATACATTGAATGCAATAAATATACTAAAAAATTACAAAATTTTTATTACACATGTAAATAATTCTTGAAGCACTGCTATATTCGGAGTATAATTAATCCAAATTGTCTAAAGCGCGTAGCGCTGTTTCGGAGGTATATTTATGCTTGGCAGATATGTCAGAGTAAAGGTAACAACTCCGATTTTTTCTAAAGATGATAATGGGATAGTCTATGGTCTGAACTTCGGGGAAATTGATTTTGTTACCTCAAATGCCCGCATGAAGCTCAAAGCGTTTGTACTTGGGATTAATCATCCCGTAAAAACATTTGATGGGCGAATTATTGCTTCGTTTGAAAAGAACGGGGAAACGTATTATATCGTTGCTCCAAAGAGTAAAAAATACATCATCCATGAGATAAAGGATGCGTTGCGGTTCTTCGGAGCCGAGAACATACAGTGTCTCTACGAGCATTCGTGCGGTGCTATAGTTTTCAGAAAAATAAACGGTGAGTACCGTTATCTCATAATAAAAAATCACAGAAGCGTTCATTGGAGCTTTCCGAAGGGTCACGTTGAGCGCGGCGAGTCCGATGAGGATACGGCAAGGAGAGAGGTTCTTGAGGAAGCCGGAATAAGGATAAAGATAATTCCGGGCTTCAAATGCTCTTCGGAGTATATGATTCAAAACAAGGTCGAAAAGACCGTGAATATCTTTGTCGCCACAACCGACGACACAAATACCGTTATCCAGGAATCGGAGATAGAGGATTACGCATGGTTGTCGTACAGGGACAGTCTTAAAAGGCTGCGCTTTGACAACGATAAAAAGATTTTGACAGACGCACGCAGCTTTCTCATTTCAAAGGGTATCATTGAATAAAGGAGATATTTTAAAATGACAGAAACTCTTGCACAGTCACTGGTTAACTTTTTTAACGGTGCATTTTCAGACGGCTTCGCATACAAAAATGAGATTATTATTTTTCTGATTTCCATGCTGCCGATTCTTGAACTGCGCGGAGGACTTATAGCGGCAAGCCTTTTGCACGTAAAGCTTATTCCGGCAATGATTATATGCTATATCGGCAACATACTACCCATTCCCTTTATACTTCTTTTCATAAAGAAGATATTTGCGTGGATGAAGAATCACGGAATTCTTGTAAAATTCGTTGAAAAGCTTGAAAAGCGCGGACTTGAAAAGGGTGAAAAGGTAAAGGAGAGCCGGTGGGAAAAATTCGGACTGCTGGCATTTGTGGCGATACCTCTTCCCGGAACGGGAGGATGGACGGGAGCGCTCGTCGCAAGCCTTCTTAACATGAAGATAAAAGACTCCTTCCCGGTTATAGCTATAGGTGTGGCTATTGCGGGAATTATAGTTGCGGCTATTTCATACGGACTTTTCGGTGTTCTCGGAATTGTCTGATTGAAGGACGCTTATAAAAGCTTTTGGCATAACAATTTTTGAATTCTATTTTGACGGCTCCGGTAACTCTGACAAGGTTTAACGGAGCTTTTTTCAGGTGATTTTATGGCTATAATAGGAATTGACCTCGGAACAACTAACAGTCTTGCTTGTGTGTTCAAAGACGGAAAAAGTGAACTCATACCGAATGCACACGGGGATTTTTTAACCCCGTCCTGTGTCGGCTTTGATGATGACGGTGAAAAGATAGTTGTCGGTAAAATCGCAAAGGACAGACTTATCTCTCATCCCGCGCTTACCACGGCAAGCTTTAAGCGCTTTATGGGTACCGACAAGGAGATCTCACTCGGGAACAGAAGCTTTACCGCGCCTGAGCTGTCATCGTTTGTTATAAGGCAACTTAAGGAGGATGCAGAGGCATATCTCGGCGAGCCTGTGACGGAGGCTGTCATATCCGTTCCGGCATACTTTGACGACAACGGCAGAAACGCAACAAAGCTCGCGGGTGAAATTGCGGGTCTTAAGGTTGAACGTATAATAAACGAGCCCTCCGCCGCGGCACTTGCGTATAAGTCGGACTTCTCGGAGGATGCTACATTCTTAGTTGTAGACCTTGGCGGCGGAACACTTGACGTCTCGGTTGTGGACACCTTTGAGAACATCATTGAAATAACATCCGTATCGGGCGATAACCATCTCGGCGGAGATGATTTCAATGAAAAAATTGCTGAGTATTTTTGTAAATCAAACAATCTTGACTTTGGAGGGCTTTCCTCTGACGCCAAAGCTATTATCATAAAACAGGCCGAGATGTGTAAAATCGCCCTGAACACAACCGAGCCCGTCATCATGGCGGCAACGGTTGACGGTGAAAACTATGTTACATCTCTTGATAACAAAAAACTCGTCGAAATCTGTGCTGAATTGTTCAAACGCATAGAACAGCCCATCGCTCATGCACTCCATGATTCCTCTCTCACCGTTGCCGATATCGATTTTGTTGTCATGGTCGGCGGTTCATCAAAGATGATAACTGTTAAAAAATATATCGAGCATCTTATGGGCAACGAGATGAAATCCTCTATAGACCCCGACAAGGTTGTTGCGATAGGGGCGGGAATAGTTTCGGGAATAAAGGCAAGACAGGAAGAGATAAAGGATATCATTTTAACGGATATCTGTCCGTTTACTCTCGGAACCAATATAATAAACAAGGCAAAGGAGGAGGACCCTCTTTTTTCTCCGATAATCGAGAGAAATTCCACTCTTCCCGCAAGCCGCATGAGGACTTATTATACCGCCGGCAACAATCAGACGGAGATGAGATTTGAGATACTCCAGGGGGAGAGTATGTATTGCCGTGACAACATAAGTCTCGGTGCCGTTGAAATAAAGGTTCCGAAAGGCCCTGCGGGTAAAGAGAGCGCAGATGTAAGGTTTACCTATGACATAAACGGAATTCTTGAGGTCGACATAAAGTGTAACTCCACGGGTGAGCTCACAAAAAAGGTTATCATCAATAAAAATATCACCTTGACCGAGAATGAGATAAAGGCAAAGTGCGCAGAGCTGGAAAAGATAAAAATTCTTCCGAGGGATGAGGAGAAAAACAAGGCTCTTCTTGCGAGGGCGGAGCGTATTTATGCGGAGAGCTTCGGCGAATTCCGAGAGATAATACACCAAAACACAGACATATTCATATACCACCTATCAACGCAGGATGATAAGCTCATAAGGCGTTCAAGGAAACGCTTTGAACAATTCCTTGACGCTGCGGAAAGCCGTGAGGACTCATTTGACGTGTTTATGCGCGACTTTGATTTTGATGAGGACGACGAGGACGGTTATGATGAAAACGAATGATTTTTCGTTCGAAAAAATCAGAAAAGGATGTTATAAATGAATTGCTGGCAAGTTCTCGGGATAAAACCCACCAACAATTTAAAAGTGATAAAGAAGGCATATGCCGCGAAGTCGAGGGAAGTTCATCCTGAGGAACATCCGGAGGAGTTCAGACTTCTTCATGACTCATACGAAACGGCGCTGACGCTCGCAAAAACCTACAAGTTTGACGCTGATGAAGCCGGCAATCGACAGGCGGAAGAGGTGTCTGAACCTGCAAAAATGTCCAAGGCAACCGAGCCGACAGAAGACAATGACTTTTTTGCAGCCGCAGACAGCGCAGAGATACATGAGCCCGAAAGAAAAGACAATATATTCAGGATTGTTGATAAGACGAAGGTACCCGACACACCTGACGATTCTGAAAAAAGTGATACTGAAAATTTCAAGGACACGAATATTGACTTTGACGCGGTCCTTGAAAATGCCGATGAGGAACACGCAAAAAAGGTCATTGCCGCCACAAAAGCAGTTATGACCTCTCTCGAAAAAGCAGTATCGTATCCAAAGGAAAAGGAAAGAAAAAAAGCCGTAAACAATGTTATCTTAAGTAACTATTTTAAAGAATGCTGCGACATCCCGTTTTTTGCTCATGCGCTTACGGAATTTGTAAAGTCACATCAGGACCTGACGGACGCTTTTTACGGTCCCGTCTTTATGGCACTTCACTTTGACGTTCTTGAAACGCGTGAGCAAAAGGGGATGTATGAAGAGCTCTATTCTGTTTTTTCACAGCGCGGTAAGGTCGGATTCAATCCGCAGAAAAACAAATTTGTAAAGCCGGGCTCGGGATCTGTCGGCTCTATCATCGCCGTTATAGTTTTTGTTGTTGTCCGTGCGGTTGCGAGAATGGATAATGATTTGCCGACATGGGCCTATGTTCTTATCGGAGCGGCATTTATCGGATTTACGATTTTTGTTTTTGTAAAGAATAAGATGCAAAAAGCAAATCAGAATCCGGAACAAAATCCGAAAAAAAATAAATCATTTTGGAACCCGAAGGCTCGTGTAAGAGAGCTTCGTTACTTTTCAAAGCTTGCGGTTGCGGTGGATATCATGGCGCTCGACTTTGTGTTTATCTGGATGATGGGTGAGAACTATGACAGTGACCTGTCGATTCTTGTGATTGCTGCGACGGCAATCGTTTCAATCCTCATTCTTGTGTATTTCCTTGTGGTAAATACAATCATTTTCATAAAATCCAAAGCTACGCATACAAAGCCGTGGAAGCCTGAATTTGCCTATGACAGAAAAAGGGCAAATGCGTTGTTCGCGATCTTTGTTATACTGGATATCATGCTGTTTGTTGCGGCTATAGCATTTATTTGATTTATTAAAACTGAACAGTAAATCAAAATAACCCTCCGATTCATAAAGAACCGGAGGGTCTTGTTGTTTTTATAAGGTTGGTAAAATATAAAAAAGTCTACATACAAACGGTAACTTTTGACAAACTTTAATGCCATTGTTGCTTTGTATCATAATTTGTCATATACTGAAACTGATGGAATGTGGAATATTTTTTTCACATGGAGGAAAAAATGTTTGATTTTATTATGAAGGATAATTTTTACTCTAGAGCCTTCTCACCAATAGTATTGTATTTTGTTTTATGTTATACGGTAACTAAAACATCTGGCTGGTATACTTATAGTGATAGATTTTCATCATTGTTTGCAATGAATATTTATGCCTTAATCATAATACTTATGTTTGAAAACTTTAAGTATAAGAGTTCCATTATTTTTGTAATACTTGTAATAATACATGCTTGGGTGCAACCGACATATGGCTTTGTTATGGAAATAATAGATTTTTTCTCTATTTTCAATGAAAATGAAGAAATAACGGTAGACGTGAATGGCATTGTGACAGGCTTGGAAATTGTGACATGGCTCTACATAACTTTATTTTTGGGTTATAACATACTATTTAGTTATGTACATCATTCACAAAAAGAACAGTAAAATAGGAGTGTTAAATATGAGGAAAAAGAAAACCATAATAATTTTTTCAGTGATAGTATTTTTATTGTTATCAGGTTTTTTTGTATCTTCACAGTTAGTCAAAATAGGCAAAAAAATTTACAATGTAAACAGTGAAAGTATTTATGTAAAGGGCGTTATTGAAACCGATGATTTACACAAACTTTCAAAATTTAAGAATCTCAAGGAAATTGCTTTTGTAAAGTCAGGTATTTCAGATTTTTCTGAACTTCCGTATATTCCGACACTTGAGTCAATTACGCTTTGTGAAAATGATATCGAGGACATAAGTTTTATTACTAAATTTAAAAGTCTTAAAGTTGTCAATTTGAAAACAAACAATATATATGATATTTCTCCTTTGTCAGAACTTAAAAATATTAAGACTTTGGCTATAGGTAGAAATCCAATAAGAGATTTATCACCTTTGTCAAGTATTGAAGGTTTAGAATGGTTGAATATTTCAGAGACTCCAACAAGCAATATTGACGGATTGCTGTTTTTATAGGTCTTTATATTGTCCTTGGTATACTTATTTCCTTTGTTACACCCTGTAAATTCATGTATAAAAAATCTTTAATTATTTTGGGTGTCATTTGTATAGTAAACTCTGTTTTTTGGATAGCTTTGTTTTTTTCTGACATAAAAAACTCAATTAAGGGAAAAGAGATAAATAAAAGCTCTTTGGCTTTTGGTGTGCTGACAAAAATTTTCGTTATGTCTGTGGGTATGATTTTTTTATCTGACTTTATGGTTTCTTCATCAACGTATGCTTCTCTTTCTGATCAAAATGATTTTTTTGAAGAAAATAAAGAGTATAGCTATGTATCAATTTCTTTCAATGAAACTGATTCGCGTGGGTTTAATACACGGCAGAAGGAATTGAATTTTTACAGAAATGTTTTTAATAAAGCCGATGCACGTATTCAATTAAAGTTAGACGGAGGCATTGAACTTGGAAATAAAAGTGTGCTTTACTTTAATAAGAATGCCGAAAAATATTTACTTGAAAACATGAAAATGAAAGATTTCACTTCAAAAGACGGAACACTTTATACCTTCATACCTGAGAGATACAAAACGGCATTTACTGATACACAAATCAGTGATTTTAACAGAACCATGACATGGTTAATTGATTCTTCGGATGGATTGACTTACAACTATGAGACTGCTTATTATCCGGAAAATGTAAAATTAATAGCAATGAGCAATGGAGAAAGAAAAGCAACTGTCGGAATTTACAAAGACCCCATTGTGGTTTTAAATTCGACAGACGAAAGTCAAATTAAAAATGAAATAACAGGCGATGTAAATATAACGATTGCTAACAGTTACATAATGTATAACTTATCAAAGATTGATCTTGGTGAAGAACTGTCTGCACTTGGTTTTGATCATTCTGTTGACTCAGTACTCAAAACGAATATTCTTGATGATTATAATTACAGATATTCCTCAATCTCACATGATTTTACCGTAGAACTCATTGAATCGTGTGTTGCTGTTTTATTGATAGTTATGATGCAATATATTTTTATAAAATCCGAGATGACCTACAAGGCAAAAGAATTTGCAATAAAGAGTAGCCTTGGCTATACAAAAGCAGAAAAATACTGGTTTATAGTTTTAATTGATATTGTCACTTTGCTAATTTCTCTGGTGGTGGGAATTGCATTTGGAACTGCAATACACACGGAATACAAATACATTTTAGCGGCCTTTGCTTTGATAACTGCCATTGATTTTATTTCAATTGCCTTTTTTATTAATAAAGTTGAAAAAGCAAAAGTGGTAAGGCTGATAAAAGGAGCGGCGCTATGATTAAAATTTCGAATTTAAATAAATCATTTAACTCAAGGCAACTGTACAAGGAATTCAATATGAATATTGAAGACGGAGGTTTTGTTATCTTCAAGGGGCCGAGCGGATGCGGAAAAACAACCCTTCTGAATATGATAGGAGGAATTGAAGATATTGATTCCGGTTCGGTAATAGTGAACGGTTATGATACTTCCAAAAAGAGAGACAGACAAAAAATACTGAGTGAGGAAGTCGGTTTTTTGTTTCAGAATTTTGCTTTGGTTGAGGAAAAAACGGTAAAAGAAAATCTCAGTTTTGTAAAGAAAAAATATCGACAGGACATTGATATGAAGGACGCTCTTTCTTTTGTCGGTTTGCCGGAAGATATTCTGAAAGCAAAGGTTTATACCTTGTCAGGCGGGGAACAACAGAGAGTCGCCATAGCAAGGCTTATCATGAAAAAATGCAAAATAATTCTTGCCGATGAACCGACAGGCTCACTTGACAGGAAAAATGCAGATATGGTTTTTGATCTGTTGGACAGCCTGAATAAACAAGGAAAAACAATAGTTCTCGTAACTCACGATTCACAGCTTTTCGGAAGAGGAAAGATTGAATATGAAATCTAGGCATATCCGATGAAAACGGTAATCTATTGTTAATTATAAAAGAATATAAAAAAAGCGATATAATATGCATTTTATTATCCGATAAAAATATGGAATATCCACTAATAATAAATGAAAAAGGAGAAATGGATAATGATTTGTCGTATGACTCTTTTCAGAAAGAGCTTTTGGACAACAACAGAGAAACAATATACCGTCTTATTGACCAATACAATCTATGGCAAGAGGCATCCAAAGATGTAAATCTAAAATTTTTTAATTAAAATACTTTCTTAGTTATGATGAAGCCCTCCGACAAAAAAGTCGGAGGGCTTTGTTGTGTAATTGTTTAATTTGTTGATTTTTATTACTTATTTAAGGCTTGCATTGCGAGCAAACATCTCATCCATGTAGTCAAAGAACTGGTCATGCGGGATGTGTGCGCCGTTCCATGAGAGGTGGCACTGGTGTGCCGTGGGCATGTTGTACCAGATACCCGGTTTGAGCTTCTTGTCAGGTGAGTATTCTTCCTGAGGTGCGTTGAAAGGAGCACGCTGTCCGAGTACGTTTACAAAACCGTCGTTTGGAAGCCACTCTTTCTTCTTGTGGTGCTTCTTGTAAACCTTGGACATCTCCTTGGACCATGCGCTTCCGGTTACCCAGCCTGCGAAGTAAGGAACAAAGTTCATAGCACTCCAGATAGGCTTGTGCTCGTTCTTGAAAAGCTTTTTCTTGGATGCCTCTCCGACGTATGCGAAATAATATGTGTTAGGATTCGGAACATGGTTCTTGTTAGTTTCTTTCATGTACTCAAGAGTCATCTGCCAACCGACATTGTCCTCTTTTGCCTTTGAATAAGCGATAGCGCCGTCACGGTACTCGTCAGGCTTTGCGATATGTATGAAGTGCGGCTTGTCCTCGGGATTTGCCGTGATTCCCCACTGGTCAAGTCTTTGATCCCAGAAGTGAGTCATGAAGCCCATGTTGCCTATGGTTCCGACACCGTAGCAAACCGCTTTCATAACCTTTTCGTATCCGCCGTTTTCCATGAGAGTTGAAGCCATGGTTGTGCCGTTGTTTACACCGGCAAGAGTTGTAACTGTGTGGAGAAGGTCGCCCTGTCCGCCCTTGAAAAGAGGTGACAATTCAGACTCCGGCGTAGCTGCTCTCTCTTCCGCAGAACCGTTTCTGAGCATATCGGAAAAAGCGATAACGAAAGAACCGCCGAGACTGTGACCTACGATGTTGATCTTTTCGTGGTTGCCCGGCTTACCCCAGTCTTTAAGTACGCCCGGGTATGTACGTCCGAAACGGGCATGACCGAATTTTTCGGAATGAGCCTTTCCGTAGTCAACCGTGCCTCCCATGAGATAAGCCCAAAGTATGCAGCAGCGATCCCATGCCGAGTTCCACGGTCCGAGCGGTGGGTTATAAACCTCATAGCCCTGCTTCTCAAGGTGAGGAATTACCTTGTTCTTCTGATTCCAGAAGAACTTGAATCCCCAATAGTAGAGAAGGTAGTCATTGATCCAGTCTCCTTTTCCGAATCCCATGAAGCCATGGAGAATGACGGTCGGGTATTTGTTTGCCATAAGTATCTCTCCTTCAAAAAAAATAATACTACTCAATTATAGTGTATGTGTTCATAAAAATACATATGGGATAACTACAGAAAAAAGTGTATCAGAATTGGGCAAATTTACAAAATGAAAAAAGGACGATGTAATCCTTGACAAAGGATACATCGCCCTGAATTTTCAGAAAAGCCTTCTTATTTTCCAAGCTGGTTTATGAGCCTGAAATGATTTCTGTAAAGAGGCTGAAGCTGTGATGCCGGAGTTGCCGGAAGGAATCCGCCGATTACGCCGAGGTGGTCATACGGAAGCGGATCATATACGTACCAGATACCCGGCTGTGGGTCTCCCTTAAGATCATGGAGATCCATGTGCGGCTCATCAAACGGAGCGGTTTCCGAAATGGTGGGAACAACGCCGTCATTTGCAAGCCAGTGCTCATCAACCTTCGGGAAGTTCGGGTCGTGGCTGTAGTTACCTATGGAGCGTGACATCGGCCAGAATACCGGACTCATTACGAAGCGAGGAGTCTGACGCGGCTTAAGCGAGCAGAATCTCTGTGTAGTTCTGCAGCATGGCCATGAGAAATAGTAAACGTTCGGAAGTGTCTTGATGGTTGCGTTTACTTCGCTTGCGCCCTTGAGTGTAAGGTCATACCAAACGTTGTCGTGGCTGGTCTTTATAAGCTCCTGGTTCGCCTTTGAGAACGAGCGGCTTACTACGTTGCCCGGCTTGTCACAGTCGATGAGTCCCCACTGTTCCATATGGCTCTCATAGAGTCTTCCGAGCGGGTTGTTGCCGGTGATGTTTGCAAGCACGTATGTGACATCCTCAAGCTTATCCATGACGTTTCTTGCGGAGCTCAGGAGTGTTGTACCCTCGTGAACAGAGGCAACGGCTGTGATTGAGTAAATCCAGTCTGCTTTTCCGCCCTTGAAGAGCTCGGAAAGCTGTCCGTCTTTTGTTGCTGCTTTTTCCTCTTCGGAGCCGTAAGCCATGAGGGTAGCGAAAAGTCTTATCGTGGCGCCGCCGAATGAGTGGCCGACAAGGTTTACCTTTTTCTCGGGACCGAATCCGTCAAAAAGAGGTTTTTCGTATGTACGTCCGTAACGCTTGTGGCCGTACTTCTCCGAGTGAGCAACACCGTAATCAACAGTGCCTCCCATGAGTTGAGCGTAAAGCTCGCATGCTCTGTCCCATGCACTTGAGTACTTACCTACTGACGGGTCATATACCTCAAAGCCCTGATCTGTAAGGTATGCGGGAAGACTTCCCGAAAGCATACCCCAATAGGGGCAGACAAGGTTCATAAATTCATCTTTTCCGAAGCCGAGCATACCGTGCACGAGCACGAAGGGATAGTTTGTTTTAAACTCCATAATATTTCTCCTCCTAAAAATATTTTTGAAAACGACTTCAATAATACATCAGCAATAAACATGATGTACACGAATTAATGAAAATTATATATCAACAAAAAACACTTTTCAAGTATTCGGAAACGGTTTTCCCTGTTATATTAATAACAAAGATGATGGCTGTAGGGATAATGTTTTTGCGGGTTTTTAAAAAGCATTTTTTCGGAAAGATATATACAAAATACGGAAATTGTACAAACAAAAAACGAAGATTTTTTATACTCGTATGGTATTAAATCTCATACATTGTTTTTTGTGAAAGTTAAGGGCAAAATCTTGACTATAAATATAATATTTGATAAAATATTTGCGCATAATGAGTATAGTTTCCGGGGAGGATTGTGTACTTTGGACGAGAGAGGAAAAATTGTTTTTCCGGATGCGGAAGAGATAAAGAAAAACAAACGCTTTGAGGACATGAAAAAGCACTGGGAATCGTTTGTCGAATCCGAGAACGACGAGAGAAAAAAGTATCTCCGTACTCTTGACGTGCAGTTCAGTGTGAATTCTATGGTCAAGGGAAAGAAAACCGAAGAAGTTACAGAATTCATGACGGATGTTTTTGCCGAAAAGAAAGCCGACGAACAGGAAAAGAGCATTTTTGAACAGGTTGAAGAGTTCAAAAATCACGGTATGAGACGTTCGACGGACAAAAGAGGACGCTGAACCTTAACTGTCGGGGAGACTCGACAGTTTTGATTTTATAAAAGGATAAAACTCAGGGTTATATTGAGTAAACACACAAATAAAATACACAAAAATAAAAGGGAGGAAATTACGTGGATAAGGGAAAGTATTACATCACCACGGCCATAGCTTACACCAGCCGTAAGCCACACATAGGAAATTCCTATGAAATTGTCCTGACGGACGCACTTGCGAGGTATAAGCGAATGCAGGGCTATGACGTTTTCTTCCTTACGGGAACAGATGAGCACGGACAGAAAATCGAGGAATATGCAAACGCTGCCGGAGTAAGTCCGAAGGAGTATGTTGACAAGGTTTCGGGAGAGATAAGGGAGATCTGTGACCTTCTTAACACGACATACGATAAGTTTATCCGTACAACCGACGACTACCATGAAAAGATTGTACAGAAGATATTCAAGAAGCTTTACGACCAGGGTGACATATACAAGTCGGAGTATGAGGGTCTCTACTGTACCCCGTGTGAGTCCTTCTGGACAGAGTCGCAGCTTGTGGACGGAAAGTGCCCCGATTGCGGACGTGAGGTAAAGCCTGCCAAGGAGGAAGCATATTTCTTAAGGCTCTCGAAGTATCAGAAGAGACTTGAGGAGTATATCGAAACCAATGAAAACTTTATCTTCCCCGAAGCTCGCAAAAAGGAAATGCTCAACAACTTCATAAAGCCGGGACTTCAGGACCTTTGTGTCTCACGTACCAGCTTTAAGTGGGGCATACCCGTAACTTTTGATGAAAACCATGTTATTTATGTGTGGATAGACGCACTTTCAAACTATATCACCGCTCTCGGCTATGACCCCGACGGCTCATCCGACCTGTACAAAAAGTACTGGCCGGCAGACGTTCACATAATAGGCAAGGACATAGTGAGATTCCACACCATTTACTGGCCCATCATGCTCATGGCACTCGGCGAGCCGTTGCCGAAGCAGGTGTTCGGTCATCCGTGGCTTCTCTTCGGTGAGGACAAGATGTCGAAGTCAAAGGGAAATATCATCTATGCCGACGACCTTGTTTCTCTATTCGGAGTGGATGCTGTGCGTTATTATCTTCTTTCGGAGATGCCGCATGCCGCTGACGGCTCGATAACCTACGACACCATGATAGAGCGTTACAACTCTGATCTTGCAAACACTCTGGGAAATCTTATAAACAGAACAATAGCAATGACCGACAAGTATTTTGACGGTGTCATCCAAAGCCCTGTAAAGGCAGAGGGAGACGCTCTCAGGATTGACGAGGATCTTGCTTTTGTTTGTACAGATGCCGTAAAGAGGGTTGACGAGCTTCTTTCTAAGTTCAGAATCGCAGATGCGCTTGACGTGATTCTCGGAATCGCAAAGCGTGCGAACAAATATATCGACGAGACAACGCCGTGGGCTCTCGCAAAGGATGAGTCACAAAAGGAGCGTCTCGGAACGGTGTTGTTTAACCTTGTAGAGGCTATAAGATTCCTTGCCGTGCTTTTCACTCCGTTTATGCCTGAAACCTCAGACGAGATTTTTGCACAGCTCGGACTTCCGCGCCGTGATTATGATTCGCTTGACACCTTCGGTCTTTCTGACATGGTCGGCAAAAAAGTCGGAGAGGCAAAGCCTCTCTTCCAACGTGTTGACAAGGAAGAGATGATGAAGACCGTTGCGGAGCGTCAGGAAAAAGCGGCTGCCGCAGAAAAAGCTAACAATGCAAAGGTGAAAGAACAGCTTGATGAAAAAACGGGAATAGTTCACCTTTCTGAAATAGCCATTGATGATTTTGCAAGGGTTGAGCTCCGCGTTGCACAGATAAAGGCATGTGAGCCTGTAAAACGTGCAAAGAAGCTTTTAAAACTCACTCTTGATGACGGAGAGGGAGAGAGAACGGTTGCTTCCGGTATTGCTCAGTGGTATACACCGGAGGAGCTTGTGGGACACAAGGTGGTGCTTGTCGCAAACTTAAAACCCGCAACGCTGTGCGGAGTCGAGTCACAGGGAATGATTCTCGCTGCCGATTGTAATGACGGCGCCAGGGTTATCTTTGTTGATGACTTCGATACCGGCTCAAGGATAAGATAAGGTACAGTTAGGAAAGACAGATGCTTACAAATATTTTTGACACGCATGCACACTATGATGACGAGGCATTTAGTGATGACGTTCACGAACTGCTTTCCGGACTCCCCGACAAAGGCGTGACAGGGGTTGTTACCTGCGGAACAAACCTCATTTCCTCCGCAAGATCCCTTGAGCTTGCAAAAAAATATGACTTTGTCTATGCTGCGCTCGGATATCACCCCGAAAACATAGGTGACGAGCGAAAGGGAGACCTTGAGCTCATAGCGGAGCTTCTTTCAAATGAGAAGAAGGCGGTTGCCGTAGGTGAAATAGGACTTGACTATTACTATGATGACGGTGCTCCGCGTGAGGAACAGATTGACCTCTTTGAAAGACAGCTTGAGCTTTCAAAAGACCTTGATTTGCCTGTTATCATTCATGACAGAGACGCTCACGGAGACACTCTTGACATACTCAAAAGGTACAGACCTAAGGGTGTTGTACATTGCTTCTCCGGCTCTTTTGAGATGGCTCGTGAGGTTGTAAAGCTCGGTATGTTCGTAGGAATGGGCGGTGTGGTCACCTTCAAAAATGCCAGAAAAACGGTTGAGGTCGTGAGTGATATCCCGCTTGACAGACTGGTTCTTGAAACGGATTGTCCGTACCTTTCACCCGTACCGTTTCGCGGAAAGAGAAACGACTCGTCCCTTATAGCATACGTTGCGAATGTCATAGGAGAGATAAGGGCTGTGGAGCCTCAAAAGCTCCTTGACATAACGTGTGAAAATGCACATGTTCTCTATAACCTGTAGCTTTTAAGTCGGTTTATGCCTTGACTTGAGATTAACAGCCGATTAATTGATTATTGCCTTCCGTTCTGTTAGAATAACGGAAGGCTGTTTTTTTATTGCAGTGAAAAAAATAAGGAGCTTCGTATGGTAAGAAATATATTTTTAGACCTTGATGATACGGTTTTGGACTTTACGAAAGCCGAGAGAATCGCCGTCGCAAGAACACTTGAAGAATTCGGACTTAAGGCTGAGGAAAAGGTGCTTGACAGGTATCATATCTTAAACCTTTATCAGTGGAAGCAACTTGAAAAGGGGCTTATCACAAGAGAACAGGTAAAGGTACGGCGTTACGAAAATCTTTTTTCTGAATTCGGTATAGAAGCGGACGCTGCTGCCGCTGCCGCCGCCTATGAGAGAAATCTCGGCATAGGACATTATTTTATTCCGGGTGCGGAGGCTTTCCTTAAATGGGCGGCTGAGAGGTACAGTCTTTATATGGTTTCAAACGGTACGGCGACCGTACAGGATCAGAGAATTGAAAGTGCCGGAATCGCCGGTTGCTTTAAGGGTATATACATATCCGAAAAGCTCGGAAAAAACAAGCCGTCAAAGGATTTCTTTGACCTTGTGTTTGAAAACATTATTTCAGATATTGATTGTAAATTCAGTGTGAGTGATAGTATAATCATAGGTGACAGCCTAACCTCGGACATAAAGGGCGGAAACGGCGTAGGCCTTAAGTCTGTCTGGTTTAACATGCGAGGTGAAAAAAACGATACGGATATCATACCCGATTATACCGTGAAGAATTTTGATGAGCTTAAAGGATTGTTGAACTCTTGTTTATAGGAAATGTTGAAATAAAAGGTCCCGCTCTGCTCGCTCCCATGGCGGGAGTGGCAGATAGGGCATTTCGAGAGCTGTGCATGGACTTTGGCGCGGCAGGTGTAACCTCGGAGATGGTGAGCGCCAAAGGCTTCACCATGGGAGACCGGAAAAGTGAGGAGCTCCTCACTTTGTCAGAGCGGGAACACCCGGGTGCGGTACAGATTTTCGGTGACAACCCGGAAATCCTCGCACAGGCGGCGCGTGAGGCGATAAAGTATAAGCCGGATTGGATTGACATAAATATGGGGTGCCCTGCTCCCAAGGTTACCGGGAACGGCGGAGGGTCCGCACTTATGAAAAATCCGGAACTTGCACAGGATATCGCCCGTGCGGTTGTAAACGCCGTGGAGATTCCTGTGACCGTAAAGATGCGCACGGGCTTTGACGGCGCCCACATAAACTGTGTGGAGATGGCAAAGCGTTTTGAGGATGTCGGGGTCGCCGCTCTCACCGTTCACGGAAGAACCAGGGAGCAGATGTACGCGCCGCCGATAAACTATGACGCAATCCGGGCTGTAAAGGCTGCGGTTTCGATACCGGTTATAGGTAACGGGGATATCATAGACGGACCGAGCGCGGCAAGAATGATTGAATACACAAATTGTGACGCTGTCGCCGTAGGACGCGGTGCGCAGGGACGACCGTTTGTATTTAGTATGATAAACGCTTATCTCGGCGAAGAGGCACGCCTACTTCCGGAGCCGCCTATGTCGGAGATAATGAGAATCATGCTAAAGCATATTGAGACGCTGTGTAGGTACAAGGGTGAGTATATCGGTATGCGTGAAGCGAGAAAGCACGCGGCATGGTACATAAAGGGCGTCAGAGGCGCAGCGGGCTTCCGGCGTGAAATAGGTATGTTATCCTCCATGGATGAGCTTTATGAGCTTTCAATGAAGGTTATAGAGGCCTCCCGCGAAGAATAATCTTTTAAGTCGAATTAAGTTTTATGTGAATAAAATATATTAAATTCAGAGGAGGAGGATTCAGATGAAACAAAACGAAATCAAGGTCAGGACAAAGCTTCTTGACGAAAACGGAAACATTGCCGAGCCGGGCTGGTGTCGAAAAATGCTTTATGATTACAGTCGTAAGGACATAAAGATATCTCGCCTGCGTCTTAAGGAATGGAACTTTTATCAGGTGGCAAACGAGCGCTATACGGTGCAGATGACAGTTGCGGATATCGGCATGGGAGGAGCTGTTGCATGCAGTCTTTTTGACCGTGAGACAGGGGAAAAGGCCGACGGTCTTGCAGCTCTTTCGGTTCTCACTCTCGGAAGGTATAAGCTTCCCGAGGATCCGGACGCTCCCATGACCTTTAAGAAGCGCTCACTTCTCGGAAGGACGTATGTGGAGAGCGACGTTCATCATATGAGAATCATCATGAACGGTATATGCACAAAGGGTAAGTTCCGTGCGGACTTTGAGTTCGAGATTCAGGACGGCGCGGAGTATCTTACAATGGCAGTTCCCTTTGAAAAGGAAGCACATTTCTACCTCAACAAGAAGCAACACTGTATGCCTGTACGCGGCGTTATCGAGTGCGGTGACATGAAGGCTGTATTTGATCCGAAGGATTCATTCGGAACTCTTGACTGGGGCAGAGGAGTATGGCCTTATCACAACCACTGGTACTGGGGCGGCGGCACGCAGAGACTTCCGGACGGAAAGCTCTTCGGCTTTGAGATAGGCTGGGGCTTTGGTATCATGGAGGCATTTACCGAGAACACTCTTTTCTATGACGGAAAAGCTCATAAGATAGGAAAACTTCATCTTAAAAAGCCTCACAAGCATATGTGGTTGACAAGAGAGCATATGAAACCGTGGGTATTCATCTCCGACGACGGACGCTTTGAGATGACTATGACGCCTCTCCATGACCATCACGCTTTCGGCGGTATTCCTCATACACTCGGTATGCACGCTCACCAGGTATGGGGTAAGTGGAACGGAACTGTAACACTTGATGACGGAACAAAGCTTAAAATAAAGGACATGACGGCATTCTGCGAGAATGTTGAAAACCGCTGGTAATCACAGTTCGTTTTAGCGGTGAAGGACAAAACAACGGTGAAAAACAAAAGATGTACCGTGAGTACCTGAAATAACAAAGAACCCGAAGAGTTTTGCTCTTCGGGTTCTTTGCTTTGAAATATAAAAGTGAAAGGAAAAAATATATGGAAATGATAGAATTTTATGAATAAAGGTTTTTAATGCGAATCAAAATTTAAATAAAATTTCGGAATTTGTAATTTTACGTTTACTTGTGATTACAAGTCGTTTTCAAGTCTGAATTTTCCGTCGTAGATGCCCGATAGGAGAAAGAGCATCTTCGCTTTGTCTATCTCGCCGGTACGGTAGAACAACTGTCCCATTCTGTTGAAAAGCTGTGAGGGATTGTAGTAGTTCATACTGACAAGGCTTGTGTTCTGACCGTTCATCTTACCACTCCTCTCTGTTTTATTGTGACTTAAGTCTAACGTCTTAACCTTAAAGGAGACTTAAATAAAAATTAAAAAACGGTTAAGTGTGAAAAATTCGTGTGTTGTAAAGTGCGGTCCAAACATATACTCTGCGTTTTTTCTTTTGACGCTTTTTATGATACCAGAGAGGATTTATTAAATTTGTCGAAGCATGGCTTGTCCGAAGTTTACTTTTTATGCTAGAATACCTTTGACTGAAATAGGCGGTTTTCACGGAACAATTATTCTGATAGGGAGTTGTTTTTATGAGATATTTTATACCTACAAAAGTATATGACGAAAAAAATGCCGTAATGAATCATGCGTGTGACCTTGCGCTGTTTGGAAAAAAGGCTCTTATAGTTACGGGTAAATCATCGGCAAAAAAATGCGGTGCGCTCGGGGACGTTGTGAGTGCGCTTGATTCTCAGAATATCAGTTATTCAATCTATTCCGATATTGAGGAAAACCCATCGACAGAAACAGTGATTATGGCAAGAGATTTCGGTCTTTCCGAAAACACGGACTTTGTTATAGGAATAGGCGGAGGCTCTCCGATGGATGCCGCAAAAGCGATCGCTCTTATGATAAAACACAGCGACAGAGGCGAGGAATATCTTTTTGAAAAAAATGCGGACTCATCCGCACTTCCCGTTGTCACCATACCTACCACGTGCGGCACGGGCTCCGAGGTTACGGGTGCTTCTGTTCTGACAATACACGAAAAAAAGACAAAGTCGGGTATACCGCACAGTATTTTTCCGAACCTGTCATTGATAGACTCGAGGTATCTTAAAGCGGCACCTCTTGAAATAATAAGGAATACCGCCATGGATGCGCTTTCTCATCTTATAGAGAGTGAAATAAACTCGGATGCGGATGATTACTCGCGTATATTTTCCGATGCGGGGCTGAGGCTTTTCGGTAAGGTAAAGGAGTCCCTCCTTTCGGGAAGCTTTACGGCTGAGGATTATTCCTTGCTTATGCGTACATCCACTGTTGCGGGTATGGCTATTGCGCATACCGCAACCTCTATTCCTCACGGGCTCAGCTATGCCGTGACCTATTCGCTCGGGATTCCTCACGGAAAAGCATGCGGCTTGTTCCTAAAGGGTTACCTTGACGCTGCATACAAAAACGGATTTGCAGACGGGGTAGATAAGATATCTGAGCTTACGGGATTCGGCGGTACAGATGATTTACATCGCTTCTTTGAGGCCACCTGCGGAAAGGTTGAACTTTCTGAAGAAATGAAAAAGTATGCCGCGGATGCGCTTTTCGAGAACACCGCAAAGCTGAAAAAATCACCGTTTGCGGTCTCTTATGATACCCTCTGCAGTATTGCGGGAGTCACGGAATAATGGTAAAATGAATTGTCTTTTTACATAAGAGTATTTAAGGACGGGAATACTGTCTTAAAACGGAGATTGAGTGTTTTATGAAGTTACTTGTTATAGACGGAAACAGCATAATAAACCGTGCATTTTACGGTATAAAGCTTCTCACCACAAAGGACGGGAGGTTTACAAACGGTATCTACGGATTTCTGAATATACTTATAAAGCTGCGTGACGAGGTTCAGCCCGACGCGGTTGCGGTTGCCTTTGACCTGAAGGAGCCGACGTTCCGCCACAAGATGTATGACGGATACAAGGCAGGGCGTAAGGGTATGCCCCCGGAGCTTGCCTCACAGATGCCGGTGCTCAAGGAGCTTCTAAGCCTTCTCGGTTACAAATATGTTGAAATCCCGGGCTTCGAGGCGGATGACATCCTCGGAACCATGGCGCGCGTATGCTCGGAGGGTACGGAAAACGAGTGCTTCCTTGCCACGGGTGACAGAGACTCTTTCCAGCTTATTCGGGACAATGTAACCGTTATTCTTCCGTCAACTAAAATGGGACGCACGGTGACAACGTATTGCACTCCCGAGTATATCTCGGAGAATTACGGCGTTAAGCCCTTGCAGATGGTCGAGATAAAAGCGCTTCAGGGCGACTCATCGGACAATATCCCCGGTGTTGCCGGAGTCGGCGAAAAGACTGCCGACGCACTTATTAAGGAATACGGAAGCATAGACTTTATCTATGACCATATCTCAGAGCTTGAGATAAAAGAGGGCGTCAGACAAAAGCTTATAAAGGATAAGGACAATGCATACCTAAGCCGTACTCTCGGTACCATATGCCTAGAGGTTCCCATGGATACTGACCTTTCACACTACGAAGTATCCGAGGGAGACCCTGCTGCCGCAGCGAGACTTTTGTCGTCACTTGAGATGTTCGGAATGATAGATAAGCTCGGATTGCGCGGCAGAGTCGACCTTTTCGGTAACGGTGACGAAACATCCGAGGGGCAGGAGAATCAGGGCTCAGAAAATGCAAAGTCTGTTACTCCCGTTTACCACAAGAATTTCTCGGAAATCCTTTCGTTACTTGAAAAAACGCACAAGGCTCACTTCGTATGTGACTATGAAAACGGAGATTTCGGCGAAAAAAAGCCAACTGTAAAGTGCGTATACTTTACAATTGACGCAAATGCGCATATAATCGAATTCGAGTTGGCTGAAAATAACGCTGTTACGGCATTTGACAACATGCTGAGTGATGCGTCCTTCAAAAAATATACCGACGACTCAAAGCACCTGTTTGCATACGCATATACAAAGGGCTTCGAGGTCTTAGGTCTGGAGCTTGACACCAGTCTTGCCGGGTATATCCTGAACCCGTCGGCAAACGCCTACGACCCCGTAAGACTTCTCTCGGAGTACGGTCAGAGGGTAAACTTAAAGGCACCGCATGTCGATTCCGATAACGAACAGGTGCAGAGTGTTATGGCACTCGGTGTGGTATCCGATTATCTGCTTTCGCTTATCGACTCCGACAATCAGGCAGATTTACTCGCGATGGAGATAAGTCTTTCTGAGGTTCTCGCTTCCATGGAGCAGGTGGGCTTTCTTGTGGACACCGACGGTCTCTCGGAATACGGTGAGGTTATCGGCACAAGGGTTTCGGAGATGACGAGACGTATCTATGACGAATGCGGCTTTGAGTTCAATCTGAACTCCCCGAAGCAGCTCGGCGAAGCGCTCTTTGAAAAGCTCGGTCTTCCGGCAAAGAAAAAGACCAAGAGCGGGTATTCGACGAGTGCCGACGTGCTTGAATCGCTTGCAGAGGAATATCCGATAGTTGCCGACATCCTTGAGTACAGAACGGTACAGAAGCTTAAGTCCACGTATTGTGACGGACTGAAGGCCTGCGTTGCAAAGGACGGACGTATTCATTCAACACTTAATCAGACGGAGACAAGGACGGGGCGAATTTCTTCAACCGACCCGAATCTTCAAAATATACCGGTGAGAAAGCCGCTTGGCTCGGAGCTTCGTAAATTCTTTGTGGCAAAGCCTGGCTATGCGCTTGTGGATGCCGACTATTCGCAGATTGAGCTTCGTGTTCTCGCACATATGGCGGACGATAAAAATATGATTTCCGCGTTTGAGACGGGTGAGGATATCCACAGGATAACCGCTTCACAGGTTTTCGGTGTGCCTCTTTCGGAGGTTACCCATACAATGAGGAACAATGCAAAGGCGGTAAACTTCGGTATTGTATACGGTATAGGCGCACATTCACTCGGGAAGAATATCGGTGTTCCGTACAAGGAAGCGGATGCGTATATAAAGGGATATCTTCATAATTTCAGCGGCGTTGATGCGTACATGAAAAATGTAGTCGAAGAAGCAAAGGCGAACGGATATGTAAAAACTCTTTATGAGAGAAGACGTTATCTTCCGGAACTTACATCTTCAAACCATATGCTACGGGCGTTCGGTGAGCGAGTCGCACGCAACATGCCCATACAGGGAACTTCCGCCGATATCATAAAGATAGCGATGATAAAGGTATACAACCGTCTTAAAGCAGAAAAGCTTGACGCAAGGCTCATTATGCAGGTACACGACGAGCTTATAGTCGAGACGAGAGAGGATATCGCTGACTCGGTATGTGAGATTGTAAAAGAAGAGATGGAGAACGCCTGTGCCCTTAAGGTACGGCTTCTCTGTGACGCACACGTAGGTAAAACCTGGTATGAGGCAAAAGGCTGATGAAAATAGTAAATCTCAGTGTAAACAATATTCCGGCTGTTGCGGAGCTTGAAAGGGAATGCTTCGTTCATCCGTGGTCGGAGCAATCAATACGTGATTATTTCGGAAATCCGGACGCCCATTTCTTTGTGGCAACGGACAAACCCGAAAACAGCGCCGACGTATCCGAGGTTGTCGGGTACATCGGCTCATATATCATATGTGACGAGGCGTATATCACAAACGTTGCCGTAAAGAAAGCCTCAAGGCAGCACGGTATCGGCACGGCACTTCTTGAAAAGTGCATGGACTGCGCCGAAAACAGCGGCGCGACCTTTATAAGCCTTGAGGTGCGCCTTTCAAATGCGCCTGCCGTAAGCCTTTATAAAAAGGCAGGCTTTGAAAGCGCGGGCGTCCGTCCTTCCTTTTACCGCGACCCCACCGAGGACGCTATTATCATGACAAAATATTTCAAATAAAGGCAGGCTTTTATTTACATAAGAGTTGATACTTTGAATAAGGACAGGCTTTTATTTACATAAGAGTTAACACTTCGAATAAGGGCAGGCTTTTGCTTGCCATAATAAGCGTAAATATTTCAAACGATTTTGAGATGAAAATGATATAATTATTTCAAAACATAATAATTATTGCAAAACATAGGCTGTTGATTGTAAAATAGTACAGGTATATAATCGTATACGGTTTTTGTATACAGTATTTTATGAAAGGAACTTCCTTTTGAAAATTTTAGCTATTGAAAGCTCCTGTGATGAGACCGCTGCTTCGGTCGTGGAGGACGGAAGAAGAGTTCTGTCGTCTGTTATTGCGTCGCAGGTTGAAGAACATAAATTATACGGCGGAGTTGTTCCGGAGATAGCTTCGAGAAGACATGCCGAGGCTGTTTCGGGAATTACGAGGCAGGCGCTTTGTGAAGCGGAGTGTACCATTGACGACATTGACGCGATAGCGGTAACCGCTGCGCCCGGTCTTATAGGTGCATTGCTTGTGGGTGTAAACTTTGCGAAGGGTCTTGCGCTCAGGTATGACAAGCCCCTTGTTCCGGTACATCACCTTCGCTCGCATATCGCCGCAAACTACATCACACAGCCGGAGCTTGAGCCTCCGTTTCTCGCGCTGGTTGTTTCGGGCGGACACTCGCATATCATAGAGGTAAAGTCATACACGGAGTACAGAATCATAGGTATGACGAGGGATGACGCCGCCGGAGAGTGTCTGGACAAGTCTGCGAGAACTCTGGGACTTCCGTACCCGGGCGGACTGAATCTTGACAGGGTGGCAAAGGACGGAGACCCAAACTCGTACAGGATGCCTCATCCGAGGGTTGACGGTTCACCGTATGATTTCAGTTTTTCCGGTCTTAAAACATTTGTCATAAATACGGTTCATAATGAATCGCAAAAGGGAAACGAGATATCCGTTCCGGATATGGGTGCCTCGGTTATAAATGCCGTAACCGATTGCCTCCTTAACAACACAAAAAGGGCTGCGGAGGATTTCGGATACAGCAAAATCGTACTTGCCGGAGGCGTATCCGCAAATTCGGTTCTCAGACAAAAATTCACAAAGCTGTGCGGTGACAGGAGCTGGAAGCTGTATATGCCGGACCTTTGTCTCTGCGGTGACAATGCCGCAATGGTGGGGGCACAGGGATACTACGAATATACCGCAGGCAAACGCGCCGACTTAAATCTTAACGCTAAAGCGACCATGCCGATAGATACGGATTTTTGAGTGATTTTGCAAGGGAGTTATCATTATGGAAAAAATTCTTGTAACAGGTGGAGCGGGCTTTATAGGAAGCAACTTTATCTACTATATGCTCAACAATCATGACGACATACAAATCGTCTGCCTTGACTGTCTTACATATGCCGGAAACCTGGCAACTCTTGAGCCTCTTATTCTGGGCAACGACCCGAGATTCAAGTTCATAAAAGGGGATATCACAGACCGTTCCATGGTCTACAGACTCTTTGACCAGGAGCAGTTTGATGTCGTTGTGAACTTCGCGGCGGAGTCTCATGTTGACAGATCCATAGACACGCCGGAACTTTTCCTGAGAAGCAATATCATCGGAACTTCGGTTTTACTTGACGCCTTTAACAAATTCGGTATAGCACGTTTTCATCAGGTGTCAACGGACGAGGTTTACGGCGACCTGCCTCTTGACCGTCCGGATCTTTTCTTTACCGAGGAAACACCCATCCATACAAGTAGTCCGTATTCCTCCAGTAAAGCATCCGCCGACCTGCTTGTAATGGCATATAACAGAACATACGGTACGCCGACGACCATTTCCCGTTGCTCAAACAACTACGGACCGTACCATTTTCCCGAAAAGCTCATCCCTCTTATGATTGCAAGGGCTCTTGAGGACAAAAAGGTTCCCGTATACGGCAAGGGTGAAAATGTGCGCGACTGGCTCTATGTTGAGGACCATTGCCGTGCCATAGACATGATTATTCACAAGGGAACCATAGGAGAGGTTTACAATGTAGGCGGTCACAATGAGCGCACAAACCTCGAGGTCGTAAAAACCGTGCTTCACAGTCTTGGGAAAACAGATGACCTTATCGAATTTGTTGCGGACAGGCCCGGTCACGACATGCGCTATGCGATTGACGCAACAAAGATTCACAATGAGCTCGGCTGGGAGCCTACAGTTCCCTTTGATACGGGTATTCAGAAAACGGTTGACTGGTTTGTATCTCATCAGGATTGGTGGAAAAACATACTCAGCGGAGAGTATCTCAATAACTACAGGAGAATAATCGGTTATCCCGATTGATAAATTGTCTGAAATATGAAGATAGATTTTAATGATCTCGGACTTATCGACTACAACCACAGAGAAAAAAAGGATATATCGCCGTCTGAAAGTCTTGCCGGTGCAAAGGATTTTTTAAAAAAAGCCGCCTGTTCCGTCGGTGAGTTCACGGGTCGGCTCATAAAGGAGATAGATATTCCGTCGGTTTGTAAGCTGATAGTGAAGGAAAAGATTTTCACGTCCGACTATGTAAGGGAAATCGCAAAGGACACTTACATCTTAAGGACGGATATGCTTTTCAACTCATTTCTCTTTGTCGGAAGCGAAAGAGCTTTGCTTGTAGATACCGGATTCGGCATAGACGGACTTGAAAAGGAAGTTCGTAAAATAACCGACAAGCCTCTCACCGTTGCCGTAACGCACGGTCATTTCGGATGTGTCGGGGGAGCGGGTGCGTTTGATACCGTAAAGGTACATAAGAGAGATTTGAAGCTTGCAAGAGCTTTCAACAACAGTCTCTTGCGCCGTATTCTTTTCTTTGCGTCACCGTCCAGATACTATCATAAATACACCTTTGATGACCTTGTTACCGAAAAGCCCGTCTTTTCAACATTTACGAAAAGGGAGCTTAAAAACGGCATCTCTCTCGGAAACAAGGTGATAGAGGTAAAAAGCGTACCTTCTCATACGAGAGGAAGCCTTGCTTTTATTGACAGAAACACCGGTATTGCCGTGGTGGGAGATATCATTACACCTCTCGGAATCACACTTTTGCCGGGCTCGTGCGATATGGCAACTTACTCAAAAAATCTTGAAGAATTTATGAACATTGCCGAAGATTGTACAATATTTTGTTCATATTTGAAAACGCCTCTTGACCGTAGAAAGGTCGATTCGTTTAAAAATCTGGTTTATCGCACTTCAAACGGCGAAAATGATTACACAAGATTTGCCGGATTGCAAAAATCAAGTGACTATCTACAATTTCTCGTATATCACCCATACAAAATACGACATAAATCCTTGCTTGAAAGATTAAGAAAATAAGAATTTTTTGGTAAAAAAGCACAATGAGTCATGACTCATTGTGCTTTTTGTGTATAAGTCAACAAAAATTACTAAGATGTTAAGTTGTTCATGTTTCATTAATAACTATTAAATATAATTTTAAGACGTGTATCATGAACGTATAAAAAGGGGCAGCCCCGAGTAATAATGGAATGGAATGAAAATCAAAATGGAGGGATACCAATGGGAAAACACTTGAAAAAGGTGTTCGCAGTGGTGATTGTGCTTGCTATGGCTGTAAGTTTACTTGTAATCAACACATCTGCGGCCGCCGAGGTAAACCGTGTCACCGAGGCGATTGCCGGAGTGATTGACGGTGTGGAGACCTCAGATGAAATTGAGGAGGTTCTCGGAGTAGACGTTAAGACGCTTATATCCGCTGCGAAGAATATCGGAAACGCAGACGTTGATACTGAAGCTCTGTCCGAGAAGATTTCAAACGAGGTTCAGAAGCCCGAAGGGGAGGACGTAACGGAAACGGTAAAGGCAGCTGTTGACGCTGTCGCTTCTTCTTCGAACAATGTAGACGCTATCGACAAGGACAGCCTTTCGGATGTCACAAAGGGACTCGGAAGCGCGGATATCGATTCAGGCGTCATTGACAGCATCATTGATGCGCTTGTAGGCTCTATTGACATCAAGGCGGATAAGGAAAAGATTGCTGAAACCCTTAAGCTTCTTATTGCTTCAACAAAGGGCGAAAAGGTTGAGTCCGGAACAACAACCGTTGAAAACGACACAAAGGAAAACTGGGTAGGAACATGGGCTACAAGTATGGTTGAAGGCTCTATCTCACTCTCCGGAAAGGATGTTAAGGTTTCGCTTTCGAACGTAACCGCCCGTACAAGAGTTATGTCTACAAGAGAGGGCGACACCATCCGTCTTTGCCTCTCTAATAAATACGGAACTCAGCCTCTTACCGTAAATGAGATAACGGTCGCTCTTGCAAACGAAAAGGTGGAGCGTGCGATTCAGGTAGGAACTCTTGTAAAGGCAACGGTGGGCGGAAATGAATCCGTAACCATTCCTGCGGGACAGGTGGTTTATACGGATCCTATAAAGTTCCATGTTGAGTCATGTCAGGACCTTATGGTTTCCATGTATTTTGAGGATGTTTCGGAATTCAGCACGGTAGGTCTTATAAACGGTCACTCCTTTGTCGGTGCCGGAAATCAGACCGAGAAATATGTCTCACCCGCAAACATCGACCTTTCCGCAGAAAACTTAAGCGTCGGTGCTTACGAGATACTTCCTGTTCTCTCAAACGTTGATGTCTATGATGAAAATCCCGACGCTTATTCGGTTGTAGTATTCGGTGACTCGACAACTACAAATACAACCGTTTTAAAGCTTGCAACCATGCTTAAGGCAAACGGTATAACGAATGTCGGAATTCTTCTTCAGGGAATCAAGGGAAATGAGGTTCTTCATGACGGTATAGGAACTATAGGCAGTATCATGGGCAAGAGCGCACTTTCAAGATATGACAACGATGTTCTCGCGCAGCCCGGTGTAAAGAAGGTTCTTATAAAGGTCGGACTTAATGACATCTTCCACCCGATGTGTGAATCAAAGAAGGATGATTACCCCGACTTTGACATTGATACTCTTTTCGACAAAATGACGGTTGCTTATTCTGAGATGATAAACAAGTCAAAGGCTCAGGGTCTTGAGGTTTATTTTGCTACAAGGACTCCGGGCAGAGGATACACGAGAAATCTTCTCGGTTTGACCGGAGACGACATCAAGGATGAAACATACACAACCGTTATCGAGCCGTTCAGAAATGAGATAAACAACTGGCTTCGTCAGCAGGCAACGGACGGTGTTATAAACGGACTGGTAGACCTTGACTGTATGATGGATCCGAATCCCGAGAGAGTCGGCGCACTTCGTCCGGAGTATACTCTCGACGGCGCGCATCTCACGGATCTCGGTTGTCAGGTATTTGCAAAGACCGCATACCCCGTTATTTTCGGTGAGTCAAAGACAAACCTTGACGACATCGACTTATCAAAGACAGAGTCATACGGCGGAATAGACAATGACTTAAAGCCGTTTATACAGCTTCTCCAGAAGATATTTGACTCAAATAACAGCCAAAACGGCAAGCTTGACATGACCGCTCTTTCAAAGCTTATGGCTCTTCTTAAGAACGGCTCAAAGGACAGGATTACCGATAAAAAGGTTGAGGCTATCATACTTGAAGTAAATCCGAATGCCGAGGTTTCGGATAAAGTTATAAATGATATTCAAACACTTATAAACAACTCCGCAACGGAAAACGGAAATAAGGACATAACCTACTCAACGCTTCTTAAACTCTTCAGCGGAGTAAGCGAGGACGCGTCTTCGATTGATACGGCAGCCATCAGGGATATGCTCAGTATGCTCAAGGGAAACACAGACGCAAACAACAATTCCGAAAAGAATAGTCCTGAAAAGAAGGACTTTTCTCAGGAGATAAAAGCCGGCGATTCCGTAATTGACGCATACACTGAGGAAACGCTTGAGGACGTTGAAATCATAAATGATCTCATGCTTACGGATGACAGCACTCCTCTCGGCGCTTCTGCCGGCTTCATGGCATTGAGCGCAGAGGATATCGCATCCGAAAGAGTTGCTCAGACAGGTGATAAGGGAATGGCTTCCGTTATTGCGGTAACGCTTCTTTCAACCGCCGCTTTCATAGCAGCAAAGAAAAAAGAAAACTGATTCTTCCGATAAAAGTAAAGGCAGGCAGTACTTATGTACTGCCTGCTTTTTTGTATTAACTGTTGATTTTTATATGGTATATAAGTACTTGCTACCAATGACTCTTTTGGTAAAGGTATTAGTCCTTCTTAGTTAAGGGAATGAGGTCCGGTTTTTCTTTTGTTGTGCCTGATAAATGACTGTCACCCCAGGAAGTAAGGACTTTTTCAATTATCTTGAGGTCAGCTTCGGATATTTTATCAAGGTTGTCGAAGATAGGCTTAAAAGTTGGGGCAACATTTGAAACGTATTGGGCATATTCTTTTTCGCCTGTTTCTGTCACCTTGAGAATAATATTTTTTTTATTTGTGGGGGTCTGAAATTTTTCTATAAGTCCTTTTTTTTCAAGCTCGTTAACCTTATTTGTAAAAACACTTGTGTTTACTCCAAGGCTTGTTGCAAACCACTTCATGTTGTGATTTTCGTCGGAATGCTCGACTATAAGCTCCAATATCTGCATATCAACAGGTGTAAGTCCCATTCCACTCATGGTTTTTCTCTTTGACAATGCACTGTAAGCGTTTGCAGAACGGTAATACGCCGCAATGATTGCCCTGTGTTTTATCCAAGCAGTATTCAAAATAAACCCTCCGTATTAACTATAGATGATTATGATATCACTTTTTTTTTTTCATTACAAGATTCAGCACAAAAATCAATATATTGCACAATAAATGACAATGTTATTTGTGCAACTAAATAATTGTAAAACGAAACTATTTAGTTTAGAATGAAAAAGTAATCTGAGCGGAAGCTCAGAAAAAGAAAAGTAAGAATTAAAGATTTGAAAGGAGAAAAAAAGATGGAACGTACAAAGAAATTTGCAAAGATTTTTTTATGTGTTTCTCTTGCACTCATGTTGCTTTGCGGCATCGTTGTTTCTGCTGTTCAGACAAACGGCGGTAAAGTAACAATGAAAGAACTCAACATTGAAACAGACGACGGTTACTCCATGTCCGCATATCTCTTTATTCCGGATAGTGCGACAAAGGAGAACAAGGCACCGGCGGTTGTAACCAGCCACGGATATCTCAACAACAAGGAAATGACAGATGCTAATTATGTCGAACTTGCACGTCGTGGGTTTGTGGTTCTTGCAATCGATCAGCCGGATCATGGTGACTCAGAGGTTATAAAGGATTTCAACATCCTTGCTCCTACCGGAGTTTATCAGGGTGTGTTAGCTCTTAGTCGTATGCCTTTTGTTGATACCGAGCGTATCGGTATCACGGGACACTCAATGGGAAGCTGGTCCTGTAATGCTGCTGTTCTCGCAGATAACACAGCCGAAAAACAACTTATTTCTTCAGTGCTTATTCATTGTAATGAGCCTATTTATGCTGATGATGACGGAAATTATACAAACGTTTACGGCAGCAGAGATGTTGGTGTCATTTCAGCGATGTACGATGAGTTTTTCGGAAAATGGGCCAAGGAAGACGGAACAGTAATGACTGCGCCAACATATATGCAGTCTCCGTCAACACAATCTTTCTTAAACTTCGGAAAAGCACCTACTGAAACTCGTGAAGCTTACAAATATTATACTGAGACGGTTGACGGTAAAGAGGCAACTCGCATAGTTTATAATCCTCCGATTATTCATCCATGGTCTCATTTCTCGGCCAGGTCGGAATCGTATGTATGCGATTTCTTCCAGAAAACCTTGGGTGCTCCAAATTCCATAGAGCCGACAAAGCAGGTGTGGCAGGTAAAAGAGGCGTTTAACTTTATTGGAGTTATCGGGTTTGCAATGTTTATATGTTCCTTTGCAACGCTTCTTTTGTTTACTCCGACATTTGAGTCGCTCCGTGCAAGCGAGCCTGTAAAACCGATGGAAACGGACAAGAAAGGCAAACTTTGGTTCTTCGGTACACTTGTACTCGGTGCTGTATTTGGTTGTCTTGTTTATCTTCCTTTGGTAGCTCTCGGAAACGGTGCAAAGGTTGCTCAGGGAGAAGCATTGGGATTGGGACTTTGGTCGACAGCTTGCGGTCTGTTCACAATTGCTTCAATGATAGTTTATTATTTCGCATACGGCAAGAAGAACGGATTTGATCTTAAAGACCGCGGAGTTGTTATGCCTATTAAGAAGTTCGGACTTACCGCTCTTATGGCAATTATCGTGTTTGGCGTAGCCTATGCACTTGTGTTTGTTGAAGATTATTTCTTCTTTGCAGATTTCAGACTCTGGACTCTTGCAATCAAGGCATTTGAACTTCCGATTCTCAAATATATTCCGTATATTCTTCTCTTCTTTACATACTACATCGCATGCTCTGTTGCAACGAACTCATTTAACTTCAATAAAGTCGGAAAAGAGTGGGGCAATGCAATCATCTGTGGTTTGTTTAACGCTGCACCGGCTGTTATTCTTCCGTGTATTCAGTATATCACCTATTACTCAACAAACCATATGATGTGGTATCAAAAGACAATGGGAGACCCGAACTATCCGATGTTTGTTCTCTGGCTTTTCCCGATAATACTGATTCTTTTCGGTACAACAATTGTTTCACGTGTTATTTATAAGACCAGTAAGAATCCGTATATTGCAGGAATTGCCAATGCGCTTATAGTAGGTTTAATAACGATAATAAATACATGCACAGTTGTAGTTGCTTAAAATCATCTCCTCTGAAAGAACAGGGCGAGCCGTGGATTTCCACGGCTCGTTCCCTGTTCATGCATAAAGTATATATATTATCGCAAGAACTAAAACAGTATCGCATTTTTCACTGAGAAGAAGTGCGGCTACGGAGAGAAGCAGCATTTCCTCACTGATTTCTTTGTTTTCAAGTATCTCCTTTAGCTGTGCTTGATTTTTTTGATTTGAGCTTCCCTGCCTTTTTTTATTGTTTATCCGTCCTTTTTGTGAATCGTGCGGCTCGCCGGGTATCGCTTCCTTTTTTGTGGCTTTTACGTCGTCGCTTGTCGCTTCTTTTATTTTTTTCTCGGCGTTTTGCGGAGCTTTTTCCGCCTCCGTGACCGCCATTGCCTGCCTTTGCATCTCTCTGACTCTTCTTATGGCATCATCTCTCATGCCGTGCAAGTCTGTGTATGAGTAATCTGCCATAGAGCGTCACCTCAAAATTTGAATAATCCGGAATCCTTAAGCAGGGGGAGTATCTCAAAAAGATTCATCATTTTTATTGCTTCATCTGCCTTTTCTCTGCGCCTGTCGGAAAGTAAAGGCTTAAGCGAGTTTATAAAATTCGTTCGAGTGCTGTTTTGCGGATTGTTTTTTATTCTGCTGAGAACTCTTGAGATTTTTTGTACTGATTCTGCGTCAATTCCGGGGTTTGATATATTGTCATTGCCTTTTTTCGACTCTTTTTTATCACCGGCAAAGATGTCGTTTGCCAGCGTTTTAAGTTTGTCGATATCTTCACCTGAAAGACTGTTTACTATCTCACTTATGTCCTCCATATAAAACTACTCCTTGCCGAATTTTTTCAGAAGCTCTTTTGCCGTGTCGCTTTCCATGATTTCCCTGAGAGCGTATTCGTCATTCAGTATTTTTTTTATTTTATTCATCTTTTCATCTGAAAGCCCGACAGTATTCGGTGCGGGATTCTTCCCTGATTTAAGAGCTTCGCTTATATCTTTTGCCATTTTGATTTTATCTTCAAAGTTACCGCTGTTTTTCATTGATTTTAATCATCTCCTTATATATAATATTTGTGTTGTGTTTTAAGTATTACAACTTTATTTGCGCCCGTAGCTCAGTTGGATAGAGCGTGCGACTCCGACTCGCAAGGCCACCGGTTCGACTCCGGTCGGGCGTGCCACAAAGCAAAAAACTCGACAAATTTTTAATAGTGTGTTATAATTTGTGACACAATAACTAAAGAGTTCACGCCACTAAGGGGGAGTTTAGTATGAAAAAAATATTTTCACGTGTACTTGTATCACTTCTTGCAGTATTTATGGTTTTTGCCATGTCAGGTTGTTCGGAAAGCAAAACCGACCTTATGGACTTTCTCCTTAACGGCTGGGACGGCGTTTACACCGAAAAAGAGATCAAAGAGATCGAATGGCCAGATCCTACAAAGAGAACTCATGAAATACGCGAGGATCACAAGGTTACAAGCGTGAATCATAAGGTGGAGAGCAAGGCGCGTCCTTCAACAAGTGACAACAAGCTTGCCGACACAAATGCACCTGCATTTTTTCGTTGATTAAACACCTTGCGGTTTAAATAAGCATATTAAACAGCTTCAGCTGACAGCATAACATTATTATGCTGTCAGTTCTTTTTTGTACAGATAAAGAAAACACCTCAGAGTGCTTATTACTCTGAGGTGTTTTTATGTCAACTGTACGGATTTTAGTCGTGAAGTTTATGTATAAATAGACCGGAGAGAAGCTTTGGCTCAAACCATGTGGATTTCGGCGGCATGAGAGCGCCTGCGTCCGCAATTTTTATAAGCTCGTCGAGAGAGGTCGGGTATAGCGAGAAGGCAAGCTTCATGTCAGTGTGAACACGTCTCTCAAGCTCCTTAAGACCCCTTATTCCTCCAACAAAATCAATCCTCTTATCTGTTCTCAGGTCATCAATTCCGAGAATAGGGGAGATAAGGTTGTTTTGAAGAATGGATACATCCAGTGAGTTTACAGGATCGCTTTCATCAAAGGTTCCGTCCTTTGCGGTGAGCTTGTACCAGCTGTCGTTTATGAACATACCGAAGGTATGTCTTGCCTCCGGTCTGTACGGCTCGGTACTGTCTGTTGACTCAATCTGGAATTTCTCGCTGATTTTTTCTACAAACTCTGAAAAGTCAAGCCCGTTTGTGTCGGTGATTACACGGTTGTAGTCAAAGATTCGAAGCTCGTCTTTCGGAAATGCTACTGCAAGGAAGAAGTTGAACTCCTCGTCTCCCGTGTAGCCGGGATTTTCCACGCGGCGCTTCTGTCCTACCTTTACAGCGGACGCACAGCGGTGATGGCCGTCGGCGATGTAAAGTGCCGGAACGGAGGAAAACAACTCTTTAAGCTTTGCAACCGTTGCCTCATCATTTACGACCCATATCTTATTTTCAATATCTCCCTCGGACACAAAGTCATATACCGGAAGATGAAGCTTCTTGTACTCTGCAACGATACGGTCTATTTCATCTTTTCCCTTGTAGGTGAGGAAGATAGGACCGGTGTTTGCGTCACATGTGTCAACGTGTCTTATTCTGTCGGCTTCCTTGTCGGCACGTGTAAGCTCATGCTTTTTGATTTTTCCCGAGATATACTCGTCAATTGATGCGCATCCGACAATGCCGGTCTGCGTGCAGCCGTTCATAGTTTGCATGTATATGTAGAAACAAGGTGTGTTATCCTGCTTGCATATCTCGTCTGTCTCAAGACTTTTAAGATTTTTTGCTGCGGTCTCATAGACGATATCCGAATAAATATCCGTATCCTTCGGAAGGTCTATCTCCGCCTTATCAACGTGAAGAAAAGAGTATGGGTTGCCCTTAACCTTTTCGCGTGCCTCGTCGGATGTCATTACATCGTATGGGAGAGCGGCTACAAGGCTTGCATACTGCGGCATGGGGCGGACTGCTTTAAAAGGTCTGAAAACTGACATGGGTAAACACCATCCTGAAAATTTTTGTTCCGTTGGGGAAATGAATTAAAGTGAAAAGTCGTCCTCGGAATAGTCATTGAAAATCTTTGCTTCACCCTTGGGTCTGCGCTTAAAGACATCATACTTGAATGATGAGCATGAAGAGCCCGGCATCATTATACCCTTTTTTATGCATAGAATCATTGCATCGTCCGGAGAAAAACGACCGAATGAGCAGTATTCGCATGCCGGTATTTTGTTGAAGTTAAAAAGCTTTTTCATTTTCAATTCCTCTTTTTTTTACTGACGACAAGATTTTAACATAAGTCTTTAGGTATATCAAGGTCGAGTACAAGTAAAATTGACATAAAGAGCATTGAGGCGCATGCGACGGCGGAGAGAGACACGTCGGCGTATGTAGGTACGGACGTTGAAAGAAAGACTTCGGAGATATTCGGAAACAGGAGGCAGGCGGCACGGCAGAAGAGAAAAGAGAGTCCGCCGCAGGCTACACGTGAGATGAGAAATTTTGAATAGGTGAGGCCGCCTGCCGAGATGCTGTCATGCACCTGAGCATGGACGCAGAATCCGCAAAAAGACAGCATGGCAGCAACACTCGGGAGCAAAAGGGCTCCCGAGCCTTCGGCGCAGAGCATGGCACAGCCTGCCGTGACCTCAAGGGACGCCTTGAATATGTTTGGCAGGTCTGAAAGCAATGCTGTCAGCGCCGAGAAAATCACAACATAAGCGCATATTTGAAGCATGGCAACAGATGAGCCGTTTACAGAAGCACAAAACGCTTCAAGAAAAGTTGTTTTGTCCTGTGAATACTCTTGCGAAGTGTTAAGGCTGTTTTGCGAATATTTTTTAATGTTGCTTTGAGAGGGACTGGAGTTGCTTTGAAGAGTGGCGGAGTTGTTTTGCGGAGCATTAAGGCTGCTTTGTGAAAGACTTTGAATACTGTCTTGTGAAGAATTTTTAACATTGCTTTGCAGTTTGTTGAATTGTTTGCCTGTACCCCGGAGTCTTGAACTGTTGCAGAGCATAAGACCCAGAAGAAGAGATGAGATGATCATCGAGGTATAAAGAAGAACTCCCGCTTTTATGCTGCCGAGCATGGAATAGCCTACGGTGCCTATAACGAAAGCGGGACCTGCATTTATGGAAAAGAGGCAGAGTAGTCCTGCCTCTTTTTTACTGATTTTTTGTTCCTTACAAAGCTCCGCCGCCATGTGAGGCCCTACGGGAAAGCCTCCGATAAGGGACATAAGTATGACGGGACCGCAGTTTCCGGACAATCCGAATAGAGCTTTTGTTGTCGGTGACATAAGTGTACCCAACTTTTCAAGAAGTGGTGTTTTTGCTATGAACGACGAAAAAACAAGAAATGGGAACAGGGACGGAATCACCGCCCTTGAACACAGAGAGAGGGCGTCTGTAACGGCCTTTGAAATAATGCCGGTTTTTGTTATGAGCTCTACTCCGGTGATTGCTGCAAGGGTGAGCAAAAGGGTGGTCTTTATGACCTCAACCGGCTTTTTTGACGTTGTCTTTTCTTGCATACTTTATGACCTCACCCTTTTGCTCAAATTCAATGCGCAGAAATTTTCCGTTTATATACATCTCTCCGTCGGCGTAGGAAAGCATTGAAATATTCTCGCCGAATATGCTTATCTCCAGCTCATCCGTGTCAAGCGTCACCCTGTCGTCGGTGTAGGCGAGAATTCCCTTGCAGCCGCTTATGTACAATTCTTTTTTGTTACTCATTTCAAGTCCGAACATGACAGCTTATCCCTCCCAATCATAATGTATGGGAATTTGCAATATAATATTCCGGGTGATGATTTTGGATATTACGCAAAAAGCCTTAAGACTGTTTTTCGGATATGTTATGTTTGAGGCATCGGGAGGATTCCCGGATCGGTTTTTTGATTCATGCAGGGCAAACGGCATAGACCTTTTTGACGTTACGAGAAAAAACGGCAATATATATGCAGGTGTAAGAATTTCTGATTATAAAAGGATGCCGTCCGTCAGAAAAAACTCGGATATGAGTCTGCATATAGTCGAAAAGCGCGGACTGCCCTTTGTGATTTACAAAAGGCGCAGCAGAGTCGGGCTTGCGGTAGGTTTCATTATTTTTATCATAATTCTGTGTGTTCTGTCGGGTATGCTTTTAAGCATAGATGTTGATGGCAATGTAGATGTAGACGAGAATGAAATAATAAAGGCGTTTGAGGAAAACGGAGTGAGGGTCGGTGCAAGGATAAAGAAGATAGATATAACGGATGTCGAGAATCGTGTCTGCGCACAAATTCCGGAGCTTGCCTGGGTTTCTCTGAATATCTCGGGTACGGTCGCACAGATAAAAGTACGTGAGGGGGTAAGGGCGCCCGAAATAGCAAGGGATGAAAAGCCCTGCAATATAATCGCAAAATACGGCGGACAGATCTCACAGTACGAGGTGTATGAGGGTACGGCGGAGCAGGAGATAAACGCCGCCGTATCGAAGGGGGATTTGCTTATCTCCGGTATCATAACCTACAAAGACGGCACCACCGTTCTCCGCCCGGCGCGAGGAAAGGTTTTTGCAAAAACCGAACGTACACTCTCTTTCACGCCGAATGAGGATTTTGAGATTTTTTATGTGAAAAGGATAATAAGGTCATACACGCTGGATTTTTTCGGGATGCGGTATACGTCGCCCCGCCGTTTTTTCAGAAAAGGGCAGGAATACGTGTATGGCAGCGAATACGAGGAGAGAGCGTATGTGAACGGAGTGAGTATCCCCGTTTGTATCTCGGAAAATCACGAGCTTGTGACGGGAGACGCGGTTTGCGACGGACTGTGCGGAGATGAGCGAAAAAAGAGCGTTTTTTTTGACGCTTTTCTCAGGGAAATTCGTGAAAACACAGATATAGAAACAATCAGGGAGTGCGATGTAAATGTCGATGACAATGGGAAATTGGCATTTATCGGGAACTTTTCGATGGTAGAGGATATCGGTGAAACGGCTGAACTCTTGTATACAGAGTCTTGACAGACCACAATATACAGAAATTTTAATTTCAACAAAAGAACCTCTCACAATAAAATTCTGTTAATTTTAGCTAAAATGTCTATTAACTTTTTATGAATAATAGATTATAATGTTAGCGTATAAATGGAATTTTAACATAGTATGGCAGGGTAAGCGGATGGCAGAAAAAATTATTCATTTTGATGACGCGGAGAAGATTCAGCAGCTTTTCGGAAATCTTGACGAAAACTCGAAAATAATCGAGGAAGAGTACAGGGTTACGATGATTTTCCGCGGTGACGTACTTAAGATAAGCGGGGACGAAAAGGACATAAGCTCCGCAACCGGCGTGCTTGACGGACTTATGGAACTTTTATCACGCGGCGAAGAGATAAAAGAGCAGAACGTGCGTTATGCAATCGAGATGGAAAAGCAGGGCTCTGTTTCGGAACTGTCCCGTCTTGTTTCAGACTGTATATGTATCACATCGAGCGGCAAGCCCATCAAGGCTAAAACCGTAGGTCAGAAGCGGTATATCAACGCAATTCGTGAAAACACGGTCGTGTTCGGTATCGGTCCTGCCGGAACAGGAAAGACCTACCTTGCGGTGGCCATGGCAGTAAAGGCTTTTAAGGCCCATGAAGTAAACAGGATTATTCTCACAAGACCTGCTGTTGAAGCCGGAGAAAGCCTCGGGTTTCTCCCCGGCGACCTTCAGCAGAAGGTTGACCCGTATCTGCGACCCCTTTATGACGCCCTTTTCGAGATGTTCGGCGCAGAGGGCTTTCAAAGGCAGATGGAAAAGGGAACTATAGAAGTTGCGCCGCTTGCGTATATGCGCGGACGTACTTTGGACGAGAGCTTTATCATCCTCGATGAAGCTCAGAATACGACTTCCGAACAGATGAAGATGTTTCTTACGCGTCTCGGAAACGGCTCAAAGGCTGTTGTGACAGGAGACGTAACACAGATAGATTTACCCGGCGGAAAGAAATCCGGGCTTAAAGAAGTAATAAAAATTCTTAAAAATATCGATGGTATCGCAACCGTTCGTTTTGATGAGAAGGACGTTGTGCGCCATCACCTTGTACAGGAAATTGTTAAGGCGTATGAACGGTATGCCGAAAAAACGGAGGGCAGAATAAATGGCAAACAAAATCAAGGTCGTAATAACAAATGACCAGAAGGATATCAAGATCCCCAAAGGTCTTCGTATGCTTATACGCCGTTGCTGCACAGCTGTTCTTGTCATGGAGGACTTTGATAAGGACGCGGAGGTAGATGTAAAGCTTGTAAACAACGAACAGATACGGGAACTTAACAAGACCTTCAGAAACATCGACAAGGAAACGGATGTTTTGTCTTTCCCGCTGGGTTCCGACGGACACTATGACGTGAACCTTGATACGGGAGAAGCACAGCTCGGAGATATCGTCATCTCCATTGAAAAAGCTATTGAACAGGCAGAACGTTACGGACACAGCCTTCAGAGGGAGGTTGGCTATCTGACGGTTCATTCCATGCTTCATCTTCTCGGCTATGACCATGAAAACGGCGGTCTGGAGCTTTTACATATGAGAGAAAAGGAAGAACAGGCTCTGTCTGAACTCGGACTCAAGAGAGACGGAAGCTATTATATGGGAGACGAATAGATGGCAAAAACCACAACAGCATTTGTTGCGATAGTCGGTAAACCGAATGTCGGAAAATCATCACTTCTTAACAAACTGCTGGGTCAAAAAGTGGCTATAGTTTCAAATAAGCCACAGACAACAAGAACAAGAATAATGGGAGTGCTTACCGACGATGAGTGTCAGTTGGTTTTCACTGACACTCCGGGTTATCACAGACCTAAAAATAAACTCGGTGAAAATATGGTACGTGCCACGCTCGACAGTATCGGGGGCGTTGACGCGTGCCTTTTTGTTGTTGATCCGACAGAGGAATTGAGTCCGACGGAGGAAGAACTTATCAACCGCTTTAAGTCGCTGAAAATCCCCGTGATCCTTGCAATAAACAAGATTGACACCGTGACGGACAAGACAGAGCTTATAAAGGTTATGTCGTCCCTTGGGGGCGAGTATAATTTTGAGGCGGTAGTTCCCATAAGCGCCGTAAAGGGTGAGGGCTTGTCAGAACTTATGACGGAGCTCAAAGGGCTTGCTCAACCGTCCCCGCATTTCTTCCCGGATGATACTCTGACCGATCAGCCTGAGCGTGTTATTGCCGGAGAGATCATACGCGAAAAAATGCTGAGACTTCTTGATAAAGAAATTCCTCACGGAATTGCGGTAAGCATAGAGAAAATGCGTGAGCGTGAGGATAAGGATATCTTGGATATTGAAGCTACTATTTACTGTGAGCGGGAAAGTCATAAGGGAATTGTTATAGGAAAAGGCGGACAGATGCTCAAAAAGATATCCACCTATGCCCGTTCGGACATGGAAAAGTTTTTTGACTGCCATGTGAACCTGCAGTGTTGGGTAAAGGTCAAAGAGGGCTGGCGTGACAGGGAAGGTCTTATCCACAATTTCGGACTCGACAGCGGAGAATAAATGCTTTTGCAAATATTGAATCCATAGTGAACAGACGTTACACGTCATATGCTACGGGATTTTTATATGTGCGTGTATAACAATCGTCGTATACGCAATCTGTTATACAATTGTTTACGCTGTTACTGCAAGGACATACTACAAAATAGTCAGTGAATAAAAAATACGGACGCAGGAATGCATATCGCATTCCCCCGTCCGTGTTTCATTTTATCTCTGCAACAATTATTATTTGTTTGGAACGAATTCAACCTTCAAATGCATATCCATGCCATCTGCAAGGCGTTCGAGCATTTTGAGTGTAGGGTTTCCGTTGCCACTTTCTATTCTGCTTATGTCTGATTGCGCAATACCGGATTTCATCGACAATTCATGTTGCGTCATATTTATACTTTTTCTTGCTTCAATCAGCGCTTTGATTACTTCGTACTGAGGCTGTAGCTTTTCGTATTCATGTCTGAATTCATCATCTTTCATTTTTTCGGAAAGAAAGTCACTGTATCTCATTCATCTTTTCCTCCTTGCAATTTTATATATTTTTCTTTCAGATTTATGGCTTTTCTGTATTCATCAACAGGCAAATTCTGCTGCTTTTTAACGAATCCGTTTGTTATGATTATTTTTTCCCTGGCTGAAAAAATATAATATCCTTATTATCGAGTCTTTTCCTTTTGTTCTTAACTCGAAAATGCCATTTCCTATATACCTTGAAAATGGCATTCCGAGTGAATTTCCATATTCGGATAGCAAATCTATGTTTCGTAGAACTTTTGCTAAAAGCTTGTTATCGAGTGTATTGAGGAATTCGGCTATGTGTGATTTTCCGTTTTCTTCATAAAAAATAATTTCAAAATTCATTGGAATACCCCTACTGATATAGGATATATCCTATAAACATAATATTAGATATATCCTATCTTTGTCAATACTTTTTTTTACTTGAATATATCCGAATAAATTTTAAAATCAATGCTTTTGCAATGAACGGTCGAAAATCAGGTTTGAAAGGTCTCAATATGTTAAAATATTTGCATTGACAGAGGTTTGTACGTATAATTAACTTGTGTGAAGGGGAGGCGGTTTGATTGCATATTGAGACGGACGGTCTTGTTATAAAAGAACAGAATGTCGGCGAATCCGACCGCCTTATCACTGTGCTTACGGGACAGTACGGTCTTATAAGGGCCTTTGTTTCCGGAGGAAAAACCATAAAGAACAGAAATCTTGCCGGGACGCAGCTTCTCGCATACTCTGATTTTATGTTCTATAAGGGCAGGGATTCCTATAACGTGAATCATGCGGCGGAGCGCGAGGTTTTTTTCGACTTGCGTTCCAATATCGAGAACCTGAGCCTTGCCTTTTATCTTGCAGAGCTTTTCGGTGAGCTTGCACCCGAAAGCGCACAGTGTGATGAGCTGCTGAAATTGCTTCTCAACAGTATCTACCTGCTATCGAAGGAAAAATGTGACCCGAGGATTGTAAAATCTGTCGCTGAACTGCGAAGTCTTTCAATTTCGGGATACATGCCCTCGCTTGTGGCCTGCCGTGAATGCGGAGAGTTTGAGTCGGACCTTTTTTATTTCAGCATAAGGAACGGAGATATCTGCTGCAGGGCGTGTATGGGTGACAGAGCGGGACATTCGGAAGGCTCCGGCGCTTCCGTGCCGCAGAGCAGCAAGGAGTTTTCGGCGTATGGGTTTGATGCCTCACAGTGTCCGCTGAGCTACAGCGCCGTTACCGCAATGAGGCATATCATATACAGCGAGCCGAAGAAGGTGTTCGATTTTACTCTCGCACCGAATGCACTTTCCGAGCTCTCGACCGTCACGGAAAGCTTCGCACTTTTCCAGACCGGAAGGAATTACAATACACTTGATTTTTACAAAAGCCTGTAGCAAGAACACAAACGATTTATTCCCAAAATGAATTTTATCAATAGACTAAACGGAGAAACCATGGATAAACATCTGGCAGCACTTGACTTTGACAAAATACTTGAAAGACTGAGCCTTGAGACCTCGTGTGAGGATGCACGTGAAATGGCTCTGTCGCTTAAACCCGAAACCGATGTCGCAGAGGCGCAGAGACTTCTTGACATGACGGTGGATGCGCATATGCTTCTTGCAAAATTCGGAGGGCCGTCATTCGGCGGTCTTCACAATGTAAACAATCTCTTACACATTGCGAATAATGGGGGAACCCTGTCGATGAAGGATTTGCTTTCGGTCGGAGGAACACTTCGCACGATACGCTGTCTCGATGACTGGTATTCGCAGTGTGAGGGAATGGATACATCGCTCTCCGGGTACTTTTGCTCGCTTGCACCCGACAAGTATCTTGAGGACAGGATTTTCACGAGCATTCTCTCTGAGGATGAGATGGCGGATACCGCTTCCCGCGAACTTTCCGACATAAGGAAGGCGCTTCGCAGGCAGGAGAGCAAGATTCGTGATCAGCTTAACCATATAATTCACTCGTCACACTATCAGACGGCGCTTCAGGATGCCATAATCACCATGCGAAACGGCAGATATGTCGTACCGGTAAAGCGTGAACACAAGGCGACTGTTGCGGGACTTGTGCAGGATACATCGGACAGCGGAGCAACCGTTTTCATAGAGCCGATGTCGGTCGTTGAGGCGAACAATGAGATAAAGGAGCTTCTCGGAAAAGAACGTGAGGAGATTGAAAAAATACTTGCGGAGATTTCAAACGAGGTCGGAGCCATATACGAGCCGATGAAGATTTCCTATGAGTCTGCCGTATACCTGAATATTGTTTTTGCCAAAGCTCATATGGCATACGCCATGAAAGCGTCCGTGCCGATACTGAACGGTGAGGGTATAGTGGATCTTCACGGGGCACGTCATCCGCTCATTGACCCGAAAAAGGTTGTAAAGACGGACATCCGGCTCGGGGAGGATTTTGATACGCTTGTCATAACGGGACCGAATACCGGAGGTAAGACGGTTTCCATAAAGACCATAGGCCTGCTGTCGGCTATGGCGGCGTGCGGATTCATGCTTCCGTGCGGAGACAACAGCAAAATAGCGGTGTTTCGGGACATCTTTGCGGACATCGGTGACGAGCAAAGTATCGAGCAGTCGCTTTCTACATTTTCATCACATATGACCAATATCGTAGATATATTGAATAAAGCGAAAAAGGGCTCGCTCGTGCTCATAGATGAGTTGGGAGCGGGCACCGATCCCGTCGAGGGTGCGGCGCTTGCTATGGCTATTCTTGAAAAGCTTCATGCACAGGGCGCAACCGTTGCCGCAACCACGCACTATGCGGAGCTTAAAGCATATGCCCTTGAAACAGAGCGGGTGGAAAATGCCTGCTGCGAGTTCGACGTAAATACGCTTTCTCCGACATACAGACTTCTTATCGGTGTTCCCGGACGTTCAAATGCCTTTGCTATTTCCGAGCGTCTCGGAATTCCCTGTGGCGTTGTCGAGCGTGCGAGGGCACTTATGTCCGCTGAAAACACACGCTTTGAGGACGTCGTGGAACAGCTTGAGGAAAGCCGCGCAAGGATGGAAACAGAGCATCAAAGGGCTCAGGAGCAGTACCTTGAGGCAGAGGAGACAAAGAAGTCCGCGCAGGCTCTGATGGACAGCGTTGAAAGGCTCAAAAACGAAGAGATTGAAAAAGCACGCTCCGAGGCAATGAAGATTGTCGAGCGCGCTAAAAGGGAAGCCGCGTACTTCCTTGATGATATCGAAGAACTTAAAAAGGAAAAGAAAAAAGAAAATGATCTCTCTGCTCTTTCCGCAAAGGCAAAGGGTGTTATAAAACGACACGAGGGTGAGCTTGACGACATAACCAATCCCATAATTGCGTTGGCGCAGGACGAAAACTACGTTTTGCCGCGGCCGCTTGAGGTCGGTGATACGGTTGTCATAGCAGATCTCGGAACAACAGCGACCGTTTCCGCCTTGCCGGATAAAAAAGGTATGGTTGAAGTTACGAGCGGTATTCTCAAAACCCGTGTTGAGTTATCGAATCTTCGCCTCATGGAGGGCAAGGCGGCTAGGAACGCGGCAAAGGGTATGCGGTCGCGACCCTCCGGCAGAGGTGTTTCAAAAAATATATCTTCAAAGTCAGACATGAAGGTCGCGACCTCTGTCGACCTGCGTGGTATGGCCTCGGACGAAGCTATCCACGCGCTTGACGGCTTTATCGACCTGCAGGCACGCTGCGGTATCGGTGAATTTACCGTGATTCACGGTAAGGGTACCGGCGTGCTGCGAAAAGCCGTGAAGCAGTATCTTTCAAAGCATCCACAGGTGAAGGAATTTCGCCTCGGCACCTTCGGGGAGGGCGAGGACGGAGTTACTATAGTAAAACTTAAGTAATGGAGGAAGTTTTATGCAGTACAAAATCTTAGGGGAAACCTTACCGGTTGTTCTCTGCAGTCTTGAAGAAAACGAGAGAATGATAACAGAAAGCGGATCTATGGCATGGATGTCGTCAAATATGCGCATGGATACATCGTCAAACGGAGGCCTCGGAAAAGCATTCGGAAGGATGTTTTCGGGAGAGGCACTGTTTCAGAATATCTACACCGCGCAGGGCGGACCGGGTGAGATTGCTTTTGCATCCAGCTTTCCGGGGTCGATAAAGGTTTTCAGACTTGATGCCGAGCATGAGTACATATTCCAGAAGCGTTCTTTCCTCGCTTCAACCGACGGTGTAAGCCTTTCAGTTTTCTTCCAGAAGAAATTCGGAGCGGGCTTGTTCGGTGGAGAGGGCTTTATACTTCAGAAGGTAACGGGCAACGGCCTCGCATTTGCTGAGTTTGACGGTCACGTTGTGGAGTATGAGCTTGAAGCGGGACAGCAGATTGTCGTAGACAGCGGATACCTTGCAGCCATGTCAACCACATGCTCCATGGATATCAGAACTATTTCCGGTGCAAAGAATATCATCTTCGGCGGTGAAGGCCTTTTCAACACCGTTATTACGGGACCGGGTCATGTATGGCTTCAGACAATGCCTGCTTTGAGTGTCGCACGTGCACTCCAGCCCTACCTTGTAACATCCGGCGGCTGATATACTTTTTACACATTAAAACCTTTCATACCGATTTTGTGACCGTTTGTCGCAAAGGTATTGAAAGGTTTATTTTTTTATGTTACTAATCGATTATCAAATATATTGACTTACGTATTATTACGTATTATTATTTAAGAGGATTGGTAATTATGAAAAAGAGGGAATTGGAACGCATATTGATTAAACATGGGTGGCGAATTGTTCCGGGTGCAAACCACGATATTGCCACCAACAAACTCGTATACGGAGTTAAATTGACAATTCCGAGACATACTGAAATAAATGAATATACGGCAAGAGGCATCTTAAAATGTGCCGGCATTGATTGGAGGAATCAAAAGTGAAATATGTTTACTCGGCAATATTTACAAAATTTGAAAATGATGAATACAGTGTTGAGATACCGGATCTCCCCGGCTGTATAACATGCGGCTATGGTCTTGCAGAAACAATATTTATGGCTTCAGATGCGATGGCAATGTGGTTATGGGATGCGGAAAATAAAAAAGAAAATATTCCGAAACCGAAAAAAATTGAATCTGTTGAAAAGAATCAATTTGTAAATTTGATTGTTGCCGACACGGATGATTACAGAAAGAGACATGAAAACCGTGCAGTAAAGAAAACACTGTCAATACCATCGTGGCTAAATTCTGAGGCTGAACAGGCGGGCGTCAACTTTTCACAGGTTCTGCAGGAAGCATTGAGAGAAAAGTTGAAAACGGAATAAAAAAACACCTTTTCGTTAAAACGAAAAGGTGTTTTTTTGTCACAAATGAGTAACAAAGTATGAATAAATATGCGTAGATCTTTTTCAAGATATCAATCGTTGATGTTCATTACCTATTATGCTAAAATATGACATGAAAAGATATTTTTTTGGGGGGAATGAATGTGCTAATGATTTGTATGGCCTCATTACCTGATGAGAGTATGGCACCAAAGTTTAAACTTTTTTTTGAAGAATATAAGGTGCTTATGGGGAAAATTGCCTATGATTACATACACGACTATCATATTGCAGAAGACTGTGTTATGGATACAATGCATTATTTTGCAAGGACGTTTGATAAAGTTGGGGAAATAAAATGTAACAAAACCCTTATGACGGTAATAACAGTGACAAGAGAGCGTGCAATTAATTTTTATAAAAGACAGTCTAAAATTAATCAAAATGAGCAACAGATATTTGATGAAGCATATGAACATATTCTAGGTTTTGATGACAATGTCTTTTCTAATGTCGAAACAATTGAACTGGTAAGTTGTATTGATTCTCTTGATGATAAATATAAGATTCCACTAATTTTGAAAATATCTGATGGATATACAAGTTCGGAAATTGCAGAAATATTGGGTATTTCGGAATCTCTCGTTCGAAAGAGAATTGAACGCGCAAAAAACAAACTTATTTGCAAAATAAGTGTAGGTGAGGAATAACTTAATGAAATCAGATAACATCTCTCTCAAATGTGCATGTGATATTTCAGAATCACATTTTATTGAAGATATTCTTCTTTATTATGATGATAAGCCGGAAATAAAATACAGTAGAAAATTTAATAAAAAAATGAAAAAGTTATGTAAAGAAACTGAAGGTGCTCTTTATAAATCAAAGCATGCTGGCAGTATTCTTAAGATTTTTTTGATTGCTGCCGTACTGATAGTTTTGTTTTCGGTAACAGTAATTGCAATAGCGCCAATACGTGAAGGCATTAAAAACTTTGTTATTAATCGAAATTCAAATTCTTCTGAGATTGTCTTTTCAATTGATAATTCAAATTACGGTACACTATATAGCAATTACAGTTGGATGCCTGACGGTTATGAGTTATACGAAAAAAAGAATGATAAATTTGGCGAGTTTATAACATACAAAGATGAATATGGTCATTCAATATGTTGTATGTCAGAAAAAAATAATGGCAATGAAGGAATATTTATAAATACAGAGGGAGTCGAAACTGAAGAGATAAACATAAATGGAGTAATAGGAATCTATTTTGAAAATCGGGGAATGCGTTCCGTGTTATGGTCACAGGGAAACTTTAATTATTATATTGATGCAGAAAGCAGTTTTGTTTCAAAAGAGGAACTGTTAAAGATAGCTGAAAATCGAAAAAATAAATAAACATTTTCAAAAAATGTCACAATAACACATTTTTTGTTGAATAAGTTATTACAGGGCTGATGTTCTGAATTTTGAAATAAAAAGGTGTTATTAGTTATGAAGAAAAAAATTATCTTTTCGCTTTTACTTGTGATTACTCTTTCTTACTGTTTATCAATATTTAGTTATGCAAAATCTATCAGCGACAATCAATATGAAGTGCTATCTATGTATGTAAACAAATACAGCGGCTCATTCTCGACATCTGGAGTCACATGTGATATGTACGCTAGCATAAACGGAACTCCTAACGTTACAAAAGTTAATATTAAATTAGAACTACAAAAGAAAAAAGACGGAGAGTATTCAACTGTTGGTACATGGGAAGAAACATACAATTCAACTGCAGGAAAATTCACTAAATCAAAAGCAATATCTCCGTGGGGTGAATATAGACTTAAAGCTACTGTAACTGCATATGTAGGTTCGAAATCTGAAAGTATTATATTCTACAGATATGATAAATGATTTGGTACGTACAATTGGAAGGATAGTACGCCATTTATCTTTTCTTTTGTAAACAATATTACTTCACATATGGCGTTGTGAAGAACTACGAATGGAGGAAAAATTATGAAAAGAAAAATTTGGACATTAGTACTTGCTTTGGTTCTCTCGCTGAGTTTTACATTAACTGCATTTGCCACGGAAGATGATATGGTCTCTCCAATGGCTGCCGGAGATACAGGAGCGATGGTAAAACAGGAATCGTCATTTACAAAAAGTTTTGAAAAGGCTTATACCATCTATACAATTAATGGTTCGGTTCCACTAGGTACACTAACTTATGGATATAAGCAGAGGTCCGTGTTACCGGATCAAGACTATGCTCAATGCTGGACTGAATGGGATTGGAATCATTCATCTATGGTTATAACAGGAGTTGGTTCCGGTAAAACAAACACAAAAAATTCTGGAACTTTAACTACGCACGGTGTGGCAACTGCTAAACTTAATCATAAAGGTCCGAAGGTTTCATATGGCGGAGAAATTACAGCTGTTTAATTGGAGTAATTATGAAAAAGATACGTAACTCAAAAAGTAAATATGTAATTATTGCACTTGTTCTTATAGTATTAGTATGTCTGATATTTCTCGTAATGTATCTGAGGTGGAATTCGTATTATGATAAAATGTGGAAACCTTTGGTAGATGAATATCACGATAAGGGTGGAACAAGCAGAAGCGCTTCATATAATGGTGTTGAATTCTTTATGAATATTCCAAATGTGTTTGAGTACGAGACAAACATAGGAACAAACAAGTCAAGACCGTATGATTCTGAAACGGAAGAACCTCAATATTTTGCAAACGTATATGTTTGGCCAATGAAAAACGGAACTTATGAGTGGCAAGTATGTATTGAACAAATAACTTCTATGAATGTGTACGAACGCGTATGCCAAGCGGATATTAACCCGGATACTCTGGAGGTTCTTTCTGATTGGACTCCTGAAAGTGAAAGGGAGTTTTTGGAATCTCATAAAGATATTGTTTATGAAACTATATCAGAAGTAAAGGGCTTTTGGAGTAACGCTCTGGGCTGATTAAGTATAAGTGATTTTTTGAGGCTACGAGGGGCTACACGTATTATATCGTTATATGGTCGTGTAGCCCTGTTTTATACATAGAAACTGACACATATGGAGTAAATGGATATGATTGAACTTAAAAATGTTTGCAAAAAATTCGGCGATCATGTTATTTTTGAAAATTATAATTTAAAAATAGATGACGGAGAATTTATAATTCTTTCCGGAGACAGCGGCTGCGGTAAGACAACACTTTTAAACATAATCGGCGGATTGGAAAAACCCGATGACGGAAAAGTGCTTGTTAATGGGCTGGATGTATATAACAAAAAAAATCAACTTGAGTTGTACCGTCATGTATATGGCTTTTTGTTTCAAAACTTCGGACTGATTGAAAATAAAACAGTCCGTGAAAATCTAAGTATTTTTAAAAAAAGTGCTTTGTCCGGTGTTTCGATTGAAGAGGCTTTATCATATGTCGGATTAAGTGGAAAGTCTGACAGTGTAGTTTATGAATTGTCGGGCGGAGAACAGCAGCGTATCGCCCTTGCCAGGCTTCTGATAAAAAAATGCAGTATTATTTTAGCTGATGAACCGACAGGTTCTCTAGATAAAAACAATGCGGAGACAGTACTGTCCTTGCTTGATGGTCTGAACAGGGACGGAAAAACGATTGTCCTTGTAACACATGATGAAAAAATAAAACAATCAGGGAGAAAGGTTATAGGCATAAAATGAAGAGGAACAAGTTTTTTCTGCAAATTACGATTTTTATTTTGGCCTTTTTCCTTTGCTTTGAACAATCCTCTGTATACATTGACGAGGTGTTGTGGACCAGACCTGTCGCGACTGTTAAGAGCACAGAAGAAATGCCTGCGGAAAACATTACAAAGTACATAATAGAAAAGGCTGAAAAAGAAGATATTGATATCTTTGTTTCTGACTCAAAATCAAGGTCGGATATCATAAATGAGAAGAAAATCTACTCCTCTGAAAAAGTTCGGTATATTCTTATAAAAAAACACAAGATTTTAAGTGGCAAATACAATTCCGTTTTGGATACCGGAGAAAAAATTGAATTTAAGGACTTGAAAAAATTTCAGAGTGAAAATGACCTTATCTCAGTTTTCTTTTTAAGTGGAACCGATGAATCTCGAAACTTTATAAAGCAGGTGAATCGCGATTTGTCGGAGTATGGAGTGAAAGTAGACTTTAACAAGTATGACAATGAGATTCGTTCTGAAAAAAAGATTGCCGTTATTTGGTCGTTGGTCGGAGTTGCTCTGCTGATTTTAACTGTATACGATGTTGCATATCAAAAAAAAGAATCAACTGTGAAGGCAATTCACGGGGAAAATCTTGTTTATGTTGTTTTTAAAAATATTGTATCTGATTTATTAATCTGTTCTGCTACAGCGCTGATTTCGTTTTTTGTATTCAAATTTTTATATGGTAATTATCCGTTCATAAAAGAGACAGTATTTTGTATCGGAATTATAGAGATTATAAACAGTGTCTGTTATTTACCTTTGCTGAATATCAACGTGAAAAAAGATTTATCCGTAAATGCCGGAAACGGTGTGATTTATTCTTCTTATGTACTTAAATTACTTTCAATTTTTATCAGCATGATTTTGATAGTCCTTTCACTTTCATCCCTAAGTCATGCCCTTCATTTTTTTAAAACAACGAAAATTTATTCGGAAATGTACGGTAGGAAGTTTATAAGCATACAACCTGACGAATTGAATGGAGAAGATATTTTCGGCGCAATTTCAATAGCAAATGATATCGGTAACAAGATATACATTAACTATTATGATTCTGCGAATCCTGTCATGTTTTCAAAGGCAGCCGGATTTGGAGAGTCGGATGTTGTGTTTGTAAATTCAAATGCTGAAAAATACTTAGAAACTTTTTTTGATTTTGATAAAAGTTTTAAAGGCCTTTTGGTTTTTGCACCTGAAAAATATAAGGGAGACGCATTGCTGTCAAAACTTATTGAAAGCTTTTGCAAAAATTATGGATTAAATGAAAAAACTGTTTTATATGCAAAATCAATGAAAGTTTCGGTTCTGGATAATGAATTTAATTCTGAAAATATGGAATCAGATAATCCTATTGTATTTTATTTCAATATAGATTCATCAATGTGGAAAACTCTTTTGGATGATAAAAATGAGATGTTACAGGGAAATTTTCAAAGTATAGCATTTAACTTGAATGAAAGTGATATCGAGGACATAAAGAAAAACTTTTCTTTGAATTCAAATGAACTTATTATCACAAATTTTGATGAGCAATATAATACACAACTTGGTATTGTAAAAGCAAAAACAGCAGCTTGTATGGTTATGCTTGTCTTTACGATGATTTTTGAACTCCAGATTTCAAAAATTGCATTGACAATGAGATATATTTCCCACGGAAAGGAATATGCTTTGAAAAAGGTTTCCGGGTACGGCAATATTCAGATTCATCTTGGCAGTATTTTAGCTGAAATTTTTACACTTTTGTGTGCCGCTTCCTTGTCATTGGCTTTTATCAGGAGGGAAGATTTGGAAATTGCACCCGGGTCTGTTACTGCCGGAATAACAACAGAGCTGTTTTTCTGTGTAGTTTCATTCTGCATAATGCTTAAGAAAACCGGAATCGACAGAGTGAATAAAATTTTAAAAGGCGGGATGTTATAATCCCTTACGAAACTACCCAACAACTTGTGTAAAGCGTTTTTCTTTACACAAGTTGTTGATTTTTGCTGAAAAAGAGAGGCTAAAAAACGCTTAAAATATGCATGAGTACAAGAAAAACAGACTTGACACGGGAGACGTTTATAAGTATAATACACGAGTGTAAAGAAGTTGACTTTACATTGGGGAAATTAAATGAGAGGTGATTTTGGACGTGGCAAAGAACTTTGAAGTTATAAACGTATTGCTCGACTTTTACGGTGACATGCTCACAGAAAAGCAAAGAGCGTTCATTGAGTATTATTACAACGACGACTTGTCACTTGCCGAGATCGCCGAAAACGAAGGAATAACCAGACAGGGCGTGCGTGACGCCATAAAGCGTGCAGAGAGTCAGCTCTACGAGATGGAGTCAAGACTCGGACTTGCAAAACGCTTTGAGGAAATGCGTAGCGGCCTGGAAGAGATACTCGAGTGTGCGGAGGAGATAAACGATCACAACATGCGTACGGGTCTTTCGAGGGACATAAACGAATCTGTTGTGAAGATAAAGCTCATCGTACAGCAATTATCAGAATAAGGAGTGAAGACTCTTGGCATTTGAAGGATTGTCAGACAGGCTGGAAGCCGCGTTTGCAAGACTGAAGAGTAAAGGCTCCCTTACAGAGTCAGACGTAAAAGAGGCCATGCGTGAAGTAAGGCTGGCACTTTTGGAAGCTGACGTAAGCTACAAGGTGGCCAAGGACTTCACCGCAGCCGTAACGGAAAGAGCCATCGGCGCAGAGGTTATGAAAAGCCTCACACCGTCGCAGATGGTTATTAAGATAGTAAACGAAGAACTCACGGAACTTATGGGCGGTACGCAGACGAGACTCGCAGTTGCCCAGCATCCGCCGACCATCGTCATGATGTGCGGTCTTCAGGGCTCCGGTAAGACAACACATTGCGCAAAGATTGCAAAACGTCTTAAGAGTGAGGGACACAGGCCGCTGCTTGTAGCCTGCGACGTTTACAGACCGGCTGCTATAAAGCAGTTGCAGGTTGTAGGTGAACAGGTCGGGGTTCCGGTCTTTGAAAAAGGACAGGAGGATCCCGTTCTTATAGCGACAGAAGCCGTAAAGCTTGCGAAGGACCAGGGATACGATTACGTATTTCTTGACACGGCGGGACGACTTCATGTTGACGAAGCACTCATGGAAGAGCTTCAGAACATAAAGGCCGCGGTACATCCGCATGAGATACTTCTTGTTGTGGATGCCATGACCGGTCAGGACGCTGTAAATGTTGCGTCTGCATTCAATGATTCCGTTGGGCTTGACGGTCTTGTACTCACAAAGCTTGACGGTGACACGAGAGGCGGTGCGGCGCTTTCCGCAAGAGCCATTACGGGCAAGCCCATAAAGTTTGTCGGTACAGGTGAAAAGCTTGATGACCTTGACGTTTTCCATCCTGACAGAATGGCTTCGCGTATCCTCGGCATGGGAGATATGCTCTCTCTCATTGAAAAGGCAGAGCAGCAGTTTGACGAAGAGCAGGCGCTTGAGCTTGAGCGCAAGCTTCGTAAAAACAAGTTTGATCTTAATGACCTTCTTTCCAACCTGCAGCAGGTGCGTAAGCTCGGACCCATGCAGGACTTACTCGGAATGATTCCGGGTATAGGAAACAAGGCTAAAGATATCGAAGTAGACGAAAAGCAGTTTGACAGGCTTCAGGCTCTTATTCAGTCTATGACACCAAAGGAGAGGGAAAATCCCGACATCATCAATCCGTCGCGCAAACGCAGAATAGCAGCGGGTGCCGGTCAGCAGGTTGAGGACGTCAACAGGCTTCTTTCTCAGTACAGGCAGATGCAGAAGATGTTTAAGCAGATGAACAGTAAAAAATCCAGAAAGGCCATGAAGCGCATGAGTCAGAACATGAATCCGAATGACCTTAACGGACTTGATTTCAGTAAACTCGGTTTATAATCTTTGCAAATTACAAGTACTAATTATACTTTTGTACATTAAATCTTTTTGGAGGAATTAAAAATGGCAGTAAAAATCAGACTTCGCAGAATGGGTGCAAAGAAGGCTCCTTTCTATCGTATTGTAGTAGCGGATTCACGTTTCCCGAGAGACGGACGTTTCATCGAGGAAATCGGTTACTATGATCCCACAAAGGATCCTGTAGTTCTTAAGGTTGATGACGAGAAGGTTCAGCAGTGGATTGCTAACGGCGCACAGCCTACAGACACAGTTCGTGCACTTCTCAAGAAGAGCGGAGCTATAAAATAATCGGGAGGCTTTAAGGTATGCGTGAATTATTAACAGCAATTGCGCAGGGTCTTGTAGATGACCCGTCAGCCGTTACGGTTGATGTTGACGAGCCCAACGAAAACGGTGTAACCGTTTTCCACCTCCATGTTGCTCCTGATGACATGGGAAGAGTTATAGGAAAGCAGGGCCGTATTGCCAAGGCTATCCGTACCGTTATGCGTGCGACTGCAAATAAGCAGGACGCTCACATAGCAGTTGAAATCGACTGAGACCAGGTTGATCATTGATTTTAAACGCAAAAGAAGAGGGCAAGCATTGAACGTATTTCAAAGCTTGCCCTGTTTTGGATTTTGAGGTGAAAGCATGCTTCTTTCTTATCTTGAGCTCGGAAAAATAGTGAGTACACACGGTATAAAGGGCGAACTCAGAGTTCAGTATTGGTGTGACAGCCCCGAGTTTTTTAAAAGCTTCACACGTGTGTATCTGAAGAAGGACGGCGCCGACGAGCGTCGCGTCCTGTCTGCACGGCCGCACGGAAATGTCATGCTTCTGACGCTTGAGGGCGTTGACGACACTGATAAGGCAAACGCCCTTCGCGGCAGAACGGTATATGTAAAAAGAGAGGATGCACCGCTTCCTGCGGGGCGCTATTTTATAGCAGAGCTTATAGGCTGTACCGTGCGTGACGCCGATGACGCCGAAAAGACTTACGGCGTTATAAAGGACGTGACGAATTCGGGTGCATCGGACATATGGCATATCGAAAATGACGGAAGATTATATCTGCTGCCGTCTATACCGGAAATTGTGAAAAAAGTGGATGTCGAAAACGGTGTCGCTCTTATAACACCGATACCGGGTATTTTCGGAGAGGAGTATGAGGTTCGTGAGGATTGATATACTGACGCTTTTTCCGGAGATGTGTGAAACCGTTCTCGACACAAGTATAATAGGCAGAGCCCGCGCGGCGGGCTGTGTGGAGATAAATTGCCATAACATAAGGGACTACACCGATGACAAGCACGGCCGTGTTGACGATGCACCGTATGGCGGCGGCACGGGAATGATCATGCAGGCAGAGCCTGTTTACAAGTGCTATACGGCACTCACCGATAACGGAAACAAGCCGTATCATCTTGTTTATATGACGCCTCAGGGCAAAACACTCACGCAGGAGCGTGTAAAAGAGCTTTCAAGGCTGGATAATCTGGCGATTCTCTGCGGACACTATGAGGGGATTGACGAGAGGGTTATCGATGAATTGTGCCCCGAGGAAATATCAATCGGTGACTACGTCCTGACGGGAGGCGAGCTTCCGGCGCTTGTTTTGTGTGACAGCGTGTGCAGGATGCTTCCGGGTGTCCTTAAAAATGATGATGCATATACTAAAGAGAGCCATTATAACGGACTTCTCGAGTATCCGCAGTATACGAGACCGGCCGTTTGGCGTGACAGAGAGGTGCCGGAAATTCTTCTCTCCGGTCATCATGAGAACATAGCAAGGTGGCAGGATGAGCAGTCACTTGAAAGGACAAAACTAAAGAGACCCGATCTTTTGAAGAAAGACCCGACCTCTTAAAACGACAGACACAGAAAAGGACATAAACGCACGGTGTAACCGCCTGTTACGTGCTTCTGTTTTTTCACGAAAAAAATAACTCAACAGTATATATGAACAAAACGCTTTTTGCAAGCCTTTTTTGTTGAAAAAAACTGTGAAAAATTCACAAACATTCGGTGATTTTATGTCGAAGTTTGTAATCTGGGACAAATATTTTTTTTTTCGTTGACTATGTGAAGTTTTGTGACTATAATGATAGCAATTTGAAAAATCACTATAATTTTTTCTAACTATTTTGATTATTTGTGAGGGAATTATTATGTATGTAAAAGACGTTAAGGTTCAGAATCAGGTAGGACTTCACGCTCGTCCTGCAACATTTTTCATTCAGAAGGCAAACGAGTTCAAGTCTTCTATATGGGTTGAGAAAGATGAGCGCAGAGTAAATGCCAAGTCACTTCTCGGTGTTTTATCACTCGGTATCATGGGCGGAACGGAAATCCGTATCATGGCCGGCGGTTCAGATGAAGAAGAGGCAGTTGAAGCTCTTGTAGCTCTCGTTGAATCAGGTTTTGCAGAATAATTTTAATCGCTTTAATTGGGCACACTGCTGACATACTCCGGCGGTGTGCTTTTTGTTTTACAGCAAAGTTCTTTTGCGGTTTGTTTTCTGCTTTATGGATTGTTTTCTTACGGATAAATAAGGGGGTGAGTATATGCCGAATGAGAGACTTTCGTACCTTCGCGGAAAATCCATGCGCCTGCCGCTTTTGCCGGGGGTGTATATCATGAAAAATTCCGATGGTGAGATTATTTACATCGGGAAGGCGAAGCTTCTCAAAAACAGGGTTAGCCAGTATTTCGGCTCCCAGAACAACCATACGACAAAGGTGCGCAGGATGGTTGAAAATGTATATGATTTCGAACATATCCTCACCGGAAGCGAATTTGAGGCGCTTGTTCTTGAGTGCAGCCTTATAAAACAGTATAAGCCGAAGTACAATATCCTTCTGAAGGACGACAAGGGATACAGTTATATAAAGATAACAAATGAGCCGTGGAGAAGGCTTAAGAGTGCAAAGCAGAAGGTTGATGACGGCTCGCAGTATATCGGACCGTACATGAGCGGCTTTGTCGTAAAGGAATCACTTGACGCGGCACTCAAGATTTTTAAACTTCCGCAGTGCAACAAAAGCTTTCCGTGCGGCAGCGTGAACAACCGTCCCTGTCTTAACTATCATATGAGGCAATGTATGGCGCCCTGTACGGGACGCGTTAAAAAGGCAGACTATGACGCCGCGGTAAATGATGCGATAGAATTTCTCAAAGGGGATACAAAGGAGTATCTCAAACTGCTTGAAAAGCGCATGGAGTCGTACTCTGAGAACCTTGAGTTTGAAAAGGCTGCAGAGACAAGGGACAGGATTTCGGCAATAAGGCGACTTTCCGATAAGCAGAAGGTCTTGCTTTGCGGAACGGAGACAAAGGACGTATTTGCGCTTGCACGCGACGATGACGTAATCTGCTTCAATGTACTTCGCTTTGTCGATGGAAAGCTATCTCAGAGTGAAAATCATTTTACGGATATTTCCGAGACTCTGAGTATGACGAGAGCGGATTTTATAAAGAGATTTTACATCGCCCATGATGACATACCTCCGCTTATCTTTACGGACGGTGAGTGTGACGACACAGAGCTTATAACGAAATGGCTCGGTGAAAGACTGGGTAAAAAGGTCACAATCAGCGTTCCCGAAAAAGGAAAGCAGGCAGAGGTTGTCCGTATGTCAAAAAACAATGCATACGAGGCGATAGCAGAGAAAAAACACAGAAAAAAATCAAACACAGCGGTTATTGAGCTCGGTGAGCTGCTGGGGCTCAGTAAGGCTCCGGAGTTTATCGAATCTTACGATATCTCTCACACCGCCGGGGCAGATTCGGTCGGCGGAATGGTTGTGTTTAAAAACGGCGAGCCCTACAGAGCGGGATACAGAAAATTCATAATAAAAGAAGCTGTCGGCGGAGATGATTACGGAGCTATGAAGGAGGTTCTGACACGCCGGTTTGAGCATTATTTCAAGGACAGAGACGAGGGTAAGGAGGACGGCTTCGCACGTCTGCCGGACCTTATACTCATGGATGGAGGACAGGGTCAGGTGAACGTTGCACTCTCCGTTCTCGAAGTATATCAGCTTTCCGTACCTGTTTTCGGAATGGTAAAGGACGGAAAACACAGGACACGGGCCATTTCGTGTGACGGCGGAGAGATCTCGATAAACAGCAAGCGAAAGGTCTTTACTCTTGTTTCCGGTATTCAGGAGGAGGTTCACAGGTTTGCCATAGGCTATCATCGTAAGAAGCACGCGAAAACCTCAAAAACAAGCGAGCTTACGGGCATACCGGGCATAGGACCCAAAAAAGCTCAGGCTCTTTGGAAAAAGTTTAAAACCATAGACGCGATAAAACGGGCATCCGTTGACGAGCTTGCCGCGACGCCGGGCCTGGGCATTGCCGATGGTGTCCATATTAAAGCGTTTTTTTCGGAGTAAGATTGGCTATTATTACAACAAGAGACAGTTTACAAATCAGGGCGTATAATGGTATAATATACTGAATTTTATGTCGAAACACGGAGTTTAATGATGAGAGTTATTACGGGTACAGCAAGAGGGATGAAGCTCAAAACTCTTGAGGGACTTGAAGTACGTCCCACAACCGACCAGGTCAAGGAATCTGTTTTCAATATCATACAGTTTGAGGTTCCGGGTGCGAGGGTGCTTGACCTTTTTGCAGGCTCCGGACAACTCGGGATAGAGGCTTTAAGCCGAGGCGCGTCTGTTGCCGCTTTTGTTGATAACAGCAGAGAGTCGGTTGCCGTTGTAAATGAAAACCTTAAGCATACAAAGCTTTCCGAGCGTGCCACGGTAAAAAATGAGGACGCCTTAAGCTTCCTTAATTCGACAAGGGATACATTTGACATTGCCTTTCTCGACCCTCCTTACAGAAAGGATTTTGTTGTTTCCGTGCTTCCTGCTCTCACGCAAAGGATGTCAGACGGAGGAGTTATCATCTGCGAAACCGCAAGAGAGGAAGTCCTTCCCGAAAAAGTGGGAAGGTTTAAGCTTCACAAGGAGTACAGATACGGAAAGATAAAACTCACTGTCTACAGAAACGGAGAGGAGAACGACTGATGATTACAGCCATTTGTCCGGGCAGCTTTGACCCGATAACAAACGGACATCTTGACATCATTGAACGAGCTTCAAAGTTGTTTGATAACGTTATAGTTGTCGTTATGACAAACTACAGAAAAAAAGGAAATAACTCTTTTACCGTTGAAGACCGTGTTAAGCTTATAAAGAAGAGTACCACGCACCTCGAAAACGTAAGAGTTACCTCATATGACGGACTTCTCGCCGAGTACGCGAGGGAAAACGGTGTGCAGGTTGTTGTAAAGGGCTTGCGTGCCCTTTCGGACTTTGACAACGAATTCCAGCAGGCACTCGGAAACAGACGTCTCAACCAAGAACTTGAAACCGTATTCATTGCGACAAAGGCCGAAAACATGTTTTTAAGTTCAAGCCTTGTAAGACAGATAGGTGAACTCGGCGGTGACATATCGGATTTTGTTCCCCCGCCGGTTTTACATGATATTGAAGAACATTTAAGAAAGGACTGATTCACGTGGCTCAGATAGAAGAACTCCTCGATGAGATGGAAGATATTCTTGCGGACGGAAAAGGAAAAGCTTTTTCAAACAGAATGACTGTTGACGTTGAAGCCCTGAAGACAGTCATCGACGACCTGCGCTTTAGTGTTCCCGAGGAAGTGAAGCAGGCACGTATTCTCGCATCCGAGCGACGTGAGATAATGAGCAGAGCAAACCGTGAAGCAGGGGAGATAATAGAGGATGCACGTATAAAAAGTCGTGATCTTCTTGCTGCTGCGGAGCACAGAGCACGCGAAAACGACGTTGAAACCAACAGGCGAAACGAGGAACTTATAAAAGACGCACAGGAGAGGGCAAAGAGCATTCTTGACAGTGCGCGTACAGAGGCTGACAAGCTTGTTTCCTCACAAAACATCCTTGAAGAGGCAAAGACCGCTTCGAAGAATCTTACAGAACATGCGCAGACGGAGGCAGGGGCTCTCAGGGAAGAGGCGGAGACGCTTCTTGCCGCAGCAAAAGATCAGGCGCAGAGCATCCTCAGCGAATCAAAGGAACAGGCACAAAATATCCTTACGGAGGCAAAAACCCGTGCCGAAAGACTTGAGCAGGAAGCAGAGTACAAGTCACAGAGCAAAATGGATGAGGCTGCAAAGTGGTCGCATGACCTTAAGATGAATGCGAGCAAATATGTGGACGAGCTCGTCAATGAAACCGAATACAGGGTTGCAAAGAGCCTGAATGAGATACAGAAGCTTCAGGACAGTCTTAAGGCTGCCGCAAAGAATTCATCACAGGCTCAAAAGCGTGCGGACAGACAGCGCCGTGCACAGGGCTCGGCAGTCTCTTCAAAGCGTGCCGAATCAGAGAGAAAGCACACGGAAAACATGAAACGGAACAGTCAGAGCACCTACGGTAAGAAACGCCCGTCTTCGCAGTACGTAACCGAGGACAATGACATAGAGGTCATCATGCCGAAGCCGAGCATTATAGACGTACCGCTCAGCGACACCCCGATAGTACCGGATGAAGAATTCTTTCTCTGATTTGTTCAGGTTATAATTACAGCTACTACGCGGCGCACCTTGCGTGTGCCGCTCCTTTTTTAAGGGAAGCCGGGTCATAATTTTCAAGACTTTTGCATAGAGTTTACAGGGTGATATTTATGTTTGTGTTTTCAGTAAACTCAAAAACCGCTAAGGTTATTATTCTTGCGGCGGTCGGCATCGTAGCCGGAATCATACTTGCAAGAGTGAGTACTGCCACCGGCGATGTATCAAATATGAACGGTATTGTTCTCAAGGCGTCAGACGCAAAGGAACGTGTGGCTTTTCTTTCGCAGTTCGGATGGGAGGTATCCGAGGATCCTCTTGAGGTTGCGGAGGTAATCATTCCCACCGAGTTTGACGAAACGTATAAGGCGTACAACGACATACAGAAAAAGCAGGGCTTTGATCTTGAAAAATACAAGGGCACCAGGGTAAAGCGCTGGACCTATGAGATAAAAAACTATCCGGGCTATGCCGGGAACTCCGGGTGTATTCGGGCAAATATTCTTGTCTGTGACGGCAATGTGATAGGCGGTGATATCTGCTCGGTTGAACTCGACGGCTTTATGCACGGCTTTAAGGTGAAAGAAAATGCGGCTTGATAAATTCATTTCATCCCAGACATCACTTTCAAGGAGCGATGTAAAAAAACTGATAAAACACGGAGCTGTAACGGTTGACAAAGCTGTTGCGGCATCGTGTGATATGCAGATTTTTCCGGAGACCTCTGAGATTGTAGTAGACGGACAGGCTCTATCTTATAAAAAATATGTATATTATATGTTAAATAAGCCGAAGGGCGTGGTCAGCGCAACGGATGACAAAATGCACAAAACGGTTCTTGACCTTGTTCCTAACAACCTTAAACGACCCGGACTTTTTCCTGCCGGAAGACTTGACGCGGACACCACGGGCTTTGTTTTACTCACCGATGACGGAGATTTTGCACATCGCATATTGTCGCCGAAAAATCATATCGAAAAAACATATATCGCGACGCTTGAAAAGACCTTGACCGAGGAGGATATCTCCGCTTTTGCCGCAGGTATAACGCTTTCGGACGGATACGAGTGCTTGCCTGCTGCAGTCGAACTTGTCGGACAGGCAGTTGCAGAGGTAAAAATCTGCGAAGGAAAATACCACCAAATCAAGCGTATGTTTGCCGCGAGAGGGAACAGGGTGGTTGAGCTTAAACGTGTAAAAATGGGTGGACTGTCACTAGATATTGCATTGGAGCCCGGTGAAATGAGAGAATTAACACAAGACGAATTGTTGAAAATTACCAACACCTGAATAGTGCATATTGACACGATTTCACATATTTATTGTAGTTATTTTGTATATTTTTGTATAAAATCCGACGAAAAAAGTTGCATTTTGTTGAGTTATTGTGTACAATGTATAAGAAATTGCTCTAACATTTTGCACAAAAAGTACAAACAGCAGTAATTACTATACAAATCACTGGGGGTTTTGAGTATATGTCCAACAGACTGTTTCAGGGAGTCATTCACCAGATGCGCGACGCGATAGACAGAACAGTTGGTGTGATTGACGAAACCGGTTCAATCATCTCTTGCAGTGAGCTTGAGAGAATCGGCGGTCAGATACCTCTTGACACATCCGACATCTTTTCGACAAATGATGCGGTTTGCCTTGACGGTGTGACTTATCTGACCTTTGGATCTCATTTACGCCATGAGTATGCTGTTTTTGTTGACGGTGAAGACGACCTTGCCGAAAAATACGCAAGAATTCTCTCTGTTTCACTTTCAAGTATAAAACAGTTTTATGATGAAAAATATGACAGGAGTAACTTCGTAAAGAACGTTATTCTTGATAACATCCTTCCGGGTGACATATATGTAAAGGCACGTGAGCTTCGCTTCAACAATGACGCAACACGTGTTGTTCTTCTCATAAGGATTACGGGACATGAGGACGCGTCTGTTTTCGACGTTATACAGAACCTTTTTCCGGACAAGAACAAGGACTTTGTCATAAACATAAATGAGACGGATATCGCACTTGTAAAAGAGGTACGAAACAATATCGAGCCGAAGAACCTTGAAAAACTGGCTCATTCCATTTCCGACGCACTTTCGACCGAGTTCTACAGCAACGCGCTTGTGGGAATAGGCACGACTGTTGTGGGAATCCGTGACCTTTCGAGATCCTTAAAGGAAGCTCAGGTTGCACTTGAGGTGGGCAAGGTTTTTGATACCGAGAAAAACATAGTAAGCTATGACAATCTGGGTATTGCACGTCTTATTTATCAGCTTCCGACAACCCTTTGCGAGATGTTCCTCCAGGAGGTTTTTAAAAGAGGCTCTATAGAGAACCTTGATCAGGAAACGCTTTTCACCATTCAGAAATTCTTTGAAAACAACCTGAACGTTTCTGAAACATCACGTAAGCTTTTTGTTCACAGAAATACACTGGTTTACAGACTTGAAAAGATAAAGAAATTTACGGGACTTGACCTCCGTGAGTTTGATGACGCCATCGTATTCAAGGTAGCCCTTATGGTTAAGAAATATCTGGATGCAAATCCGACAAAATTCTGATAAAAAATACTAAATATTGTGTCGGCTTTTGTGCAAAAACACAAAATTCAGAAACCGGTTACAAAAGGGTTACAAACCACAATTAAATATGGTATACTATAGACTGTATAGGTGTTCTTATGCCCATACAGTCTTTTGTGTTTTTTAAAACACGACTTTTCGGAGAAAAAGATAATTGAAAAAATAACTGAAAAATTGACTTCAGATGAATAACAGACCATTCTTAGGAGCAGTGCGTAACAGATGATAGAGTTTAAAAATGTTTACAAAAAGTACGATAACGGTACGGAAGCACTGAAAAATGTCAACCTTCGTATTGAGCGCGGAGAGTTCGTTTTTATTGTCGGTGCATCCGGCTCCGGTAAAAGTACTTTCCTAAAGACGATAATGCGTGAGGAGGTACCTACCTCGGGAAGCATTATGATAAACAATTATGACCTTACAAAGATGACAAATAAGGAGATTCCTTATTTTCGGCGTACCATGGGTATAGTTTTTCAGGACTTCAGACTCATACCTACCATGACCGTGTATGACAATGTTGCATTTGCAATGAGGGTTATAGGCGCAAACGAAAAGGAGATACGCAAAAGAGTGCCGTTTGTCTTGAGTCTTGTAGGGCTCAAAGAAAAGGCCCGCTCGCTTCCGAATGAGATTTCTGGCGGTGAGCAGCAGCGTGTCGCACTTGCGAGAGCACTTGTAAACAATGCAAATACCATCATTGCCGACGAGCCTACGGGTAACATAGACCCGGAGATGTCCTATGAAATTGTGGATCTTCTCAATCACATAAACGAAAACGGAACCACGGTAATAATGGTTACACATGAGCATGATCTTGTAAAAAAGTTCAATCACAGAATTGTTGTAATTGACGACGGTACTGTAGTGTCGGATACGGCTGCAGGCGGAGTTCTCCGTTATAAAACGGAGACAGGCTACAAGCCTGTTTCGGAGCCGGGAAGCACACAGAATCCTACTACCGATGAAACGGTAAAGGTTGCGGAGGCTGTAAAGGCTGCCATGGCAGCAAAGGCTTCCGGTGCAGGTGTTGTTTCTGCGGCAAGCAGTACTTCTGCGGCAGGCTCGGCTTCTGCGGCAGGTTCGGCTACCGCGGCAGGTTCGGCTACCGCGGCGGGCTCAGCTTCTGCGACAGGTACTGTTTCCGCGGCAGGTTTGGCTTCTGCGGCTCAGCAGTCGAAAGCCAAGACGGAAACAACCGAAAAGAGCTTTGGTACAGGGACAACGGCCGCAGATTCCGCCGTGCCTTTAACCGACTCTTATAAGCCGTCTCCCTTTATGGCACAGATGAGCTCGTATGCCGCAAAGGCAACGGCAGCAAAGGATTCCGACACCGCCGATGACGGTAAAGCCGCCGCAGCTTCCGCGCAGTCCGTGAAGCCTGCACCGGAATCACAGCCGACGCAGAGTTCACCTGTGACTGAGATCTTTACGATACCGGTTTCAACCGAAACCTTAAACAACTCATCCGAGACGAAGGTGGGGTCACCTCTTTCAGCCGCACGTCCGGCTCCGGAAACTCCGCCGAAAAAAAACACCTATACTACAATTGACGGTGTTGATTACTCAAAGTATTTTGAGGACGCAGAGGAGGATGAGAAATAATGTCCGAAGAAAAGATAAGACGAAAAGCTTCGTTCAACATAAATTACCTCACAAAAGAAGGCGTAAGAAACGTATGGTCAAACAGGCTTATGTCCATTGCCTCAATCGCGGTTCTTTCTTCCTGTCTGGTGCTTATCGGTTGTGCGATTATGCTTTTCGTAAACATAAATTCAATGCTTGAAAATGTCGAAGATCAGAACGTAATCATGGTATATCTGAATGACGGAATAACCGATGAACAGGTAAATAAGGTCGGTCAGGACATACGTATGATTCCGAGCGTAGCCTCCGTTGACTTTGTTTCAAAGGAGGACGCATATAAATCTCAGCTTGAAAGCATGGGCGACGAGGCCAGTCTGCTTGACGGACTTGAGGAAAATCCGCTGCCCGACGCCTACAAGGTAACGCTTGAAAACCTGAATGACTACGACAACGTCATGACCATGCTTACCTCGGTGGAAAACACACTCAGTGTAAGGGGAAACAGCGACCTTGCCGGTCAGGTGAGACAGATTCGCTCCGGCGTGACATATATAAGCGTCGGAATGATAATCATGCTTCTTGCGGTTTCGCTTTTCATTATTGCAAATACCGTAAGAGTTACCATGTATAACAGAAGACTTGAGATAAGCATCATGAAGGCGGTCGGTGCCACCAACTGGTTTATACGCTGGCCATTCATCATAGAAGGTATTCTTATCGGAATCATCTCCGGTTTTGTTTCACTTCTTCTTGTGTTCGGCCTTTACGAGCTTGCTCTTAAGTCACTCGGGACGATATTTACACTTTTCGGAGCAACGTCAATTCCGTTCAGCTCATATGCATTGCCGATGCTTCTTGCGTTTATTCTCATAGGCGTATTTGCAGGCGTATTCGGAAGTATATTCTCAATGGGACGTTATCTTAAGGAACAAGGGAGCGTGGTATCTGATGACAATGAATAAGACACACAGCAGAGTGAAGTCGATTATTTCTCTTTTCATGGTTCTTGTTTTCGCAGTGGTCGGAATCGCCTCTGTTCCCGCGTATGCAAAGAAGTATGAGGAAACCGACCCCGAAATCATAGAGCTCAGAAAAGAAATAGAAGCTCTTAAAAACGACGCCGCAAAGGCGAGGGAGCAGCGTCAGAAGCTCGAAGGGGAAATTGACGATGTATCCGCCTCCGCAATGCAGGTTCAAAAAGAGGTTGACGCTCTTCAGGAGGAAGTTGACGTATATCAAAGTCAGATAAACGCACTCAATAAACAGATAAGACTCCTTGACAACCAGATTATCGGCATAGAAAAATCCATAAAGGAGACCGAGGAAAAGGTTGCCGAGCAGGAGAAGAAGATAAAGGAAACTCAGAAGCTTCTCGGGGAACGTATACGTGCCATGTATATGTCCGGAAATGTCTCCTCTGTTGAGCTTATCCTTGAAGCAAACAGCTTTGAAAGCCTTCTTACAAGGCTTGAGCTTGTATCACAGGTGAGTAAGCACGATAACAAGATTGTCGATGATCTTAAAAGTGAGATAAAGGAGATGGAGGACTTAAAGACATCTCTTTTGAAGCAGAAGGATACCCTCACCGAGAACAAAAAGGAAATTGAAACCTCAAAGGCGGATGTTGTCGCTTCTCAGAAAGAGATAAAGGCGCTGAAGTCAACCGTTGACAAAAAGCTTTCAAAGCTCGAAAACTACCTCAGCACCCTGAATAAACAGGATTCGCAGCTTGCAAAGCTCGAGCAGCAGGCCGAGGCACAGCAGGCGGCATACTCGTATAAGATTGACCAGATGCTTGCCGGAAAGGCTTCGCAGGGCAGCGGTTCGGCAAACCTTATCTGGCCGGTTCCGTATTCCAGCTCGTATATCAGCTCTGGTTACGGAAGAAGGTCCGGCGTAGGCGTCGGAGATTTCCACTACGGAATTGACATAACCATGCCGGGAGCCGAAAGCAACGACAAGAAAATAATTGCGGCCGGTGACGGCACGGTTCTTATCGCAAGCAGTATTTGCAGTCATAACTACAGGAAAAATTATAGCTGCGGCTGTAACTGGGGCTTTGGCGACTATGTTGTTATAGACCACGGCGATGGCGTGCGTGCTTACTATGCACATCTTTCGCATGTCAGCGTTACACAGGGTCAAACCGTTTCACAGGGACAGACGATAGGCTATATGGGATGTACCGGCTATTCGACCGGCTGGCATCTTCACTTTGAAATACGTGTCGGCAGCGGTTCTCAGAGCCAGACGGCGAGAAATCCGCTCAATTATGTAAGTAAGCCATAAAGGAGACAGACGATGAGTAAAAAAATCCCACTTGGAACAGGGCTCGCTGTACTCTTTATAGTTATGGCGGCAACAATAGCAATCACGATGAAGATTTCAATGAGCGTTTACAATAACCTCATAAGTGATCTTACAAGCCGTACGGCGATGTATGACAACCTTGCGGAAATAGATGACCTCGTACGTGAAGACTTTTTCGGAAATATCGAGTCGGAAAGCATAAACTCGGGAATTGCGGACGGGTATATAAAGGGACTGGGAGACAGTGCATCGTTCTACCTTACACCGTCAGAATATGTCACCTACTATAACCGTCTTCTCGGCAAGATGTCCGGTACGGGAATCACCTGTACCTTCAATGAAGACACGGGCAATCTGTATATCACGGCTGTGGCAAAAAATTCTCCTGCGGAGACAGCCGGAATAAAAGCCGGAGATGAAATAACGGAAATAGGAAATGAAGCTGTTACAAAGACGAATTATACATCGCTCATGTCAAAGCTTTACGGCGAAAAGATGAGCAGTGTAAAGGTTACGTATGTAAGAGAAAAGACAACAAAGACCGAAAATCTTGTTATGGGCTACAGTGAAGCCACGGTTTCCTCGAGAAGCATCGGTACAATCGGAATAATCTCAATAAATGCTTTTTATGAAAACACGATTGCGCAGTTTAAGGACGCGGTTAACAGCCTCACAAAGGAGGGCTGCAAGTCCCTGATACTTGACGTGAGAAATTGTTCGGAGGGAAGTATTGATTACGCCGCAAAGGTGCTTGATATCCTCGTGCCTGTAGCGTCTGACGGCAGAGCTGCCATGGCTACTGCGGTTGACAAGAAAGGTAAGACAGTTAAGACATTCCCGTCCGACTCGGACTGTATCGTTCTACCCATGCTTGTTCTCGTAAACGGAAACACCTCCGGTCCTGCAGAGCTTTTTGCATGTGACCTCAGAGACTTCGGAAAAGCCGAGCTTATAGGAACAACCACAAAGGGTATCGGCTCCATGCAGGAGGTTCATCAGTTCTCCGACGGCAGCGCAGTAGTTCTCACGGTTGCCGAGATACTTCCTTATAAGAGTGATTCTTATAACGGAGTCGGACTGAAACCCGATCACGAGGTGAGTATGACTGCAGAGCAAACGGCACAGATAGGAATCATGAAGGATACCGATGACGCACAGCTTCAGAAAGCACTTGAACTGCTTGCGGACTAAGGAAACAGGTTTGCAGTTTAAAAAACTTGCTATTGTAGAATAAAAAACATATAATATAAGGTAGCACTCTCTGTGTGCTACCTTATTTTTTCGGAAGGGGTTAACCTATAATGAAGTCTAACCGGATTTTAACTGTAATAATGTCTTTGATTGTCATTTTGGCAATTGCCGTAACACCGCTGACGGTTGCTACCGCTGAAGGTGATCCAGACCCCTCGGGCTCGGATGTCTCGGGATCAGATGTTTCCGGCTCGGATGTATCCGGTTCAGACGTTTCGGGCTCCGACGTATCAGGTTCGGATGCTTCCGGGACAACCACGACAACGAAAAAGACAACGACCACAACAAAGAAAAATACCACAACTACTAAAAAGGTGACGACTACCAAAACTGCTACATCGACCAAGAGGCAGGCTGCTACGGGACAGTCCGCCCAGACAAAGCCTGCCACAAAATCCGCGGCAACAAAACCTGCGACAAATAAAAGCGTAAACACCAAGCCCGCGGCACCTGCTCCGACACAGACCTCCGCTGAGTCTGCGGGAAATAATGAGATACAGTCACTCAGCATAAAAACATCTGACGGAAAAGAACTTCTTAAAGCATTTTTACCGGATGTTCATACATATACGGTTACTGTTCCCGAGGGGACGAACACTCTTGATGTTACACCTGTTTATACGGAGCAGTCCAACGTGGAAATAAAGGGAGCCGATGACTTAAAGGCAAATAATTATACCGTGACAATAACGCTTACAAACCCGGACGGTACAAGCAGTGTTTATACCGTAAATGTTGAAGGCGCTGTTCCCGCAAGTCACGTAAGAGAAGATAACGAAGGCTTTATGAAGGTTGTTTTCGGTGTAATAATTGTCTCCGCAATTCTTCTTCTTGTGATTATTATTTTCGGTATAGTAAGTATCATAAAAAATAAAAAACTTTCAAATACAACGCCTTATACCTTCAACTTCGGAAGCGGGGAGGCATCGGACGAAGATTTTTCGGATAAGAAACCGACAAAAAGCTTCACAGGACTGGATTTCTCGTCTGCAAACGGCGGACTTAATTATGACTTCATTGAAAAGATGGCTGAAAATTATGAGCCGGTATCAACCAGCGGACCAATTACGGCACCGCGTGAAGAGACAAAGCCTCTTGTAGAAATGAATCCGAGTGTTGAAAAGGTTGAATTTGTTGCAAATGAGCCTGATATTCTTGTTCCTGAGCAAACGGGAATATTGACTCCGGGTGCCGAAGCGCCTGAGGAGCTTCCAATTGAGTTCAGCGCACCTACACCGATAATAAATCCGTCTGAGGATAATGGTATTGAAAACGCAGTCTCTGCTCCTGCTTCGACAGTTGAGCCAACGCTTGAAGCTCCAGCTGAGACTATTCCGACAGTAGTGTTGCCTACAGAATTTGCACAGACTCTCGAAGAAAATGCAGAGCCTGAGCCGACAGTTGAGGCAACGTTCCAGCCGACAATTGAGGTGCCTGCAGAATCGGAATCAACACCGGAAGCACCTGTTGAGCTCGGCACATCTACGCCGATAATAAATTCATCTGTGGATAATGATATTGAAACCGCAGGCTTTACTCCTATCCCGACAGAAATGCCTGCAGAATTTACGCAGACAGTCGAAGAAGATGTACATTCCGAGCCGATAGTTGAAGCACCCACCGAGTCAGAGCCAACTCTTGAAGCACCGATTCAGCCAACGGTTGAGGCACCTGCCGAGTCAGAGCCGACACTTGAAGCACCGATTCAGCCGACGGTAGAGGCACCTGCCGAGTCAGAACAAAATCCGTCGGAGGATCAGATACATCTCAATTTCGATTCATCCATGTCCGGCTTTGTAAACGAGCCGGTACTTGACCTTCCGACCGAGCCGTTTGCGGACGCGTATGTTGAGGCTATTGAGCCGAATCCGACTAAAACTTCAATACCGGAGCAGGCTTCCGAACCGGAAACAATTTCCGAACAGGAGGTAACTCCTGAAACAGAGTCGATTTCCGAAGCAGAGCAGATTCCCGAGCAGCAGACGGCCTCTGAAACAGAATCAATATCCGGTGCTGAATCAGTTTCCGAGTCTGAATCGATTCCTGAGACTGGTACTGAGCCGGAGCATGCTTTTGAATCTGAGACAAAGTCGGAGCCTGAATCTGGACAGGAACAGGACCCTGAACCGGAGCCTGACCCTGAACCGGAGCCTGAGCCAGAACCGGAGCCGCAGTTCCAGGATTATACTTTCCAGCTTCCTTATGAGGCAGGAAAAACTCTCGGAAGAAATCCGTTTGAACAAAGTGCTGATGATTGATAAAAAAACAAGCCCAAAGCTTTGGCTGAGTGTTCATAAGGAAGTATTGGTTTCTCGCATAAAAATCCATTATGCTTTTGCCAAAAAACCTCGCAAGGCGCCAGCCTTGCTTCGTTTTCCGGCTTCGGCATAAAAAATTTTTATAGCTATGAAACTGCAACGCACTTCAAAATAATATATTTTTGGTACAAGAAAAGGCAAACCCCACAGATAATGCTGACGCATATCTGCGGGGTTTAACGAATTATTGTGCAAAAAGATGTTGTTTTGAAGCAAAACTGCCTTATGAACACTCAGCCTTGGCTTTGGGCTTGAAAATTATGTAATACATCACTTTTATCCGAGAAATGGATAATTGAGGACACTCATCGGTATGATAAGTCTGCTGCAGCAAACGGGGAAGTCATAACCGTTTAGGTTTACGGACTGTGTTACCTCTATGATGTTTTCATCATCTGCTTTTTGGAGGATTTCACTCTCGTACTCCGTGGGCCTGCGAATGATGCTGTTTGTCTTTATCGAAGAAACGTCTCCGCCGAGCTCCTTGATGAGAGAATCGGTGAAGGACTTTCTGTCAACAGGTGAAACCTCAGTTCTTCGGAACAGCTTTTCGGGGATAAAATTTGAGTCTATGACTAACGGTTTGCCCTCGATAAAACGGATTCGCTTTATTCCGCAAAGCTCGGTGCCTTTATCCCATATTTCTGATAAAAAACCGTCTTTAACGGTCTCGTTGAATTCGTCTACGACTTTACCCGTATAGTTAAGATCCAGTTTGTTCATTATGAGTGAGATAGAGAGGAAGGGCATAAGCTCCGCATTTTTTTCGCGTTTGCAGACAAAGGTTCCGATTCCCTGCTTCTTGTAGATAACACCCTCGTCCTCAAGCTGTGAAAGTGCTGTTCTTACGGTTGCTCTTCCGACATTCAGGTCTTCCATCAGGCGGTACTCCGTAGGCAGCTGCGACCCCTCGGGATAATTGCCGGAAACAATGAGCTTCATGATATAATTTTTTACGTAGCTGTAAAGTGTTGCTGAATTTTCTCTTCTTGACATTTTACTGCCTCCAATAAAACTATTTGCAATTTCACACCCTGTGTTCAATATACAATTATAGGTTTAAAGCAGTACGTGTCAATGGATTTGAGCGTGAATAAAAAACTTTGTTAATAGTGTAACAATCCGCTTGATTTTTTATACTTTATTTTAATTATTTTGCCTCGGTTTTTTGCATTCCTTTTACAAAGTTGTCGGTTTTTCTTATAAACTCATCGATATCCAGTTCTTTATTTTTCAGGCCCTCCTGTACGATAAGACCGTCGGAAATAAGAAGGCACGCCCAGGCGATATAATCTGCGTTTTCATCTCCGATACGTTCCGCAATCTTCTTTGAAATAATTCTCTGGAACTTTTTGTATCTCTCCAAAAGCATTCCCGAAATCTCTTCGTTTCCGATGCATGCATTGTAAAGCAGGTGAATACGCGGTCCGGAGATGTTTATATTTCTTTCGATAACATATTTTATAAGTCTGTGGAGCGATGTATCCTTTCCCTTATCCTCGGTCCATTTTATAAGGTCATTCCATTGCTCGTCGAGATACCTGTCGGTTATGTCGAGAAGAATGTCTTCCTTTACTTTATAATGATAATAAAGAGTGCCTTTTGAAATACCGGCTGCTTTCGCAATGGAAGCCAGTGAGATGTCCGCAAGAGAATTTTCCTGCAAAAGCTCTTCAGTTGCATTCATGATTATGTCTTTAACATTTTCTTTTCTCGGTGCAGCCATTTTGTTATTTTCTCCCTTGTTGTTAATATGCACGAACATTGTATCAGTTTTATGTGTATAAGTCTAGTTGACAATGTCGAAATAAAGTTGTATAATAGCGGCAGAAAGTCGGTCGTTTGACCGACTGATTAAAGAAAAGGGTGTCATCAGAATGAATATTGAAAAAATTCAGAACGAACTTTCTAAAAAGTATGGTGGCAGAGTAAAGGCAACACTTGAGGGCGACATTATTCGTCTTACAGGAAGTCTTGACCGTTGGGAAGATGTTTTTGATGCGTGTGCAACGGCAGCACACAAGAACTCAAAGATTCATGTCGTAAATGACATCGAATTTACCGGCGCAGAGCTTCCGAAGATGAGAGTACCTTCGCTTAAGGACAATGAGCTTGAGGGAAAAACTCCTGATGTTCTTGTAATAGGCGGCGGTATTTCGGGTTGTTCAATTGCTCGTGAACTTTCAAAGTGGGATCTCGACATAATGCTTGTTGAAAAAGAAGCGGATTTTGCTCTTCAGGCATCGGGAAGAAACGACGGAGAGGTTCACGTAGGCTTCGACCTTTCAAAGGGCTCACTCAAGCAAAAATATGTTTTGCTCGGAAATCATATGTTTGACAAGGTATGCGAGGATCTTGACGTACCGTTCAAGAGGATAGGACAGTATGCCTGCTTTACACAGAGCTGGCTCTTTATTCCGGTATTTTTCCTTTCTCTTTGGAGAAAGTATTATGACGGTGTATGGGATACACATTTCATTACAAGAAATAAGCTCCTTTCATCACAGCCTACATTTGATAAGAATATGCGTTTTGCCGTTTATAACAGCTCGGCAGGTGTTGTATGTCCTTACGGTCTTACAATTGCGTATGCCGAAAATGCCGCTGAAAACGGTGTAAATGCTTACCTTAATACTGCTGTTCTCTCCATGGATACGGATGAGAACGGAAACATAACGGCAGTTCATACAAACCGCGGTACGGTTTATCCGAAGGTTATCGTAAATGCTGCAGGCGTATTTGCAGATGATGTTGCAGAGATGGCACATGACCGTTTCTACTCCATTCATCCGAGACGCGGAACAAACTCAATCCAGGACAGAAAGTCCGCAGGTATTATCAATACTATCGCTTCTGTTCAGCATATCAAGCTCGAAAAAACTAAGAGCCATACAAAGGGCGGCGGACTTATTCACACGGTACATGACAACATACTGGCAGGACCGGATGCTGTTGAGTGCTTTGAGAAAGAGGATACATCGACAAGGCCTGAGAGTATAAAGACTGTTTACGACAAGCAGAAGGGAACCGTTCCGGCTGCAAGCGAGAGGGATATCATCACATACTTCACAGGTGTACGTGCTCCGACTTTTGAAGAGGACTTCGTTATCGAGTGGGGAAGAAAGTGTCCGAATATGCTTCATTGCGGCGGTATCCAGTCACCGGGTCTTACGGCGGCTCCCGCGTTTGCTCTCGACATCGAGAAGATGGTTGTTGATAAGCTCGGCGGAGAGGGAAAGGTTGCACGTAATAAGGACTTCAATCCGGTAAGACACGGCGTTCCCGTTCTCAATAAGATGTCTCCTGAGGAGCGCGCAAAGATGATAGCCGAAAATCCTGATTACGGCGTTATCATTTGCCGTTGTGAGGAGATTTCAAAGGGTGAAATCATTGATGCTCTTAACCGTCCTCTTTGCCCGCCGACGGTTGACGCTATAAAGAAGCGTATCCGTCCGGGAATGGGACGTTGCCAGGGTGGCTTCTGTATGCCGCTCATAACAAAGATTATCGCAGAGCATGAAAATCTTAAGCTTTCAGACGTTAAAAAGTCTTCTGCAGAGTCCGTAATTGTTTACGGCGAAACAAAGGGAGGTGCCGCAAATGATTAAGACAGATGTTTTGGTTATAGGTGGCGGCCCCGCAGGTCTTGCGGCAGCCATTTCGGCTCACAAAAACGGTGCGGACGTCATCCTTATCGAGCGTGAGGCACGCCTCGGCGGAATACTTAAGCAGTGCATACATGACGGATTCGGACTTGTTCGTTTTAAAGAAAAGCTTTCAGGTCCCGAGTACGCCGAGCGCTTCATAGACGAGTTCCATGAACTCGGCATAAAGTCAATGCTCCTTACATTCGTTACGGATGTTAAGAAGCTTGACGACGGAACATTCAAGACTACGGTTGTGAACCGTGAGGGCGTTACGGATATTATGTCCAAGTCACTCATACTTGCAACAGGTTGCCGTGAGCGTACAAGCAAGCAGGTTTTCATACACGGTACGAGACCTGCGGGCGTATTTACGGCAGGCACGGCACAGCACTTTACCAACCTGCTCGGTGAGCTTCCCACGAAGAAGTGCGTTATTCTCGGATCGGGTGATATCGGCCTTATCATGGCGCGTCGTCTGACTCTTGAAGGCGCAAAGGTTCTCGGTGTTTATGAGGTTAAGCCTACACCGTCAGGTCTTACAAGAAATATTCATCAGTGTCTCCACGACTTTGATATCCCGCTTCATCTTTCACATACCGTTACACGTGTATTCGGTGAGGACAGACTTACAGCGGTTGAGATTGCACAGGTTGATGATAAGATGAGACCTATAAAGGGTACAGAGGAAATCATCGAATGTGATGCACTTATCCTTTCGGTTGGACTTATTCCGGAGAATGAGATTGCGGAAAATCTCGGAGTAAAGCTTGACCCGAGAACAAAGGGTCCGCGTTGTGACGCAAGTCTTATGACAACGGTACCGGGAATTTTCTCATGCGGTAATGCACTCCACGTAAACGACCTTGTTGACTATGTATCTGAGAGCGGAGAAACAGCCGGTAAAGCTGCCGCAACATATTCGGGTGCAGAGAGAAAGGTTGTAAGTGTTGAGCCGGGAGATAAGATCCTTTACATCGTTCCGCAGAGCTTAGACACTCTTGCAGACAATTCAAAAACGGTTGTTTACTTCAGAAGCCGTGACGTTTATGATAATAGTATGTTCAGAGTAACAGTTGACGGAAAAACGGTATTTGAGAAAAAGTATGCGTTCCTTCGTCCGCCGGAGATGGAAAAAGTTATAGTTGACTTTGCATCCTGCGGTGTTACCGAAAACAGCGTTATTAAGGCAGAAGTTGAGGTGATAGACAAATGAGTAAGAGCACAATAGTTTGCATCAACTGCCCTCGTGGTTGTACAATGGAGGTTGAACAGAACGGTGACGAGATAAAGGTTGCCGGGAACTTCTGTAAACGCGGTGAGCAGTTCGCACAAAACGAGCTTACGAATCCTATGAGAACAATTTGCTCAACAGTTCGTACTACATTTGCAGATGCACCGGTTATTCCGTGCAGAGTTTCATGCGACATACCGAAGAATAAGATATTCGACGTTATGGCTGAAATAAATAAGGCAGTCGTTGACAAGCCGATACACAGAGGAGACGTTATCATCTCTCATGTGCTCGGACTTGAGGCTGACGTAATTGCAACCTCGGATCTTCTTTCCGAGCTCGCATAATTAGATTTTATAAGTAAAAGAACAAATTAAAAAATGACAAAACAAAAGAAAAAGGAGTTTTGACTATGGGTTACAAACCGTACAAAGGCTTTGAGCCAAAGTGGATTAAAGAAGCTGCTCCGGCTGACAGCTACCGTTCCATCTTCCGTTGGGGAGATCCGAACCACTTCAAATTTCCGAAGGAGTCTCTTTACAACATGGTAAAGGACAGAATCGGAGTAGATGATGATTATTGCAAAGACTACAAACTTGACACAGGTCTCGAAAAAGTTGATTTTAAAGGCGAATATGCTCCGAAAATGGCTGCCGAGCACGTAGATTTTTTCAAGAGTGTCTACGGGGATGATTGGTCACAGTCTGACTATGACCGCCTTTCGGTTGCTTACGGACAGACTGCATATGACCTTTATCGTATGCGTGAACACAAGTTCGACAGTCTTCCTGACATTGTAGTTTATCCGAGTACATCAGAGCAGATTGAAAAGACAGTTGACTACTGCGCAAAGAATAAGATTCCTCTTTATGTTTACGGTGGCGGTTCATCGGTAACAAGAGGCGTTGAGCCTGTAAACGGCGGTGTTTCACTCGACATGAGACGCAAGTTCACCAAGGTTATAGCCTTCAATGAAGTTGACCAGACAATCACTGTTCAGGCAGGTATGTCGGGTCCTGATCTTGAGAAGCATCTTAACAACGCTGTTGCAGAATTCGGCGCAAAGAGAGCTTACACATGCGGTCACTTCCCGCAGTCTTTTGAGTATTCATCAGTAGGCGGCTGGGTAGTAACCAGAGGTTCAGGTCAGAACTCAACATACTATGGCTGCATCTCAGATATGGTTATCCAGCAGAAATATGCTACTCCGAGAGGAAGAGTTCTTACATCTCACTATCCTCGTGAGGCTACAGGTCCTAACCTTAATCAGATCATGATGGGCTCAGAGGGCACTTTCGGTGTTCTTACAGAAGTAACACTTAAGGTTTTCCGCTTTATGCCTGAAAACAGAATCCGTTTCTCATTCATCTTTAAGACATGGGAATCAGCTATGGACTTTGCACGTGAGGCTCTTCAGTCAGAAGCAGGATTCTCATCTGTATTCCGTCTTTCAGACCCTGAAGAGACAAACATGATGCTTCGTCTTTACAACGTTGACGAAACTCCTCTTCATCCGCTTCTTGAAAAGCTCGGCTACAAGGATATGGAGCGTTGTCTCTTCCTCGGCTTCACTGACGGTGAAAAAGGTTATTGCAGAAACGTTGCAAAGAATATCTATAAAATTGCACTTCAGCACGGCGCTCTTCCTCTTACAGGCGCTGTATGTAAGGGTTGGGAAAAAGGTAGATTTGATGACCCGTACATGAGAGACTCTCTCCATGATTTCGGTATAATCATCGACACAATGGAGTGTACGGTAAACTGGTCAAATATGGCTCAGGTTCACAGAGATGTACGTGCCGTATGTCATGCGCGTCCTGACACGGTTGTAACAACTCATATGTCACACTGCTATCCGCAGGGTGCAAATCTCTACTTTATCTTTGTTGCCAAAATTGACAACTCAGAAGACTTCAAAGCATATCATGCAACTATTCTTGACGCTATTCAGAAGTCAGGCGCTGCTCTTTCTCACCATCATGGTATCGGTAAGATGTTTGCTCCGTGGCTTGAGGGTGACCTCGGAAGAACTGAGTACGGTGTTATCAGAGCTCTTAAGGAGTACTTTGATCCTGATTACACAATGAACCCGGGCGGAACAATAGGTCTTGACCTTCCTGAGGATAAGAAGAGATTCCTCCGTGAGGGCTACAGCGACATGGCTGACCTTAAATAATTGTTAACCAGTCTTCATATATAAATCCTATCCAAAAAGGAAACGGGCACCGCAAGGTGTCCGTTTCCTTTTTGATATCAACTGTCGGATTTCAGAAAAAATGCTTCTTTGTTAATAGTTTTTATCCGTTAAGTAAGTGTGCAAAATAAGAATGAACGGCACGAAAGTCCGGATTTCTTGTGTCAAAAATTTTATACATTGCGACACAAAACATGTCCTATTTTACCTTATGAGAGTTATCCGCATATCATAGGAGATGATACCGTAGACAAGTTGGAGCGAGAGGGCACGGAATATTGTCTTTGCGAGAAAAATGTGCTAGGATACTATAGAGGGAACAAGGAAAAATATGACCTCATAGACATAATAATCATAGGGCTCGGAGGCTTTGAGAAAAAGGATGATGAAACTATCATAGGCTTTCTAGACAACATACTGGACCGAGACCTCGAACCGCTGATGAGAAGAAAGATACTGAAAGAGAAATTTGACATATCAACAGATGAAGACTTTATGGAGGTGTTTGATGACATGTGTAACTTAAGCGACGGTGTATATCTTGACGGAGTAGAAAAAGGCAAAGCAGAGGGTATCATGCAGGGTAAAGCAGAGGGTATCATGCAGGGTAAAGCAGAGGGTATCATGCAGGGTAAAGCAGAAGGTATCATGCAGGGTAAAGCAGAAGGCCTTGCACAAGGCAGATTTGAGCTTATAAAAAAGTTCATTCAGAAGGGTCATTCATTTGAAAGTGCTTTGGATATGTTTGATATCACGGATAAAAAAGAAGTTGAAGCTTTGAAGAATGCAATAAAGGTTTGAAAAAAACGAAATAAAGTTTTTGAGAGAAAACCTCTGAAAGATTTGCCATAACGACAAGCCTTGACTTTGGGCTTTACATAATAGTTGTAAAACTTTATTTAATTGAAAAAGCGGTGTACAGTTTAGATGTTTTATACATCACCGTATTTTTTACTTATTTTCGGAATATGCTGCAGTAGGTGTATAACAAGTTCTAGAGGTCTTGGAAACGTGCAATAATTCTGTTTTTTCTACAAAGAACAAAAATCCCACTTTACATTTTATTCACAAATTTTCTAAACATAACGACCGAATGAACGGCTTTTTCTGCCGTTCATTCTTTTTTTGTCTTCT